>APMI01000139.1_pt1 | contig 577988 bp, 504 predicted proteins | sample 667938 | NCBI WGS metagenome assembly APMI01 (sample SAMN01084076, study PRJNA167559) | wastewater metagenome | biome: Wastewater | place: Denmark: Ejby Moelle, Odense | collected 2011-11-28
ACCCTATTTTACCTTCCTACACACTGACTATTTTGCTGTAACTATCGCTTTAAGAACTTACCCGCTCTGTATCGATTGGGAGTGCAAAAGTAGATAAGAAAGTTCTACTTCCAAACATTGTACTGCATATTTTTATTCGGCATTTGTAATATGTCGGCGCTATTACTTATCTGGTTTGCTTTTGAGCCGATTGTTGCATTCTGCGAATTCTATCTTCCAACTTCTCACTACTCAATTCCTCGCGCAAAGAATCAACTTTTATAGGGAAACAAAAGGGCGTAAGATTAGCAGGACGAGATATAATGATGCTACCTGCAGCTATGCGTTGCAGTGTATTATATAAGCGTGTTGCTTCTACTTCGTACGTCAACACTTCTGTGTAGGCCTGTTGCAATAATATATTAGATGGTTCGTTCTGGCTGATCACTTCATATATAAGTGATGTAGAGTTTTGCAAGTGGCGCTGTTTCTTATATGCACCAGGCATTCCCTGAAACACAAGGCCAGATATAACGGCAATATCGCGAAACTTTCTGCGCCCCATCTCTGCAGCATTAATACTACGTTGCAAGTCTGCATACCATGCATCGGGGCTCAACAGTTGTTTTATATTCTCTTCGCTTACAGGTATCGGTTGATCACTTAATAATTCGAAACCATAATCATTCATAGCTATTGAGAAGGTAATCGGCAAAAGTTGTGATATTCTATATGCAAGCAATGAAGCCATTGCCTGATGCACCAGCCTGCCTTCAAAAGGATATACAAACAGGTGATAGCCATCTTTAGTATTAATAAGCTCTACCAGCAACTCATCTTCTTTTGGCACAACTGATAGCTCCTGTTGTTTCAAAAACAGTGGCTGCAAGAACATCAACAAATTATTTGTGTGCGGCTCTAATGCTGCCTGCTGAAACGTATGACGCAACACACTACCCAGATTGGCAGACAATGGCATACGCCCGCCTGCCCATGCAGGCACGTGTGCCTTCTTCGCGTTCGACTTGCGGACATATACTACCATGTCGCGTATCATCACCAGTTCCAGCTTTCTGCCCGCCAATACAAATACATCTCCGGGTACAAGCTTTGAAATAAAGTATTCTTCTATCGTACCTACATTACCGCCGCTCATAAACTTTACCCGCAACAATGCATCACCCACTATAGTACCTATATGTAAACGATGCCGCATAGCCACACGCCTGTTAGCTACACGATACACGCCGTCTATATTTATCACACGATGGTATTCATCATATTCTTTCAACAAAGAACCGCCGTGTGTAATGAATCCAAGTAACCATTCCCATTCGGCATCTGTAATATCTCTGTAGCAGTTTGTTGTTCTTACCTCTGCAATTAAAGCTTCACTAATAAAACCATCTCCCGTGGCACGGGTAACCATATATTGCACCAGCGCATCAAATGCAAGGACAACAGGACTGCGACTTTCTACCAGTTGCTTTTCATAAGCTTCCTGCAACGCTGCAGCCTCAACTATTTCTAAAGTATGCGTAGGTACAAAGTAAATATTACTGACAGCACCCGGCTCATGACCACTACGCCCCGCACGTTGCAGAAAACGAGCAATACCTTTAGGGCTGCCTACTTGTATTACAGTATCAACAGGTCGAAAATCGACACCCAAATCTAAACTGGCAGTACATACTACCACCTTTAACGTGCCTGCATGCAATTGCTCTTCTACCCACACACGCACATCTGCATCTATTGCACTATGATGCAATGCAATGACACCTGCAAGATCAGGATCAGCATCAAGCAATGCCTGATACCATATCTCTGCCTGCGAGCGGACGTTTGTAAATAAGAGTGTAGACCTGTTGTTATGTATTACGGGCAGCACATGTTCTATCATACGTACACCCAAATGCCCTGCCCAAGGAAAACACTCAACCGTTTCGGGCAATATGGTATGAATGGCTACTTCTTTTCGGATGTCTGCTTTTACAATCGTACCGTTATGATTATCGCCCAACAATACATACAGCGCTTCTTCAAGATTACCTATTGTTGCCGATATCCCCCAGACGCGCAACATACTTTCCTGTGCAGGCAGTGTTTTCAGGTAAGACAAAGCAAGCTCCATTTGTACACCGCGCTTTGAACCTAATAACTCATGCCATTCATCAACTGCTATACATCTGAGCGACCTGAAGATGTCTTTATTGTTTTTAGTGGCTATCAGCAAGTGCAGGCTTTCGGGTGTGATAATCAGCACCTCGGGCATATGTGTTTTCTGCCGCTGCCGCTCTGCGGTTGATGTATCTCCGTTTCGCACAGCCACCTTCCAGGGAATACCCAACTCCGACAATGCCTGTTCCATTGCCCTGCCTACATCTTTTGCCAATGCACGCAACGGTGACACCCAAAGTAGTTGCAATCCGTTTTTGGTTTTCGATTTGTAATCAGGATTGTTGTTTATCCAATCTATCATTACGCCCAGAAAAACAGAAAATGTTTTACCGAAGCCGGTAGGGGCATTCACAATACCACTCAACCCTTCTGCATACAACTGCCATGCCTCTTCCTGAAAAGGAAATGGCTGCAAGCCTTTAGCATGCAACCATTCTCTGATTACCTCAAATCCGTTTACCGATATGCTTGCTTTCTTTTTCGCCACTTATTTCTTTTCTGCTACAACAGCATACATCAAAGGAAGTTTACCCTCCATACCTTTCAGGCAAAATCTGTCCGGTGCTATCTCTACCATATTTGCAAAGCAGTTTTGTGTAGAGTAATCGTATTCGTTAAATATCCTGATTTCTACCCCTGCATTAATTAACGCCTGCATTACTTCTGACAGCGGATGATTCCAACCTATTTCCTGCAGCTCTATATCTGCGCTTCTATCTGCATAAGTACCCTGCAGTGTTTCAACAATAGCTTCTTTATTGAAATAAGGATATTGCACATAGGTAAAGGCATTATCAAACATCCATACTGCGGGGTGAAGCTCTACTAACACTAACTTACCTCCCGGTTTCAGGAAATGTGAAACCACATTTGCCCAACGCGTCATATCGGGCAACCAACCCAATACACCATAAGTAGTAAATACAATATCAAATTTTTCATCCAGCACCTCAGGCAACTTGTATACTTCAGAGCAAATAAAAGTTGCGTCTAACCCAAGCTGGGCGTTCAAATCTTTCGCTTTGTCCATGGCCACATCAGAGAAATCAACACCCGTACATTTCGCCCCCATACGAGACATTGACATTGTATCTTGCCCAAAATGGCATTGCAAATGCAATACAGATTTGCATTTAATGTCGCCAAGCAAGCCAATCTCTACTTCCTTAAGTGTTGATTTACCGGCAATAAAGGAATCATTGTCATAAAAATCTGAAGTTACATGGTGTGGAGTTTTTGCATTCCACAGTTTTCGGTTCACCTCCAGGTATTCGTTCTCTATATTCATAATGCACTAAAAATACTGAAGAATATCCAACCCTGAATATTCTCCTCGCAACTAGGTCTGTGTAGAATTACTACCACACGCTATTGCAGATAAAAAAAATCGCCTATCTTGATAGCATTATAGCACCGGGGGGCGCTTATGCTAAACAAAACAATTCTCATCATTGATGATGAGCAGGACTTGTGTGAACTATTCACCATGTACCTGCAACCAAAGGGATATACAGTCTATACGGCCAATAACATAGATGTTGGCAGAAAATCTATAGCCTCTATTTCTCCAGATATCTTATTTATAGACAATAACCTGCCCGATGGGCTGGGTTGGAAGTTTGCGGTTGAGCTTTCAGAAACATATCGAAACCTGAAAATCATTTGTATGAGTGCATTTGATTATGATATCGATATCACAAATAGCCACAAACTGAAAATCATAGAAAAACCAATAAAGCTATCTGACATAGACGAGGCTATTGGTGCGGGCCATTAACCTTTGTGTAGCGGTATGTAAACAGAGAATACAGCACCGTTGCCCGGTTCTGATGCAACTTCTATTCTACCATTGTGTGCCTGTATTATATTGAATGATGCTGCGAGCCCTAAGCCTAAGCCGTTGCGCTTTTGTGTAAAATATGGCTCAAAGAGGCGTGCAATATTTTCATCGCTGATACCACTACCATTATCTGCTATCTTAATGATTGCGTATGACTCATCCACCTCAACGTTGACACGAATAAGCCCTTTACCCTCTTCAACTGCTTCAATACCGTTTATTATAATGTTGAACAGTGCAATCGGCAATTTATCTGCATCTGCTTCAATCAGGATATTGTCGGCTTGCAGAACCATTTCGCAGGCTACACCTTTCAGCAACATACTATCTGCAGCACGACTTAGCACTGTATCAATGACCATAGCGATATCAATGGGCTTCAGGACAATATCAGTAGGTCGCGAGGTAGAAAGTAGGGCTGTTATCAAGCTGTTTATCCTTGAGCTATTGCGTAATACTATTTCACTGTAAAACTGTACGGTTTCATCCACCCCTTCTGCTTTCATTTGCTCTACAGAAAGAATGATGTTATTTAATGGATTACGCACCTCATGTGCCAATGTTCTTACCAGACGACCTGTAGCCGCCAGCTTTTCAGATTGTAATATTGCCCGCTCTGCTTTCTTTAGTTTTGTGATATCATGTATCACCCCCTGCACGTATGCACTACCCTTTATATCAAAATGTGTTGTAGCAGATACAATGCAATTGCGCCATCCGCCATCGGCAGTTTTCAGCACTACCTCCACATCTTCGCCATTCGCCTGCATCAATGCACTCGCGGAGCTTTCCATATCAGGAAGTGGTAGCAATAAGTCCGTAAGTCTCATTGCCAGCAATTGCTCCTTGTCATAACCAAACATTGCAATGGCTGCATCGTTAATATCAAGCAAATGCAGCTCAAGGTCTGCTACAAATATCACGTCCTTCAACTGCTCAAAAACGCTCCGGTATTTTTGTTCGCTGGCTTTCAGCGCTTTGATACTGCGAGAGCGCAACAATGCATAGCGTATACTACGCTCTACTTTCTCTGTATTAATCTCTGATTTCACAAGGAAGTCTACAGCGCCGGATTCCATCGCTTCAATATCCAACAACCTTCTCCCTTTGCCGGTAAGCATTACAATAGGCTCTTCACAGTTCAGCTTCAATGCATCCTGCAATAGCTCTACCCCGGACTTTGCACCTAACAGATAATCTACAAAGTAGATATCATAATTCCTGCGCGCAATATGGCTCAATGCCGTATCATAATCATCACACCAGTCTATCTGCACATTAACCCCGGGGATTTTTTTTATATAGTCGCTTGTGATAAAGAAGTCATCTTTATCATCATCCACAATCAATATTCTGAAAAATGAAGACAGCATAGTTTATGGCTCTTGTTTTTCAGGCAGTACAACAATAAACTTTGCACCTACTCCTGGCTCACCTTCGGCATATATTACCCCCTTGTGGTGGTCGCATATCTTCTTGCATATTGCCAAGCCAATACCTGACCCTGCATAGGTAGAACGGCCATAAAGCCTTTTAAAAATCTGAAATATCACATCCGCATATTCCTGCTTAAACCCTATTCCGTTATCACTAACCACTATCTTATAGTATTTAACCGTTGGATTCAGATATAAGACAGCTTTTTCTTCATCATTCAACACTTCACTCAAAATATTTACAACAACGGGAACATCATTCTTTCTGAACTTTATTGCATTGTTGATAAGATTTGCAAACAACTGTTTCATTTGCGAATGAGAACATTCCAACTCAGGCAAACCATCTACTTGCAAGGTAGCCCCGGTTTCCTCTATTAGCAGGTCTAAATCCTCAAGTACTTCTTTCAATACCGTATTAAGCGACTCCTGTCCGTAAGGGTCTGAATACTGATTGAGTAGTGAAAATTCAAGCAGATTATCTATCAGCTTCGTCATATTATCTGCTGAATATTTTATCCTGTCCAGATAATGACGGCCCTCTTCCGTAAGTAAATGATTGCATTCATCAAACAGCTTTTCGCTGAATGTTGTAATCTTCCTCAATGGTTCGTGCAAGTCGTGACTGGCTACATAGGCAAACTCTTCCAGTTCTTTGTTCGACCTGTATAATTCTGCTACCGTCTTCTTAAGGTCTGTTTCTATTTGCTTTTGTCCCGTAATATCAAGCACACTACCCACCATCTTCACAACATTACCGTGCTCATCTTTCAGTACCCTACCCGATGCACTAATTATCTTTACCTTATTGGCAGGCGTAATAATGCGCATCTCTATATCATAATCTTCACCTGTTTTCAGTGCATTCGCAACTGCTTGCCCTGCTCTTTCCTTATCGTCAGGGTGCGAGTATATCCTTACAGCATCATAAGTAAGTGGTGTCTCTTTGTCTAATTCATATACTTTGTAGATACCGTCAGACCAGAATACTTTGTCCTCACTTACTATCCACTCAAACGTACCAAAGCTGAAATTGCTCAGCTTTTCAAGAAACAACCTTCTGGAATCGAAAGATGTAAACGGAAGTTCCTGTCCCGACAAATCGGGAATAATCAAAACGATATAGTACTCCTGAATGCCTGTAGTACCTGCAGGAGGTGTAGCAAACAGAAAACACATCTGCTTCCTGCCATCCTTCATCAGGATGCTATACATCACATATTGGCTCTCGGCATTCTCTGTATTGAATATTCTTGCTGTCTGATGCGTAAACTGGTCTTGTTGGCGCTCATCTATAATATCAGGAATGGTAAGCCCTTTTTGACTTATTTCTTCCAGACTGTAACCCAACACCTGTTCTGTATGGTTGGTACAATGCAATATGCGGTTGGTATTAGTTTCAACAACCAACATTGCATAAGACCCTGAAAGCAGTTCTGCGTTCTTAAACACAGCATCTGCTTTATCAAGTCTTGCATCGTTCATGTTATTCTGCTCAGCCATACCTTATTCCAAGCCTTTGTATTGCTTAATCTTATTATACAGCGTTTTCCTGTCAATGTTCAACAGCTTGGCTGCTTTGGTTTTATTGAATTGTGTACGCCTCAACGCCTCCAGTATTACCTCATATTCAGCATTTATATTAACAGCCTTATATTTATTCTCAAGGCTTTCAATACTATCTGCCTGCAAGTCTGATTTTACATTATCAAACTGCAATTTTTTATAATTGTTTATTTCAAAAGGCAATGCCGTTACCTCAATCAACTCTCCGTCCGTCAATAACGTAGCACGCTTTACTACGTTCAATAGTTCACGCAGATTGCCGTGCCACACATATTCCATAAATATGTCTTTCACATCTTGAGAAAAACCTCTAACATGCTTCTTTAGCTCTGCATTGGTACGTTTCAAAAAATGTTCTGCAAAGAGCATGATATCATCTTTTCTGTTGCGCAGTGGCGGCACTTCTATACTGAACTCATTAAATCTGTGATACAAATCTTCGCGGAAGCGGCCATTCAATGCAGCATCCCATAGTTTCTCGTTGCTGGCAACTATGATGCGCACATCAAGGCCTATATCTTTCACGCCACCCACACGCCTTATCTTTCTTTCCTGCACTACACGCAGCAGTGATACCTGTATATCATAAGACAGGTTAGCAACCTCATCCAGAAACACGGTACCACCATTGGCCGTTTCCAGCGAGCCAACTTTTTGTGATACAGCTCCTGTAAACGCACCTTTTTCATGTCCAAACAATTCACTGCCTGCCAGCTCAGCCGTTAATGCACCGCAATCAATGGCTACAAATGGTTGATTAGCACGCTCACTCTTTTCATGTATCATTTTAGCGATAGCTTCTTTACCACTACCACTTTCCCCATATATTATTACGCTGAAGTTTGTAGGCGCTACAAGCCCTATTTGTTTTATGATATTCTGAAATTCAGGGCTGTTGCCATAAATGTGTTCTTCCTCCGTCTCTATCTGTGGCTTTACCTCTTCTTTCTTTTCTTTTGCCCCCTGTGTAGACAGTGCTTTTTTTATCGTCAACAGTATTTCGTCTGGGAAGAGCGGCTTGGTAACATAATCGTAAGCCCCCATCTTCATTACCTCTACCGCATCTTTCACATCGCTATAGCCTGTAATAATGATAACCAGTGCCGCAGGTATCATTTCTTTGATTTTCTGCAACAGCTTAGAACCTGTCATATCATCAAGCCTGAAGTCGCAGAGGATTATATCGGGTTTATTCTTTTGCAGGTACTGCAACGCATCCTTACCTGTATGCAGGCATTTTACACTGTAGCCGTTCCTTGTCAGGAAACGGTCCAGCAGCATGCACATGTCCTTATCATCATCTACAACTAAAATCTTATACATAGAATCCTCTCATTGCAGGTGTAATATTATTACTTCCTTTTCAAAAGACCTTTATAGATACGTATTAACCAATTTACCCTATAAATTACGACTGAAAACGTTATAAATAGTAGTCCTTACCCGAAAAAATCGATAATTTGCGACGCAATAATTTAATATGAACACTGTATTAGAGATACTGAAATACATCCTCCCTGCTATAATTGTACTGATAGCTTGTTATACGATAGTACAGAAATTCCTCGTTACGGATATGCAACGCAAACAAATTGCTATGCTTCGTGAGAATCAGGAATTTACTGTCCGTATGCGCCTGCAGGCATTGGAAAGGCTGGCATTGTACATTGAACGTATTAACCCACGCTCTCTTATACCACGTGTATATATGAGCGGCATGACGGTTACAGATCTGCAGCAAGCATTGGTTTTTACTATTCGAGGTGAGTTTGAACATAATCTTTCTCAACAGATATATGTATCGAGCAATGTATGGAATACTGTAAAAGGTGTAATGGAACAGGAGATAAATATGATTGGCGTTATTGCACAGCAACTGAAACCGGATGCATCTGCCAAAGACCTGCATATGCGCATTGTAGATGTGGTGCTTACAGACGCAAGCGAACCACCAACAACTGTTGCCCTGCAAATCATCAATGAAGAAGCTAAACGCATCCTTTCGGGTGGTGCTATGGCTTAGTTTTATCTTTTTTTAAGTACGCAAATTCAAATACATACAAGTGAGCGACAAGAAGATTGTTACAGATTCAGGTATTGAAATAAAACAAGTGTATTGCGAACCGGTTGCAATGACCGAACAACCAGGTGAATTTCCCTTTACCCGTGGCGTACACGCTGCCATGTATCGCGACAGGCTCTGGACGATGCGCCAATACGCGGGTTTCAGTACTGCTGAAGAATCGAACAAACGCTACCACTACCTGCTTAGCCAGGGTGTGATGGGGCTTTCTGTCGCTTTCGACCTGCCAACACAAATAGGCTACGACTCTGACCATGTCATGAGTGAGGGCGAAGTAGGTAAAGTAGGTGTTGCCATCGACTCGCTTGAAGACATGGAGATACTATTTAAAGGCATCAACCTGCAAGATGTTTCGACCTCTATGACAATCAATGCTACAGGCTTTATCCTGCTGTCATTGTACATAGCACTTGCCAAGAAACAAGGTGCCGATGTCAGAAAAATATCAGGTACTATCCAGAATGACATACTGAAAGAATACGCGGCTCGCGGTACTTATATATATCCTCCAGCACCATCCATGCGTATCATCACAGATATATTTGAATACTGCAGTAAGGAAGTACCCAAATGGAATACTATCTCCATTTCTGGCTACCACATTCGCGAAGCAGGCTCTACTGCTGTACAGGAATTAGCATTTACACTTGCGAATGGTAAAGCATATTTACAAGCAGCTATTGAGAAAGGGCTTGACATCAATGTATTTGCACAACGCCTTTCTTTCTTCTTCAATGCACACAACAATATATTTGAAGAAGTAGCCAAGTTCCGTGCTGCACGCCGCATGTGGGCTAAGATTACTAAAGACCTCGGCGCTACAGACCCTAAAGCTCAAATGCTGCGCTTCCATACGCAAACAGGTGGCAGCACACTCACGGCACAGCAACCACAAAACAATATAGTACGTGTGGGCCTACAAGCGTTGAGCGCTGTGCTGGGTGGCACTCAGTCCCTGCATACAAATGGCTATGACGAAGCACTGTCGCTGCCAACAGAAGCGGCTGCTACTATCGCGCTGCGTACACAACAAATCATTGCATTTGAAAGTGGTGCTACTGATACGGTTGACCCATTGGCAGGTTCTTACTATGTAGAGCAACTGACTAACGAAGTAGAAGCCGCAGCATGGAAGTTGATAGACAAGATAGATGCCATGGGTGGTGCTGTAAAAGCTATTGAACAAGGCTTTATACAGGAAGAAATAGCACGTAGCGCATACAAATACAACAGCGCCATAGAAACGGGCGAAAAGATAATTGTTGGTGTAAACAAATTCACTTCAAAAGAAACAAACGATACACCACTGCTGAAGATAGATGATTCTATCCGCGTAGTACAAAGTGAAAAGCTGAAAGCACTACGTGCAAAACGTGATAATGCAAAAGCAGATGCCTGCCTTGCAGCTATCCGCGAAAAAGCTTTAGGTACAGACAACCTGATGCCTGCTGTTATTGAAGCGGTAGAAAACCTGTGTACACTTGGTGAAATCTCTGATACACTGCGCGCAGTGTGGGGAGAATATAAAGGCTAAGGGATATATAGTTTTTCCGTTTTGCTATTGCGTTGCTGTTCCCACAGCCACGCACTTACTGTTACTTTATCGTAGCTCTCAATGCCATCTTTCTGTCCATTGAGTTTCAGGTATTGGTCGTACACATCGCCTGTGTATGCACCAATCTTGCTACGGTATTTACGGCGTTGCTCTCTCAATGCCTTTAAGTGTGCAATAGTTGTCGGGTTTAATGATTCCTTAATTGCATTAGCCGCAATAGTATCACGCATGCGCAATTGCATATGTGTATATAGCCAGATGTTGAAATAAGCGGAATACATAAATGTTGTATCTCGCGAATTGACAGACAGTGCATAAGCTAATAAGTTAGCATCGTCCTCTGCACCCACACCTGTCTGATGCGCCATTTCATGGCACACGATATAAGGCAACATAAATGGCAACTCTCCGGTATTAACTTGCCCTTCTCCAGTAAACGGATTGTAATAACCCTGTACGCCCATGTACTGCATCCAATTACCAAACATAGACGGCTTGATGTCAAGCCCTTTACCGTTGCGATAACAATCTGTATTAGCTTGGTAATATGTTTTTGCTTTTCTGGTTATGTCATTAAATCTATGGGGCTTGTAATGAGACGCTGTAGCATTCAGTTGTTGTACCAGAAATTTATCGAACTCAATTATAGAACTATCATTCCACCTGGCAGTATCTATATGCCAATAATTGGCCAACGGCTCTTTGTAATAGTTACCCCCCCACCCCATCATAAACATAAAGTAGATACCAACCAATGATGCTATGCCTTTTACAAAAGAATACTTCAGCGTATCTGCATAATCTTTCAGGTTCAGCAGATAATATACCCACCTGATAACCAGCGCCACCAAGCCAAGCCCCCATAACACATAAATAATATCACCTATACTGAATGGAATTTTCCCGAAAAACAGATTTCTCAACAGCTGATAGGGCTGAAATACATAATAATTATACGCATCTGCATGACACGGGCAATCAGCCAGATACCAAATACCAATAGCAGATAAAACCGCAACTACAGCTATCTGTATTAGTTTTTGCCTATAGCGCCAATGCCATTTATGATGTGTTTCCTGCATATTGCAAGTTCAGTTATCGATATATTTGCTACACAATTTCTGAATAAATAATGAAAGGAACGAGCATGGCATATCAAAAACAGGCAGCGGCTTTATTACTATTAGCTACACTTGCAGGTGCATGTAGCAGTGGCGAAGACGAAAATGCTGCCAAGAATAAACCTAAGGGATTGAATGCCGAGGCTTATATTGCTACACCACAATCTTTCAGCAGCGAGTTTGAAGCAAGTGGTTCATTGCTAGCAAATGAAGAAATTGAAATACACCCTGAAATAGCAGGCCGTGTTACAGAAATCAACTTTAAAGAAGGTAGCAAAGTACATAAAGGACAAACCCTTGTGCAACTATACGATGGTGAGATAAAAGCGCAAGTACAAAAACAACGCTCTCAACTGAAACTGCAACAGAATATACTGAAACGCCAGGAAGAACTCTTGAAAATTGGTGGCATCAGCAAGCAGGACTATGAAACTACCGAAGCACAGATTGCATCTATTAACGCAGACATAGCTTATGCAGATGCACAATTGAGGGCAACACGTATTGTAGCACCTTTTGATGGCACAATAGGCATTCGCTCTATCAGTGTTGGTGCAGTGGTATCTCCTACTACCGTAATATCTACCCTGCAGCAGACACATCAACTGAAAATGGATTTCAATATACCTGAGCAATATCTGAAATCTGTTGCTGTCGGTAATACTGTTTATTTCTCTGTAGCAGGCAGAATGGATACTTTGACTGGTAAAATAGCTGCAATAGACGCAGGCGCAGAAGCGGGCACTCGTACCGTGAAAGTGCGTGCTACGGTAGCTAATACCGATGGCAAATTGACCGCAGGCGCTTATGCTAACATAAAACTGCAGCTGAATAGCGAAAACAATGCTATACTCATCCCATCTCAGGCCATTATACCTACAACCAAAGACAAGAAAGTAGCCCGTATAAAAGATGGCAAAATTGAGCTTACAGTTGTAAAACTGGGCCAACGCACCAGCGATAAAGTAGAGATACTTCAAGGTCTGTCTGCCGGCGACACCATCATCCTGACAGGGCTGATGCAAGCCAAGCAGGGTATGGATGTGAAAGTTAGCAAGCTGCGTAGCTGATAGTACTTACACATTATATATTTAATAACAGCCTAAAGCGTAACTTTGCACCGCAATGAAATCGTTCGACGTTCCGGTACACTACCGCAGTACACTGGTTACTGCCATCAAACAAAAGCGCAAAGCTGCTGACAAGATGAAAAAGGACTTCAGCCCTACAATTTTAGAGGCTGGGGCGTTGCATATTGTATTGGCAAGGCATTTTGGTTTTTGCTATGGTGTAGAAAATGCTATCGAGATAGCATTTCGTGCTGTTACTGAGAATCCGGGCAAAAGAGTTTTCCTGCTCAGTGAAATGATACACAACCCGGGTGTGAATGCAGACCTGCAGAATCTTGGGGTGAAATTCATCATGGATACCAAAGGCAATATGCTGATGGCTTGGGACGAACTGACATCAGACGATATTGTTATAATCCCAGCATTCGGCACCACGCTGGAACTGGAGAAAACACTCCGCGATAAAGGTATTGAACCAAGCAGATACGAAACCACTTGTCCGTTTGTAGAAAAAGTATGGAACCGTGCAGAGAAGATTGGTAAAGATGGCTATACCATTATAGTACACGGTAAGCCTAACCACGAAGAAACACGTGCGACGTTTTCACATAGTCAGGCAAATACACATACCGTTGTAGTAAAGGATATGGAGCAGACGGAACGTCTTGCTAAATACATAACAGGCGAATTACCTGCTGAGCAGTTTTATACAGATTTTAAAGGTCAATACTCTGAGGGATTTGATGTAACCAACGACCTGCAACGTATAGGCGTTGTAAACCAGACAACCATGCTTGCCAGCGAAACGCAAGGCATTGCAGACTATCTGAGACAGGTTATGATAGACCACTACAAGCCGACTACAGAGACCATCAGCAATTATGTTGCAGATACCCGTGATACCCTTTGCTATGCCACAAACGACAACCAGAGTGCCGTACAAGGCATGTTGGATAAAGATGCAGACCTGGCCATTGTAATAGGTGGATATAACAGTTCTAACACATCTCACCTGGTAGAGCTTTGCGAACTGAAATTGCCGACGTTCTTCATTAAAGACGAGCATTGTCTGATATCTGATACACTCATCAAACACTTCGACCTGCATACTCATACAGAGGTTGAAACAAATAACTACCTGCCAAACAAATCGCCGCTGCGTATTATGATTACATCTGGTGCTTCTTGCCCCGATGCTTTGGTAGAGCGTGTAATGGAGCGATTGGCGGAATTGACAAGTAACAGTGAGGCATTAGCTACTGTTGCTGCCACTTGGGCTTAATTATAAAAGATTAAACATAAGAAAAGATGCCAACTCACATTGGCATCTTTTCTTTTATCAGGTATATTAAGCAATTATCAGCACCAGATCACCTGTATTCACAAGCGTGCTTGATAGCAAGTCAATACTGGTTATAGTAGCATCATGTGGAGCAGTTACGACTGTCTCCATCTTCATGGCTTCTATTACAAACAGTGGTTGGTTTTTCTTTACCTTATCGCCTTTGTTCACCAACAATTTAGAAAGCATACCTTGTAGCGGCGCGCCTATCTGGTTGGCATCTGCTTTGTCTGCTTTGCGGTTTTCAACCTTTTGCACTTTTACAGACTTATCCAACACATCCACATTGCGCGTCTGCCCGTTTAGTTTGAAGAATACGGTACGATGCCCTTTATCATCAACAGGGCCAATGCTCAGCAGGCGTATCAGCAATGTCTTTCCTTTGGCTATCTCTATGGTTGTATCCTGCCCCATTTCCATACCGTAAAAGAATATGGACGTAGGTACTGCAGACACATCGCCATACTCCTGCCAAAAGGCAAAACCTTCTTCAAATACCTTCGGATAGAATTTGTAAGAAAGGAAATCCGTCATCGTCAGGTCTTTGCTGAATTTCTCTTTGAAAGCTTCGATCTCTTTATCAAAATCAACAGGTAGCAGGTGTTTGTTTGGCCTATCGGTAAATGGAGTCTTATCTTTCAGTACGATCTTTTGCAAGTCTTTTGGCAAGCCTCCTTCAGGCTGTCCTATCTCGCCCATAAAGAACTGCTGTACAGATTCTGGGAACGAAATATTCTCACCATTAGCATACACATCTTCGCGCGTCAGGTTGTTAGCAACCATAAATTGTGCCATGTCGCCCACTACTTTAGAGCTTGGTGTTACCTTCACTATATCACCAAACATATCATTCACCGTAGCATACATGTCTTTTATCTGTTCAAACTTATCACCAAGCCCTAATGCTATGGCTTGTGGTTTCAGGTTTGAGTACTGTCCGCCAGGTATCTCGTGTTGGAATACATCCGCAGCGCTTGCTTTCAAACCTGATTCAAACGGATAGTAGTATTCACGTACAGCACCCCAATAATCAGAATACCTGTTAAGCGATTTTATATCGTACTCGTTTTCGCGTTCGTGGAATTTCATCATCTCCACAATCGCGTTGAAGTTTGGCTGAGATGTAAGGCCCGACAAAGAACCCAATGCACAGTCTACCGCATCTACACCTGCATCAATCGCCATCATGTAGGTTGCAGGTTGCAGAGAAGAGGTATCGTGCGTATGCAGGTGGATAGGAATATTAACCGTACTCTTCAATGCAGTTATCAATTCCTTAGCAGCGTACGGTTTCAACAAGCCGCTCATATCCTTAATAGCAAGTATATGCGCACCTGCATTCTCTAAATCTTTAGCTATACGCAGATAATAATCGAGCGTGTATTTCGTGCGCTTCACATCCAGTATATCGCCCGTATAGCAAAGCGATGCTTCTGCAAGACCACCTGTACGCTTGCGCACCATATCTATTACAGGCACTACATTTTCCATCCAGTTCAGCGAATCGAAAATGCGGAATATATCTACACCCGTCTCCCAAGATTTCTCTACAAACTTCTCAATCAGGTTATCGGGATACGCAGCATAACCAACGCCGTTAGCACCACGTATCAGCATTTGCAGCAAGATATTCGGTATTGCTTTACGCAGGTCTGCAAGGCGCTTCCACGGATCTTCTTTCAGAAAACGGATACAAACGTCGAATGTTGCACCACCCCATACTTCCATACTGAAAGTATTCGGATGATTCATGGCAAAACTCTTCGCCACTTTCATCATATCGTAGGTACGCATACGCGTTGCAAGTAGCGATTGGTGTGCATCGCGGAAGGTAGTATCTGTATAGTGTATCTGCTTTTCGTTCTTCAGCCATTGCGCAAATGCATCGGGTCCTAGTTCTGTCAGCAGGTCTTTTGTTCCTTTAGGATATGCTTGCAGGCTGTCAAATGCAGGCACTACAGGCTTTTCAAATTTGCGACCGTCGTGTTTCACTTGCACATCACTGTTGCCATTCACCGTCACCTCGCCCAAAAATTTCAGCATCTTTGTACCCCTGTCCTGGCGCTGTGGCATATTAAACAACTCCGGATGCTCTTGGATAAAATTTACTGTTGCCTTGCCTTCAATAAAGTCTTTGTTCGTTATCAGATTTTCGAGGAATGGAATATTATTCTTCACACCACGAATACGGAACTCCCTCAATGCACGGTGCATCTTCTGTGCTGCATCCTGCTGCGTGTTACCCCAAGTGCTCACTTTCACCAGCATACTGTCAAAAAATGGACTAATCTTCATACCCGGGTATGAACTACCTTCATCCAGACGCACACCAAAACCTGTTGCATTGCGATAGGTAAGCAGCGTACCATAGTCAGGCTTAAAATCACTTGCAGGGTCTTCTGTTGTTATGCGGCACTGTATAGCCACACCATTCTTTGGTATAGCCTGCTGGTTACCCAGTCCTATTTCTTTATCAGACAGTTTGTAGCCATCTGCGATAAACAGCTGTGTTTTTATCAGGTCAACACCTGTTATCATCTCTGTAACAGTATGCTCTACCTGTATACGCGGGTTCACTTCTATAAAGTAGATATTCTCCGCAGCATCCACCAGAAACTCTACCGTACCAAGATTATTATAATTAACCGCCTCTGCAATCTTAACAGCATAGCCATACAGCTTATTCAAGGCCGCTTGACTGAGCGTTGTTGACGGTGCTACCTCTACCACTTTCTGAAAACGGCGCTGCACAGAGCAGTCCCTTTCGTAGAGGTGTACAATATTACCGTGCCTGTCGGCTGCTATCTGTATTTCTATGTGCTTAGGATTCTCTACAAATTTTTCCAGAAACACTGTATCATCACCAAATGCATTTTTCGCCTCACTCCTTGCCTCATGAAATGCTTTCTTCAATTGTTCATCATCCCTTACTACACGCATCCCACGTCCACCACCACCTGCTGCAGCCTTCAACATCAGCGGATAGCCAATGCGTTGTGCTTCTTTCAATGCAGTAGCCTCATCGACCAACGCATCTATATTGCTTTCTATAAGCGGGATACCTGCTTTCAGTGCTACCTCTTTAGCCGTTACCTTATCGCCCAGCGCTGCCATAGCTTCCGGAGAAGGGCCAACAAACACAACACCATGCTCTGCACACTTTGCTGCAAAGTTTGCATTCTCTGACAGGAAGCCATAACCGGGATGTATGGCATCGGCACCACATTCCTTAGCCACTCTGATAATTTCATTGATATTCAGGTAAGGCTTCAAAGGGTCGTTATCCTCACCTATCTGATAAGCCTCGTCGGCCTTGTATCGGTGCAGCGAATAACGGTCTTCGTAAGTGTAAATAGCAACTGTCTGGATGTTCAGTTCTGATGCAGCACGGCAGATGCGTATAGCTATCTCGCCCCTGTTGGCAATGAGTAATTTTTTGATGTTCATTTTTCCGGAAAAAAGCAATTGCTATTTCATAGCAAAACTAATGCCATAAAAACAAAAGCACCAACCTGAGGTTGGTGCTTAACTAATTATTTTCAAAAAGATGTTTTTTTAGCACAATCGTACCTGTGTTTTACCACAATCGTACGCGCAGGCTGTCCGGTATGTACATCTTGTTACCCGGCTTCACGTTGAATGCTTCGTAGAATTCTGGCACATTAGGAAACGGACCGTTTACACGTTCTTTAGCAGGAGAGTGTACGTCTGTCAACAGACGGTTAGCCAGTTCTTCTTTACGTGTATGGTACATCCAACCCAGTGCATAGCCCATAAAGTAGCGTTGCAGTGGTGTGAGCCCGTTTATCTTTTCACCTTTCTTATACGCTTCTGTTTGCTTGAAGGCATCCAGACCTATCAGTATACCACCAAGGTCAGCCAAGTTTTCACCCAATGTAGCTTTACCGTTGATGTGCATGGTATCTACAGGCATCATTTTATTGAACTGCTGTACCAATACCTCCGCGCGAGCCTTGAACTGATCTTCGTCTGTTTTGCTCCACCAGTTTTTCAGGTTACCCTTTTCGTCAAACTGACGCCCTTCATCGTCAAAGCCGTGTGTTATCTCATGGCCTATTGTAGATGCGCCACCATAGCCATATACCAAAGCGTCGTCCAGTTCTTCATCGCGGTAACCCGGCACTGTGAAGATACCTGCCGGAAGTACGATTTCGTTGTTAGATGGGTTGTAATACGCATTGTATGTTTGTGGTGTCATTTCCCATTCAGTACGGTCAACTGGCTTGCCCAGTTTGTTCATATAGTAGTCATTCCACCATTTATTGGCACGCATAGCATTCAGCACATACGGACCACGGTCCACTTTCAGGCTCGAGAAATCTTTCCATTTATCAGGATAACCAACTTTCTTCGTAATAGTAGCCAGTTTAGCCAATGCTTTCTTCTTCGTGCTGTCCGTCATCCAATCCAGCTTTTCTATACGTGCTTTGTAAGCGCTTCGTACATTTTCAACCATGTCTTCATAACGCTTCTTAGCCTTTTCGTTGAAGTACTCTTTAGCAAACAGCTGGCCAAGTGCCTCGCCCATTGCACCTTCTTCAGCAGACAATGCACGTTTCCAACGTGGTTTCTGTGCCTGTGCACCACGTATCATTTTGCTGTAGAAATCGAAGTTCGCATCTACAAATGGCTTGCTCAAATAACCTGCCATAGAGCGTACAAAATGGAACGCCATATAGTCTTTCAGGTTTTGGAGGTTTTCTGTAGATATTACTTTATCCAGTTGTTTGTAAAACTCAGGTTGTCCTACAATTACACTATCTACACTCTTAACACCCATTTGTTGTAATGTAGTTGGCCAGTCGATTGTTGGCGACATTGTTTTAAGCTGGCTGATGGCCATCTTGTTATAGTTCTTGTATGGGTCGCGCAGGTCTTCCAGTTTGCGCGATGCCTGTGCAAGCTTTGTTTCTATCGCTATGATAGATGCAGCTTTTGTTTTTGCCGCAGCTGTATCATTACCCATCAGCGACAACATCTTAGCAACATAAGCAGGATATGCGTTGCGGATTTTTGTTGTACGCTCGTCTGTATTAAAATAGTAATCGCGATTAGGCAGACCCAAGCCACCTTGACTCAGATAGTACGCCATCACTTCGCTGTTCATCGCATCTTGCGATACGCCTTCGCCAAAGAACAGGCCGATACCATTTTCGTGCGCGTATGCTACATAAGCCATCAGCGCTTTTGCATCTGCGAGTGCATAGATTTTATCCAGCTCAGGCTTCAGCGGATTAATACCTTCTTTTTCGATGCTGACAGTATCCATAGCGCTGAACCAGAAATCTCCGATCTGTTGATCAGTACCCGATTTAGCATTTTTCTTCAATGCCTCTTCATTGATGTGCAACAGGCGTTTATACAATTCCTCCTGTACAAGGTTGGCTATCCCCCAACCTGTTTCATCGCCGGGTATCGGGTTGGCTTTTATCCAGCCACCGTTGGCATATTCAAAAAAGTCGTCTGCAGGATTGACCGTTGTATCCATATTGGCAACGAGTATATCGCCTTTGGCAGCTTCCTGCTTGCCTTCGTTTTTGCAGGCTACGAAAACTGTGGAAAGGGCAATAGCCCCTATCAGCTTCTTGTTCATACAATTAGAGAGTTTGAACTGCGAAAGTAGCTTGTTTTGGCTGTAAAAAATACCCGCAAACGGGTGATATTGTAAATATTGCAACCTGTAGCTTTGCCTATGCTTCTGAAGTCCTTAGAAAACACACCGATAGCTGATATTGTAGATGCTTTCAACCAATCTTTTGCAGACTATGAACTGCCTTTGCAGTTTACTCAGGAAACAATGCTGCAAAAAATACTGTTTGAAGATATTGACCTCAAGTATTCTGTAGGTGCATTTGACAATGATAAACTGGTTGGGTTTATATTCTTTGGTATAGACGGCACTACTGCCTGGGATGGTGGCACATGTGTAATACCTGCGTACAGGGGACAAAAGCTGACACAAAGAATGCTTGAGTACAGTTTCCCTATCCTGAAAGCACAGGGCGTAAATCATGTATTGCTAGAGGTACTTGAAAACAATGTTGGTGCGCGTAATATATATGAAAGTGCGGGCTTTAGCATCACCAGAAAGCTGCATGGCTACAAAGGGCAAATCAGCATTAACAAAAATCACAACTATCGCATTGAAGTATTAACTGATCCTGATTTTGGGATGCTATCCAAACTAGGTGGTTTCAAATTTGCATGGCAGCAAATGGATAAGCGCATTCAGAATCGAGCCGACATCATTACCACAATATGCATAAGAAACAATAACGAGATTGTAGCCTATATGCATTTTGATGCCAAAGCTAGCAGAGTTCATCAATTCGGCACTGCGGAAACCCACAGAAGAAAAGGCCTCGCATCTGCATTATTTCAATACTTAGCCCAAAACTGTGCTACGCCTATTCTGGTAGTAAATATTGAAGATGCTTCTGAAGCCAATACATTCATACAATCAACAGGTTTAGCGCATTTAATCAGTCAGTATGAAATGGCAATGTCATTTTAATATCAAAAAAAAACACTGAATCTGTTTTCGGAACGATTTTTGCATAATTTTACTATACTAAACCTTTACTTATGACTAAAACCTTTTTAACCCTTAGTTTCCTACTATTATTCTTACAAGGATATGCCACTAATGTATCAGGCCTGATTTCTGCAAATACTACCTGGACCAAAGCCAATAGCCCATATATAGTAACGGGAAATATAGCAATTGATACACCGGCTACTTTAACAATAGAGCCCGGAGTAGTAGTACGATTTGACGCTGGATATAAGATGTACGTATACGGACGAATAATGGCTGACGGAACAGCATCCGACTCTATTACCTTTACCTCAAACAAAACATCGCCCAAACCGGGAGATTGGGAAGGCATAGAACTCTTCTACAATGTGCCAAACGACACATTATTGTTCGATTATTGCAACTTCAAATACGGTAATGATGCTACATTGTATGTACGCGCCTACAGCATAAAACTTACTAATTGTGTTTTTACTAATAACAAAACAGGCTTCAAAAATTTATCTTGGCCTGCTGCATATGCTTACATCAATAGCTGCACTTTTGAACGTAATGGAACTGCCATTTACATAGGTGGTAGGGCCCTCATTGACAAAAACAATATCGGCTATAACGAATTCGGCGTACAGGATACAGGCCCTAATTGTGTAGTTGTAAATAACAAAATCTACTATAATTCCGTTGGTGTTGCAGGTCCTATCTATATTGGCGGTAATACCGTTGCTTATAATAGTTCTTTAGGAATTGATGGCCGCGGGATGGTAAAGGACAATCAGGTGTGGTTTAATAAAACAGGCTTGATACACAGAGGTGGTGGCCTTGTAGAAAATAATGGATTTAACTACAACAACATTGCCATCAACGGCAATTACTCTGTAAATCCCGGGCACAACCTGATACACAACTGCATCAGAAACAGTACATCTTACGACTACGTAAACTACACCATTTTTCCTGCAGATATTTCAGAAAACTATTGGGGCTCCTCCGACTCTGTAATTTTATCTAACAAGATATACGACTTCTACGACAATCTTACTTCCGGCAAATCAACCTTCATGCCTCCGCTTCAAGATAAAGACCTCAGCTGTATTGATAGCATATCACTTCCTGTACCCATAACTACTAGCATCAATGAAGCCATCAATATCCTGAATAACAATGTTATTGCTTATCCCAACCCTGCAACAGACAATATCACTTTTACTAGTGGCAAACGGATTGATATGGTAGTTGTTTATGACATGACAGGCAAGGAAGTATATAGACAACAATGCAGTAACAACGCTGTTTCTGTTAACACTTCTTCTTTTGTCGCAGGTATATTTACTTATAAGGTTATCACAGAGAACAATGCAGTTTCCGGCAAGTTTGTTAAACAATAAAATTTGCCTCAATTTAATAACCAACAAAAACTGATCGTTCATATATAAACTACCCGATATGAAGAAATCTCTATTGACCTTATTGGCAATTGTAGTATCCATACAATCATTTGCCATAAATATTTCCGGCTATATAAATCAGAACACTACCTGGACCAAAGCCAATAGCCCATACATTATAACCGGCTATACACTGATAGACTCTAACGCAACACTTACCATAGAGCCTGGCACGGTTGTAAAATTCGATGAATACAAACTACTTTATGTAGATGGCATGCTAAACATGAAGGGCACAGCTACAGACAATATATTCGTAACAACCAATGCAAAATATCCTAGAGCTGTTTCATCAGGATTTGTTGTTCGAAATAACAAATCAACAGATACTTTACGATTTGAATATTGCCATTTTAAGTATGTAGGTGGTGGTGTAAGTGTAGAAAACATGGCCTCAATTGTCACTAACTGCTTATTCGAATATTGCGGAACGGGCATATATAATGGTAAAGGCCCACGCTCATACACCCATGTTAGCAATTGCAGATTCAATTATTGTGAGGCTGCAATGTTTTCAGACGGCCCAACAGTGTTCACTAACAATTTAGTGACTAAGTGCAAATCGTATGGACTTATTGTAAACACATGGAACGTTAACAACACTTGTACCAACAACGTATTCTACAATTCTGAAAAAGCCATCACTAAATGTACCCATGTTAGCAATAATGTAGTTAGTTACAATAAAAACTATGGCATCTCATTATGTAACTATGTATCTAATAATCAGATATGGAATAACGGATACGGGATAATTAATGATTGGACTGCTCCTGTAGACTTGTACCAAAATAGTATTGAGTATAACCAAACAGGTATTTGGGGTGTTGATAGTACACACAGTATTCATAATAACTGTATCGCACACAACAAAGTAAATATGGATCGTTTAAGGGTAATTGTAAATGTTTCTGGCAATTACTGGGGCGAAACTGATTCTGCAAAAATAGCCGCTACTATAAATGACTATTGGGATAATTTTGTAGGCGGTGAGGCTAAATTTATGCCCTTCCTGCAGGCTTCTGATGGTAGTTGCGCAAGTAGTTTGACCATACCTGACACTACAGTATACTTTCCTACAGGAATAGATAACGTTACACAAGAAAGCGGTTTAAAAATATTCCCTAATCCGGCTTTCAACACACTGACAATACAATCCGGCAACAATAACATCAAGGATATTTGTATTTACAACCTTACCGGATACACGGTCATCCATCAATCAGCAAATCAACGTGAAGTAAAAATGGATATCAGCTCATTACCTGGTGGCATTTATTTATATAAAATATCTGCCGGAGAGGACGAAATATACACCGGCAAATTACTTAAAGAGTAAGTATCATAAAATAATAAAGGCGGCAAATGCCGCCTTTATTATTTTATGCCATTTGTGTTTTAAACTCACTTGTAAAGTGGAATTCGATATCAGGATTATTCTGGCGTTCTGTGTTTAAGAACCATTCACTCTGTGCAAGGTAAACGAGATTGCCATCCTTGTCTTCCATCACGTTTGCCTGCTTAAAGCGGATGAAGTCTTCCAGCTTTTTCTTATCGCCCGTTATCCAGCAAGCTTTGTAGAAGTTCAGCGGCACGAAGGCACAAGATGCACCATACTCCTGTAGCAGACGGTATTGTATTACTTCAAATTGCAGTTCGCCCACACAACCTATCACTTTACGGTTGCCACCGTGCTGTGTAAAAAGCTGTGCAACACCTTCATCCGTCAACTGGTTAATACCCTTTTCCAACTGTTTGGTCTTCATCGGGTCTTTGTTCACCAGTTCTTTAAATATCTCCGGAGAGAATGTAGGAATACCTGTGAATTGCATTTTTTCGCCCTCTGTCAATGTATCGCCTATTTTGAAGTTGCCGGTATCAAACAGACCTACCACATCGCCCGGGAACGCTTCTTCAATTACATCCTTTTCACGCGCAAGGAATGAATAAGGATTGCTGAAGCGAACATCTTTTTCTATACGGGTGTGTTTGTAATATTTATTACGCTCGAACTTACCGCTACATACACGCAGGAAGGCGATACGGTCACGGTGGCGGGGGTCCAGATTGGCATGTATCTTAAATATGAAGCCTGTAAACTTATCTTCACCCGGCTCTACATAGCGCTTATCAGTAGCCCTGCCCAATGGATGCGGAGCAATACGAATAAATGTATCCAGCAACTCCTTTACACCAAAATTGTTTACAGCAGAACCAAAGAACACCGGTGCTACTTTACCTTTCAGGTATGCATCGGTATCCAGTTCGCCATATACGCCATCCAGCAGGTCTACATCCTCGCGTAGTTGGTTGGCATCACGCTCACCTATTTTTTCATCCAGCAGGCTGTCTTTCAAGTCCGGAATAGGTACAGAGTTTTCATCTGTCGCTTTCTGGCTGGCTGTAAACAGGTTCAGGCTTTTATCATACAGGTTATATACACCCTTAAACTCTTTACCCATATTAATAGGCCATGAAAGTGGGTGCAGTGATATATTCAGTTCTTTCTCTATCTCATCCAGCAGGTCGAATGGGAACTTACCATCACGGTCCATCTTGTTCACGAATACAATCACCGGCGTGTCGCGCATACGGCACACTTCCATCAGGCGGCGCGTTTGTTCCTCCACACCATTCACGCTGTCTATCACCAGTATTACACTATCCACAGCCGTTAGTGTGCGGTAGGTATCTTCAGCAAAATCCTTGTGACCGGGCGTATCCAGCAGGTTGATGAGTGTATTTTTATACTCAAAGCTCATAACAGAGGTAGCCACAGAGATACCACGCTGACGCTCTATTTCCATAAAGTCGCTGGTTGCATGTTTCTTTATCTTATTGCTTTTTACCGCGCCTGCCACCTGTATGGCGCCACCAAACAACAGCAGTTTTTCTGTCAATGTGGTTTTACCGGCATCGGGGTGAGATATGATGGCAAATGTGCGCCTGCAGTTAATTTCCTTTTCGTATTTCATTGCTATAGTTCAAATATCCTATCAGGCAGACAGGACATGAAGCTCCTATTTCCTGAAACGGAAGCGCAAAGTTGCGATTTTTGGGCGACTTTAGGTGCAGACAGTTGAAAAACAGCTTTGATATATGCCCATCTGCCTGTGACATTTCTTCTTTAAAAATCCACATTTCACCCACAATTTCCACATTACAGACCTTGCGGCTTGCGGCTTTCCTCCAATATTTTACTTTTGTTTTCTGAAAACTGAGTGAGATACATGCCTAGGCTGAATGATGATTTATTGAATGAATTCAAGGAACAAAAGGCGCTGATATATAACCAGCTCGAAGTATTCGACCCACTGGGCACACAGCTAAGCAAGCCTGCCGCCCAACGTTTGGTTAGTACAGGTATACTTGTTGTTTCCGAAATTCTTTGCTACCTGCTTGCGGTGGGTATGCTTGTTTTTGCATTCTTCCTGACAAAAATTTATCCGTTCTACATACTTGCCGAACTTCAATACAAAGGCGACTATGCCAAACTTGGCTTTATCAATGTGCGCATGTTCACATTTGCCATATATGGTATGATAGGTATCATTTCTTTACTGCTTTATTTTCTGGGCACATCGCTCAGGCAGATAAGGCTGAAGAATAATATACTGAGCCAGGCAGGCAAAGACATCAAAAATATGGTTGGCCAGCATCTGAAACGCAAAGCAGCCATCGATGCCATAGAACAACGCCACTTCTTAGAACTGCCCGATTTTCAGGAAGAAGGCGTCGTAATTCCTGCCAGAGTTAATGAAGTGCTGAACCCCGGCTACGAAGGCGGAAAGGCTTAATTGACCATCTTTAGTTTTTTTGAATTACCTATATTAGTTTTAAGCCTTGGCTGATATGAACTGATATGGCAAAAAAAGCTACACAACAAGCTGCAAAGCAATTAACTGACACACCCAAAGAAACTAACTACAACCTGCTGGTATGGATTATCATTGCCATCACAGGCGTAGTATATTCGGGCTGCCTCAATAATGCTATACTGAACTTCGATGACTTGGAGTACTATAACATGTACCCCGAGGTTATCAACCTATCCCTGGCAAGTGTAAAGAAGATATTTACCAGCTATTACCTCATCATGTATCAGCCGCTGCCCGTGCTGACCTTTGCTATCAACTACGCCACCACAGGTATGGACCCTGTTCCAATACACTTGATGAATGTGGTGATGCACCTGATAAACATCTGGCTTGTTTTCAAATTCATCAGCGAGCTAACGGAGAAGAAAAATATAGCACTCATAGTTGCATTCCTGTTTGCACTACACCCTATGAACGTAGAAGCCGTATCATGGATGTCTGCACGCAGCAGTAGTATGTATGTATTGTTCTACCTGTTGGCGCTTCGCAGCTACGTCAGGTATCACAAAACAAATTTCCAGACAAAGCACCTGATAATTGCCGCGCTATACTTTATAGTATCGCTTTTCAGCAAGGCACAGGCTGTCACGCTACCGGTACTGCTATTTGCTATAGACTATTACTACAGCCGCAAACTGAATGCAAAGCTGGTGCTGGAGAAAATTCCTTTTTTTGCTTTAAGTGTGGTATTTGGTCTGATAACTGTAATGGACAGCGACACACAGGGCAACCTGAAAGATGGCATGCTGATTTCTTACAATGCCATCGACTTGTTTTTCATGGTCTGCTATTCTTTTGCTTTCTATTTTGTAAAACTGATACTACCTGCCAACCTCTGTGGCATATATGTTTACCCACCTAAAACGGGGGGCTCTCTTCCATGGGAATATTATGCATCGCCATTACTACTACTCGGCATATTATTCCTGCTATATCGCTTCCGTAAAAACAGGGCTGTAATATTTGGTGCGGCATTATTCTTCATCACAATCTCTATCAATATCCAGCTGATACCATCGCGTCTGTTCATCACAACAGACCGCTATGCATACTTCCCATATGTAGGCTTGTTCTTTATTGTAGGCTATATCTATAATCAGTTGCAACAAAACGAAGCACTGGCAAAGAAATACCTGCAAACCTTTGGCATAGTACTGGTTGCGGCAGGGCTTGTTTATTGCTATGCTATATGGGAGCGCAACAAAACATGGAATAACGACTACATTTTCCTGACAGACATTATTGAAAAGAACGAACCTGTGCCATATATCTCGCGCGCCTATGGCAACAGGGGCAACTATTTCCTGAACAATGGCATGATAAACGAAGCAATTGCGGATTTTACTTCGGCACTGAAAGTAAAACCCGATGACGGACAATCTTACTACAACAGGGCTATTACTTATGTAAAAGTAAGCCGTTGGCAGGAAGCATTAGCCGACCTCGATTCTTCAATAAAATATAATCCGAAGTTTGCCTTGTCATATTCCAACATCGCATTCATCAGGTACAATCTGAAAGATTACAATGGTGCGCTCGAAGCCGCCAATAAATGTATAACCATCAATCCGCAGTTGCCTGAAGTATATAATATTCGTGCAGCAGTATACTTCTCTATCAACAACCTGCCAGCAGCAGAAAAAGACCTAGACAAAGCGCTCAGCCTCAAAAAGGATTTCTCTGATGCTTACAAAAACAGAGGTATTCTGTATATGAATACCAACAGAAAAGCACAGGCATGCAGCGATTTCCAAAATGCCAAGCTATATGGCGACCAGACAGTAGACGGACTGATTAATACTACTTGCAAATAATAAAAAGGGTGGCAATTGCCACCCTTTTTTATGCTTGTATCTTATTACTTCTGTATCAATATCGTCTTTGTTATTTTATTTGCCCCCCCTTTCAGCACAACATGATATACACCATTCTGTAATTCCGAAATAGGAATAGAACGTGTGTATGATGCCTGCGCATGCTCAGCCATACGATACACTAACTGCCCCATATTGTTGGTTATTAACACTTCAAACGCCTGTGGTTTCGCCCATTGCATATTGATGTTTACTACAGTACTGGCAGGGTTAGGATAGACGTTAAGATTACCAACTGATGCTATGGCTAATTCTTTAACTCCAAGTGTGTACTCTTCATAATAATAGTTCCTTTTATAATCGTTAACGGTGTATTCCCAGAAACCACCTGAATTCCATCTATCGCGTATTGCAGATGTACGTTGATTATAGCTGTTATATGCATACTGCGTACGCAAGTATTGTTTCCAACTGATGCTTGGTTTATCCCAGTTAAAATATAATTCCATCGTTACATTATTTGCAGCGTCAAGGCTATAATCTGTTTTATAACTGTTGATAAAAGCAGAGGTAGCACCATCCCAATATTGGGATGTTTCAGATATCAGAATGTTAGATGTGTTGTAAGTATATAATTTTTTATCGCTATTATCCCAAGATGTAGTACCTGCATTCCAGTTTTGTATTGTGTACGACTTTTTGTTCTTATTGACATCATATGTATATAGGTCCCTTTTTACATATACCCAAGCAGACGTTCCGCTATTCCAATTTTCTTGTGTTTTAAATACCATATTCAGATTGGCATCATACTGATGGAAATTACGCCTGTATTTATCCCACTTACTCGCACCCGAATTCCAGTTGTATTCAATAATCTCGGTCAATGTTTTGTCAGAACTATTGTACACATACTCTCCCATCTTCGAGTTTTTCCAGGCTGTTGACCCTGCATCCCAAGTTTGCAAAAACATGGTATCTATTTCTCCGTCTGCATTATAAGAGAAGATGTATTTGACCGAATTCTTCCAACTACTTGTTGCATTATCCCAGTTTTGACTTATTGCTGTTTCCCGCAAATCTTTTCCTGCAACGGTGGTATAGGTATAATAGTTACCGGAAGAATTCTTCCAGCTACTTGTTGCATTATCCCACGTACGCGCAATATATGAGAGCATATTACTTTTGGTGTCAAACGTCTGCAACAATAGGTTCTTATTTCCCCATGTCATTGTAGCCGTGCTGTAAGTCATGTATACAGCAGTATCAGACTTCGGGGTAACGAGCGCATCACCTCCTCTGTCACCTGAATAAACATATCTCGTACTATCTGATGGTACAAACTTTGCACCATCATGTTCGTAATAAGAGGCACTCGTCATTCTTGAACCGGTTGCAGTCGTTTTTTGTGCCAATGCTTTGGTAATTAATACACTGCTCAACAACAGCAGGGGTAGAAGTTGTTTCATATTATATTCGGTTTAAGCCACAAATATAAAACAATAAAACATATATACATTATTCAAGTATTGTCATAGCATTAAAGCAAATAGTAAGTAGTTATTACCTTTACCGTTATGATTTTATACGACAGGATACAACAAACAGCATCATATATCAGGCAACAAACCAATGCACAACCCACAATAGGCATCATTCTGGGCAGTGGCCTCGGCGGATTGGTAGATGCCATGCAGGTAACAAAAGAGATTTCTTATAAAGATATTCCCGACTTTCCGCAAAGCACTGTAGAAGGGCATGCAGGCAATATGTTGTTTGGCACATTGGGCGGCAAAGAGGTTGTGATGATGGCTGGCCGCTTCCATTATTATGAAGGCTACACGATGGAGGATGTAACTTTTCCTGTTCGTGTAATGAAGGCATTGGGCGTTGAAACCTTGTTCTTAAGCAATGCTGCCGGTGGTATGAATGCGTCTTTCAAAGTAGGTGATATCATGCTCATAAACGACCATATCAACCTGTTTCCTGAGCACCCGCTTCGCGGGTCAAATGATGAACGCCTCGGCACACGCTTTCCTGATATGAGCGAACCTTACGACCATAAGCTGCTCGCAATGGCTAAAGAAGTAGCCACATCTCAAAAGCTGGATGTAAAAGAAGGCACCTATATAGGCCTGCAGGGTCCTACCTTCGAAACCCCTGCCGAATATAAATGGCTGCATGTAATAGGCGGCGATGCAGTTGGTATGAGTACAGTACCTGAAAACATAGTTGCCAAACACGGTGGCATGCGCGTATTTGCGGCAAGTATTATCACAGACTTGGGGGTGCCGGGCATCGTACACAAAGTATCGCACGAAGAGGTATTGGCAGCTGCCAATGCAGCCGCACCGAAACTGGCTGCACTGGTTGCGGGTATTATTCAAAAAATGTAGGTACTAATTCTGTTATCTTTGCGAAGTTTTATAGCTCCTTTTTGAAGAACCATATATATATACGAATAGTTGTATTGTTTTTTGTCCTCTGGGCATCAACCAATTTCAATGGCTATGCCCAGATTCAGCCTCCCGGCCAGGGACGCTCTGTTTTCGACCAGAATAAGAAAGACAGTACCCAGTTTGGCAAAACCAATACTACCGACTGGAAAGATGAGAGCTATCGCCTTTTCTACAGAAAGCTACATTCAGACAAAGTATTTCTTCAGGATTCTTCTATCAGCACCATTCATCGCAGGTTAGTCAATTTTCCTTACAGAGACCTTGGCAATAATGGCAGTGCCGTACGCAATCTGCTCTTTACTGCCGAAGACCGCACAGGGCCAAGTTTTGGCTATCGTGTATACGATGTTTACAGATACGATGTTGACAGCCTGAACTATTACAATACCAATCGCCCCTATTCTGTCTTCGGGTATCAGTTGGGCAGCAAGCAAGAGCAGATGGCATCGCTTATGCACACACAAAACATCAAACCCAACTGGAATTTTGCAGTAGGCTATCGTAAAATAAACGCTCCCGGCCATTATAATATACAACGTACCAATAACGATATGGCGTACCTGAGTACGCATTATCAAAGTAAGAAACTGCACTACGAATTGTATGGCGGTGTTGTATATAATAAAATGCAACAGGATGAAAACGGTGGAATAGTTGACGAAAAGCAACTAGACAGCAGTGCATACAACGACAGGCGTACGGTGCGCGTAGGTTTTCAGAACGATGCTTTTGGCAATACTGCTAACATACGCCGCTCCTCTGTATCAAATATGCTGCGCGACTATTCAGTAATGTTGCAGCATGGCTATACTTGGGGCAAAACAGATACGGTATACAATGCAGATAGTACAAAATTCAGCCTTTCACTTACACCGCGTTTCAGCATCACACATCGCATAGAAGTAAGTGGCGAAAGGCATTTATATAAAGACCTTGCTGCAGATTCAGCACGTTACAGTCAGTTCTTCAAGCGTAGCCTCAAGTCTACCGACTCTATATTCAGCCGTCAGGAATGGGCGTTTATTGACAACCGTTTTATGCTGAATGGCTTTATTGGCAAGCAGGAAAATCAATTGCAGTTCAGCGCAGGGCTTGGTATCCGTACAGATAATTTCAGCAGCACATACCTTGTCAGTACCAGCAAAGACAAGCAGTTGCACAACTATGTAATAGCATCACTCAAAAAAGAAGCCTTGCTTTCCGGTAAATGGTTTTATGAAGCGCATTTACTGAGTTATGTAACGGGAAATACAGCCGGCTCTTCAGCCATCAATGCTTTGCTAGGCAAGGATATGGGCAAATGGGGAAGCCTGTCTGTCGGAGCATCTCAAAACATCAACGCAGCACCATACAATTATACAACATACTACAACCAATACGACACCATTCTTACCTCTTTCAATAAAGAAAGTGTATCGCAAATAAACGGCCAATGGGCTATAGATCGTTGGAATCTTAGTGTAGGTGCCAGGGACTATATCATCAGCAACTATATTTATCTCAATAACCTGCAATTGCCCTCACAATATGCCAATACATTCAACATTGCACAGATTTGGCTGAGAAAGGAATTCTGCATAGGCGCATGGATATTGGATAATGAAATCATTTATCAGCAAACAGATGCTACAGCACCTGTCAATGTTCCTCAACTGCTTGGCAGGCACAGGTTGGGTATTGAGAAATACATCTTTAAAAAATCGATGCTGGCAGCTACAGGCTTTGAAGCTCGCTACCATAGCGCATACACACCTGCCGGTTACAGCACATACTTCAATCGCTTCTATTATCAGAATACATATACTGCTGCAAACACTCCTGAGCTGAGCTATTACTTCAATTTCAAAGTAAAACGTTTCCGTGCCTACCTGATGGCCGACCAATTGCAGCAGCTATTCAGCCGCAATACAATTATTGCCCCGGGCTATGCTGCACAAAATTTCATGATACGTTTTGGCTTCAATTGGGCGATGATAAATTAACAGTTTTCTCCATATACCGAAAATCTATACTCTATTAGCAAAAACAGGCGTTCCCCATTTTAAGATTCCCCTAATTACCGTTAACTTTACGCCCTATCTTATTATAGAATTTCTGCAAAAACAGACGGTTTTACGATGAAAGATTTTTCGTACGTGATGAGTTCACACCCTTCTTACATAGAGTCTATGTACAATGACTATGTAAAAGATTCTACAACTGTAGACCCTGAGTGGAAGAAGTTTTTTGAAGGCTTCGACTTTGCCGTGTCAAAAGGCAATGGTAATGGCGGTGCTGCTGTTGCTACCATCACAATCGATAAAACACCTGTCAGCAACGAACAGGTATCTAAAGAATTGAGCGTTTACCGCCTCATCCGCAGCTATTGGAAGCGTGGACACCTGGTAGCAACAACCAATCCTATTCGTCCTCGTAAAGACCGTAAACCATTTCTGGCACTGTCAGACTTTGGCCTGTCTGATGCTGACCTGAATACAGAATTTCATTCGGGTACATTCGCAGGTTTGGGCAAAGCCAAATTGAGCGATATCATAGCACGCCTAAAAAAACTCTATGCAGGCAATGTTGGTATAGAGTACACATACATCAACAATTACGATACCTGCATGTGGGTACAAGATGCCTACGAAAAAATGCAGGAACAGGAATTGACGTTGACTGAAAAGAAACGCATTCTTGAAAAACTGAACGAAGGTGTAATTTTCGAGAAATTCCTGCACACCAAATACATCGGCCAGAAACGCTTCAGCCTTGAAGGTGGCGAAAGTACTATACCTGCTTTAGATACTATTATTAACAGTGCTGCCAACAGCGGCGTGAAGGAAGTAGTAATAGGTATGGCACACCGTGGCCGCCTCAATGTATTGACAAATACACTGCGCAAAACATACGAACAGGTATTCTCTGAGTTCGAAGGCAATATGCCTCCTGATACTACCATGGGTAGCGGCGACGTGAAATACCACCTCGGTTTCCGCAGCAATATTCAAACACCTGATGGTAAAGAAATCAATGTACAACTGACACCCAATCCTTCGCACCTTGAAGTGGTTGACCCTGTTGTTGCAGGTTTTTCTCGCGCAAAAGCAGATATACTTTATAATAGCGCATACGACGAAGTATTGCCAATTTTGATACATGGCGATAGTGCAGTTGCAGGTCAGGGTGTTGTTTACGAACTGTTGCAGATGAGCAAACTGCCAGGTTACAAAACAGGCGGTACCATCCACTTCGTTATCAACAACCAGATAGGTTTTACAACAGACTTTGATGAGGCTCGCTCTGCAGACTACTGTACTAGCGTGGCATCAATGGTACAGGCTCCGGTACTGCACGTTAATGGTGATGATCCTGAAGCAGTGGTAAAAGCTGCGAAACTGGCGGTAATGTATCGTCAGCAGTTCAATCAGGATATCTTCATCGATATGGTATGCTATCGTAAGCATGGCCACAACGAGGGCGATGATCCTAGTTTCACACAACCGCAACTGTACGATCTGATTAAGAAACATCAGAACCCACGCGAAGTATATACAGAATACCTGTTGAAAAACGGTACACCTGATGCACAGGATCTTGCAAAGGAAATGGAAAAACGTTTCTGGGACGACCTGCAACAAAGGCTTGACGAGGTAAAACAAAAAACTGTTCCTTACCAGATGCAGGCACCAGAAAAAGCATGGTCAGAACTGCGCCGCTCTACTTTCGAAGACTTTGACAAATCGCCTGAAACAGGCATCAGCAAAGAACGCGTAGAGCAACTGTTCAATGCTTTGATGAATATTCCTGCAGACTTCAAACCGCTGCGTAAGATTCAGAAGTTGATAGAAGAGAAAGTAAAACTGTATCAGGAAAAAGGACAGCTCGACTGGTCAACAGGCGAACTGTTGGCCTATGCGAGTTTACTGACAGATGGCACACCTGTTCGCCTTAGTGGTCAGGACGTAGAGCGTGGTACATTCTCTCACCGTCATGCAGTACTGCACGATGAATCAACAAATGCAGAATACAGCCGCCTTAGCAAACTGAGCGACAGTCAGGCTCATTTCCAGATATACAATTCACTGCTGAGTGAATTTGCAGTATTGGGCTTTGAGTATGGTTATTCTATAGCCAATCCGAACGCACTTACTATATGGGAGGCACAGTTTGGCGACTTCGCAAACGGCGCACAAACAGTAATAGACCAATACATAGCATCTGCAGAAACTAAATGGCAGAAAATGAGCGGCCTTGTTATGCTGCTGCCACACGGTTACGAAGGCCAGGGGCCTGAACACTCTTCAGCGCGTTTGGAACGCTTCCTGCAATTGTGTGCTGAAAATAACATGATCGTTACCAACATTACAACTGCTGCCAACTTGTTCCACATGTTCCGCCGACAGTTGAAATGGGATTTCCGCAAACCACTTATCAACTTCTCTCCTAAAGCAAACCTGCGCCACGTACGTGCATACTCCGCTATAGAAGACTTCACAACAGGTGGCTTTAAGGAAGTGATAGACGATGCAAACATCAAAACAGCCAGCAAAGTAAAACGTGTAGTGCTTTGTAGCGGTAAAGTATACTTCGACCTGAGCGAAAAACAAATGGCTGATAACAGGCAAGATGTTGCCATCGTTCGTCTGGAGCAGATATATCCTTTCCCTGCTAAACAACTGGCAGAACTGCGTGCTAAATACAAGAAAGCAGAATGGGTTTGGCTGCAGGAAGAACCATACAACATGGGCGCACTCGGCTTCCTGAAAATGCAGGAAGAAGAAGCAGTGACTAAATACTTCAGCCGTCCTGCAGGTGCAGCAAGTGCAACAGGCTACAGCAAAATGCACGCTAAAGAGCAACAAGCACTGATAGACAAAGCATTCGACATTTAAAGAAAAACAATTATACAACACACAAAACAGGGCTAATTAGCCCTGTTTTTGTTTTAATTCTACTAGTAATAAGGCGCTTTTATATTATTTTTGCCGCACACCTGATATTGATATGGAAGACTTGAAATTAACGCTTAAGCAACAAATCATCGAATCGCTGAACCTGCAAGGCATGACACCTGCGGATATTGATGATAACGCCCCTTTGTTTGGCGATGGTCTGGGACTGGACAGCATCGACTCTCTGGAGCTGATGGTATTGCTGGAGCGTAACTACGGCATCAAAATTGAAGACGCACGCGAAGGCCGTAAAGTGCTGGAATCTGTAGCTTCCATGGCTGCATACATCGAGCAAAATCGCAAAATATAACAGCCGCACCGCATGGCGGAAAAAATAGTAGTTACATCGCTGGGAATCCTGTCTGCTTTGGGAAACGGCACAGATGAAAATCTGCATTCGCTGTTGTCCCTGAAAAGTGGCGTGCATACACCGACGCTGTTGCAAAGCATACACGCCCATGAGTTTCTCATGGGCGAAGTAGCATATAGCAACGATGAACTATCTGCCATACTGGGCCTGCCTACGGGCAATAATGGTTATACCCGCACATCGCTGCTGGCACTTGTTGCCATGCAGGAGGTAATGAAAGGTATAGACAAAGACCTGCTGCAAAGCGAAGGCTTTGCATATATCAATGCCAATACGGTTGGTGGTATGTGCGCGGTTGAAGATTTATATCCCGAATTTATTTCTGATAAGCAAGAGGGCGATTTCCTGAAGTATGTTGATACGCTTGACTGTGCCGAGAGTACACAAAACGTGGTTGACTATTTCGACATTCATCCGTTTACGGCTACCATCAGCACTGCCTGTTCATCTTCTGCTAACGCTATTATTCTTGGTGCCAGGATGATACAACATGGCATTGTGAAACGTGCCATTTGTGGTGGGTGCGATGCTTTGAGCCGTTTTACACTCAATGGCTTTCACTCTTTGAAGAATGTAGACAAGCAACCTTGTCGCCCATTCGATAATACACGCTTTGGTCTGAACCTCGGAGAAGCAGCAGGCTACCTGTTGCTGGAAACAGAGAAGTCTGCCAAAGAACGTGGCGCGGAAATACTTGCAGTATTATCGGGCTATGGCAATACTAACGATGCCTACCACCCTACTGCCCCGTCTCCTAATGGCGACGGTGCATACAATACCATGCAATTGGCACTATCAAAAGCAGGCTTGCAACCACAAGATATCAGCTACATCAATGCACATGGTACTGCTACCATCAATAACGATGCAGCAGAAGGCAAAGCTATAGAGCGTTTGTTTGAAAATAACATACCACTGTTCAGCTCTACTAAGCCATACACCGGGCATACTCTGGCTGCGGCAGGTAGTATAGAAGCCATCTTCAGCATATGGGCATTGCAACAACAAAAAGCATGGCCCAATCTTAATTTCACTACACCAATGGAAGATGTAACTGTTCGTCCTGTTACTACACTTACAGATGCTGCCATCAACCATGTCATCAGCAATTCATTTGGCTTTGGTGGCAATAATGTTTCATTATTATTCAGCAAGGTATGATGAAGCCTGTTTACATATCAGCTGCGACAGCATTATCTCCTCAAAACAGTTTTGATGTAGATACACTTTTGCCCGATGTTATCAGTAGTGATAATGGAAAGCTATTTGTAAAGGATACAGACTATTCAAAATTCATCAACCCTGTTGCTATACGCCGCATGAGCCGTATGCTAAAAATAGGTATAAGCACAGGTATGAAGGCTGTACAAGTTTCGGGTGTTGAAAAACTGGATGGCATTATTACAGGTACCGGGCGCGGCAGCATGCGCGATATGGAACTTTTTCTCGGCGATATGATACGCCTGAAAGAAGAAGCACTAAACCCTACTTACTTTATACAAAGCACCTACAACAGTGTTAACGGATGGTTGGCTATGCAGACAAAATGCACAGGTTATAACCAGACATATGTACACCGTGGCCATTCTTTAGAAATGTCTGTACTGGATGCAAAGATGCTGCTGCACGATGCTACAGAACCACAAACATATCTGGTGGGTTGTCTGGATGAAATGACGGATGATTACTTCATCGTTAAAAATAAAATAGGCTACTGGAAAAAGGAACTACCCAACAGTCTGCAAGTATTGCAACATAGCAATACGCAAGGCAGTATTGGCGGAGAAGGGGCAGCATTCTTTACAATTACCAACACAAGTGCCAATAGCATTTGCAGTATAGAACAATTGAAAATGCTGCAACAACCTACTGCAGCATCAGTACAGGCTAGCATTGATAATATACTTGCAGCACATGGTATGAAGCTGAAAGATATTGATGTGGTACTGTGTGGTATGAGTGGTGATGCTCGCTTTCAATCACTGTACACACCAATACTTGAAAGCACCACTGCGCATACAACTGTAGCAGCATTCAAACACCTTTGCGGTGAATATGATACCAGCACAGGATTTGCTATGTGGCTGGCTACAAAACTATTTCAGGAACAATCAACACCTGAAGTATTGATTCAAAAGAAAGGCATCAACCCTGCTATCAATAATATCCTGATTGTAAATCACTACACACTGAATAGTGCGAGTTTGATGCTGATGAAGAAAACGATTAGTGAATAACCACTCTCTGCCCGAGATACTTTGGTTCCTTCCCGAAGAACAAGTCAAGCAACATTTTAGCACGCGCAAATTTCTCCCTTATCATTGTTTTGGTAGAATACTTATCTGGCACATCTTTGGCATTGTATGCTACCGCATGCAGCCCATTCTTATTGGCAAGAAATAATGCTCTTTCATTATGGAACTTTTGTGAGATGATAAGTATATCATCTTCGCCAAACACCAGCTTACACCTTACAATACTATCCAGTGTTCTGAAGCCTGCATAGTCGAGGTATATTTTCTCTGCAGGAATACCCATTGCTATCAGGTCTGCCTGCATCATTTCAGGTTCGCTGTATTCTTTCCTGCCGTTATCGCCGCTTATCAGTACAAAATCTATCTTACCTGCTTTATACAACTCTACAGTTGCCTCCAACCTGTATTTATAAAACAGATTTACATAATTGCCCGCAACGTATTTTGATGTACCTAGCAACAAGCCTATTCTTTTATGCGGCACTTCGCTAACAGATGAATACACTTGCTCTCTGACTGTTTTACCAACCCACCAGTCAATAACAAATACACTTAGTACAATAAATAAAAAGGAAATGAATAACCACATAATGATACGCTTCATAGGATGCTATTACGTACCGAAGTTATTGGTTTTTGAAATCAGATAGCACCAACTGCCATTACTTCTGTAGGCGTAGGGTTACCACCTTCTTTTTCAAGCGATATGGCAAATGCCTGTCCGCCTTTTACCTGCATTGGTATTTTATACATCATACCTGCATTAGCTACAAGGTTATTATCTATCACACCCATACTTACAGGTTTGCCATCCTGTATCACCCACAGTTGGTATTGCTTACCTTTTTCAGGCATTGGCATGGCATGTATAGTCAGGTAAGATTCTCCTGTTACTTTGCTCCAGAACATCATACCCGTCATTTCTTTACCGGGCTGCATACTACGCATAACTACCGTTTTCATAGAAGTATCTACCAGCATATCACGGCCTTTCTTGTACTCGGCCAGTACTTGCTGCTGCGATGCCTTCAAAGAATCCATCTGCGATGTCATCTGTGCAATCTCTTCTTTCGTCTTATTGCGTTGCGATAGGAGCATAAAGTTGGTAAGTACACTTACACCTACTGCTGCCCAAACAGCCGCACGCTGCCATGTAGGGCGTGCCGGTGCTGCCGGTGAAGCAAACTCTACAACTTTCGGTTGTGGTTTTGCTTCCTGTGCAGGTTGTGATTCGGGTACCGATTGAGGCGCAGACTGCTGCTGTATAGCATTCCATATCTGCTGCTGCATATGTGCAGGTGGTTCCTCGGCATTAGCTTCAGCAAAAGATTGCATAGCCGCCTCAATAGCAGCTATCTCTTGTGCCAGCTCAGGATACATCACCATATCAGCCTCTACCGCCGCACGCTCACCCTCTGTGAGTGCGCCCAGCACATAAGCTTCTAAGATGCCCGATTCTATGTATTCCTTTATATTCACTTTTACTAATTACTATTATAATATTCTCTTAACGACTGCATGGCAGCACGCATACGGGTTTTTACCGTGCCCAACGGTATTTCAAGGGTTCTTGCAATCTCATCCATTGTGAAACCTTTGAAGTAAGCAAGACTGACAATTGTCTGGTGTTCGGGCTTCAATGCCGCCACCGCTTCCTTCAATCCTATTGTATCTGTCGCCTGCTCCGTCTTCATGCCCTTCTGTACATTATATACGGCATCTTCTCCTGTCTGGATTTTAGATTTCATAATTTCACCCTTAGAGCGCAGCTTGTCTATAGCAGCATTGCGGGCTATGTTAATCATCCATGTATATATCCTGCCCTTCTCCGTACTGTACTGGCCTATATTGTTCCACACTTTCACAAACACGTCCTGCAATACATCCTGTGCTGTTTGCTCGTCCTGTATCACTTTGCGAATAACGCCATACAACACGCCTGCATAATTTTTATACAGGTAGTTGAAAGCATCCTGGCTTTGTTGCTTCAGCAACACAACCAGTTCTTCTTCGCTATATGTTAGTACAGGTGCCAATCAGTTTCAGATGTCTAAAAGTATCGATTATTTGCTAAAAACCATGCGGTAATCAGTTCTGATTTTACCCGCGCTTATATCATCCAGTTTTTTCTTTATCAGGCGTCGTTTCAGCATCGGCAAATAATCTATAAACAGTTTGCCTTCTATGTGGTCGTACTCGTGTTGTATAACACGTGCAGTAATACCATCAAATTCTTCTTCGTGCTCCTGAAAGTTCTCATCCATATAACGCATCTTCACTTTCGGCTGACGCATTACATCTTCACGCACTTTAGGAATACTCAGGCAGCCTTCATTATATGCCCACGGCTCACCACTCTCATCTACTTTATGTGCATTGATGAAAACCTTTTTGATAGGTTTTTCATTGGGATATTCTTTCTTGTCTTCATCATCAAAATTCTCTACTATCTGCACAGTATCCACCACAAACATGCGTATCGGGCGATTGATTTGCGGAGCTGCAAGACCCACACCATTAGTATGGTACATGCTTTCCCACATATCAGCAATCAGTTTTTTCAACTCAGGGTACTCAGCCGTTATATCATTACATACCTTCCTCAAAACAGGATGCCCGTATGCTACAATCGGTAAAACCATATCGATTTTTAAATTATAAGCCGCAAAAGTACGAATTAGCCACGGCTTTCAAGGTATTCACGCAAAATGATGACCGCGGCGATACTATCTACGAGTTCTTTCCGCTCACGGATTTTCTTTTTCAGCCCCATTTCTGCAATTGCCTGCGATGCCATACGCGATGTCATACGCTCATCCCATGTTACGACGGGCATATCGGGGAATACATTCTTAAATTTTCCTATAAATTTCTCTACCAGAGGGGTAGCGTCGGTAGGTGTATCATCAAAATTCAGGGGGTAGCCAATCACTATCATTTCAACAGGCTCGGCAGCTATGTACTTTTTCAGCCAGCCTATCAGCTCTCCTGTTTCTACGGTATCAACAGCCGTAGCTATTATTTGTAAAGGGTCTGTAGCCGCTACACCTGTGCGCTTCTTCCCATAATCCAGTGCTACTATCCTGCCCATATTATATTTGATTCTTCCAGATTTTCAGGATAACGGTACCCATTCGCTTCATAATCTCGGCCTCTGTACGCTTTAGTTCCATCTGTTTTTTTACCAATGCCATGATGCGTGGCTGCTCTGTTTCTGTTGCCAGCCTGTTGAGCAATTGTGCCTGCATCATTTTCAGGTTCTTGACTTCAAAGTATGCCAACGAGCTGTCCACTTCGTTGATATAATTCATTTCGCCATGCACTGCCTCTATCCCATAAATATCTTTCCAGTTGTGGCTGATATCTGTACGCACATACAACACACTCGATATTATATCCAGCACATCCTTACCGGTATTATTCACCACATATTGCACATCGGGTGGATGCCCGTGTGTGTTGAGGTATTTATAATAGTCGTCAAATATCCTTCGCGCCAGTTCATTCTCTATCAGATCGGGGTCTACCGTCTGGTGCACTTTATCTGCCACATTTGTAAAGTCAGGTATTTCCTTGGCTCCATGCTCCAGCAATACCCTTATCAACTCCCACTCCTGTTGCACATTGGCCTTTACCTTCTGCACATAATCTACAGGCTCATTCTCTGTATTTATCTGGTCAGGGTCTGTGGTAGGTGCCGCTGCTGCTTTGTTGCGCTCCTGTTGTTTCTGGTCATTCTCTACCCGCTCGCGGATGTATTTGTTTACCAGATTTACCAGTTTGGTTTCATCAACCTGCAAGCGCCTTGCGGCCTCGCGTATATAATAATCCTGTAAGGAAAAATCTTCTGCTTTATCTATACGGGCTACACTTTCCGCAATCTCATTTACAAGTTTCGATTTGCGTACAGGGTCATCGCCCACTTCTTTCATACCAACTTCCATACGGAAGTTGATAACATCCTGTTTATGTTCTTTTACGTATTCACGAAAACCATGCTCACTATTCTTTTGTATAAAGCTATCGGGGTCTTCACCTTCGGGCAGTAGTACCAGTTTTACATTAAAGCTTTGGCCCAATGCCATATCAAGCCCACGCAGCGCAGCTTTCACACCTGCGGCATCCCCATCATACAGTATTGTCAGGTTGTGCGTCAGTTGACCAATCAACCTTAGCTGACCTTCGGTAAGCGATGTACCGCTACTAGCCACTACATTCTCTACACCACCCTGGTGTAGAGATATCACGTCTGTATAACCCTCTACCAGAAAACACTCGTCCTGTTTGCTGATGGCGTTACGACTCTGGTACATACCATACAGCACGCGGCTTTTGTTATACAGCTCATTCTCCGGTGTGTTGATGTATTTCGGCGCACGGTCGTTGGTCTTCAGTATTCTCGCACCAAAGCCTAGTACACGTCCAGTCATACTCTGTATAGGGAATATCACCCTGCCACGATAAATATCGTAGAAGCCACGACCGCCATTTTTTACAAGCCCTGCTTTCTCCAGCAGTTCTGCGTTATAGCCTTTCTTCTGTGCAGCCTGATAAAAAGCCTCGCCGCTTTCAGGATTGTAACCAAGCCTGAATTTTTCTATTATCTCTTTAGTAAAACCTCTTTGTTTAAAATAGCTACCACCTATCGTTTGCCCCTCTTCTGTTTGCAGCAATGTATCGTTGAAGTATTGTGCCGCATATTCATTCAATATGCGCAATGCTTCTTCTGCCAGTTGCAGTTGCTGTTGTTCAGGCGAACGCTCTGTTTCTTCCAGCTTTATCTTGTAGTAATCTGCCAGCCAGCGGATAGCTTCGGGGTAGGTAAGCTTCTCATGCTCCTGCACAAAGCTCACTACGTTACCACCCTTACCACAGCCAAAGCACTTATACAAACCTTTGGTACCCGATACGGTAAATGATGGTGTCTTTTCGTTGTGGAAAGGACAGTTGGCTATATAGTTTATCCCACGCTTTTTGAGGCGCAAAAACTGGCCGATCACCTCAACGACGTCGGCGCGGTTCATTACCTCTTGTATAGATGCGGGAGAAATCATGCTGCGAAGTTAACTAAAAGCCCCAACCCCTAAAGGGGCTAAGTCACATTTTAAAATTCCCCCTTCAGGGGGCTAGGGGGTATACGTCAAACTGGTGGTAAACTTCACTCTTTCACGCTTCTTGGTAAATACATGCCAGTTTCCGTCATATTCTATATACGATGGCACCATTTTTCCATGTGCATGTGTCATGCGCACTTTCATCCGCACATCAAAATCGTATAACACTGCATGGTAAGACAATGAATAGTCGCGCGCTACAATGCTGTAGTCCGATTTGCTAAACCATGTAGTAAGATTATCGTATACTACATCTTTTTCATAACCCTTCTTTGGCACAGCAATAAACACATAACAATCTATCCCATCATGCTGCTGCGATGATAATTTAAAATCATACAGCTTCGCTATTTCAGGCTCAAATATGGCACTCTTATCACCCATCAGCGGCACACCGGTTACCCTACTACCTGGGTTGAACATCAGTTGCTTTAGCTTATAGCTGTTGCTTTCATTTTTGCTGCCACCCACTTTTTGTATACCACCTGTTACATAATCGTCCTCACCACATTTTCTGCCTTGTGTAAAGAACAGGTAAGCATATAGTTCTGCGGTATAATAATTGTATTGTCGCTTTCTGGTATAGAAATCGCCTGTAGTTTTTTCTTCCAGTACCTGCATGGTACGGCATCCGTTGGCACGTATCTGTTTTGTCTTGCTGTAGAGCGATGCCTGTATACCGTTCTTATTATTGTATACACGAATATCGTTGGTGGCATTCCACGTAAGCACATGCAGGCTACGGAAAGCCTTATAGAAAGTGGTGTCTGTCTTAACTCGCTTTATAAAACCCTGCACATCCCACCCCTTGCGCACCGCCTTCACCACCACATCGTCCATCTTTACCGGCAGCTTAAAGATGCTGGTATCTTTTTGCGCAAAAGACACAGCACTGCATACAATCAATATCAGGGTTAAAAGACTACGCATTTTCTCTTGCTTTCAGTAAAGCCTCGGCCACTATCATATCCTCGGGCGTTGTTACTTTTATATTGCTGCGCTCACCTTGCACCAGATATACATTGTCTCCATAAGCCTCTACAACAGTAGCCTCGTCTGTAAATGCAGTCTGATACTCCTGTGCAAATGCAGGCAGTATCACTTCTGCTTTGAATGTTTGCGGGGTTTGAATAATGCGCATTTGTTCTCTGTCTATCGGGCGGCTGTCTTCATCTTCCAGTATACGCATGCTGTCTGCAACGGGGATGGCAGGTATGGCACTGCCTTTATCTACAGCCTGCTCGTAGCAGCGATGTATCAGTTCTGTTGTTGCCAACGGGCGCACACCATCGTGTACAAATACAATACTGTCTGCATCTACAACCTTCAGGCCGTTCTGCACACTGTGGTAGCGAGTTTCTCCACCAGCCACTATTGTTATATCTATCCTTTCGGGGAAAGACTGCAACACCATCTGGGCATAGCTCAGTTGGTCTTGCGGCAATACAAGTACCAATTGCATATCTGCATACGCATCAGCAAATGCCTTGATGGTATGATACAAAATCGGATGCCCGTTCAGTGGCAAAAACTGCTTCGGCACGGCACTGCCCATGCGTACACCTTTACCACCTGCTACTATTACTGCATATTTCTTCATAGATACAGCCACAAAAAAACAGTATATAATTTATACAACAAAGAAAAAGCCCCGCAGTGCGGGGCTTCCTATTTAAAAAGCATTTATTATTTCACTTCCTGCATCAGCTTCCTGACCATCGGAGATATTACAATCAGTACAATACCAGCTATAAGCGCATACAGGCCAAGTTGCTTGTAGCCGTCTGTATAAGAAATCAGTTTTTCTGTCAGTGTTGCATTCTCATTGGTGGTAGCCATGCCTGCACCCAGCAAACCTGCAACATACTGTCCGTATGCACTGGCAAGGAACCACATACCCATCATTACCCCCCACAGCTTTTTAGGTGCCAGTTTCGTCATCAGCGACAAGCCGATTGGAGAAAGACACAACTCACCGAATGTAATAATCAGATAAGCCAGTGTAAAAATATCCAACGATGTTTTCCCATCAGGACCTGCAAAGAAACGTGTAGCAAAGAATATGTAGAACGCTGCCGCAAGGAACAGGAAGCCAAGGCCAAATTTCACTACAGAGTTCGGCTCTATTTTCTTCTTTGCCATCCACACCCATAGCAAACCTATTACTATGCTGAATATGATTACAAATATTGAATTGGCACTGTTGTTTACCGAATTCGGGTTCATGTGTATGGTACCCAGCAATGTATCGTTCAGGTTGTACAACGCAAACAAACTAAGCGATCCGCCACTCTGTTCAAAAAATGCCCAGAAGAAGATTGAGAATACGATAAACACCAATGCAGCAACCATCTTCTTGCGTTCTGCACCTGTCAGTTTACTCATCTCGTATGCCAGATATATCAAGGTTACAGGACCAATCGTGTACATGAAATAATCGGTGTATTCCGTTTTGCTCACCATCAGCAATATCAGCGGCATCACCACCAGCGAACCTATAAACGTAGCTATTTCATATCCCTTTCTTGTACCCGCAGGTTTATCCTTCAATGGTGATAAACCAATAGGACCAAGGCTACCTTGTGTAAAGACGAATGTCAGCAAACCTATTATCATTACAACACCCGCTGCACCGAATGCCCAGCTCCAGCCGAAGTTTTCATTTTGTCCAAGCCATACACATAGCGCGCCGCCAAGCATAGCGCCAATGTTGATGCCCGAATAGAACAGACCAAACCCTGCATCTCTGCGCGGGTCTCCCGCACGGTACAGTTCACCCACCATGGTAGAAATATTAGGCTTGAAGAAGCCCGTACCAACAATGGTGAAACAAGTACCTATATAAAAGAACCCTGTAGGGTTGGCTGCAATGATAAAGCTACCCGCTATCATCAGTATACCACCCCAGAAAAGTGATTTACGGAAGCCCAATATCTTATCTGCAAACAAACCACCAATAAAAGTGAACGCATAAATGAATGCCTGAATAGCACCGTACTGTAGGTTGGCAGCTTTCTCGTCAATCATCAGTTGGGTAACCATGAATACGGTAAGCATACCGCGGAGGCCATAGAAACAAAAACGCTCCCACATTTCGGTAAGGAACAGGTACCACAATTGCTTAGGGTATTTCCCCTTAAAATCATGTATCTCTTCTAATGTCAGGTGTTGAGACATATACTCGTTTTAATTATTGTTTATTAACGCACCAAAATAAACTTTATTTCTGATTAACACTTTTTCTACCCCTTTGCCACAAAAAAGAAGCCACCTCATTGAGAGGTGGCTTCATGTATGAATAGATTAAGATTGTTTAGCTAACGCCGTGCATCATTTTTTGCAGCTTCCTGCAAAGTACAAACAGTATAATTGCTGCTGCACCTGAGAAGCCTACAAATATCATGAAGTACGTGTACAGGCCATCTATTTCCATGCCTAAGAAATTAGGATGCGTTGCAGATTTAGGATCAGGATACAACGCACTCATTGTACCTGCCAGTTTATTACCTGTTGCAATAGCAAGGAACCATACACCCATCATCAATGATGTGAACCTGCCCGGAGTCAGTTTATTTACCATAGACAAACCAATAGGGCTCAGGAACAGTTCACCTACTGTATGCAGGAAGTACAAGCCAGTCAGCCATATCATACTTGCACCCGCAGCAGGAATACTTTTTGAACCCAAAGCAATAAACAAATAACCGAATGCTAGGAAAGCAAGACCTAATGATTGCTTGTATGGAGCAGCAGGGTTTACGCCTTTTTTAGCAAGCCTTACCCATATAGCACTGATAATCGGAGCAAGCAATATGATGAACCCTGCATTAAAGCTCTGGAAGTAACTTGCAGGCATTTCAAAACCAAATATGTGACGGTCTGTCTGGTTAGCAGCAAAGGCTGTCAGTGATGCACCTGCCTGTTCAAAACACATCCAGAAGAATATCACGAATATCATAATGATAATGATAACCCACAGCTTATCTTTTTCAATTTTAGTAAGCGACTTATCTGTTATAATAACGAATGGGGCAACAAGCGTCATACCATATATCAGCGAACCCCAAAGGTCTACGCCAAAACCAAAGTGAATGATAGAGAACGCGGCAATAATACCACCTATCAATATTACCAATTGTTGTGTACTGAAGCTGCCATCGCTAGGTTTCGCTGCTTTTTCGCTTGCGATACCTGTTTCTTCATCACCACCAAGCGGCGCTGCATCCATCAGCTTATTCGGGCCTACGCCTAATTGTTTGCCATCAGGGCCTACAACATATTTATCCTTTGTCAGGTAGAATATTACCAGGCTCACCAGCATACCTATACCTGCCGCAAGGAAACCCCATTTGAAATCTACTTTTTCACCAAGATAACCACATACCAATGGTGCTAAGAACGCACCCGCATTGATACCCATGTAGAAGATAGTATATGCAGCATCTTTCCTGCTGTCGCCATCAGGATAAAGCTGCCCTACCATTGTAGATATATTGGGCTTGAAGAAACCGTTACCGAATATCAAAAACGCCAAACCTGTCCACATCAAGGTAATAGCAGTTCCTTTATCTGCACTGTGAGCTGCAGCAGCAGAGAAGAACATAATGAACTGCCCCAATGCCATCAGTAAGCCCCCTACGAATATTGACTTTCTGTTTCCCCAATACCTGTCTGCTACATAGCCACCTATCAGTGGCGTTAAATACACCAAACCGGTGTAGGTACCGTATACGTTACCTGCCTCTGATATACCTGCCTGTTCGTTGCCAAAAAGCATGGTAGTCATGTACAGGAAGAAGATGGCACGCATACCATAATAGCTGAACCTTTCCCAGAATTCTGTGGCGAAGAGTACGTACAGCCCCTTAGGGTGGCCTTTTTGTTCACTCATAATTATCGTTTTAGAAATAGATTAGTGTCGAAAGATAGTAAAATTTGCCAGTGCTGAAAGCCCCTGAAACGAAAAATACCGCATGAAGCGGTATTTTCTCTTTATTTGACAATTAATCTTAATGCAGGTTTTTCTCTTTCATAATACCGTTCAGCCATCTCAGTACAATGAATGCTAATACCGTCGCTATCATCAACAGCATACAGTTAAAGAGGAAGAAGTCGCCTTTATCTGTGTAGTCATACCATTTACTCGCCAGCACACCCGACATTTTATTACCTATGGAAGTAGATAGGAAGAAGCCACCCATCATCAGAGCCGTCAGCCTCGGTGGGCTCAGTTTCGATACCAACGATAATCCCATCGGGCTCAGCAACAGTTCGCCTACCGTTATCACCCCATAACAACCTATCAGCCACATTGGCGATACTTTCACTGCACCATTGCTGCCAACACCCACAGCCCAAACCATTACAAGGGTTGAAAGGGCGGATATCAATAGCCCGAATGCAATCTTGGTTGCGGTAGATGGTTCTTTCTTCCGCCTGTTCAGCATGGCAAAGAAGCCAACAACTACAGGTGTCAGCAATACCACCCAAGCCGGGTTGATGGACTGGAACAATTCTGTACTTGCCAGATACACAGGCTCATCATCTTTTGGCATTTTATCCGGTGGCTGATTGCGGAAGTACACATCCCTGCCCCATTCTTTCTGCACTTTGCCATCCACTTTTACTGCCTGGTATTGTACATCATATTTGGTAACAGAGTCAAGTTTACTTGGCATCGTCTCTACCTGATACAAAGCACGTGCAGGCTTTTCTATTGCTGCAGGCACCTCACGGTCTGTATAGTATTTTGCCCAACGTGTCAGCGCCGTACCGTTCTGTTTAAACACAGCCCAGAAAGCCGCACTCAATGCAAATATTACCAGTAGTGCCGCTATAGGGCGCTTATCTACTTTATTTGCCCTTACCCAAAGCGATACGTAGAATATTACCACTGGTATAGCCGCAGCTATAAAACCATCAGTACTGTCGCTACCTAATATATTTCCCGGTATCATCCACCCAAGTACACCTGCTATGATAGCCGGCAAGAATACAGCGCCAAATACCTGACCCATACTTGCATCGCCTTTCTCAACAGGCTTCAGTACATCTGCATGTTTTATATGCTTCAGGCCGAAAGAGAATACCACCAGACCTACCAACATCCCTATACCTGCCGTTGCAAAAGCTGCCGACCAGCTATATTTATTGCGCATGAAGGCAGCTATTATAGGCCCCAGAAAAGCTCCTATGTTGATACCCATATAAAACAGGTTGTACCCACTGTCTTTCTTTGCCTTGTATTCGTCTGTAGAATACAGATTACCCAACAGGGTAGATATGTTTGGCTTAAAGAAACCGTTACCTATGATAATGATGGCTACAGATATGTAGAATGTATTGATATTGTGCAATGCAAGCCCCAGATAGCCTAATGCCATCAGCAATCCACCTAAATACACAGACTTTATGTACCCGAATTTTCTGTCGGCCAGAAAACCGCCCAGGAACGGCGTCAGGTACGTAAATGCGATAAACGTACCAAATACATCATCGGCCATTTTATCGGGTATAGCAAGGCCGTTTTTCACATCTATCATGTAGAGGACAAAAATGCCCAGCATCAGGTAGTAGCCAAAGCGCTCCCACATTTCTGTAAAAAACAAAAACGGCAACCCCTTCGGGTGCTTTTTCTCATTCGTCTGTTCCATTAAGTTTCGATACTTTTGCGGTCTGAAGATAGTAAATAACAATACATCACAATGTCATCTTACAATATACTGCTGTTAGGCTCGGGCGGACGCGAAAATGCACTTGCTTGGAAAATGCGCCAAAGCAAGCTTTGCAAAGAACTGTTCATAGCACCGGGCAATCCCGGCACGGCACAATTGGGCAGCAATCTTAATATTCCGGTGTCTGATTTTGAAGGCATTAAACAGGCTTGCATCGAAAACAATATCGATATACTTGTTCCCGGCCCTGAAGACCCATTGGTTAACGGTCTGTACGATTATATGAAAGCAGATGATGCAGTGAAACACATCATCATAGTTGGCCCTTCAAAAGAAGGTGCTCAGTTGGAAGGCAGTAAGGCCTTCTCAAAGAAATTCATGGAGCGCCACAATATACCTACGGCTGCATACCGCGAGTTTACAGAAGAAAACTTTGAAGAAGGTGTTGCCTACCTGCGTCAGCACAGCCTGCCGATTGTATTGAAGGCAGACGGGCTTGCTGCGGGCAAAGGTGTGGTGATAGCGCAAAGCCACGATGAGGCTATTGAGGCTTTCACTACCATGATAAAAGAAGCACAGTTTGGTGATGCAAGTAAAAAAGTAGTAGTAGAGCAATTCCTGACAGGTATAGAACTTTCTGTTTTCGCTTTTACAGATGGCAAAAACTACGTACTACTGCCTGAAGCTAAAGACTACAAACGCATAGGCGAGGGTGATACAGGACTGAACACAGGTGGCATGGGTGCTGTATCTCCCGTACCGTTTGCACAAGGCGATTTCATGAACAAAGTAGTAGAACGCATTGTAAACCCAACCATCAGCGGACTGGCTGCTGAAAACATTATCTACAATGGTTTTGTGTTCTTTGGCCTTATCAATGTTGGCGGAGAACCTTATGTGATAGAATACAACTGCCGCATGGGCGATCCTGAAACTGAAGTTGTAATGCCGCGTCTGGAAAATGACTTTGTAGAGATGATGGTGAAAATGGGTGAAGGCAAGCTGAATGAAATAACTGTGCAACACGATAAGCGCGCGGCATGCACCGTAATGCTGGTATCAGAAGGCTATCCCGGTTCTTATCCTAAAGGCAGGGTAATGACAGGTTTTGATAAAGTACAAGGTTCAACACTTTTCCATGCGGGTACGGCCAACAAAGACGGCGAAGTAGTGACAAGCGGCGGCCGTGTTATAGCCATCACATCTTACGGCAATACTATACAAGAAGCTTTGGCTACAAGCTACCAGAATGCCGAACATATCGAATACGCAGGCAAATACTATCGCCGCGATATCGGTTACGAATTCAAATAATAAAATCAGGTATTAATAAACCATTACTCCGTCAGGGTTGTAGGTTCTCCTCAGAGAATCTATAACCCTTGCAGAGTCTGCCCTGCGTGTAGATACAGGTATGAGGATATAGTATGTGCTGGAATCTTCTGCAACTAATTCTGCTTTGTGTCCGTAGCCTCTCAGTCTGTTCATGCGTTTTTCAGCACGTGCACGTTCATCGTATGTATTGATGATAACTTTAAAATTAGATGCTGGACCCTTGTCTGTAGTTTGTGGTGCAGGCGCCATTGGCACAGGTTCTACACCCATTGTTTCTGTACTGTCTATAGCAGTAGCAGTATCCACCACAGGTGCAGCTTGTTGAGATATGGTATCTGCTGGTGCAGGTACTACCATTGGTTGTTGTATAGGTGTTGGTGTGTTCACACCTATTTTCAGTATGTTTTTAGCTACATATACAACGCCGGCAATCAATGCAAGCAATATCAATACAAACAGTATCACCCTGCCCCAGTTCATACCACCTTTTTTCTCTTCTTCCATCGGCGGATATTGGTACGCCGGTGTTGGTTGTTGTGGTGGCGGAGCCATCTGTGCAGGTGCAGCGTATGCAGGTGGTGCCTGTTGTTGCTCTGCATATCCGCCGGGCTGTGCCATGCCTGCCGTAGCAGTGCGGCGTGGCAGGCTTTTTTCTGCGGGTATTGGCGGTGGTGTCAGCAACAACTGTGGTGCTGTAGCAAACTGCAGTTTACCGTTTACTTCAAAAAAGCTGCCTATTGCAGGTATCAGCACCTCTTTGCCTGCCTGTATATCGGCCATGGCAGCAGCCACATAGTCTTTCAGGGCACTGCCTGCTTTCGATATGCTAATCTGCTCGTTGGTAGCAATAAAGTTCGATAACGAGTCATCAACGGCATTCACTGGTACTACCACTACCTCACTTACACCGGGTACAAGATTGCGCCCGTCGTAAGATGCAGGCTTGCGCCTCATCTCAATACTACCCAGCCCGTGTATATAACAGCTCTGGTTTTTGAGTAAGTATAGCCCTATGTATTTTGCAATATCCATTGATGATGTTCCGAAATCGGCTGTAAAATAACTAAATAGGTTTAAAATTTAAGGCGCACCCCGCCGAATATGTTAAACCCGTATGCCCTGTAGCCGTACCAACGCTCATATTGATTATTAAATATATTATTTACCTGCGCAAAAGCACTCAACCTAGGCGCAAAACTATACTCTGCCCCTGCCCCCATATCAAATACGGTTGGCAGCTTTATGCTACGGTTGCCATTGTCCAATGCATACATGCCGTCCATTACCGTCAGGTAGCCCGTAACAAGCAATTGTGGTATAGGCCTTACAGACAGGTCAGCATTCAACCTCAACGATGGCTCGTGCCATGCATACCTGTTCATATCGGCATCGTAAGTAGTAAATATGATGCTACCACCCACAGAAAGCGTTTGCCCTACGGTATAGCGCAGCCCACCCTGTAATGAAACAGCATTTACCTTATCATACACTACATTCAGCAGTTTTTTATCTGTTGCGGTATCGTTGATGAAGAGCGGCATATTCCCGTACTGCCACCAAGACACCCTGCCGCTTACCGTTATATGTCTGCCTACATTTGTTTGCAGACTACCATACACTTCATCCGTATGTGTCTGAGCAACACCCTTAGCAACTGTCATGTATGGGTTAATAGTAGATAGCTGCTCGAATGTATTTTGCCTCAGCCTGCCATCCCAACCCAGTAAGAAGAGCATTTGCGATTTACGTATCAGCTTGAAACTTACATTCATATCGGGCAGCACATAAAAGGTATTCATTGCACCCAATGTTGGCGACAACCCTATGCGTGTTGCAAACACCCCTTTTTTGAAATCGATGGTTGGTGCTATTTGCACATAGTTGTTAGGCTGGTTCGAATTTGCCAGTGAGTTCTCCATTTTAGAGAGTGCTCCGTTCAGTGCAATGCCAAGTTTCAACGAAGTATCTATTGTATAGGTAAATGGCAGTTTCGCAATGATATTATATTCCGATGCATCAAATCCTGTAACAGCGTTGAGGTAATACGTACGCAGATTAACAGACGGGTGATAGCCCAGTGCCTTGTCCTCGTTTCTGTTCTTTGCATCTATCGTCACATTCGCTCCCCATAATGTTCTGCCTGTTTGGTCGGTGGTATAATTCAACACATTATGGTCATACCTATACAGGTAGAACCTGTTATACTGTACACCAAGCCCTGCATGCCACAGCAGGTTATCACCTTTTATGTATGCATCTGCATCCACACCTGTCAGCGATGACTTTTGGTATTTCAAACTACCTGCTTGCGACAGATGGCGAATATTCAGTACCGAATAATAGTTATATCCTTTCAATGCAGTAATGCCTGCATCCAGCAATATAGTAGACAGATTACCACCTCCTAACTTCACATAGTTCACCAGTTTATCAATAATTGTATCCTTGCCCAATGCAAGCGGCCTCAACGGCAGTGCATTGTAAGAGTAATACAAACTTTGCGGCGGCACATCATAGTTCATCGCTACCAGCGATGTATCTACAGGCGGCAGGTCTACATGCAGTTCAGGCTTCACGGCCTGCTTTACTTCAGGCTTGTAAGACTGTACTATTTCTATCGTAGCAGACTTCAGGTCGGCAGAATCTTTTACTACAACTTTTGTTTTGGGTGCAGCTGCTTGCTTGCCTTTCTTGACAGGTTGTTTTTTACCTTTCTCTTTCTTCACAGCTTTCTTTACAGAAGTCTTTGCAGGCTTCTTTGCACTACCCTTCTTGCGCTGTGCATCAACATTCAACGTCAGTGCCAGCAGCAATATCAATATGTATGTTATTCTTAGCTTCATGTTGTGCACTGTGTTATTCTTGCTTCAGTTTACCTTTTTTAGTTTCAGTAGCTTTTGCTTCTTCCAGCTTCTTCGTTGCTTCTTCTTTCAGCGCAGGCACTTTGGCATTCTTCGCTATACTCTGCAGCAATGCCTTCGCATTGAAGTAGTCATCCTGTTTTATCAATACGTCCGCTATCAGCAGGTAAGACTTTACTGTCAGCACATCATTACCACCTGCCAGTTTCACTGCTTTATTTGCCTGTTCTTCCGCTTCTTTCAGCTTACCGTTTTTCAGTAAAGACTCTGCGACATAATAGCTAGCCTCTGCAGCAACTATCGACTTCTTATTATTCGTCAGCTTTGCAAACAACGGATATGCTTCATCCTGCTTGCCTGTTTCGTACAATGATTTTGCTTTGATGTACGAACCTTCTGTCTGCAAGCCCTCTGCAATACCCGGCATCGTCAGCAGTGTATCTGCATACAATGCGGCACTACCATATTGCTTTTCGTGATAAGCGCTGCGCATCATACCTGTATAAGACTCCTGCAGGTTTTCTTTACCCATTGCATAGTTGCGCAACAGCCCGTAATACCTCATTGCCGCAGCATGGTCGTTATTCACAGCGCTGATGGTCGCGGCTTTCAGCGCACTGCGTTCTGCAAAATCGCTCCAGCCTTTTTGCAGCACAGCATCATAAGCCGTCAATGCTTCTTTCATATCATTCAGCTGATAGCTTGCCTCTGCTTTGTAGAAGGCAGCTTTTGTAGCAAATACCCCATCAGGATATTGTTGTAGATACGTACCGAAAGATTGTTTTGCTTTTGCCCAGTTGCCAGCAGCGTATTGTGTTTCGGCAGCACCATAGTAGGTACTGTCCATACTCTTATCATCCGTCAGCCTGATGTTATTTTCTTTCAGCAATTGTGCAAATGCCTGCGGCTGATTATTATCAATATACAATCCTCTCAACGCATCCAGTACCGCAGTTCTTTCTTCTGCCGCAGGATAGTCTGCTACAACTTTCTTCAGTGTTTCTATCGCCTTGTCATCTGCATTCATCTGCTGATAGCAGAATGCAGTTTTCATCAGCGATTTTACCGCAAAGTTTCCTTTATCTGTAACATTCGCCAATGGTGCCAATGTACTGATAGCCGCCTGATATTTATCTTCTTCTATCTGCACCAATGCCAGTTCATAGCGTGCTTCGTTGGCGTATTTAGATACAGGCTTTGCATTCATTAAGCTCTGCATCACAGTTGCCTTATCTGCACGCTTACCTATCACACCCAGCACTATACCTTTCTGGTATTTCGCATAGTCTGCATCTTCGCCTTTTGCAGCTATCACTTTATCATACAGTGCTATGGCTTTCATATAGCCCTTCTGCATAAACACAGCGTCTGCCTCTCTCAACACTGCATCCATCGTGCTGCCTGCATCTGTAGCCTTCATCTGCGCTGTGCTGAAGTATTGCTGTGCTACATCAAAGCGTTGCAACTCCATTGCCGCATAGCCCATCGTAGTATATGCATTCTGCAATGTTGCATTTTGTGCAAGTGCTTCTGCCTTGTTACGAATTACAGCTCTATTTACATATTTTTCACCGTAGGCAATCGCATCTTCAAAGCGCCTCGTTTTATATGCCAGCTCGCTCTTCCAAAAGTTAGCAGCCTGCTCATACTTCTCATCGCTGCTACGTTGCAGCGACATAGACAATAAACTATCTGCAAACTGCATGTCGCCTTTCTGCATCTGCATCATAGCAAATCCATACATCACTTTCTGGCGCACCTGCCAGTATGCAGCATCTTTATCTTTTACCCCCAGTAGCGAATTGTATGCTGCTACATATTGGTTTGTTTTTATCAGCAAGTCCGATTTCATCGTCTTTGCTTCGTCTTTATACTCACTGTTCGGGTAAGACTCCAACAAGTCATTGATATGTGTCAATGCTTCGCTGTTGTAGCCCATTGCATAAGACAGCTTTGCTGCCAGCAATAATGCTGCTTCGCGTTGCGATTGGTTGAATGGCATATCCGCACATATTGTAAATGCATTACGGGCACTCTTGTTGTCACCTGTTTTCAGATAGCAATCACCAAGCAGATACATAGCTGTCTGCGCCAACGAGTCGCGCGTATCACTCAACTGTGAAAACTTATCAATTGCCTTATCCCACTCTTGCTGGTGATAATAACAATAAGCCAGTTCATACAAATCTTCTTTGCGTATCTGGTCCACAAGATTATAATAATGTTCAAAATAAGGCAGTGCTTCCTTGTAGCGTTTTTCTTCAAACAACACCTGTGCTGCCAGCAAATGCAATTCGTTGTCGTAGTAAAGCTTTTCAGGCAATGCCATCAATCGCTTTGCTTCTTTCAGTGCCTTATCCTTATTGCCTGTGAAGTAGTATATCTCTGCTACATAGTAAGGCACTATTGCTTTGTAGCCCTTATCATTAGCAATACGGTCAAATGATTTCAGCGCATCTTCATAATTGCCCTGATTGTATGCCAGCAAACCGTAATAATAGTTGCCTGCCAGAAAATACTTTCCTTCCAGTTCTTTAATTGCCTGAAAAAGCGAAGCTGCTTTATCAAACTGCTTGCTGTTGAAGTAGCAATAAGCCAGTTCAAACTTAGCATCGGCTATCTCTTTGTTAGTAAGATTTGCAATGCCTGCCAGCTCGTAGTAATAAATAGCACTTACCAGCTGATTGTGTCTGAAATAATATTGCGCCAATGCAAACGCCGCCCGTTGTTTGTATGCAGGGTTAGCTGTTTTATTCAGGTAATCAACAGCTAGTGCATCGCTACCTTGTTCATCAATTTTCAGTTTCGCTGTCACCAACACATAACCTGCTTTATCAGCAGCATCTGTATTAATGGTGCGCAGCGTGTAGTGCATAGCAGACATATATTTCTCTGCACTTTGCGCTGCATTTTTAAATGCCCCCTGTTCAAATTGCTCTGTAGCCAATACCAATATGCTTTCCGGCGGTGTATTGACAGTATGTAATTGAGCCGAAGCCTGATGGCTCAGCAACATCGCGGTTGCTAAACACATCAGGCTTCGTTTATGTAACAATCCCTTAGTATTACTCATTCAGTTTGTTTCATTAAAAATTCCATGTAGCACCAAGGCTCGGGAACACCGGCAATTGGTAAACGCGTATATTGTCTTTACGATCTACATAGAATATGTTATTCCTGTTGTATACGTTTGTTATACTCAGCAATGCTTCTACATTAGAATATTTGCTCAATACAAAACGTTTTTTTACAGACAAGTCTAAACGATGGTATGGCGATAACCTGCCACCGTTTATATCACTAGCATATAGTATGCCAATTGTTCCGTTTTGTTGGTAGAGGTTAGTGCCTATGCTGTTGGCTGTAGGATTCAGATTTTCATAAAAGCCTTGTGTCTGCGTGAATGGGAATGCAGAACCATAGTTGAACCTGCCTGATACCTCTATATCACGTTTCTTGCCAAATGTATAAGAAGCCAACAGGTTTATGTTAAGCCTCCTGTCAAATGGCGGTGCATACGTTTGTTTCTCTGTTACCGCCTTTAGCGTTATAGGGCTTGATGTATCAGGTGCAGTTACTTTATTACCTTTCAATACCAGTGTTTCATATTTCACCATCTGATAAGATACTACACCCCAAAGATACCAACGCCCTTTATTGTATTTGGCCGAAAGGTCAACACCATAAGCCTTACCATTACCGGCAATAAAGTCTGCGTCCGAACTATTATATTTTATCTTGCTCAACTCTACGTTTTGAGTAAAGTTTTTATACCATGGCTCCAGATTAAATTCAACATTTCTTACATCTACCTCGATGCCACCCAATACGTGGTATGCTCTTTGTAAATTGCTGTTTACAACCTTGCCATCAGTGTTAGCTATCTGTTGGTCAGGACTCAGAATAAATCCTGTAAAGAAGTTTACGATATCCCTGTCGCTCTTTGTACTGATGATATTTTGTGAATACAAACCTGTAGCAGCTTTCAGACGAACAGTGCTTGTCAGGTTGTATTTCATACCAAGACGTGGCTCTGGAGAAAACTGGTTAAGGCCAGCATAGTATTGTACCCTGAAGCCTGGTTCAAACACCAGTTTTTCATTAAAGTTCTTCCTGTACATCACATACAAAGCAGCCAACGTATTACGCCTGTCCAGTGTAGATACTTTACCAAAATTATCTTTGTAGTTGAGGCTGGTATGGAAACCACTTACCTCAACACCATATTTCAGCTGGCTGTATCCTTTAAAATAGTATGTAAAATCTATAGCACCTTCAAAACCGTCAATACCACTTGATTGCGGCACTACGGGTACATCATTCAGATTGGTATAATCTATGTTGTATTTAGAATATGCAAACCTACCGTTGATAAGCGCAGAACTGGTACCCGGTGTTACAACAAACGTTGCACCCGCGCCGGATGCTTTCCAATGGAAGTCTGCATTAGAAACAGACGTACCAGGCTTCAGTACTTGTGCTTTATCGTCAAAATTAAAACCGAATATGTTCAATTTACTACCATTATCACCATTGAATGTTACTTTACCATACAAGTCGGTAAAGCTATATGGCAGGCCATTGCTGAACGGTTCTCCAAAACCACCGTATAATGATTTTGATGTTTTGTCGAGATAGCTGTGTTTTACAGACAACAGGAATGTTGTTGATGAACCACCTTCTTTTTTAGCTTTTATTAGTGGACCTTCCAGCATTGCACGCGCCATAATAGGTGATGCAGATACTTTACCTGATAAACGATTTTTATTACCATCTTTTGTGCGCACATCCAGTATTGCAGATGTACGGTTACCGTACTGAGCATTGAAACCTGCTGTTTGCACCTCAACGTTGCGTATAGCATCTGTTTCAAAAACTGAGTACAACCCTATAGAGTGAAATGGATTGTAAATTGTGATACCATCCAGCAAAATACCTGTTTGCGATGGTGCACCACCACGTATGTATAACTGTCCACCCTGATCTCCGGTAAACACCACACCAGGTACTACCTGCAGGTACTGCGCTATATCAGGTTCGCCACCCGCACTTGGCAGTAATTTCATTTCTCTTGGGGTAACAGTTACAGAACCTGCATTTATCTGCGTAATATTTTCAGTCTTTCTTGCAGATACCTCTACACTCGTCAGCTCTTGTCTGCGCTGCCCAAGGAATAGTTTTTTGGTAACAACCTCCCCCGGCTTCAGCGTTACCGTAGTTTTTACAGTATCGTAACCAATCAGGCTGGTCATTAATGTATATGTACCAGGCTTCAGTTGTGTAAAGGTGAAATAACCATTTACGTCTGTTTGCACACCTATTTTTGTTCCTTCCAGCAATACGTTTGTAAATATTACAGGCTCTCCGGATGCCTTGTCGTAAACAAAGCCTTTGATGATAGCCGTAGTTGCTGTTTGTGCCTGGGTTTTAGAAAATACCATAAGTAGCATTGCTGCTATTAGGGTAATACGTTGTTGTACAAAAAAGGTTTTCATTAAATATTTATTAAAATTGCCCCGAAAAATAAGTTATTCCTGCATATTTAGGGCTTAGCAAAGATAGGAATTACAGTATAGTGACCAAAAGCGGTTATTAACACCCTCAACTACGGAAATTGCATGGCAATATCCCCTTATATTTCCCCCTTATAAGTGCTTTGTTTTTGTAATATTGTCTTTATGAAAATATTCACAGCCTCACAAATCAAAGCCTGTGATGCCTACACCATACATGCATCCAACATCAATAGCATCGATCTAATGGAACGCGCAGCAGCACGTTGCACCGAATGGATAAGTGCCAATACGCCAAAAGACAGTGTGTTTATTGTGCTTTGCGGCACCGGCAATAATGGTGGCGATGGCCTCGCCATCACACGTATGCTGCACAATATGGGCTATGGTGCCAAGGCATTTCTCCTGCAGTTCTCAGAAAGCCTTTCAGACGATTGCCAAACTAATCTGGACCGATTGCAGGCAATAGACCACGCGCTGGTCGAAACACTGCAACCCGGCACTTTCATTACAGACATTCCCAAACACATTATAATAATAGATGCTATACTGGGTACAGGGCTCAACAGAGCAGTAGAGGGTTGGCTGGCAGATTTCATCAATCATATTAATGATGTAGACAACCGAAAAATAGCTGTTGATATACCAAGCGGTATGCCTGCCGATAATATACCGGCAAAAGAGGCCGAGATACTAAAGGCCGATTATACACTCAGCTTCCAATTCTACAAACGCTCTTTCCTGCATCCCGAAACAGGCAAATATGCAGGCAATATAGAACTGTTGGATATTGAATTGCACCCGACATTCATCGAGTCTACCCATACCAACTATCAGACAATTGATAGTGATACTATAAAGACTCTTTACAAAGCTCGCAGCCCGTTCAGCCACAAAGGCGATTATGGCACTGCACTGGTAATAGCGGGTAGCTGTGGTATGATGGGCGCTGCCGTACTTGCTACAAAAGCAGCATTGCGAAGCGGTGCAGGAAAGGTAAAAGCACTGGTTCCACAAATAGGTTACAACATTATTCAAACCACTGTCCCTGAAGCTATGTGCATGGTTAGTGGCGAAAATTATGTTACCAAAATAGCTAACTGGGCCGACTGTGAAAGTATAGGTATAGGACCGGGACTGGGTACACACGAATACACAATTAAGGCGTTTACCGATTTTATAGAAGTGGTAAAACAACCCATAGTATTGGACGCCGATGCGCTGAATATACTGGGCAAACATCCCGAGCTTATCAACAAAATACCTGCGAACAGCATACTCACACCCCACCCTAAAGAATTTGAACGCATGTTCGGCACGGCAGCCAATAGCATGCAGCAATTGGAACTGGCGCGTACGCAGGCTATGCGCTACAATATCTTTATAGTACTGAAAGGTCACCACACTGCTATATGTACACCCGAGGGCGAATGTTGGTACTGCACAGATGGTAATGCAGGTATGGCAACAGGTGGCAGCGGCGATGTATTAACAGGCACCATTACTGGGCTGCTTGCACAGGGCTATACCGGTTATGATGCTACCATATTAGGCGTATACCTGCATGCCCAAGCGGGAGACAAAGCGGCTATCAAGCAAGGGCAGCAAGGGCTGATAGCAGGAGACATTATTAATAATATGGGCGAAGTATGGGGTGAGATTGAAAGTTTTTTATAAATTTATGCAAACACTAAACGGAATGAAACATACGCTACTTATAATGGCGGGTATCTTTACCCTTGTTGCTTATACTTCATGCAAGAAAGACTATGCCTGCCGTTGCATTCATAAGTACAAAACCACTGATACTGTAACTACTATTATTACAAATACCTCTGAGAAAAGAGCAGAAAACGCTTGCAAAAGCGGCAATGGCCTTGTAGGAGATATGTATTCTTGCAGCCTGCAGGGAGAGTCTACAATCATGGCTGCAAAAAAATAACTACTTGCCTTCCATCAGCAACAGCTTTTCCATTACATAATGGGTTGCAGGGCATACGGTAGTATTCTTCAGCGTCAGCTGAACACGCTTTATTAATACATCTTCATCGGTATATGGATAACGACGACAGTCACTTGGCCTGTCGTCGTATATTTTACAGGTATTATCATCATCCAGAAAAGGGCATGGTGATTGTTTCACCACATAGTCGTTATCCTCATCCAGTCTTAAATAGGTTTCCACAAAATCGCCCTCGCGCATGCGTAGCAGTTTGGCTATGCGTTTTATATCGGGTGTTTTAAATCGCGGAGAATAGTTCTTGCAACAGTTAGCACACTGCAGGCAGTCTATTTTGCTGAAGGCTTCCTCATGCAGGTCGGGCAGGGCTTTCAGTATCTTATTCTTATTGCCCTTTTCCAGCACACGCTTGTATGCCTTTTGATTGTCCTTCGCAGACTTTTCCCAGTTTTCTGTTATCATAACAAAACTGCTTTATCAAAAAGGGGCTGTAAAACAGCCCCGAATATATCTTACAGATTAACGAATTAACTATTGAACAAATCAACTATCAGATGCTCATCTTCTCCATGATGCGTTCCAGATCGTTATCGTTATAGAATTCAATAACTATCTGTCCCTTACCATTTTTCTTGCGGTCCAGTTTCACCTTTGTGCTGAAGTGAGAAGCCATATTATCTTCAATACGCTTGTATGCAGGTGGCAGTTTATTGCTCGCAGCACTGGCAGCAGTCGGCATTGTTTTGCCACCACTCAGCATATTTTTCACCAATTGTTCTACCTGGCGCACAGATAATCCTTTCTCCAATGTTTCGCGATACACATACAACTGCTCATCTACCTTATCAAGGCCTATGATAGCGCGTGCATGGCCCATGCTCAGATGCCCGTCACGTACACTCTTCTGAATATCGGGCGGCAGTTTCAACAGGCGCAGATAGTTTGTTACGGTACTGCGGTCTTTCTTCATGCGCTCTGCCACTTGTTCCTGTGTCAGTTCACATTCATCCATCAACCTTTTATAGCTCAGCGATATTTCTATCGCATTCAGGTCTTCGCGTTGCAGGTTTTCCAGCAATGCCATTTCCAGCATTTGCTGATCGTCTGCAGTACGTATATACGCAGGTATATCTTTCAGCCCTGCCAGTTTCGATGCACGCAAACGGCGTTCACCGGATATCAGTTGGTATTGTGTAGCACTGATTTTTACAACCGTAATAGGCTGTATAATATCGTGCAGTTTGATGCTTTCAGAAAGTTCCTTCAGTGCCTGCTCGTCAAAATCGCGGCGCGGCTGCTTCGGGTTTACATCTATCTGCTCTACAGGTATGCGTATGATAGAACCCGCACCTGCAGGCGTTTGTCCGCTGACAGCAGGAGGCACAGGCGCATTATTGCCACCACTACCCTCTGCGGGCGTCTTCATTTCCTCGTCTATCGTGTTGAGCAATGCGCGGATACCCTTGCCCAAAGCCTGTTTCTTATTGATCTGCGACATGGTCTCCTGTTTCAAATATTCTGTCCTCGTTCTTTATTTTCGTCATGTTGTTCTTCTGCAAAATCTCTTTTGCAAGATTCAGGTAGTTGATAGCACCTGTACTTTCCGCATCATACATCAATGCAGGTGTACCAAAGCTTGGCGCCTCGCCCAGCCTTGTGTTACGGTGTACGATGGTATTGAACACCAGTTCGCCGAAGTGGTTTTTAATTTCTTCCACTACCTGATTGCTCAGGCGCAGGCGGCCGTCATACATCGTCATCAGGATACCTTCTATCTGCAACTCTGTATTGATGCGTGTCTGCACTATTTTGATGGTGTTGAGCAATTTGCCCAAACCTTCCAGGGCAAAGTATTCGCACTGTACAGGTATTGCCACGCTATCTGCAGCCGTCAACGCATTTACCGTTATCAGGCCCAGAGACGGTGAACAGTCTATGATGATGAAATCGAACTTTTTGCTTTGCTCTTCCAGCGCATTGCGCATTACATGCTCGCGGTTGGGGTGGTGAATCAACTCTATCTCCGCACCCACCAAGTCAAGATGAGATGGCAGCAGGTACAGGTTGGGCGTTTCTGTTTCCAGTATCACCTGCGATGCCGGTGTATCATTCACCATGCAATCGTACAGGCTCAACTGAATATTCTTCAGGTCGAAGCCGTTACCTGTCGTACTGTTTGCCTGCGGGTCGGCATCTACCAGCAGCGTCTTATATTCCAAAACCGCAAGGCTCGCAGCCAGGTTAATGGCTGTCGTCGTCTTTCCTACACCACCCTTTTGGTTTGCTATCGCTATTACTTTAGCCATGTCTTATAGTTTAGTACCCTTCTTTATACTTCAAAAGGTACGTATTTTATTGATAGTTATAATGTTATCGTTTCTTTCAATGGTGGCAGTATCAATTGCTTGCCCGCAGCCTCAAACAGGCGCGTGCCTTTTTCCCTGTCTATCGATATTGGCGGCCATGTATCAAAGTGTACACCCACTATCTTATCGCATTGTATAAAATTGCTCGCCATTAGTGCATCTTCCACATCCATGGTATAGTTGCCACCTATCGGCAGGATGGCTGCATAGAGGCCTGCATAATCAGGTATCAGCTTCATATCCATCGTCAGGCAGGTATCGCCGCTATAGTAAAAGCTGCCGTCTTCCGTTGTTACGATAAAGCCCGCAGGATTGCCGCCATACGTACCATCGGGGAAACTGCTACTGTGCATGGCTGGCACCATACGCACCTTACCAAAATCCAGTTGAACAGGGCCATAGTTCATGCTATGCACGTTCTGATAGCCGTTTTTCTGTACCCAGTCTGCAATCTCAGCCACCGCTATCACCTTAGCACCTGTGTTTTGGGCAATAGCCATCAGGTCGCCGATGTGGTCTCCATGTGCATGCGAAACCAGTATATAATCCGCTTGTATTGTATTGATATCAAAGCCTGTCATCAACGGATTTCCATTGATAAACGGGTCGAACAGCAGCTTTTTGCCCACTGTTTCCACCATAAAACAAGCATGTCCGTAATAAGTAAACTGCATGAAAAATCCTCCCTTTGGGTTCCTATACAAAAATAATGTTCCACGACCGCATTTTGTGAAACAATACGGTTTTGTGGATAAAAAGAGGGGGATCTAACCCACCACTGCATTATTTCACATAGTAAAGTAAATTCTCTTTATATAACTTCTCCTTACTACCAATTACACAGGAACAACTTGCAAGAATATGGTAAATTCGTATAGAGCATGTTAACATACCTAAGACCAGCATGAAAGTACATAGCAACAATCGGTCACAGCAATTGATGTGTAAGATTAATAAGTGGCTTTTTATCAATAAAGCCAATCTCATCCAAATATTTATGCTGACTTCTTTCATAAATATTTGCTGTTGTTTCAAATCTTACTCTCAGCGAAAAATCTATTGGTTTGATACCGATTTTAATGCGGAATACTACAGTCACTACAATTTATATAGCAGACTATTATATCCGTGGAATTACCCTAACTCGTATAAGGAGTTTTTCAGCACAACAGCTAAAAAGTATCACATCACTAAAATTGAGAAAAAACACATAGACACAATTACTAAGAAAGTATGGTATCATGATATTGAGGAGTTTGATAAAGCTGGCAGAATAACAAAACAAGTTATCTATACTGTATATCATTACGGAGTTTTATTTGATACTTTATGGGTAGATATAGATGACTATAAATACATTAACAACAAAATAATTAAGTATCAAACCAGATTACATAATCACATAAAGGAAGTAAAAACACACACGTATTATTACAACAATGACAAAAGACTTGATAGCACAGTACACAGTAGCGATACTGAGCAACATGTATTAACATATACTACTGTTGTGTTTAATTACGATGAAAATGGAAGAGTGATACTAGTATATCACAAAGGAGATGAACGTGGCACATGGAAGCAACAGATATCATATCGCAGAGATACGGTAGATTTGACTGACTGCTGCACCTCCACTCGTTTTGCGGGTAAATGGAACAGTATTATTAATAAGTATTTTACAGGTATAAAGCAGTTTAATCTCGCTTTTATTGGACAGGCAAGTACAACATCGTACTTCTTAAAAAAGAATAATCGGGAGAGTCTTTCCTATTCAGAACACTCCTGTGCAAATATGGTTGATGCGAATGATGGGAGTACTGAAAATTTTCAATTTATAAACTGGGATAGCAAAGGACATCTTAAAAACTATCTTGAATTCAGAGATATTTACGGTACTATAAACGAGTTATCAGTGTTTGCAAACGATAATAATACACTGACCATAACTGCTAAAGGGAAAAAGATAGGTGTAGTGAAAGTAGTAAGGAAGAATGGTCTAAACCATGTATTATATCAAGACAATTCTCAAGTAATATTTTACAATTATACTTTTAAGTAGCGTTAACATTTTGATGCCATTGTTGGTGTTCTTTAGCAACAAGCTGTTGTACGAGAATTGCATGTTAAGAACACCAACAACACAAAAAGCCCCCCTCCTGTTTTTAGGAGGGGATATTGGCAGAGAGGTGCGAAGCATGTCGTTGCCAATCGGGGTGGTTGGCTTGTAGTGAGTAAACTCAACGCAAGACCATATTGCTTCGTTCCTCGCAATGACGCGAAATGAGAAATACTATACTATGAAATAAATAATCAAGGCTATAAGCTTGGCAGCACAGTCGAGGTGAAGTGCAATCAAGGTAACAACCGACTTTAAGGCAGTTTTTAAAGTCGGCAGCTTTTCTTTGTTTCTTTCTTTTGCTGCCAAAAGAAAGAAAGGAAGCGCAGGAAAGAGTGCGGCAAAATACAATACTCATTTCGCGAGGTTGCTTCGTCGTACCTCCTCGCAATGACGCGAGATAGGAACAGTTACCCTTGCGTCAGCAAGCAAAGACTGTCTTCCTTTGCCCACACACTATGCACCTCTTCCACAGGTATATCAAAGCTGTCATGTTTGTGTAGCAGCACAATATCATCGCCCTGCCTGTATTCTACACTTCCGTCCATTACCGTTAGTTTAGATGGCACATGTGCTTTATGTTCCTTCAGCACCATTCCGTTTTTAAAGCCTATTACCAGTACTTTAAAATGCTCACCTTTGTGCAGTGCTTTTGCTACAGGGTGTGTGGAAGTTTCTATTTCGGTCAGTATCTCTTTTATAAGCATGGTGTATATTTCTGTAAAGGTAGGCTTATTTCTGCCCGCAGATTGCTACCCCAAAAATCCCCCTCCCTGCTACAAACAATCATTTACCCCGCCTTGTTATTTGCAAAAAAAGCTCATGAAGCGGACCTTGCTTATGCTATCGATATTATTATCCTTGCAATCAGTGGCACAAGACAATACTGCTGCACTGGTCGGTATGATTAGTGAAAAATCAGGCTCCAATGCAGTACTCTCAAGATTCAGATACAAAGCATGGCCTGCAGACAATACCAACTGTAAACTTCGCATAACCGAAATGGTAGAAGTATTGGGCAGCAAAGACCCCAACCCTGCATTGTACGATATAGACTTCAGCAAAGCAGTAGTTGGAAAAAACATAAAGCTGGTAAAGGGCAATCGGGGCAAATTCTATCTGCAGTTTGATAAATCTATATGCACCAAAAACAACAAGCGCCCTGCAACCCTCGAGGTTTTCTTTTTCCTCAGCAATAAAAAAACAGCGGCAATCAATAAAGAACTCTATACAGCCATAGAAAGCCTGCTAACAGGCATCACCGCATCTTGCAGCAAATCGTAACGTGCAATAACAGGATGAATACGCAAGCGTATTATTTGATATAATTATTGTATTTTTGTAATAATAAATATCATACGAAATTGCTATGAAATCTCCTTATCCGTATTTGTTTCACCCTGTAACCAATAGAATTGCTATTCATTGATTATCAGCCATGTTTCGTTTTAAAACTGTGCAAACACTATCAAAAACTATCAACACATACTAATAATTCTCATTTAGAGTTATATTTATAACATGAAAAGATTACTCTATATACTTGCTCCTGTAGTACTGCTTGCCGCATGTAAAGACAAAGCCACCCGCGATGCCGAAGAAAGCAAAGAACTGGCTGCACGCTTTACACCCATCATCAATGGTGCATGGGTTATGACCGATTATCTTACCGACCTCGGCAAGACAAAATCTGCACTGGCATCTTACAACAAGTTGCAGGGTGTAGTGTATATGGATATCCTGACATCTACCTACAGCGGCGACAGCCTGTATATACCTGTCAGCTTCAACAATCATGAAGGTGGTGGCTTTATGGCATACTTCCGCCCCGGGCAGGAAGACAATGCCATCAAAATCAACCTTACCGACAACGAGAATACTACAAACTTCTACGAGCTTGGTTACGAAACAGCAGGCAAGGATACCATGCTTGTTCTCTACCACTACGGTAGCGGAAACAAACTGTTGGATAAACGTAACTTTTCTAAAATAACCGGAACCGTTTCGGACGACGGCGAACCAAACGGTTTCCAACGCGGCATCAACAGTGTGCTGTTCGAGGGTAGCTATACTGCCACAGACGATGCAGGCACTACCAAAGACATCACCCTTACCAGAGATGGTATGGTACAAGGTATGGAAGGTGCAAGTACCTACCACATCTACTCAGACTATATGACCGAGGAAGATGGCTATAAAGTAGATGAGTTCACGCTGGACCCGGGCACAAAAACACAGAAGCCTTTTATCTACCAGTTTTCGGGCGATACCGTACGCCTATTCGCATCTGCCGAGAATGCAGAGCGCACCAAACTGGAGAAAGGAGCACTGAAGTATACACTGGTCCGTAAAAAATAGAGTCGTTTTTTGTTAACCGCTTGTTAACGGCTTGCAAAGGCACTGTTAACCTGCCTCTATTATTTTCCTAACAGGGATGGGGCTTATTAAGTTTGCATTATCAAATCAAACAGACAATGCAAGAGTTAATATTCCCGATCGAAGCCATCCAAATCAGCGAATGTGAAGCCATCATCATGGATCTGATGATTGAGTTGAACTAATCAGCTGTTAAGCGGGTATCTTTTTGCCCTGTATAATATATACCAGCTTTACAGAGAGCGTGTGCAGTTGCGTTTTGCTGTGTGCATTGCGCTCTATATAGTATATCGTTTTCGATATCATTTCTGTCATTTGCTGCAAAGCCTTAAAGCTTATTTTCATTGCAGCCAGCTTTTGTGCAAACAGCGCCTCTTCCTGTGGTAGTGCAGGCGGTTGCTGCGGCAGGTATCTGCTACGTATGGCATGCTCCAGCAGGCTTATCACATATTGTAAGAAGTTCTTTTGTTGTTCACGGCCTGCTTTGCTCCATTCATCTGCAAACTTGGCTATGGCTATGCCGTTGTTAGTAAACAACGCATTGAACCAGTTTCTTACGTCGGGGAAAAGGTCGTTCTGTGTATGTTGTAACAAACGCAGTGCCTCGGTAAAGCTGCCGTTGGCAAGATGACCTATCTGCATGGCATTGCGCTCATCGGCAAGGCCGCGTTGCACCAGCGCATTGGCTACATCTCCTGCCGATATTGGCACCAGCCTTACATCCTGTGTTCTGGATAGTATGGTAGGCAGTATATCCTCCTGCGATTCTGCAACCAGTATCAGTATGGTATCTGCGGGTGGTTCTTCTATCAGCTTCAGCAGTATGTTGCCTTCTTTACCCAGATATTCGGGACGCCATATTATCTGCACCTTCTTGCCACCTTCGTAAGATTTCAGGTTCAGCATATCGATAATCTCTCGACATTCTTCGGCGGTCAGGTTGCCTTGCTTGTTCTCTGCGTTGATGAACTGCAGCCAGTCGTAGGTAGTACCATACGGTGTCTGCTTCACAAACTCTCTGAAGTCCGTCATATAGTGGCGGCTCATTGCTTTTGTACCTGGTTTAGGTGGTATGCTCGGGAAGCTCAAGTGCAGGTCGGCATGCTCCAGTTTGCTCACCTTCTGGCAGTTAGGGCATTGGCCGCAACTGTCTGTAGCTATAGGAGCCTCGCAGAATATGTACTGTGCCAATGCCAGGGCAAATGGCAATCCACCCGTGCCTTCATTGCCCGAAAGCAACAGTGCATGCGGGAAGTGCCCGCTCTGGTACATATTGATAAGTCCGTGCTTAGCCGCCGATTGTCCTACTACAGATGAGAATTGCATTGCATCAAAAATAGGAAGAAAAGCGGGAGGCTGCCAATGTTAATTCGCCAAGATTTTTTGTTAATGTTTTGGTGGTGAGTCAAAAACCATTATATCTTTGTGATATCAAATTAATATCACACTGAATTAACTAAAACAACGCAATATGGAAAAAGTACTCAAACCTACGAATGGCTACATGGCACTGGTATTATCGCTGATACTGCTTGCTGTCGGGGCTTACCTCTTTACACTGGCACCTGTTATGCCTATCATAGTGGCTCCTGCAATACTATGCATAGCAGCTACCATCTTCATCTGGAAAGGGTTGATGATTATTCAGCCCAACCACGCACGCGTGCTCAACTTCTTTGGTAAATATGTAGGTAGTGTAAAAGACAACGGTATGTTCTTTGTAAACCCGCTGTATGCTACCGTTAAAATCTCGCAAAGGGCATCTAACCTTGCAACACCTACACTGAAGGTGAACGACAAAATGGGCAATCCGATAGAGATAGCTTCGGTGATAGTATGGCAGGTATCAGACACTTACAAAGCTGCTTATGAAGTATCTGACTTCGTATCTTATATAAAAACACAAAGTGAGGCTGCGCTTCGCAATCTGGCTACTAGCTTCTCTTACGATAACATAGAAGATGAAACGGCTACCATCACCCTGCGCGATGGCGGGCAGAAAGTAAACGAACTGCTTGAGAAAGAACTCAATGACCGCCTGCATAGTTCGGGGCTTACTATACTGGAAGCGCGCATCAGCCACCTGGCATATGCACAGGAAATAGCAGGCGCTATGCTGCAACGCCAACAGGCAACAGCAATCGTTGCTGCACGATACAAAATAGTAGAGGGTGCAGTTGGCATGGTAGAAATGGCACTGGAACACCTGAGCAAAAAGAATATTGTAGAACTGGACGAAGACAAGAAAGCTACAATGGTTAGCAACCTGATGGTTGTATTGTGTGGCGAACGTGGTGCACAACCGGTATTGAACACAGGTACATTGCATCAATAAATTGAACCCGGATTTTCCTGATGAAGGGATTATCCGGGCTCATCAATCAATCTCATTAATCCGGGTTTAACATGTCTAAAAAAAGTTTTGTACTGCGTATAGATGAAGAAACATTCAAAGCCATTGAAAAATGGGCTGCGGATGAGTTTCGCAGTGCAAACGGGCAACTGGAATGGATAATTGATAAAGCACTGAAGGACGCAGGACGAAAAAAACCTGCTACCAAAAAGAAAGATGATGAAGATAAAAAAGAGAAATAGCTGCTATACTGCAGCTATTTCTTTTTGTTTGTTTATGGTTGAAATCTCGGATAGTGTTTTAAAAACATCTAGCAGGTAAGTGCCTGTATCAGATATATTATACTCTATGTGCAGTGGCTTCTCTCTTACTACTCGCTTCTCTATCAGACTATGGCTTTCCATCAGGTGCAGCGCTACAGATAGCGATTGCTTATTAGACCCCGGTAATGCCTTGAGCAATTCGCTAAAACGTATAGGCTCATTATTAAAATGCATCACCTTGAATATACCCGGCACCCATTTTGTAGAAAGTACATTCAGTATATCCTGCCCAGGGCAGTTATTGTGATTTATTATAGTGGTATTGTCGGTCATATTTTTCTGACTTATTGTTATGCATTCTCACAAGTGCCACCTTTGACATAGAAATCAAGTAACACAACTACAAAAGACAATGGAACTACAAAGTAAAGTGAATATGTTTGAACCCTACCACATGGGGGCGATAGAATTATCTAATCGTATCATAATGGCACCTATGACACGCTCTCGTGCAATAGGCAATGTAGCTAACGATATGATTGCAGAATACTATACACAGCGTGCAAGCGCGGGCCTCATTATATCCGAAGGTATTGCACCATCACCAAACGGATTGGGTTATGCGCGCATCCCGGGCTTATTCAACGAAGCACAGGTAGCAAGCTGGAAGAAAGTAACAGATGCTGTACACAATGCAGGTGGTAAAATCTTCGCACAGATAATGCATACAGGCCGTGTATCGCATATTGCCAATATGCCTGCAGGCGCAAAAGTTGTAGCCCCGTCTGCGGTAGCAGCAACAGGCGATATATGGACAGACACAGAGGCTATGCAACCAATGCCGGTACCAAGTGCCATGACTACTGAAGAAGTTGCAAGCACGATACTGGAATACGTACAATCAGCGCAAAACGCTATTGATGCAGGCTTTGACGGTATAGAACTGCACGGAGCTAACGGATATCTATTAGAGCAATTCCTGAACCCGGGTGTAAACCAACGTACAGACAACTATGGTGGCAGCATTGAAAACCGTGCAAGATTTGTAATAGAAGTAGCAAAAGCAGTAGCAGATAAAATAGGCAAAGAAAAAGTGGGCTTACGCATATCTCCGTACAATCCGTATAACAGCATGCCTGCATACAATGAAGTATTTGCAACATACGACTACCTGAGCAAAGAGCTGAATAATATTGGCATTGCATACCTGCACATGATAGACTATGCGGCACGAGCAACTGAAGAAGGTCTGTTGCTGATACAGACTATCCGCAACAACTTTACAAATACATTGATACTGAATGGTGGCTATAACAAAGAACGAGCAGAAGAGGTATTAGCTAACGGACTGGCAGATGCAGTATCGTTCGGTACACCATTCGTATCAAACCCTAATCTGCCACACAAGTTGAAGCATGCAGTAGAGCTGAATACAGCAGACCCTGCATTGTTCTTTTCTGCTGGTAAAGAAGGTTTTATAGACTATCCCTTGAATTAAGACAGAGACAATTATAAAGACAAAAAAGAGGCTACCAATCAGTAGCCTCTTTTTATTTAGCTTTTAGTTGCGCTATGCGTTCTTCAAATGTTATTGCGGTTTCAAAAGGCTCTTCAAATGCGCTGAAATACTCAGTCAATTCTTTGCTGTGTGCTTCGCTTCTTTGCGTTTGCATATTGAAGTGTACAAACGTGCTCCACAATACAGCCTTAAGTTGTGTCTTGTCTTTGTTCCACATCATCATCTCTACCAGTATTTCCTTTTCACGCAGCTTTCGCAGTGTAGATTGTATTACTACAGTCTCCATCAGCATGGCAGGTTTCAGATACACTATCTGGTTAGAACCTACTACCCAGCTTTTACCATGCTCTTTGGCATAGTGATACACATTAAACTGGTAGTTCTCCCACAACTGGTCTTCGCGGGCATTGATAAAATAATCGAGGTAGCGTGCATTGTTCAGATGATTGAACGGATCGCAATCAGGAAAGCGTATCAGCACAGTGCTCTCCAAAGTTTTTGAATTGCTCATATCAGGTATATGATTGACAGATAAGAATGTATAACAACCAAATATACCTAAATAATAAAGGCTACCGGATTGGTAGCCTTTATACGTTTATAATCCTTTACAGAATTAAGCATTGTTTTCTTCTGTACCTTCTGCAGCCGGTGCTTCCGGAGTTGCATCAGTAGCAGGAGTTTCGTTTGCCGGAGCTGGTGTTTCAGCTTTTTTAGGAGCTGCAGTACCGCTACGACGGCTACGACGTGTTTTCTTAGCGCCTTCTTTAGCGTCTTTCTTGTAGATTTCGTTGAAGTCAACCAGCTCAATCATCGCCATGTCAGCAGCATCACCCATACGGCGAGGCAGCTTGATGATGCGAGTGTAACCACCAGGACGGCCGGCTACTTTATCACCAATAACACCAAACAATTCTTTGATAGCTTCTTTGTCTTGCAGGTAGCTGAACACAACACGACGGTTGTGCATGCTATCAGTTTTACCACGAGTGATCAGTGGTTCTGCATAAACACGCAAAGATTTTGCTTTAGCCAGTGTAGTGATGATACGCTTGTGCTCAATCAGCTGGCAAGTAAGGTTAGAAAGCAACGCAGCGCGGTGAGAAGCGGTGCGGCCTAAGTTTTTGATTTTGTCTCCGTGACGCATGACTGTTAGTTTTTAATTCCCCCATACCGTAGTCAAGGTATATGAGGTACTGATGTTAATAAAAAAGGTAAAAGTCAAAACCCATATTGCAGGGTTTTGACTTTATGAATTAATTAATCGTTGCTGCGGTGGAATTTGCTGATATCCATACCGAAGTGCAGACCGCGTTCGCCCAGCACTTGTTCGATTTCAGAAAGTGATTTCTGACCGAAGTTGCGGAATTTCATCAGTTCTTCCTGTGTATATTGTACCAGTTCGCTCAGAGAGTTGATCTTAGCAGCTTTCAGACAGTTGAATGCACGTACAGAAAGTTCCAGATCTTCAAGCGGTGTGTTCAATACTTTGCGCAGTTGCAGTGTTTCTTCATCTACTACTGCTTCTTTTTCTTCACGTTTAGTATCCAGAGAGATGTTTTCATCTGTGATGATCATCAGGTGCTGAATCAGTATGCGTGAAGCTTCTTTCACAGCTTCTTCAGGATGAATAGTACCATCTGTTACTACTTCCATTATCAGTTTTTCGAAGTCCGTACGTTGTTCAACGCGCGTATTTTCGATGCTGTATTTTACATTCTTGATTGGTGTGTAGATAGAGTCGATCGCTATCAGGCCTACAGGCGCTTCCAGTGAACGGTTCTCTTCTGCAGGCACATAACCACGGCCTTTACCAATGTGCAATTCTATATGGAAAGAAGTACCAGGATCCATTGTGCATATCAGCAACTCAGGATTCATTACTTCAAAGTTAGGCAGTGCTTCACCAATCATACCTGCGGTGAATACTTCCTGACCTTTAATGTTCAGTTCTACCCTGTCAGATGTTACATCGCTGTCAACAACTTTCTTCAGGCGAACTTGCTTCAGGTTCAGGATGATTTCAGTTACATCTTCCAGCACACCTTTGATAGTTGCAAATTCGTGGTCAGCTCCAGCTATTTTGATAGCTGTGATAGCATAACCTTCCAGAGAAGACAACAATACGCGACGCAGCGCGTTACCGATGGTAACACCATAACCCGGTTCCAGCGGACGGAATTCGAATTGTGCTTCGAAATCTGTTGCTTTCTGAAGAACAATTTTATCCGGTTTTTGGAAATTTAAAATAGCCATATACTTATTAATTTGTGATTCGCGAGGGACATTCTATCCAACGCAATCGGTTAATAAACTGCTTAAAAATTATTATTTAGAATACAATTCTACGATCAGTTGTTCTTTGATATTCTCAGGAACACTTTCACGCTCAGGATTAGCGATATAAGTACCTTTCATTTCTTTCTCGTTCCAATCAACCCAGCTGATTTTAGGATTTTTACCACGCATCAGGCTTGTGATTGTAGGATTGATTTTGCTCTTAGGTTTCAGTTCAATGATATCACCCGGTTTCAGTTGGTAAGAAGGGATGTTAACCACTTCACCATTTACCATGATGTGTTTGTGAGAAACCAACTGACGAGCAGCAGGACGAGTAGGAGAAATACCCATACGGTAGATAGTGTTGTCAAGACGAGCTTCCAACAGTTTGATCAGGTTTTCACCAGTCGCACCTTTCAGGCGAGAAGCCTCTACGTATGTGTTGCGGAATTGTTTTTCCAATACACCGTAAGTGTATTTTGCTTTTTGTTTTTCTTTCAGCTGGATAGCGTACTCAGATGCAGTTTTGCGTTTGCGAGTACCACCGTGTTGACCCGGAGGGTTGCTGTTTTTACCAAGGTTCTTACCTGAACCCAGTATTGGTTCGCCGAAGATGCGGCAGATTCTGTTCTTAGGACCTGTATAACGTGCCATAGTCGATTTTTAAAAAACTGCTCCGTATCATTTAAAATCGTAAATCCCGATACGGAGCAGTATTGTTATTGTGAAAAAATAATTAACTGTAATAATAGTTGCAGATTATACCCTGCGTTTTTTAGGAGGACGGCAACCGTTGTGCGGCATAGGCGTAACGTCTTTGATAGAAGTAACTTCGATACCAACACTAGCCAGTGCACGGATAGCACCTTCGCGACCCGAACCAGGACCTTTAACGAAAACGTCTACTTTTTTCAAACCTGCATCAGCTGCTACTTTACCGCAGTCCTGAGATGCCATTTGTGCAGCGTATGGTGTGTTCTTTTTAGAACCACGGAAACCCATTTTACCTGCAGAAGACCAAGAGATAACCTGACCTTGCTTGTTAGTGATACTAACGATGATGTTGTTGAAAGTTGCGCTGATATGCACGTCGCCATGCGGTTCAACTTTCACTACGCGCTTTTTAGCAGCGGTTTTTGCAGAAGATTGTGCTTTTGCCATTTTACTTTAAAAAGGTACTCGTTAAAAAAACTATAAGCCGGTATTACCCGGCCCCGTTCCACTCCTCCCTGCAGCAGCTTAGCAGATCCGGCAGTGGTTCGTGGATTATTTCTTAGCTGCTTTCTTTTTACCTGCAACAGTTTTGCGCTTACCTTTACGGGTACGGCTGTTGGTACGTGTACGCTGACCACGCAAAGGCAAACCTTTACGGTGACGCAGACCGCGATAACAAGCAATATCCATCAGGCGTTTGATGTTCATCTGAACTTCAGAACGCAACTGGCCTTCTACTTTGAACTCAGTGCTGATGATATTACGGATGGCAGCTTGCTCTTCGTCATTCCACTCCATCGCTTTCTTATCATAATTAATCCCTGATTTGTCAAGGATATATTGAGCAGTGCTACGGCCAATACCGTAAATATAAGTGAGAGCTATCTCACCACGCTTGTTCTTCGGAAGGTCTATACCAGCTATACGAGCCATGTATGTTATTATTTTAAAATACTAATTACTAAATACGATTATCCCTGACGTTGTTTGAAACGTGGGTTTTTCTTGTTAATTACATATAATCTGCCTTTGCGGCGAACTATTTTGCAATCTGCACTACGCTTTTTGATAGCTGCTCTAACCTTCATGACCGGTTATTGTTTTTATTGTTAGTTATCTGTTACTTGTACCTGTATATAATACGGCCGCGGCTCAAATCATACGGACTCATTTCAACGCCAACCTTATCGCCGGGCAGGATGCGGATGTAGTGCATGCGCATTTTACCCGAGATGGTAGCCAAAATTTCGTGTCCGTTTTCAAGACGTACGCGGAACATTGCATTCGACAGAGCTTCAACGATTGTTCCGTCTTGTTTAATCAGAGACTGTTTAGCCATATTTTTAAGGACTGCAAAGGTAATGGGTATTTTTTTTCTATCCAAATAAATTAGAGTTCCGAATATTATATTCTTAAATATTGGCCCTCGGGGGTGCAAATATAATGAAAACAGGCACCTGAAGTGCCTGAAAATCAAATATTATAACAAATAAATAAAATGTGAATTACCCTACCATTTCCACTGTTTTTATGGTAGATGCCCATTCTTTCAGCGAGCTGTATTGTTCATCTATCAGATCGTGCGGCAGCTGGTATGGCTGGTGCTTGCTGGTAAGAAATACCGTGTGCATACCCATTCGCTTGCCAAACTCCATATCGCTGATACTGTTGCCCACCATCACACTGTGCTTAAAGTTTATCTGCGGGAAGTCTTCTTTTGCCTGATGCGCCATTCCTGTATTTGGCTTGCGGTTAGGGTCTGTATCCTCCGTAGCTATACAAGCGTATATTTTATCAATGCGTCCGCCTGTAGATACGATGGCATTGGTCATTTGCTCGCCTATTATCTTCAGGTCTTCCTTGCTCATGATTCCCTTGCCTACCCCACGCTGATTGGTTACCACTACTATACTACCAAAAACATCGCTCAGGTGCTTCATGGCATCCTGCACGCCTTCACAAAATTCAAATTCCTGCCAGTTGGTTATATAAGAGCCTATATTCTCCACATTTATCACGCCATCTCTGTCCAGGAACAATGTCCAGCTTTTATCTATAGGTGCCTGTACGTTAAAAGTTGCCATTTCAATTCATTTTAGTCTTTAAAACATGCTTTCTTCTACTAGTTGACATATTATATGCCCCACGGTAATATGGCTCTCTTGAATCCTTGGTGTATCGGTACTTGGTATATTAATAAGATAGTCGCAGATGTCTTTCATTTTGCCACCACCCTCTCCTGTAAATCCTACAGTAATCATACCAATCTCCTTAGCAGTTTGTAATGCGTTTGTAATATTAGCAGAATTGCCAGAGGTACTGAGGCCTATCAGCACATCGCCCTGTCTGCCGATGCCTTTAACCATCCTGCTGTACACTACATCATATCCGTAATCATTAGCCACTGCTGTTATATACGATGTATTGCAGTGTAAGGCTTCCGAAGGCAACGGATTTCTGTCTGTGTAAAAACGGCCGCTGAACTCTGCCGAAAGATGCTGTGCATCTGCCGCGCTGCCACCGTTGCCGCAAAACAATACTTTATTGCCATTGCGAAATGCAATAACCAGTTGTTCTGTTACTGCTTCAATGGTCTGTAGCAGTACTGCATTATTTATTATCTGTGCTTTTACGTCTATAGAACGTTGCAGAATGTCTTTGATCTGTTGCTGCATGTGTTTCAAAAATACAACAGCGCACGATATAAAACGTGCGCTGTTTATAAAACGGTATTTCTGTGTGAATATTATAGTATCAGCATCGCATCGCCATAGCTGAAGAAACGGTATTTTTCTTTGATAGCCGTGTTGTACGCTTCCATTGTAAGATCGTAGCCGGCAAATGCACAAACCATTATCATCAGGCTTGTTTTTGGCAGGTGGAAGTTTGTAACCAATGTATTAGCGATAGAAAAATCGTGCGGTGGGTGGATGAACAAGTTCGTCCAGCCTTCCTCTGCTTTCAGCAAACCCTGTGCAGTTACAGAGCTTTCCAGTGCGCGCATAGTAGTAGTACCGATAGAACAGATGCGCCTGTTTTCCAGTTTTGCCTTGTTCACAATTTTGGTAGAGAAATCTTCTACACGGAAGTATTCTGCATCCATTTTGTGTTTAGAAAGGTCTTCCACCTCGATAGGGCGGAAAGTACCCAAGCCTGTATGCAGGGTAACCTCTGCAAACTTAACGCCTTCAATTTCAAGACGCTTGATCAGCTCTTTACTGAAGTGCAGACCTGCTGTTGGTGCAGCTACAGCACCTTCGTACTTAGCATATACCGTTTGGTAGCGTTCTTTATCTTCTTCTTCAGGCTTGCGCTTGATGTATTTAGGAAGTGGCGTTTCGCCCAGTGTATCCAGTATTTTCTTGAAAGCCTCTTCGTCGCCGTCAAACAGGAAACGAATGGTACGGCCACGAGATGTAGTGTTATCTATAACTTCTGCAACCAGTTCGTCGTTGTCACCGAAGTACAGTTTGTTACCTACACGTATTTTACGGGCAGGGTCAACGATAACATCCCACAGGCGGTTTGGCTTGTTCAGTTCGCGCAGCAGGAAAACTTCGATTTTTGCACCTGTCTTTTCCTTGCGTCCATACAGGCGTGCAGGAAATACTTTGGTGTTGTTCACAACCATCACGTCTTTATCATCAAAGTAGTTGATGATATCGCGGAAAGTTTTGTGTTCTATCTTTCCCGTGTCGCGGTGCACAACCATCAACCGGCTTTCTTCTCTGGTTTTAGCAGGATGCTGGGCAATCAGGTTAAGTGGAAGGTCAAATTTGAATTGCGACAACTTCATATACGGAACTGTAATTTAAAAGTGTGCAAAGTTAACATAAAAACAAGCGGAAACCAACATATTATTTATTTATTATAAACCAATGTGTTATGACGAAAAATGGCATTTCCCACCCTGATGCAGGCAGAAAGGGCAAATTGGGGGTTATTTAACAGGGGTAGCATTGGGCTATGTGGCTAATTATTTACATTTGAGCCCTAAATTCTTTTTTCATGCAAGTTTGGAATGAATACCTCGCTGCCAATAAACAGCGTTTCCTGGATGAACTGTTAGACCTGCTGCGCATACCATCTGTAAGTGCAGACAGTAAGTATAAAGCAGATGTAGCACGCTGTGCGGATGCTGTAAAGAAAAGCCTGCTGGATGCAGGTTGCGATAATGCAGAGATATGCCCTACGGCAGGCCACCCTATCGTGTATGGCGAAAAAATGATAGACCCTAAACTGCCAACTGTACTGGTTTACGGCCACTACGATGTGCAGCCTGCAGATCCGTTGGAATTGTGGCACAGCGGTCCGTTTGAGCCTGTTATAAAAGACGAGAAAATATATGCACGCGGTGCATGTGATGATAAAGGCCAGATGTTTATGCACGTAAAAGCACTGGAAGTGATGGTGAAAACCAATACACTGCCATGCAACGTGAAGTTTATGATTGAAGGTGAAGAAGAAGTTGGTTCTTCAAACCTCGGCATCTTCCTGGAGGGCAATAAAGAAAAACTGAAAGCAGACATCGTACTGGTATCTGATACTTCTATGATAAGCATGGAACACCCATCACTGGAAACAGGCCTGCGCGGACTGGCATATATGGAAGTGGAAGTGGTAGGGCCTAACCGCGACCTGCACAGTGGTGTATATGGTGGTGCAGTAGCCAACCCGATAAACACACTGGCGAAAATGATTGCATCGCTGCACGACGAGAACAACCACATTACTATACCGGGCTTCTACGACAAAGTACAAGACCTGACAGAAGCTGAACGCAATGCGCTGAATAGTGCACCATTCGACCTGAAAGAATACCAGGAAGAATTGGGCATTAAGGAAGTGCAGGGCGAAAAAGGCTATACTACACTGGAGCGCACGGGTACACGCCCTACGCTGGATGTAAACGGTATATGGGGTGGCTACATTGGCGAAGGTGCTAAAACAGTATTGCCTTCAAAAGCAAATGCAAAAATCTCTATGCGCCTTGTACCAAACCAAAGCTCTGACGAGATATCTGCACTGTTCCAGAAACATTTTGAAAGCATCGCGCCTGCAGGTGTGAAAGTAACAGTGACAGCTCACCACGGTGGCGAACCTGTTGTAACACCAACAGACTCTGTAGCCTACAAAGCTGCTGCAAAAGCAATCCAAACAGCATTTGGCAAAGACCCGATACCTACACGCGGTGGTGGCAGTATTCCTATCATTGCATTGTTTGAACGTGTATTGGGCCTGAAAACAGTATTACTTGGCTTTGGTCTGGATAACGATAACATCCACTCACCAAATGAGAAGTACGATATCTTCAACTACTTCAAGGGTATTGAAACTATCCCATACTTCCATAAGTATCTGGTAGAAATGAGCAATTAATATCTGTTAATATAACGAATAAGAAATGGCACCCGATGGGTGCCATTTTAATTTACAGATATTTAATAAAAAATACAATGTTTTTATTACCAAATAGATGACAGAAATTTGCAGTGATGGCAAAGCCAAAAATCATAATAGCGATAGACGGATACTCATCCTGCGGCAAGAGTACAGTGGCCAAAGAACTGGCTGCCAGACTTGGTTATAACTATATAGACAGCGGCGCTATGTACCGCGCCATCACGCTCTATTTTCTGCGCAATAATATAGACTTTAAAGACAGCTCCGAAATACTGAATGCACTGGCAGATATCCATCTATCGTTTGCATTTAACGAGGCTAGTAATAAGTCTGAGATTCAACTGAATGACGAGAACGTTGAACACTACATCCGCGATATGATTGTGGCGGAGAAAGTGAGTGAAGTAGCAGCCATAAAAGAAGTACGTGCATTTGCCACTGCACAGCAAAAGAAACTGGGCAAGAAACGCGGCATTGTAATGGATGGCCGCGATATAGGCACAACCGTTTTCCCAGATGCAGAACTAAAGATATTTATGACTGCATCGCCCGAGGTAAGGGTGAAACGCCGCTTTCAGGAATTGTATGCCAGCAACCCCAACATAACGCTGGAAGAAGTAAAGCACAACCTGGAAATGCGCGACTATATAGACAGCAACCGTGAGGAAAGCCCATTAAGGCAAGCCGACGATGCCGTAGTGCTGGACAACAGCAACCTGACGCGTGAAGAACAGCTTGAAAAAGTGATTGGTTGGGTAGAAGATAGAACAGCTGCAAACGCTGTGTAAAAAATCATTTCATTTTTTGCGTTTGAATTTTGACTTTTGGGTATTCTCAAAAGCAGGGGTGCTTTTGATTTTTGAATTTTCAGCATGACCAATTACGAAATAGCCGACCACTTTAGTTTTTTATCGAAGCTGATGGACCTGCATGGTGAAAATGCATTCCGTGCCAAGTCTTTTGGCGTTGCATCTTTTTATCTGGAGAAATTTGAGAAAGAAGTTGCAGAGATGGATGATGCCGAACTGTTTGCACAGAAAGGCATCGGCGAAAGCATGGGACGCTATATACGCGAACTGCAAACAACAGGCAAGTTATCGCCACTGGAAGATATACTGGCACGCACACCACAGGGCGTGCTCGACATCATGCAGATAAAAGGCCTCGGCCCAAAGAAAGTAGCTGTGATATGGAAAGAGATGGGCATAGAAAGTGTGGGCGAACTGGAATATGCTTGCAATGAAAACCGCCTGACCAACTTTAAAGGCTTTGGTGCCAAAACACAGGAAGCCATACTGCAAAACATAACATTCATACGCTCTAATCAGGGTTTCCATTTGTGGGCAGAGGTACAAGGCATTGCCAATACACTCACCACACAGCTTGGCAGGGCCAATGCGGGCAAACTGTTTTCGCTGTCAGGTTCTTTTCGCAGGCAGATGCCTACGGTGGAATGCATAGATATAGTAACTGATACACCTGCTGCCATCATCAAACAGCAATTTGGCATAACACCAGGCATACAAATTGAAGAGCAGGGAGATGTGCTGTTGGTGAATGCCCCCAATCAGCCATTGATAAAAGTGCATTGCACAAGCACGACTGCTTTCTATACCACCCTGTTCAATACTTCTTGCAGCGATACATTCCTGCAGGCTTTCAACGAACGATATAAAATACCCGAACAGCCCGCAAGCGAAGAAGCCATCTTTGAAGCAAACGGTTTGCAATACATACCTGCCGCACAAAGGGAGTTTGTAGATGTGCTTGACAAAGCTGCGAAGAACAGCTTGCAACAAGTCATTCAGCCGACAGACATCAAAGGCATCATACACAACCACAGCACATGGAGCGATGGCATGAATACCATTGCAGACATGGCAAAAGCATGTATGGACAAGGGGTTTGAATACCTTGTTATCAGCGACCACTCGCAGAGTGCATACTATGCAAACGGTCTAAGCCCTGAACGCATTGCTGCGCAGCAGATAGAGATAGACAACCTGAATGCAAAACTTGCACCATTCCGCATTTTCAAAAGTGTGGAGGCCGATATATTGGGAGATGGTAGCCTTGACTATAATGAGGATGTACTGAAGACATTCGACCTGGTGATAGCATCTGTGCACAGCAACCTGAAGATGACACAAGAGCGTGCTATGGAGCGCGTGCTGAATGCTATTCGCAATCCTTACACAACTATCCTCGGTCACCCTACGGGCAGACTGTTACTAAGCCGTGAGGGTTATCCGCTGGACCATAAACTGATAATAGATGAGTGTGTGAAACACAACGTGGTGATAGAAATAAACGCACACCCACGCAGGCTGGATCTTGACTGGACTTGGGTAGAATATGCCATGCAGCAAGGCGCACTGTTATCTATAGACCCTGATGCTCACGTAATAGGCGGATTTGACGACGTGTATTTTGGCGTGATGGCAGCACAGAAAGGCGGGCTTACTGCAAAACACAACCTCAGCAGTTTTACACTGAAAGAGTTTGAAGCTTTTTTGGCGAAGAAACCAAAACCATAGACTATACTCCACCCCTTATACTTGTATGAAAAACAAGTATGGATATAGTTACAGAACAGTACACACCAAAGATCAGCACGATAGTACAACGCAGCCTGCTGCAACAGCGCAAGGTATTTCTTTGGGGGATGGTAGAGGATGAAAGTGCGCGCACTATTGTAGAGCAATTGCATTACCTCTCTGTGCAGGATGCGGAAAGTCCTATTCATTTTTACATCAACAGTCCCGGTGGTGTGGTAACTGCGGGCAATACGATATTAGACACCATGAATAGCATCAGCACGCCTGTATATACCTACTGCATAGGCTTTGCGGCATCTATGGGTTCTATCCTTTTATCTGCAGGAGAGAAAGGGAATCGCTATATATTCCCTACGGCCGAGGTTATGATACACCAACCGGGTATGGGTGGCTTTCAGGCACGTGCAAAGGATATAGAAATACATGCCCAACAAATAATGAAGACCAAAGAACTGAGTGCGAAAATACTTGCAGCCAATTGCGGCAAAGATGTAAAAACCATCATGCGCGATTTTGACCGCGACTACTGGATGGATGCAAAGGAAGCCCTTGCTTACGGCATTGTAGATAAGATGGCAGGCTAAGCAGCCAGTTTCATTTCGGGGAGTTCTATGGTGTGGTTAGTTCGTTTTTCATAGAGCGCCTGACGTGCTTTGTTTAGTTGCATACGCATGGCATGCAGGCGTTCTATCTCTTCATCTACGCCCGTTATTTTTATCTCTATCAGTTGCAGCAGTTTCGATACATCCAGCACTTTGATAGATTGCAATACGAGCAACTCACGTATTTCTTCAAGTGTAAAACCCAAGTCTTTATACTTTCGAATAGCATGGAGTTGGTGCAGAACATCTTCGGGATAGTCTTTGTAATTATTCTCTCTGCGCGCTTTACGTGGCAACACAATCAAACCAATCTTCTCGTAGTACCTGATGGTATCGCGCGAAAAACCTGATAGTCTGGAGAGTTGACCTATGAGCATGGGGTAAATTTAGATAGAAAACCTCTTTCTGTTATATGGATAGCGTTTATTAATCTCTTCCAAATCGTCAATCATTTTTGGAAAAAATGACTGATCAAATATTATTTCAAAGCTTAGTCTTAAATCATCTTGTTCACATACTACATTAACTAAAAAGTGTCCAAGCCCATCGCCCTTAACATATAATCTCAAGCCACCTTCCATAATGCTGAATTCAAATTCATACTTTAAATCTGCATAACAACACTTCAACTCTTTGCACAGAAGAGCAAACTCAACATCTCTGATTGTGACTGCGTAACGTCCTACAAATCCTTTTACCTCAATCCTCACAGTGGTATAAATACAACTTCTATCATCCGCACATGTTGATTCCGGAAACTGATATTTATGTGGCTTAATCAATAATTTACTTCCACCACTATCAAACAATAATGCCAAACCAGTATATTCCATATTTAAATCTACATAAAAAAGCCGCTACTCATCGTAACGGCTTTTACTATTATTCTAATCAACTGGTCAACCCAGTCAACAGATTACATTTTCTCGATAACAACAGCGCTTGCGCCACCGCCACCGTTACAGATACCTGCAGCACCGTACTTACCACCATTCTGGTTCAGTACGCTCAACAGTGTAACGATGATACGCGCACCACTAGCACCCAGTGGGTGACCCAGTGATACTGCACCACCATTCACGTTCACTTGCTCAGGCTTCAGGTTCATCTTCTGCATGTTTACCAAGCCTACTACGCTGAATGCTTCATTCAGTTCGAAGTAGTTGATATCTTCCATTTTCAGGCCTGCTTTAGCAACCGCTTTAGGCACAGCAATAGATGGTGTAGTTGTAAACCATTCAGGTGCTTGTTCAGCATCTGCATAGCCTTTTATTTTTGCTATTGGTTTAATGCCTAATGCTTCTGCTTTTTCTTTGCTCATCAACACCAGTGCAGCAGCACCGTCGTTCATCGTACTTGCGTTAGCAGCAGTTACGCTACCGTCTTTTACGAAAGCAGATTTCAGTTGAGGTATTTTATCAAATTTTACATTCCAAGGATCTTCGTCTTTTGCGAAAACTATCGGGTCGCCTTTCTTGTTAGGAATTTCAACAGGTACTATCTCATCCGCAAATTTACCGGCATCCCACGCAGACTGGCTGCGTTTGTAGCTTTCAATTGCAAATTCGTCCTGTGCTTCGCGGCTGATGTTACATTCTTTTGCACACAGTTCAGCAGCATTACCCATCGGGTACTGATGGTACACATCTGTCAAACCGTCTTTTGCAAGGCCGTCTATCAGTGTTACGTTACCATACTTGCTACCCCAACGCAGGTTTGCGTTGTAGAAAGGTACATTGCTCATGCTTTCCATACCACCTGCTACCACTACATCAGCATCGCCCAGCATGATAGCCTGTGCACCTTGCATTATGGCTTTCATACCGCTTGCACATACTTTGTTTACAGTAGTACATGGTACATTGTCAGGAATACCTGCAAAACGGGCAGCCTGGCGTGCAGGAGCCTGTCCGAGGTTACCTTGCAATACGCAACCCATCAGTACTTCATTTACTTCCTCAGGATTAAGACCAATTTTATTGATAGCACCTTTGATAGCAATTGAACCCAGTTGCGTAGCAGAGAAATCTTTTAAAGCACCACCCCATGCGCCCATTGCAGTACGCACAGCCGATACGATATACACTTCTTTCATAAAAGAAAATTTTTTTAAGACGCGCCAAATGTACGGAAAAAAAGATATGGTAATGTATCTGCATAAATTGCCGCTATAGCGGTATACTTATTAGATTAATCTAAAATAAAAGCCTGTTAAACCACCGTTAAAACGAAAAGCTGTTAACAACAGCCAACAACGCATATATATATCTTTGGATTATCCATTACAGATTTCAAAACAAGGAAAGGATGATGAAGAAATTGGTCTTGTGGGCTATGGCATCCCTGCTGATAATAAACACACCAACCGCTTCTTACGCAGATGAAGGTATGGGCATCAGCAGTACTGCCGCAGATATGCATATAGAAGATGTGTACAACGCTATATGTGCAGATGGCAATTCGCTGCCCTCTTATGCTGTTTTTGAAAAAGCTTATCGCGGCTACCTGAATCTGCAAAATGCAGGCAGGCTGAATACTAATAAGCATATACTTACCATTTGCGATCTTTCCCTTTCTGCCAACGAAAACAGAATGTGGATTATAGACCTGTCTCAAAAAAAGGTATTGCTGCACACACTGGTAGCACACGGGCAAGGCAGTGGCGAGGAGTATGCCATGAAGTTCTCTAACAAAATGAACTCTCACCAAACCAGCCTCGGCTTTTATGTAACGGGCGATACCTACAATGGCGACCACGGGCGCTCGCTATACCTGCATGGTATGGACAAGGGCTTTAATAATATGGCCTACGAACGTGACATTGTAGTGCATGGTGCAGAATATGTATCTAAAGATTTCATTTGCAGCAACGAGCGACTGGGACGCAGCTGGGGCTGCCCTGCAGTACCAGCCAAGCTATCCAACAGAGTGATAGACCATATTAAAGACGGTACTTGCCTTTTCATATACTATCCGCAGAAGCAATATCTGAAATCTTCTGTATGGCTGAAGAAAAACATCAGCCACCTGCCACAGGATATAGCTGCAAAATACCCGATGCTGCAAAAAGCACCGGTGATAGAATATGAATATGGCCCGCGTATGCAGGCCATATTAAAAGAGATTCCGCCAATCAGGCTACCATTATTGTAACATAGCACTCAGCTTAGCATCGCGCTTATACACATCTGTCAGGAAGTGTATCTGTGAACCTGTAGTATCTTCAAATGCTGTCAGGTAAACGATGTGCACAGGTATCTTGTTTTTCAATACCTCGTACCTAGTTTTCTTGGTTGTTATCACACTGTCTATTCTTGATATCGGGTAGCGTTTGCCTTCCATTTCACTAAGTATAAACTCTGCCATTTCTTTAGGCTTCTGCACACGTATACAACCCGAACTTAGGAAGCGGTCTTTCTTACCAAAGTCTTCGCGGTGCGGTGTATCGTGCAGGTATATATCCCATTTATTAGGCAGGTTGAATTTTACATATCCCAATGCATTATCATCGCCGGGATCCTGACGGAAAACATAACGCTTGTAATTGTTGCTGTTTACTCCCGATGCACTTACCCTGTTACCCTTCATGTCATATACTTTCAGGCCTTTTCTGTTCAGGTATGCCTGTCCGCTTTTTGCCATACCGGGCAATACATCTTTCTTCATGATAGTTGGCGGCACCCCCCATGGCGGATTGATGACTACATTGGCCATATTCGCATTGAGGCTGGGTGTCTGTCTGATGGTTTTACCTACCACCACTTCCATGTGCATGGCATTCTCACCATTTATACGAAAGAAGAGTTCCATCAAAGGCACATCTACCAATACATACTTCTCTTCGGGCGTTTGTGTCATCCAGCGCAGTCGCTCCAGATTTACAGCCGCACGTTTCATCAAACTATCAATAGGTGATTTCAGGTATGCTTGCGTCAGGCTATCTTTTTTGCGATGGTCTTTTACACCCAAATAGTATTGGTAAGATTTCAGCATACTGGCTGTAGCACTCAACGTATCAGACGTGGTAGCTTCCCAAGGCAATTCTGCTGCTATCACTGCATCGCGAACACTGTCTGAATAGCCACCTGCATTAATTGCCTGTTTTGCTTTTGCATAATTGCTATCTGTAGTAAGCGGTACGTATTTCTTCATCACATCGCGCAGCAGCGTGTATGTTTTGTATTTACTACGGAAGGTATCTAAAGACGGATAATCAGCATCGCCCTTACCAAGCGCACTCAGCAAAGTATATGGTTGCCACAATGAGTCATTAGCATGATGCCAGAGTGAATCTGCATTTTTGGGCAACACAGCACCTTGCAGCAAATCTCTCGATGCCAACAGATAGCTCTTTGTACAAAGTGTATCGAAGTTCACAACAAAATCGGTATTCACTGTTTTTGCAGACTGATACTCTTGCAACAGTTTTCTGAGTTCTGTGAGTTTGTACCGTTCTGTATTCAACCCGTCATACTGTATGTCTTCCAGTTCTTTCAACAGACTGGTTGCATAGCTTACGTCTCCGTTTTCTGTTAGCCATATGGGGAAGAAGTCTTCATCTGCATAAGATCGCTGCATCACAGCATTGATATCATATACCTTATTCTTTGCCCAGACACTGTCATCAATGGTATTGCTACCTATAGCAGACTCAATGGCATCTGCAACATCTGCATCATTGAATTTTGATGTTTGTTTCGGTGCTTCTTTGGCATCTGCATGCTTGCTCATGCTCCTCGATTTGCGAGAGCGGCAAGATGTAGTAACAGATACGGCAATAATAATGAGTAATAATAGCGGAATGTACTTCCTGCTTCGTTTAGAGATTTCCATGAAAATGGTGTGCGATGTGTTTATCGGGTAATGATACAAAAACCGTTCCCAATTTCTTATAGTATTAATTCTTTTGCAGGATCCCAGAAAAGTTTATCAAAATCGACCACTTTATCATCTGCAACTTTAACCCCTTCTTTCATTAGAAGTTGTTCCATTTTTTCGGGCGGGGAGAAATGGTGCTTGCCCGTCAGCATACCGTTACGATTCACAACCCTGTGTGCGGGTACTTTGGGCTTGGCATTGTGGCAGGCATTCATAGCATAGCCTACCATACGTGCCCCCGACTTTACACCTATAGCTGCAGCAACAGCACCGTAAGAGCTTACCCTGCCTTTGGGTATAGCCCTTACCACATCATATATCACATCATAGATGCTTTCTTTATCTGTCGGCTTCGCCATTTTGTTTTCTTTTATCCAGCAGTCTGCTACGGCGTATTTCATCATCTACATTCACATACTCAAAGGGGCAGTTCAGGCAGCCCTTACCGCAGCAGTACCCTCTGTCAAGATGGTACTTTGCTGAAAAAACCAACCTGCCATCTGGCAGCATGTAGTAGTCTTCCCCCTCAATCAATTGCTTCATGCTTCTGAAACCTTTCGGGTAATATGATTGGCTTATCTGGCAATGAGAATGATATGAAATAAATAGTGCGCCCTTCTGCAAGGTGCATTTTTTCGTAGTAGGTCTGTATAGCCAGCGGGCCTGTTGCCAGTCCCTTGCCATATATGTCTGCAAGGTTTTCGTGTATATGACAACCTTGTTCGGCTATTGTTTCCAGTGTAAAATCGTACAGCTCTTTAGAGTCTGTCTTCAGGTTGATTTTAGCACCGGGTACCAATACCTGCTGATACAGATGCAGAAAACGCGCGTGTGTTAATCTGTTCTTAGCTCTGGATTCGCGCAGGAACGGATCGGGGAAAATGATCCAAATTTCCTTTACCTCTCCGGGTTCAAAATATTCCGTCAGCTTACCAATATGCGTACGCATGAATGCAACGTTGGTAAGATTTTCGGTAAGTGCTGTTTTTGCGCCTGTATATATTCTGTTTCCTTTTATGTCAACACCAATAAAATTTCTGTCTTTGTGCACGCGGCCAAGCCCCACACTGTATTCACCTTTTCCGCATGCCAACTCTAGCGTAACTGGTTGATTATTACCGAAAAAATCACTCCACTTACCTTTTACATTCTCAGGATATTGTAGTACATTCGGGTAATTGCCAATTGCCGCGAACTTAAGTAATTTCTTTTGCCCCATATAGGAAGCAAAGATAAGCATTAGCTTAATCTTAAATTTTGTCATTTTAAATCAACTATATGAAGAAAAAAAGTCTACTACTATCTATTTCAGCAGTTTTTGCTGCCATTTTAGCTTCCAGTTATGACAACGGCCCTGCACTGAACGGCCTTAACCGTACAGGTAGCAATAATACCTCGGCCAGTTGCGATGGCAGTGGTTGCCATGCAGCAAATAATACAGCCTTGAATGTAACAGTAGTAATTACCGACACAGGCAGCACTACCCCTATAACTTCATATGTTCCGGGTAAAAAATATCGTCTGCGTGTAGCTGGCGCTACTACAACTCTGTCACAGTCTAAATTTGGCTTCCAGGTTTCTACGGTAAAAGCTAGCAGCACTTCTACACAAGCAGGTACAATTGCTGCAGGTGGCACAAGTACAGCCAACACGGCTGTAAGAACTGTAGGCGGCTTGCAAATAGGTGAACACACTATGCCGCTAAGCGGTACCGGTACTGGTACTACCTGGGCATATACTGCTAACTTATACTGGACTGCACCTGCTGCAGGTACGGGGCAGGTAAAACTGTATACTACCATTAATGCTGTTAACGGTTCAGGCGTTGGTGGTGATGCTCCGAATGCAGCTTCTTCACTGATTGGTGAATCTACTTCTGTACCGACTATTGGCAGCACTGCGTCATTCAGTGCTTATCCTAATCCGGCAACTAGTTTTATTACTATCAATGCAGATGGTATCAGCAGTGGCAACTGGAATGTAGCAGTATATGATCTGCGTGGCAAAGTAATTGCAACACAAAGCGTTACTTCAAGCAATAGTAATTTGAATACGAATATAGATTGCTCTAAATGGGCTGCAGGTATGTACTATGTACAAATAGGTAATGAAACTGAAACAAAAGTAATGCCTATCGTAAAACGATAAGTTATACTGATTGATAAATGAAAGCAACTCTGTTACAGAGTTGCTTTTTTGTTTTGCGTAACATTAAAAAACGCAGTAAGATTTTAATAACACATAGCATATATCAATTATACCTTTGTATTAGTTCTTTACAGTAAGCATGGCATAAGTACAGGAAACTACGCGGCATTAGTTTTTTAGGTAATGGAACCCGTTTGCACATCCATTCATTAACCTTTAAAAAGCTACTTTATGACAAAGAAAGTTTTACTTACAACAGCCTTTACAGCCCTTACTTTTATTACCCTAACAAGCAACAAGACAGGCCCGGCAACTAACGGACAAGGTAACAAAACAGGTGGTCCCGGATCTAACGGGGAAACTTGTGGAATGGCAGGATGCCATACAAGCGGCATTGGTACTACTACGGGTGCATTTGAAGTGCGCAAACGTTTTAAACCAGACTCAAACGCGATTGTCAATTCTTACATGCCGGACTCACTGTACACAGTGAAATTTACAGGTACACATCTTACGCTGACTAAGTTTGGTTTTCAACTGGAAGTAGTGAAACTGAGCGACTCTACAAATGCGGGCACAATCTCTAACCTCGGACCAAAAGTACAATCAAAAACTGTTGGGGGCAGGACCTTGCTTGAACACACAGATACTATTGCCGGCTCTCAAATGTCTGTAACATTTGTATGGAAGGCTCCCTCCAAAAATAGCGGACAAGTTCGTTTCTATGGTGTGGTAAATGCTGTAAACGGGGATGGCACCAGCGCCAACGATAAACCAAGCAGCCCTATTATGATTGGTTTGGCAGAGTCGCTGAATACACCGTATCTGACTAAAGAAAATAAGTTCAGTCTGTATCCTAATCCTGCATCTGCAATGCTAAATATCAAAAGACAGTCTACTGATAACGGCAGCTATGAAATGCAGATAATAAATAATAGCGGACAAGTGGTAAGCACTACTAACACCGAAGTAAATAATGGTGTGTTGGAACACAATGTAAATACATCTTCACTGGCAAGCGGGCTATACATGCTTCGCGTAGCACACAATGGAGAACAACAAGTAATGCCGTTTATAAAACAATAACCAATACAACTCTTACAATACTAAAGCGCACTTATTGTGCGCTTTAGTTTAATAGTATTATCAACAAGGCATACAATAGCATCATACCATCTACAAGGCCCAGATAAGCTTTGTCAGATGGATGCTTCTTTACATACAGCATTACTACTTTCATACACATAGCTGTTATTAGCTCTGCAACTAATCGGCCGGTATGAGGGTATCTGAAATATTGAATGATACTGCTTATGGCAAATACAATTATCGATACATCTATCAATACATAGCTTCTTGCAGCTCCTATTCTGTTAGGTATGGTTTGTATATCTTTTTGTGCATCTGCCTGCATATCGCGTATGTCAAATGCAATACACAATGCAAGTAGCATGCTCGTCCGTATCAATATCTCAAACGGATAATCAGTTATGCTATTGTGCAGGTACAAAATTGGCAAGACACAAGTTGCAATCACCCACACGGTTACCAATGCTATTATCTTTCCCCATCCATAATCTTTCAGCCTTCTTTTGTTGGCAAATGGCAATAAGGGAAATGAATACATGAATGAGCATACACCCATTACCGCACACCACCCTAATATATCTGCACTTACATAAAACAGACTGAACAATAAACCCACACTACCGGCTACTACCATAACCCAATGCCACATGCTCTTGTACTTCGACCAGTGTTCTTCATTTACCTGCGCCATTGTACGTAGTATGAAATGAAGATTATATACCACAAGCGTACTTGAAAACAACAACAGATGCAGTGTCGTAATAGCATGCGGTGTACTACCAAGCACCAGTTTTTCCGTAGCCATACACATACACATAGCACATAGTGCAGCAAAGATGCTTGTAAACAATATCCAATCTGTAAGCCTGCGTAGCATGTACCAACAAAAATACGGCTGCAAATGCAGCCGTATCCTTATTTATTCATTTATATTATTTCAATCTTACAGCGGTATATTACCATGTTTACGCTTAGGCATGCTAACTACTTTGTTTTCAAGCATTTTGTATGCTTTTATCAATTTAGCACGCGTTTCTGATGGCAGTATTACTTCGTCAATGAAACCACGAGCAGCTGCACCATAAGGGTTTGCAAACTTTTCCATGTATTCCATTTCTTTCTCTTTCCATTTTGCTTCGCTGTCTGCAGCTTCTGCTATCTCTTTTTTGAAGATGATTTCCGCAGCGCCTTTAGCACCCATTACTGCAATCTCAGCTGTAGGCCATGCATAGTTCAGGTCGGCACCAATGTGTTTAGAGTTCATCACATCGTATGCACCACCATAAGCCTTACGTGTGATGACAGTTACTTTAGGCACTGTAGCCTCGCTCAGGGCATACAGCAGTTTAGCACCGTTGGTAATGATACCATGCCATTCCTGGTCTGTACCCGGCAGGAAGCCCGGCACATCTACCAGCACCAGCAACGGAATATTGAAGGCATCGCAGAAGCGCACGAAACGTGCACCTTTTTTGCTTGAATTGATATCTAACACACCTGCGAGAAATGCGGGCTGGTTAGCCACAACACCAACACTGCGGCCACCTATGCGGGCAAATCCTACAACAATGTTTTCTGCATATTCTTTATGCACTTCAAGGAAAGAATCAGCATCTACTACTTCTTCAATCACTTCTTTAATATCGTATGGCTGATTCGGATTCTCTGGGATTATGCTATCCAACTTTGCACGTGTTTCATCAGCAGCTTCGTAAGCATATACAGGTGCTTCTTCTTCGCAATTTTGAGGCATATAACTTAGCAAGCGCTTGATGTGGTCTATACATTCCACTTCGTTTGCCAGTGCAAAATGCGTAACACCTGATTTTGATGCATGTGTATGCGCACCACCCAGTTCTTCACTTGTTACTGTTTCATGCGTTACTGTCTTCACAACGTTTGGACCAGTTACGAACATGTAAGAAGTGTTCTCCACCATCAGGATGAAATCTGTGATGGCAGGCGAATAAACCGCACCACCCGCGCACGGCCCCATGATAGCAGACAATTGTGGTACAACACCTGATGATTTTACATTGCGGTAAAAGATATCAGCATAACCACCCAATGACACAACACCTTCCTGTATACGTGCACCACCACTATCGTTCAAACCCACAACTGGTGCGCCGTTTTGTATAGCGAGGTCCATTATTTTACAAATCTTCTCTGCATGTGTTTCAGAAAGGCTGCCACCAAATACGGTGAAGTCTTGCGAATACACATATACCAGGCGTCCATTTACAGTACCATAACCAGTCACTACACCATCTCCCGGGTACATTTCTTTTTCCATACCGAAGTCGCGGGTACGGTGTTGTACCAGCATACCTATTTCTTCAAAAGAACCTTCGTCAAGCAGCAGTTGTATACGTTCGCGTGCTGTCAGCTTACCTTTTTTGTGTTGGCTTTCTATGCGTTTTGCACCACCACCAAGCAGTGCTTCTTCTTGTTTGCTTTTTAATACAGATACCTTGTCCATCTCGCAGATATTCAAAAATTGTGCAACAAACCTAATGCAAAACACCCCAAACAACAACTATTTATAACAAGGATTTAGGCTAGGAAAGATTGTATTCTACCCGCTACTGCAATAACTTTACTATAAACTGAGCAATGAGATACGCTACACTTATTATATTATTCTTTTTTTCGCTGCAAGCTAAAGCACAGCCTATACAGGCATACAAGGCTACAGAGCTGATGCAGCGGGTAGCCAACCCGGATACATTTTATGTAGTCAACTTCTGGGCTACCTGGTGCGGGCCTTGTATTAAAGAGCTACCCCAATTTACCAAACTTTCAGAGCAGCTGACGGGCAGGCCTGTGAAAATACTATTGGTAAGCCTCGACTTTAAAGAAGCGTATCCGAAGAAACTGGCAGCATTCGTTGCAAAAAAGAAACTGCAACACGAGGTGGTATGGCTGAATGAAACCAATGCCAACGAGTTCATCCCGAAAATAGATGACCGCTGGCAGGGCTCTATACCTGCTACTATGCTGTACTACAAAAAGATGGAATACACCAACCTGTTTGAAGGTACCATCACTGCACCACAATTGCAGCTACTGATAGAAAAACAACTGGCTTTACAATAATTGAGATTACTACCCTCATACAAGACATTTACCAAACTGATAGAGCAGGAAACTTTTGAACCTGTTTTCAGTTGGGGACTGCGCATGGCAATAGCAGCCATTGTGCCTGTGCTGTGGGGTTTGTACACAGGGCGTGGCGAAGATGCTACATGGATAGCTCTGACTGCAGAAAGTATCTGCTGGGTAGAGCTGAAAGGCTCTTTCGGGCAAAGGCTGCGCATACTGACGGGTGGCATCATGCTCTCTTTATTCTTCGGTATGCTGGGCAGTGTAACGGGCGATTGGCTTTGGCTGAGTTTGCTTTGCATGTTGCTTGTAGGATTCATTTCAGGCCTTTTTAAAAACCTGGGCGACCGTGGCAGCGGGCTTGCCATGAGCGTATTTGTACTATTCATCATCACCAACAACTACCCTACCCATTCGTGGCACGAATTGCAGCACCGTGTGGAATTGATATTTATAGGTGGTCTGTGGAATGCACTTGTAGGTATTGCTGCGGCCTTGTACACACCTGCCAAGCAGCCATACAGGCGTACTATTGCGGTGATATGGAAAAGCATACACGGACTGATAGATACTGTTGCCAAGGGTTGGGATGGTAAAGATGTGCGCAGCAATATCCGCGATATTTATTTGCAGGAAAAAGAAGTACGTGCAGCAATAGATACTTCGCTGCACCTGTATGAGGCGATGGCGCATCAGGCCAATAAAAAAGATACGCACGAATACGAACTGGCGCAGGTGCGCAAAGCCACAGCACTGGTTGCCACACACATTATTGCCATCAGCGAAGAACTGGAGCAATTGAATATCCGCGATATAGATACTTCGCTGAGGCTGAAGATATATGCCGTGCTGAAAGCATTGCAGCAAACGGTAGACCGCATGGCGGTATATGTTGTAAACCTAAAGCCCGAGGAAGAACTGCTGTTAGAGTCGCGCATCAGCAGATTGGATAAACTGACGGCACTGCTGAAAGAATATAACATAGATGAGAACGACGCAAACTACCATCCGATAAAACGCGCCACACAACTGGCAGAGCGGTGTACCAAGCTGATACAAAGCAGCATGGAACGCCTTGAGAAATCGCGTGATGAACGTGCGGTGTTCCGCTCCTATTCGCTTATCAAAACCATCTTCATACTACACCCCAAACACTGGATACGCAACCTGCAGGTATTGTTCAATTTCAACACCTTTACCACACGCTATGCCATACGCGCAGCTGTGGCTGCTACTATAGGGTTGTTTATAGCCAAGTGGTTCCATATCAGCCACGGGTATTGGCTGCCCTTTACTACGCTGCTGGTATTGCAGCCCTACTTTGGCGCTACTATCAAAAAAGCTATCGACCGTGTAATTGGTACTGTTGCAGGTGGTATAGCAGGTGGCCTTATTATGGGTTTGCCTACAGGTTTGTACATCAAAGAAATCATGCTGTTTATCAGCTTCATCATGATGGTGTATTTCATACACAAGCGCTATGCAGTGGCGGTTTTTTTCATCACGCTCAGCCTTGTAATGCTCTTCAACGTAGAAGGTACGCTTGATACTACGCTGCTCATCACACGCGGGCTATCAACAGTTGGTGGTGCTACGCTTGCTATCATAGCAGGTTTTGCACTGCTGCCACACTGGGACACCAAGTGGCTACCCATCCACCTTTCCGATTGTATTAATGCCAATTACCAATACTTCAGGGAAAGTTTTTTTGCAGATAGCAGGCTTGCCAACTGGACGCGCATGAAACGAAATGCAGAATCGAAGAACACCAACGCTTTCGATTCCTTCAACCGCTATATGCAGGAACCCAGCCTGAAACGCAAGACAGTATCGGTATACTACCACATCATTACACATAATGTGCGCATCACACGAGAGCTGAATAATATTCATTTGGAAGAAGACAATCGCTCCGTAAATCAAGCTGATAATATCAGCATCGAACAAAAGATAAAACTGCATACAGCGCTTACATGGTTCAATAAAAATGTCCGCCTCAGTAATGCTATCAATCTGGATAAACAGACAGACGTGTTAGGCGATGATGTGCAGGCTACCTACAATGCACCATTGTCTGAAACACAACTGATGTATCTGGACCGCATGATCATAGAACTGAAAGCCATGCATACAGATCTGCTGCATCTTGCCAACCGCGAAAAAGAATAATGCCTTAGCTTCGCAGTATGAACTATCTGGGGCACGCCTATTTATCTTTCGGAGACACCGAAATATTGACGGGAAATATGATGGGAGATTATGTAAAGGGCAAACTGGCTCTGGAAAAATATCCCGAAAACATACAGAAAGGGCTGATGCTGCATCGCAAAATAGATTCGTTTGCAGATAACCACCCTGCCAACCAACGTGCAAAAGTCTGGTTCAGAAACGACTATGGCTTGTATTCGGGCGCTATTCTGGATATTTTGTACGATCATTTTCTGGCAAACGACCCTAAGCACTTTGCATCCAAAGAAGCCTTATTCAATTTCTCGCAACAAACATATAACCAACTGGCAACCAATAGCCAATACTTCCCCGAACGCTTTGCATACATGTTTCCCTACATGCAAAAAGAAAACTGGTTGCATGGTTACTACAATCTGCGTGGCATCCAACAATCACTCGGCGGGCTCTCAAGACGCGCCAAACATCTGCCACCTGTAGATAAAGCATACGCCACATTCATCACACAATTTTATCAACTAAACCAGTGTTATTATGAATTTATGGATGACGTTGTTAAATTTGTTAAACTTGAGTTAAGCCTGTAGAATTGGCAATACGCATAGTATTTTTGAACGGTTCGGTTTTTTGGTATTTTAAATTAGTCATGCGCAAATATTTTTTCCCATACATAGCTACTATACTTATTTTAATTGTAATAGTTGCCTGCAACTCTCAGTCCGAACCCGCAAACGCCAAGCCACGCATACCCGAAGAAAAGAAATTCGGCAGTATCAAACTGAAATATGAAGACACTACACAACCTGAATTTCGCAGAATGGTGCGCAGGCTCGATTCTTTTTATGCTATACAAGCACGCACAGGCTTTAACGGCAGTGTACTGGTAGGCTACAAGGGCAAGGTGTTGTATGAAAGATATTATGGCATTGCCAACAGAGAAACAGGACTGAAGCTGAATCCAAACAGCGCAGTGCAACTGGCATCTGTTTCTAAAACTTTTACGGCTGCAGCTATCCTGTGGCTGCACCAACAGAAGTATCTGAACATCGACGAAAAAGTGCAAACCTACATACCACAACTACCTTATCCCGATGTTACTGTCAGGATGTTGCTGTGTCACCGTTCGGGCATTCCTGATTATATCAAATGGATTCCTGCATTTCGCAAAGGCAATGCACTAATGACGAATGCAGAAGTTATAGAAATGTTTGCAAAACATAAACCTAAATTAGAATCTCGCCCAAACACTCGATTCAAATACTGTAATAGTAACTATGCTATCCTTGCTTCTATTATTGAAGAAGTGATTGGTATGGGATATGATGAGTTCATGAATAAATACATCTTTACGCCACTAGGCATGAAGAATACATTTGCTTACAATCCATTTAAAGGATTACCATACGGTAACACCATCAGCTATAAAGCAAATTGGGTAAAAGAACCTGATCAATTCTCTGATGGTGTATGGGGCGATAAGGGTATATACAGTACTGTAGAAGATATGTATCGTTGGGACCAGTCTTTCTATAAAAATACTTTCCTGAGCAACGAAACGATTGAGATGGCATACGGTCCTTGCTCTTTCGAGAAACCGGGCGTTAAAAACTATGGCCTGGGTTGGCGTATGCTTTGCTATCCCGATGGGGATAAAATAATTTATCACAACGGTTGGTGGCATGGCAATAACACAGTATTCTACCGTTTTATACAAGATAATTTTACCATCATCATCCTCGGCAACAAATACAGCAGCAGCATCTACAGGCAGGCACCTGTTGTATACAGCATTCTGAAAAATACGGATGCCGATAAGGGTTTTGATACAGAAGGATAATTACCAAAAAGCAGGGCTGTGATTGCAGCTCTTCTTTTTAAATATTTTGGTTAATAAAATTAACTTGTTTATTATTGTAACTAAATTATCAATATGGATGCGAATTTTAAACAAAAAGACAGCCTGAATATCATAGAAGACATGATGCTGACTGCAAGAGAAGAATACTCTACAGGTGCGGCATATTACTTTGTACTCTGGGGTATAATAATGATGGTATACTCAATCATCAATTACATAGGGCTATCAACAGGCAATGGTTGGGAATCGTGGAGCACAATTCTGTTTGCAATTGGAGGCATCCTTTCTTTTATCAAGAACAAACAAACAGAAAAGACAGAAAAAGCGGTTGGCAGGCACGACAGGCTGTATATGTTTGTATGGGGTGGCGTTGGCGCATGCCTAGCAGTGACCTGGGGATTTGGCCCTGTCATGGGAATGAATGCGATAATACCCGTTACGCTTATGATGTATGCACTGGCATCGTTTATAACAGGCGGAACTACAAAATATACCCCATCAATCGTAGGCAGTGTTATTTGTTTGCTTTTCGCAGTTGTAGCTATGTTTGTTAACTTTGCGATGCAAAATCTGGTATGTGCAGCAGCAGTATTATTTGTGCACGTAATACCGGGACTGATGATGAAAAGTTATTACAAACAGCGGACTAATGCTTAATGAGCTCGACCCTTTATTACACTCACAACTAAGGCTTGGTATCATGTCTTTGTTGATAAGCCTAGAAGAAGCAGAGTTTGTATACCTGAAAGAAAAAACAAAAACCACTGCGGGTAATCTCAGTTTGCAATTAGACAAACTTAGCGAAGCAGGTTATATCACCATTACTAAAACCAGAAAAAATAACTACCCGCTCACCAAATGTAGTATCACCAAGAAAGGCACAAAAGCATTTGAGAAATACGTAAATGACATAAAAACGTATTTGCACCTGAACGATAAGCAATAAACGGCATACAATATCCTGACTGATAACCGTTATTACATCATAAATATTTCATAAATAATCAGTTTTTGCTGGTATATAGCATAGACTGTTTACTATATTGTATAGTTATGATACAACGTTTTCTTTGTTTCATTTTTCTGTTTTTGAATTTGCATACCTCGGCACAACAAGCCATAAAAGGTATAGTGCTGGATGCAGAAACACATCAGCCACTACCATTTGCCACACTCAGGCAACAAGAAAGCAAGCAGGGCTTCATTGCCGACATCAACGGACGCTTTGCATTCAATCTACTTTCGGGTGTAAATACTATCACCATATCCTACACAGGCTACCAAACGAAGACGGTTAATACAACCAATACAGACACTATCTTTCTGCAGCCTGCATACAATACTTCGCAGGAGGTAATTATAAGGCCTCCTTACGACAAAATAAAGCGCATCATCAACACTGCAATTCGCAACAAGCAATACAACAATCCTGATAAGTACGAACAGTATCGCTACGATATTTATTACAAAATGCTGGCAGATGCCGTGCCCAATGAAGAAGCACTGAAAGCACGCAGAGCTAAAGAAGACAAGCAAGCCAAACGCAGCGAAGAAGCACAACGCAGCATAGACTCTATGCGTGCTGCAACAAAAAAAGAAAACGATTCTTTCTTCAATAACAACCACGTATTGTTTTCTGAAACCTACAGCAGGGTTACCTATGAGCGTCCGGGCAGAAGACAGGAAACGGTTCTGGCATCACGCTTTTCGGGTTTTAAGAAAACCTTTTTTACCAATGTAGTAACGGGTGTTCTACCCTTTCATGCTTACAACGATTTCGTAAAACTGAATACGGTAGATTATGTCAATCCGCTTTCTACAGGTTGGCAATCTCGTTATCAGTTCGACCTGATTGATGAATTGCAAGATGGTACAGATACGATCTTTATCTTTAAATACAAGGCAAAGAAAGGCGTAGTATTTAAATCGTTGCAAGGCATGTTGTACATCAACACCAACGGCTATGCCATATCGCACATCACCGCACAAACACCCGATACGGGCGATGGGCGCGTATTGAAGATGCAACAAGTATATCGACATGTTGGTGGCAAATGGTTTCCACGGGAATTGAATTATGATTTCATCTTCACAAAATACCCAAGCCCCGAATTGGGTATGATACTTTCAGGACACTCAATTATCGACTCTGTATTTTATAACACAGGTAATACCAGGTTTGACAAAGCACATGCCGTAAAACTGCACGACTCTGTAGACATGCGTACAGCCGAAGAGTGGCAACGCTACAGGTTCGACTCTATAAAAGTAAAAGAGCAAAACACCTATACCATGATGGATAGCCTGATGGATAAAACAGGCATTAATAAATACCTTGAAAATGCAGGCAATCTTGCTATTGGCAGAATCCCTATCAAGTTTATCGACCTCGACCTTACACGCCTGCTCGCGTTCAACTCTTATGAGAAAACACGCTTAGGTATTGGTGTATATACCAACGATAAAATATCAAAATACTTTTCTGTAGGCGGATGGTTTGGCTATGGTTTCAGAGACCGTGTATGGAAATACGGAGCATCGGCACGCATCTTCCCTACAGGCAAAAAGGAGCATTGGATAGAGTTTGCGTATCAAAACAATTATCGCAACACGGGTAATGTAAACATACACACCGAGATAGACAGACGCGGCCTGCAAAACTGGCTGCTTGTGCAGGTAGATAAGATAGAAGAATACAAAGCCACCGCACACGGACGTTTCGGCTATTGGGAATTTGATATTACTGGCAAGCAGCAAAAACTGCAACCACAATATTTCTACAACTTCAACGAATTCGGTGTAAAAGCAGGAGAATATGATGTGAAAGAAGCATCACTCAATATTCGCTATGCTTACAAAGAAAAGCGTACACCTGTATATGGCTACTATCTGCCTGCAGGCACTAAATTTCCCATACTCTATCTGCAACTAGGAAGCGGGCAATTGACCAGCGGCAGCTACACAACAAACTATACCCGCATACTTGCAGCACTAGATTACAAAGTACACATCAACCGCTGGGGGCAGGACAATATCAGGCTACTTGGTGGTATGATACAAGCTGAAAATGATAATGCACTACCACGTTCGCTGTTGCTTGCAGGCAATGGTTACAGGTTCAATTCTGAATACCAGCTATATGCATGGGGCGGTTTTATGACCATGTTGCCATTCTCTTATTTCAGCAATCAGTTTGCATCTGTTTTCTACCGTCACGATTTCGACAGGTATTTCTACAATCACAAATACAGCAAGCCATCACTCAGCATTGCACACAATCTTACCTACGGTAGCTTATCGTCAAAATCTGCTGCAGCAGATGCAGGTATCACTGCACCATCAAATGGCTATCACGAATCTGGTTTGATTATCAACAATATCATTCGCCTCAATTATCTGAACATAGTCTACCTCAATCTAAACGTTGGTGGCTTCTATCATTGGGCGAATACACCTTTCGACTGGAATAAAAACGGTCGGTTTGTTATCGGTGCATCATTCAGTTTCTAAAAAGTAAAAGCCCCGATGGTTCGGGGCTTTTATAATTATTAAGCAATAAAATTAGCGGCTGTAGTTTGGCGCTTCTTTCGTTATCACGATATCGTGCGGGTGGCTTTCTGCCATACTTGCCGATGTGATGCGGATAAATTGCGCATTGTCTTGCAGTGTTTTGATGTCTTTAGCACCACAGTAACCCATACCTGCACGCAGTCCACCAACAAATTGTTGTACAACTTCGTTCAGCGAGCCTTTATATGGTACACGTCCTACTATACCTTCCGGTACCAGTTTCTTAATGTCTGCCTCCATATCTTGGAAATAACGGTCTTTAGAACCTTCCTGCATTGCCTCTACACTACCCATGCCACGGTAAGACTTAAACTTACGCCCTTCATAGATAATAGTTTCACCAGGGCTTTCTTCCGTACCTGCAAAGATGGAACCAGCCATCACACAAGATGCACCTGCAACCATTGCTTTCACCATGTCACCCGTATAACGGATGCCACCATCAGCAATTACCGGAACACCTCTTTTCTTCAATACAGAAACTGCTTCCATAATAGCTGTAAGCTGCGGAGCACCTGCACCTGTTACTACACGTGTAGTACAGATAGAACCAGGTCCTACACCTACTTTCACTGCATCAGCACCTGCATCTGCCAGTGCTTTTGCACCTGATGCAGTAGCTATGTTACCTGCTATTACAGGCAAGCCTTTGAAAGTTTTCTTTACCAGCTTCACCATATCTACTACACCTTTAGAATGTCCGTGTGCGCTGTCCAGTGTTATCACATCCACACCTGCAGCTTTCAGTGCTTCTACACGTTGCAGTGTATCTGCAGTAATACCAACAGCAGCACCTGCCAACAGGCGGCCCATGTTATCTTTAGCTGAGTTCGGATGACTTTTGATTTGCATTGTATCGCGGAAGGTTATCAAACCTATCAGTTTGCCTTTCTTATCTACAATCGGGAGTTTTTCAATTTTATAATGCTCCAGGATACTTTCTGCTTTCAGCATGCTTGTACCTGCTGGTGCAGTTACAAGATTTTCCTTGGTCATTATTTCGCTTACCTTCTTCTTGGTGTTCTTTTCAAAACGCATATCACGGTTTGTAAGAATACCTACCAGCAGGTTGTTTTTATCTACTATGGGTATACCACCTATTTTATTATCGCGCATCAGTTTCAGTGCCTCTGCAACTGTAGCATCAGGTGTCAATGTTATCGGATCAACAATCAAACCGCTTTCACTACGCTTCACTTTGCGTACCTGTTCTGCCTGGCGCTCAATGCTCATGTTTTTGTGCAACATGCCTATACCACCCTCACGAGCCAATGCAATAGCCAATGTAGCTTCCGTAACAGTATCCATTGCTGCTGATACCATCGGAATGTTAAGCTTAATATCTTTTGTCAGTTGAGTAACGGTACTTACTTCGCGTGGAAGAACTTCGGAGTAAGCCGGCACAAGGAGAACGTCATCAAACGTGAGGCCTTCGCCGTAAAACTTAGATTTTATTGCCATGTGCAAAGGTAATGTAAGAATTTGAATTTAAAAAAATCTGCCATAGCAAACGTCGATAGCACTATAAAAGCCGCTACAGTAAGGCCTTTCAGGCATCAATATTTTTTAACCCCAATAAAAATCCGGCCGTTCGCGACAAGATTTTTTGTACTTTTCGTAAAATTCCCCCTTGATGACACAGCACCCGCATCTGGCGTTTGAAACCCGTAGCAAACAGGAAGAATGGCAGTCTGAGGCCTTGGTAAAACTGCTGCATTATGTACAGAACAGGTCGCCATATTATCAGCGCCTGTTCAAGGAGCATAATATTAATCTGGCCAACATCAAGGGTGTGAAAGACATGGGCTACCTGCCCACTACTACCAAAAGCGATATGCAGGAACACAACTGGGAATTCCTTTGTGTCCCCTCTACCGAAATAAAAGAATACACCGCTACATCGGGTACATTGGGCAGGCCTGTTACTATTGCACTTACAGCAAGCGACCTTGATCGCCTTGCCTACAACGAACAGCAATCGTTCCTTACCGCCGATGGCAAACCTGAAGATTGCTATCAACTCATGCTCACGCTCGATCGCCAGTTTATGGCCGGCATTGCATACTATCAGGGCATCCGCAAACTTGGTGGTGCATTGGTACGCACAGGCCCCGGGCTACCTGCCATGCAGTGGGATACCATCTTTCGCCTGCAGAGCAACAGCATAGTGGCTGTTCCATCTTTTATGCTGAAGATGATAGAATATGCACAAGAGCACCAGATAGACCTGCACCATACACCAGTTAAAAAAGCTATCTGCATAGGCGAAAGTCTGCGTGCCGCAGATTTTGAGCTGAATGTACTCGGCAATAAGATATACAGCGACTGGCCAATCAAATTCTATAGTACCTATGCATCTACCGAAATGCAAACAGCATTTACAGAATGTGGTGCAGGTATGGGTGGCCACGAAATACCTGATTTAATAATTCTGGAAATACTGAACGAGCATGGCGACCCGCTGCCTGCAGGTCAATATGGCGAAGTAACCATTACCACACTTGGTGTAGAGGGCATGCCACTGATACGCTATCGTACCGGTGATATCTGTACTTTTTACGAAACACAATGCAGTTGTGGCAGATACAGCCGCAGGCTCAGCCCTGTGCTTGGCCGCAAGCAGCAAATGATTAAATACAAAGGCACAACACTATATCCACCTGCGGTGTTCGATATACTCAACAATATTCCATTTATTAAAGAATATGTGGTAGAAGTATTCACGAATGAATTGGGTACTGATGAACTACGTATTCACGTAAACACTCCACTGCCGGTAGATGACTGCGAAGCCAAACTGAAACCATTGCTGCAATCTAAACTACGTGTGGCACCACTACTCCACTTCCATAGCGGCAGCGAAATGCAGCAAATGCAGTTTCCTCCAAACAGCCGCAAGCAGGTGAAGTTTATGGATAATAGAAAGAGTGCATTGTAAGTCAATGCATTAATTGCTATTCGTAGAATCATACAGACCATTCGTATAACCATACTTGCATTTCGTGCAATGGCATGATTATGCGTTCCATTCTTGTTGCATATTGCATAAGCATTCCAAATTTTATCACTCTACAAAAACCTATAAATCCAAATTAGTACGGGCAACCCGAATCTTTTACAACCATTTTCTTAATACTTAAAAACCTTTAAAATGAAAAAAGTCCTTCTTTTTGCAGGAGTGGCGTTGCTTTTTTTAGTAAAAAGCTATGCCCAAGATCCACCTGTTACTGCCAACCTTCAATTGTACTATGAAGTACTAAACAATCCGTCTAGCTTTATTCCCGGTAGTGCCGGAAAAAAAGCATTTTGGCTTGATAGGTCCGGTAATGGACTAGATGTTGAATCACAAACTCCTTGGAATCATCCCCAATTTGTCTCCAATGTTCTGCCAGGCATAAATGCTGTTCGGTTTTTGGGACACGAGGCAATGGTAAATAATAGAAGTCCTTTTACAGCATTCACAGGAACTGAAGCCACATTATTTGCAGTACGTATTTCTAATACCCGAACCAGAGCATATATTCCTAATGGCACAATACAGCCATTAACATCAATCTTATCTATTGCGGGTGATGAACCAGGAAACCCTGGAAGTCGATCTTGGGAACATGAGTTTTTGCTAAGTAGTAATACAGCAAAACACCATACATCAAATGGACAATTTAGTATTAGGCAACACCAATGTTGGACAAATGCGTCAAGCCCGTTACCAACTAACAAACCAGCAGTAGTCACAGCTAGGCTTGGCACTGCAGGTAACGATATAGACTATTGGCTAAATGATGATATGTCTACATTGCCTGTATTTCCACCTGGTACAGCAAGCCCGGCTGCACCTTATCTACCAATCTCTAGAAATTGGACAATGGGCGCACGGTGGAGTACTGGATTTGTACAGGAGTTCTTCACAGGAGATATTATTGAAATTCTTGCATACGACAGAAGGTTAACAGACCAAGAAGTACATCAGGTAAATGAATACCTGAAATGTAAATACAAAATTAACTATATGGCTTGCAACCCTGTGCAGGCGATGTGCCCACAATGCCTAAACAATCTACCCGCACCTAGAGTTACATCCAGCCTCACAACAAACTACGTCGGTACTGATATAAACGGCGATTGCGAGTTTACAGCAATTGCTAATGTTTCGCTGGTAGCTGGTCAAACAATCATTGGATATGAATGGACAGCACCGGGACAAGCACCTGTAAGAATACCTGGTGTTGGTGGTAACACATTTACATTCTCATTACCTCACAGCACCACCACCACAAACAATACCGGTACTGTAACAGTACGTGTATATACCTATGACAGTGGTCATACACCAATAAATGGAGATCTGTGTTGCGACTTTACTATGACTGCAGATGTCTGGTGCGACAATGTAGGTGTTGGCGGTGTTAATTAACAATTTTAACTAAAAACTTTTATTCATGAAAAAAATATCAATTCTGGCATTACTCTTTGCCATATATAGCAGTGTAGTTTCTGCACAAACCCAGCCACCTGTATTAAATGGCCTGATTCAACATCTGGATGCTGCTGTGGGTTTTTCGAACGGCTCTCCAAATAAATACATATATCCACCTAGTTTACCAGCAGGTTTTAATGCGGTGTCAGGGACATATGTATCAGCAAAATGGGCTGACCAGTCACCTCTATGGATCACAGGCCAGCTTCCCAACGATGTAGAAACAGGCTATATTATGACATGGTGTGATGCTTCAAGACCTGCTTTTTGTCCTACAGCAAGCGTACCTATTGAAACCAATGCGAATCCTGTGCAAGTAGCTAATGTTATGGGTACTGGCTTTACGGGAATACTTTTTGATAGAAATGACTATATGGAATCTTCCATAACCAATCCTGCTGTAGCAGCTCATGGTTTGGAAGCAAGAGACCTTGGTGCAAGTCCTCCAATCCCTGGCAATACAGAAAGCACTATTTTCTGCGTGCGCATGCAAAAAAAAGCCGGTTGGCTTGGTTTTGCCGGCAATGATGAAGGTAACGTAATGGTCTCTTTATCAAGTGTTGAACCGAACTCATCTCCTGGAATGTATTGGCCTTGGCCTGCAGGTACACCACCTGCAGTGAGAGATGAATTTGCATTGATGAGAGACTGGGGTGCACATATTGCTTCCTTGGAAACCGGAACCATCGGAACCCCGGCAACTCCGGCAACTCCCGGCTGGAATGTACTTACTGTGAAAAACCACCAGTGTTTTACACAGTTACCTCTTAACAGACCGGCAGTAGTTGCGGCTACTTATGGCACAAGTTTTTATGATCTTGAGTATTATGTAAACGGCATACAGTCTACTAATTCAATGCTATTAAGCTCAGGTTTCCTAAGCCCATTAAACCACGAACCATTGGGCAGGCTGATAACAATTGGCTCCAGAAGAAATTGCATATACAACTCCATGAATATATATCCTCCTTTTGAAGGTTATATTTTTGAAGTGTTGGTCTATAACAGAAAACTTACACAAACAGAAATTGATGCTACTAACGAGTACTTACTGTGTAAATATGACATTAACTACACTGCTTGCAACAACTATCCTACTACATGTCCTAAAGGTTGTTATTTCTCACCACAAATGGTTATTACACACCTCGGTAACTGCCAGTTTCAAGCTACTGCAAACGGCACACCTCGCCCTGGTGTTACAGTACTTGGCTACGAATGGAATGTTCCCGGTGTTGGCGTATTCATTTCATCAAGCAATACACAGACGTTTTCATTAGCCAGTGGCTCAGCAGGTAATATCACTGTTAGGATTCTCGGCGTTAACCTTGGAATGAACGATGACAATCCTACTATTCCTATTTGTTGTGATTTTGTAATGACTAGAAAAATAAGTTGTGATGGTAGTACTTGGGCCGAATCAAAAAATGCATCAACAATTTCGGAGGCGTTAGCAGAGTCTACATCTGATAAAGTTATGATTTTCCCTAACCCTACGAAAGGGGATATCTACATCAAAAACCCAGAAGACAAAGAGATGAATGTAAGTGTTATGGATTTGACCGGTAAAAAAATAGCTACATCTAAAGCAGGTAAAGGTGTTACTAAAATGTCTATTGGCGAAAACGCTGCTGCCATGTACATGGTTATTATTACAGACGAGCTTGGCAATGTTGTAAAATCTGCAAGATTAGTATTGGATAAATAAAAACCAACCTGCTTAACGTAAAAAGGATGGCATTATATGCCATCCTTTTTACGTTAATAATCTCCCCATCAACAAAATTTATTAGGCATTCTATGAATGCGTCGTACATTTGTGGAGTGATTAGTCAATCATATAGTAATGGATAAACAAAAAGACATACTCAACGCCGCACTGAAACTGTTTACTGAATTCGGTTTTCATGGCACGCCTACCAGCAAAATAGCGCAGGAGGCTGGTGTGGCTAATGGTACATTGTTCCATTATTTCAAAACTAAGGACGAGCTGATTGTTGCCCTGTATGTAGATATCAAAAAGCAATTAGGTTTCTGCGTATCTCAAGACATTCAACCCGAAGATAGCATCAAAGAAACAGCACGCAAATACTATGTAGCCGCATTGCATTGGGGCATAGACAATGAAACAGAGTTCCGTTACATTCAGCAATTCCTCAGCTCTCCGTACGTATCTATGATACCTGCAGAGCTTGTTGAGCAAAGCCTGGCTATGATCAACATGATAAAAGAGGGCATCAAGCAGAAAGTGATAAAAGTAACACCTGCAGAATATGTGATGTCTATCATCAGCAGCCATCTGTATGGGGTAAACCAATATATCAATTCACAAAAATTAAGCACTGCAAAACAAAAGCAACTTATCAATGAATCTTTCGAACTGGTTTGGAAGATGATTACGTAATATTTTTTTGACAAAATAATAGAGTGACTACTCAATCTAATAATCTTAAAAAATATAATAAAATGAAAAATCAGGTAGTATTAATAACAGGCGCATCATCAGGTATTGGCAAAGAAACAGCCAAAATGCTGGCACAGCAGGGTTATACAGTATATGGCACTGCTCGCCGTATAGACAAAATGAAAGATCTGGAGCAATATGGCGTTAAACTGATTGCAATGGACGTAACAGACGATGCCGCTATGGTAAGCGCCGTAAATACCATAGTAGCTGCACACAAAACAATAGATGTATTGGTAAACAATGCAGGCTATGGTTCTTATGGCGCGTTGGAAGACGTACCCATCAGCGAAGCCAGATATCAGTTTGAGGTAAACATATTCGGATTAGCAAGGCTTACACAATTGGTGCTGCCGTATATGCGACAACAACGTTCTGGCAAAATCATCAACATATCATCTATGGGTGGCAAGATTGGCGAGCCACACGGCGCATGGTATCATGCTACCAAATTCGCGCTGGAAGGCTTGAGCGATAGCCTGCGCATGGAGTTGAAGCAATTTAATATAGACGTGGTTGTGGTGCAACCCGGAGCCATTAAAACAGAATGGAATACTATAGCCAGAGAAAATCTGATGAAAGTATCAGGACAAACAGCCTACAAAGAACTTGCCGCCAAACACTTCCGCATGTTGGAAAGAGCCGATAGCAAAATGGCATCGGAACCAATCGTAATAGCACGTGCCATAAGCAGCGCGGTTAATGCTAAGAAACCAAAAACAAGATATGTAGCAGGCGCTAGTGCCAAGCCAGTGCTGCTGGCGCATGCATTGCTTAGCGACCGCATGTTTGACAGCCTGATGCTCAGCCAAATGAAGTAAGATGCGCATCATTAAAAACATAATCTACATGATAGTAATAACCGTATTCATACTAACTTCAGCTACTATTATTTATATGCAAAAAGCAACATTCGGCAAAACACCATCAGGTGCAAGGCTTGAAAGAATAAAAAAATCGCCCAATTATCGCGATGGTAAGTTTCAGAACCTTAGCCATACACCCGACTTGGCAGAGGGAGTGAGCTACTACAGGGTGATGAAGGATTTCTTCTTTGATAAAGACAAAAGGAACACCCCGAAGGATATTATACCTACACAAAAAACAGACCTGCATAGCCTGCCTTCAGATACAAATGTGCTGGTATGGTTTGGCCACTCGTCTTACTATATTCAGATAGACGGTAAACGTATATTGGTAGACCCTGTGCTGAGTGGCAGCGCTTCGCCTGTCAGCTTTACTACCAAAAGCTTTAAAGGCAGTGACGCATATACTGTAGAAGATTTTCCGCCGATAGATTATCTGTTCATTACACACGACCACTACGATCATCTTGATTACGAAACAATCATGAAGCTGAAACCGAAAGTTGGTAAGATAATCATGGGGCTTGGCGTGGGTGAACATTTTGAACACTGGGGTTTCGACACATCGGCAATCGTGGAACGTGATTGGCATGAGATAGTAACACTTGATAGTGGCTTTACTGTACACACCACACCGGGCAGGCATTTTTCAGGCAGAGGTTTTAAGCGCAATCAATCGTTGTGGATGTCTTATGTTTTGCAGACACCATCTATGAAGATATTTCTGGGTGGAGACTCAGGCTATGATACCCACTTCGAGGCAATAGGCAAGCAACACGGCCCCTTCGATTTTGTATTGCTGGAATGTGGGCAATATCACCCCTACTGGAAATACATACACATGATGCCCGAAGAAGTGGTACAAGCAGCGATAGACCTGAAAGCCAAAACACTGATGCCGGTGCACTGGTCAAAATTTAGCCTTGCACTGCATGCGTGGGATGAACCTATTAAACGGGCATTGGCAGAAGGCAAGAAAAAGAATGTACCGATGGTTACCCCAATGATAGGACAGATTGTAAACCTGCAAGGCAGCAATCAGCACCATCCGTGGTGGGAGGCCATAAAATAGATAAACTAAAAAGTGTATAAATAACGTATATTTGCAGTAGTAATTTAGTTATGATTACCTGCTCTTTGACATACCGTTTCTTTATCACCAACAGTTAATATTGTTTCAGCTTTTAGACATCATAAAATTGGCAACAAAGTGAAACAAAATTTCAGCACAACAAAAATCAGCCTGTTTATCAGGCAATTATAAGGTAATAAAAAACGGCCCCGATGTTTCGGAGCCGTTTTTGTTATCATTTGTTGCAACAATTAGCGGGCAATGTTCACCGCGCGCAGTTCGCGTATTACGGTTACTTTTACTTGTCCCGGGTATTGCATTTCCTTCTGTATTTTGTCTGCAATCTCGAAAGAGAGGCGTGTGCTGTCTGCATCGCTTACTTTTTCAGCTTCTACTATCACGCGCAGTTCGCGGCCTGCTTGTATAGCGTAAGCTTTCTCAACACCGTTGTAAGCCATTGCCAATGCTTCCAGATCTTTGATACGTTGCAGATAGCTTTGCATCATTTCGCGACGCGCACCAGGCCTTGCACCGCTGATGGCATCACAAGCCTGTATGATAGGGCTGATGATATAAGTCATTTCCATCTCATCGTGGTGCGCACCTATGGCGTTTACGATGGCAGGATGTTCGCCACATTTCTCAGCCAGTTTAGCACCCAGCAACGCATGGCTCAGTTCTGTTTCTTCATCAGGCACTTTACCTATATCATGGAGAAGGCCAGCACGTTTAGCCAGTTTCACTACTTTCTGTCCAAGACCCAGTTCAGCTGCCATGATACCGCAAAGGTTGGCAGTTTCTTTAGAGTGCATCAACAGGTTCTGGCCATAAGAAGAGCGGAAGCGCATTTTACCTACCATACGCACCAGGTCTTTGTGCAGACCGTGGATTCCCAGTTCTATAATAGTTCGTTCGCCTATTTCCAGTACTTGTTCTTCCAGTTGCTTTTTGGTTTTCTCCACCACTTCTTCGATACGTGCAGGGTGTATACGGCCATCCTGTACAAGGCGTTGCAGCGACAGGCGTGCTACCTCGCGGCGTAGCGGATCGAAACAGCTCAATACAATTGCCTCAGGTGTATCGTCTATTATAAGGTCAACACCGGTTGCTGCTTCCAGCGCACGAATGTTACGACCCTCACGGCCAATGATCTGACCTTTGATTTCGTCACTTTCCAGATTGAATACAGTGATGGCATTTTCGATAGTCTGCTCAGCACCTGTACGTTGTATAGTCTGGATGATAATTTTCTTAGCTTCTTTAGATGCGTTTTGCTTCGCCTCTTCCATTATCTCCTTCACATGTGCCATAGCAGCTGTACGGGCTTCTTCTTTCACAGCCTCCATCAACTCAGCCTTTGCTTCTTCAGCACTCAGATTGGCTACTTTCTCCAGACGCTTGATGTGTTCTTCCTGATGGCGTTCCAGTTCGCTGCGTTTGATGTTTACAGCTTCCAGTTGCGCATCCAGCTTTTCCTTCAGTTGCTGGTTTTCGTTAGTCTGCTTTTGCAGTGCAGCGTTCTTATCGTTTACGCTTTGTTGTTGTTGCTTAATGCGCGCTTCGGCTTCGGCTATTTTTTGGTTACGTTGTAGTGCTTCTTTTTCGTGTTCGCTCTTCAGTTGTTGAAAATGCTCTTTAGCTTCCAGTATTTTTTCTTTTTTCAGCGCTTCGGCTTTGTCCTTAGCTGCTTCTACTATCTTGCCTGCTGTCAGTTCTGCTTCTTCAACCTGTTTTTGTGTGTTTTTTGCGAATAAGAATTTACCTAAAATGATACCTATTAATATAGCCGCTACCGCCACGACGGCAACGATAATTGTTGAATCCATAATGTTGTTTAACTTTTGCTTTTAGTCCGTTAGTTTATTCCATTTTTATTCGGCCTTTTCCTTAGTTATTAATTATATATATATTAAATAATACGGTTTGGCTTCATTAGCCTGCTAAGTTAAGAAAAGATTTCGGTTAAGGAAATGGCGATTGGGCTGCCATATATGGTTTTAACACCGTAATATTGTACCACACAGCGAATACATAATGGTTTTATCATATGCATATTGCAACGTATCTGAAATGCCTATGCGCAGCGAGCCAAGCCACAGCGCAGAACAGGTAAACCAGATGCTATATGGCGAACGTTGCGAGATATTGGAAATTAACGAGAAGGACTGGGCAAGAATACGTTGCGAATGGGACGGATATGAAGGTTGGTGCCGTTTTGGCCAGCTTTCTATGGTATCGCTGAAGGAATACAGAAAAGCCCCGAAAGCGGTGGCATTCTCCCTGAAAAGCAAGCTTGTGTTTGAACAGGGTGAGCAATGGCTACCTATAGGCAGCGATTTATTTGGACTGAAGGGCGGCAAAGCTCCGCTCAATCTGCCTGAAGCCAAATTCCGTGGTAAAAGGCTACGCCAAGATAAAATGCAGCTTGATGAAAATAGCCTTAAAACTATGGCTATGAAGTACTTACATGCACCTTACCTGTGGGGTGGTCGCAGTATTTCTGGTATAGATTGTTCAGGTTTCACCCAGATGGTATACAAGCTGTGCGGCAAAGCCATTTCGCGCGATGCCAGCCAACAGGCTAACGAGGGCATTGCTGTAGACTTTTTGCAACATGCGCAGTGTGGCGACCTTGCATTCTTCAACAATGCAGATGGTAAAATAGTACACGTGGGTATGTTGCTGGATCATGATACCATTATACATGCCACAGAAACCAGCGGACGTGTGGTTATAGATCGTATAGACCAAGGGGGTATCATCAGTGTGGGACTGCGCAAACGCACCCACCAACTACGCCTGATAAAGCGTTTCTTTTAGACAGGATTAATCGTACTCGTTGCCTTTGTGGTAAATGCGGAACATGTTCATACCTATCTGGTATTTGAGCACGTCGTAATTGATTTCCCAATTTTCAAGTTCGGCATTGGTAACATCATATATCTCGCCTTCTGTAAAGAGGCGCAGCATGCCTATTCTGTTTACGTAAGCAACAGAATTGTATTGCATCACATACTTATCCGGATAATAGCTTTCTAAAGAATAGATATTGCCTTTGTAGAATACTTTGAAATAGCCGCTCTGATCTCTGTACGCAACCATGTTATCTGCAACACGCAGGTCTTGCGGAGAGAAGAAGCCTATGGTACGAACACTATCGCCATAGAAAATCTTGAAATAACCATCTGTTGATACAAATGCCACAACATTATCACCTGCCTGATAGGTTTGTGGCGGAAAGTCTTCTACAACAAATGTCTGTCCGCTGTGAAAGATTTTGAATTGCCTGTTTATATCCTGATATGCAACTGTATTGCGGCCAACCTCAAAACTGCTAACAGCATAGTTTTCTTGTTCCAGTATCTGCCCATGATAGAATATGCGGAACTGGTTTGCATAGTTATCATACGCTACTATGTTATCAGACACTTTAATAACCTCTAGCGGCGTGCCTGCCAGAAAGCCTTCTATAGGATATACATTGCCTTCGTAATACGCTTTATACTCGCTGCGAACCCCGTCAAAAAACAGGACAACACTGTCGCCCATAAAGTATTGCGTGCAGAAGGTAGAGAGGTTTTTGATATTGCCTTTGTCAAATACATTCAACGATTTACTGTTCAGAAAAGTGACCAGATTATCACTTACTTTAAACTCGTTCGTAAACCCGATGTTGACAGTCTTAACACCACCGCCGTAGTATATTTTGAATGAACGTGTATTATCAAGATATGGTATGGTAATCTTGCCCACTTTCACCTCTGTAGGCTGCAGGTAGTCTACTTTACGTATCATGCCCTTGTCCCAGACCATTACCTGATTTTGCATATTGACGTAGCACGCCAGTTGCGCATTGGTCGTAAATCCGAAGCAGAGTATCAATAAGACAATCAGAGAAACACGGGGCATACTTGGTATTTGTATGCTAAAGTAAAATAAAAAAGCCGACCTGAGAACAGGCCAGCCCCTATAAACCCTATCACTATGAAAACTTTTACAAAATTAAATATTGATTAAAATTATCCAAAAAGTTTTTTTCAATGGAGGTATAAATATTTATAAAAACAAAAAAGCCAGCCTGAGAACAGGCCAGCCCCTATAAACCCTATCACCATGAAAACTTCTTATGATAGAACGCCGAAGCGTTATATGGTATCAGATTTTATAATGCAAATGTAAGAAGGGTTTTAATTTAAAACAAGTTTCTTACAAAATTTTAATCTGTGTTATTAACAGAATATTATTTCTTTTTCTTAGGCGTAAAGATAGCTAACATCCTACGTCCCTCCATTTTAGGCATCGATTCCAAAGAGCCTACTTCTGCCAATCTCTCAGCAAACTTTAACAAAAGCAACTCGCCCCTTTCCTGAAACATGATAGCACGGCCTTTGAATTGCACATAGCATTTCACCTTGTTGCCTTCCTGCAGGAATTTCTCTGCGTGTTTTGCTTTGAAGTCGAAATCGTGCTCATCCGTATTTGGTGTAAAACGGATTTCCTTCAGTTCAGACTGCTTAGACTTTGCCTTCTGTTCTTTATCCTTCTTCTTCTTTTCGTAGAGGAACTTTTTGTAGTCGATAAGACGACACACAGGAGGAACTGCATTCGGAGAAATCTCTACCAGATCTACTTCCTGCTCTTGTGCAAGCCTCAATGCATCTTCCAGTTTGTAGACAGCAGGCTCTATGCCCTCGCCTATCAGACGCACTTCCTGTGCAGTGATTTCACGGTTTAAACGATGTTCGTTTTGTGGTACTCTCGGTCTAAAGTATGGTCCTTTACTTCTTCTTTGCATTAATGATTATTAATAAATGATGGCAAAAATAGTGTATTTACAATTCAAATGTATATGAACAGCCATGTTTATATACATTTAAAACAGCTATTTTTTGCCGCTAATCTGCTCTTTTACAGTGTTTGTTATTTCAGTTATGAATTCCTGTAGTGGTAATGTTCCTTTATCACCTTCGCCATGTTTGCGCACCGCTACCATGCCTTCGTTCATTTCCTTCTCGCCCACTACCAGCATATAAGGCACTTTCATCAGCTCTGTATCGCGTATTTTCTTGCCTATTTTCTCGTTGCGGTCATCTACTTCGGCCCTGATGCCTTCTGCTTTCAGTGCTTTAGCTACCTGCTCTGCATATTCGCCAAACTTATCGCTGATAGGCAATACTTTGAGCTGTACAGGAGCCAGCCACAAAGGCAGGTTACCACCGCAGTGTTCCAGCAATACGGCAATGAAGCGCTCCATAGAGCCAAACGGCGCGCGGTGTATCATTACCGGGCGTTTACGGCTGTTATCGCTGTCTACATATTCCAGTTCAAAGCGTTCAGGCAGGTTATAGTCTACCTGTATCGTGCCCAACTGCCAGCTACGTCCCAGTGCATCCTTCACCATGAAGTCGAGCTTAGGGCCATAGAATGCAGCCTCGCCATATTCTACAACAGTATTAAGGCCTTTTTCGGCAGCAGCCTGTATGATAGCTTGTTCTGCTATCTGCCAGTTTTCTTCGCTACCTATATACTTGCTGCGATCTTCTTTATCGCGCAGCGATACCTGTGCTGTAAAGTTTTGGAAATCGAGCGATGTAAATACATACATCACCAGATCTATTACTTTCTTAAACTCTTCCAATACCTGATCAGGACGGCAGAAAAGGTGCGCATCATCCTGGGTAAAGCCGCGTACACGTGTCAGACCATGCAATTCGCCCGACTGCTCGTAACGGTATACCGTACCAAACTCTGCAAGACGCAAAGGCAGGTCTTTGTAAGAGCGTGGAGATGTTTTGTATATCTCGCAGTGGTGCGGACAGTTCATCGGCTTCAGCATAAACTCTTCACCCTCTTGTGGTGTAGTTATAGGGCGGAAGCTATCCTTACCGTATTTTTCCCAGTGGCCTGATGTTACATACAACTGCTTGCTACCTATATGCGGCGTGATAACAGGCAAATAACCTGTATCTAACTGTGCTTTTTGCAGGAATTGCTGCAGGCGTTCGCGCAGCATAGCACCTTTAGGCAACCATAAAGGCAAACCACTACCTACTTTTTCAGAGAATGCAAACAGTTCCAGTTCTTTACCCAGCTTGCGGTGGTCGCGTTTCTTCGCTTCTTCCAGCAGGGCTATGTGTTCGTCCAGTTCTTTCTGTGCAGGGAATGTTACACCGTAAATACGTGTAAGCATTTTGTTCTTTTCATTACCCCTCCAGTATGCACCGGCAATATTCATCAGCTTGATGGCCTTGATGAAACCTGTATGCGGAATGTGTGGCCCGCGGCACAGGTCTGTAAAACCACCTTGTGTATAGAAAGTTATCTGCCCGTCTTCCAAACCTTCAATCAATTCCAGTTTGTATGGATCTTGCTTGTCTGTAAAATATGCTACCGCATCGCCCTTGCTAACATCTTTGCGTGTGTACACGCTATTGTTCTTAGCAAGTTCCTTCATTTTGTCTTCTATCTTCTTCAGGTCTTCTTCTTTGATAACCCTGTTATCTCCAAGGTCTATATCGTAATAAAAGCCTGTTTCAATAGAAGGGCCGATACCCAGCTTCACACCGGGATAGAGTGCTTCCAGCGCTTCTGCCATGAGGTGAGCAGATGAGTGCCAGAATGTAGATTTACCTTCTTTATTATCCCACGTCAACAGTTTCAGGCTTGCATCGCTATTGATAGGGCGGGAAGCATCCCAAACCTCGCCATTCACCTCTGCAGCCAGCACTTTGCGTGCCAGCCCTTCGCTGATGGATTTTGCCACATCCATGGCCGATACCCCTTCCTGATACTCGCGTACGGCTCCGTCGGGTAGTGTAATATGTATCATAAACTATTGATAATCGTTATTAATTGGTTGCAAATGTACGAATTGCCTTCGTGGATATAAAAAACCCACCGATATAGTACCGGTGGGTTTATGACATAAGTTTGCCGGTTACTTTTTCTTGAATTTAAACGTATTCTTTACCGTTATGCTATCGGTAGACGTAGAATTTTTCTGTATTTTTTTACGAAATACAAATGAAAACTCATCATCTTTAAAGTACAGTATATCTGCGTTTACATCTACACCAAACAGATTGTACAACCCGTAGATATAGAACTTGGTATCAGCATCTCTGAAGCCCCATGTAAAATCGATGAAAGCCGGTTCATTTGACACACAGTTTTCAGCACCTGTAACGTGTACGCCGCTGAAGTTTTCTTTAAACTGAATTTTATCGTCTTTGTAGCAAGATGGTCTATCGTATGTTTCCGCACCGTTTTCATAACGCTTCCATGCACCTACTATTTCAGAATCAGCACCATTAGTATCAAGATACGTAACCATGATTGTATCTACCACCCAGTCTGACGCACGTAGTTTTTCCTGCTTAGATTGCGGTACTTCTACCTTTTTGCAGGAAGCAATCGTCAATAATGAGAATACAATCAGTAAACAATATTTCATAATAAAGTATCGTATTATCCCCTAAAACTAAACAATATATTGATGTTGCAAAAGGTTTTAGGCTGAAAATTTATTTCTTCTTTTCAGTAAAGACATTGTCTGCAATGCCTTTATTAACTGTATAGTCCAGATAATTAATTAATATTTTCCCCTTTTTCATTTTGCCCTTTTCTTCGGGTTTGGGTGCAGGCTGCTGATTGGTTTCATAATCCATTGTTACTCCTTTGGGCAGCTTGAAGTCCTTTACATCCAGATAGAATGTTACCCTATCGGGTAGTGCCAGTCTTTCAAACTTGCCAAATTCCAGTTCCATTTTCACAGTACCATTATCGCGGGTAGTGGTTTCTGTCTTTAATGCTAACAGCCTTTTTTCATCTACCCATATTTTAGATAGTACTATATCACCTTCGGTATCAGGTATTACCTTCAGCACACGTACAGGTATGCCTTTTATATTGTCTGCACCCGCGTCAATTACGGTAGCACCAGATGCAGGCAATAGGTTATTGACCGTCATATTGATGCTGTTTTTGGGCAGAATAGAAATGCCCCCGTTACGTTCCAGCTTCATCTTATCGGGTGCTTTGAAGTAGAGCTTGCCCTTTAGCTTTGGCACTTTTATGAAGGACACATCAATCTTCATGTCTACCGTTGCTACGTAGTCTTTTACCGCATCTATTTTGCTCCTCAGCTTCGTAAACAACATGTTTGCTTCCATCTGCTGTGCAGATGCAACAGACGCAACCATACTGAACAAGCCTACCAATAATACCTTCCTCATGACTGAATATCTTTTTTATTGAACCACCAAATAGTAGCACCTACAAACAATACTGTATATATAGCCAATATGACTGCCGACCTTGTTATTGCCGCATATGGTACCGGGTCGTCAAAGAAGCCCTTCCACCCTATCATATGGGTGGTAAAGAGGTATCTGCTAATTGTATTGAAGATGGGCAAATCGAGCGTAGTGAAAATCATCAACACAACTATTACCCCCATTGTACCCATAATAGGGCCAATAGCATTATCTGCAAAGGAAGACAGGAACAATGCTAACGCAGAAACGGTAGACATGGCCAATGCGGCAAAACCAAATGCTGCCAAATAACGCCACAAAACGTCATCCTTCAATATGATTACGAAAGAGTCGCTTTTAAGATTTATCAAATCGCCCGCACCGAATATAGAAACTGATAATGCCAGCGCAATAACAGCCAACCATGTTATCAGCAATAAAGCATAGCAAACAGATGCAGTGTACTTTACCAATACAAGTCTGGTACGCGATACGGGCTTGGTAAGCAACAAGCGCATTGTGCCCATATTGGCTTCACCCGCAAGCACATCGCCCGCAACCAACGCTACCAGTAACGGTATCTGCACCAATAGTGATTGTAATATGATGTATGTAACAAGATACCCATTCAGTATGTTTCCTTTTACATCAAACTGTTCATTAACACCTTGTAATGCGAATGATATAAAGTTCTTACCATCGGCAACCAAGGCTAACTGTATAACTAAAGCAAATGCTGTGATGATAGCAAAGCTGATATAAGTACGCGGACGTTTGAATATTTTATAGAGCTCAAGCCTTAGCATTGTCTTCGTTTGTAAGTGATAAGAAATAAGCCTCCAATGAGTGAGATGCTTTGATTTCATAAACATCCGCACCCAGTGCTACCAACCATTTGTTGAGTGCAGGAATATGTGACGGATTCATGCGAAATTGCAATTTTCCATCCACAGCATTAGTCAGTGCAGATGCCCATTGCGATGCTTTTAACGATGTTGCAACATCAACCGCACCAATGCGCACATCTACATTCGTATCATCGGGCGAAAGCAGTGTGGTAACATCACCTTCAATTATCTTCTTACCACGGTTTATGATAATCATACGTGTTGCTATCTGCTCTATTTCGTACAGCAGGTGAGATGATATCAATATGGTTTTGCCGAAATCTTTACTGAGACGCTGTATCAGCACACGCATCTCGAAGATACCCTGCGGGTCCAGTCCGTTGGTAGGTTCATCCAGTATTAGTAAATCGGGATTATGCACCATTGCTATGGCTATGCCCAAACGTTGCTTCATACCCTGAGAATAGCCTTTTACTTTGTCCTGTTCTCTGCCCTTCAACCCTACTATCTCCAGCACTTCGTGCAGTCTGTTGGTTGTAATGGGTACACCACTCAACTGTGCAAACATGCGCAGATTGTCCCAACCTGATAGATATTTATACAAATCAGGACGTTCTATAACCGCACCTACATGCTTTAGCAAATGCCTGCTGCGATTGCCAAATTTTTCACCTTTGATGTATACGCTACCCTCGTCCGGAAAGATAAGCCCCAGCAACATGCGCATGGTAGTGCTCTTTCCCGCACCATTCTGTCCCAGAAAACCATACACATCGCCATGATTGATGGCAAACGACAGGTCTTCTACGGCCTTGAACTTGCCAAAGTACTTAGATAGGTTTTTAGCTTCTATAATTGTATCTGCAGCCATCGATATGCAAAATAACAGCGTATATGCCGTATAGTTTATAATTAATTATAAAAACTAAAAACAATTGTATTTTCAAACAATCAGCAGCATAGTATTTGGGCGTTAAAGTGGCGTTAAACAAAAGAAAGCTATCTGCAATACCCCTGTTTGCATTTAATTTTGCGATAACATGAAAAGAGTATTTCCTGTCATAGTATTTCTGATAACCCTGTCTGTACTCGGCATCATCTTTATACAGATGTCGTGGATAAGGGATGCCATAAAGCTGCGGCAAAACCAAAGAAAAGAAGATATAGGCTATGCGCTGAACCAGATAAAGGAAATGGCGTGGCGCAATTACCTGATAAAATCGGGGAATATAGGCTACCTGGACGAGGAGTCTAAAATGTACTATTTGCAGGGCTTTACAGTCCAAACACTGAGCGATGATGAAGTAAAGCTGATTGTTGATACATCGCTACGCAAATACAATATCAAAGAGAAGTATGAATATGCCATAACTAACATATATCAGGTTCCTGTAAAAAACTCTAAAGGCTTTAATATAGATAACCTGAACGATGGCATTTCTATATCACTAACACCAGACCCGGATAGGTCCAGAACACCAGAGGTATTTCACCTATATATAAGTGAAGACAAAAACTATATCCTGAAAAAGATGGGTTGGATGATTGCCGCATCTATCTTCTTTACAGCTATCATCATATCGGCCTTTGCGCTAACGGTACGTACACTCTTCAACCAGAAGAAGCTTTCGGAAATAAAGTCGGACTTTATTAATAACATGACGCACGAGCTGAAAACGCCGTTGGCTACTATATCACTTGCAATTGATGCATTGACCAACGAGAAAGTAATTCACGACTCGGACAAGGTGCGCTACTATAGCAGCATGATAAAGGATGAAAACAAACGGATGAATAAGCAGGTAGAGAAAATACTACAGGCCGCCCGCATAGAGCGTCAGGATATAAAACTAAACCTCCAAAAACTGGATGCACACGAGATCATCAACAAAGTGGCAGACAATCTATCGTTGCAAATACAGGAGAAGAACGGTTCATTGTCGTTATCGCTGAATGCTGACAAGCATGTAATTGAAGCTGACGAGGTACACTTCTCTAACATTGTCTTTAACTTGCTGGATAATGCCATTAAGTATTCGAAAGAAAACCTGCATATTGAGGTATCTACTAAGATAATGAACGGCATGCTGGCTATTATTGTAAAAGACAATGGCATAGGTATGAACAGGGAAACACAATCAAGGGTGTTCGAGAAATTCTATCGCGCACACACCGGCAATATTCATAATGTTAAAGGCTTTGGACTTGGCCTTAGCTATGTAAAGGCTACTGTTGAAGCGCATCAGGGCAAGGTGAATGTAGACAGTTCTCTTGGTAAGGGAAGTACCTTTACTGTAATGCTTCCGCTGGCATAGAACAACCCTTCAAAAAGAAGGAAATAGAAAAGTGAACGGTGCGTAATATACGCACCGTTCACTTTTTGCAGTCTTACCTATTTAACTCTAGCAACACTCCCGTTACCCGTGATTGCCGAGCCTTAGCTATATTTATATTACATCTAAGAAACTACCTTCTGCGGCAAACTAGCATGCATAGAAAAAGGCTATCATTTAATGATAGCCTTTTTATCTTATAAATCTCGTTGAATATTATCTTATCAAGGTTACGTTGCCTTGTGCTTGTATGCGTTTGCCTGAAGAGCAGAAACCATCTACTATCCATACATACACACCCATTGGTGCAACTTGGTCATTTACTTTACCATCCCATTCTTTTGTAGCATCGGTTGTTGTAAACACTTTACGTCCCCAACGATCGAATACGCTGAATTCCAGCACTTTCACAATCTGGCTATTAGCCAAACCAAAACGATTTTGGAATTTGTTACCCTCAGGTATGAAGGCATTAGGAAGGTTAGCACTGTTACAACCTACGCTCACTACTACAGTATCGGTTGCTTTACAGCCAGAATTTCCGTCTGTAACTGTCAGATAATAAGTATAATCGAACGGAGGATATACTGTTGGGTTAGCAATACCTGTACTGCTGATATACCTGTCAGGTGTCCACTTATATGTATAGTTTGTACCTACGCTTGTAAATGGCCCACCCACAAGTGTGGTAGCACCATCATCCAATGTACGGTCAGGACCTGCATCAGATTTCACTTTAGCTACTGTTACTTTGATAGCAGTATCTACTGTACAACCAGACAAATATGGCATAAAAATACGATAAGTAGTACTGTAACGAGGCCATATACGTACTTCATCTACAGTAGTGCTAGAGATGTTATAGTCAGGGCTCCATGTTTTGTTGATAGCGTTAACCGACAATACTTTCAGTGAAATAGTATCGCCTGCGCAAATGCTGGTATCATTACTCATTGTAATAGGCGGTGTAGGCAGTACATATATCAGTTTACACTGCGCTTGCATATCCGGCATACCTTCATTTACCATGTAGTATAGATTGTATATACCTGCAGTATCATAAGTATACACCGGAGGCACCACAGTTGTAGAAGACTGAATGCTGGCGTTTGAACACTGTTGGAATTTAATCTTTACAAGAATATTGTCGGTCTGGTTGGTAGAGAAAAGGAATATATTATCTCTATGCCTGATAGGCCTTGTAAGACCTGTAGGTGCTAACATATTGCCCAGTATACCAAAGTTTACCAACTTGAAATCTGTAGCTACACCTTCTATATTGTTTACATCCAGTTTCACAAACTCGCGTGTTTGTTTGTTTGTCATAAAGATGTGGAAGCTATCACAATCACGTATAATTGATATACCTGTAGGGTTCCTTAATTCATTAGTAAAGTTACCTAACAGAGAGCTTGTAACAACAGGTGTTTCTAATGAAGAACCAATAGCAACACGTGTCAGATCGCTGTTAGTCTCGTTTGTTACGAAGAAGTACCATATACCATTATGGCGAATTGGCGCATAGTCGTTAGGGCCATTAATATTGCCAATAACACCCAGATTTGTAAGTACAGGAGTGTAAGACAACAGCGTATCAAATTCAATTTTAATCAGTTCGTTTTTCAACCTGTTGAAAGTATAACCGAACCATTTTTTACTTTCTTTAGCGATGAACAAACCTACCGGGTTTTCCAGTAGATTATCATAGTTGCCAAAGTTTACGATGTTCGGTGTATTAGCAAGCGACTTTCCAAAGTCCATACGTGCTATTGCAGAATTTCCAATTGTAGAACCACCTACTACAAACACATGCCAGTTACCTTTTGCGGTGTCTTTAACAATGTGCAAAGAACTAGGCTGCAAAGGCAATACACCATTCATGTTGCCATAGTTAGTAACACGTGGCACATTATCAAGGCTTGCACCAAACTCTAATCTTACAAAAGAGTTTGTAGGACCTGCATTCAATACAAATGCATAGTAGTTGTCGCCATCTTTCTCAACCTCAATAGCAGTAGCACCATCCAGGCCGAAACTGGCCCCCATATCAGTACCTACAGGCTTGTTGAATATGTAACCGGAGCAAAAACCCCAAAAGTGCGAAGCTGCGTTTGGCACATTGCTTTTTAGCTGCACTTTCTGACGCATACACACCGTATCAGGGGCAGTAAACAACCCTTGTGCACGTGATACATTCATATATGTCACCATCAGCAGCGCTGCAAACAGTAGGTATTTTCTCATAATACTGAAACGAATTTCACTTTCTAATGGGCTAATATAACAAATCGGACAAAACTTTTATAGCAATACTGTATTTTTATTTCTTTAAACCAAGAAACATTTATGTATAAAGGCATCCGTTTTCGCCCATTATTCTTAAAGACCGCCGTTTTTACCGCTTTGGTTGGCAATTTTGCCCCGGCAATTGCCAAAGAGGGTATGTGGCTACCCCCAACCCTGAAAAATAGGGAAAATGACATGAAAAAAATGGGACTGGAAATACCCGTTGAGCAATTGTATAATGAAAATGGCACTGGGCTGAATAATGCTGTCGTATTATTTGGGAAAGGATGTACTGGTGAGATAATATCTTCAAAAGGCTTGCTGCTTACCAATCACCACTGTGGTTATGGCACCGTTCAAGGCCTTAGCAGCAAAGAACATGACTATTTTGCCAACGGCTTTTGGGCAAAAAACAATGCAGAAGAGCTTCCATGCCCAGGACTGACAGTCACATTTATTAGAAAAATGGAGAATGTGACAGATAAAATAACCACCGGGCTTGCCGACACTATGAATGAAGCAGCCCGCAATGCCGTAGTACAAACCAGAATTAAAAACCTTGAAAAAGGCTACAAGTTTTCTACCGGCATGGACGCTACCATCAAGCCATATTACAACAATAATCAATATTGGGTAATACTGTCTGAAACGTATAAAGACATCAGGTTGGTCGGTTTTCCCCCAAACGGTATAGGCACTTTCGGTGGAGATACAGACAACTGGATGTGGCCACGCCATACCGGCGACTTCAGTATGTTTCGCATCTATGCAGGCAAAGACAACAAGCCGGCAGACTATAGCAAAGACAATAAACCATATAGTACAGCGCAATATTTTGCCATTAATGTAGCGGGCTATAAAGAAGGCGATTTTACAATGGTGTATGGTTTCCCAGGTACTACTATGGAATACATACCATCACAACAACTTAATCAAGTATACAGTATTCTGGACCCAATACGCATTGAAGCACGCACCCTCCGCCTGAATGCATGGACTAAAAACATGCAACAGAACCGCGATGTGTTTCTGAAATATACTTCTAAAAGGGCTGGCGTTGCTAATGGCTGGAAAAAGTGGCAGGGTGAAGTACGTGGCCTGCGCATTAATAATGTGATGCAGAAAAAACAGGATTATGAAAACAGTTTTCAAGGTTGGGCTACGTTGGACGACAAGCTACCATATGCCGATAATCTGTTGGCTAACATAGCAGCAAAATCTATGGCCGTAAACGATGTATTGAAAGCTGATGAGTATATCAAAGAAGCTGCCTTTGGCGTTGAAATAATACAACAGGCAGCAGTATTGGATAAGATGTTGCAAACCATACGCGCAGGATACAAAGGCACTGCACTGCAAGACACACTTAGCAAACTGGCAAAAGCTACAACCGGCTATTATAAAAACTACGATGCAGCTACTGACAAAGATGTATTTGCAGCACTTATGCCATTGTACATGAAAAATGCCGGCAACTTTATCCCTAAAACATTCAGCAATCAGTATAGAGAAAATGGTTCAGACTATGCACAATGGAGCAATTATGTATTCAGCTCTATGGCTGCATCTCAGGATGCTATTACATCTTTTGCAAGCAGTGCAACAAGTGCCGACAGTAATAAAATAATAGGTGATGCAGCATGGCAATTATACAACGGAATTGCACAATTAAGAAAAGACAAAATAAACCCTGTTCTTTCTCAATACACTGCAGATATGGCCTACCTGAACAGACTGTACATGAACGCACAAATGAAACTGGACAGGAATAAAGCCTTCTTCCCTGATGCCAACCTTACACTGCGCCTTACCTACGGGCAGGTTGCAGGCATAGATCCTGACGGCCCTGCAGGTTATTCTTTCCAAACCAATCTGGATGGTGTTATTGCAAAAGACAACCCTGATGTAGAAGAGTTTAAAGTACCGGAAAAACTAAAAGAGCTTCATAGCAAGAAAAACTACGGAAGCTGGGCAGTTAATGGCACTGTACCGGTAGCATTTATTGCCAACAACCATACTTCAGGTGGCAATTCTGGCAGCCCTGTGTTGAACGCCAGGGGCGAATTGATAGGCACAAACTTTGACAGAATATGGGAAGGTACCATGAGCGATTTATACTTTGACCCGAACCTTTGCAGAAACATCACACTTGATATTCGCTATACCCTTTTCGTTGTAGAAAAATTCGGCGATGCGGGTTGGTTGCTCAAAGAGATGAAATTAATACGCAAATAGTCAGATAACTGTCATAACACATTATTTTGAGGCGGTGTGCACTAAGATTGCACACCGCTTTACTTATATTTACAACTTATCATATTTATTATGAGAAAAACAGCATTACCCATTATTGCAGGTCTTTGCATAACAACCATCAGTGCTTGTGCACAAACTAAAAAAACAAATACGGTACAGTCAGGTACTTCTTATGCCAAATTGTTAGAGTGTGCAGAACAAACCACGCTACCCGGCAGGCCCGAAATGGAGCCCACCACAACCAAACGCATTGTATTGGTATGGAAAAGCACCAGCAAACCTGAAACATTTGTTTGGCGTGGCGAGGACGGATGGACTGAATGCACTATCAGCAAAGTGAGCAAAAACAAAACAAATACTAAACCCAAATATCAATTTGGTGAAAACTGGTATACTACTACAAATATCTCCCCTGAAAAAATAAGAAAAGGTGACACAGTAGAATTAATACCTGTATATGGTGGCAAGACACCTGTGCCGGAAGCTATTACACCGCAAATGACTAACAGACTATTTTTTAAAACAAAAGCAACTACATGGCTGTATGTACCGGTAAAATCTTGCATAAAAAGACCGGATATAGCTATGCCGTAAAATGATTTATGAGGAGATTATTATTAGTACTCAGCACTTTGTTTGTCACTGCTGCAGTACAGGCACAACCATGGACAAAAAATCTTGGCAGCAAACCCGTGAAGCTGAGAGATATTGTCGAAGAGATGCAGCAAGAAAAAGAAGCGGAAGAACGCGAACAGCAAAAATCTGCCAATAGCGAACCTGAAGAAGATGGGCATTACCATTATGACAGGTGGAAATGGTACTGGGAACACCACACAGATGCCAAAGGATATCTGGTATCGCCATCTGTAAAACTGCAGGAGTGGTATAAAGCAAAGCAGCACACAGCACAAAATAAATCTACCGCATTCAGCTCATCGTGGACATTTCAGGGCCCGGACAAATCGAACGGCGGCTATAGTGGTGTAGGACGCGTAAATGTTGTTGCCTTTCACCCCACAGATAGCAATACTTTTCTTGTAGGCAGCGCAGGCGGCGGTACATGGAAAACTACTAACGGCGGGCTTACATGGACATCGCTTGGAGATCAGTTTCCGGTGATGGGTGTATCTGATATTGTTTACAACCCCATCAACCCCAATACAATATACCTGGCAACCGGCGATAGAGAAGCCAACGACACCTACACTGTAGGGCTGTTGAAAAGTACAGATGGCGGGGCAAGTTGGGACACTACAGGACTAACATGGGTGATACGCGACTTCAAACAGATAACAAACATTGTTATCAACCCAATTGATACTAACTCATTAACGGTATCTACCACAGCAGGCATCTTCAAGTCGAATGACGGTGGTAAAACTTTTATTCAAACACTCAGTGGTAGTTTTAAACAGGTGATATACAACCCTGCTGATACTAATATATTATATGCTACAGGCACAACAACTGGTACCAACCAGATTTTCCGCTCTGTTGATGGTGGCTACACATGGATACAGCAATCAAACTTCGGCGCTAACTCTCGTGTTGCAGCAGCAGTAACAACAGCAGATGCTTCTGTAGTAAAAGCAGTAGTTGCACAGGCGGGCAACTACAGCCTGGAGGGAATATACACCTCTTCGGACACGGGTAAAACATACACGTTGATATACAGAGATACCGCAGGTACTTGTGTGGGTAACATCTTATCCATCAGACCAGAAGCAAACGCTTGCGATGGACAGTCATGGTATGACCTCACCATTGCTATCAGCCCGCTAAATGCACAAAATGTAGTAGTTGGCGCTGTAAACACATGGTACTCAACCAATGGTGGCAGCACATGGAATATTGCTAACCAATGGACAGGTTCTTTGCCCGGTATAAAAGTGGTGCACGCAGATAAGCATTTTCACACATTCAACCCACTGACACCCAATACTCTTTATGAATGTAACGATGGGGGTATTTATAAGTCCAGCAATCCACTCAGCTCATTGTGGACAGACCTTACAAACGGACTTGGCATAACACAGTTTTATCGCAATTCGGTTTCAGATATTTCACCATTTGTACTAGGAGGGGCGCAGGATAATGGATCTAAAAAATTACAAGGCAATATATACAGCGACCTTACAGGAGGCGATGGCATGAACTGTGAACACGACCCTACAGACAACAAAATATTCTATACTGCTATTCAGAATGGAGATTTGCGAAAAACAGAAAATGGAGGCGCCAGTTTTTCAAGTATCTCTAACAAAATACCGGGCAATGTAAGTGGAACAGGTGAATGGATAACGCCATACATACTGCAACCAAACAATAGTAACAATATACTTGCAGGTTACAATAAAATCTTCTTCTCTACAGACCGTGGAGATTCATGGACTGCTATATCAGGAGCTCTGGGCTCTAATGCAAAACGTATAGCTATGTCTCCGGACAATAATAACAACATATACGTGGTGCTTGCCAGCAGCGGATTGCGATATACTACAGACTTTGGCGCTAACTGGAAAACGATAACCAACAAGCCTAATGGTACTATCTCTGACATTGCAGCAGACCCTAAAAACGGGGACAAAATATACCTTACATATAGTGGCTATGACACTGTAAAAGTTGCTACCTATACACTGAATGGGAAGTGGCAAACCATGAACGAAAACCTGCCGAATATCCCGGTGTATTGCATGACTATAGATAATGCTGACGGCACTTTATACATAGGTACAGACTTTGGTGTTTATTATCGTGCTACAACTATGACGCAATGGGAACCGTACAATAATGGTTTGCCCAATGTAGAAGTTACAGACCTTGGCATCAACTACACAACCAACGAAATATGGGCATCTACATATGGACGCGGTATGTGGAAATCGCCTCGTTATGGTTTCCCGGTTGGCATTACAACAGTTAGCCCGTATGCTGCAGATGTTATCAAAGTATTCCCGAATCCAAACAAAGGAAGCTTCACCTTGCAAACAACTAACAAAGCATTACTGAACAGCAATGTAGATGTGCAGATTGTAGACATGCAAGGACGCACTGTATGGAAACAAAACATGAAAGTACCTACTGATGGTAAAGTAAACATAGATGCATCATTGGCAACAGGCAGCTATATGGTACAAGTATTGAAAGACAATATTGTATTCTCTAAAGCTAAAATGGTGTCTTACCAATAAGCAGCAGCTTGCAAACTGAATGATAATAACAAAGGGAAGCAATTGCTTCCCTTTGTTTATGCTTCAACAAGTTCTTTTGCATTGTCTATGGCTGCTTTGCTTGGCTGCTCACCACCTATCATACGTGCTATGGCATCTACCCTTTCGTCTTGCGCCAATAGCTTTAATTGTGTCTTAATTCTGCCATCTTTCCCTTCGTCTTTAAACACATAGAAGTGAGAAGTACCCTTAGCTGCAACCTGTGGCTGGTGTGTAATGCAGATGATTTGATGATGCGACGCCAGTTTCCGTAGCAGTATACCCACCTGCCTCGCTGCCTCTCCTGATATACCTGTATCTACCTCATCAAATATGAGCGTTGGCAATTGCATTGCAGCAGCAGTCAATGACTTTATGCAAAGCATTATCCTGCTCATCTCACCACCCGATGCAGCTTTTTGTACAGGCAAAAATTGTCCGCTTTTATTGGCATCCAGCAAGAAGGCTATGTCATCAACACCGTGCAATGCTGGTGTGTCAAACTTCTTCATCTGTATGTCTATAAGAGCATTCGGCATGCCTACCAATGCCAGCAGTTCATTTATCTGTGCAATAAATGCAGGCATCGCTTTTGCGCGCTTTACAGATAATGCTTCACCACTCTTTTGTAATTGCGCAAACAATACTTGTTGTTCTTTTTCCAGTGCAGCAATCTTATCTGTCAGTGCGCTGTTATCATCCATTGCATGTTGCAATGTATTTTGCAAGGCAAGCAAAGCATTGGTATCCTGCAAGCCGTGCTTCTTTAATAGTTTATAACCTATGTCTACACGTTCTTGCAGCTTACTTACCAGTTCTTCATCCAGCGATACTTTGTCCTGCAATGCAGAAAGTTCTGCGGCAATATCTTTCAACTCCAACCATACAGAGTTCATACGTTCTTGCAGTGGAGATGCTTCCGTAAACACATCTGTAATAGCTTGCAGGCTTTGCGTGGTGCGTTTCGCTTCATTCACCATCGGCAGTTCGCCTTCTTCCAGCGATGCTTGTGCAGCTTTTAGCGTATTGATAATTTTTTCTGCATGCAGCAATTGCTTCAATTGCTTTTCCGCATCTTCAATTTCATTTTCTTTGAAGCCCGCTTCTGTAAGCTCTTGCAGCAGAAAGCTGTTATAGTCTGCTTCTTTCTGCCATTGCAATTGCTGTTGTTGTAAGTCTGCAAGGCTGGCAGATAGTTTTCTGTATTCTTTGTACTGAATATTATATGCTTCTCTGTCTTGCACAGATTGTGCAATAGCATCTATTACATCCAGTTGAAAGCTATCGTTTTCCAATGCAAGATGGCCAAACTGCTGTTGCAGATCTACCAGCATAGAAGTAAGCTTTGTAAGCACAGGCAGTGTAACGGGAGTATCGTTCACAAAAGCCCTTGATTTTCCGGCTGCACTTATCTCTCTGCGTATGATGGCTACAGGTTCAAAATCTATATCTTCCTGTTCCAGCAACTGCCCGAAGGCTTTATTATCAGCCACATCAAAATGTGCTTCTGCCACACACTTCTCCTCTTTGTTTATCAGTACAGACGTATCTGCACGCGCACCGAGGATGAGCGACAACGCACCGAGAATAATACTTTTACCGGCACCTGTCTCGCCCGTTATGGTATTGAGATGTGCGTCCGGCTTTACTTCCAGATTATCTATAATGGCGTAATTTCTAATAACAAGCTTCTGTAACATATAACTGTGCAGTAGAACAAAAATAAATAACCCCCTGTTGTCGGCAGTATATTATTTTTGCACGATGGCAAAATTCTTTTTGAGGAAAAAAGCAGGCGACCGTGTCATAAACGGCCACCCATGGATTTTCGGCAACGAACTTGGCGATAGTGAAGGTACTTACGAACCGGGTGATATTGTAGATGTATTTTCTTACAACGGTTCTTTTGTGGGCAAGGGCTACATAAACCCTGCATCGCAAATACGCATCCGCCTTGTATCAAGAGATAAGGAAGAAGTTATTGATGAGCAGTTTTTCCACAAGCGCATTGCCGAAGCATGGGCATACAGGCAAAGCATTGGCTATGTAGAAAACTGCAGGCTGATATTTGGTGAGGCAGACCAACTGCCGGCACTTATCATAGATAAGTTCAACGACTACTTTGTAATACAAACACTGGCACTAGGTATAGATAAGTGGAAACCAGCCATAGTAAAGGCTTTGGAGACCATCTTCAAACCAAAAGGCATTTATGAAAGAAACGATGTGCCTGTGCGTGAACTGGAAGGATTACCACAACAAAAAGGATTTTTATCTGCTCCGTTCGATACTAACATCATTCTGAATGAAAACGGGTTGAAGTTTCACGTTGACATTGTAAACGGACAGAAAACAGGTTACTTCCTCGATCAGCAAGACAATCGCCGTGCTGTGCAGCACATAGTAAAAGATGCAGACGTACTGGAGGCTTTTTGCTATACAGGCACATTCTCCATGCATGCAGCACACTATGGTGCAAAGTCTGTACTAGGGCTTGATATTTCAGAAAGCGCCGTAAACACTGCACGCCGCAATGCTGAGCTGAATGGTTTTCAAGACAAATGTAAGTTTGAAGCCGTAAACGCTTTCGACGTACTGAAACAATGGGTAAAAGAAGGTAAGCGCTATGATGTTGTAATGCTTGATCCGCCTGCATTTACCAAAAGCCGCGAAAATATACAGAAAGCTATCACAGGTTATAAAGAAATAAACCTGCGCGGTATGAAGCTGACAAAGCCGGGCGGATTCCTTGTTACTGCATCATGTACCAATCTGGTACCACCCGATATGTTCCTGAAAACAATCGAAATGGCAGCTAAAGATGCCAAAAGGAAAATACGTCAGGTAACATGGCAGACCCAGGCATCAGACCACCCGATACTTTGGCATGTACCAACCACACAATACCTGAAATTCCTGATAGTACAGGTAATGTAAAAGAGAAATCAAACAGAGATATAAAAACTAAAGGCTACCGGATGGTAGCCTTTAACATTGTATATACTTACTAAATAAGATATTACAGTTGGTTGTATATATAAGCATCTGCTGCGCGAGCTATACCGAAATACTGGAATGATTTCTTGCGATAGCCTTTTTTGTAGTACGCATCAGTGTTACCTTCTTCAGGTATAGTTACCCAATCGTGGTTTTTAGGTACATACCAACGATAGATAGTAACAGTGTTAGCACCACGACCTGTCAGAGCGTAGAACTGAGAATGCTTGTTAGTATAACCCATTTTTATCATTTGGTCATCGCTGAACTCATCGTCAGAGATGCTCGCATAATCTTTAGTGTCAGGATTGTACCAGCTGTTAACAGCTACGCGACCAGGACCCGGGTTGCGATAAGCTACAAACATCAAAGTTTTTTCTTTCCAGCCCCAGTTCAGCATTTGGCCGTCCTGATATTCTCCTTCAGCAACTGTAACATAGTTCTGATCGTTTGGATTGTACCAACGATATACCCTAACCAGTTCATCGTTTTGAGCAAAACCAGTATTAGTAGCAAAAACCGATGCCAACACAGTTGTAATGAGGATGAAGGTTTTTTTCATAATTAGTCGCTTTTTTTTCTAAATCGTTTCCAAAATACATAAAAATTTTCTTGCCTTGCAATAGGTAGGGGCAATTTTTTTTTAATCAGGCGTTTATGGCATTTATTTCCTTGCTCAAATGCAGCATTTGGCGTAGTTTTGGTGCCCTTTAGGTGTCAGGCTGTCAGTTTTCAAAAACTGCACAGCTTTTGATACTTATTGTTTTTTAACCCCGGATGGCTCAAAGAGATATTTCGGAATCATAATTAATAACAGAACGTAAAAATGATTGGTTTCCTTTCCAAACTGTTTGGCGGCAGCAAGTCTGACAAAGACGTAAAACGTGTACAACCGATTGTAGCCGAGATTAACAGGATATACAATGAACTGCAATCCCTGTCGCATGATGAACTGCGTAATAAAACTTATGAGTTCCGTGCACAAATCCGCGAGTATCTGAAAGATGTTGATGCACAGATAGCTGAACAAAAAGCTACCGGAGAACAATATGCTGAAACAGACCTGCACGCACGCGAGGCCGTATATAACGAAGTAGACAAACTGATTAAAAAGCGCGACCAGCAAATAGAAGAAATTCTGGAAAAACTGGCACCGCAGGCTTTTGCAGTAGTAAAAGAAGCTGCCCGCAGGCTGAAAGAAAATCCGGTTATTGTATCGAAAGCTACTGAACTGGATAAAGAACTGGCGCTTGAAAAAGACTACATACGTATAGAAGGCGATATGTGCCACTTCAGCAATACATGGCAGGCTGCAGGTAATACTGTAACATGGAACATGGTGCACTATGATGTGCAGCTGATAGGTGGCCTTACCCTGCACGAAGGTAAAATTGCGGAAATGGCTACGGGTGAGGGTAAAACACTTGTATCTACCCTGCCTGCATACCTGAACGCACTTCCGGGCGAAGGTGTACATATAGTAACGGTGAATGATTATCTGGCTCGTCGTGACCAGGAATGGAATGGTCCACTGTTCGAATTCCTCGGCCTGACGGTTGATTGTATCGATAAACACCAGCCAAACTCTCCAATGCGCCGCAAAGCGTATCTCTCAGACATCACATACGGTACTAATAACGAGTTCGGTTTTGACTATCTGCGCGATAACATGGTACACCACCCAGACGAAAAAGTGCAGCGCAAGCACCACTATGCAATGGTGGATGAGGTGGATAGCGTACTGGTGGATGATGCGCGTACACCGCTTATCATATCAGGCCCTGTGCCACGTGGCGATGAGCAACAGTTCCACATACTGAAGCCGCGCATCGAAAAACTGATTGAAGCACAGAAACGTGTCATTAATAACAGCATTACAGAAGCTAAGAAACTGATAGCTGAAGGTAAAGCGGACAAAGACAACGGTGGCCTGCACTTGTATCGTGCATACAGAGGCTTGCCAAAGAGCACTGCCCTTATCAAATTCCTGAGCGAAGAAGGTAACAAGCAAATACTGCAAAAAGCAGAAAACCACTTTATAGGCGAGCAAAAACGCAATATGCCTGTGGTGGACTCTGAACTATACTTCTACATAGAAGAAAAACAAAACAGCGTAGACCTTACAGAAAAAGGCCTTGCACTGATAACTCAATCAGGCGAAGACCCTCACTTCTTTATCCTGCCGGATATTGCAACAGGGCTTACTGCAATTGAAAACCTAGACGTATCTCCTGAAGAAAAAGCACAACGCAAAGACGCGCTATTGCAGGAATATTCCATAAAAGCAGACCGCATCCACTCTATTCAGCAATTGCTGAAAGCATACACATTGTTTGAAAAAGACGTGGAGTATGTAGTAATGGACGGTAAAGTAAAAATCGTTGACGAACAAACAGGCCGTATTCTGGATGGCCGCCGCTATAGCGATGGTTTGCATCAGGCGATAGAAGCGAAAGAAAACGTAGAGGTTGAAGCAGCTACACAAACATTCGCTACCATCACGCTACAAAACTTCTTCCGTATGTATCACAAACTGGGTGGTATGACGGGTACCGCAGAAACAGAAGCAGGCGAACTTTGGGAAATCTATAAACTGGACGTAGTAGCTATCCCTACAAACGTACCAATATCTCGTAAAGACCAGCAAGACCTTGTTTATAAAACCAAACGCGAGAAGTATAAAGCTGTTATCGACGAGATAGAAGCACTGCGTGGTGTAGGCCGCCCCGTACTGGTAGGTACTACATCTGTAGAGGTATCAGAATTGCTGAGCCGTATGCTGCAGCAAAAGAAAATACCGCACAATGTACTGAATGCGAAACAACACTCTAAAGAAGCACAGGTAGTAGCAGAAGCGGGCTTGACAGGTGCTGTAACCATAGCTACCAACATGGCAGGCCGTGGTACGGATATCAAGCTCGGACCGGGTGTGAAGGAAGCAGGTGGCCTTGCCATCATAGGTACAGAACGCCACGAAAGCCGTCGTGTAGACCGCCAGTTGCGTGGTCGTGCAGGCCGTCAGGGCGATCCGGGTACATCTCAATTCTTCGTATCACTGGAAGATGATCTGATGCGCCTTTTCGGTTCTGAACGCATTGCATCGTTGATGGATAAAATGGGCCATAAAGATGGCGAGGTACTGCAACACAGCATGATTACCAAATCTATTGAGCGTGCACAGAAGAAAGTAGAAGAGAACAACTTTGGTATACGTAAGCGCCTGCTGGAATACGATGACGTAATGAACTCTCAGCGCGACGTTATCTATAAACGCCGTAACCACGCATTGTTTGGCGACCGTCTTGCAATAGACATCGACAATGCAATGTATGATGTGTGCATAGATACTGCTACCAAGTTTGAAGACAGCAGAGACTTTGAAGCATTCAAACTGGATGTAATGATGCACCTTGCTATGGAACCGCAAGGCATTACAGAAGATGAATTTGCAAAAGGCGACCTGACTGCAATAGGTGATAAACTGTACAATCAGGTAAAAGAATACTACGCACGCAAAACTGCTGCTATAAGTGAAAATATACTGCCTGCGCTTACACAGATACTGAATGAAAACGGCGACCGTGTTGAAAACATCGTTATTCCGTTTACAGATGGCATACGTGGCATACAGGTATATGCAAATCTGAAAGATGCTGTTGCCAGCAATGGCCGCAGTGTATACCAGACACTGGAAAAGAATATGACGCTGGCACTGATAGACGATGCGTGGAAAGACCACCTGCGTGCTATGGACGACCTTCGCAATTCTGTACAGATGGCATCGTACGAACAGAAAGACCCGCTGTTGATATACAAATTTGAAGCGTTCAACCTGTTTAAACAAATGATGCTGGAAACGAACAAAACCATCACATCGTTCCTGCTGCGTGCCGGCATACCAATGCAAGATGCACCGCCACAGGCTGTAGATGAGATTCCGCAGCATACAGATATGAGCGAATTGCAGATGAACAAAGAAGACATAGACGAGGCAGGACAGGATTATGCAGCTGACGAACGCGATATCTATAACGGAGATACAGAAGTAAGGCGCACACCGGTACAGGCAGGCCCTAAAATAGGCCGAAATGACCCTTGCCCTTGCGGTAGTGGTAAGAAATACAAAAGTTGTCATGGCAGGGGCTTACAATAGCCCTTGTATGACAATTGGGGATATGTGAATTTTTGTTTTTTAATAATTGCTTCCTACTTTATACTTTTGACGTAAGATGAAACGTAACTATACAAATATTATACTGGCTGCGGGTTTAATACTGGCTGCTGCCGTTATGCGCATTATTTCTGCTGAAATGTTCATACCGAACATCACGCCAATAGCGGCTGTAGGTCTGTTTGGCGGTGCTGTTATTGCCGATAAAAAATATGCTTACATACTACCGTTGGCTGCTATGTTCCTGGCCGATTTGTACTTTACCCTGTTTACAGGTATTAAAGGCTTCTACGGCATAGACCAGTTGTTTGTATATGGTGGCATGGCACTTACTACATTCCTGGGTACTAAAATGGGCAATGTAACGGGTATTAAAGTATTGGGCTATTCACTGATTGGCTCTTTCATCTTCTTCGTAGTATCAAACTTTGGTTACTATCTGGCAGGGTGGAATGGCTATGCAATGAGCGGTCTTGCTAAGACGTTTATTGATGCAATACCTTTCTACAAAAATAGCCTTGCTACAGACCTGATAGGTAGTGTAGTATTGTTTGGCACTTACCACTTGGCAAAGAAAGCAGTTGGTGCACAGGTACAAAACGCATAATCTTTATAACATCATACAACAAAACATCCTGCAATATCTGCGGGATGTTTTTGTTTTAATGCATATTCAAAAGACATTTGTAGTATGATACTGCATTCTCTATACATAGATACTACTGCAAACAAAGGGCGTGGTGTTTTTACGCTGGAGGCAATAGAAGCAGATACGATAATTGAAGTATCACCTGTGATTATAATGAGTGCAGAGGAAAGGGTATTGCTGGATAAAACCCTGCTGCACGATTATATTTTTGAATGGAATCCACCGGAAAACCCTCATCAATGCTGTATGGCACAGGGGTATATTTCTGTGTACAATCACTCTTATGCATCTAACTGCGAGTACTTTATGAACTATGATGAGAAAATCATCATCATCAAAACAGTACGTGCTATTGCTGAAAAAGAAGAACTAACCATTAATTATAATGGCGATTGGGACAATGCCACACCCGTTTGGTTTGATGTAAAAGACTAACTTTAGTCATAATCCTGATACTATGTGGAAAGAAGAAAACAATACGCTTTACAAACGCTTTCAATTCAATGATTTCTCTGAAGCATTTGCCTTTATGACACGCGTTGCCATACTTGCCGAAAAGCATAATCACCACCCAAAATGGACGAATGTTTGGAACACTGTAGAATTATGGCTGAGCACGCACGACGCAGGCAATATCGTTACCGATAAAGATCTTGCATTAGCAAACGATATTGATAAATTAATCTAGCCTGAAAACAGGATAGCGCATGTGCACCGGCTCGTAGTATGGCGAGTTTTTGTATACAAAATCAAGCTGAGCTTCGCCATCTTCTGCAAATTTTGCATCTGCTGCTTTCTGCTCGTTCAGCTTTTGTTGCAATACTTTGTCTGCCTGTAGCAGCCTTGCACCTTCATCTTCAAATACATAATCACTGAAGTATTCTTTCTGTTGCAGCACGGCATCAAAAAAGCCCCAAGCAAAGAATGCATCAGGCGCCGTTGGCTCCAGCACTTCTACCAGATAGCGTGCAGATGGCTGATTGAGCGAAACGATATAATCGCCTTTGTATAGTTTCACAAATTGCTTCTCATACTTTACCCTTACTTTACTGTGCAGATAATGCCCTTCGTATGGTCGCGGAGATGTTTCATAACCCGCTATCATATATACGCCCAGCTGCATCAATGTATCTGCCTGCACTTCCTGCATGGCTACATTATTCACTTTCAGCCTGTCTACAACCCTGCCCCAGCCACGTGACACATAATATGCGCGCGGCGCTGCAACCGTCTGTGATGCCTTATAATGGTCGTAGTACGTTATTTGTTTGGTATAAGGCTTCTCTCTGTCGTAATACAATCTTGGCTTACCCGATATATCACTTGGTTTGAAACCACTTTCATATCCTTTGAAGGTGATGGTAGAATGGCTTGAAGAATCGGGCACCCATGCAATAGGTATGGCAGATTGCTTCATATAGGCTACTTTTTGCCTGGCTCTTGTTTTCTGTATCTCTGCACCGTCAGTACCTGCAATACCTATAAAGCTGCTCATCATTGTATAGGTGGCTTCTACACGTTGCTTAAACGGCTTCAGCATATGTGTTTCACTAACAAAAGAAAACGTATGATACAGGGCTGCAAAACCACTTGCAAAACGCGGGCCTTCATGAAAAGCCAACCAACCCTGATCTGGTGTATGCCCCCAGTGATTTACATAAGGCACAAGGTCGTAGCCTTTCTTCTTCATTTCTCTGTATACTGCAGGTTCAAGATTTTCTTTCAGGTATTTGCCCATCACACCGCCAAGCTTATCGTACTGTGTTGTCAGCAGTGTCATTACATGCTGATAGTCTGCACCATCACTTACGTGGTTATCAATAAATATATCGGGGTCGAGGCTGCGGAATAGTGATACAAGGCTTTGCGTTTCTTTAGCATCCATCTTCATGAAGTCTCTGTTCAGATCAAGGTTCTGTGCATTACCCCTGAAACCATACTCCAGTGGTCCGTTTTGATTGGCACGGCTATGACTGCCCCGATTCAGCATACCTCCGATATTAAATACGGGAATTACTGCCAACACTATATTATCAGGTACTTTTATTTTGCCCTGTGCAGCATCGCGCAGCAACATCATGCTGGCATCTATACCATCGGGCTCTCCGGGATGTATGCCGTTGTTTATCAGTATTATCAGTTTATTCTTAACCTTCCACTCGGCTATATCAAAACCTGCATCGTTGCTATAGTACACTACTTGCAGCGGATAGTAAGTGTCGGTTTCGCCCGCTTCTGCCATGCGTATGGTAGCATACTGCTCATCCAGCTCATGGTAATACTTTATCAGTTGCTGATATGTAACAGATTGCGTGCCGCCGCTGCGCTCAAATACGGTTTCAAAATCCTGAGCATTGGCAGATGCCAATAACAGTGAGAAACAAAAAAATAGCCATCCTTTCATAGATGGCTAAAGATAAAAAGATTGAGGCGTTAATCTACTTTGTTCCGTGCCTTCCACCCCTTCCACATTTTGGTGGATGTTCGGGAATTATTCCACCAACCGTTATCGGGCCAGTCGTAAGAGAAAGGCATCATAATCAATGATACATTCAAACCTGTTTTACCTCTCAGGTTGAAATTATCTACACCAAACGGATTGTCTTTGTGCCAGTTATCATTGTTATCAATCAGTTTAAAATCTCCGAAATTGTAGTTCACGCGCAGCTTCCAGCAGATACCTGCAAAAATGCCTACTTCAAATCGTACGTATGGTGTAAGCCCGAAGAATTTCTGAACATTCGGATTTTTCTTACCTGTGTCTTCCAACCTTGTTTTGTTGTACATAGGCATAAAACCACCTCCGAAATTCATACAGAAACGTTGATTTTTTTCACGTGCAGCATCAGAACCAAACCTAAGACTAATACCGGTAGGCAATGCCATTTGTGTTGTCACAGCACCATTGTTCCACTCTCTTTCTCTATAGAAACCCTGGCCTATACCTTTCCAATATGTCCACCCGTACATGAAATCCAAATCCCAAGTCAATACGGTTGCCTTACCCATCCTCAACAAACGGGAATGTGTACCAATTGTTACACCAAGTCCGCCTTTAGAGGTTGACGGACCATCGTAATAAACACTTTTATAGTTACCATCTATATAGCTCACAAAATCGCCCTTATAGTAAGAGCTAGCGGCAAATGAAGATATACCCAACTGGAATTTATGCAAGCTGTATGGTAATCGGCTTTGCTTTACATAACCTTGTTTTATATAATCTTCCTTAGCGAAAGATCGGAAGCTAGCGGAAAAAGCAAGTATAAATAATAGCAGAAATACAGGTAGTCTGTTTATCATAGGTAGTTGATATTTGGCACTAAAATGCAATAAATCATTATTATATACAAACAGTTAAAAGTCATTTTTTGTGGAAATTGCTGTTTCTTGCTTCTATAGAATATAGTTTGTCATTTGCCGACGGGAGAAACTACATATAAAACCGATGAGGAACTGCTGAGTGCCTTCAGAAAAAGCGGAGATAATACGCTGATGGGGCTGCTGCTGCAACGCTACACAATGTTGCTGCTAGGTGTGGCTATGAAATACCTGAAGGACAAGACTGCTGCGGAAGACGCCGTACAGCATGTATTCATGAAAGCAATATCGCATCTACCCAAAGATGATATTCAAAACTTTAAAGGATGGCTGTATGTGCTAATGCGCAATTACTGCCTGCAACAGCTGCGAGACAAGCATTATCATACAGATGAGGCTATACTTTACAACGTATCTGCAACAGAAGACGATAAGGAAGACAGGGTATGGAAAGAGGCTACGCTTGAAGCTATGCAATATGCTATACAGAAGCTGGAACCTGAACAAAAACTGTGTATACAGCTCTTCTATATGCAGAAACAAAGCTATAAGCAGATAATGGAGCAGACAAAATTTACCTTTGAACAGGTAAAGAGCTATATTCAGAATGGGAAACGCAACCTGAAACTGATACTGACGCAAAAGAAATAATGAACGGTAAGGACAACATATGGAACCACAAAAGCGATAAGCTGACCGAAGATATGCTACAGGCATATTTTGACGGCAAGCTATCGGCCGAGCAACAGCATGAGGTAGAAATGTGGTTGTCTGAAACAGGTATGGAAGCAGATGCTCTGGAAGGCTTGCAAGCCATGCCCGCCAACGAAAGCCGTGAAATAACCAACAAGCTGAACCGCGAACTGCAGCAACAAATAAGAAAGAAACCACGCAGGCGCTCCAAAGCCATTAAAGACAATTATTGGGCTTGGGTAGCAATAGTTGTCATTCTATTATTGATAATCCTTGCCTATGTGATTATTCACTTACAATCAGCCAGGTAAGGTACTTACAGCAAAATGAATATCTTATAAAAATCTGTACCTTGCAGAGCAAGCCAAAAGGCTCGCATACAAAATATTACTATGCAATTAGCTGGTAAAAAAATTGTTCTGGCAGTAACGGGTAGCATAGCTGCTTATAAAACGCCACAGTTGGTGCGCTTGCTTATAAAAGCAGGTGCGGAGGTACGCGTTATTACAACCTCAGCAGCAGAAGCGTTTGTGAGCCCGTTAGCATTAGCTACAGTGTCAAAACACCCTGTATATAGCAATGTAGCCGATGGTAGTGCATGGAACAACCACGTAGAGCTTGGTCGCTGGGCAGATGCTATGCTGATAGCACCTTGCAGTGCCAATACGCTTGCTAAAATGGCGAATGGCCTTTGTGACAATTTGGTGTGTGCTGTATATCTGTCTGCTATTTGCCCCGTATTTATAGCACCTGCTATGGACGAGGATATGTGGTTGCATCAAAGCACCAAAAACAATCTTGAAAAAGTGCGTAGCTATGGCAATACAATTATTCCTGTAGCACACGGAGAACTTGCAAGCGGACTGATAGGTGAAGGCCGCATGGCTGAGCCCGAAGAACTGGTAACATTTCTTGCAGACTACTTTCAAAAAAAAAACAATAGTCCGTTAAAAGGGAAGAAAGCTCTGGTAACCGCAGGCCCTACTTACGAACGCATAGACCCTGTTCGTTTCATCGGCAACTTCTCAACCGGCAAAATGGGCATAGCTATTGCTGAATCTTTGGCAGATGCAGGTGCAAACGTAACACTGGTATTGGGACCAAGCCATTTGCATACGAATAAGGCAGGCATACAGACCATCAATGTAGAAAGTGCGGAAGAAATGTACAATGCATGTACAACTGCGTTTTCGGATACTGATATTGCAGTACTATCTGCGGCGGTTGCGGATTATAAAGCTGCAAATAAAGCCCCTGAAAAAATAAAAAAGCAGGGCGATACGTTAGATATACAGTTGGTAAAGAACAAAGATATACTGGCAACACTCGGCTCAACCAAAAAAGCGGGGCAGTTGCTGGTAGGTTTTGCATTAGAAACTACCAACGAGCTGAACCACGCATTGGATAAGATGAACCGTAAGAATGCCGACATGATTGTGTTGAATTCGTTAAAAGATGCGGGTGCAGGCTTCGGGCATGATACAAATAAAGTAACTTTAATAGATAAACAAGGAACCCAACAGGAATTACCATTGCAAAGCAAACAAGCTGTTGCTGATGCAATTGTAACCCGTATAACAGAGCTGATACATGCAGAAAAAGCTGTTTAATATATTACTGCTTTCATTGGTTGCCATCAACAGTATTGCGCAAGAGTTGAACTGTAAGATAAAGGTGATGTATGACCGTATACAAGGCATAGACAAGCAGGTATTCATTGGTATGGAACGTAATATTTCCGAGTTCATGAACACACGCAAATGGACTACCGATCAGTTTCAAACCAATGAACGCATTGAATGTAACATACTCATCAACCTGACATCGCAGATAGAACAGGATGCATTTGAGGCTACTATCAATATACAGGCTTCACGCCCTGTATTCAATACCAGTTACAATTCTTCAATAGTCAATTTTATAGACAGGGAATTCAAGTTTCGCTTCAATCAGTTTACACCACTACAGTTTGATGATAATCGCGTTGTTGGTAACGATCCTTTTGCATCCAACCTCACAGCAACGCTTGCATACTATGCGTACCTTGTAATAGGATTGGACTATGATAGCTTTTCACCAAATGGCGGTACTGACTATTTCAAAAAAGCACAGAACATTGTTAACAATGCACCTGAATCAGGAAAAGCAATAACAGGCTGGAAAGCAGTTGATGGTAATAAAAACCGCTATTGGATAATAGACCAGATGCTGAACCCTCGTTTCAAAGCGTTTCGTGCTATTTGGTATAACATACACAGGGAAGGATTGGACAAGATGTCTAATAAACCTATAGAGAGCCGTAAACTGATATTGGAAACACTACCACAACTTGTGCAGCTGAACAGAGAAAACCCAAGCTCTATACTATTGCAGTTTTTCTTCAGTGCAAAATCTGATGAGTTTGCCAGTCTGGTATCGCAGGAAGAGCAAGGTGATAAAACAAAGTATATATCTATGCTGCAGCAGATAGACATACCGAACATTCAAAAGTATAACAACATCAAGTAAACATGCGTTTACGAAAGTCCATTATTACCATACTGTGTTGCATAGTAGCTTCATGTACATCAAAGAGTGCCGGTGATGTAATATCTGCTGATAAAATGAAAGACATATTGACGGATATGCATTATGCCGATACCTATAGTTCTATGCTAAATGACACACTGCATATGTCGGGCTCCAAAAACATGGACTCCTTAGCAATGTTCTATAAATCTATATTGGAACATCACAAAGTGTCTGTTGAAGAATTCAACGAAAGCATCAAATGGTATAAACTGAATCCTGAAAAATTGGATTCTGTATATGCAGCTATGATACCACAATTCAGCAAGATGGAGGCTACCTATCCTAATAAATAGGCTTAGTGCAGTTCACTAAGGGCCTTTGCCATACGCTTCATTGCCTCTTCCAGCTTGTCCATGCTTGTAGCAAAAGAAAGACGTATACAATTACTATTGCCAAATGCAGCACCATTTACAGAACTGATGTGTGCTTTGTGCAGCAGATACATACTCAGGTCTTCATCTGTATTGATGGTTGTATTACCGTCTGATTTGCCAAAGAATTCGCTGATGTTCGGGAAAGCATAGAACGCTCCTTCCGGCATATTGATATTAATACCCGGCATTTTCTGCAACTCACCAATAACAAAATCACGACGCTCTCTGAAAGATTTTGTCATGTTGAACGTTGGTGTTAAATCGCCCGTTAATGCAGCTATAGATGCACGTTGTGTTATAGAGCTGGTAGCAGATGTAAACTGCCCTTGCAGCTTTTCGCAAGCCTGTACCAAGTCTTTAGGACCGGCCATATAGCCGAGCCTCCAGCCTGTCATGGCAAAGCCTTTAGACATACCGTTTATTATCACTACCCTATCTCTCAGTTCAGGAAACTGTGCTATGCTTTCGTGCTTGCCGGTGTAATTGATGTATTCATATATCTCATCGCTGATGATGGCAACATGCGGATGACGTTTGAACACTTCTGCCAATCCCTGCAGTTCTGCTTTTGAGTAAACACTACCTGTAGGATTGCAAGGCGAAGAGAATATGAAAAGTTTTGTATCAGGTGTAATGGCAGCCTCCAGTTTTTCTGGAGAAAGTTTGAAGTCTGTATCTATAAAGCAATCAATATATTTCACCACACCCTCGCTCAGCTGTACCAATGCACTGTATGTAACCCAATATGGTGTAGGTATTAATACCTCATCACCGGGATTAATAAGACTTAGTATTGCATTAGCCAACGATTGTTTTGCCCCGGTAGAAACAATGATTTCATCTATAGCATATTCCAGCCCGTTGTCACGCTTCAGCTTGTCTGCAATTGCCTGCCTCAGTTCCGGATAACCCACTACAGGTGTATACTTGGTGTAGCCTTCTTCCATTGCTTTGGTTGCAGCTTCGCAAATATGTGCTGGTGTTTTAAAATCCGGTTCGCCCAGGCTCAGGTCTATCACATCAGCACCCTGTGCCCTCAACTCGCGGCCAAGTTTGGCCATTTTAATAGTTTGCGGCTCAGATATACGGTTCAATCTTTGGGCTAATTGCATAAAATATCAATCTATATCGTTGTTCGAAACAACAAATCTAAATAAGAATGCGATAAAAAACCTTTAAAATACTGCCTTATGATGCAGATGACATATGCGAGAACGCAGATGTAAAGAATGTAAGGTATAACGCAAGCAGTACTATAAGCCCTATAACAACAGATAAGAATATGATTGTTTTCTTATACGCATTATTGATGGTCTTAACCTTGTGCAGTTCGCTTACGTTGTTGATAACGTTTTCGATACGCGAAAACGCAGTTTCACCTTTTACAACATAATCATACGCACCGTACTTCATGCTATCGATGGCAACATCGATTTTATCCTGACCGGAAAGCATGATAACCTGTGTAGTAGGCGCACGCTCTACAATCATTTTCAGAATGTCTACACCATTTTTGGCATTTGGCAGGTGCGCATTCAGGTGGTAATCCAACACTACTATTTCAGGATTCAACGATAGGTTGTTAACCGCCTCCTCGCCGTTATCAAATGTTTTGATGGTATATAAAAACCTTTCAGAAAGGTAATCTTTCAACATTTCATTCTGGATTGGTTCATCATCAACCAGAAACATGTAGCGAGCGTTTTCAGTAGCCATGAGCTAAATCATTCAATTTGTTAGTAAAATAGAAAAAATATTCAGAAATAAAAAAGGATTAATATCAACCTTTATATATTTTCTGTCAGTTTTTATATGTTTCTCAGTTCTTCAAAAGCTTTCTCACATACCCTTTTCAGGTTTACAACCAGTGTAGGCAACCTGTCATAGTGGGCAGACTCTCCTGCTGTCTGTTCTATCAGGAAGATATGGCTTACATCCTCCTTCACACCCATATAAGACAGTTGCGGCTTCATGGAGTGTGCAGCTATTTTCACCGCTGCATAGTCTTTCGACTGTAGCGATTGCTCTATTGTATTAAGCAGTTTAGGGCCATTTTCAAGAAACATTCCCACGTATTTGGTCATTTTTTCATCATTACCACCTGCAAACTGCCTCAAAAACTGCATATCTGTTATCTTATCGGGCAGCGATGGCATAGCGGGTTCTGCTACAATTGTATTCTTAACAGTTGCAGCCCCCTGCATCGCAGGCTTTTGCCCTTCAAGTACAGCAGCCATTTTCAGCAACAATTCATCTACCTGAAACGGCTTAGATACGTAGGCATTCATACCAGTATTAAAGTACTGCGCCACATCTTCCTGCAAAACATTTGCCGTCATGGCAATGATTTTTACATCTTTTGCCGGTGCGGAGAGTGTAGTCCTGATGGTACGTGTTGCTGTCACCCCATCCATCACTGGCATCTGTATATCCATCAGTACAATATCATAATGCTCTTCCTGCACTCTGTCTACAGCTTCCTGTCCGTTTATGGCTATGTCTATCGTAATGTTTGGCAGCAGTTCTTTCAATGTATCTTCTGCCACCATGCGGTTAAACTCATTGTCCTCTACCAGCAACAGCTTTACATCATTCAGTTTCTTCATTGTCTGATCATCCACGGCTGAGCTTTTTTGCTCTACTACCTGCACATCAGATTCTGTAAGCGGTATGATGGCAAAGAATGTAGTGCCCTTCCCAAGCTCGCTGGTAACGCCTATTTCGCCCCCCATCAACTCTACCAATTGTTTAGATATGGTAAGACCCAAGCCTGTACCACCAAACTTGCGCGCCACATCTGTACCTGCTTGTGTAAAGCTTTCAAATATCTTGCTCACATAGTCCGGCGAAATACCGATACCTGTATCTATCACCTCAAACTTTAGCCAGTATTTTTTTTCTGCTTTTTTCTGAATCGTAACACGCACCTCTATGTACCCCTTCTCTGTAAACTTCAGCGCATTACCTGCAAGGTTTATCAATACCTGATTGATGCGGGTTGGGTCTCCTATCACTCTTGCAGGTATACCATCTTCTACATTCACCTTGAATTGCAGGCCTTTTTCTTCTGCTTTGAACATGAGCATATCGCGCACACTGTTCGTTACTTCGCGCAGCGAAAAGTCGGTTTGTTCAATAACAATTTTACCTGCTTCTATCTTAGACAGGTCAAGGATATCGTTAATGATTACAAGCAGATTATCTGCCGATTGCTGAATCGCTTTTAGGTATTTCATCTGCTCCGGCAGTGGATTTTTGCTCATCAGTAGGCTTGTCATACCTACAATCGCATTCATAGGGGTGCGTATTTCATGGCTCATATTCGCCATGAACTGTTGTTTTAACTGCGCGGTCTGTTCTGCTACTTCTTTTTCTTTCTGCGCAAGCTCTACCTGTTGGCGTGTTTGCAGGTTGCGTATTTTATTAAATGTTGTTTGCTTGAAGATTTCTTCTTTCATCTGTTCGTAGGTCTTCAGATGATAAAAAGCTTTAGGAATATCTCCCATCTTATCGTACAACTGCGCAAGGGCTTCATGTACACTCATCACGTCGTGCTTACGATTGTATTCATCTGCCAACTCAAAAGCGGCATTCATGTGTTGCTGCGCCTGGCGGTAATTACCTTCGTCCATCATCATCCTGCCTATGTAGAACTGACATATAATCTGTACCTCTACATTGCTCAACTCTTCCGATTCCTTCAATGCATCTACCAGATGTTTGCGCGCATTCGCCAAATCATTCATCTTGTAGTACACCTTACCCAGCCCGCTGATAGCCAGTGCATGCAATACCGTATCCTGTTCACTCAGGCGCAGGTTTTCTTCAAAATACCTGAGTGCCTCCAGGTGTTGCTCTTGTTTGAAGTAGATATTACCAAGTATGTGGTACAGCGCATTGAGCCTGTGCAGGTCGTTTGCTTTTTCAAATATCGGCAGGCAACGCAGTGCAAACTCAAGGGCGTTTTCGTAATCGTTCAGGTCGTACAGCAGGTAAGCAATGCTCGATAGGTTTACAGATTGCGCTACTTCATCGCCCAGCTTTTCATTTATCTTCAATGCACCTTCAAAGTGATTAAGTGCATCTGCAAGATCGCCACGGTCGCGGTAGATATAACCAAGATTATTCAGCACACGAGCCTGCAATGGCTTATTATTAATATCACGCGATATCTTCAGTGCATCCTGCAGTATATCTACACCATCATCATACTCGCCCTGCTGCCAATAACACCAGCCTTTCAGATTCATACCACGGCCTTTACCCAGCCTGTAGCCTATGGCATCTGCACGATTGATGATTTCATTGGCCATATCCATTGCCTGCTCCACATCAAAATTTCTGACCTCTACAGCCATTTGCACATAGACATCAATCTTTGCGCGTTCATCTTTCAGTATATCGTATTCCTTTTGTAACTCCTTATATCTTGGGGTATCCATATATCAGTATCAATACATTAAAAATAAAGCACCTCCTGCCGCATTGCAAGAGGTGCCTCAATAATATAGTTAGTATAAAGATTTATTAACCGTTCTTTTCCTGACGTGTGTAGTCTGCGTGCCCTGGATCTTCGTAGCTGGTATATACAGCGCAGCCGTGTCCTATCAGTGAAAGGCCCCAAGCAGCAACTATCCATGCCGGCCAAGGGTATACCCAGGTAGTAGCACCTTTATCATATGTAAGCAGCATGATAGCAGATGCAACTGCAAATACAGCGAAATGCAGGAAGAATATTGATTTCTGACGGCCTGTTGGTTTTATTTTCTGAGGCATTGCTTCTGATAATTTGAATGCAAATATAATAGCTAAACTTTAAAGTTAAAAGCAGTAAATCAGGGCAAATCAAACTGTTTAAGCAATTCTTCATTCTGCTCGGCAGCCCTTGCCTCTACCTCATACGGATTATTATAATATCCGTGTTCAATATGATTCCGTAAATACTTGTATATAAACCCGATAAAACCATCCCTTTGGTATTGCAAAACATGTTGTAATTCATGCAGCAGCCACCTTTGATTGCCCAGAAATGCTTGCTTTGACGTGCCCCACAAGTAGATATTACGCCCGAATACTATGGCTGCATTATCTGATTTCAGGAAACGAGAAGCAATTTTCGCCTGCCACGCATTGTCTGAAATTGATACTTTAATTGACCGTTTATCTTCCACAACGCTGATATTAAAGCTAAAATGATGTATTTTAGTAGGCTATTAAGGACATAAGTAGTTAAAATTTAGTTATAAATGATAAAACAATCATTACTACTGCTGGGTCTTAGCGTTGCTACCATCAATGTAGCAGATGCGCAACCCTGGCTGGAAAATGTAAATGTAGAACAAACCAAACTACAGGACATCATTAACGCGCACGAAGCACAAAAAGCCGCTACTATTGAGGAACAGCGAGTAAAGGGAGAACCAGTAAAAGAAAACAAAGACTATCATTTCTACCGCTGGAAGTGGCATGCAGAATCTCACACAGACCAAAACGGCTATCTTGTACCCGCATCTAAAAACTACGAAGAGTGGAGGAAGTTTTACGGCAACGCTGCCTATAAAACAACGGCTGCAGCAACAACCAGTGCCAACTGGAGCTTTCAGGGCCCTACCACAAGTACCGGCGGCTATGCAGGTATTGGTCGTATCAATTCTATAGCGTTCCACCCTACAGATCCCAATCAGCTTTGGGTTGCCAGTGCAGGTGGTGGTGCATGGAAAACAACTAATAATGGCTCCAGCTGGACGTCTATGTCTCACATGTTGCCGGTATTGGGTGTATCTGATATAGATATTCATCCAAACAACCCGAATATAATATACATGTGTACCGGCGACAGGGATGCCAGCGATACATATAGCATTGGTGTTATGAAGTCATCTAACGGTGGTGTAACATGGGACACTACAGGGCTGAAATGGACTGTAACACAAAGCAGGCTTACAAATGCTTTGGTTATCAATAAGCAAAACCCAAATGTGCTGACAGTAGCTACCAGCGATGGTATCTACCGTTCTACCAATGGCGGCACAAACTTCGCTCGTGTTCAGACAGGTAACTTTAAAGACATTGTTTATCATCCAACAGACTCAAACATTATGTACGCTGTTGGTTCTGCACTTTATTACCGCTCTTCTAATGGTGGTAAAACATGGACTAACTTATCTGCACAATTTGCGGGTAAAGGGCGTATAGCATTAGCTGTAACACCTGCTGATGTAAAAATCGTCAAACTGATAGTATGTACTTCTTCCAACGGGTTGGATAGTATATATAACTCTACAGATACAGGCAAAACCTTTACTGGAATATTTGGTCCCCAGGGTTACTGTAGCCTTAACCCTTCTACAAAACAAAATGATTTAATTTCAGGTAGCAATAACAATACACCCCTTGGTTGTGGTAACCAAGGCTGGTACGACTTATGTATAGCTATTAATCCCAATAATGCTAATGAAGTACTTGTTGGTGGCGTTAATGCATTCCGTTCTACAAACGGAGGCAACTCTTGGTCAATATGCACACAATGGTGGGCACAGTTACCAGGCGTTGCAACTGTACATGCAGATAAACATTTTCTAGGGTTCCATCCACTTGTTAGTGGTAGGTTGCTACAAGGATGTGATGGTGGTATATACCGAACCGACAATACTGCCGGTTCATTGTGGACTGATATGACAAATGGGTTAGCCATTACACAGTTCTATAGAAATGCTGTTAGCCATACTTCTCAGTTTGTAATGGCCGGTGCACAGGATAACGGTACTAAAAGTCTTGCCTTCGGAACCACATGGACAGACGAGAATGGTGGTGACGGTATGGATTGCCACGTAGATTACTCAGATAGTACTATTTACTACTCCGGTATTCAACAGGGCTTAATTACACGCCACACTCCTACCGGCGATGTTAGGATATCAGACAATATCCCACCGGGTGGCGGATTTATGTCCGATCAAGGTGCATGGATAACTCCATACATCATCAACCCGCACAACCCAACACACATCATAGCCGGATACAAGCAGGTGTACGTATCTGCAGACAGGGGCAATACTTGGATATCACTTAGCGGTGGCGACTCTTTGAATAAAAAAAGAAACATTCACAGACTGGCTATGACACCTGCCGACAATAAAACACTCTATGCTATACTAGCATACTCAAGTGGCGATACGGTTAAAGTGTACTATACAAATTCTTATAACGCTACGACACCCGTTACATTTGGCACAATAGTTAGTCCTTATAAATCTGCACCGTCAGATATTAAGGTTGATCCTAAAAAGAAAGACCGTTTCTGGATTACATTCAGTGGATATGGCAGCCCGCAAGTAGTACAATATGATGCAGGTACTTGGACATCTTATAACACAGGCCTTCCAAATGTACCTGTTCATTGTATCGAGATTGACTCAGCAACACAATTCAAATACATAGGTACAGACATAGGTGTATACCACTGGGATACGACTTCTAAACAATGGGAAGTATTCAACAACAGCAATGCTATGCCAAGTATTGAGGTAACAGACCTTGGTATTAATTATAAAACCAAAGAAATATGGGCTTCTACTTACGGACGTGGCTTATGGAAGAGTAAAGTACAGATGTACAATACTACCCCTGTAGATACTACAGACACTACTACCAAAGTTGTTACCATTATACCATACGCAAGCAACAATATAGAACTTTACCCCAACCCTAACAATGGTGTGTTCCAGGTAAAGGCAAATAATGCACTGTTTGCAAACAAAGTTGCGCAGATACGTATTATAGACAAGACAGGCCGTACAGTTTGGCAAGGTCAGCAAAAGCTGAATGACAATGGCGTAACATACATCAGAGCAACGGGCTTACCATTGGGTATGTACATAATAGACCTGACGGACGGTAAGGAAACAATAGGCCGACAACGCTTCCAGATAGAATAGAACAGAAGCTCATGGTAAATTAAATAATAAAGCCCCGATAATCGGGGCTTTAATTTTATCTCTATCTCTACGGCGCTATGGCCAAAGTATTATAGTTCGTTTTTATGGAGTTGCATATCTATCACTTTCTGAGCCAGTATGCCTGTTTTGCCTTCTTCTTCCGTCACCACTTCTACTTTTACTTTAGTGATCCCTTTTTTGTGAAAGTCCAGCTTTTTAGCGGCAATACTAGCAAGGTCTATCAGGCGTTTGTTACCTGCAGCCATACGGTCATTTACTTTTACATATACCACCTCTCCGTTCGAGATATTGGTAACCTTAACGTACGAACCCAGCTTTATTTTGTTGCTTGCAGCAGTGAACTTGTCATTATCAAACACATCGCCTGTAGTCGTTTTACGACCTTCAAACTTATCGTGATAATAACTTGCCACACCTTTCTCGCTCTCAGAGATTTTCTTCTGAGCGTCCTGAGCTTTCAGCCCCGGCAAGGTGAACGTTAAAAATGTTAATAGTAACAACCGCCTCATACACATTATAAATTTATGCAAAAATAGGCATTTCAACCTGCCTATGCAAGTATATATTATTATTTATCGCTATTTCTCCTGTTAAACTTATGTGAACTAGGCTTTCCGCTACGGTAACCATGTCCTCCACTATCCCTTGAAAATGAACGATTTGCAGGGAATCCACCACGTTCACGATCGCGTTGTTCCGCTTCTTCTATCCTTATCTTACGGCCTTTGTACTTTTTGGCAGAAAGTGTCTGAACGATGAATTCTGCGGCAGTACCGCTTACATTAAAGAAGCTGCTCAGGTCACGAACAGTTATGCGGTCTATCACATTTGCTTCGATATCTGTGCTATCTGTAATGAACTGCAACAACTTTTCAGGCCCACTGACACCATCTTTGATACCGATGTTGATGAACAGGCGCACACTGCTACGGTTACCACGGCTGCGTTCTTTCTGCTCATAACCCGCGTTCAGGTCTTCAGCTTCGTTATATGTTTCTATCGTTTCTTTCAGTTGCAACCATACCAGACGGCGAATCAGTTCATCTTTATCCATATCCTCAAATTTCTCGTGGATCGTAGATTGGTAGATTTTAGCAAAATCGGCTTCAGGTTTCGCAGTTTCAATCTGTTCCAGATAGTAGAACAGTTTCTTACGTACTATCTCTGCACCATCAGGAATATCGCTCTTGTGGAAGCGTGTTTTAGATATACGCTCTACCTGGCGGATGTTCGAAATCTCCTTTGGAGAAACGATAGACATACAGATACCTGACTTACCTGCACGTGCCGTACGGCCACTGCGGTGTGTGTATACTTCAGGATCATCCGGCAATTCGTAGTTTATAACGTGGCTGATGTCGTTCACGTCAATACCGCGTGCCGCTACGTCTGTAGCCACGATGCATTGCAGTGATTTGTTTTTGAAACGCTCCATCACCTTGCTACGCATCTTCTGGTCCATATCACCGTGCAGCGGGCTTACGTGGTAGCCCATCTTCATCAGCTTTTCAGATATGTCCTGGCAGTCTTGTTTGGTACGTGTGAATATGATACCATAAATACCCGGTGTGAAATCCAACAAACGGCGCAGGGTTTCAAACCTGTTGTGATGGCTGGTTACATAGTATTGGTGATCAATATTTTCGTTGGTAACGTTTTCTTTTGCTACAGCAAACTCCTGCCATTTGCTCATAAAGCGTTTGGCAATGTTGCGCACATCATTATTCATAGTTGCAGAGAACAACCATGTGTATTGGCGTGCAGGTGTGCTTTTCAGGATAAACTCAATATCCTCACGGAAGCCCATGTTCAGCATTTCATCGGCTTCATCCAGTACTACATACTGCACTTGTTCCAATGATATTGCTTTACGTTCCAGCAAGTCTATCAGCCTGCCCGGTGTAGCCACTATTATCTGAGGGTTTGCTTTTACCTCACGAATCTGGCCACCTATAGGCACACCTCCGTACACAGCAGTGGTTTTAAGGCCACGCATGTAGTACCCATATTTTTTAAATTCCTCTTGTATTTGCATACACAATTCGCGTGTAGGGCTCAATACAAGGGTTTGCACATGTTTCAGTGCAACGTCTGTGTGGTGCAGTAACGGCAGTCCAAACGCGGCAGTTTTACCTGTTCCGGTTTGCGCAAGAGCGATAATATCAGAAGGTTGAGATAGTAACTGAGGGATAACTTTTTGTTGAATAGGAGTCGGCGTCTCAAAGCCCATGTCCGATACGGCACGAGTCAATTCCTCTCTAAGCGAGAGGCTCGAAAATGAAATCATCTAATAAAGAACTTTTTATATAAGAAGCGGCAAAGATACAGCTAAATACCGACAATATTTAAAATATTTGATATTATCCCATTATTAATCATTGTAGCTTCCACAATCCTTGTACAGACAATGTTAACTAGTGTTAACGGGCTAATACATTGTACGGGCATAAAATATCTTTACACTCGTTATGCAAAAGAGGCTACGCATACTGGTTGGCACTGCCAGTGTATCTGTTGCGCTTATAATAGGGTTGCAGCTCTTCTGGCTGGTTTCCCTTTTCAAAGAACAAAAGCAACACTTCATCACAGATACGCGCAATGCGCTGATGGAATCTGTTGTTGCCAGCAGCATGAATGTTATGGTAATGGATGAGCCGGACTCCGTCAACAAAGCTTTGACTGAGAGCATACGCGAAAGCATGCTGAGCGGCAACAAAGCCAACCTTGAAAAACAATTAAAAACCCTATCGCAAAAACATGTGTCAGCAAAAGGCACACATATAGACACCGCAGCCGAAATACAACGTATGCTGGATACTGCAAAGCTGATGCTTGAGTTCAGTAGCCTTACACCTGACATACCGAAAGAAAATCTGCTACAGCATAAAAAGAATCTGATAACAGGGCTTAAAAAACGTGGTATAGATATTCACTTCGAACTGGCACTATTAGAAAAAAAGAAGATAAAGGACTGCACCACAGACAGCTCCTCTTTCAATAAACTATTCAAAGTATATCCGGAAAAAGAAGAAACAACTATACTCTCAAAGAAGCCTACGCAAACCATTGTAATGGGTTTCAGTAACATCAACGTTTACATCCTGAAAAAAATGCTGTGGTTGATAGTACTGTCAGTCATCTTCATCCCATTGTTTGTATACTCTTACGTATATGTATTGCGCACTTTCTTCAGGCAAAAGAAGATGGCGGAAATCCGTAACGATTTCATCAACAACATGACGCACGAGCTGAAGACTCCTATCAGCGGTGCATCTGTGGCGCTTGAATTACTTGGCAATAGCAATATACCACAAGACAAAAAAGATGAGTATATACAAATAGCGCAAAACGAACTAAAGCGTCTGAACAGCCTTGTTGAAAAAGTGCTGAGCATGGCGGCTTTCGAGAAGAATGAAATAACAATGTCTGCATCACAAATACCACTTCAATCATTTGTGCAAGACATCATCAACAACCAAAAACCACTGCTTGAGCAAAACAACGTTAAGGTTCATCTTGAAGTATCTCCTGCCGACCTCACTGTAAAAGCAGACTGCTTCCACCTTGCCAATGTCATCATCAATCTGATAGACAACGCCATTAAGTACAACGATAAGACCATACCACTAATAGACATACAAATCAGCAGGCAAGGAGATGATGTTATGATACTTGTTACTGACAATGGCAAAGGCATACCTTCGGAATATACCGATAAGATATTCGACAAATTCTTTCGCGTACCTGCCGGAGACCTGCACGAAGTAAAAGGATACGGTCTGGGGCTTAGTTATGTAAAAGCTATTGTAACATTGCACAATGGCAGTATTATGGCCAATAGCCAGCAAGGTGTTGGCAGTACGTTTATCATCAGTCTTCCTCAAACCACTTGATAATGGCAACAAATATTCTATTGGCAGAAGACGAGGCAGTACTTGGCAAGCTTGTAAAAGAAGCGATGGAAAGCAAAGGCTTTACCGTGCAGTGGGCCAAGAACGGTAGCGATGCACTGCAAGCCTACAAAAAAGAGCAACCCGATATTTGTATACTGGATGTAATGATGCCGGGCATAGATGGCTTTACACTTGCCAAACAAATACGCGCTGTCAACACAGATATACCCATCCTATTCCTTACAGCGCGTTCACAGACTTCTGATGTACTGAAAGGATATGAGTCCGGCGGCAACGACTACCTGCGCAAACCCTTCAGCCTTGAAGAGTTGTACCTACGCATCAATGAACTATTAAGACGGATAAAAACCACCGTCAGCACAGAAGATATTGCAGAAGAATACAAGATTGGCAAATACACTTTCCTGCCACAGGCGCAGCTATTGAGTATGGGCAATGAGAAGATAAAATTATCTAACAAAGAAACACTGCTGTTGCAAGAATTGGTGATACACAAAAATAAGTTGATGGAACGCAGGCAAACCCTCATTAAATTATGGGGCGATGATAATTTCTTCAACGGACGCAATATGGATGTGTACATTGCCAAACTACGCAAACATCTTGCTGCAGATGCTTCACTTTCTATCATCAATGTACGCGGACATGGTTTCAAGCTGGTGCAGGAATAGCATTCACACTAATTAACACTCATTAACTTTCATTACATCTGCACTGTTGCACACCAGTCTACCTTTGATAAAAAACAAAGAGGTAACTGAAATGTATAAGCAAATAACCACTGCCCTGCTGGGCATCTGCACCTTTGGTACAGCCATGGCACAAAGTAGTGCACCTAATACCATAATAGACGGCTGGGATGTATTGATAAAAAAATGTGAGCAAAATAACCCGAACTTCAGAGCAGATTTATATGAACTGAACAAGCAGATAGAACAAAAAGCTGAGGCCTATATGCAGGCAAACGCGGCCAATAAAACTACTGCTGTAAAAGAAGTACCTATAGTATTTCACATTGTCCTTACACAAACTAAAATAAACCAACTGGGCGGTACTGCGGGTATTGCAGAACGCATACAATCACAAATAGATGTGCTGAATAAAGACTTTAATGCTGCCAATGCAGACAGTGTATTGATACCGGCAGCTTTCAAACCACTGTATGGCAATATGGGTATCAAATTTTCGCTGGCACATAAAGCACCGGATGGTAGCTACAGCCCCGGTTATGAAATCATAACTAGTGCAAAAACTGCATTTGATATACAAAGCGGAACAAAAGGAACAGGGATGTATTGCAGCGATGCAAAGTTTACATCTTCAGGTGGTGCAGATGCATGGGATACAAAAAAATACATCAACGTATGGGTAACAGATATTACCCCAATGGGCGTTGGCGGCGTTGGCACACCTCCTCCATATGCTATCTATGGCGGCACTACACAGTTTCCGTGGAATGAACAAGGCATCGTAATATCTTACATGGCTTTTGGTAAACGCACTAATAGTAGTCAATACTTTCCTTTGGATGCAGCAGTGGCAGGACGTACACTGGTACACGAAATGGGACACTACTTCAATCTATTTCACCCGTTTGGCATGAGCACAATGGATAATAAAACATGTACGGATGATGACGGAGTAAGTGACACGCCACTTGAAAGCGCCCCTACGCAAAGTATTTGCCCGGCATTCCCATTGCTGGATACTTGTTCTAAAAAATTTCCTGGTGTTATGTATATGAACCACATGGACTACAGCGCAGATACCTGCCGTACCATGTTCTCTAAAGGACAAGCTGCTCGTGTGAATCTTGAACTAGCAGGTGGCGGTTTCCGCGACCAACTAACAAGCGATCCGGGATTGATTTATTGGTGGTCTTCTTCTGTTGAAAATGTTGTTGTTAACAGCGAAGTATCTGTTTATCCAAACCCTGCAACTGATGCTTGTACTATCAATTGTAATAATGCTGTTGCAAAGCGCATAGATATCATCAACAATCTTGGGCAGGTTGTACATACCATTGTGCCTGCTGCTAATGAAACTATCATTCATGCAGACCTCAGCAATCTTGCAAAGGGTATTTATATCATAAAATGTACGTTTGCCGAAACAATGACCACTACCAAGTTGATGCACTATTAATGTACACAACAATAAAAAAGAAGAGCCTGTATATTATGTACAGGCTCTTCTTTTTATAATACAGGTTATTTAATCTTAGCACCTGCATTTACTTTTATGATTTTTCCATTCGGTGCTTCTAATATCACATCTTCAAAATACAGTCTGTCGCCCGAATTCAGATTGGTAAACAATACAGCCAACTCTTCGGTAGCAAAAGAACTACCTTGTTCGTAATACGGCCCATGATCTTTATCTCCCAGTTTCGGGACATACGTAAGCGCATAGCTCTTTATCTTGTAATCTTTATACGCTTCGGTAAGGTGCAGATTAGGATCTGCCAGCAACTTATCTTTTTCAATTATGCAATTCACTGCAGTACTAACTATTACAGCATCTTTCTTCTTTGATTCTGCAGTGCTTACTATAGATGCAATTGCAAGGAGCGAGGTTATAAGTAGTTTTTTCATGAAAAGTAGATTTATATAAATATAATGAAACTATCCTTTAATCTATAGGTTTAAAGATTACCTGAAAGTATACCTCAAATTGTATGTATACATCCAAAACAGATAATTAGCAGTATTATCATCAACTACATAAGGATATGGACTTGTCGTTCTGTCCGCAATAAATGATAATGACACCCTGTTAATGATTAAGCCTGCATAACCTTCCAAATCTGCCTTTACCATAAGGCTATTCTTTCTTCCTCCCTTTTGCCCATAAACAACACTACCTGCACCAAGTTGCAACGAAATGCCTTTTGTGATAGGTTGAACAATATTTAATCTAACAGGCCCTCCAATATAACCAAATGTCCCATCTACTTCATCCACATAAATATTTCCGTTACTGTACTTGCTATTGTAAAGGAATACTTCTTGCGTCTTATACTTACATAACAATGCGCGAACACCCGCAGATAGCTTTAATGGTCCGGTATGCATGTTTATCACACAATTATAGTCTACCCCCAATAAATAGCCATTAATCCTTTTTGCACTGACTACTTTAACTCCACCTCCATAATGTTGTGGAACGGCACTACCGTAAAATACTCCGAATTCGGAATACGTATCTTTGATATTTGCTCTTTGGGAAAATGCAGATAGTGATAAAGCACTCATTAAGAGTAAAAAAAGTAAGGTTCGCATAGGTTGGTTTTGTATTTTTCTTTTCAATAATAATGCCAAAATATTAAAGCCCCGAGTTTCGGGGCTTTAAACAAAGATATATTGGATGTTATTATTAGTCTTTCAGTACCGTACGGCTGATAACGATTTTCTGTACCTCGCTGGTACCTTCGTATATCTGCGTAATCTTAGCATCGCGCATCAGGCGCTCTACGTGGAATTCTTTTACATAGCCATAACCGCCGTGTATCTGTACCGCTTCGTTAGTTACCCACTGTGCTATCTCAGAAGCATACAGTTTTGCCATAGATGCAGACAATGTGTAGTCTTTACCTTCGTCTTTAGTCCATGCAGATTTCAGTACCATCAACCTTGCGCCTTCAATAGCTGTAGCCATGTCAGCCAGTTTGAAAGCGATAGATTGGTGGTTAGATATTTCTGTACCGAATGCTTTACGCTCTTTAGAATATTTCAGTGCCAGTTCGTATGCGCCACTTGCAATGCCCAGTGCCTGTGCGGCGATACCTATACGGCCGCCTGCCAGTACTTTCATGGCAAAAGTGAAACCAAAACCATCATCACCTATACGGTTTGCTTTAGGTACTTTCACATCTTGGAACATGATGCTGTGTGTATCGCTACCACGAATACCCAATTTGTTTTCTTTAGCACCCACCGTTACACCAGGCCAGTCTTTGTGCACTATCAGTGCGTTGATGCCTTTGTGTTTTTTATCAGGGTATGTTTGTGCTATTACCAGATAGTAAGACGCTGTGCTACCGTTAGTAATCCAGTTTTTAGTACCGTTCAGCAGGTAGTAATCGCCCATATCTTCAGCAGTAGTGCGTTGAGATGTAGCATCAGAACCAGCTTCAGGTTCGCTCAGCAAGAACGCGCCTATCTTCTGACCGCTTGCCAGTTCTGTCAGGTACTTTTGTTTTTGCTCTTCGTTACCATAAGTTTCAAGGCCCCAGCAAACCAGCGAGTTATTTACACTCATACATACAGAAGTAGAAGCATCTATTTTCGAGATTTCTTCCATAGCCAGTACATACGATACTGTATCCATACCAGAACCACCGTATTTAGGGTCTACCATCATACCCAGAAAACCGAGTTCGCCCAGTTTCTTTACTTGTTCTGCAGGAAACTTCTGGTGTTCATCGCGTTCAATAACACCCGGCAACAGTTCATTTTTCGCAAAATCGCGTGCTGCTGCCTGTACTGCTAATTGTTCTTCTGTAAGTTGAAAATTCATATTAGAATAATATGCTTTACTGTAAAAAAATGTGCTGCAAACCTACACTTTTTATCCCTAATTTCTAAATATCTACCAGCTATGTTTAAGAGATTCATATTCCGAATGCAGCAGCCCGTAAACAGCAGAATCTTCGCGAACACCATTACGCCCGTAATGCTGTCTCAGCAATCCTTCATATTGAAATCCGTACCTCTCTATCAGTTTGATGGACGGTGTATTTAATGGACTTGCAAATGCCTCAACTCTATTAAGTTTCATATTTTCAAAACCGTATACCAACACAGCCTTCATAGCCTCTTTCATATAGCCTTTCTGTTTGGCGTCTTCATAATACAGACCATAACCTATCTCTGCTCTTTCATATACAGCTTTCCATGTATGGTATCCAATACGACCTATTATGCGATTTGTGGCTTTTTCTACCATTATAAAACTTTTAAAACTAAGGTAGAACGATGTAAGCCCTTTGATATATTTCTGTTTCTCTAACTCAAAGTCTGCATCAGTGGGGTTGCCTAGATAAGCCATTATATCTGCATCTGCCCAGTTGGCAAACATATAGTCATACAGCTCAGGAGTCAGTTCTTTCAATAATAGTCTTTCCGTTTCTAATACAGTAGTATCAGGCGTTCCGGTTTCTTTCATAGCCAGGCAATATCGTTAATATTTCCCTAAACCATACCCGTATAAAGGAAACTAATTTGGAAAACACAATTACATGTACGTACATTTGTTGTGCAAACATTAAAGTAACTAATAAACGAAAAAGACAGATTATGAAAAAATTACTGGTACTTACAGCTATGGCCTTTGCACCTGCAGTTATGATGGCACAAACATCAAAAACAGTAGCAGCTGCTGCAACACCTACAAAATGGAACCTGGATCGCAGCCACTCTGGTGTTAAATTCAGCGTTTCTCACCTGGTAATATCTGAAACTGAAGGTACTTTCAAAGTATTTGATGGCTCAGTTAATGCTCCAAGTGCAGATTTCAACAATGCAGCTATTAACTTCTCAGTAGATGTAAACAGCATCAATACAGACGATGAAAAACGCGATGGCCACCTGAAGAGCGATGATTTCTTCAATGCAGAGAAATACCCTACAATGAAGTTTGTTAGCACTTCATTCAAAAAAGTAAAAGGCAACCAATACGCACTGGAAGGTAATCTGACTATACGTGATGTAACTAAGAAAGTAAAATTCGCAGTTACTTATGGCGGTACAGTAAAAGATCCATGGGGTAATGTAAAAGCAGGTTTCAAAGCAAGTGGCAAAATCAACCGTAAAGATTTTGGTCTGAAATGGGGTGCTGTAACTGAAGCTGGTGGTGCTGTAGTTGGTGATGAAGTAACAATGGATATCAAAGTTGAGTTTGCTCAACAAAAATCATAAGCATAGGTTGGTTTTATAGTAATGGTGGGTTTTAGTGAAAAGTCCCGGCAATTGCCGGGACTTTTATATTGCAGGTATACCAAATTGCTTGTATAAAATTGGGTATAAAGCAAAAAGCCCGGACTAGCCGGGAATATTATAACCAAAAGGAAATGATTAAGCTATGTACTGAACAGCCGCATCCTGCATATGCACAGGAGTAATCATTGCCTGATTTCTAGGCCTGCGTGGGTGTACCTGTGGACGAGGTACCTTATGAGAAGGTCCGCAAGATTCCAATATTGCTGTGAGGGTGAATAACACACCTGCGAAAACTATCAACTTTTTCATGACTGTGAAAATAATAAGCAATCTGCAAAAAAACAATCCATAAAAACACTTTTCCTATATAATTTACAAACGGGATAATCATATCTCTGATATAGAAATGATGATAACTATAAGAGAAGCAGTAATAGAGGATGCATTATGTATTCAACAATTGGCGGAAGCTATATGGTGGCCTACATATAGCCCCATACTTAGTGAAGAGCAGATAAAGTACATGTTGGCAAAGATGTATGACCTACAAACCATTGGCCAGCAAATAGCAGTGGGTATACAAAGTTATCTGTTGCTTTATTCAGATGATGTGCCAACAGGCTTTGCAGCCTACTCTCCAAGAACAGAAAACCCGGAAGTATATAAGCTACACAAATTATACTGCCTTACATCAACCAAAGGGAAGGGCTACGGTAAGCTGCTGCTGCAGGCAGTTGAAGGAAAGGTAAAAGATACCGGCAAGAACATATTGGAACTAAATGTAAACAGGCACAACCCTGCAATGGGTTTTTATGAAAAAATGGGGTTTGAAATAGCCTATAGCGAGGATATAGATATTGGTAACGGATACCAGATGAATGATTATGTGATGCGCAAGATTTTGTAGTTTAACACAACAGAAGGATGTTAAACCAATTGACGTCTAAATAGTCATACATCAAATATATGCCTATGCGTACTCCCACAATCATTGCCGCCACACTGGCAGCAACATGCTTATTACCTGCTTGTAAGAAAGCTACTGATAAGGCAACCCCGTCTGACGGCACAGGCTTTTCTAAAACAGACTATGAAATAATAAGTGCTACACTGAATCTGCCTGAATCAGCCTTAAACTATAGTGGCTTCAACCTGCCTGCACATTTTCTGGCACCGTCGGTAGCATCTACCAACAATACGCCTACAAATACCAACCCTATAACCAATGACGGGGCTACACTTGGCAGGGTATTGTTTTATGACAAAGCGCTATCTATCAACAACACAATAGCATGCGCATCATGCCATAAACAAGCGAACAGCTTTGCAGAGCCCATACAATTCAGCAAGGGCTTTCTGAACGGGCTTACCGAAAGAAATAGCATGAGCCTTGCCAATGCACGCTACTATACAAACGGCAAGTTCTTTTGGGACGAAAGAGCTGTGACACTGGAAGACCAGACGCTGATGCCGATACAACACCCTGTAGAAATGGGCTTGACACTGGATAGCCTGGAGAAAAAGCTCAGTGGCAAAGACTACTACAAAGTACTCTTTAAGAAGGCCTTTGGAGATGATAACATAACGAGAGACCGGGTATCAAAAGCCTTAGCACAATTCATACGAGCTATGGTGTCTTATCAATCGAAGTACGATGATGCACTTACTGCTCTTGGACATACACCTGCACCAAATGAAGACCTGCCGGGCTTTACCCAACAGGAAAATCAGGGTCTGAGAGTATTTACCGCCAACTGTGCAGGGCCATGCCATAATACAGAATTGCAAACCATGCCTGTAGCACGCAATAATGGGCTGGACCTCGTGTATACAGACAATGGCGTAGGCAAAATAACAGGACGGACTATTGACAACGGAAAATTCAAATCTCCTTCTCTCAGAAATGTGATGCTGACCGCACCTTATATGCACGATGGCAGGTTTCAGACAATAGAACAAGTGTTAGAGCACTACAGCACGGGCATCAAAAACCATCCTAATCTGGACAATCGATTAAAAGACCCTGTAACAGGAGTAGCAAGGCCTCTTAATCTGACACAACAACAAAAGAACGCAATCATAGCCTTCCTGAATACATTGACAGATACTAAGTTTACTACCGATACTAAGTATTCAGACCCTTTCAAATAACAACTAAATACTTCCATATTTACATAGCCTGTGCATAATTGCATGGGCTTTTTTATAAGCTATATCAGACAATGCCTTATTGTTTGCAAGGTAGAGTCTTCCTTAGTAACCATACTTTGAAAGGGCATAATATATAGGTAAGAAGAAAACGGTTACAAACGGTTACGGATTTTCTGTAACAATAAGGCACAAAAAAAGCCCCCTGAAATCAGGGGACTTTTGCTGTTATGAAGTCTGATGTTATTAATCTCTCCTCAGGTTAGGGAATGGAGGTGCTACGTTAGTAGGACCTTCTTCACCAGGCATTGCAGAACGGTACATTACACCGTTAGCATCACCAGCTTGACCATATTGGAAGATAAATTTGTTACGATCGATACCGTGTTTTTCGCTCATGTATTCGATGATAGCGTTTACACGATCCCAAGAACGTTGTTGTTGGATTTTGCTACCGTTACCGGCACCAGTGATAACAACTTTACATGTTGGGTTAGCTTGCATTTGAGCTGCCAGAGTAGCCAGTTGAGCCTGAGCTGCAGGGCGAATCTTAGAAGCATTGTTATCAAATGTTACGCTACCAGCACCGATGCTACCGCAAGATGAAGTAACTGTACTACAGCCTTCCGGACAAGGGCATTTACCTACACCGTCAGCGTCAACTGGTTGACATTCTGTTGGAGTGATCAGTTGTTTATCGCGATCATCAGGTACACCATCACCATCTGTATCCAGTGGGCAACCGTGGCTGTCAACAGCAACACCTGCAGGAGTACCAGGACATTTGTCGAATTGATCAGTGATACCATCACCATCGCTGTCAGGCAGGATTGGGTCAGGCAGTTGCATGTGACGAGGGTAAGACAACTCGTTGTATGCGTGATCCAGTGGGTTAACCCAGTACAGAGGTTCGATGCTCTTACGTTTGTTACCCAGATTGAAGTTAAGACCCAGATTCAGGTAGTTAACCGCATCGTTCTGATTAGTTTGTACCGGAGAACCGAATACTTGTTCAGACCAACGCTGACCATCTAACAGATCATCATCCCAAGGAATAGTAACGCGGTCTTCGATAGACAAGTTGATACGTTGGCTCAAACGGATTTGGAAACCAAGACCGAAGCTAGGAGCAAACTGCAAAGTTTTGTTGTTAAAGATTTCAGGACGACGACGATCGCGTTCGTGTTCTGCATCTTGTTCATATTCACCATCCATACCTTTTTGCAAAGCTTTCTGGATGTCTCTGTGATTTTCGTGAATTTGATTTCTAACCAGATAGAAAGAATCAGCAGGGCTTTGCGCTTTCAATATTGCGTGGAAGTCGTAAGCCTGACCAGATTTATCTCTAGCATCAACACGTGTATTGTATGCATAAGCACCAAGACCTACGAAAGCATAAGCAGAGATACCTGTTTTAGCTTTGTGGAATTTGATGTTGTTCAGAGACGCAATCAGGTCTAAGTTCAACTGATGAGCTTCAATACGGTAGTTGTAGAATACTGGATCAGTAGGCTGATTAAGATTATCCAACACAGCTGCCTGATAAAAATCTTTCCAAGCCGGGTTGTAACGATAGTTACGGCTTTCTTGCCACTGCATACCTTTTGCAGTACCATAAACGTACTGAAGACGAGTAGAGAAAACATAACCCCATGCTTTGCGAACGTGCAGGTGGTAGCCTAAACCGCCACCGCCTTTTGTTTGCCATGCCATCAGGCTTGGTACGTCGCCCGATACATTATACAAACCAGCGCCGAAGCCGATTTCCCACATGTTACGAGGACGTGCAGGGAATGCATATTGATGGTTTAAGAATTTGCGATGTTGTTTCATACGGAAGCCGGGTACGTAATTCGTATCCAAAACATCATAGCTCTGACCGCGATATGTCATATCACGTCCAGACCATTTTGCGGTTTGAACACCTTCTTGCGCAAATACCGGCTGCGTTGCCAATAAGGAGCATACACTGGCTAGCAATAGGTACTTTTTGTTGACCATAACAGATTGTTTAATTATACAAATTTTGGTTAAAATACTCAAAACATGACAAAGGTACACCAGACCATTTAAAAAAACAAAGAACATTAGAACTAAATATCTTATATTTTTTCAAATATCACTTTAAGAGTATAGAATGTAAAAGTAGTTTTAAGTCTCAATTACATCAACGATTTTTGCTTTTTTTACTATAGGTTAACATTACATTTACCGGTTATTAACACGTTATGGAGCTAGTAAAGCAGGTTATAGGACAGGAATTGGACTTATTTGAGAAGAAATTTTCTGATAGTGTAAAAGGCTCAAACCCTTTACTGGATAGGATTATGCGGTTCATCATACGCCGCAAAGGCAAGCAAATGCGCCCCATGTTCGTATTTCTTTCGGCAAAAATAGCTGGCGGCATAAAAGACAAGACCTACAGGGCCGCGTCCCTCATAGAATTGCTGCATACTGCCACCCTGGTACACGACGATGTTGTGGATAATGCCATGCTGAGACGTGGATTTTTTTCTATAAATGCCCTCTGGAAAAACAAAATTGCCGTACTTGTGGGCGACTATTTGCTGGCAAAGGGCCTTTTGCTATCCCTTGATAATGATGATTTTGAGATTTTGAAGATAACATCGCGTGCAGTGAAGGAAATGAGCGAAGGCGAGCTTTTGCAAATGGAGAAAGCTCGAAAATTGGACATTAAAGAAAATATATACTTTGAAATCATAAGGGCTAAAACAGCCTCTCTCCTATCCTCTGCCTGCTCCGCAGGTGCATATTCTGCTACAGACGACCTGAAAGTATCTGAACACTTCAGGCTTTTTGGCGAAAAAGTGGGTATAGCCTTCCAGATAAAAGATGACCTTTTCGATTACGGGCAGGATAATGTAGGCAAACCTACCGGTATAGATATTAAGGAAAAGAAAATGACACTACCGCTTATCTATACCCTTAATAATGCTGATGCTGCCACGAAGCGTAAAATCATCTACATCGTCAAAAACCAGAATACCGACCGCAAAAAGGTAGAAGAGGTTATTGACATCGTCAACAAATCGGGCGGAATAGAGTATGCTGCCAAGAAAATGAATACCTACAAGGAAGAAGCACTTGCCATGTTGAAGGAATATCCGCAAACACCTGCAAGAGATGCCATGGAATCTTTGGTGAACTATGCCATAGACAGAAAGTACTAGCCTATAATTTTTTCTGCGAACTGTTTCAGCCTCGCTTTGTTTATCTTGCAACTCCTCTACGGCAGGGGGCATTGTTATGGCTAAGAAAGAATCGGTTGTTGCAACCAAAAATTATATAGAAGTTTTAGGTGCACGTGTACACAATCTCAAAAACATTGATGTACGCATTCCCAAAAATCAGTTGGTAGTTATTACAGGCATCAGTGGCAGTGGTAAATCATCGCTGGCATTCGATACCATTTTTGCCGAAGGGCAAAGAAGGTATATGGAAAGCTTTGCCGCGTATGCCCGCCAGTTTATGGGCGATCTTGACCGGCCTGATGTTGACAAAGTGAGCGGACTATCCCCTGTTATCTCTATAGAGCAAAAGACAACTAACAGAAACCCGCGTTCTACAGTAGGTACTGTTACAGAGGTGTACGACTTTATGCGCCTGTTGTACGCTCGTGTAGCAGAAGCATATTCTTACAACACGGGCAAAAAGATGACAAAATTCAGCGAGGATGAAATAGTTGAACATGTGCAGCAAAACTTTGACGGCAAAAAGATAGTGCTGCTTGCCCCCATAGTACGTGGCCGTAAAGGACACTATCGTGAATTGTTTGAACAACTGCGCAAGCAAGGCTACCTGAAAGTGCGTGTAGATGGCGAGATAGTAGAGATGAAAGAGCGCATGCAGCTAGACAGGTATAAGATACACGATATAGAGCTAGTCATTGACCGCCTGATTGTACAACCAGATGCAATGGCACGCCTGAGCCAGAGCATACAGAAAAGCCTGCAGACAGGTAAAGACCTAATGTTCTTGCTGGATGCAGATAAGAACAGTGTAACGCAATATAGCAAGCAACTGATGTGTGCAGAAACGGGGCTTTCTTACGAAGAACCTTCTCCTAATACCTTTTCATTCAACTCTCCGTATGGTGCATGCCCTAAGTGTAAAGGGCTTGGCAGTGTGTATCAGGTAAACATGAACGAAGTAATACCTGATAATACTAAGAGCATTAATGACGGAGCAATTACTCCGCTAGGAGGCGAAAGAGAATCGTGGACTTTCAACCAGGCCACTATCCTTGCTAAGAAGAATAAAATATCACTTACAACGCCTGTAAAAGACATACCAGCCAAACAACTGAATATACTGTTATATGGTAACGAAGAGGGCATCATTACTTACGAAAATGATGACAGCGAAGGCTACACACAAAAAGTAGCAGAGAACCAATATGAGGGTATTGTAAATATGCTGCTACGTTGGTTTAATGAAACAAGCAGCGAAGCCATACGCGACTGGGCAGAAGGATACATGGAGCTGAGCACCTGCCCCGAGTGTAACGGAGCGAGGCTGAAGAAAGAAAGCCTATGGTTTAAACTGGCAGAAAAGAATATTGCTGAGCTTACGCAGATGTCTTTGCAAGATTTGGGCGAATGGTTTAACACAGTAGAAAAGAAACTAAGCAAGAAGCAGAACACGATTGCCAAAGACATACTGAAAGAAATACGCGACAGGCTGCACTTCCTCCTTGATGTAGGACTGCACTACCTTACACTGGACCGTGCAACACGCACACTGAGTGGAGGCGAAAGTCAGCGCATACGCCTTGCTACACAGATAGGCTCCCAGCTTACGGGTATTACATACATACTGGATGAGCCGAGCATTGGCCTGCACCAACGCGATAACCACAAACTGATAAGCGCGCTGAAAAACCTGCGTGATGGCGGCAACAGCGTATTGGTAGTAGAGCACGATAAAGACATCATGTTGGCGTCCGACTATCTGATAGACATAGGCCCTGCAGCTGGCAAACATGGCGGACGCATTGTAACACAAGGCACACCTGCCGAAATATTGAAAGGCAATACAACAACTGCGGGCTACCTGAATCATCAACTAAAAATAGAAGTACCCAAAGAGCGCCGCAAAGGCAATGGCAAAAAGTTTGTGATAAAAGGAGCCAGCGGCAATAACCTGAAGAATGTAAACATAGAGATACCACTTGGCACTTTCGTATGTGTAAGTGGCGTATCGGGCAGTGGTAAAAGTACACTGATAAATGAAACACTCTACCCTATTATTGCCAAGCATTGCTACCACAACTTTAAGCAAACACCTATGCCATATAAAAAGGCGGATGGAGTTGAGAACTTTGACAAAGTAATAGAAATAGACCAGAGCCCTATAGGGCGCACACCGCGCAGCAACCCTGCTACGTATTGCGGGTTCTTCAACGAAGTACGCCAGTTGTTTGCACAAGTACCCGAAGCAAAAATTCGCGGATACAACGCAGGGCGTTTTTCTTTCAATGTAAAAGGCGGCAGGTGCGAAGAATGTCAGGGCGGAGGTATGCGTGTGATAGAAATGAACTTTCTGCCGGATGTATATGTGCCTTGCGAAAAATGTAATGGCCGACGCTATAACAGGGAAACACTGGAGATACGCTATAAAGGAAAATCTATAGCAGATATACTGGACATGACGGTGGATGAGGCAGTAGAGTTTTTTGTGAATGTGAACTACCTGCACCGCAAAATAAAAACACTGCAAGATGTAGGCCTTGGTTATGTAACACTTGGACAGAGTGCGGTAACACTAAGCGGGGGTGAGGCGCAGCGTGTGAAGCTGGCAACAGAATTATCGAAACGCGATACGGGGCAAACAATATATATACTCGACGAGCCAACAACAGGGCTGCACTTCGAAGACATTAAACACCTGTTGGCAGTGTTGAACAGGTTGGTGGAGAGAGGCAATACCGTATTGGTAATAGAGCACAATCTGGATGTGATAAAAGTAGCAGACTACGTGATAGATATGGGTCCCGAAGGTGGTAGCGGCGGTGGCCAGTTGGTTGGCGCCGGTACGCCTGAAGCTATTGCAAAAATAAAAGAGAGCCACACGGGCAGATACCTGAAAGAAGAGTTATAAAACAATAAAGGGCTGATAAAATTCATCAGCCCTTTTCTTATCTGTAAGTAGTGTTTTATTGAACGACAAATTTCTTATTCAGCACTTCGTTGTTTTCTGTATTGATTAATTGCAATGAATAAACACCTGCAGCCCACTGTGCAGTATATACTACAGCTTTGTTTTGTATTTCTGTTGTATATACATGTTGCCCCATCGCGTTGGTGATGATTGCCATGTACTTCGCACTGCCTTTCAGCTCTATATTCAACACTTCTCTTGCAGGCACAGGGTATACTTTAGCATTATCGTCTTCTACATTATTTACAGAAGATGAAGCCCATGGGAATATGCGGAAACCTTCGTCGCTCATATCAAAGAATACATTACCAACACCTTTTACTTTTATTCTGCATCCACCTGCATAAATACCTGCAGGTATGTTTACAGTTTCAGAACCATCGTTTGCTGTATTTGATGCCAGTGTATACGGGAATGTTATACCATCATCTACCGATAGGTAGATATCTACATTACTGCAGCTAACAGGTACTGCTGTAGTATTCGCAACATCCCATGTTATGGTAGAAGATGTGCCTGATTGCAGATAGTCTGCATATAGATTGGGATAAATAATCCTAAACGGACCTGAAGTATTTGTAACATTCAATTTTATCAAATCATCGTGGAGATTGAATGTTCCGTAACCATTGTAAATATCTCTTACCGTCAGCCTGAAATTCAGTACTCTAGATACCTGTGGCAGTTTTTCGCCCAAATAACTGGTAACATTCCTGCGCAGGCTATCTAATCTGGTGAATATGCGCGTTCTTGAAAAATCGGGATTTACGGACCTGAAAATAGGTCCCGTAACTGTTGTATTCGAGAAAGAAGAACCAAAACTTCCCAAATCCCACTCTTCCCAGCAATATGTCAGTGTATCGTGGTCCGAGTCTGTTGCTGCAGGTGCAGTTAGCTCAAAAGGAGTCAGGTATGGTATTTCGTAAGTTTGCTGATATCCAGAAACAATAGGCGGCGTATTGCCTGAAGCAGCAGATGATGCGCAAATAGCACCATTTACCATAAGGAAATCAGTAATCTGGTCGAGGCTTTTTGCATGGAAATATGCATCGCTATGCCCTTGTATATTGTTACCTGCACAAATACCTGCATAAGCCATAATTGTGGTACCCCCGGCAGGCTCATATGCAGCAGTTGAAACACCGTTGGCCGTACAAGAACCTGTATTTGCGTTAAATGTATGCACAGCACCAAACTGATGTCCCATTTCGTGTGCTACAAAGTCATAATCGAACGCAGCACCTAAAGGATTTGGTTGCCCTGTTACACCCTGCGCTTTTTGAAAAGGATCGCATACAGAACCGAGCTGAGCTATACCACCACCACCAGTGCTGAATACATGGCCAATATCATAGTTAGTTGTACCTATAACATTATCAATGTTCGTCTGATTTTGCCCCATCATTGTATTGCCGCTACTGTTTGAATAAGGATCTGCACTACCATCAAGGTATATTACATCATCGTTGTTGGCAACCAGCTCCATGTGTACACCTATCTCCCTTTCATACAAACCGTTTACACGATTTACAGACGTTACAATTGCACTGAGAGACAGCGCTTTGCTTGGAGCAGAAGAACCTGCTGCCGCAGCTGAATACTCACCTGTACATGCAACAACCAATCGATATGTTTTTCTGGATGCACCACTCATTTTGAACTGAACCGGGCGCACATTACCCGAACCCACATTCAACTCCTTGTTCTTGTGTATTTCTCTTACAGTAGTATCGTCATTAGAACAAAACTGGAAATCTCCGCTGCGCTTCAAATTCCGCTGATAATAACACACGTAATAACCCTCGGCGCTGTTATAGCCATATGGGTCTATGATGTATGTATTTTCCCCATCGAAAACAATAGCGTGAAATCCTGTGTATGTAAAGTCAAACTTAGCGGTAACCCCCTTATTATCTTTAGCGATGCCGGTATAGGTTTTTATCTCCGGAAATTTTGCAGCTAATGTTGGATGCAAGCAAGAAGAAGCTGACACTACAAAACTCCTAATTTTACCATCGGGCGATGGCAATAGTATTGTACCTCCCTCAGTACCCAATGCATATTTAAGCTGCGCTTCCTGCAACTTTAACAATGTATAAGACCCCGGGAAAACAACTTGTATTACAGAAGGCGGTACTGCTGTAATATTCGTCCACATATCTGTATAGGCAGACGCATTCAGTGATAAGGCAAGGCATAGTGCCAATGTAATTCTTCTCATACTTAGCGTATTTGAGTTGGGTTTCAGATAACTAAGTTAGCAAAACCCATGCAGGAAAATGTAACCTGTGTGTCTTTTTTATGACAATGACGCTAATCTGAAATTTTGCGAATACCCAGCCTGAGCGAGTTTATTATGAGCACCACATCGCTCAGTGCCATAATACCGGCACCATAAGTTGGCTTCAGCATACCCATTGCTGCTACAGGAATGGCTATAATATTATACAAAAATGCCCAGAACAGATTTTGTTTGATGGTCTGGTCTGTATAAATACCAAGACGAATGGCTTTTGGCAAAGTAGCCAGTTGATTGTTTGATAATATTACATTGGCAGACTGGATGGCTATTTGTGTAGATTCGCTGAGCGATATACCTACTGTAGCTTTTGCAAGAGCAGGCGCATCATTAATACCATCGCCCACCATGGCAGTTGGGGCTTTTGCGAGCAACTCATCCAGTTTGACATTCTTCATTTCAGGACTATGCTCTGCATAAACCTCATCTATACCCAAGTGACTTGCCAAGCGTTCACATTTCTCTTTCTTATCGCCACTGAGCAATATGGTTTTGTAGCCCATTTTTTTCAGTTGGTTGATAGTAGCAACTGCATCCGTTCTTAAAGCATCGGTAATACGCAGTGCGCCTATATACTCACTGTTTTTATAGAGATACAAATCATACCCTGCTTTTGCTACATCTTTATTCAACCATTTTTCAGAGCCAAGTTGCCAAAGGTTGCCTTGTTCATCTCTAGCCTCCATACCCTTGCCTTTTACTTCTTTCACATCTGCAAAAGCGGTTTGTTTTTCATTTTTCCATTGGTTGCTTACAGACTTTGCAATAGGGTGTGAAGAATGATTTTCAATGGATGCAACAACAGATTTAAAATCAGCTTCATTAATGATGTTATTATCAAACACAAACTCATCTACCTGTAGCTTGCCTGTAGTAAGCGTACCTGTTTTATCAAAAACTATCTGCCTGATAGTCTTTAACCTTTCCAATGTATCGCCACCTTTTATAAGCATACCATTTCTGGCTGCCCTACCCAAACCTACTGCTACCGCGGCAGGTGTTGCCAGCCCCATAGCACATGGGCACGATATTACCATTACAGCTATAGCACGCATCATAGCTTCTGCAAAACTGTGATGCAGAAAGAAGTAATTGACAATAATTGTAAGCAATGCTATGCCTGCAACTGTTGGCACAAATATGGCACTGATTTTATCTGCCAGTTTTTGCAATGGTGGCTTAGTGCCCTGCGCCTCGCGCACCATACGTATGATGTTGGACAGCACAGAACTATTGCCAACTGTAGTAGCGCGCACTTTAATATTGCCATCTACCACGAGTGTACCACCAACCACTGCATCTCCTATTATCTTATGCACGGGTACACTTTCGCCCGTTATCATGTGTTCGTCTATTTGCCCCTCACCATATATTATTTCCCCGTCTACAGGCACACTGTCTCCGTGGTTCACCATTACTACATCACCTGCACGTACATACTTGCTTTCTACATCCAGTATGGTTTCTTTGCCCACACTATCTGTCATGATGATGCGTGCATGCTGCGGTTGCAGTTTTACCAATGCATCTATTGCTACCGTGGTAGATTTTACGGTTTGATGCTCCAGCCAATTACCAAGCATTACCAAAGTGATAATAGATGCAGCTGTTTCAAAAAACAGATAATCGTGCGCATGGTCTGTATATACCACAAGGCCAATAATGGAATAGATATAAGCGGCAGATGCACCCAATACTATCAACACATCCATATTGGGTAGGCGGTGCTGCAAAGAACGCAGCGCGCTTTTACCAAACACCCACATACCTATTGCGTATACAGGTGTAGATAATGCCAACTGTACATAAGGGTTGTGCAACCAATGCCAGGAGATAAACATATGCAGCAACAAAGGAATGGTGAATGCTGCACAGATTAATAAATACCTTGTTGAATAATCGTGATGCGCATGCTCGTCAGCAACAGCTCCATCCTGCCCCTCCCTTACCACATGATAGCCCATGCTATCTATAGTATCGTATATCACATCCACATCCTGCGCCTCGGGCAGCGAAAAGCTAACATCGCCCGATGCGGCATTGGCAGAAATATTGGTAGCACCTTTTTTCTCCAACAGTTTCGATATCGTCAATGCGCAATTGCCACAGGTCATCCCCTCTACTACTGTTGCATGTGTTTTCTGCATGATGTTTTGTACCGGCATTTGATAGTATCTTCGCGCTACTATGGCACCGGCTCCGTTATTACAAATTTCCTATTCTTTGGCCACAATAGAAAATGCTGTAAATCAGTTGTGGCAATCTGCACATCAATACAACGTATGGGCCTTCAGCGGCGAGATGGGTGCAGGCAAAACCACCTTTGTACACACCCTTTGCAATACGCTTGGGGTACAGGACGCTGTAAGCAGCCCCACATTTGCACTGATAAATGAATACCATTTTCTGAAAGACGGCACAGACCGCACCATATATCATATGGACTGGTACCGCCTGCGCGATACGGAAGAAGCCATCAATGCAGGGATGGAAGACTGCGTGATGCAGAAAAATAACTATTCCTTCATAGAGTGGCCGGAAAAAGCACCTGAATTACTGCCACATCCGCACCTGTGGATTACCATTGAATCTACAGGGCCTGACACACGCAACATGACTGTTTGGGTGAAATAAAACATACGCAATAGCATATTTTTTATATCTGCTTTATGACGACAATCAATCGCCCTTCTGCAATAGTTTTATATCTTACAGTATGCATTTGATTGATGCTATCATAAAAGGATTTTTGCTTGGACTGTTTATGGCTATCTCGGTAGGCCCTACGCTGTTTGCCGTATTGCGCTATAGCCTGAACCACAGCTACAAAGCCGGCATTGCGTTTATTGCCGGGGTGTCGCTGAGTGATATACTGTATGTAACCATTGCCAATGTAGCGGCAGAATGGCTGGAACTACTGAATGAATATGAAAAATACATTGCATATGGCGGTGCCATTGTACTTATTATTGTCGGGCTGGCAGGGGTCATCAGAAAGTATAAACCGGTGAGACCCAGCGCAAAAACCATTACCATCAGCGGAGGACACTATTTCCGCATATTCAGCAGTGGTTTTCTGATAAACACATTTAATCCGGGTGTTATTATTATATGGCTAGGCGCTGTTACTGCTACAGCTAATACCACGTCTTTATACAGATTTGTACTGTTTGGTACTTGTCTGGGGCTGATACTTTCCATAGACATATTAAAAGTATTTTTGGCAGATGCTATCCGCCGCAAGCTTACACTGCGCAGAATCATGTATTTGCAGAAAATATCTGCCATTTGCATATTGTCTATAGGTATTGCTTTATTCATCAGTACTGCATTGAATATCCATTTTAAGCAGCCTGAAATCAAACAAAGGACATCGTATCAGCAAATTCAATCCGTATATAATACAAACTTTGCCAAAGCTTAGTATCTTTGCCGCCTCATGTCTGACGCGATTCGCCACGAATGTGGATTGGCTTATATCCGCCTGCTGAAGCCACTGGCATATTACCACCGCAAATACGGTACAGCTTTCTACGGCCTTAACAAACTGTACCTGCTCATGGAAAAGCAACATAACCGTGGACAGGACGGCGCCGGTATAGCAACCGTAAAGCTAAATACAGAACCGGGACACCAGTTTATGCACCGCCTGCGGGTAAGCGGCGCACAAGCTATCTCCCAGATTTTCCAGAACGTACAACAAGAAGTTAGCGAGCTTGAAAAGATGTACCCTGAGATACGCCAGTATCCGGGACTGCTGAAAGGCTATCTGCGCTTTATGGGCGAAGTGTTGCTGGGCCACCTGCGTTACGGTACACAAGGCAAGAATAATATTGAGTTCTGCCATCCGTTCCACAAGCCGGACATCAACCCGACACGCAACCTTGCCATGGCGGGCAACTTCAATCTCGTAAATACGGATGAATTGTTTGACCTGCTGAATGCACACCCTACCAGCACCATCCGCGAGAGCGATTTGGGCGCTATGATAGAAATGGTGCATTACTACCTGTGCATGGCAGATGAAACAGACCCGCAAAACCTGAATCTGGAAGGTGCACTGAAACAAGCAGCAGCTCATTTTGACGGCGGTTTTGTTTGCAGCGGCCTTGTAGGTAACGGTGACAGCTTTGTACTGCGTGATGCAAACGGCATACGCCCTGCATATTTCTACAAAGATGACGAGGTAGTGGTTGTTGCATCTGAGCGTCCTGCTATCATGACGGCATTCAATGCACCACTGGAAGAAGTAAAGGAACTGCAACCGGGGCATGCTGTTATTGTTAAAGCAAACGGCGACTTCAGTAATCCGCGCATACTAGCAGAAAAAGAACTAAAAGCATGCAGCTTCGAGCGCATTTACTTCAGTCGTGGTAGCGATACAGAAATATATAAAGAACGTAAGCAACTGGGACGCAACCTTGCAGAGAAAGTACTGGAGGCTGTAGACTACAAGCTGAAGAATACCATCATATCATTCATACCGAATACAGCAGAGACTGCTTTCTATGGTTTGATAAAAGGGCTGGAACAGTTCCTGAATAAAATAAAAGTAGAACGCATTACATCGGGCAAGTTGAGTGCTGAAGAAACAGAAGAACTCATCAACCGCCGTGTACGCATCGAAAAGATAGCCATCAAAGACGTGAAGATGCGCACCTTCATTACTGAAGATGCAAGCCGCAACGAGATGGTGCAGCATGTGTATGACATTACCTATGGTACTGTAGAGCGTGGCGTTGATACACTGGTTGTGATAGATGACTCGATAGTACGCGGTACTACACTGCGCGAAAGCATTATTAAAATGCTGGACAGGCTGGGGCCAAAACGCATCATCATTGTTTCTTCCGCACCGCAGATACGCTATCCCGACTGCTATGGCATAGACATGAGCCGCATGGGCGATTTCATTGCCTTCCAGGCTGCTGTTGCTTTGCTGAAAGAAAATGGCAAAGAAGCACTGCTGGATGAAGTATACGCTAAATGTAAAGCCGCAGACGAAGCTGGTACACTGAAAGAACAAAACTTTGTGCAGGCTATCTACTCACCGTTTACTCCGGATGAGATAAGCACACAGATTGCTAAGATGCTGCGTCCTGATGATGTAACTGCCGAAGTGGATATCATTTACCAATCGATAGAAGGCCTGTATGATGCATGCCCTAAGAATCATGGTGACTGGTATTTTACCGGTAACTATCCTACACCGGGTGGTAATAAAGTAGCCAACAAGGCCTTTATCAACTACATGGAACGCAAGGAAGGCAGGGGTTATTAATATATTTTATTGATAAACAAACACTTAGAAAACTGCTGAAAAATTAATTTTCAAATACTGAATTATTACATAGTTTCGGTGCCTTATAAAAAATAAGGCACCTTATTTTTTGCGTAAAAGAACCGGTTGCAGCGACTAAAAATCGATACCGAATATTGAACAAACAAACACAACCAAACCGGTTGGAATACTGTTATCATGTAAGACGATTTTGTTTTTAAAACCCTTAAAACAACAACGCATACGGAAAGATGATAAACATCAAAAACAAAGAACAAGAAGCATGCTCGCTACTGGTAGTAGATATGAACGGACGTGTATGTTATGAAACAAGTATGGAACCATTGGCCAATCTTACATTAGACCTGCGTTCTTTACTATCTGGTATTTATACGCTTATATTCCAAACAACAAATACCAGCTTCACACAGCAGATAGTAAAATACTGATTGCATATTATTTGCACTACACACTACATAAATAAAGCCGCTCAATGAGCGGCTTTATTATTATCAGAAATGTTGCTGTGTATTAGAATGTTCTGTTTACACCCACTACGTAACGGAAGTTTGCGTAATCCGGATTTGCATACGGCGGGCGATTGAGCAAGAATGGCATATCGAAACGCAGCGTAAGCGGGTTGGCTTTATTGAACCAACCAAACTTCTTAACCGTCAGTGCAAAGCCAAGACCTGCATCTACACGGATATCGCTCCACATAGTAGTAGGTGCAATATTCCAGTATTGTGAAAGAGTTGCATTGCTCAGCTCTATTGCACCCGCATCTGCAAACAGGTAGGCATCCAAATGCAGATAATCACGCAGGTATTTCGGACGGAATTTTATGTACTCATCAAAATCTACCTCGGCACTTGCAGATGCACCACTACGGCCTTTGTAGCCTATCAATATATTACCATTGCGCTGGTCTGCTACAAAATAGCCTGCATAGCCACGCAGATTCAAACCACCACCCATCTGAAAATGGTTTGTTTCGTACTGAGAAATATTGCTCCAGTTATCAGGTATGAACCCGATGCTGCGGGTGTATTTATTTTCCATCAGCTCTTCGGGGTTTGCACCTGCCAGCCACAATGCACTTTCGTTAGGCACATTGCTACCTGTACCATAGCGGCCAAAGATGCGTGTGCGGATTTCCAACTTGCCCAGCTTGTTATAGTTTACTGCTTCAAGCTGTGCATATGCATAATTGAATGCAGCAGGATTATTACCCGTCAGGAATGGTGCACGCAAGCTGAATTTGTAATTACCATATCCTCTCTTGTATGCATAGCTATGAGACCATGAAGCATTGAGCGATGAATTGGGCATAGCGCGTGCGCTGCTCCATTCGTTCTGATAAATCAGGTAATCTCTGTCGTAGCTAAGCGAACGCCACATAGTTTGTGCATAGAGCGACAATGTATTGCGGCTGTTGACAAGATAGTTTCCGCCAACACGATGATACCACAAACCATCTAAGAAACGGCTGCTGATTTGCGAATGCAGTTTAGGCACCCAACGTGTGATGGGCGATGTGTGTGTGAATGTATAGTTTACAGGCACATACTTTTCGTACCAGCCCTGGCTAACAGTAGATTTGAAATCGTAGTGCTGCAATACGTGTGTATTCCACCAAATAGTAGCATCTACTTTGTGCATCGTATATAGATAATCTCCCTCGAAATGGATACCTGCTTTTATACCATCTACAGGATTGTACCATACATCAGGACGCACATACATGCGCTTGTGTCTTCTGTCCCATGGTGCAGATACACCACCATCCAGTTTTACAGCTATTGCCTTAGGAGATAATGGTAAACCACGTGTTTTATAGTTATCCAGTATGTACACGTCTGCCAGTCTGTAACTTGTATCTATCTGCACATTGCGAATACCATCGGGTACTTGCACATAAGCAGTGTACTCATCGTGCAGCTTGCCCCAGCCATACCATTTAGGCAATACCGTTGCAGGTGTTTCTTTTACAAACCATGTATTAGGTATGTGGAAGTTTTGCTTTTCGCCATTGCGTGTGGTTACAGTAAAATCTATAGGCATTTGCATCTGCCCCCTGCGGCGGAATCTGATAGCAAATGTATCGTCTGATTTTCTGCGTATGCCTTCAATACTATAGTCAATAGCTTTTGTAGTTTCCAACCATTGGTCGAAGAACCAGTTGAGGTCAACCTTAGTATATTGAATAACAGAATTGCGAAAATCTTCGAAATAAGGATGCGCAAAACGCCATTGGTGGAAATAGTTTTTCAGTGCAGCCTGAAACAATGAATCGCCCAATGTGTATTGCAGATTGTAGAGCATGGTAGCCGTTTTGTAGTACACCCCGCGATAACCACCCTCGTGACCAACCGCATCGTTAAAATCATTTGAGTGTGTATTGAGCGGCAGCTCTTCTTTATTCAATGCATCAAACAAGTATGCGTTATATACTCTTTTATCAACCACTACTTCAGGCTCGTAAAACAAACCTTTGTAGCCTTTAGGTTTATTATCAACCAATGTATCGCCATCTATGCGGCGCAGGCCCCATGCTGTGAGGAACTGCGTAAAGCCTTCATCAAGTGCAGCACGGTATGTTTCGTTATTACCCACCTGACCGTAGAACCAATTGTGCGCAATCTCGTGCACCAACAAACCACGATAACCGGGGTCGCTACCACCATCCAATGTCAGCATCGGGTATTCCATACCATCTGCTGCATCTGCCGCTACCATTTTAGGGTATTGGTACATGCCTACATCTTCAGAGAAAGTCTTGATGATTTTTGCAACATAATCTGCAGCATTCTGCCAGCCTTTTGCATGTGGTTCCTGCACAAGTGCTACGCATTCCACACCATTCCATGTAGTAGTACCTATGCGGTAAGTAGGGTCTGCAGTAAATGCAAAGTCGTGCACGTTGTTTGCTTTGAATCGCCATACTTTGCGCTCGTCTTTTTTGTAAGGAATTATCTCACTTGGTTTTTCATTCCACGGCTTCTTCGCAAAGTTTTTGATATCCAGTTTTGCACGCAGGTCGTCAGGCAATACTTCCTTCCTGTTTTGCAATGCACCTGTTGCTTCTACTATATAGTTTGATGCAAAATCGAGCGATACATCGTAAGAACCGAAGTCTGCATAAAACTCTTTATTAAGGTGTTGATGTGTATCCCATCCAAACTTGCGGTCGTACACACATATTTTAGGAAACCACTGCACACCGTTGTAGTGCTTGTAGCCCCATGCATCATACATCTTCATACGGCGGCGCGTAGCACCATTGTCGTAATAGGTCATGAAATTCATGCTGAAAGTAACCTTGCTATTGGGCAACAATGGTTTTGGCAGGTACACTTTCAATATGGTATTATCAAGCTCTGTTTTTACTTCCTGCCCGTCGGCCTTCAAGCCATCGATGGTAGTACCAAGCCCTTGCTTCTCGTACCTGCCCATACGTACTTTGGTATTGATAGCCTCTTCCAGATCGTGCAGGTGCGAGCCTTTTACAAAAGCATTCTGCCACAGGTGGAAATATACAAAGCGTAATGTATCGGGCGAGTTGTTCCAATACTCCAGCGTTTCTTCAGCAGATATGACATTAGTCAGCTCATTAACCTTGGCATCTATCTTATAGTGAACATCCTGCTGCCAGTAAGCCCCATCAGGTTTGCGGTTTTTCCAATACAGCGGATTGGAAGCACTTCTGTAATCGCCCGATTGTGCAAAAGTTGTTGTAGCAACTGTGAAGCACAGCAACAGAGATAAATATCTTCTCATATTAATCTTTTCGTAAAACTGCGTGAAAATACAACAAGGAAAATTGGCAGAAAGGGGGAAGTTTATAACAGGTGTTAATAGTTACGCGGATTATTTAAGGTATTTTTTACATTTAATTTACTCTTAATCCGAACTTATTGGTATATTTTTGTAGCTGAGGCAAATGAAGTGTGTGGTCGATATCGGATACAGCCCCTGTATGAGCTAACACCAGAGCTACAACCACAAAGCCTTCATCATATTACCGTTCTCAATTGCAGAGCGGTTTTTTTTATGGGTTTACTGATTGGTGTTGAGGAATTGTTTTACTGCTTCATTCCAATCATTTTTATGAGCTATCAGGTAACTTTCATGACCTGACTCTGGGAACAACACCAATTGCTTTTTACCTGCAAGATTTTGGTATACCCTATCTATCTCGGCACGGGTTACCCTATCATCTTTTTCACCAAACATCAATAGTGCAGGAAAAGTTACCGCCTTTGCATAATCCTGCGGATTATGGTTATATGCCCAGAAACCATTTTCAAACCCACCCCAAAACATAAGCATGTGTGCCATAGGGAATTTGGGCACATGCATCATATCGAAGCGAATAGCAACGGCATCATACATTGTTCCGAACGGACACTCTATCATAATACCTTGGGGGCTGACATATTTTTCATGAACAGCACGAAGTATTGCCGCAGCACCCATAGATGTACCCAATAGATAAATATTTTGCTCGCCCTGCTCCTTGCAATAATCAGCACAGACTTTTACATCTTCAGCTTCTTTATAACCCAGTGTTACCTGATTGCCTGATGACGCACCAGAACCAACAAAATCGGCAAGCATAACCTTATAACCCATTGAATGGAGTATTTCAGCTTTTTCAACCATACCCGACTTCTCTCCTGAAAAGCCGTGAAAGATGATAACAGTACCTTTTGATGAATCTTTATCTAAAAACCAACAATCTATATCCCCCCTTCCTTTCAATACAATATGCTTATAAGCATCGGAAGGCTTTGTTTGGTTAAGTGGTTTAGGATTATTAACACCTGTAAATAGTATCTTGATTTTATCTGCAGCAGTTAGCTGTCGTGCATCTGTCTTTACAGACACATCGTTGGAATAGTGGGTGAATTTATACGCATGAATAGCCGCGACAACATTTAGTAGAATAAATATTACAAACAGCCAACGCAGGATTCTCTTCATAGTTTACAGGCAATGATTTCGTTATTCCTCCCAACCCAGCTCTTTCAGCATACGTTTGGCTTCGCGTTTGCGTGGGCCACCCTCATCTACTATGCTTAGCAGTATGTCTTTTGCTTTGTAGCGGTTGCCCAATGCAACATAACAGCGTGCGGCACCAATAGCTGCTTCCTGACGTTTGCCCTTACTGCTTGCACCACGCATTTCCTGTGTATAGAGATTAAGCGCGTCGCTTGCCTTGCCCGATTTTAATAACTGGTCTGCTTTATCAATTTTGCTGACAGGCTCTAATGCTTCTTTTTCGCTTATTGTTACCGCTTTTACATCTTCAGTAGGCTGGTAGCTGTTGCCTGTAGCTCTTGAAGCATTTCCCGCTTGCATATCTGCTACATCTGAGCGTTCTTCTTTTGGCTTCATGCGCTGCTCTTCTACAAACTGGTTCTTTGCAGATGTTGCATATTTATCGGGGTTATCGTTTTTGATAGCACCCAATAATTGCTGCGTTGTTTTCTTTGCAGCTGCTGCTTCTATTTTATTGCCAAGCCTTTTCAGCAGTCCCTGCTTCTCTTCTTTTTCGGGTGCAGGTGCAGCCATTGCCACTACTCCCTTATCTTTTGTTGCGGGGCTTTGCGTTATAGATGGTTGCGTGCCTACTTCTGCTGCACCATTGCTTATCATATCCGCTGCTGCAGCTACTGCCTGTTCTGTATCTTCTACATATTGCGCTACTGCAGGTTGCTCTACAGGTGCAGGCTTTGGTAGCTCTTGCGCTACGGGTTGGCTTTCCTGCAATACATCGTTTGTAAGCCTGTAGTACCATATACCAACTATTGCAAACAAGATAACAGCCGCAACAGACATTGTCCTGAAAGCAAAATAGCTCCTCACAGGTTTTGCCTTTATCATGGCAGGTGAAGGCTTTTTCTTCGTGTCGTTTGTATGGGTATTATTTGCAGCTGACATATTTATATTGCGTGACGCCTGCGGATTTGCAGCACCAAGATGTTTTGTAAGGAAATCGGCATTGATGGTGTTCATTACTTCTATACCTTTTCCCTGCTGTGCCATCAGCCCGTCTGCAGCATCGCTGCACATAGGGCAACTGTGAAGGTGCTGCTCAACTGCATGCGCCTCTTCGGGGCTCATGCTGCCGCTTACATACTCCTTCAGTTGCTTTTTAGTAAGACAACTGCTCTGCTCGAAAATATGTTTCAATTGTTCCTTACTCATGTGTTCACGTTTCTTTTCGCCTCAAGTTTTATTTTCAGGTTTCGCTTGCCGTTCTGTATCGCACTTTTTACCTGCATCATGGTATAGCCTGTTTGTGCAGTTATATCTACGTAGCTCATCTTCTGCATATAAAACAGCTTGATGCAGGTACGCTGCTCATCATTCAGTTCTTCTACGCATGTTTCCAGATTATCCAGCAATTGCTCCTGTTCTATCTTATGATGCCATTCATCCTCAAATTCCATATTTTCTCCATGTTCGGCATCCGTATTTATCTCATGAACGGTTTTGCGGAGCTGCATGAAGCAATAATTTTTGCTTACTTGGTATAGCCATGGCTTGAATGCTTCTACCTTAAAACGACGCAAGTCTTCCAGCAGTTTTATGAATATCTGCTGCATGGCATCTTTTGCAGCTTCGGGGTCTTTCAGGTATTTGAGGCATATACCATACACCAGATGCCCGTAACGCTCAAAAAGCGCTGTAAACGCAGCCTGCTCGCCCCGCTGTGCATAGCGAAACACCAGTTCTTCATCGGCCAGTTTTTTATAATCTCCCTGCGGCAAAAGTCTACTCCCTTTATTCAGTTTCAGTTCAAGTAAAAATAAACAAATAGATGTTAAGAAATCATCATAATACATATACTCAAAAAGAGTATATACAATCTTGTCACATAAGGCTGAGAACCTATGTTTTTCTGCTTCAAAAAGCTATATTTGCCCCACTTTATTTACAACACATAGTTTTAATATGAGTTCATTATTCTACTTAGTCCCGGCGTTTGGTGTGCTGGCGCTGCTATACACCATGGTCAAGGGCGCATGGGTTAGCAAACAAGATGCCGGCAACGACCGCATGAAAGAAATTTCTAAGTACATAGCGGAGGGTGCTATGGCGTTTTTGAAGGCAGAGTATAAAATACTCACCTATTTCGTAATCATAGCGGGTTTGCTGCTGGGCTTCATGGGCTACAGCAATCCTAAATCGAGCCCCGTGATAGCGCTTGCGTTCATCATTGGTGCTGTATTCAGCGCATTGGCAGGTTTTATAGGCATGCGCATAGCTACAAAGGCCAACGTACGTACTGCACACGCTGCACGTACCAGCCTCAGCAAGGCACTGTCTGTTTCTTTTGGCGGTGGTGCTGTAATGGGTATGGGTGTTGCCGGTCTGGCGGTGCTGGGTCTTGGTAGCCTTTTCATCATTTTCAAAATGATGTTTGCACCAGATGCATTGGTAAACAGCGAAGAAATGGAACGTGCTATTGAAGTACTGACAGGTTTCTCTCTGGGTGCTGAAAGCATTGCACTGTTTGCACGTGTGGGTGGTGGTATCTACACAAAAGCTGCAGACGTTGGTGCTGACCTTGTAGGTAAAGTAGAAGCAGGTATTCCTGAAGATGACCCACGCAACCCTGCAACTATTGCAGATAACGTAGGTGATAACGTAGGTGACGTAGCAGGTATGGGTGCCGATCTTTTCGGTTCTTATGTTGCTACCGTACTGGCTACAATGGTACTGGGCCGCGAAACTGCATCTGTAGATAATTTCAACGGCTTTGGTCCGATATTGCTGCCTATGCTGATAGCAGGTTTCGGTATCGTTCTTTCTATCATTGGTACTATGATGGTACGCATATCTGACAGTGCAGGCATTAGCACAAGTGCTGTGCAAAGAGCGCTGAACATGGGCAACTATGGCTCTATGGTACTGACTGCAATTGTTTCTTACTTCCTTGTAATGTATATACTGCCATCTTCTATGGAGCTGCGCGGCCATGTATTCAGCAATACGCAAGTATTTGGTGCTATCGTGATAGGCCTTGTGGTTGGTACGCTGATGAGCATCATTACAGAATACTATACTGCAATGGGTAAACGCCCTGTATTGAGCATCATCCGTCAGTCTGCAACAGGCCACGCTACAAACGTTATCGGCGGTCTGGCTATTGGTATGGAAAGTACATTCCTTCCTATTCTGGTACTTGCTGGTGGTATCTGGGGTTCTTATGCTATGGCAGGCCTTTATGGTGTGGCAATAGCTGCTGCAGGTATGATGGCTACTACGGCTATGCAATTGGCAATCGACGCTTTTGGCCCGATAGCTGATAACGCAGGTGGTATTGCCGAAATGAGCGAACTGGAAAAAGAAGTACGTGAAAAAACTGACATACTGGATGCCGTTGGTAACACAACTGCTGCTACAGGTAAAGGTTTTGCGATTGCATCTGCTGCACTGACTGCACTGGCACTGTTTGCTGCTTATGTAGGTGTTGCAGGCATCGATGGTATTGATATCTACAAAGCAGAAGTACTGTCTATGTTGTTTGTTGGTGCTATGATACCTTTCATCTTCTCTTCTCTGGCTATCCGCGCGGTTGGTGAGGCTGCTATGGCAATGGTTGAAGAAGTTCGTCGCCAGTTCCGTGAAATACCGGGCATTATGGAAGGTAAAGGCAAACCTGAATACGACAAGTGTGTTGCTATCTCTACAGATGCTTCTATCAAAAAAATGATACTGCCGGGTGCCATCACAATTGCGGCTCCGTTGTTGGTAGGTTTCCTTGCAGGCCCTGAAGCACTGGGTGGTATGCTTGCAGGTGCTACTGTAAGTGGTGTACTGATGGGTATGTTCCAGAACAACGCAGGTGGTGCTTGGGATAACGCTAAGAAATCTTTCGAAAAAGGTGTTGAAATAAATGGCGAGATGTACTACAAAAAATCTGATCCGCACAAAGCATCTGTAACAGGTGACACTGTGGGCGATCCTTTCAAAGACACATCAGGTCCGTCAATGAACATCCTGATTAAACTGATGTCTATTGTTGCACTGGTTATTGCGCCTACACTGGCAAACATGTACAGCAATAAAACTACAGAAACAGCAAAAACACCTGTTAAACAGGAAGTGAAAGCACCTGTAGTAACAATGAAATAGTTAAGAGTTGTTATTAAGAAAAAACACCGCTAAATGAGCGGTGTTTTTTTATTGCGGTTTGTTATACAATTTACTTTTTACAATGCCTCTTTTGTGCAGCCAGTGTGCCATAGATACACGCAACACACCAAAGCCATACTTCATACTTCGGCTGAAATTGATGCTGCTTGCTTCTTCAAAATATTTGGTAGGACATGTAACCTCGCCTATCTCGTAGCCATTCATAAATATCTGCGATATCATTTCGTTGTCGAATACAAAATCATCGCTGTTGTGCGTGAAATCGATAGAACGGATAACCTCTGCACTGAATGCACGATAACCTGTATGGTATTCGCTCAACTTTTGCCCAAGCATAATGTTCTCGAACAATGTAAGGCAACGGTTGAAGATGTATTTATACATGGGCATACCACCTTTCAGTGCACCTTTACCCAGTATACGGCTACCGAATGATACAGGATATACATCAAATGCAATTACAGCGGCCATAGCATGTATCAGCTTTGGTGTATACTGATAGTCGGGGTGAAGCATGATAACAATATCTGCACCTATCTCCAATGCTTTTGCATAGCAGCTTTTCTGATTGCCACCGTACCCCTTGTTTATTTCGTGGCGTATTATGTGCCTGATACCCAGTTTCGCACCCACCTCGGCCGTATTATCGGGGCTGTGGTCATCTACCAGTACCACATCGTCCACTATATCAAATGGTATCTCTGCATACGTGCGCTCCATTGTAAGGGCGGCTTTGTAAGCAGGCAGTACTACCACTATTTTTTTACCGTTCAGCATATATTCTGGTCAAAAGTAAAACGTCTTAATTCAAAAGTGAAATCAAAGGGCTTAATTCGCCACTTTATAATCACCATCAACAGGTTTCATGCCTGTTACAATCAGGTTGCTGGTTGCTTTTCCCAATATCCTATCCTGCATATCATACACTCTACACTCTACGTGTATTATTTTCTTACCTGCACGTATCACTTCTGATGTTGCCTTTAGTCTGTCACCCTCTTTTATAGCATACAGGAAATCTACATTCAGGTTCAGTGATGTGTAGTGGTTATTCGTATCCAGACTTACTACAGCCCAGCCTATCACCTCATCCATCACCAATGCCATCATGCCACCGTGTATATTGCCATATGGGTTGGTCATTTCATGCTTCACCTCCAGCGAAATCGTGGCCTTGCCTTTGTCTATAGCTTCCAGCGTAAAATTCATCCAATTGCCTGCTGCAGAACGTGAGTCTGTCACAACCTTTCCCAGATAATTATCCTTTATAAATTGCAGCAATGCGCCCTGCGGTATTTCCTTATAACTCATTTCTTCTTCTTATTTTCTTTGGCAACTTTCAATGCTGTTACCATCTCAATCATTTTATCTATGCGGCGTTGTCTTGTTTCAGGTTTCTTAGCCTCTACTATCGCCTCTACATATTCTTTCTTGTGGGTAAAGGACATTGCATTGAAAAAATCTTCAAGCCCTTTAAAAGGTTTCATAGCCGCTATTGCATCTGCCGGCAATGCAACTGTTCGTTTCTCATAATCTATCCCTTCCATATTGCGCTCCTTTGCTGTCTTGTCTCTCAGGTAGGTTTTATTGAGGTCTTTTTCTTTTATACGCATACCGCTCCAAACATCACTGATTGAAGCTGAGCTTACAAAATGATAGGTAGATTTATTGACAACATCCCAACCATCATCTCTTACAAGATCCGAAATGATGCCACTGCTCTTCTTAGGATATGCAATCCAAACCACTGCATCTTTTTCAAGCCTAGATATCAGTTTTTCGTAGTGCTTGTCAAGATCAACCTTGTTGCAGGCAAACAATATGCACTGATTGTATTTTGCTTTACCTGCAAGGTTTGTTTTTACCTCAAAAGCATCAAACATACCCAAACAATCATCGGGCATATTTAACACCAGCAAGGGGCTATCCTGTTTTAACCTCAGTTTGTCAGTTACAGCCATTACATATGTAATTTGGGCGCAAAGTTACCTGTTTTTATGTGGTATGCCCAAAACAAAAGCGGACCGAAAAAATTCGGCCCGCTCATTGTTATGTCAAAAATCAAAATTACCTGGTAATCACAAATGGCTTGGTTGCCATAGCTTCTGCATCTATCACTTTCAGTACATAATTGCCTGCAGGCAAAGCATGCACGTCTATCACCTCTTTCTTCATGCCTCCTGATTTCAGCTTCAGCACTGTTGATCCGACACTGTTTACCACAATCATGTCCGCACCTTTTGCAGGAGCGTTATCAAACTCCAGGGTTATGTTATCTGTAGCAGGATTTGGATATAAATTCACGCCCTTGCCCGCTTCTATGTTTGATATACCCAATGGTATTATCATAGCAGTTGTGTCAGAACCACAATCATTTGTCAGTATCAACAATACCTTATAATTGCCGCTGTTGGCATAGATATGTATTGGGTTTTGCATGATAGAACTACTACCATCACCAAACAACCATAGTATAGTATTGGCATTAGACATACCACCCACTGTAAAGCGATATTTATTGCCTTCTCTGGTATATGTGATACCTGAGGTTCTAGGCAATGGTTTCAGTGTTACATTCACAGTATCGCTGCCTATGCAATAACGGTCAACCTCTACCCAGTATTTACCAGGCTGGTCTTTGACATTGATTGTTTGTGTCTGCAGTTGATTGTTCCACATATATGTAGCACCAAAATGACCAGCGTCCAGTATGATATCCTGCTTTTCACAACCTACTATATCAGCGCCCAGATTTACTACAGGCGCCTGCCCTACGAATGCCTTAATTGGCAACAGCGGACTTTCACAAACTGAAGCCGGTTTGCTATAAAATACTCTTCCATTAAACATCCTGCCTGCGTTGGTACTGCCGAACTGAGCACATAGCCCCGTACCGGTTTCAATAGACAAATCCGGATTGGTATAGGTTGTAGTACCATTCGTATACGAAGCATTGTAGTTGAAATAGAAACCGTATGTAGTACCGCTATTGAGTAATATAGGATTGTTTACTGTAAATCTTGTTAGCGTTGTTGTAGACGTAGCATTGACAGTTGCTGTACCCAACAGTGTCCATGCTGCTGCATTTGTTTCATTGCCTATAAATGTACCAACTCGGTAATACACATTAACTGTTTGCGAACCAGTGGCTGCAAATAATGCTGCAAAACTATCTACACGCAAATTGGTAGCTGGTATAAGATTTACCATTGCACCACCGGTACAGCCATTGCCTGCTGCAGAAGTGGTAAATAATGACCCTGTATCTGTAGTAAGCGGCTCTGAACATACATACAGCAGCGTATCTTTCTGCATGTTTGGAATACGCAGTGTATCACCTACAAAAAGTTTATTACCATAAACAGGTGTTCTGTACCAATTGTGCCTATAGCCATCAGGCAATACATGCAACATTGCCTCTTGTCCTATACAAACAGAATCGACTCTTATCACAGGTATGTTTGCAGAAGGTTTAACCAGAAAGTTGTTGAATGACGAGGTATCATTTGCAGGGATATCATCAGGACCTGCCTGCGATATTATAGCGCGCACATTAAATGGCCCTGTAAACATGAATGTGTAGTCAGGAAATGTTAATGTATCTGTACGGAATGGCGCTAGTGTATTTGTGTAAGGCAATATGTTTGTAAGCACTGTAGGACCATTCAGATTGAGGCTAACAGTGAAGCCTGTAACAGGTGTTGTACCATTGTTATAGATAACTACTTTGGCAGGTACTACTTTGTACGGGCACAGTTCCATGCCATCTTTAGGCGTAAGTACAGTTTGTACTTTTACATCTTTATTTGGTGCAGGTGTTATCGTAACTACATAATCTTCTGTTTCGCCTGTTGCATTGTTTGTACAGGCATTAGCAGCAGCATTTCCTGATGCCGCACTGCGTATACGCAAGCCTGTAGGGCCAGGCACTGCGCCGGGAGGCACTTGAAATGTAACACTACCATTAGGTGCTGATGTATTTATTTGTACCCACTCGCTTGCTTCAAAAGTACCGTTCTGATTTGCATCTAACCACATAGAACCGATGGCAGGCGCACCATACTTAACTTTTAGTACATACAAACCACCAGCTTGCAAAGAAGCTGTTGTTGAGCCACCGATAGGATACTGTGTATAAAAGCCCGGTGCTGAGCCCGGAGAAGCGTTATTTAATGTAGTTTCAAGTATCTGAACAGAATCTATTGATAATCCCGGTGCACCACCCAAACCGGTTTTGCAATAACAGAAATAGAAATTATTAAATGTTATAGCTACAGGTGCTGTGATTGACGATTGATTGCCATTAGCACATGTAACTACACACCTATAGTTGGTAGATGTGATGATAGATGTAGTGAGCGAAGCCGTTGTAGCACCTGCAACATTAGTATAAGTACTACCTGTAGTTGGTTTAGACTGCCATTGGTATGAAATACCTGTACCATAGCTGTGACCTGTTAGTGAAATTGTGAAATTGCCGGGACAAACTGTAGATGGCCCTACAATAGTACCTGCATTTGGCGTACCGGAACAAGCAGGTGTTGGCGGATCAAAACGAAAGCCGTTGCCATTGCCCGGCCATGCAGTGGCAGTAGCCGTAGATGTAAACGAACCATTTACTGCATTTATAAACCTATTAGCACCACCTACAGCATCTTCTATACCAATAGAACGGCCTGTGGTTAATGCACCAGCCTGAGTACCATATAAAAACTCTATACGCCCGGGGAATATAGAAGTAGGGCCGTATAGCTTTATCATAAAGTTTATCAGGTTTGTAGTTGTAGCACTAAAACCTGAACCTACAGCATTTCTCCACTCAAAAGCATAGACACCATTACCTGCAAGGCCATGTACCATACTACCCACACCTGTTGGTGCAGGAAAATTTGCGCCCATATCGCCAAACCACGCTGCTAGTGTGTTGTTAGGAACCGTTGCAGAAAACAAATTTCCAGGTGCACGCCCTTGTGCAGCAGATACAGACAGTGTTTGATTGCCCATTCCTATCCAGCCATTTGTACAGAATGTAACCTGTGTAAAATTGTTGCCATTGTAAGTAAATGTAAATGGCAGATTTACCAATACAGATCCATCATCCTGATTGCCCGACATACCGGGAGAAAGCTGTGCATCAGTATTAATAATTGTCCCGTTAACCTGCGAATAGGCTTGTCCTGTTAATGCAGTGCGAACATACGCTGTTATCTGTGCAGATAACTTACTACTGATACTTAGCGTTAATAACAAGAGTAGTATTCTTGTTTTTGATTGTAGATACTTGTAAGACATAACAAGGGTATTTATGTTGTTTAACGTAAGGGAGTAATCAATGTTAGACGGCAAGATGTGAAAAAGGGCATGAGGTTGTAATTTGTATAACAAAGGTAGAGTAATATTTTACCATGTAATTTTTATTAACACTTTTTAACACGTTTTTAATTAGTAAATTTTAATGTAAAATTAATATCCACCATTCCTTAACCAGTTTTTATGCAAATTGCTTTGTATAATCAGGTTAATCTATTAACACTATAAATTTGGTCTATATAGGTTTTATAGCGTAGGTTTGTATAACTATTATCAATATTATGACCATTACACAATTAGAATATGTTGTCGCTGTAGCTACATACAAAAGCTTTGTGGCAGCTGCAGATAAATGCTTTGTGACACAACCGACACTCAGCATGCAAATACAAAAACTGGAAGAAGAACTTGGTATAAAGCTATTTGACCGCAACAAGCATCCGATAGCTATTACAGAATTGGGTGAGGAAATCGTAGAGCAGGCAAAAGTAGTATTGGCAGAATGTGAGCGCATTAATGAGTTGATACAAAAACAACAGAATACAGTTAGTGGCGTTTTTAAACTGGCAGTTATTCCTACTGTTGCGCCATATATACTTCCAGGACTACTTGAGAACTATGCTGCAAAATACCCTGACGTTAAACTTCAGGTTAAAGAAATGGAAACTAAGCAAATCATCACCGCACTTCGCAATAATGAATTGGATGCTGCTTTGTTGAGTACACCATTGGAAGAATCTAACATTAAAGAATATCCGCTGTTTTCAGAACCATTTGTTGCCTACTTCTCTCCTGATGAACCTGCGCTTAAAAAGCGTATGATTTCGGCATCTGATATTGCTATGGAGCGTATATGGCTGCTGAATGAAGGGCATTGTATGCGCAATCAGGTACTGGACCTGTGCAGCGACCAAGTGCAGGCACTGCAGGCAGATAAGCCATACCGTTATGATAGCAGCAATGTAGAGATGCTGCGCAAAATGGTAGATAAAAATAAAGGCATCACTGTATTGCCGGAGCTTGCAACAATGGAATTCACAGAAGATCAGCAAGACCGTGTACGCTATTTTGAAGATCCGGAACCGGTTAGAGAAATCAGCATCATTACAAACGATCATTTTGTACGCTCATCGCTGCTGCAGACAGTTACAGATGAGATAATAAATCTGGTACCCGAAAAAATGCGTGTACAAAAGAAAAACAGGAAAGTGCTGCGTATACAGTCTGCTAAACTGTAGCAACTATAATACGGTTGATGCCGTTTTCGAGCACTGTAAGATCAGGGAATACAGATTTTACGGAACGCTCTACAGTAGACCAATCTGTATTATTCAGTACAATATAATTCAACACAAAATGTCCGCCGGGCTTTATGCATAGGCGGCATTTTTTTAAGAAGTCTTCTGTGGTAACAAATGCAGGCACTACTCTGCTATTGAAGATATCAACCACAAGCATGTCTTGCTGTTGTTTATAATCATTCATAAACAACAAGGCATCTGCACACACTGCTTTCGATTTTGCTACTATATCGGCATGTAATGTCTGCATTGCCCATTGCAAAATCGTTTCATCATACTCTACAAAAGTATATGCAGGCTTCATCCCTTTAGCTTGTAGTATCTGCGCAACGCTACCTAGCCCAGTACCCAATATCAAAACGTCCTTTACATTGTATAACAACGCTCCCAGATGATTAAAAGCTATTGTAAGTGGTCTATACCTGTCCCCGTCTGAATATAAGGCATCGCGCGTTGCTAATTGAAACTGGCCATTACTAAGACAAAGCTCCAATACACTATTATGTACTGTAGAAGCCTTAGCTATCTGCACAGGATACAGATAGCTAAGTATTTTCTTGTATAGCGGAATGTGCACCAATATTATTGTGTAGCAAGTGCTTTTGCTTTTGGCATCCAACCTTTCAGTTGGCTGACGCGTGTTTCATCGCTAGGGTGTGTACTAAGAAACTGTGGCGGTTTTTGACCACCTTTTGCAGCCATGCGTTGCCAGAAACTAATAGCCTCTTCGGGATTATAACCGGCCATTGCCATAAAATACAGCCCCATTTCATCTGCTTCACTTTCGTGTTTGCGAGAGAAAGCCAGTATACCCAGTGTAGACGTAGCGCCTATACCATAATTGAATATCTGTTGTGTTTCTGCAGGTTTTGACGACATTAATGCAGACAATCCCTGTGCACCATATTGAGCAGCTATTTGTTGGCTTACACGCTCATTACCATGCCTTGCTATGGCATGTGCAATCTCATGCCCCATTACAACTGCCAGCCCTGTTTCATTCTGCGTAATAGGCAGTATACCTGTATATACGGCTACTTTGCCACCAGGCATACACCATGCATTCACCTCATTACTGTTTACCAGATTAAACTCCCAATTGTAGCCTGCAATCAAATCCAGTTTTCCTCTCTCTTGCAAAAACTGTTTTACAGCTATTACCATCTTATTGCCAACGCGCTTCACCATTTCGGCATCATTGCCTGTTAATGGCTTGTTTGTACCTATAAAACTTGAATATTCTTTGACTGCCAGTTGTTGCATATCGCCCTCAGGTGCAAGGTTCAATGAACTTCTGCCTGTAACTGGGTTTTTAAAACACGAACTCAATACACTTGATACTGTCATCAATGACAGAACAATACATAGTTTTTTCATACCATAAAATTACAGTTTAGTTAATCACTCAAAAATAAAATCTACTATTTGCGGAACCTGCGCTTGCGGAATAATGGCACTTTGCTTTCATTACCACTCAGCAACCTGTTGATGTTTTTGTGGTGTGTAAGTACCACCAGACAGGCTGTAGCTATGGCAAAGATGCGATAGCTCAATTCCGGTTCTTTAAAGATAAAGAGTATTAATAACGGGAATGCTATACTGGCAGCAATGCTACTCAGCGATACATAACGGGTAAGGTAAAGCATACCTACAAATACCATAACCAGACTAAGTGCTGCTAATGGCTGTATAGCGAGTATCATACCAAAAAGGGTAGCAATCCCTTTACCACCGCGAAAATCGGCCCAAATCGGGAAAATATGACCTAATACTGCCACTAAACCCAACAGTATCTGCAAATTGGTAATTGCTTCAGACTGCCAGCCATATTGTGATAACAATGAAAGTTTTACTGCTATAAAGCCCTTTAGCATGTCTACAAACATAACTGCAGAGCCCGCTTTAGAACCTAAAATCCTGAATGTATTTGTTGCACCTGCGTTGCCACTACCATGCTCTCTGATATCAATGCCATACACCCTCTTGCTTACCCAAACGGCCGTAGGAATAGAACCTATCAGGTATGCCAGTACTATTAGTATTGCAATCGTCATTCGTTTAATTTCCTGTTGAAGAAAACAAATATAACCTTTCAGCTCGGTAAATCCTATACCGAAAGGAGGTGCAATTTACCACTTTTTTGAAGGAATTATTACCTTATAATTAAATGATAAATATATACTTATGCACTATTTAATGCATTGTAGCGTAATCCAACCGTTGAGTGTATTGGTTTCAATACCGATGAATCCGGCATCAGTAGCTACAGTTTTAACAATTTCTTCGTCTTCTGTCAGCAAACCACTCATCAGTAAAATACCGCCTGATTTTACAGATTTGTACAGGTCTGTCATATAATGCAGTAGTATATGCCTGTTAATATTGGCAAGAATAACGTCATACTCCCTAGGTATAACATGCTCCATACTACCTTGTTGTACTTCTATGACATTGCAGTTATTTCTTTGTACATTTTCCTGAGAGTTCTCAAAAGACCACTCATCGTTATCTATCGCCAAAACATATTTAGCACCAAGTTTTTCGGCAAGTATGGCCAGTATACCTGTACCTGTTCCAAAATCAAATACATCTTTACCCACGAAATCTATATACTGCATCCTTGTCATCATCAGCTTTGTGGTAGCATGATGCCCTGTACCGAAAGACATTTTGGGAGTGATGACAATCTCATAAGGTGTTGCAATATCCAACTTATGAAAATCTGCACGCACGGTACAAAAGCCATCTACTATCACCGGCTGAAAATTCTTCTCCCACTCTGCGTTCCAGTTTTGATGTCCGAGCGTTTCCACATCATATGGCACTTCGTATTCAGATGCTATCAGCTGTAGCGTTTCTGTATCGAAATCTGCTGCATCTACATATGCCAGCAGGCTTTCGTCTGTTTCTTCAAAACCATTGTAGCCTTCAGCAGACAGTCTGGCAATCAGTACTTCTCTCTTAGTAGCTTCTATGGTATGTAATACCGCTTTATTGTATTGCATATAGGCTGCAAAGGTACACATAAAAAAACAGCCTCTGTATGAAACAGAGGCTGTGTATGTTGTATAAGGTTGATATTATTTATTAACCCTGTTACCACGTTGATTCAAATCCGGTTCTGTATCCGGCTCACCATCTTCGTTAGCATTTTCATTTTGCTGCAGGTTTTTAGACTGATCGTCCATGTTACCAGGCTTAGCGCTATTGTACAGGATGCGGCGTGTAGGAACATCAGTTACTATACGGAATTCTGTACGACGGTTCAGCTGACGGCCATCAGGATTGTCTTTATTACCCACTGTATTTGGAGCAGCAGGCATTGCAGCACCGAAACCTTTTGCTACCAGACGGCTTTGTTCAATACCACCTGTACCTGTCAGATAATCGATAACAGATTGTGCACGTTTTTCAGACAGTTTTTTGTTGTAGTCGTCTTTACCTTTACCATCTGTGAAAGAGTAAACCTCTACGTTGAATGAAGGATTGTCTTTCAGGAAGGCAACTACAGAATCCAGAGAAGCTACTGATTCAGGACGCAGATCAGCTTTGTCAAAATCGTAATAAACATTGTTTACAGAGAAAGTATATACCGGAGTTATTTCGTCCATGTAGATAGTTACTGTAACTGTATCACCCGGATCTGTGCGCTTATAGTCCATAGTGCTAACAGAAGCACGTGAAGAAGCGTATTGTGTTTTATCACCAGTTAATACATAAGATTTACCACGAGCCATATTGAAGCCGAAAGTACCATCTGTAGAGTTGAAAGTTTTCAGGTCACCATTTTGGTCTACCATTTTAACTACAACTTCACTCATTTGTTGTTGAGTCTTACGATTCACAACTTTACCCATTACGAACAGTTTAGGTTCATATTGAATACGCCAGATATCATCACAACAAGTTGGGTTTTTCAGCGCAATAGAACCAACACGGTTTGATACGATGTAAGCATCAGGCTTACCAACAGGATCTTGAATGAAATACATTTCATCAGCAGCTGTGTTGATAGGATAACCCAGATTCTGTACGTTAGTGTAACGCGACGGACCACCTACAGCAGAGAAGATATCAAAACCACCCATAGTTACCCAACCTTTAGAAGCGAAGTACAATTTACCTTCGCGGCTGTCGTAGTATGGAGTAATTTCATCTTCTTCAGTATTAACTTGTTTACCTGCATTCTGAGGACGGCGGTAACCACCTGTACGAGTATCAATTACTGAGTACCAGATATCATAACCACCGCGGCTTTGCAATTTGCGGTTTGAAGAGAAGAACAATACTTCTTTCTTACCAACTTTTGCGCAGAATGGGTTTGTATTAGAACCACCTTCGTTGATACCTTCGCCCAACAGTTTAGGTTCTGTCCATTTAGATTTTTCGAAATTAGAAACGTAGATTTTACACTCTATTTTCATTGAATCTGTTTCACCACATTTTGTGAAATAGAAACGATCACCACCAGGGCTGTAACAGCCGTTAGCTACGTGCTCTCTTTTAGAGTTATAATCACCATCATTATAGTTCAACGCCCATTGGAAAGAATCTGCCTGCTCTACATGTTTCTGTTTGTGAGAAACCATGAAACGAGACATGTAGTCACCAGTACGTTTGTCTATTTCAGCAACGCTGTTTTGACGCATAGTAGAGAACAACAAAGAAGAATCGCCAAGTGGATATGGAGAAGACTCTGTGTAAGCACTGTTCACATTAGGACCAGCGTTAACGATGCTAACCTGCTGAGGATCCTTGATAGAATTCATAGCCATGTTACAGCCTTCAATTTCACGCAACGCACGCTTTTTCATTTTCTTGTACGTCTTCGGGTTGTCTGCGATGAACTTATTGAACTTAGCAATAGCAGCATCGTAGTTACCAAGTTGCTTTTCCATCAGGGCAGACCTGTAGATAGCTTCCGGATACAGCTTAGAAGATGACGAATACACTTCTGCATAGTACGCAGCAGCAGGCGCATAGTCTCTTGTATAAGAATAGCACTCTGCCAGCTGGAAGGTCAGGTACATATTTCGTTCGTCTTCCTGCTTTAATTGTTGGTAGTACTCTATCGCGTTGAAGTAGCTTCCATCGCGGAAGAGTCCGTCAGCCCAACGAAGTTTTTTATAGTACGGAAGTTTAGAAACAGGATCGTCTGCTTTATTTCTATACTTTTCTTTGCGTTGCTGCTGAGCGTTAGCATCAATTTGAATTGTAACTAAAACCGTAGCCAGAATCAGGAACAGCCAATTTTTTCTCATGTTAGCGAGCGTTGTTAATGGGTATAAAAGTATAAATTGCTTTAAAAAAAAGAAAGGGCTTTAAAAAATTTTTTTGCCCTTTCTTTTTCAGATATTTTTTATTACTAAAAACGTGTACAAGGATAGATCAATTTGCGAGCGAAATCAAGTGGATCAGGTGCTATGTACACCAGAGAGATTTCGAAGCCGCCATTGCCGTTAGAAGCTGTTTTAAGGCTAGATGTATTGTAGTCGTAGCTAACACCTACACGCAAACCTTTAAATTCAACACCTGCATTTACCATCAGTGCATCGTTTGAGCGGTAGTAACCACCAAGGAATACTGCTGTAGTAAAGTTGCGGAATTCAGGATTACCAACAATCAGGTGGAATTCGTTACCTGCAACCATTTCTGTAGCTGTAGACTGGGACTGATACAGGAACGCAGGACGCAGGCTGAATGTTTCGCTCAGATAAGCTACCGCACCTATTTGTGCTGTGTAACGCATACCTAAACCTACATCGCTATTACGCTTTTTCATCAGAGATTCCTGTGGTTGGTTCAGGTTGTTAGCGCCAAGGCCAATAACATAACCAAACCTAGAACCTACTGAATGCGCCCAAGAGATACCGGCATTCAATGTAAAGTAGTTCACCCTGTTATTCATAGCCTCGCCCGATGTACCCGGATCAAAGCCTTGATTGTTGAATTCGTTAGGGAAATACAACCTTGTCAGGTCGATGCTTTTTTGAGTATAACCACCTTGAAAGCCTACAGACAATGTTTTATTTTGTCCGTTACCCAGGAATTTGTGATAAGCGATAGAACCTAACACAGACAGGTTAGACAGGTTACCATCACCCGCACGGTCGTTATACAATTGCAAACCTGCAGCCAGATTATCATCATGCGAAAGATCGTTGATGATAGGAGCGTCCACAGATACCGCGTACGTTTTGAAAGGAGATGTTACACTCCTCCACTGATCGCGATAAATAGCTGCTGCACGCCATTGTCCGCTGAATGCACCCGTAAAAGCAGGGTTCACAATAAGCGGCGATGCGGTGAACTGCGTAAAGTGGATGTCTTGCGCCTGAACGCTGTTGAAGGTAAGCGCTAATGCCGCTACCAAGCTTGCCCGGCTAATTGTATTTTTCATCGTCATGATATATTAACCTGTTATTGTGTTAGTATCTGAATGTTAAAAATATACTTTTCTATTAGTGGAAAAAACTGCTTTTCAACCTATTGTTTCAATATACAGTTCAATCCCAACGGTTGAAAATACGGAAATATTTCAAAGTTGCAATGCCTGTGCTTATAATTTTTAGTTCTACTGCTACCTGTCAACTACCTGTCAAACCTGTTAAAATTCCTGATTTTACTACCGTGTATGAGATATAGACAGCCCGCTATTTATTTTGGTTGGATTGTATTTTATTTCAATGTGTACCCCTATCATATTTATAAAATCAGCCATTCATAAACCATTTTTTTCCTGCACAGTTTTTTTATAATTGTACTTTTGCATGCTACTGCCTGCTATGGCCAAAACGACAAAGACTACCCAGAAAAAAGCTGCTGAGCAGCCCGCCGATAATATTACGACTTCGAAAATTGACCGTATCAGGCAGATAAGGCTTGGTGCTGGGCTTTTTTTAATGCTATTCGGCATCTTCCTGACTGTATCTATTATCAGTTATTTCTACAATTGGACTGTAGATTTTGATAAAGCATCGCTGAGCTCCCTTGCCGACAGCAAAACAACTGTAGAAAACTGGGGCGGACGCTTTGGTAATACACTGGCTCAATCGCTGGTATATAAAGGTGCGGGTGTAGCATCGCTGGCCATAGGCATTTGGATATCTATGCTGGGGCTTAATATGATATATGGCAAGCGTGTAGTGCCTGTAATGCGCTACCTGCGCTGGCTTTCAATACTGTTACTGATTGTAGCGCCTATACTGGCTTATATACTTCCTCATTCTACATTTCCGTATGGTGGCGCGTGGGGCAATGTAGCTATCGAATACATGAATGGCTTCTTTGGCCATGGTGGCACGGGTATGATACTTTTTGCCATTGTATGCTTCTTTGCATTTGTGGTTTTCGCATTGGATATCTCCCCTATTCTTCGCCGCGCACGCACTACAGCCAAAGCAGTTGCAAACATTATACCTACTGCCGTAAAAACAGATGATGATGCTATTGCTGCTGAAGCAGAAACGCCTGCAAAAGAAGCCGCTACTGCACCAGCAAAACCTTCGTCTGTAAAAACAGAAGGTGGCGATTTTGTGAAGCCGATACTGATGGAGGAAGAACCTGTGCAGGATGAATGGAACATGACTATGACAGACAAAGCCGCACCACACACCAATACACTGAAAACCATGCCTGTTGCAGATCTTGGCATGACAGCGGAAGAAATAGAAGAGGAGGAAATGCTTGATGAAGAGGAAGAAGAATTGATGGATCAAACATCAGATGAAATTGAAACTGAAGAAGAGGAAGAAACTGAGGATGACGAACCTGCTACAGAGGTAGAACTGACCGTGCCTATAGCAGACAAAGAAAAGAAAGCACCACAACAGGCAGAGCACGAACTGGCTATAGAAGTAAAGCAGGACGAAGAACCTGTTGTAATAGCGCAGAACGCGCACATAAGTATTGAAGACAATGAGCCTTATGCACCTGAGTTGGATTTGAGAGATTACAAATTCCCTACGCTCGATTTGCTGCAAGACCGTACAGAAACCATTACGCTTGATAAAGACGAACTGGAGAAAAATAAAAACCAGATCATCCAGACGCTGCGCAGCTTTGGTATTGAGATACAACGCATCAGTGCAACGGTAGGCCCTACAGTTACCCTGTACGAAATAGTACCTGCAGAGGGTGTGCGCATATCTAAAATCCGCAATCTGGAAGATGATATCGCCCTGAATCTGGCAGCACTGGGTATACGTATCATTGCACCTATTCCCGGGCGTGGCACAATAGGTATTGAGGTACCTAATACCAACAAGCAGATAGTATCTATGCGCACGCTGCTGGCTAGCGAAAAGTTCGCAAAATCGAACATGAGCCTGCCGATAGCTTTGGGTAAAAAGATTGATAACGAGAACTACATTGTAGACCTTGCAACCATGCCTCACTTGCTGATGGCTGGTGCTACTGGTCAGGGTAAGTCTGTGGGTATCAACGCTATACTGGTATCGCTGCTGTATAAAAAGCACCCATCGCAACTGAAGTTTGTGATGATAGACCCTAAGAAAGTAGAGCTGTCTATATACCGCACTATCGAAAAACACTTCCTTGCAAAACTGCCAAACGAAGAAGAGGCCATCATTACCGATACCAAAAAAGTTATCTATACGCTGAATGCACTGTGTATAGAGATGGATAATCGTTATGAATTGCTGAAAGAAGCAGGAGCAAGGAACATTAAAGAATATAACGAGAAGTTTATTGCACGCAAACTGAACCCGCAACGCGGCCATAAATACCTGCCGTTTATAGTGCTGGTAATAGATGAGTTTGCCGACCTGATAATGACTGCGGGCAAAGAGGTGGAAATGCCTATTGCGCGCCTTGCACAACTGGCACGTGCTATTGGCATACACCTCATCATCGCTACGCAGCGCCCGAGTGTGAATGTCATCACAGGTACCATCAAAGCCAACTTCCCGGGCCGTATTGCATTTAAAGTATCCGCTAAAGTAGATAGCCGTACCATTCTGGATGCCGGTGGTGCTGAGCAACTGATAGGACGCGGTGATATGCTCGTATCTTACGGTAGCGAACTGCTGCGTGTGCAGTGTGCGTTTGTAGATACGCCTGAAGTTGAAAAAATTGTTGATTTCATTGGTACACAACGTGGCTACCCTTCTGCGTTTGAACTGCCTGAATATGAAGGTGAAGAAAGTGAAAACGATAAAATCGTTGACCTGACCAACCGCGATAAGCTGTTTGAAGACTGTGCACGCACTGTAGTACAAACACAAAGCGGTAGCACCAGTATGCTGCAACGCCGCTACAACCTTGGCTATAACCGTGCAGGCCGCATCATGGACCAGCTGGAAAGCGCAGGTATTGTAGGCCCTTCTATGGGTAGTAAACCACGCGAAGTATACTTCAAAACAGAGATGGAACTGGAAGAATTCCTGAGCACATTAAACGACTAAATTCTACACGCATTATGTTAAACTTTTACGCATCGTAAACGTCTTAGCATATAGATAACCTAATTTTACAATCAAAGACTACATAAGAAGAAATGAAAAAGATCCTGAGTTTAAGCATCGTGGCCGTAATGGCGTTGGTACAACCTGTGATGGCACAAGATGCCAAAGCTAAAAGCATACTGGAAGCAGTAAGCAAAAAAGTAAACAGCCTGAAATCGCTGAAAGCAAACTTTGCACTGCACCTGACAGGCAATGGCGGTAAAGTAAAAGAAACAAAGAAAGGTACTTTCTACATGAAAGGCCCTAAGTACCGTGTAGAAATAGCGGGACAAGAAATAATGTGCGATAACAAAACTGTATGGACGTACATGAAAGCTACGAACGAAGTGCAGGTGAGCAATTACAACGCTAATGAACAAACGCTTTCTCCTACAAAACTGTTTACCAATTTCTACGACAAAGAATATACCTACAAGTATATAGGCACACGCAAAGTAGGCAGCAAAACTTGCGACATTATAGAGATGACACCTAATAATAAAGGCAAGCAACTGAGCAAAGTAGAACTGGCTATTGATAACACAAGCACAATTGTGGGCGGTAATGTCTGGGAAAAGAATGGCAATATGTACAAATACGAAGTGAGTGGCTTTACACCAAACGCTACAGTAAACGACGGCATGTTCGCTTTTGACAAAAAGAAATATCCGGGTGTGGAAGTAGTTGATTTACGATAATCATTACACTACTATAAAAGACAAAAGCTGTTGAAGACTCAGCAGCTTTTTTATTACCAACATATGAATAAATGCTATTGTTTCACTATCCTTTTCATCAATCCATTACCACTTTCATCATTCAGCCCAACTATATATACACCGTATGCATAGCTGCTCATATCTACCTGCGTGGTAGTATTTATTTTCTTTTGCAGTAGTACTTTACCATCCAGATTGTACACTGTTAATGTATAGGCTTTATCTGCCTTCAGTTGCACTGTCAGGTTATCTCTTACCGGCACAGGATACATAGCTATCATTGCATCCATCTCCTCTACTTCTTTTACAGATGTTGTCGGCGTGTATTGTGTAGCGCTACCGGGTACTGTTGTTTTGCCACCTGTAGGACCTGTATTGCCTGTTTGCAGATTGCCATAGAATGTTGGCCCGATAAAGTATGGATATACAGGCTTCAGGCTGGCATCTACTGTCGTGAAGTATGCATACGTACCATTCGGGTATTCCGGTGTTTTGCAGAAGCGCCCGTTGTGGTCATCAAGATGCCCTGAACCTGCTGTGTATTGCCAGTCTTCTATAAAGCAACCAATAGGATATTGTGTATTAACCGCAGGTCCGTTTGTACGTGTTGTATATGTCTTTGTACTGTAGCTTGTTTTCATTCTAGTAATGCCGCCTGTACCGTCTGTATTGGCATAACCAAACGGACCGTAAACAGGATAACCATCAAATGAATAAGCCACTATCGGCGAATGTTTACTGCTATCCCAATCGTGCAGGGCAAGATTATCGAAGTGGTGGTGATACATCTGGTCGGGCGTGCTGTGGCCGTTGTATGGGTCCATATCTACACCTTCAAAATAATACGCCAACCTGTTCCATACACCTGCATTGTTATAAGACTGTGCATCGCCGGGATGGAAGAATACAGAACCGTCATACATAATACCCATTTGCCCGCCCGGCACACTAGGCCCGCTGCTGGCAGGTGTTTGTGTTCTTGGTAGTGACCATACTGCCTGCAGGTCTTTCGCATTGTTTACAGAAACACCGTCTTTGTAATAATTGGGCACACCACTTGTCTTTACATACACGATAGATGTTGTGTAGTACACAGCTTCCACATCTGTAAGAATGTTGTTGTATTTATTGTTGGTAGTATTGAACCACCACTTGGTTATCATCGGGTCTGTAACGGCTTGCGCACCTGCATAGCCTGCATACAGCAACATAAGAGCGAGTAAAAATTGTTTCTTCAACATAGCTTCAGTTTTAGTGTTCTTTTCAGAACTGTTTGCAGATATAGACGTCGGGCGTATTACAATCCTTCGCTTGTTTCAAAATTATTTTTCGGATAGCTGAATGCGGGGTTGCTTACATACTGCTTATCATTCAGTGTCATCAGAAATGCCATCAGGAAAAATTTATCATCGTTGGTAAGGTAGATGCCTCGCTGCAATTCTGGCGACAGGCTTGCTGTATGCTGTATGCCCATCACATAATGATTCAGCACCTGTCCCAGATTTTTAAACCTGCCATCGTGCATATATGGATAGGTATACTTGAGGTTGCGTAGCGTAGGCACTTTAAACTTTAGTGAGTCGACAGCTTGTTTTGATATCACCATCCTGCCTTTATCGTTCAGTGTATTATCGACATACAGCCCGTTGTTCTCATAGCTATTGTTGGTAAACAATGGTTCTGCATGGCAGGATGAGCAATGTGTTTTATAAAGCGTATAGCCTTTTTGCTCATGCTCTGTAAATGCAGCTGTGCCACGCATTACACTATCGTAGCGTGCATTGTTGCTAACCAGTGTGAGCATGAATTGCGAGAGCGATAACAACAGCTTTTGCCCTGTAACAACAGAATCGCCAAAGGCTTTGTAGAACAATGCGGGATAGCGTTTGCTGCGTTGCAATTTGCGAATGACTTCGGGCAGTTTTTCGTCCATCTCCAACGGATTGGTAATGGGTGCTAATGCCTGCACATCGAGATGATTCACAGCACCATCCCACATGAATGTTTTGCTCCATGCAAGGTTCATGAGTGCGGGAGAATTGCGTGTGCCGATGCGATTGTCTATACCATGACTAAGGTCGTGGTCTACGTGTGTAAAGGCATTGTATTGTGAATGACAACTGGCGCATGAGATAGTACTATCGCGGGAAAGAACAGGGTCGTAGAACAACATCCTGCCCAATTCAATTTTGTTTTGTGTAAGCGGATTTTTGCTGAAATCGTACACAGGTTTTGGCCAGCCTTTGGGTGTGGCAAACTGCAGCTTCTCTGTACGGAAAGAGAGTAAACCCACTGCAAGCAGCATACATGTTATGACCATCAGCTTCCTCACCTGCCAGCTATTTTTATGACCGATGCTAATTGCCTTGCCAGTTGCACAGCCTCTGTACCCGGGCTCATGATGGTGTTTTGCCTGCGCAGGTCTGTCTGCTGCATCCACTTATCTAAGGGTATCTCTATCGTCATTTCGTTGGGGGCATCTGTGTTTTGCAGTGTTACCTGCACCAGTGCATTGTCTTTGCCCGCATAGCCACCTATGTGAAACTGAAACTCGTTGCGACGGGTATTACAAAGCGGGCTGCTACCCTCTATCTTGAAATTGATATAACCACTCTGCCAAGCCCAGTACATGCCTTTTTCGGGGTCTAAATCGCCGCTGTAGGCACCCGAAACACTCATCGCACTATCTACCCCCAATGCAAAACGAAGCTCGTAATACTTGGGGATTTGCGGCAAAAGCACATTCATCGTCTGTGGTTCTGCCAAATCTATAAGGTGGTAGGGGTTGGCATCGCTGTACACTTCTTTGCCCTTTACAGCCAGTGATATATGCGACACATAACACCTGAAACTGCTGAACTGCAGGCTATCGTCACTGGGTAGCTTGTAGTAGGTGCCAGCCGCTATGGGCTGATGCCCCCATGTGGGTACAAAATGCAGCAGCAGGTTTTGCCCCGTGGCAGCCAATGGCGCACAGAACAAACATAACCATACCAGGAAACGCAACTGCATATACGGGTGTTTTACTCAATATACAGACGTTATCGGGATAGTTTTCCTTCGCGGGGGAGGAAGATATATTACTGACTATATGCTATAACATAGCCTACCAACATCAACAAACAACAAACAACACACATCCTGTACTGTTGCTGTTATTATATGTTATATACTCTTCTTTACTGTACTGTACTATCCTCTCCTAGTTGCAAGGTGGTTGCAACCACCCTTCAAGGGGGTTGCGTAAGTTGTTGATTGCGAACGAGTAAGACGAGGCTTACTACTAGTTCTTACTGCTCGGATTTTTTTTCAATCCTTTAATTGTAGTTTTTAACGAATTAAATTCATTAATCTCAGTCTGAAGATCATCTATAGTAGGTTTTTTGTAAGAATATTTATCGCTATGAGAATGCCCCTCCATATATCGACAACATTGTCGAAAATGATGTAAGATTTCTTCTTTAATATCGTTTGTAAAGTAGACACTATCTAAACTATCAACACTTACCCTTTCAGTAAATCTTTGCACAACTCCTGCAAATAGCTCAAAAACAATTAGAGCTTCATAACTAGTCCTCAAAGCTGCAAATCCATTTTTAAGATTCATATCTCTTAACTCTGGCGAAGCTTTTTTAGCCATTTCCAAGTAATTCTGAGCGTGCTTGACACTTTTATAATCCTTCTCCAAGGACGGGCTGTTATTTATCCAAATATGGCCTGGCACGCCATTCAACTGTTCAATCCAGTGTACTTGCAATTCTAACTGATTATATTGTGCATGTTCAACTAGTGCAGACAAAAACACTAGATCATGTGTAAATATTATTACTTGCCTTTCTAAAGCTTCGTGTGATAGCCTTTCTGCAATTTTGTCTTTCCTATCGTCATCAAGCGATGTCACTGGATCATCAAAAATCACTCCTTTATTAATGCTTGATATATACACTTCAGATAAAAAATCTGCAAGTGATATTACTTTTTGTTCACCCTCACTTAATATACTACTTAATTGGTAATCATTCAACCTAAATGCACGATAAGATGTTCCTGACGATCCAGAATGCTTAATATCAACGCCAAAGTCTGCATCTAATAATTTGCATTCATTATTAAACTGATCGGCGTATTTTTTATTAAAATACTTTTCAGATAAGCTTTTCTCACACTCGGTTATTTTTCTCGTTTTTAAATCTCCTTTTGATTTGGACGCTTTGTGAGCCCAAACGATATTGCTAATGTATTTTTCAATTGAGGGTATATGCTCTGAAAGCTTAAGTTTATGTTTTAATAGGATTATTTGATCTTCTAAAACTTGAATTTCCTGACTTGGTTGTTTATCCCTTAATGCAGTAATTTGTGCTACTATGTTTTCGCTTATTTTGTCAATATCATCAATACCGATTTGTTGTTCAGAGTAATCTAATATCGTACATTCTTGTATGCTCTTCAATATTTTCTTACCGAATACTTCGATGTGTTCAATTGACTTTAGAAAATCTTTTAAAAAAGATGGTTCTTTTTCCTCTAACCATTTATATAAAGTACTATCGGATTGAATTATATTGTATTTTATTTTTTCATGATCAGATTTAATCTTGTCGTACTTAACATTTATCTGTTTATTGCCAGCTTCAATGTTACTCTTTACAAAATCAGAATAACGATTTATCAACTCAACATTTGCTGATTTTAAATCCTGCTGACATAGCAAACATACATCTTCAGTACTAGGATATGAAGACTGTAAATCAGCAAACTTAATTGCATAAGTTATGAAGTCCATCCATTCCTTAGTACCTACGTTACTTATTTTATCATGACTAAAACTCTTAATACCGTTTTGTATAGATTTGTTTTCAATTTCCTTCTTATCAGAAATAATCCGATTTATTTCTTTAAAACCATCATTACTAAAATGAGTATTAATATCAACAATTGCATTCTTTACTACACCTAATTGTTTATTTATTGATTCTAAATACTCTATTTCTTTATCTTTTTTTAAAGCTATCAGTTCTGCCTTTTTAATCTCAAGTTGATTAAGTTGTAGTTTATTTTCTTCAGCTTTTCCAATAAGCTCTAAAAAATCAGACACCTTACTTTTTTCAGATATTATACTGACAGCCTTTTTCACTTCTGACTCTCCATCAAACAGTGATGTAAAGTCTATACGGGTACCCATCTTCCTACCTTCCTCATCTAGCATTTGCTCTACCTGCTTAATTACATTAATAAACTTTGAAAAAAAGCCTAATCCTGACGGTTTAAAAACAAACTCATTTTTACTATCCAAATGAACTATTACGCTCTTATTATCGAAAACTGAAAATTGTTTCAATAACGGGCTCATCTTTTCACTCGGAAAATTCACATAGGTAAGAACATCATCTACTGAAAATAAAAAATTAGCACTAACATCCTTATTTACATTACTTCTAATATTTGGCAATATGGTTTCTTCGGACCTTGAAAAAAATGCGTTTTTAAATAACCGTGAGTAACTACTTTTTCCTGACCCATTCTTACCAAAAATGACTGTCATATTATTGTTTAGAGATAACACTTGTCCTTCCACCAATGAATTGACACCCACGACGTCTTTTACCTCTTTTAAATAGACATTCTTTTTATAACTAGTTGTATTAATAGCTGAGTAGTCTATTTCTAACTTTTCTCTAGGAGTTGATGATAATTCAGTTAGTTTATTATCTTCTAAAAACAATCTATATACTTTGTCTATATCAGAAGAACTGTAAGTATTTGTAATGATTTTATTTGCCAAATATTTTGACCAATACGGGAGTTTGGAAATAAAAACTTTTAAATCATCTTCAAGGGAGTTTATTGCTTTATCGTCACTCATGACAGTAATTTACCACACAATCTACCCCACTCCTCTCAACCTGTCAATTGTGTAAAACACTGGTATTATTTATTACAATATGTAAGTATTTATTTTTCAGCCAGATAGTTTGCAGCTGCAGGGTGGCTATAAACGAAAAAACCTGTCCAAAAAGACAGGTTCTCCCTTCAAGGTGGCATGGTTGCGGTGGTTTACCGCTTAGCTTATTGCCATACGGGTCTTATGGTTTGGCCCGTGTTTGTTTTTTATTTTTTGAGTACTGATGCAAAGCTGTTTGTTGCATTACATCATCAGCAGGTACAAAGCAATTACTCCCATTACTAATCCCACTGCCAGTTCAACATTTTTCAGTGTCTTGCTCATAAGCATAGATTTTTTAAAGTGTTAAGCAATACAATACAAGTAGCCATTGGCCATCTCTTTTGTCTCTATCCCTTATATTGTTTGCAGAACGACTATAAAAACCTGTATGGGAATTTATGTGTCCTCTATATGTACTCTTAATTCTCTCTATTACAAATGTAATCAGAAATTTGATAAAAAAAACCCGTCTTATAACGGGTTTTTTATTAAAATATTAATTGTTGGTACAACAATAGCCGCTGCTATTAGTTAATACCTGCAGTTTCTACTTCTTTGGCTATTTTCTTCACCAGCCCTTGCAGTACATTACCCGGGCCTACTTCTGTAAACTTAGCCGCACCATCTGCCACCATGTTCTGCACACTCTGTGTCCAGCGTACAGGCGCAGTCAGTTGATTTATAAGGTTTTGCTTGATGCTCGCGGCATCTGTATATGGCTTTGCATCTACGTTCTGATACACAGGGCATATCGCATTGCCAAATGTAGTAGCCTCTATGGCAGCCTGCAGTTCTTCGCGTGCAGGTTCCATCAGCGGCGAGTGGAAAGCACCACCTACCTGCAGTACCAGTGCGCGTTTAGCACCCGCAGCTTTCATCTGCTCGCAAGCAATGTTGATACCGTTGATACTACCGCTGATAACCAATTGGCCGGGGCAGTTGTAGTTGGCAGCCACCACTACTTCGTCTGTAATGCCTGCACATACTTCTTCTACCTTTGCATCTTCAAGGGCTAGTACTGCAGCCATTGTCGATGGGTTTATTTCGCACGCGCGTTGCATAGCAGCGGCACGTTTTGCCACCAGCCTCAGTCCGTCTTCAAAAGACAGTACTTTGTTGGCTACCAGTGCGCTGAATTCGCCCAGTGAGTGGCCTGCTACTATATCAGGCGTCAGGCCCGGTGTGGTAAGGAATAGTATGGTGCTGTGCAGGAATACTGCGGGTTGTGTTACTTTGGTTTGTTTCAGGTCTTCGTCTGTACCACTGAACATGATGTCTGTAATACGGAAGCCCAATATCTCGTTGGCTTGTTCAAAATACTCTTTTGCCAGCGAGCTGGATTCGTACAGGTTTTTACCCATGCCTGAAAACTGTGCCCCTTGTCCGGGAAATACAAAAGCGTGCTTCATATACTATAATGGATATTTCTCAGCGGCGAAAGTAGTAATTAATGGTCGATTCGCTGAATAGTTGACAGGTAGATTGATAAAACGCTATAAAAAAACCCTATATCCGAATTAAGTAATCAGCAAGGCTGCTAATCGGCTACAGCGTAAATTTGCATTATGAATTGGATTGATTTATCGAACGAGGCACAACTGGAAACAATCAAACAGGAAAGCGCTGCACAACCTGTAGTAATCTTTAAACACAGCACCCGCTGCAGCATCAGTGTGATGGCAAAGAACAGGCTGGACAAGTCCGCACAGCCCGAGGGTATCAAATTCTACTATCTCGACCTGTTGCAACACCGCAACATATCTAACAAAATAGCCGAGGATTTTCATGTACACCACGAAAGCCCGCAGGTACTGGTTATTAAAAACGGCGAATGCATCTATGACGAAAGCCACAACGGCATCTATCTGGATGAAATTGTAGAACAGGCGGGTAATTGATTTGATGATGTGATGATTAGCTAATTAGGTGATGCTCTTCCACAGGAATTCAGACAACAATACAATAGACCATTGAATTATCAAATCATCTGCTAATTAGCTGATTAAATAGTCTTCCCTTTCCATCGGCCTGTACGCAGATACAGGAAGCTGATGATGAATAGTGTAGTCCAGTATACAAACTCGGAGCCCCAAGCCCATGCCAGTGGCAATCTTGCACGCTCTATAAATATGTAACAGTATACCAGGTAGATGCCGACACAGGTAACCTCTATAAACAGGTTTATCATAGTATTGCCCGTACCTACCACACCGTTGAACAATACAGTAGATAACGACATAATGAGCGTAGCCAGTACTATCAGGCGCAGGCTTGGCAAAGACATGGCTATCAGTGATGCATCGTCTCTGTAAAGCGCCAAAAACTCTGCAGGAAACACCAGCAGCGGTACACATATCACCGCCGTACACAGCAGGCTCAGCTTGGCTATTTTGGTTATTACAGGTATCACCTCGTTTTGCTTGCCCTGCCCTATTACATTGCTCACCAGTGTATTGCAGGTACTGGCAAAAGCCCATGTTACCACACTCACTACACCAAACACACTACGCAGTATCTGCGATGCTGCCAGCTCCCGCTGCCCCAGATGCTCTACAAATATGAAGAACACCTGCCACCCACCAATGCTGAAGAGGTATTGCACTATTAATGGTGCAGATACATTGAGGCTGCGGCGTGCCAGCGCCGTATCGAAATTGGATGTTGTGAATACCGGAAACTGCCTGTACATCCTGCCGAAGTAGAAGATGCCACACATTACCAAAGCATACACAGCCTCTGCTATTACAGATGCCAGTGCAGCACCATTCAGCCCCATAACAGGCAAGCCTGCTTTGCCGAATATGAAAAGATAATCGAGTATGATATTGGTAGCCGTACCAGCCAGCGAACCATACATCAGGAATTTAGAACGCCCTGTAGAAATGTAAAATGCATTCATCAACTGCACCAGCAACAAAAACGGTATACCCCAAATACGGATATACAGATAGTTGATACTGCTCACCACATGGCTCTGCTCGTGCAGGCTTAGCTCAAAAATGAAAGGCGCCAGCCACATAGCAAGCATCATCAGCACCATAGATGATATTACTCCCAGCATCAGGCCGTTGGTCAGTGTTTTACCAAGCCCTGCATCATCGCCCTCGCCACCACGGCGTGCCATCTGTGCCTGTATACCACTGTTCAGCCCATAGCCTATCATACTCATGATGAGGTAGAACACCCCCGTAAGCCCGTTCACTGCCAACTCCCTCTCTCCCAGCCTGCCAAGGAAGGCGGTATTGGTAAGAAAATTAAGTTGCGGAATAAGGATGGCAAGCGATATGGGCGCCGCCAGTTTTATAATGCCTCTGTTGGTAACTGATAGTTGCACAATCTGTAATATCTGAAAACAAGCTACAAATAATATTATTTCAACCTATGACAATATCCGTAAGTATTTCAAAGGAACACAAACACCTTTTGATACAAACAATATGGTGTAAGTGTCGCAAATTTACCCTATAATTGTGTGCTTTTCTATGTCTGACGTTACAAATAGTGGATTCAATCAGCAGATTTATAAGGTGCACAATGGCGATAGCCTTGTGTCGCAGGTAGCACGTATTATCATCGTGCTGACACCTCGTAGTATCACAACCGCAGGCTTCAGCGAGCCGGGCGATTTGCTGATGATAAGCCACAACGACTACAAGAAAAGTCTGCCGCCGTGGATTATCGATTTCTTTGAACACGAATTCCTGAACGATAAACTGCTGAACGCACCACACAAAGTAATATCTGCCTTTGTTGCTACAGACAAGGCTATGCTGATACCTGAAATACTGTTTAAAGAACAGGAAGCAGACAAATGGGTAAGACAACTGCACTTTGTTGAGAAGAGCGAAATAATGAGCACCTTCCACCTTCGCGAAGACAAGGCACACTACATGTATGCATGGCCTGCAGCCATCAAAAGCCTGATAGGCCGCTACTTCAGCAAAGCGAAAGTACTGCCGTTCTCAGCATATCAGTTTTACAAACCATTCAAGTCTGAGTGTTCTTTGCAATGTGCTGTTACAAACGAACAGGTATTTGCAACACTATACAAGAACCGTAGCCTGCATTGGCATCAGGTATTCAATTACCAAACAGCAGAAGATATTGCTTACCAGATAAAACATCTGTGTCAGCACCACAACATACACGAAAGTGAACTTGCGCTGCAATGCACTAATGCCAACCGCAATCTGGCAGGCATTGTTACAGAGCTTTCGCAATACTTCCCTGAACTGAAAGACGGCACAGGCAATGTACCATCGAACGACCGTAGCTGGACGGGAACGATATATCTATTACAACAGTTGTACGCATGCGCATTGTAGGTGGCGAGTTTAGTGGCAGGCGTTTTACACCGCCAACCAATACACCTGCTCGTCCTACTACAGATGTAGCCAAGGAATCTCTTTTTAATATTCTGGATAATCTGATTGATGTAGAAAATGTCAAAGCGCTCGACCTGTTTGCAGGTACAGGTAGCATCAGCTACGAGCTGGCATCGCGCGGAGCAGCAAATATAACGCTTATCGAACGTGACCCGGGCAATCTTACTTTCATTAAAAAGACGGCTGCTACTTTGGGCATCACAGACAGGTTTACAATAGTACGCGGAGATGTATTTAAGTTTTTGCAGAAATGTACAGAACAATACGATTTCATCTTTGCAGACCCACCCTACGCATTAGATAATATAGACGATATACCGATGCTGGTATTTGAGAAAAACATACTGGCACCGGGCGGCATATTTGTGCAGGAACACGCACAGCGAAACGACTATCAAAAACATCCTAACTTTATACGGATGAAAAACTACGGGACAACCGTGTTTACATTCTTCAAACAACCAAGCGAATAGACTATGCAACGCATCTGCTTATTTCCCGGCACGTTCGATCCCATTACACTCGGGCATGTAGACGTCATCAAGCGTTCTGTTTCTTTGTTCGATAAGATGATTATCGCTATCGGCAAAAACTCGCAAAAAGCACCGATGTTCACCATAGAACAACGTATTGAATGGATTGAGGAAATTTTTAAAGACTATCCGCAAATAAGCGTTACCAGCTATTCGGGTCTTACCATCAATTTCTGTAAAGAAGTAGGTGCCCAGTATATGATACGTGGCATACGCTACATATCTGATTTTGAATATGAGAAAGCGATAGCAGATATGAACCGTATGCTGATGCCGGAAGTTGAAACACTGTTCCTGACATGCGCGCCTGAATACTCTACTATATCATCTACCATAGTACGCGATGTGATACGCAACAACGGCGATGTAAGCAAGATAGTACCGAAGGAAGTGAAGTTTTAATACTCTCCTTTTCTCCCCATTACTTTTGCACGCACATAGCGTTGTGTTTCTTTCTGCAATAGTTTTATTAACAGGTAGATGATGATACCGTCATCTATCCAACCCAACACCGGTATCCAGTCGAAATCGAAAGGAAGGAGCACGTACATGGAACCTATCAACAACAGCCACTTACTTAGGCCCGACATATGATAACTGCCGTTCCATGTATCTTTTATCATACACCACATGGTCTTACGGTTCTTTATCAACTGCCAACCGGTGTGTATGTTGCTTGATTTTCTTATTTGTGTAACCCTCGCCATCATCCGCTCCTTTTACACAAAATTACCCCTGCTAATGTTGAGGGGGTGTTAAGGAATAGCTTATGTAACGTTAAAATGACGCCTATTGATAAGTGATGTAAAGCACCGCCCATAGAGAAGCGGCAGAGATAGCCAGCCACAACAATACACCTTGCAGAAAAGGACGTGCACCCACAGAGCGGATTGCCTGTTTTGACATACCCGAACCAATGAAGAACAACGTGAGCTGCAACCCTGCCTTCGCAATACGCACCAAAGCATCGCTGAGTGCACCGGACTGCAGAAAATACGTATTAACAAGCATTGCCAGCATATACAGTCCTATAAACCACGGTATTTTAATACTTGTGTTTTTCGATTTGTAGAGAAATGCAATGAGCATGGCAACAGGAATTATCCATAGCGTACGCAGCATTTTGATAGTAGTAGCAATACCCAATGCTTCTTTGCCATACGCACCGGCAGCACCTACTACAGAGCTGGTATCGTGTATGGCAATGGCACTCCACACCCCAAACTGCTGTTGCGATAAATGCAAAGCATGGCCTATAACAGGGAATATAAATAAGGCAATAGCATTCAATATAAATACCACACCCAGCGATACAGACATTTGTTGCTCCTCGGCCTCTACAACAGGCGATACAGCCGCAATAGCACTACCACCGCATATAGCAGTACCAGAAGATATCAGTACAGATATTTTCTTATCTGTCTTCAGCAACCTGCCAAGCAGCAGACCCAACAATAGCGTACCTGCTATAGAAACCAGCGTGAATACAATACCTTGCCTGCCTGCTTCCATGGCTGTATGAAAATTCATACCGAAGCCAAGCAAGACTACGGAAGTACGCAACAAATAGCCTGATGCTTTTTTACTGAATTTGATAAAAGGATTGCCGATAGCCAATGCAACAACAATACCCATAAATAAGGCAACAGGGGCGCTGCACCAGGGACTGACTGTAAATACAGCAAGTAATATGTAAATAGCTTTGCGAGCCTGTTCGTTCATGAATGGCAAAAATAATCAAACATTCAACCTTGTGCTGTAAATATATGGTAGCTTGGTATACCTGACAGTACTACCACCTGAAGCCCGCTTCTGTCAGCACTTCACGGATGGCCTCATATGATTTATAAACCACACCACGCAAATCGCGTTCTGCTATCCAGCTTGCTTTTTCAATATTTTCTTCCGCCTGTGGGGCTAGTGTATCTGCATTGCTGCCCTGCATCTTGTACCATGATGTACATTTCAGCAGGCTCTGCCCGTTTTGCGTATAAACGTGATAAGTATCACAGATTTTATCTTTCAGTTTCAGCTTGGTAAGGCCTGTTTCTTCGCTCACTTCGCGCACCGCACATTCTGCTATTTCTTCGCCATCATCGCGCTTGCCTTTGGGTAGATCCCATTTGCCGCGCCTGTATATCATCAGTACTGCACCATCTTCATTTATCACCACACCGCCACCTGCATCTATAGGCTCGTATAGCTCATACAATTGCTCCTGCAAAGAATTAGGCGAAATATCCTCTATAATGGCTCCCAGCGTACCCGCTTTTTCCAGATGTTGCAGCGCCAGCCTGAAATTGCGGCTGAAAGCACCCACAAACTGCATATACCCCCCTGCAATAGCATGGCTTTCAACATAGCTGCGGGCGCTTGTTGTAAGTATCAGGGGCTTGTTATTAACGTATATTTTTTGTGTGAACATCTGCTGCCTTAGTTTGTAAACTTATGTATTTGACGTAGGTTTGAGCGGTTATGAGTACACAAAAACATTTCGCCGAAAAACTGCTGCAAATTAAAGCATTGCAGATAAACCTGCAAAAGCCTTATGTATGGGCTTCCGGCTGGAACTCTCCGGTATATTGCGATAATCGCAAAGTGTTATCTTACCCATATGTGCGCGATTTCGTGAAAAGCGAGCTGGCAAACATGGTACTGGAGCATTTTCCGGATGCAGAAGTGATAGCAGGTGTGGCTACTGCGGGTATAGCACATGGTGTTATGGCTGCAGATTTGTTGAAGCTGCCTTTCATCTATGTACGCAGCAAGCCGAAAGAACACGGCATGGGCAACCAGATTGAAGGCTATATGGAACCGGGCAAGAAGGTAGTCGTGGTGGAAGATTTGGTATCTACCGGCAAAAGCAGCCTGCAAGCTGTAGATGCTATCCGCGCTGCTGGTGGAGAGGTGATTGGTATGTGCGCATTGTTTACATATGGTTTCAATGCGGCGGCTGAAGCTTTTCAACAAGCAAATGTACCACTACATACAATCAGCAATTACAATGCACTGATGGAAGTAGCAGAAGAACAAAAACTGATAGCGTCTGAGCAAAAAGCATCGCTTGAGCAATGGCGCGTAGACCCTGCAAGCTGGGGCAAATAGTTGAGTCGTTTGACTTGTTGATTAGTTAATTTGTAAGTATCCCGTTAACCAATCAACAAGTCAACACATCAACAAATCATCAAACACATGTACTGGCTGCAACTGATAAGGTGGAAAAATCTGGTGATTGTATTCCTTACACAATTGCTGGCTTGGGCATGCGTGATATTGCCAATAAAAGGTTATAGCAATATTCCACTACTTCTCAGTTCGGAATATTTTCTTTTACTATCGTTATCTACCGTACTCATTGCAGCAGCGGGCTATATCATCAACGATTACTTCGACATTAAAATCGACATCATCAACAGACCTGAGAAACTGGTATTGGAGAAAAGAATACCATTAAAGTTTGCCATTGTGATGCACAGCGTGCTGAATGTAACTGCGCTTATTATGGCAGCGTATGTAGCACGTGCTGCCGGGCACTACAGCCTGCTGGCACTGCAACTTGCATGCACCATACTACTCTGGTTCTACTCTACCCATTTCAAAAAGCAGTTTATGATTGGCAATGTTGTGGTAGCAATACTTACAGCACTTACCATCGTAACGCTAATGCTGTATGAACCGGGACTGAGAGCATTATCTGCCGAGGCTGCATTTATTGCAACTACTGCCAATAAAATACCAAACCCTGTATGGGTATTGGGTATCTATACCTGCTTTGCATTTACCCTTACATGGATGCGCGAGATAGTGAAAGACATGGAAGATTTTAAAGGCGATGCGCAGGAAGGATGTATCACCATGCCTATACAATGGGGCTTGCTGCGCTCTGTTCGCTTCACACAAGCATTGGGTGTCATTGCCATCATACCACTGATAGTTGGTGCTATAAAACTCATCAATGCCAACTGGATAGTGTTGGGTATATACACCATCGTTTTGCTTGCATTACCTATTATCTTATGGATGTATTACCTACCTAAAAAAGCTACATCCGTACACTACCACACCATGAGCCGATGGCTGAAATTCATCATGCTATCGGGCATAGGTTCATTGATTATCTACTATTTTCAGGCACATGCATAAGATTATACTTGCTTCACAATCGCCACGCCGCAAACAATTGATGGAGCTGGCAGAATTGCAATTTGACATAATTATTTCCGATGTTGATGAAACAAACCCGCCGGGTATGCAGGGCGACCTTGTGCCAGAGTATCTTGCTAAAAAGAAAGCCGCAGCAATAGAAGAGCGTGTGCACGATGCTATTATCATAGCCGCCGATACAGTTGTATTGCTCGACCATGAAATACTAGGCAAACCTAAAGATGAAGCTGACGCTATCAACATCCTTACTAAACTATCTGGCAGAAAGCATGAGGTAGTAACAGGTGTTTGTATGCAACATGGACAAAAACAAATCAGTTTCTCTACCGTAACGGAAGTTTATTTTCGTCCGCTGACGCAAGAGCAGATAAAACACTATGTAAGCAATTATAAACCATACGACAAAGCAGGTGCTTATGCGATACAGGAATGGATTGGTATGATAGGCATAGAAAAAATAAACGGCGACTATTACAACGTAATGGGCCTGCCGATTGGCGAGGTGGTGAAAAGACTGAACCGAGAGTTTATAGATTAATCAATTGTACTAAAGAACGGCCAACATCACTACCCAACGCCACACCCATACCGCCCATACGGAAAGCTCCATATACTCTGTTTGAGAATGCTTGTACTATTGGCTGCTTGGTTTTACCAAAAGCCATGATGCCTGCCCAACGTTGTGCAATAGTGAAATCTGTATCAGGCAGTATTACTGTTCTTAGTTTTTCTTCCAGGTCTTTTTGTATCAGTTCTGTAAAGGAAAAATCTGTAGTTGTTTCTCCCTCAAAATCAAGATTGCGCCCACCACCTAGCAATACTCTACCATCTATTTCACGGAAATAATAATAGCCTTTATCAAAGTGATATACCCCTTTGAACTTCAAGCCTTCAATGGGCTCTGTTATCACCACCTGTCCACGCCCTGGCACAACATCTACATCGGGCAATAGTTGTTTTGTAAATGCATTGGTGCAAATAGATAATGTGTCACAATGCAACATCAGCATATTATCCCTTACCGGGTCTGCTACCTGCACTACTACCTGTTTTTCTTCTTCATCAAACCTGCAAACCTCTGCACCTGTTTTTATCTCTATGCCTTTTGCAAGTGCACAATCAGTCAGTGCTCTCAACATCTTCCCTGTATGCAATTCACCTTCACAAGTATTTTCAACCAATGCTTTCACTGCTTGCTTCCCGAAACCAAAAGCATCTATCTTATCAATCACTAATTTAAATGCCGGCTGCTTTGTTACAGGTAGCAGAAGATTGTTGATATAATCTATTTTATCAAGTGCAGGCAATTCATTATCACCTATCAGTTCATAACTACCGTTGCTTTTATAACCTATTGCTGCATCTCCCAGCCTGCTACGTAATAATTCAAGCCCCCGTTTGCGCCAGTCATATAGTTTTACAATTTCTGCTTCGTCTGAATATTGGCTATCGTCCAGTATTTCTGTAAGACTGCCCATGCATGCAAATCCCGCATTGCGGCTACTGGCACCTGTTGGCAACAAACCACGTTCCAACACCAATACAGAATGTGCAGGATATTTATCTTTCAGTTCAATAGCAGTACTAAGGCCTACAATACCAGCACCTATTACAATATGGTTGTATCGAACAAAGCTTTGCTGCTCCCAATAACTTAGCATAATTACAAATGTGCAAATTATTCGCTAATCCCGTAAATTGCTGCTATGAAAAGGTTACTTCTACTGTTAGGACTTTTACCTGTGGTTACATCGGCACAAATGAAGAATATCGATTGCCAACTGGATATTTATGGTTGTTATGTATATAGTCTTAAAGCTTTTGCCAAAGGCAGCGATGGATTAGCTAAGTTTCGTAAACAAATATTGCCGGCTAAAATAACAGACGTTTATATTTCAAAACAATACTTTACGGTAAACCTGCCTGAGAGCGCTGAAGGCATTAACTACCATTACGAAGACATAAGCGAACAGACAACTGAACTGTACAAACAGCAGCAGGCAAAGAAAGCCATCTGCATGTACATGACAGACCTTGCTATTGGTGCAGACACCTGCCACTTATGGATGATGCCTGTGAACCTAGTAAAACAAGGCAACGAGATTGAGATGGACTACCCCACTAAAGGTTGCAAACTGAACTTTGTTGTGAACAGAGAAACAGGCAAACTGTGTTTTGCAAATGCCATCTGTCCACCTGCAAAAAAAGAGGATTAATATGCGTTTACTCTTAGCACTCCTATTATTGCCTATTCTCGCATGGGCACAACCTGCCCAAACAGTAGAAATGTGGCAAGAGCCGGACGTGTATAAACACATGATTCATTTTATTACAGAAACTAAAGGGAAACTAAACGACACTTGTAGTCTTGCCCTTTCACCTGATGCAAATGACATTTATATCATCAAAACAGACTATATCAAGTCGCTGCCCGATAGTGTAAATGGGTATCGCATACATCTTGTAGATGCAGACAGCAACCAAAAGGTGTTGTATAAACTTCAAAAAGAACAGCAGACGCAGATACCCATCTTCTATTTTGCAAAATGGTATCGTTACCTGGAATATTACCAATACTGGGTTATGCCCGTTATGGCAAAGAAAAAGAAACTGCAATACGGCAATCAGGCAATGAAACTCCATTATTTCTACCGTCAGGACTTGTCCCGATTTGAGTTTACAAAGACCGAATGCGCAAGCTGGTAGGACTTTTCAGCTAGCCAGGGCATACATTTTCCATTCCTGTATGCGTTTTCGTACTTTTGGCGTCCCATTTATACATAACATAGCATGGAATACGCGTTTAGTACCATTGAAAAGAAGTGGAAAAAGTACTGGCAAGACAATAATGTATATCGTGTAAGCAACGATAGCAGCAAACCTAAATATTACATACTCGATATGTTTCCCTACCCGAGTGGTGCAGGCCTTCACGTAGGCCACCCACTCGGTTACATAGCATCAGATATCTATGCACGATATAAGCGTATGAAGGGTTTTAATGTATTGCACCCAATGGGGTTTGATGCATTTGGCCTGCCTGCCGAACAATACGCACTGGAAACAGGACAACACCCTGCCGTTACAACTGAAAAGAATATTGCGCGATATAAAGAACAGTTGGACAATATCGGCTTCTGCTACGACTGGGAACGTGAAGTGCGCACCAGCGAGCCCAACTATTATAAATGGACACAATGGATATTCCTGCAACTGTTTCATAGCTGGTACGACCGCAAGCAACAGAAAGCACGTCCTATAAAAGAACTGATTACCATCTTTGAAAAAGAAGGCAACACAAACAACACTTGCCCTGACGATGACAAGCTGAGCTTTGATGCGAAAGCATGGGCAGGCATGAGTGAAAAAGAAAAGCGCGATACATTGATGAAGTATCGCCTTGCCTTTCAGGGATATGCAGAAGTATGGTGGTGCGAGGCATTGGGTACTGTGTTGGCAAATGACGAGGTAGTGAATGGTGTGTCTGAACGTGGAGGTCACCCTGTTATCCGTAAACAGATGCGCCAGTGGTTTTTGCGCATTACAGAGTATGCAGACCGCCTACTGACAAGCCTTGACAAGCTGGAATGGAGCGATGCTATGAAAGAAATGCAACGCAATTGGATTGGCAAGAGCAACGGTGCAGAAGTACGTTTTGATGTACAGGGTTTTGCAGACAAACACATCACGGTGTTTACTACACGCCCGGACACCATATTTGGTGTAGACTTTATGGTACTGGCACCAGAGCATGACCTGGTAGATACCATTACAACAGCCGAACAAAAAGAAGCAATAGCAGAATATAAGAAATACGTACAAAGCCGCAGCGAACGCGAGCGTATGGCGGAGGTGAAACAAGTCACAGGCTGTTTTACGGGAGCTTATGTTACACACCCTTTCACACGCAAGCAAGTGCCTATTTGGATATCTGAATATGTATTGGCGGGTTATGGTACAGGTGCTATCATGGCAGTGCCAAGTGGTGATGATCGCGACCATGCATTTGCCAAACATTTTGAAATACCGATAACAAACATATTTGGTAGTAATTACAACGGAGAGGCTGCATACACCGATAAAACAGGTACGCTGGAAAACAGTGGTTTCCTGTCGGGTATCGATTTATCTAAAGCAATAGACGTAGCCATACGTGCTATTGTAGATGCAGGTATCGGTAAGGCAAAAGTGAACTTCAAAATGCGCGATGCGGGTTTCAGCCGTCAGCGCTATTGGGGCGAACCATTCCCGATTGTATACGTGAATGGCATACCATACGCAACAGACGAAATAGAGAATGGTGGCAACCTGCCTGTAGAACTGCCAATGGTAGAAAACTACAAACCGGGCCCTGAAGGTGAAGGCCCGCTTGCCAATGTAACAGAATGGGTAACTACTGATAAAGGCACACGCGAAACGAATACCATGCCCGGCTATGCCGGTAGCAGTTGGTACTTCCTGCGCTATATGGACCCAAAGAACGATGCTGAGTTTGCTAGCAAAAGTGCTACAGACTACTGGCGCGAGGTAGACCTGTATATAGGTGGTACTGAACACGCAGTAGGCCACTTGCTCTACAGCCGCTTATGGACAAAAGTATTGCACGACCTTGGCCACATCAGCTTTGAAGAACCATTTAAGAAACTGGTGAATCAGGGAATGATACAGGGTAGCTCAAGATTTGTGTATCGTGTACATGGTACTAAACAATTGGTATCTGCAGGTTTGAAGAACCAATATCAAACTAATGCCATCAATGTTGATGTAAACATTGTAAACGGTTTGGAGCTTGATATTGAAGCATTCAAAAACTGGCGTCCGGATTATGCAGATGCAGAATTTATTCTTGAAGATGGTAAATACATCTGTGGTGCAGAGGTAGAAAAAATGTCGAAGTCGAAATACAATGTCGTAAACCCTGATGATATTGTAGGAGATTTTGGCGCAGATACATTCCGTATGTACGAAATGTTCCTCGGTCCGATAGATGTAAGCAAGCCGTGGGAGCAAAAAGGCATTGAAGGTGTTCACCGCTTCATCAAAAAAATGTGGCGCTTATATGCCGATGAGCAAACAGGATGGATAGTAACAGACGATGCTGCTACTGATGTGGAGTTGAAACTGCTGCACAAAACCATCAAGAAAATTGGTGATGATATTGAACGTTTTTCTTTCAATACCGCTGTCAGTCAATTTATGATTTGTGTAAACGAACTGACATCACTCAACTGCCACAAGCGTGCAATACTGGAGCCATTGACTGTATTGATAACACCATTTGCACCACACCTTGCAGAAGAGTTGTGGCAACACTGCTTTGGGAACACAACAACAGTACTGGATGCTGCATTCCCTGCATACGAAGAGAAGTACACGGTAGATAACAGCAAAGTATACCCTGTTGCGGTAAATGGTAAAACACGTGCCGAAATGGAATTTGCACTGGATATGGAACAGGCAGCACTGGAAGCTGCCGTGCTTGCAGATGAAACTATTCAGAAATGGATGGAAGGAAAGCCTGTTAAAAAATTCATTTACGTAAAAGGCAAAATGATAAACGTAGTTGTATAACTACATCACAGTCAACGATATAAATCCCCTGTAAAACACAGGGGATTTTTCTTTTAACATAATAGCTGCATAATAACGGCTCTTTAAGACAGTTTTGTGAATTAACGGCACGGTATTTTCAATAGGTAATATGAATCAAAACCGATAATCATGAAATATTCAAAAATTGTACTGCTATTTGCAGTACTAGGCACACTGTCATTTGCATCTTGCAAAAAAGACTACACATGTACTTGCACAACAACAGTTGGCAGCGCATCTACTACCAAGACTTATGATCTTCAAAACCAGTCATTGCGGGACGCAGATGATGCATGCGAACGCTATGAAGGCAGCACGGCCATCAGCAACACTACGTGCCATCTTTAATTAAATTCCGGCAGTAACAACATACCTGCGGGCAATAACAATTTGCCTTGCAGGTATGTTTTGCATTTACAAAGCCACTAACTTTGCACCGCTATGAGTAAAAGGACTACAACCATCATACTGGTATCATTCTTCATTGTGTTTGCGGCAGTGTTCATGACATACTATTACACACAAACACGCGATTTGCCCAAAAAATTACCTATACTGGGGAATCCGGGCCACAAAGTAGGTGACTTCTCCTTCACCAATCAGGATGGCAAAACAGTAACACTTGCCAATGTAGATGGTAAAATCCGTGTGGTTAATTACTTCTTTACTACTTGCAAAGGCATTTGCCCACGTATGAACGAGAATATGACCAAAGTATATCAGGCATATCGTGGCAATAATGATATTCTTATCCTTTCTCATACAGTAGACCCTAAGAAAGACACAGTAGGGGCGATGAAGGCATACAGCATGCACTTTGAGGCAGACCCTAACCAATGGATGTTCCTTACCGGCGACAAAAAAGCCCTGTACGAAATGGCACGCGATGAATATCTGGTAACAGCGGTAGATGATACTGCTACTCCAGATATCAATTCAGACTTTATACACTCCGAGCGTTTTATACTGGTAGACAAAGGTGGCCGCATACGCGGACAATACGACGGACTGAATGCAGGTGAAGTAAATCAACTGATAGGGGACATCAAAGAATTGCTAAAAGAAGAATAAAGGCTAGACATTCATAGCCAGCCCCAATAACAACCATCCTACTACTACATACGGTGATGGTATTTTGGTAAACATCAGGATAGAAAAAGTAATAACTGCTACTACCACATTGGTCCATTCAAAAGGTATAGCCTGAAAAAGTACTATGCCCGATGCCCATATAATACCAACAATGGCTGCATTAATACCCTCCAGCGCGCGGAAGATGATAACATGTTGCTTTAGGTGCTGATATACAGGAAATAGGAATAGCAATAACAACGTACTTGGCAAGAATACAGCAACCGTTGCAACAAGGCAGCCAATCGCCTGCCATACCGGTCCGTAGCTGCTCATTACCATACCACCTGTAAAGGAACAAATTGAAAATACCGGACCGGGTACCGCCTGCACCAATCCATAACCATTCAACAGATTCTCACTGCTTATCAGTGGTGCATCTCCTATTGCCTTGGGCCTGTACACAAACTGGTACAACATCATCGGCAGCAATGCCTGCCCGCCACCAAACACAAAAGAGCCGAAACGGTAAAAGTTTTCGAACAGGTTGAAGAAGCGCCCGTATTCCCAGTTGTAGGCTTTAGATAATTCACTGAATATACCTGCCAGTATAAAGACTACAAAGAAAATCCACAGGCTCATCCATTTGATGGGCTTTGGCTTTTCGTACTTCATAGGGATACGCTTGTTACTGAAATTGCTGATAGTACCTGCCACCAATAGCAACACAGGAAATACCCATGGCGTGGGCACTGCAATCGTCACAATCAAACTACCCGTCATGATGGCCCATGTAGCCACATGGCGCACACTGGTTCGCATCATACGCACAGCTGCAAAAGCAATAAACCCTACAGACATGGGCTGCACGTATTTGAACATATTGGTCTGAATATCCTTTACATCAAAATAATATATGAGAAAGGAAAATGCAGACATGATGAGTGTGGCGGGCAATACCCATAGCAACAATGTAAGAATAGCCAACGGTACACCACCACGTTTGTAGCCTATCAGCATTACTGTTTGGGTAGAAGAAGGGCCCGGTAACATTTGTGAGAAGGCATTGTACTCTGCAATTTCTTCCTCCGTCACATCGTGCCTTTTATTGGCAAAAGACTTTACCATCATCCCCAAATGCCCCTGCGGACCGCCAAAAGCCGTAAACGCGTACAGAAGTACGGTCTTCAAAAACGGTATGTGTCGCAACAGCATGTTTATCCCTCTATCTTTAACCGAGGGCGAAAATTAATCACAAAAATGCGAATTGCATAAACAGTAGTATTTACAAACAGCTTTTTGTATCTTGCAGCCCTAATCTTAATCAAGGATATGAAATCTTTAATGTTAGGCGCTTTCTATGATACTTTCGCATACGGTGTTGGCGACGTACTGGTTTATACATTCATCATACTGATGGTTATTGAACTGGTATACGTGATGGCTAAATATCTGGGTGGCGAGAAAAAAACTAAGTAATTGTCCCACACGGGTAAACATATTGCAGCAATACGCAAGGATTATCAACTGGCAGTACTTGATGAACAAGTAGCAGGTGATGATCCTTTTGCTTTTTTCCATAAATGGTTTGCAGAGGCACAGCAGGCAGATGCCGAAGAGGTAAATGCCATGACACTGGCTACTGTTAATGCCGCAGGAAAGCCCCACGCACGCATTGTATTACTGAAAGGCCTGGATGATAAAGGCTTTGTTTTTTATACCAATTACACCAGCGAAAAAGGCAGAGATATTGCCGAAAACCCCAACGTATCAGTAGTTTTCTTCTGGAAGGAGCTGGAAAGGCAGGTATGTATAGAGGGTATTGCCGAAAAAGTAAGCGGTGCGGAAAGTGATGAATACTTCCACTCTCGCCCTGCAGGCAGCCGTATAGGTGCATGGTCTTCTCCGCAAAGCACGGTTATCCCCAACCGAGATATATTAGAAGAAAACTACAAACAATACACAGAACAGTATGGCGATAATGCTCCGCGTCCCGAACATTGGGGTGGGTACCGCATCATTCCATCTTCTATAGAGTTCTGGCAAGGCCGCAGCAGCCGCATGCACGACCGCATATTATTCTCCAGAAACGCAGACGGAACATGGCAGAAATGCCGCCTGGCACCGTAAACAGCCACACATTAACAGCAGGATAACAGCAGCTTTGATGGTTGACATTCACCCATCCGATAATTTTGTATTTAACGGGTGAAAACGATGTTAATAAACTGTTGATAAGATGTGAATAAGTTATCCACATTTGTTTATAATGCGGTAATAACAAAGTATTTTGCACTAATATATATTGTAATATAAGCCGTGTTAAAAGCGGTTTATTACGAAATAGTGCTAAGTACAATACCCACATATCGCATTGTAATAGAGCAGCCCGGGCACGGCTTCACAACTCTGTCCCCGGTTCACAACACATCACAACACCCATTTAAATTCATTAACGTATGCGCAAGTTTTTATACACGCTCACCGTAATAGGTTTGATGATGGTTACTGCGTGCTCTACACCACAAAAAACCATCTATTTCAGCGACAATACATTGCAGAATGCATCTGTACAGGTAGATAATATAGACCGCCGTAAGGAGGTTACTATTCTGCCGGAAGATATTCTTGCCATCAAAGTATCTACCATCAGCAGTATTGTTGAAAAAGGTGGTATCAACCCTGTTGCAATATTCAACGAGGGTGGCACCGCTTACAGCATTACCGCATCTGCAGGGGGTGCAGGTGGTGGTGCAGCAAACTCTGCACAAAACCTTGGTTTTCTGGTAGATGTGAATGGTTTTATTGACTATCCTGTGATAGGCAAACTAAAAGTTTCAGGGCTTACAATGAGGCAGTTGAAAGACTTGCTGGCAGACAAACTGAAAGCCTATGTAAAAGAACCGGTTGTTGAAGCTAATATCATCAACTTCCATGTTACCGTATTTGGTGAGGTAGGCAGGGTTGGCCAAATAGTAGCTGCCAACCAGAAAATAAGCATTCTGGATGCACTGGCTGCTGCCGGTGATATTCCTATTTCGGGCCGCAAAGACAATGTGCTCATCATCCGCGAGACGGAAGGTAAACGCGAATATGCAAGGCTGAACCTGAATAGCAGAACACTATTCAGCAGTCCGTACTACTATTTAAAACAAAACGACATCATATACATTGAACCTGCAAGAATCAGGAAACAGGAAAACAACGATTTCCTGAAGTTTTACCTGCCTACTATCATGACGATATTATCGTCTGCAGTAACAATTTATGGTATCACAAAACTTACAAAATAAAAGGAGGTAGATAGAAAGGATTCATGGAGCAACCCAACCAACAGCAGATATCTGAAAAGATACTGAAACAGTTTAACTCGTCGTTCGACTTTAAGCGATTGCTAGGCACTATTGTCAGCAACTGGTATTGGTTTGTCCTGTCCATATCTATCACTGTAACTGCGGGTTTCCTATATCTGCGTTATACTACCCGTGTCTATGAAATAGGCAGCTCTATACTGATAGACGAAGCGCAGGATAATGTTGCGCAAAATGTATTGAGCAAGCTCGATCCGCAGAACGATAAATCTAAAGTCAACCTCTTTAACGAACAGGTAGTACTGCAATCGCAGGATATGATTGCCAAAGTGGTCGATTCGCTTGCGCTGAATGTGCGTTACTGGGCAAGAGGCCGCATCAAAGAGACAGAGATTTATAAAGAGTCTCCTATAAAAGTTGTGTTCGATACTACAGGCCTAACGGGCGGTACTGTTGAACTGAAGATAAAACAGGTGATGGAAGGCCAGTTTGAAGTAACTAATGGTGGTACTGCAGACAAAGTGCTGTACGACACATGGGTACGCAAACCGTACGGTCGTTTCAAAATCATGTATACCAACGGTGTTGGTGTTAATAGGGGCTACCTGAAGAGTACCGAATTTATTGTAAAAGCAGAGCCACGTGTTGCTGCTATAGGCCGTGTAACAGGTTTATTTACCGTAGCCCTTAATGACGGACGTACCAGCCTTCTTGGCCTCAGCTATACAGATAATATTCCGCAACGTGGTGTAGATTTCATGAACGTACTGATATACTTCTATCAGAAAAACGAGCTTGAAAATATCAACAAGAAAGCTGAAAAAACACGCGCTTTCCTGAAAGCCAAGAAAGCAAATATTAAAGACGAGTTGAGGTTCATCGACTCTATGCAGGTAGATATCAAACTGAATAATGATATCGTAGACCCTACCGCACAAACAGAGCAGTTTATGAGTGCAAAAACTGCTTCTGAAACAAAGATGGATGAACTCTTGATGGCCAAGCAATCGCTGGAGAGCATGAAGCGAACAGTAATGGGCATGTCTAGCAATCGTTTTTCTATACTCAGTATAGCATCTGAAGATCCAACCCTCGCACAACTGATAGGTTCGCACAACGACATAGTAGTAAAAAGAGAAGCCTTTGCTCGCAGCGTAGGGCCAGAGCATCCTACGCTAAAAGAGTACGAAATATCTATTCTGGAACAACGTAAGCGCATCATACTTGCCTGCGACAATGCTATTGCGAAGCTAAATATCACCTTACAGAACGCTGCTAAAAATGCAGCAGAATACACCAGCCGCATACGCAATACACCAAACGTAGAACGCAATATCAAAGACGTATCTCGTGGTTATGATGTATTGCAACAAACATATTTATTGCTCTACCAAAAAGACGTAGAGAATGAAATATCGGTATATGCAGCCACCAACAAATCGAAAGTAATTGTTGTACCGTTTGCTACTTCTGATCCTATTAAGCCTGTTCCTAAAACTATCTATGCAATTGTATTCCTCCTCGGCTTGCTGATACCTGGTGGTTACCTTGTCATTCGCGAAATGCTGAACAACAAAGTAATCAACGACCACGATATTGAATCGCTAACCAACATACCTATTGTTGGTAGCATCAGCCGCGTAGAGGCTGCCAGCACAAGAGAAAATACAATAGTTGTAGGCCCGCACATACGCACAGGTGTTGCAGAGCAGTTCCGCCTTATCCGTGCCAACCTCGAGTTTATGGCTGCGGCAAACAATAATCGTGTATTCATGATTACATCCAGCTCCAGCGGCGAGGGTAAATCATTTATCTCTATCAACTTGGGTATTACAATGACACTTGCCAAAAAGCGTGTTGTCATTATGGAGTTCGACCTCAGGAAACCTAAAATATCTCAATACCTCGGCCTGCCAAATCATGGCGGTATCAGTAGCTACCTTGCAGGGCTTGGGGATCTTGATATTGCCATCAAAGCATCGGGCATACACGAGAACCTGTACATAGCCAACTGCGGACCAATACCACCAAACCCCGGTGAGTTGTTGGTATTGCCAAAGACAGGACAAATGATAGAACAACTGAAAGAAATGTTTGATGTTGTTATCATCGATACTGCACCTATCGGGCTTGTATCAGATGCATTGGTATTGTCGCAATACGCAGGCATCAATCTGTTTGTAATACGCCAGTCTTATACCATCAAAGACCAGGTACGCATGTTTGATGTGCTGCACAAAGACGGTAAAATTCAAAACCCTGCTATCATATTTAACGGTGTTGAATTCCTTAAGAAATACGGATACGGGTATGGTGGCAGCGGATATGGGTATTCTTATGGTTATGGATACGGATATGGCTACTACGAAGAAACAAACCCTAAAAAGAAGCAGAACGGTAGCAGTTTAAAAGGATTTTTTACAAAATAAGAGAGAACGGTATAAAACCCGTTCACATATCAATAACAAGGCGGACGTAGTATCTGTAAGGCTATATGGGTAGTTTTACAGCGCCAAACATAGAGGGCTTTGTAATGAATTTAAAACAACTGGGGGCAGTAGCTAGTGCTTCCAAACTATACAAGCTGTTTACACCTGCACAGAAAAAACATTTTCTGTGGTTGGTATTTTTTACGTTCATCAGCTCATTGACCGACCTGATAGGTCTTGGTTTTGTAATACCAGTTGTAGGTCTTGTACTGTCCGAAGACTTTCACAAAACAATGACGGCCACAGTGCCTTTCTTAGGCAACTTTACAAAAACACAGTTACTACTCTACACAGTATCTACCTTCTTTGTCATTATCATCCTGAAAAATGCTTTCGGGTTATACATTAATAAACTGCAGGTAAATTTTGTGCGCAACCTGTACGTATCATCATCCATGAACGTATTGGAAAGGATATACGAACGTCCGCTGCTTGACATACAGAAAGACACATCCAACGATCTTGTTACAAAACTAACATATTATCAGTCTGCACTTTGCAGCAACGCTGCCATATCTACTATCATACTGATAAATGAAGCTATCATTTTCATACTTACGGCTATCAGTACTTGTTTTTGGGACTGGAAACTATTTCTGTTGCTGATTGGTGTAATGGCGCCTAGCCTGGGATTATTCTACAATCGTGTTAAGAACATGATAAAACAGGCAGGCTTGGAAAAAACAGAAAATGCTACCAGGCTCTACGCCAGTGCACAAGAAATGATATTTGGCTACACAGATATCAAAATAGCAGGCACAGAAAGGAACTTTAAAGAGCGATTCAGAGGCTTTGCAAAAAATTATAGTATATATCAAGGCAGGCTCGATTTTATGATGTTTATACCTACGCGCATCATTGAGATAACAATCTTCCTTTGTATTATCCTGATACTCCTATATGGTGTATTCGTGTTGAAAGACACTGGAAAGATTGTATCTACTATCAGCTTCTTCTCCGTGATAGCGTATCGCAGCATCCCATCTGTTAACAGATTTGTGATAGCTATGAACAACCTGAACTCTACAGAATTTGTTTTCAACGATCCGGATTTTATTCCAAGAGAAGAAAAAGAAGCTCCTGTAGCAGAGCCTATCAACTACAATAACAATATTATTTTCGACCACGTATCTTATCAATATCCCGGAGATAATAACTACGTAATTAACGATTGCAACATCACCATTAAAAAAGGTGAAAAAGTAGGCTTCATAGGTAAGTCAGGTGCGGGTAAATCTACACTGATTGGTAATATACTTGGCTTCCTCTACCCTACTCAGGGACAGATAAAAATTGACGGTACTAAGCTGGACAGAAGCAATGTTGCACAATGGTGGAAGATACTAGGCTATGTAAGGCAAGAGGTTTTTGTCATGAACAAAACCTTTGCTGAAAACATAGCCATTGGCGAAACTGCAGACCAGATAGACAAACAACGCATGGACAAAGCAGTTCGTTTATCGAGCCTTGACGAGTTGGTTAGAGGCTGGCCTGAAGGTATTAATACGATGCTAAATGAAAGAGGCAACAATCTTTCAGGTGGACAGAAACAACGTATTGCGATAGCACGTGCTATATATAAAGGTGCACAGGTGTTAATATTTGACGAAGCTACATCTGCACTGGATTCGAAAACAGAAGAAGAAATTACAAACTCTATCCGTGAGCTTGGCCACGAAGACCTTACTATCATCATCATAGCACACAGGTATACATCGCTTAAATACTGCGACAAAATATACGAGCTCAACAAAGGCAGTGTAGCTGCTAGCTATACATACGATGAACTGATAAAACACCGTAGCCACTAACAGATATGAAAGTAAGTATAATCATGTGTTCTTATAATACCGAAGCCTTTATCAAAGAGGCTATTGAGAGCATATTGCATCAAACTTACACCAACTGGGAGCTCATTATCAGTGATGATAAATCTACTGACGGCACCATAAGCATCATAAAGCAATATACAAGCGACCCTCGCATAAAGCTTTATGAGCATAAAGAAAATAAAGGCTACGTAGCTAACAAAAACAGAGCCTTTAGCTATGCATCAGGCGATTTGTTAACGCAACTGGATGCTGATGATAACTGCCCGGCAAACAGACTAGCATTGCAGGTTAGTATTTTTGAAAAGTACCCTGACATAAAAATATGCGGTAGCAATTACGATATTATTGACACTGCAAGCAACATACTGCAAAGCAAAAAACAGGATAAGGATTTTCTAATAACAGAACTGATGCTGGAATACCCTTTCTGGTTTCCGGGGCTGATGTTCAGAAAAGAACTGATTACAGAATTCGGACTGTTTTCAGAATACTTCGATGGCATATATGGCGATGACCACTACTGGGCAATGCGTGTGAACAAGAAGTATCCTATATACTTTCTTAAAGAAGCATTGTATGGTTATCGTATCAATCCGAATTCTATTACAAATGTCTTCGATAAGCCACGTAAACTGATAGCACAGGATATTATTGCAAAACTGCACAGACAGCTGAGTAGTTCCGGTACCGACTTACTATCACAAGGGAAGGATGAGGAAATGCTGGCATTTGAAGAAAGTCTGTACAGGAATAATAAACTGATGGCAGAACGCTATCGCCAATGGGCTGCAAAAGCAATAGACAAAAGGCACTGGAAGCAGGCTACAGACCTTATAAAAAAATGCATTGCAACCGGCAAAGCAGACAGCACAGCATACAGAACAATATTTTATTACATCAAGAAAAGATATTTAGGCGCCAATTGAAAAGACTGAACATTCTATTAGCTACTGAAGTAATACACCCCGGTGGTGCAGAAACTTTCGTATTGCGTCTTTCAAACGCGCTGAAACAGTGTGGGCACAAGGTTCACATTTTTATATTTTATGAAGACAATTTCAATGAAGGGCTTTATAAAATGTTTGCCCCTGATGTACCATTGACGATTGCCTACATACCTTTTTCATGGTTGATGTCTAAGATTGATGCAGCGCTTTTCAGAATGAATATAGATTTCAGTTGCAGAAATTATTTCATCAAGCGTTCATTGTCAAAGCTTATCAAAAAGGAAAAAACTAAAATCATACACAGCAACCTGCTAAAGTCTGATAAGATATGCCTGCAGGTAGCTTCTAAGTTCTCCATACCGGTCATCACAACTATACATGGGGACTATTTGCAGTTTTATAATAAGACACAGAGCAAAATACCTATACCACTACTTCACTACAAAGAAAAAGCACTTAAAAACATCAAAGAGCTGGACGAGATTGTTTGTATATCCGACAAACAACTACAGTTCTTCAACGATAAGTTTGAACCAATAGTACGTGGTAAGCTTGCCAAAATATACAATGGCTACGACGGCATACCATCTCCCGATGCTCGCTCACTCAAAAAGCTGTTAGGTATTCCTGAAAACGATTTTGTATTCGGGATGGTGTCCCGAGGCATAGCTGAAAAAGGCTGGGAAGTAGCTATCGAAGCATTCCTGAAATTGAATGCACCGAATACACATCTGGTGCTTGTTGGCGAGAGTGAGTACATGAGAGCATTGAGCAACTCGTACTCATCATACAAAAACATTTACTTCACAGGGCATTCTGATAAACCACTCGATTGGATCAAAATAATGGATGTTGGTCTTTTGCCTACAACATACCCATCAGAGAGTTTACCAACTATTATAATTGAATACTTATGCTGCGGTATACCGAGCGTCGCATCAGATGCGGGTGAAATAGTAAACATGTTGCAATACGAAGGCAAGCAGGCAGGACTTGTAATACCGATAGTAAATGGCAGCGTATCTGTAGATGGTGTAAAAGATGCTATGCAGCAATACCTAACAGACAAACAGTTTTACGAAGAGCATAAAGCAAATGCAGTGCTATGCTATAATCAGTTTGATATGGATAAATGTCTGGCATCGTATTACAACATTTATTACAATTCAATACTGGATAAAATCGAACAGCAATCATCTAACTAAACAATATCCACATGCGATTTGCTATAAGAGACGATGATACCAACTTCTTTACAACTCCCGCAGAGTTGCAGCAATGCTATGGCGATATATGGCATGAATTCGCACCTACGCTTTGCCTGATATCGAAAGTAAAAGGTGACTGGGCAAAATGGGTTCACCAAATATATAAAGACAAACAAGATACCGACTGGGCTGCCTGGACAGCAGACAATACCCCACACCCTATTGAAAGCAATACAGAATTGGTAGCATTTCTGAAAGAAAAAATAAAAGACGGAAAGCTGGATGTTGGCTACCATGCCAAATACCATCGCAATGAAGACAGTTCTTTACCAAAGGAAATGTCTAACAACTATGTACGTGGCGCAGAGTACTTTACCAACAGAGATGTTACTAATGAAATAAAAGAAGAAGTAACACACCTTAACAAGCTACTGAACACAAATATTTCTGTATTTACTCCACCACAAAATCTGCTTTCACAACAAGGTTATGAATGTGTATTAAACGCAGGGCTGAATCTATGTGGTGGTGGCATTACTTTTTATAAAAAAGAAAAAGACCTGCAAGGGCTCATTAATATAGGAAAGCAACTTGCTTTTAAACTCATCAATAAAGAAGCCGATTACCCACGCGTACTGCGTTATAGCAATCATACAGAGATTGCATATCACTATCCGCTGCAACCGGGCACAAGACTTAAAAGCCTGATAGACGATTTTGAAATGGTACGCAAGTACAATGGCGATTTCGTGCTTTCAACCCACTATGTAGAGTTTGATTACTCTATGGTATATGATGAGAATATTACCATGAAGCACGTGCTGATGGACTTTCTCGATTATATATCCAAGTACAGCGATGTACAAAAAATGTCTTTATCACAACTATTGAAACATTAACGCTTGAAAACTGACAAAAAAATATTGGTCGTTTCATTCCAATCGCTCACCGCGAATAGCGGTGCGGGGATGGCACGTCTTGGCTACTACCTTTCCGAACAACTGGATAAACGAGGTGTACTGCAAGATTTTATTGTTTATTCAAAAGGCAAGTTCAATACATCTTTCAAATCATCGCCTGTATCTTACTGGTCAAGGCATATATTGTTTCTGCTCAATTTTCTTGATAAGAAGCTACACTTTGCTCCCTATAAGTTCAGATATGTGCAAGAGCTGATATTCGACTTTCTGTGCGTAAATAAAGTAACAAAAGATACAGGTATACTATTTGTAACACAGCCCTACCTGCCACGCACATTCAGAAAGGCTAAAAAGCTGGGGATTGAAATCATATTCATTCCCGCAAACCCTGAAGAGAACTATATCTGCAATATTGTAACAGAAGAACAGAACAAGCTGAATATCCATGCGGTGGATGCTTATACATATCCCAAACGCATACAGTTGTTCAATGAATCTGTAAACTATATAGATAAAGTAATAGGCACCTATCCTACGGTGTATGAGACCTATAAGAACGCTGCATATAAAGGACAAGTAATCAAAATGATTGGCCACCTGAAGCCTGACTTCAAGCCATTAACTATTGACAACAAAGAGGTAACCACAGGTACTTTTGTAGTTGGCTATCTGGCACACACGGTTGCGCTAAAGGGCTTGCACTATCTGATAGAAGCATGGAAAATGCTGATGCAGGAACATACTGAATACAACATTAAGCTCCTGATTGCAGGTAAAGTAGATACTGCTATTGAGCAATATATCAACGAAAAATACCCATCACTACCCAAAACAGAAAAGCTTGGCAGAATACCTGATATAAAAGAATTCTACAAGCAACTACACTTATTTGTAGTACCTAGCCTGATAGATGGTGGCCCCTATACGGCACTGGAAGCTGCGCACTATGCAGTACCTGTAGTTATTACAGAGAATTGCGGATCAGCAGAGCTGTTATCACGAAACGAATCCGGATGTAGTATAGTACCTATCAGAGATGCAGCCGCTATTAAAAACGAAATAGAAAAAGCATACAACAACCGTTCGGCATCTCTAAAAATGGGAATGAATGCGAAACACAATCTTGACACTTACCGGATGGATGAATTAATAACAGATATTGCCAACTATTTAGAAAATAATTTAATAAAGATAAACGCTAACTAACGCATGTGTGGCATAGCCGGTTGCAGAGGCAAATATGATGACAAAACAATAGCTGCGTCCTTCGATAGCATCAGACATCGCGGGCCCGACGCTAATGGCATCTTCAAGCATCAGGATGTAACCCTCATGCATCACAGACTTTCCATCATAGACCTGAGCGAACTGGGTGCACAGCCTTACCACTACGAACACCTGAGCATGGTGTATAATGGTGAGGTATACAATTTTAAAAAAGTAAAAGCCGAACTGATTTCTCTGGGTTATGAATTCATATCAACATCCGACACAGAAGTAATCATCAAAGCATTCCACAAATGGGGCATTGAAGCTGTGCATAGATTCATCGGGATGTTTGCCATTGCACTGTTCGATAAAAAAGAAGACTGCATTTATCTGTTAAGAGATCGCTTTGGCGTAAAACCATTGTACTACACTACAACAGGCGGCTTTGCTTTTGGCAGCGAATTGCGCAGTATCCTGCCATTTATACCTAAGCGTACAATAGACCAAAATGCTGTTTACGAATACTTCAGGTTTGGTTATATATCTGAAGAAAAAACAATCTTTAAAGAAGCTAAGAAGTTACTATCAGGCTACTACCTGAAATACAAAGACGGCAAAGCCCGAGCATATTGCTATTGGGATGCAAAATTAATCACCTCTCAATCTCACCCTAAACTAAGTGAAAGTGAATGGCAGGAGCTTCTGCACAAGGAATTGATTGAGGCATTCAGCCTTCGTATGGTATCGGATGTACCTGTAGGTGTGTTTCTGAGTGGTGGCATAGACAGTTCTTTGGTTTCTGCTATTCTGCAAAAGCATTATGGCAAAATCAACACATTTACCATTGGCTTCGATCATGAAAGATATAACGAAGCGCCGTATGCACGTCAGGTAGCACAACATTTAGGCACCAATCATACAGAGTTTACACTCAATACACAGGAAGCATTCAGCATCTTGGAGAAATTTTATGATATATACGATGAGCCTTATGCAGACTCGTCAGGCATTCCTAGTACTATCGTTTCTCGCTTGGCTGCAGAGCAAGGCATAAAAGTTGTACTATCAGCCAATGGCGGTGATGAATTGTTTGCAGGCTACAGGCACTATCATACAACACTCAGCTACTACAATCGCTTTTTGTCTATACCATCAGCTATACGCCATACAATGAAATGGAGTACAGGTGCGCTATACAAAAGCGGATTGATGAAATATGTATACACAAAAAACACAGAGCATCGTGTAGCAGTATTAAACGAGCTACTGGGCGTAAATGAATTGGGCGATTTCTATAATTCGTTCCTTGCTAATCAGGGCCATCTAGAAATGCTATCGTTACTAAAACAAAATGGTCGCGATACGCAAGACACAGAACTGGTGCAGGATGACATGACAGGCCTGATGATATATGATATTGGCCACTACCTGCCTGACGATCTGCTGGTAAAGATGGATAGGGCAACTATGTACAATAGCATAGAGGGTCGTGAACCGTTTCTTGACCACAGGTTGGTAAAAATTGCCTGCCAGATGCCCGTAGACTTGAAGTGGCGCAACAATGAAAGTAAATGGATTCTTAAACAAATCCTTAGCGAATACATACCCCGAGAAATGTTTACACGTCCGAAGATGGGCTTTTCTATCCCTATCTTCAACTGGTTCAGCCAGCATATGGATGTGCTCTTTGATTATTACCTCACAAAAGAGAAACTGGATAAAACAAACATATTTAATACCGCTACTGTTCTTAATGAGTATGAAAAATACAAGTGGAACAAGCAGAACAACAAGGAATACAACATTGAAAAAATGTGGCGTATCCTAAGTTTTATGATGTGGTGGGATAAATGGTGTGAGAAACTGTAACATATAAAGAGATGAGTAAGAAAGTTCAGGTAATATCGTTTCAGTCGCTGACCGGCAACAGTGGTGCAGGCATGGCTCGTTTGGGTCACATGCTTTCAACCGAACTACACAAGAGAGGCATACTACAGGATTTCATTATTCATTCAAAGGGAAAATTTGATACTGCATTCCCTTCTCAACCTGTATCTGCATTTTCCCGTTATTATTTATTTGTCATCAATAAGCTGGTAGCAATACTGTCAGTACCTGCGTACAAATCCAGATATCTGCAGGAAGTATTGTTCGACTGGTTTTGCCAGTGGCGTTTAAAGAAAGGTACGGCCATACTATTCTCTACCAATCCGTTTATGCAACGCACATTCAGAAGAGCTAAAAAACTAGGCATGTTGGTAGTATTACTTCCGGGTACACCTGAAGAAAATTACATCTTCAATATTGTAGATGAAGAAAATAAAAAAACAGGCATCCATGCAACAGATGCGTATACTTATAAAAAAAGACTGAATTACTATAATAAGAGCATTCAATATGTAGATAAAGTGATTGCTCCGCACCCTGTAGTACTCACATCCTACAAAGAAGCAAAACATAAAGCTGAAATAGTAACTATTGTCGGGCATATGACACCCGACTTAAAACCCGTAACAACTGTAGCAAAAAATGATGCAACATTCCATGTAGGCTATGTAGCACACACAGTACTACTTAAGGGTTTGCATTACTTATTAGCCGCATGGAAAGACATTAATGAACTTGGCATACAAAATATAATGCTACATATTGGCGGCAATGCAGATGAGCCAATGAAAAACTACATTGACAAGCACTTTAAAGGTTTGGTAAATGTAAAATGGCATGGGCATGTGTCAGATATACCTGCGTTCATGCAACAGCTTGATTTACTCGTAGTACCAAGCCTTGTAGATGCAGGACCTTCTACACCACTTGAGGCTGCATATAATAGCATACCGAGCATCATCACAGATCATTGTGGTTCTTACGAACTATTGATAAGGAACAACCCCGGATGTTGGGTTATTCCAATAAGAGATAAAGATGCTATCAAAGAACGCATACTGTTTGCTTACAACAATACAGACATTTGCAAACAGACCGGAGAATATGCCAGATACAATATGCAAACCTACAGCATGGAATCATTCATGCAGGAATTAGCAGACTATTTAGAAAGCAAAGTATAACTAAATGAAAAATGTACTACTACTCGGATCTGAATTAGGCAAGGGAGGAGCAGAACGCTCTATCTCTCTGCTGAGTTATTATCTGGAGCAGGAAGGCTACAACGTTACACTTTGCATACTTTCAGGCACAGACAGGGAGAAGTTTTATAAGACTTGTAAAAACGTAGTATTCATAGACCCGCCTGCATATGCAGGGCTTGTTGGCAAGATAAAAGCGTGGAGATACAGACTACAAAAACTGAAACAGCTTAAACGCGACCTAAAAATCGACACTTCTATCAGCTTTCTGGAAGGGCCCGATTATGTCAATGTACTGACCAAAGGAAAAGAGAAAGTAGTGCTGAGTATTCGTGGGTCAAAAATGCACGATAAAGTGATAAGCGGTACTATAGGCGCAATACGCAAAAAAGTGCTGATACCACAGCTATACAGAAAAGCTAATGAAATTGTTTGTGTTACAGATGCACTTGCAGATGAATTACACGAACACTTCGGCATTCGCAGAGAAAGGCTTACTACTATCTACAATTTTTATGAGATTGATGATATCATCATCAAAAGCAACGAAACACTAACTGCCGAAGAAGAACAGATATTTTCAAAACCTGTCATTATCACATCAGGCCGCTTGCATGTGGCCAAAGAACAAGACAAGCTGATTCGCATACTGAAAACAGTGAAGCAAACGGTAGATGCTCGTGTCATGATACTAGGAGACGGAGAATTGAAAGAACCTTTTATTGAGTTATGCAATCAATTGGACTTAAGAGCTTGTGATTGGCAAATTGAGAAAAAGGCCGATGCAGATGTTTATCTAATGGGGTTTCAGCACAACGCCTTTAAATATTATAAACACAGCAAGCTATTTGCACTCACTTCATCATGGGAGGGCTTCCCGAATGTTCTGGCAGAGGCGCTGATATGCGGCATTCCAGTAGTATCTACAGATTGTCCAACTGGGCCAAGAGAAATATTGAATGTACCAAATCTACCCAAAGAACCAATTGACTATAGCATAGATACTCCTGTAGGAACACTACTGCCGATGGTCAACCATCTGAGCAACAAAACACAAGAGCTGTGGACAGATGCAATTGTAAAATGGCTGCAGCAATCTGCGCCATCTAAAAAAGAGTTTGAAACACTTACAAAACGTTTCACGTTACACTCTATGCTGCAACAGTGGAAAAATGTAATAGATAACTAAGATGAACATTCTGATTATAGACAACTCCCTTGCTTTTACAGGTGCATTTAAATGCGCACTGAGTGAGGCTATACTATTATCAGACAAACATAAATTTACATTCATCATTCACCCTGAAAGCAAAGTAAGAGCTAATCTTGAAGCCAGCAATATACCTTATCATACAATCAAGCTGCAAGAGATTCGCAAATCTCCGACTGTCCTCCTATATCCTTTCATGCTACTACTCAATACATACAGAGTACGCAGCATAATAAATCGTGAGAAAATAGATGTGGTGCAGATGAATGATTTCTACAACCTCATCGGCGCTTTCCTTAAGATATTCGGTTACAAAGGCAAGTTGATAACTTATGTACGTTTTGTACCATCTGCAATGCCTGCACCTTTCAGAAAGCTGTGGACATACTTTGCACAGCAATACAGCCATCGTGTTATAGCAGTTTCAGATACTGTACTGAAAGAACTACCAATTAATAAAAACACCATTCGCCTCTACGACCCTGCAAATTTGCAAGAGCTGATTACAACAGAAAAATCAGCGTCAGATACTATTCAGTTCCTATACCTATCCAACTATATACGTGGTAAGGGACAAGACTATGCACTGGAGGCTTTTATTAAAGCATATCAGCATAACAAGCAACTGCGCCTTAAATACACAGGTGGTGACATGAGCCTTGAAAAAAACAGAGAATTCAAACAAACGCTGATAGACAAAGTAAAAGAACATGGATTGGAAGAAGTAGTAACTTTTGCCGACTTTAACAGCAATATAGAAGCTGAGATAAAGGCTGCTGATGTGTTGTTGAATTTCTCTAATTCCGAATCACTATCCATGACTTGCCTGGAGGCCGCATATTACGGCACGGCAGTTATTGCTACAAAATGCGGCGGCCCCGAAGAGGTAATTATTGATAAAGAAACGGGATTGTTAGTGCCTGTTGCAGATATAGATGCTATGATAAATGCCATACTTACATTGGCAAACAATGCAACTATAAGAAAGCAATATGCCGAAGCAGGCAGAACTTATGTCCGTAACAAATTTGGCAAAGAACATTTTATACAAGAATTTGAAGCTATACTTGCATCATAATGAATACGCCTAAGGTTTTATTTATGGTTCCATATCCGCTTGGCAAAGCGCCTTCACAGCGCTTCCGTGTCGAGCTGTTTGAACCATATCTGAAAGAAGCAGGCATTCATTATCGCATTGCACCATTTATGGATGATGCTACGTGGCAACACCTATATAAGCAAGGTTCGGTTTTCCAGAAAGTATGGGGCATTATCAAAGGCTATCTGAAAAGACTTAAGACCGTACTGATAGACGTACATAATTACAATTATGTATTCGTACACCGCGAAGCAGCACCATTAGGACCGCCTATATTTGAGTGGATTGTTGCGAAGCTATGGCGCAAGAAAATGATTTTCGACTATGACGATGCCATCTGGATTGCTAATACAAGTAGCGAGAATAGTATAGCTGCAAAACTTAAATGCTTCTGGAAAGTTAAACACATTATTAAGCTGTCTTACAAGATAGCTGCAGGTAACGACTACCTGCGCAACTATGCACTACAGTACAATAACAACGCAGTGCTGATGCCAACCTGTGTAGACATGGAGCGTATGCACAAAGGCACAAAACAACATGGCAATCACAAACCAGTAGTTGGGTGGACGGGTAGCCACTCTACCCTACAATATCTCGACAACATTGTAAGCATCATTAAAGAACTGCAGGACGAAATAGATTTTACATTCCTTGTAATTGCAGATAAGAACCCTGAATTGCCGTTGAAAGACTTTCAGTTTGCACCTTGGAGTGCGGCTACTGAAATACAGGATTTATTAAGAATGGATATTGGCATTATGCCACTGCAGGCAGATGCCTGGAGCGAGGGCAAATGCGGCTTCAAACTGATACAATACTTATCACTCGCTATACCTGCTTTGGCAAGTCCTGTGGGTGTTAATAATATTATTATTCAGGAAGGCGTCAATGGGCACCTCTGCGACAACGATGCAGACTGGAAGCAATATATTAAAGTACTGATTACCGATGCGCAAAAACGCGCAGATATGGGTAAAGCAGGTCAGGCGTATATGCTACAATTTTACAGCACTCAATCGCAGTACAAAACTTTCTTGAAATTATTCAGTTAGCCTCTTAATCTCAGTGAGAATATATTTTTATCAAGGCTGTTGTTCTTGTAGAATATCAGCATCATCGCTATACCGTAGAATGGCAATGCAGGTATACGATAACGCGATAGCGCACCAAAGTTACCCGAAGATATACCTACCGCAAATGCAAAGATGATGGCGAATATCAGACAGAACTGAATAGTAGGGTCCGCAGATATGGTTCGCCACGTTCGTCGTGGACCAATGGTTAGCAACACTTTTATAGTCACCCACAAAAACATCGCGGCTTCCAATGCATTCAGCATCTGCATCACTTTTCGGGTTTCCCATATATACGGGCGGAAAAGTGATACCACTACTGCCTGCGGAAACTTTTTAATCATACCACCAAACGATGGGTCCATGGTACCTAAATCATAAGCAGAGCCTTCATCTGATACAGACGCGATATAAGTACTCGTAACATAAGATGTCTGTGCCACATTCTCCAAAGAATACTTACCCAAAGAGCTGGCAAACTGTGCTGTTATAGCCAGAAAGCCACCTGCAGCACCACCTACCACCAATAGCTTCAGTAAGAACCTGCCAAATGCACTTCTTATTTTCTGAGAATAAGAGAACATTACCCAAAGCAACAATGCAGGCAGGAAAGCCATAACGATATATACTTTGATCGATACAATCAGATAAAAACTGGCTACGGTAAGGGCTATTGCACCGAAGCTGAAATCTCTATTGATGATAAGCCGAAACACACCGTAGGTAAGCCAACCAAGCCCGAACATACACACCGTATCTTTAAAGATACCCGACCCCCACATTACCGTACTTGGTATGTACAATACACAAATGGCTATCTGCTTTGTATACAAAGGGTATTGTGTAGCAAATGTTCTGAACAACGCCCACATACCTGTAAATGCAAGTGTGCCAAGCAAAACCGCCGTTGGCAGGTAAGTAGTGAACGTAAAGATGCCAAGAAAAGCGATGATAGAACATACTACATACTCTGTCGGTCCCTCATAGTACCACGTCATTTGCGATATATACTTGCCATAGTATGCAGGGTCGTACCATTTAGGGATGTGTAGTATCAGATTCAGCCATTTATTAAAAGACTCACTAAACGACCAGTTGATAACCTCTGCGTGCCTGAAATAGTTTACCGTATCACCGCCACCACCATAATAGTACTGATAAATCAACCCGATGAATATTGCCCCACCAATCTTAGCAGTAAGCCCGGGCAAGAAGTATGGCCTCCATTTATGCCCCGGCGGATACCTTGAATCCCGTATTTTGATAGCTATCAGGTAAATGATGCCCAAATAGAAAGGAAGCAGCAAATAGTCGAGCAACGTAATAAATTGATTGCTATCTTGCATCAGGTTTTAAATTTCATTATTACTAACTTTCTCACTACTATTTGTCTGTATCATGTGTGGTATTACAGGTTATTACGCTTTCAAGGCTAACGCTGCATCCAACCTTACAAAAATAACACAATCGACAGACAAATTATTGCTTCGTGGCCCCGATACAGGCAATGTTTATACACATAAAAATGTAGCCCTTGGCCACCGTCGTTTATCAATCATCGATACATCCAACGGAGCATCTCAACCAATGACGGATGTAACGGGAAGGTACACTATCGTTTTCAATGGCGAGATATTTAATTATCAAGAGCTTTCAGACAAATACCTGCAGGACGTATGGCAACGCATTGGAGGAGCTAAAACTACATCCGACACGGAAATACTGCTATATCTGCTAATCAAATATGGCGAAAGCTGTATTCAATGGCTGGCTGGCTTCTTTGCTTTCAGTTTTTACGATACCGAAACAGGCCGCATGATTATAGCCCGCGACCGCTTTGGTAAAAAGCCGCTTGTATATCATGCTACAGAAGAGCATATTGCTTTTGCATCTGAGATAAAAGCGCTGCTGGAATGGAATATACCCAAAGCTATCAACTACACTACCCTGTATCAATACTTGCAACTCAACTATATACCGCAACCCCAAAGCATGCTTGAAGGTGTTGCCAAGTTGCCGCAAGGACATTGTATGATTTGTGATGCAAATGGTGTAAAAGAAATAAAGCCTTACTATGAAATACAGATAGACAAGGCATCTTACGGCAAATACGATTACAATACAGCACAGCAAATGCTGGTGCAACACATGGATGTAGCTGTGCAGGAACGTATGATTGCAGATGTGCCGCTTGGTGCATTCCTGAGTGGTGGTATAGATTCTTCAGTTATCGTAGCACTTGCAAGCCGATACACTGACAAACTGAACACATTCTCCATAGGCTACAAAGACAATCCGTTTTTCGACGAAACGAAATATGCAAAGCTTGTAGCTGAGAAATACAACACCAATCACACGGTATTCTCGCTATCTACAGACAATTTCCTGGAGCATGTGTACAGCGTACTCGATTATCTGGATGAACCATTTGCTGATTCTTCTGCCATACCAGAATACATACTTTGCTATTATACCCGCAAGCACGTTACAGTTGCACTAAGCGGTGATGGTGGCGATGAAGTGTTTGCAGGTTATAACAAACATGCTGCTGAGTGGAAGATGCGTCAACAGTCTTTGCTTAATACATTAGTAAAGCTTGGCGGTCCTCTCTGGAAGGCATTACCACGCAGCAGAAACAATAAAATAACCAACCTCTTCCGTCAACTCAACCGCTTTGCAGAAGGTGCCAGCCTTTCTGAGAGCGACCGCTATTGGCGTTGGGCTTCTTTCAACACCCCTCAGCAGGCAGGGGCTTTGTTATCAGACAAGTCAAGGGCACAGGTAGATGATGCAGTATTCACACAACAACGAAAAGAAATACTGCAACACTTCAAAACAGGTGACTTCAATGAGGTACTGCTGACAGACATGAACCTCGTACTGCTGAGCGATATGCTGGTGAAGGTAGATATGATGAGCATGGCAAACAGCCTTGAAGTACGAAGCCCGTTCCTTGATTATAAAGTAGTAGATTTTGCCTTCTCGCTACCTGTAGATTATAAGGTAGACGGAAGTATGAAGAAAAGAATTGTACAGGATGCTTTCCGCAGTATGTTGCCTGAGGAAATATACAACCGTCCTAAACACGGTTTTGAAATACCTTTGCTCGATTGGTTCCGTAAAGAGCTTTGGGGGCTGATAAATGATGATTTATTAAGCCGCTCTTTCGTTGAACAACAGGGCATCTTCAACCCTACTGCTATAGAACAACTGAAGAAAAAACTGCACTGCACAAACCCTGAAGACAGCCACGCTACGATATGGGCACTCATAGTGTTCCAATACTGGTGGAAAAAGTACTACAACTAAGTTTTATACTTTTATTACTTACAGATTTATCGTAATTTTAACCCCGTTATAAGCTATACATGCCACGGGTTTTAAGGATACTAAACAGGTTAATAATAGGCGGTCCCGCCATCAATGCCACATACCTCACAAAGTATATGGCGCCTGAATTTGAGACCATGTTGGTAATTGGCGGTAAAGACGATCACGAGCAGGATGCCGATCATCTAAGTATGGATCTTGGCATCTCACCTGTAGAAGTACCTGAAATGAAGCGCAGCATCAGCCCTGTAGATGATGGTATTGCTTATAAAAAAATCAAAAGGCTTATAGAAAAATTTCGCCCTGATATTGTGCATACACATGCTGCAAAATCGGGTGTAATAGGCCGCCTGGCAGCAGATGCGTGCAATGTCCCTGTTATAGTGCATACATTTCACGGGCACGTATTTCACAGCTACTTCAACAGGTGGAAGACGAATACTTTCATTCAGATAGAACGCTACCTTGCCAAACGCTCAACAGGCATCATTGCCATCAGCGAATTGCAGAAGAACGAGCTTACCAATATCTATAAAATATGCCCTGCTGAAAAAATGAAAATCATTCAGCTTGGCCTCGACCTTGATAAGTTTCAACTACATCAGGATATTAAACGTGCCGAATTCCGTCAGAAATACAATCTGTTTGACGGTGATATTGCCATTGGTATCATTGGCCGTGTAGTACCTGTTAAGAATCACAGCTTGTTTGTTGCAGCGGCTAAGAAAGTATTGGAACAAACATCTGCAAGAGTAAAGTTTGTAGTAATAGGCGATGGCGATATGCGCCAACAAATGGAAGCTGAATTCAAAGAAGCTGGTATAGACTACGCATACTACCCCGAAAATCCGCGCGAAGCAACTGCTATCTGCACTTCATGGCAAACTGATATGGATGTAGTGTTAGCAGGTTTGGACATCGTAGCACTTACATCTCACAACGAGGGTACACCTGTATCTCTGATAGAAGCACAGGCAGCATCCCGCCCTGTAGTATCTACAAATGTTGGTGGCGTGGCCGATGTTGTGACTGATAATCTTTGCGGCTTTATTACAGAACCGAATGATGCCAACATTTTTGCAGAAGCATTGCTGCAACTCATCAACAAGCCAGAAATGCGCACTTACTTTGGTACACAAGGCCGCAACTTTGTGCAAACCAAATTCTCTTATCAACGCCTTGTTGGCGATATGAGCGAATACTATTATTCGCTGCTCGATAAAAAAGGTGTAAACTACCGCGACCGTCTTGGCCGTCCTGTTCCGTCTTCTCTTGAAGATTCTATCTAACTATACATTTCTTTAAAGAAAGCTACAGTCTGTTTCAGGCCATCCATAAAGCGCTGTGTTGGCTCATACCCAAGCAATGTTCTCGCCTTAGAAATATCAGCCAGCGAATTACGGATATCGCCTGCACGTTCTTCCCTGTATGTAGCTTCGTGTTGTATGCCCAGCATTTCGCGTATGGCAGTATACAGATAATTAACAGAGAAGTTTTCTCCAACAGCCACGTTGTATGCTTTGCCAAATGCATCAGGATTGTCGCATAACATACCACGTACATTTGCCTGCACTGCATTGTCTACAAATGTAAAGTCGCGCGTTTGCTCACCATCACCATTTATATATACAGGCGTCTGATTGATGATGCCACTTACAAACAAAGGTATTACAGCCGCATAAGGACCGTCAGGATCCTGACGAGGGCCAAATACGTTGAAGTACCTGAGTCCTACTATTTTCATGCCGTAGAGCTTTGCAAACACGTCTGCGTACAATTCATTGGTCTTTTTCGTTACAGCGTACGGCGATAATGGGTTGCCTACTCTTTCTTCTACCTTTGGCAGGTTAGGCTCATCGCCATATACAGAAGATGATGAAGCATACACAAAAGACTTCACGCCTGCATCTTTGGCAGCAGTTATCATATTGATAAAACCGCTTACGTTCACCTCATTACTTGTTACAGGATCTTTTACTGAACGTGGAACAGAACCTAGCGCCGCTTGGTGCGTTACATAGTCTATACCCTCACAAGCTTTTTTACAGGTTTCATAGTCGCGGATATCGCCTTGCAGAAACTCAAAATTGCTATAGCCTGTAAACAGGTCTATATTCTTTTGAAAACCTGTAGCCAGATTATCCAGCACAAGCACCCTGCCTGCACCATTTTTCAGCAGGTACTCAGTAATGTGAGAACCTATGAAACCTGCGCCACCTGTTACCAGAAAGCTGCTACCCGATATATCTTTTGTATGAAACGCTGCCATAATTAATAATGCCCCTTATACAGGCTGCGCAAACTTATGGCAAATAACAGATATCTGAAAGGATTGGATGTGCTAATAACACATCGTTTACAAGACTTCTACAAACAAGAAAGCCCCGATATCGGGGCTTCAAATAATGTAACGTATCAATTACGCTTTCTTGTCAGCACTAGCTGTAGTTTTCTTCGCGATTTTGGCAGGACGGTGTTTACCGAAGCTACCCATTGAAATTTTACCGCGTTTAGTGCGTTTATCGCCTCTACCCATGATTAAAAATTTTAGATTGCAAATATAAAAAAAAAGCAGGTAACTGTGCGTTCCTGCTTTTATTCTCTTTTGTTTTACAAGATTGACTATTTCTTGCCGCTTGCAATTTTAGTAGAGAATTCTTTACCAGCCTTGAACTTAGGCACTTTGCGAGCTTTGATTTTGATTACTTCGCCAGTTTGAGGGTTGCGGCCATTACGTGCAGAACGCTCAGAAACTGAGAATGTACCAAAACCAACCAAAGTAACGCGGTCGCCTTTTTTCAGTGCGGCAACTACAGCGTTTGTGAAAGAATCCAATGCATCGTTAGCTTGAGTTTTAGTAACGCCTGCATCTTTGGCAATTTTGTCAATCAATTCAGCTTTGTTCATTTGTTGTGTGTTTAGTCGTGAAATAAATAATTTCGAGGATAGGCAAATATACTCACCTTTAGTACACTTCCAAATATCCCCAAAAAAAATTCCTGACTTCAAAACCCTTGCCTGTAGCAGGTTTCCACAACTTATGCACATTTTTCGGGTGGTATTGCAAAATTAACATACCTCCAAACCCTTACCTGTATTGATTTTCGTTATATTGGCAAGTTTTTTGCTTCACCTAAACCCTTGTTAACAAAGGCTTGTAAGGGATTTGTAAAATCAGGAAATGATTTCCATCACCGTGCGGAATGCAATAAATTTATTACCAAATTTCGCGAAGCCTTTTTCACGCATTTGTGTTGCATGGTTTGAAATATATTGATTATATTCCTCTAAAGACTTGCAGAAATACTGTGCCGCATAGGTTGGCCCGTCTGTTTCATCCTGTTCCAGCAATCTGCACAATCTTGCATCTGTAAACAATCCTGTCTGCATCAAATCCGGGATATGTTCTCCCTTCATCCATTGTACCCACTCATCGTGTATACTGTGATCTATTTTTATTGTTACGTTGTAGATAATCATCGGTTATTATTTTACCACTTCTTTTCTATCGTGTCCATGATGGTCATGTAGCTGGCATATCTGTCTATACTGATAACAGATGCATTCACCGCTTCTTTCACAGCACAACCCGGCTCGTTTATATGAAGGCAGTTATTAAACCTACAATGCTGCATCACACGCCTCATTTCAGGAAAGTATTGTGCCAGCTCCTCTTTTTCAAAATCTATCAGTCCGAATTCTTTCACACCCGGTGTGTCTATTATCTTACCGCCGCCAGGCAGGTCAAACATTTCTGCAAATGTGGTAGTATGTTGCCCCTTACCGCTATAGCCCGATACTTCTTGCGTGCGCAATTCAACACCGGGTATCAATTGGTTTATCAACGTGCTTTTGCCCACACCGGAATGCCCGCTGAATAGCGTTGTTTTATCTTTCAGCCTTTCCGCAAGTACCGCAACTGTTTCTGGTTGCAATGCCACTATCGGATATACCTCATAACCTGCATCTGTATATATATGCTGCCACAGTTCCAGTTGCTCTTTGTGTTTTTCTTTCAGCAGGTCTATTTTATTGATGACGAGTATTGCAGGTATATGATAAGCTTCTGCCGTTATCAGGAAGCGGTCTATAAAACCGGGAGATGTTCTTGGCTCTGCAATAGTTGCCACAACCAAAGCAGCATCAAGATTGGCAGCTACAATATGTTTTTGATTTTTGTTGTGCGGAGATACACGCACTATATAATTATTGCGTTCGTCAATGGTTTTGATTGTCGCAATGTTTTCTTCTTTCTCTTCAATATCACAAATTACGGTATCGCCTACTGCTATCGGGTTGGTAGACGATATGTTCCCATCAATTTTCAACTTACCTTTTATACGCGCATTCCATATTTTACCATGCTCATCGCGCACTATGTACCAACTGCCTGTCGACTTATATACCAGTCCTTTCAATTCACTCATGTTTATTTGCAGTTGCTTTTAGTCATGTCTTAATGCTTCAATAGGATCCAGCTTGGCGGCCTTAACTGCAGGATAAATACCCGATATAATACCCACCACAGCGCAAAGGCTTACCCCAACGCCTATCCACAACCATGGCACGATAAAACCTGTATGGAATACGAGGCTGAAAATATTGCCCACCAACATACCCAGTATTACACCTACCACACCACCACTCAGGCTTATCATAATAGACTCTGTAAGGAATTGCTGTTTGATGGTAGATGCCCTTGCTCCCAATGCTTTACTCACACCTATCTCCCTTGTACGCTCTGCAACAGATACCAACATGATATTCATCAAACCAACTACAGAACCTAATAGTGTAACAATACCTATTACCAGTGCAGCCCAACTAATATATTTAATACTATCCAGCACCATCTCTGCAAGGTTGTCGTTCTGCTCTACGGTGAAATCGTTACCTACACCCACAGGTACTTTTCTTATTACCCTGAATAAACCCTCAGCTTCCTGTGCAGCTATATCTTTAGTATTGATGTCAGTAATCTTTACATTGATAACATAGCGTTCATTATTACCGTAAGTAGCACGGCCGTTTGCCAATGGTATCAGCACAAGATTGTCGCTGTTCATTATCATGCTGCTACCCTTCGATGCAGCTATACCTGTTACTACGTATTTTATATCGCCCACCGTAACAGCTTTGCCAATGCAGTCCAGATAACTTCTGCCAAATAGCTTCTTGGCCATACCGTTACCCAGTATGCATACATAAGATCCAAACTCTAATTCTGTATTGGAAAAATTCCTGCCTGCTTCCAGTTTTGTGTCAGATATATCCAGATAGTTTTCGTCAACACTCATTACTGTAATGTTCGGATTGGTTTTGATGGATGCATACCTCACCGTAGCAATACTGCTGCCCGACATAGATACACCAACTTTTGCAGGGAAACGATAACGCTTTTTAAATGCTATAGCCTCTTCGTAACGTATATTTTTACCTTCATTGATGTTGACACTTATACCTCTGCCTCTACGTTTTTTCTTAACCACATCGCTGGTTATCTGAAAGCTATTTGCACCCATACTGCTGAAGTTGGAATACACACTTGCTTTCATCACCTCAATGGCTGTAAGGATGCCAACCAATGCCATAATACCCAAGCCAATAATGGCTACGGTCAGCATTGTACGCAGGCGATTTGTTCTGATAGCCCTGAATGCCAGCGATAAGTTGAAAAATAATTGCATCATGGCAATGCCAAAGTTAATGCCGGCATATCAAACTACCGCTTATTGTTTTGTAAAAGTCTGTGCAGTAGCTGTTTGGCCGTCAGCAGTTACAGCTTTCAGCACGTAGTTGCCTTTTGCCAATGCTGCTATACTGAATGTAATGCGGTTTGTTCCTTTCTTACATTTATAATCCAACAGCTTATCTACCAGTTTACCCTGCATATCATATATGGCAAAACTTACTGCTGCACTTTCCTGCAGTTCAAAGTCCATATTAACTATATCTAATGCAGGGTTAGGGAAAACCTCTGCTCTGCCGGCTGTACGTTCTTCATTTTTTATACCTAAAACCGGAGAGTTTAATTTCGCCATCCAGTTTCCGTAAGTGTTACCTACACGACCGAAGATGCCCTCTACCCATACTGAGCCTATATTGTTCCAGTCTACCTGTGCTCCCATGTAGTCTCCCCAACGTTGCTGCTTTCCTGTCAAAACTTTAATACTGCTAACACCAGACTTTACAACCGTCATTGGCGAATAGCTGCTACCATCAAACATAATGGCGCCAATACCAGGGAATGTATTCGGGCCTGTAAAATTGAATGATATTATAGATTGTCCTTTTGTCCATCCGGGGCTGGCATACGTCACATTCGGATAGCCAAAATCAAGTGTGTCAACTGACAATATTTGTGTACTGGCAATAGTTGGTGATGATGTATAATTTCTGATAATACCATGATATATACCAGACGCACCACTTACCGGCGCTACACAAGCACTTACAAATTGTATCTCATCATCATCTCTGTAAGCACCCAATACCCTACCGTCGTTTGTAGCTAATGTTGCAGAAGTATCCGGTTGGCGCCCATCAGGTGGCACACCATACTTGGTAGGCGATATCAAGACTTTAATATCCAGATTATTATTACCACTGCTTATTACATCAGGCACTTTCACTAAGAATACGGTATCATTCTGTACATCAAAGTTTCTGTTCGACAAGAAGTACTGCTCTGGTCCTTTAAGGCCATTGCCACCCTTTACAGGATACAGGTTACGTATCTGGATACCATTAAAATTGATACCATCCCATATTTTATAACTCAGGTTTGTTGCACCATTAAAACCATCATTCTTATTTATCTGGTAGATAACAGTTTCTTTAAAGCCTGCCTGCCAGCTGGTATTGTTACGTATCTTATTGCCTGTCAGGAAGAACTCGTCTTTGGTAATAGACACGCTAGGGAAATCGAACCAGGTTGTATCGGCTTTATAATCTCCGTAGAATTTGTAGAAATTCCATGCACCACCCGGATCATTCGTTTTAGAAAAGCCTACAACTATGTAGTTACTTTCATTAGTACTATTCAGCATTACAGCAATAAATTTATCTGCGTCCTGATCGTACATAACTTTAGGATCGTACCTGTAATCGTTAATCCCTGACAGGTTTACAGCGCTTGAAAATGCTTTAAGTGCCTTTCTGTAAACCATCTTCCCGCTATCATCACTAGTTACAGCAATAAAGCTATTAACTACCGATACCAGCTTCTTACCCTTCGACATTGCCATATCGTTATCCGGAGGCGTACCTACCAACGAATCTGCAACATAGCCTCTGATAACAACAGGTGCCGCAGCAGCAGTCGTTTTATTTGCACTTGCATTTACTCTTTTGTAAGGAAACATCTTGGACGACTCTTCCTTCGCCTTATACAATCTCTTCCTATCTGCATTGCCATCAGGCGATGGAGACTCCAGATTATACACAGCAGCGTTATACTTGTCTTCTACATCTTTCAGAACAACAGTACCACTCAAAGGTGCCGTATGTGTACTGACACGTGCATTTTGTCCGTAAGAAACACTACCACCTAACAGGCATATAAAAAGAAGCTTGCGCATAAGTTTTCAACTTTGCTTAAAAATACAAAAAAACCGCTGCGTATAAGCCACGCAGCGGTTTTGTATATAGTATTATTTTCTTCAGAATTATCCCTGCAATGCAGCTGCACCACTCACAATCTCTGTCAGCTCTGTAGTAATAGCTGCCTGACGTGCACGGTTGTAGCTGATCTTCAGGTTTTTCAACAGTTCGTTAGCGTTTTCGCTTGCTTTATCCATCGCTGTCATGCGCGCACCGTGTTCAGATGCGTTTGCATCCAGAACAGCCTTATAAACCTGTGTATTCAGGATTTTAGGCATCAGTTCCTGTACCAGTATTTCTTTTGATGGTTCGTAAATGAAGTCACTTGTTTTGCCACCTGCAGTGTTTTCTACTTTAGGTATTGGCAGGTAAGCCTCAGTTACAAATTTCTGTGTAGCAGCGTTTTTAAATTGGCTGTAAATCAGCTCTACACGGTCATATTCTTTGTTCAGAAATGCTTTCTGTGCATAAACAGCTGCGTTACGAACGTTATCAAAGCTCAGATCTGCAAATATTGTCCAGAAATCGGCAACTACTTTGTAGTTGTTCTTTACAAAATATTCCCAGCCTTTTTTACCGATAGGCAGGATAGTTACATTACCCTTTTCAAACTGTGTAGCATATTTATCAGCTATCAGCTGGCGGGTAGCTTTTATAACGTTCGAATTGTAAGCACCGCACAAACCACGGTCACTTGTTATCGGTATCAGCAACACGCGTTCTGCAGCACGCTCTTCAGCCAGTGGCAAAGCCATGTCAGACGAAGCACTTGCTATGTTGCTCAGCATTTCCTGCAACTTTTGCGCGTAAGGGCGCATTTGGATGATAGCATCCTGTGCACGGCGCAGTTTTGCAGCACTAACCATTTTCATGGCTTTCGTAATCTGCTGTGTAGATGTTACGGACTTGATACGGTTGCGTACTTCTTTAAGCTGTCCCGACATATTATAATATATGAAAAATCAATGTTAAAACTGGGCGCAAAAGTACGATAACTATCCCAAAATCTCAAAACATAAGCCCAATTTCCCCGTATCTATTGTACAATATGTGTATACTGATGTATTTACATCATTTAAAATCATATACAGATATTAAAATACACTATACAAAGCTATCACTGCACTACCAACATGGTACTACCAAAAGCGGTTTCAGCACGTAGTATTACTGAATAAACACCGTTTGGCAATTCGGCAGTATTGATGGAAATATTATTACTGCCTGTTCTAAAAGCGACCTGCATAGTTTTCACTACCCTGCCTGTCATATCAGCTACCTGACAGATTGCGCTTCCGTTAGCCTGCGTATTAAAGCTTAATTCTGTCAGATTTTTTGCAGGATTTGGTTGCAAGCTAAGACTGAGGCGAGCCTGATTTACAATATCTACCCCCACTTTATCGCACCCGGGTAATGTGTCATAAGGAACAGCGGCACTATATTGGTTCGTACACCCGTTTGAATCTGTAATGGTAACCGTATACGTATTTGCAATCGTCAGTCCATTGATATTTTGTGTTGTTGCTCCATTGCTCCATGTGTAGGTATATGGTGCAGTACCGAAATTGTTTGTGCCCCAAGTATTGCTGATATAGCTTAGTGTAACAGCACCATCCGATTTACAAATTGGGCGTACAGTCAATGCACCGCTTATTACCGACTTCAGGCATGTTGCAGCAGCTACGCTGGCACGCATTTTATCTCCCGGCAATTGCCCGAAACCGTTTGCAAGGTTCACCCCTCTGGAAATAAAATTGCAATAGCTCATCACCGTACCCTGCCAGCTTGTGTTCGGTAAGCTACCATCGTACAATACATTGGTACAGAAGGAACAAGTAAGCGATGGTTCTACATTAGAACAACTGTCTATCGCACCACAAGTACCACCCGCACCTGTCATCCATCCACACCACTGCGTATGGTTAGAACCCAGATTATGCCCTGTTTCGTGTGCCAATGCCTGTACATCCCAAGAATAGGTTGGCAATGGCTGCACTGTAGTGGCATTGATGGGGCTGTATGCATATGCCATATTGCGCTTACAAAGTACATCTACATAGCCTACACCACCATTGGCAACAGGGTCCATTGTTACAAGATGTCCAATGTCACCATCAAAAGTATCAGACTGTATATTCCACTTACTTTGAAAATCATAGAGTGCATTCAGTGCATTATTGCTGATGTAATTATCATTTACAGTCCACACGTAGAGCGATTTCAATTCCAATGCAATACGCTCGTTTCTGTACAATGCCTGCACCTGGTTGAAAAGCCCAACCATATATGCCTGCACATTCGCCACACTTCCTTTGTTTTGGTACAACTGATAATCGCACTCCCAATACACACTTACTTTATTACACAGGTAGGCAGCGGTTGTTTTATTAGCTGTTGCTACTTGTTCTTTACCATAAAAGCTTGCATTCACACCACAGGGTGAATATGGCTTATCCTTAAAGTCCCTATCGTTATACAGTATATACTCACCTGTATTATCTCCTTTTTTACCCAAAACATAATTCCCTTCATCTATCGAAAACAACATCATCACATCTCCGTTTGCATCTATACTCATAGCTGCAACAGATTTGCTTGCTCCATCTACCACTCCTTGATAATGCACACCCTGATTATAAACTGTACGATGCCTACCACTGCCATCAATTGTTCCGAAATTGGCATTCGAGGATAATGGATTCCTTAACAGCATTTGCAGATTATAAATCGTTCCCTTGGCAGAACGTACAACAATGGATACTGCTTCAGGATGCTGTTGTAATAGCTGCTTGGTTATATCTTTTCTGATTGTAAGTACCGTTGCTTCATTCAACACTTTCTCATAACATGCACCTGTTGTTACCACAAATGGTTCTGCCTCACGAAACATTAGCCCTGATGCTTTGGCATGGTTTATCTCTTTCTGCAACAAGCCGTTCTCTATAGCCAAAGCATTGCCCGATAGCAGCAAAAGCAAACACAAAAAGGATAGTATTCTTTGTAACATAACAGGCATTTAAGCTCCTATATGCAATTTATACATAAGTATTTAATTGACAGCCCATAATAGTTGAATTGTTTTGGCTATCTTGGCATTGCAATCAACCCGAAAAGCAGATTCCTATGATGCGTTTTTTTGTTTTACTGATGCTTTCTTTATCGCTGGTAGCATGCCGCGGTGGTAAGAAGAAAGTTCACACGCCTAAAGTCCCTAAAGGCGATGCGGAGATTACCGATACCTACTGGCGCCTCTACGAAATGGACGGCAAACTAATACAGACACCTGCAGATGCACGCGATGTATTCATCCGCATGAACCGTAAAAAAAGTACATTAGAAGGCTTTGCAGGTTGCAATAATATTGGTGGTACTCATAACGAAGGCCGCCATGGTGCTATCAAATTCGAACCGTTCTCTACCCTGATGGCTTGCGAGGAGCGCATGGCTACAGAACAGTATGTACTAAAGGCATTAGTAAGAGCAAATCGTTATATAATTAACGATAAGTTTCTGCTGCTGTATGATGAAAACATACTGTTAGCAACTTTCGAAGCACGTTACTACAAATAATCACACAACCATATTCCAATAAAAAAGCGAAGCATGATGCTTCGCTTTTTTATTGGCGCTTGAATTACTCCTTCTGTAGCTTAATGTAGCTTCGCTTCATATTCTCATCGAGTAGCGTCACTATATACACACCGGGGATGATTGATAACTTTATTCTATTAGCGCCTGTCTTCATCCCCCCCGGGTGTACATAACACACTTTTCCTTGCATATCGGTCACGGTCATCATTTTAACATCAAACCCGGTCTCAATTGTAATAATATCTTCCTTTAATGGATTAGGGTACAACGATAATAATTCTCTAGTTTCAGTTACATTCTTTACAGTAGTAGAAAAACAGTAAGAGACGGATGAATAATTTCCGCCCGGTACATTTACTTTATATGAAGCATTAGGTGATTCGTAGTATTGTAAAAAAGATCGGCCTCCGGGAGCTTGTCCAAAGAAATTAATATGCCCACCAAATAAGCCTTGTGAACTGCCAATCCCTCTTATCCAAAACTCTTCATCAACACCGGCACTTCTATTTGTAAACATGTATCTTTTGCTATACTTGCCATTTGATAATTGAATTGAATCTATGCTCAATACAATATTCTCGTTTTGAGGCCTCCACTTTACAGTATCACCAACTGCCAGATTAAAGTCAAACAATAAAGTATCCTGATTTAATGCAAAGGAATTAACTGTATAACTATGCAGTCTGTAGCCACCCGGATTGGGTATAGCATCTGTTCTTATAAAATATACTCTTTCTCCGGTTGTTCTTATACCTCCAAACATTTTATCATCCGAAAAAAGTTTATGGTAGGTAATACTATTAATGGTAGTGTCGTTACCAATTCTAAAATTATATCCGGCAGCCCACCATGTGCCGTGCCCGGCACCATGCCATTCATACTCACACCACCATGTTCCTTGTTGGTAAAAACTATCCAATGGTATTTGAGCAGATGAAGAAAGATGAATCGCTATCATAAGGATCGTAAACAGGTATTTCATATTAAAGGTTTATGTAACTGTAATTTACAAAAAGGCAGACAATCATATATTGACTGTCTGCCTTTTTTACAATTGCGTGAGGAAATCAGATATTGAATTTGATACCCTGTGCCAATGGCAGGTTTTCGCTCCAGTTGATGGTATTCGTTTGTCTGCGCATATATGCTTTCCAGCTGTCAGAGCCACTTTCGCGGCCACCGCCTGTTTCTTTCTCCCCACCAAATGCACCACCAATCTCGGCACCACTGGTACCGATGTTCACATTGGCAATACCGCAATCACTACCTTTGTGCGACAGGAATGTCTCAGCCTCGCGCATGTTCAGCGTCATGATAGATGAAGACAAGCCCTGCGGTACATTGTTCTGCAGTGCAATAGCTTCTTCCAGTGTTTTGTATTTCATGATGTACAGCAACGGAGCAAATGTTTCGTGCTGCACTATCTGCATATCATTGCTTACTTCATAGATGCATGGTTTTACATAGCAACCGCTTTCGTAGCCTTTGCCATTCAGCACGCCACCTGCCACTACTACTTTTGCACCTTCTTTTTTCAGTGCCTCGATAGCATTCAGATAGTTTTGTACAGCATCTTTATCTATCAGCGGACCTACGTGGTTTTTCTCATTCAGCGGGTCGCCGATGTTCAGTTGCTTGTATGCTGCTACCAGTTTTTTCTTAAATGTTTCGTACACGCTTTCGTGGATAATAACACGGCGTGTTGTTGTACAACGCTGTCCTGCTGTACCTACTGCACCAAATACTACCGCACGCATTGCGATATTCATATCTGCATGTTCAGAAACGATGATGGCATTGTTACCACCCAATTCCAGCAACGCACGGCCCAGCCTTGCGCCTACAGCAGCACCTACGGCTTTACCCATACGTGTACTACCTGTCGCCGATACCAGTGGTATACGTGCATCAGCACTCATCCATTCGCCTGTTTCACGTCCGCCTACTATCAGGCCGCTAACACCTTCAGGTACTTTATTTACTTTAAATACGTCTGCTATTATGTTCTGACAAGCAATAGCCGTCAGTGGTGTTTTTTCTGATGGTTTCCATACACAGGTATTACCACATATCCATGCAATAAAGCTGTTCCAACTCCATACCGCAACAGGAAAGTTGAATGCACTGATGATACCAACAACACCCAGCGGATGCCATTGCTCGTACATACGGTGCATAGGACGCTCACTGTGCATGGTCAGGCCATATAACTGGCGAGATAAGCCCACGGCAAAATCCGCGATATCTATCATTTCCTGCACCTCGCCAAGGCCTTCCTGCAGGCTCTTACCCATTTCGTATGATACCAGTCTGCCCAATGGCTCTTTGTGTTTGCGCAGTGCTTCACCTATTTGTCTTACTACCTCTCCGCGCTTTGGTGCAGGCCACATACGCCATTCTGCGAACGCAGTTTCAGCTTGCTTTACAACAGCATCGTATGTTTTGCTGGTAACGCCGTTTACGGCACCTATTTCTTTCGCATCAACAGGGCTCCATGACACTATCTTTTCGCCACCTGCTTTTATCCATTTTGTACCTGTACCGGCACCTTCATTTATTTTTTTGATACCGAGTGTATCTAATACTTTATTCAGTTTCATATTGTTGTTTGAAAAAACTTGCGCAAAGTTACGGCATTACAAACGGGCTATCAAATTCGCTTAAACTACCAAAAGACAAATCCCTCTCCGAAATTATCGGGTTTGCCACACCCCAATCGTAACCGATACTATTATACAATATACCCGTATCGCTGTCTTTGTGATAACCTGATGATACCAGGTAATATGTCATGGCGCCTTCTGTCAACGCTTTAAAACCGTGCGCAAAACCTTCAGGAATGAAGTAGGCCAGATGGTTATCTTCCGATAATTCATGCGCATAGTACTGCCCGTATGTAGGCGATTCCTTACGCAGGTCTACAATCACATCCAGTATAGCCCCTTGCGGACAATAAACTACTTTGCTGTGCTGATGTGGCGGCAGCTGAAAATGCATCCCACGTATCACACCTTTTCTTGATGTGGAGAAATAACTCTCTTTCAGCTCAAACGCTATCCCCACCTGCCTGAAAGTGTCGTCATTGAATGGTTTTACAAAAACACCCCTATCGTCTGTAAAACGGGGCAATGTGATAAGATATGCGCCTTCCAGCGGTAAAGCTTCAAAATGATACATACTGGGCGTAAATTACAGTGTTTGACGCTAAAAAAAATTAAAGAAATCAATATTTTTGCAGTTGATTCAATTCAAGCCCGCATGCAACACTTTCTGGATATACGTAAAAACATTATCGGCATCAACCATAGCTTCACCTCGCCATTCGGCAAAAAGAAGATATTGTATGCCGACTGGACTGCAAGCGGGCGTATGTACCGCCCTATTGAGGATTACATGATGGAGGAGGTATATCCTTATGTTGCCAATACGCATACCGAAACAACCTATACAGGTTCGTACATGACCAACCTGTACCATAATAGCCTGCACGATATCAAAGCACATGTAGGCGCCACGAATAATGAGGTTATCATAGCTTCTAATTCGGGCATGACGGGTGTTATCAATAAGTTTCAACGCATACTGGGCTACAAACTGCACGAGAAGTTTGAAGACCGTATTGCCATAGGCAAAAACGAGCGTCCTGTTGTGTTTATCACACATATGGAGCACCACTCCAACCATACTACGTGGCTGGAAACCATCTGCGATGTTGTCATCATCCCGCCATCAAAAGACGGAGACGTTGACCTTGAGGCCTTCGACTCACTGATGGAAGACTACAAGACAAGAGAAACCAAAATAGCTTCTGTTACTGCCTGTTCAAACGTTACAGGCATATACACACCTTACCATAAAATAGCCGCTATTGCACACAAGCATGGTGGCTATTGTTTTGTAGACTTTGCCTGTTCGGGTCCTTATGTTGATATCAACATGAATCCTGATAATGAGGCAGAGCGACTGGATGCGGTATTCCTGTCTCCGCACAAATTCCTTGGTGGCCCCGGCACATCGGGTGTTGTAGTTTTCAGGAAAGAGCTTTATAACAATGCAGTACCTGACCATCCCGGTGGTGGTACTGTACGCTGGACAAGCCCTTTTGAAAAACACCTGTACCTGACAGATATAGAAATGCGCGAAGATGGTGGCACACCTCCCTTCCTGCAAACTATACGTGTGGCCAAAGCCATAGAACTGAAAGAATATATGGGCACTGCAAGTATTGCAGAACGCGAAGAAAAATTAATGAATGTTCTTTGGAACAGAATCAGCACAATGGATGGCGTTATCATTCTTGAAAGCAATAAAAAACACCGTCAGGCAATACTGTCTATACAATTCAGCGATTTGTATTTCAATCAGGTTGTACGTTCTCTCAACGATATATTCGGTATTCAATCTCGTGGTGGCTGCTCTTGTGCAGGCACCTATGGCCATTATCTGAACGATTTGGATTATCGCAAATCTATACAGATAAGGCAAGAGATTGAAAAGGGAAATGCACTGGTAAAACCAGGCTGGGTGCGTATATCGCTACACCCTACTATGCTGGAAGAAGAAATGAACTATATAGCTGATGCTATACAGTTCATTCTCGACAATAAAAAACTTATCAAAGATTTATACCTGGTTAGCGGTAATGATTTTGAGTTGGACGAAAGCAGGCTGCAGCATGCAGAATGCAAGCACCTGTTCGACAGGTCGTTCGTTATGGCTTAGAAACTACCGAAGTAATTTTTAATCTGCCGCATACACTTTTCGTATGCGGCATTTTCTTTGTCCGCATACCAGTCTGCTGTCATTTCAATAGCCTGCGTGGCATTCAATTGCGGCTTCCAGCCAATCAGGTTGTATGCTTTGTTACTATCCAGCAACAATAGCTTAGCCTCATGCAGTGGCTTATCAGGTACAATTATTTTATAGCCACCGGTACCATAGCGGGCAACAAATATTTTAGTCAGGTCCTCTACCGTAAGCGTATCATTTACATCAGGGCCAAAGTTGAATGGCGTACTTAGACGAACAGGCTCTTCCGTCATCCTCGCTGCCAGCATCAGGTAAGCACCAAGTGGTTCCAAGACATGCTGCCAAGGACGCACAGAATGCGGATTGCGTAATCCTACTGTTTCGCCAAACTCCAGTGCACGCACTATATCCGGTATAATTCTGTCATCAGAAAAATCGCCACCACCTATTACATTACCTGCGCGCACAGAAGCAACTGCTTTCTGATGTTTGCTGTAATCATCAGGATTGAAGAAAGAACGTGTATACGATTCTACAACTATCTCTGCAGCTGCCTTACTTGCAGAATATGGATCATAACCACCCAGTTTATCATCTTCTTTGAAGGGTGTGCCACGCTCCGGATTTTCATACACTTTATCTGTAGTAATCATCAGTGCCACACATGGTTGTTGCAAACTACGTACTGCTTCCAGTACATGGCAAGTGCCTTGTGCATTCACCATGAACGTATCTACCGGCTTATCGTAGCTGCGACGCACTAATGATTGCGCTGCAAGATGAAATACAAAATGTGGCTCAAAACGTACTATCTCACCCTGCAGTTTATGCAGGTCGCAAATATCACCTATTACAGAGCTGTAGCATAGCTCATCACCATCTATCAGATTGTATAAATCGTTTGTTTTTTCCGGGGCTAAAGAATAACCCTTTACATCTGCACCAAGCCATTGCAATATCTGCACCAGCCACGAACCTTTGAATCCTGTATGCCCTGTTACAAAAACACGCTTACCGTTAAATACCGAACGCAGGTATGCTGCGCTTACCACTTTTTCCATAAAGGTTCTGTTTGCCAAAGGTGTTCCAATTCTTCTTTATCGCGCAGTGTATCCATACACTTCCAGAATGCATGATGCCTGTATGCAGTTATCTGTTTGTCAGCTGCCAGTTTATCCATCGGGTAGCGCTCCCACATAATATCATCCGCATCATCGGGTAGGTATTTTGCAATAGATGGTTCTATTACAAAGAAACCGCCGTTTATCCATGTACCGCTGTCTGCAGGCTTTTCTTCAAAGCTATCTATCACACCGCTCTCTTCCATTTTTATCACACCAAAACGGCTTGTAGCCTGTATAGCTGTCATGGTACATATCTTGCCGCTTTCTTTGTGAAACTTCAACAGCTCATCAATATTCACATCACTGACACCATCACCATAGGTAAGCATGAAAGGCTCGTTGCCAACGTAAGGCAACACACGCTTCAACCTGCCTGCTGTCATTGTATCCAGCCCTGTATCTATCAGTGTTATTTTAAAAGGTTCTGAATTATTGTTGTGAACCTCTAATGAATTTTTTGAAAGATCTACAGTAATATCTGCATTGTGCAGGAAGTAGTTGGCAAAATATTCTTTTATCATCCAGCCTTTGTAACCCAGGCAAATAATAAAATCAGTATGCCCGTATGCCGCATATATTTTCATGATATGCCACAATATAGGCTTACCACCTATTTCAATCATCGGCTTTGGCCTTAAAGACGATTCCTCGGATATACGTGTACCGCGACCGCCTGCAAATATTACAACCTTCATCAGAAGTAGAATTTCTTTTTATACAGGAACAAATTTAATCGTAAATAAACTAAAAAAAGCCTTGCCGTTGAAGCTGGAAAGGCTTTTTTAAGATAAAATTATTTTAACTGATAGTTCTTGGGAATACTGAACGGGACTTCAATCGGCTGGTCAAATTCCACTTTATTAAAGCTCATTTCCAGATAATGTGACTCCCCATTATTACTGATATTAAGCGCTCTTTCAGTTGCAAACTTTCGCCCGTCCGTGTTTTCATAAGTGCCATACTGTATCATTCCCTGCACTGCATCGTCTTTAGAGCGCATTTGCAAACTACGCATAGTACTATCTGCTTTGTTAAAGCCTATCTGTTGCAGCATATCTGCATCTTCTACATCTACAGTCCATGTACCGCCAAAATCTGTTGCATCTTTGGGCGCACCGCCTTTTTGTAGCATATTGCCGATAAACAGGTTTTGTACTAATGCGAAGCTAACAGGTATCGGCAACAGCTTGCCGGCATCGGCAATTGCCATTTTATAAACCTCTTTCTGCAAGTGATAAAGCAAAAAAAGACTATCGGGGGTTATGTAGATACGTGCTACACTTATCATCCCTGCAGCTGCAGTTACATTTACCCATATCGCACTGTCCTTCTTTATTCGCACATGTGCTACAAACTCCTTCTTACCATCCTTTGATGTATATTCCATCTTAGCCTTACCGCTAAAGGTATTATACACTATCTCATTTTGCAGCAATGGCATTAGCGATGCAATCAGCATTTGCTTCTGTGCATTAGGTTCTTTTGGTGCAGTTACAACAGTGCCCGATACACCTCCTGGCGTATCTACAGTATTGGCACCAAAGCGTTCTTTGATGGCATACTTTTTTTCGAACCACACGTTTTTGCGAACGGGCTTCTTATTTGTCTGGCAAGATGTTAAAATGGATGTAATGGCAATCAACACTACCGAAACCCACGCTATATTAAATTTCATACAGCTTTCTGTCCTTAATTTTTTTGTCTATGTCCGTATTCTCAGTCCCTCTTTCTTTGGCTTTGGTCCAGCATTCTACGGCTTTGTCTACATTTCCTTGTTTGTAGTAAACATCACCAAGATGCTCCCACAAAGTACCATCGGCATTTTCGCCGGTGGCATCTATCGCTTTCTGTATATATTCCTGTGCGTCTTTATACTTTCCCTGTTTATATAGTATCCATCCATAGGTATCCATAAATGTTGGCTCATCTTTCCTTACCTCCAGCGACTTCTTAGACATTTGCGCTGCATCCTCCAGCCTTACACCACGTACAGAAAGATAGTATGCATAGTTATTCAGAACCGTTGCATTCATCGGGTCCAGTTTCAGTGCATAGTCATAGCTACTGTCTGATGCCGAATATTTCTTAGCATAATTATACGCATCGCCAAGCCCTGTATACATCTGCACCAGTTGTGCTTTGTTATCTTCGGGCTGCATATCTATTCCCCTTGTTATGGCTTTTATTGATTTAGCATAATCCTTCTTATTCATGTAGCCCACACCATTCAGGTAATGAAACATGGCTTGATTAGGAAATAACTTCAATGCCCGCTCACTGTATTTTATCAACGAGTCAGACTTATTTCTATCTGTGTATGACAACAACAAGCTCTCCCATACTTTGTATGCAGACGGGTCTATCTCTAGTGATTTTTTGTACTGTTCAGATGCCTTGTCTATGTTATTATTAAAAGCCAGTACATCTGCAAAAAAAGCTAATACTCTTGCATTTTCAGGATGCTGATCTGCAAGTACGGTAATGATTTCCAATCCCTGCCTGCGCATAGTGCTGTCATTTCCTCCTTCTACTATCATTGGCCCGAGAATGCTCAACTGCACATCCGCATCAAGGCTCTTGTTTGTAACCAGTTTTTTTACATACTCTTCGTACTTCTTCTGGTTGTTATTCTTTTTATAATACTCAGAAAGTGTTAGCTGCACAGTAGGGTCATCACTAAACTGCTCTTCTATCTTTCTGTACATCTCTGCCGCCTTGCCGGTCAGTTTATTATTATCATAAACTTCTGCCAGCTCTGCATAATATTTCCCTTCTTGCGGATTGCGCGCTATCTGTCCTTCCAGTACTTTCACAACGCCATCCACATCATTACGCTTCAGCAATAGTTTCTTTTTCATGTCTATTGCCTCTTCATTATCTGGTTCTTTTTCCAGATACTTATTAATGGTGGCAAGTGCCTGATCATACTTACCTACGTGCTGATAAAGATTAAATGCTTTCAGCAGATAGTCATCATTATACTTTTCTGTTTTAGCTATTTCATCAAACAGTTTGGCAGCTTCTTCATACTGTTTGTTCTGCACTAATATTTCTGCATACTGTGTTTTATACCACACATTGCTCCCATCCAGTGCTATTGCTTTTTTTATATACTCTGCTGCCTTATCGCTTCTGTTTTCCTTGAAGTAAAGCCTTGCCAGGTCGTAGTATGCACCTGAAGCTTGAGGCTTACCGCTTATTACCTGTAGCAGCAAGCGTTCTTCTTCTTTATCATCGCCCTTTATACGAGCACGCAGCGCATCGTAGTATGCCGCATCAGCTTCCAGCCCTTTTACTTCTTCCGATTTAAAATTGCTATTCTCTTTATCCTGAGCATACAAAACTGCATCGCCACTAAAGAGGAGTAACGATGCAGCGCCAAATATTTTTAGGAAATTAAGACTCATATATGTGTTGAAAAATCACCGATGCTTATATCGCGTGCCTTTTCATTGTAATTTACGCTTTTCCCCAGTAAAGAGTTTTCGATACGCGCATTTTTAACAATGCTGTGTGCCTGAACGATACTGTTGTTGATGCGGCTGTCTTTAATATGTACACCTTCTTCCAACGATACAAACGGGCCGATTACAGAATTCTGCACTACCACGTTCTCGCCGATAAAGCATGGCGGTATGATAACAGAGTTTTCCAACCTTGCAGTTTCTGATACCAGACGCTCAGTTTCTGCCTTGATAGCCAGTATACGCATATTGGTATACACTGTCGCATCTTTATTACCGCAATCCAGCCATTCTGTTACCTGATCTGTATAGAATTTCACGCCTTTGTTCAGCATGTTGTCCATAGCATCTGTAATCTGGTATTCACCTTTCAGCATGATGCCTTCATCTATCAGGCGTTGCAGCTCTTTGCGCAGGTTTTCACCATCTTTGAAATAGTATACACCTATGATCGCCAGATCAGAAACAAACTCTTTCGGTTTTTCTACAAATGCTTCAATTTCATTTGCGGCATTCAGTTTTACTACACCAAAAGCGCTCGGGTCGTCTACCTTCTGTGTCCACACTATCGCATCCTTATCTTTATCTATGCTGAAAGTAGCTTTGAACAGCGTATCGGCAAATGCGATAAACACATTGCCCTTCAGGCTTTCTTCTGCACACAGTATAGCATGCGCTGTACCTTTAGGTTCGTGCTGATAGCATATTTTAGCTTTTGCGCCCAGGCTTTCAGCCACTTTGCACAGGTGGTCTTCTACTTCTTTACCAAAGCTCGGCCCTATAATAAATGCTATCTCCTCCACTTTTTCATTGCTGGTAGCAATGATATCTTCTACAAGGCGTTGCACTATCGGCTTGCCTGCAATCGGTATCAGTGGTTTAGCAGTTGTAAGTGTATGCGGGCGCATTCTTTTGCCCATACCTGCCATTGGGATAATGATATTCATTTCTTATAGTTGAATCTTGTTTACAATATTATTTTGTTCCCGAGTGCCCGAAGCCACCTGCTCCGCGCTCGGTTTCATCCAGTGTTTCCGTTATAGCCCAGCTTATCTGTTCATATCGTGCTATTACCATCTGTGCTATGCGCTCTCCGTCTTCTATTGTCTGTGGCTCTGTACTCAGGTTGATGATGGGCACCATTATTTCGCCTCTGTAGTCGCTGTCAATTGTGCCGGGTGTGTTTACCATCGACAGCCCTTTTTTGATAGCCATGCCACTACGCGGACGTATCTGCGCTTCGTACCCTATGGGTAATGCCATATACAAACCTGTAGGTATCAGCCTGCGCTCCATTGGTTGCAGGGTAATGCTCTCTGTGAGCCACGCCCTCAGGTCCATACCTGCCGATCCTGCCGTTTGGTATTGCGGCAATTCGTGCGGCGATTTATTAACTATCTGTACATCCATTGTCAGGGCGCAAAGGTAATGCGTTATTGGGTAGGTAGCATATAGAATTACTGCCCACTTGTTAAGTCTTTTAAAATGTTAAAAAACCAAATATAAATTATATATAAGTATAATATGCTTGTAAAAAACTGAAACTAATGGTTACTTTTGTATCCCTTTTATTGTAACAGGAAAAATTTTAATAAGTATAGCTCAGAAATGGCATTGTTGGGAAATTTAATATCTAGGTCGTTACAGGTTCGGAAAAAGTTCAAACTCCCGGTTGCATCTCCATTTTCATATCAAAGACATACTTTAAGGCAATTGCTGGAGCGTGGACAATACACATCGTTTGGCAAGCACTATGGCTTTGGCGATATACTTAGCAAAGAAGTAGATTTTGTAAAGGCTTTCAAAGAGCGTGTTCCCGTACATACTTACAACGAGATGTACGACCAGTGGTGGCACCGATGTCTGGACGGTGAGGAAAACGTTACATGGCCCGGAAAGGTAAAATACTTCGCACTCAGCTCAGGCACTTCTGAATCTGCCAGCAAACACATTCCCGTTACAAAAGACATGCTGAAATCGACTAAGAAAGTAGGCTTTAAACAGCTATACAGCATGACGGAATTTAATATTCCGCCAATTGCCTTCCAGAAAGGTGTATTGATGCTGGGTGGTACCACTTCCCTCTTCGAAAAAGGTGATTATTACGAAGGCGACATGAGCGGCATCAGTGCCAAAAACATGCCTCGCTGGATGTCTAACTTCTTCTACAAACCCGGACAGAAAATATCTCAACGCCCTAAGTGGGAAGACCGCATCAAACTCATCATTCGCAAAGCACCGCAATGGGATGTTGCTACAGTATGTGGTGTGCCTGCATGGGTGCAGATAGTACTGGAAGAAGTTATCAAATATCATAAGGTTAAAAACATTCACGAGATATGGCCCAACCTCAGTATCTACATACATGGTGGCGTATCTTTTGAACCATATAAAGAAAGCTTTAAGAAACTACTGGGCCGCCCTATAGAGTATATTGAAACCTATATGGCTTCCGAAGGTTCTTTTGGCTTCAAAGCCCGTCCGGGAGACCACGGCATTAAACTGGTGCTGAATGCGGGTATCTTCTACGAATTTGTTCCATTTACATCAGACAATTTTGACGAAGACGGTAATCCTAAACAAAACCCGACCAGCTACCTGATACACGAGGTAGATGAGCATACCGAATACGCAGTAATGCTCAGCACCTGCAGTGGTGCATGGCGCTACTACATAGGCGATGTCATCCGCTTTACAGATGCTAAGGAAGGTGAAATAGCTATTGTAGGACGTACCAAACAATTCCTTAGCCTTTGTGGTGAGCATATGTCGGTAGACAATATGAACAAAGCCATTGATACGGTTTCGCGCAAACTGGGTGTTACCATTCGCGAATTCACAATTGCAGGTTTTAAATACCAGAACCTTTTCGCGCATCGTTGGTATGTAGGCTGCGATGACCCCAATGTAGACCCACAGAAAGTAAAACAGATAATAGACGAAACACTCTGCGAAATAAATGATGACTATGCCGTAGAGCGTACATCGGCACTGAAAGAAGTGTTTGTAGAAATACTGCCAAACGAAGTGTTTTACGACTACATGAAGTCTATTGGCAAAGACGGTGCAATGAACAAATTCCCACGCGTACTGAAAAACGGTAAGCTTGCAGATTGGGAAGCTTTCCTTCAAAAAAGACAAGTGAACAGTTAGGCACAAACCGTATCTTGGGCATTAAATTATTGCCCGTATGAAAAAGAGCCTGTTTGCTGTTTTGTATTTTATATGCCTTTGGGCATTCTCTTCATGTGCGCAAAAAGAAGTACCAGCAATCATTCCACAACCTGTTAGTATTACTGCTACTAACGGAGTATTCTTTACCCTTAGCTCTCCCGTAAAAATTGGTGCACATACCAATCAAGCGAGAGAAGTTGCTGAGTTTTTCAAAAGCAAAGTACTGGCTGCTACCGGCTATGGCTTTCAGGTTACAGAGCATGGCGATATCAATCTCAACATTAACACTACCATCGATACAAAAATTGGCGATGAGGGCTACACGCTGTCTGTTACTAAAGAAGGTGTTACCATCAATGCCAACAAACCTGCTGGCCTGTTTTATGGCGTACAAACATTACTGCAGTTACTACCCAAAGAAATAGAAAGCAAAGACCTTGTAAAGGCAGACTGGAAAATACCCGCAGTTGAAATAACAGACTACCCTCGTTTTGTATGGCGCGGGCTGATGCTTGACGTTAGCCGCCACTTCTTTACAGTTGATGAAGTGAAACAATACATAGACAATATGGCCCGCTACAAATACAACATATTTCACTGGCACCTTACAGATGATAATGGCTGGCGCATAGAAATAAAATCATTCCCTCGTCTGGCACAGGTTGGTGGCTGCCGCGTCCCGCGCACAGGTAAGTTTGGCGACTATGAGTTACCCAAAGAAGGCGAGGCTGCAACAGACTGTGGTTATTATACACAAGAGCAAATAAAAGAAGTAATAACCTATGCAGCAGCAAGGCATATACAGGTAATGCCTGAGATAGATGTGCCGGGACATAGCAGTGCGGCTATTGCTGCTTACCCATATCTGTCTTGTACAAAAAATCCTAAAGCCACTGTAAACCCGGGCACCAATACTGCCATTTGGGACAACGGCACTCTCAAAGGACAATCAATAGACAACACACTCAATCCATCAGATGAAAGGGTATATACCTTCCTTGATTCTGTATATACAGAGATTGCTCGGCTGTTTCCATATCCGTACATACACATGGGTGGTGATGAATGCTTTAAAGGCTATTGGGAAAAAGATGCTGACTGTCAGGCATTCATGAAAGCACTAAACATTCCTGATGCAAAAGGCTTACAAAGTTATTTTGTGAAACGTGTAGAGAAAATAATAGAAGCAAAAGGCAAGAAGCTGATTGGCTGGGATGAAATACTGGAAGGTGGCCTTGCACCAAATGCTGCAGTAATGAGCTGGCAAAGTGTAAAGGGTGGTATAGAAGCAGCAAAGATGGGACACTATGTGGTAATGACACCCAACCAGAATGTATATATCGATTTACCACAGGGCGATATCTCAGTAGAGCCTGAAGCGCTTACATACGGAACGGTAAGGCTGAAATCTGCTTACAATTTTGAGCCTGTACCGGATAGTGTTGACAGCAAATATATACTTGGCGGGCAAGCTAACCTATGGACAGAAAAAGTATATACCATGAAACACGGGCAGTACATGACATACCCGCGTGCGTGGGCGTTGGCAGATGTGTATTGGAGTCCTAAAGAAAAACGCGACTGGAATGGATTTGTAAAGCGTATGGAATCTTACATGCAGCGAGCAGATATTGCAGGCATCAACTATGCCCGCAGTGCATACGATGCTGTTATCAGACCTCGAATAGAAGATAATAAATTGATTGTAGAAATAGAAACAGAAATTGAGGGGCTGGACATCTACTACACAACCAACGGCAGCAAGCCCGATGATAAATCTGAGCTATATAAAAAGCCCATTACCAAAGATGGTAATTACACACTAAGTGCTACAACATACCGAAACGGGAAACCAATAGGTAAGGCAATAACGCTTCCTTACGATGTATTGATGAAACGCGCTAAGAAATAAACATTATGCATCTTTGACCCATTCATAATGGGCCTGTGCAAATTTTATTTCACCGTATGTATAGTCATCGGGCAGCAAATCCTTCAATGGCTTTAATGCCTGTGTGTGTCCCGTCTGCTTTATCAGGGCAAGGATATTATCCAGCTTTGTTTTATCTACAAGCTTTGTTGCATTCAGCTCTCCGCTTATTATAAATGGCAGCAAGTGTGCCTCTATGGTATTTACAGAAAGGTTTCTTTTCTGTGCTATATCTGCAACATCATACCCGTCCTTAAACATATCGAAGCTGATGCGCTGTGTATTACTGATAGTAGCGGCTTTTGCTGGCTTAGCTACACGTTCTTTCTTCGGTGTTTTCAGTTGTATTTTACTTTCCAGCTTATGCTCGTTTGCATAGGCTTGTAATACTTTCATAAATGCAGGTCCATACTTGCCCACCTTATAATCACCAAAGCCAGAGATTCTTCTTAAGCCATCAAAAGTCAATGGCAGGTACGTTGCCATATCAAGCAACGTGTTATCGCCTACAATAATATATGCAGGCACATTCTCCTGTTCTGCAATTTCTCTTCGTACCTCTTTCAGTTCCCTCAGCAAATCAGGCTGATGTTGCGGCGCACTACTTACATCTGTTACTTCTTCTTTTGGTTTCTTCAGCACCAATGTCACCTCCAGTTCGCCACGCAATATGCGCCTGCTGGCTTCGTTCAGCTTCAGTGCAGGGTATGCACCATCTTCCAGTTCAACTAAGCGTTGCTGCAATAGCTGCCTCACTATAGCCTGCCATTCTTCTTTCTTTAGCTCCTTACCAACGCCATATGTTTTCAGTTCTTTGTGTGCAGGTAAAATCTTCGCGCTGTTCGAACCTCTTAAAAAATCTATCAGGTATTCAGCACCAAAACGCTCACCTGTTCTTGTTACAGCAGACAGAATTTTCTGCGCCTCTACTGTAGCCGTGCGATGTTCCAGATTGCTCAAACAATAATCGCAACTACCACAATAGGCTGGTGCACGCTCACCAAAGTATTGTAGTATATATTGCCTGCGGCAGCCTTCATACTCTGCAAACTCTTTCATTTGCAGCAGCTTTTTCTTCAGCACATTTGTCTGTACCGCATTGCCATCCACAGTTATAAAACGCAAAAGTTTGCTAATATCTCCCGAAGAATAATACATGATGGCATCACTCTTCAATCCATCCCTGCCTGCGCGCCCTGTTTCCTGATAGTAGCCTTCCATATTTTTCGGCACATCGTAGTGCAATACAAAACGCACGTTGGGCTTGTCTATACCCATACCAAATGCAATAGTGGCTACAATGATTTTAGTATCATCTCGCTGAAAAGACTCCTGCACTCTTGCACGCTCATCATTACCCATACCTGCATGATAATACGCTGCATCGTAACCTACTTCTTTCAGTTTAGATGCAATGCTTTCTGTACTGGCTCTCGATAGTGTGTATATGATACCACTGTCATTTCTATGTTTATCCAGATAATGTATTATCTGCTCAAATGCTTTTTTCTTGGGCTGTATGTAGTAACTGATATTTGCCCTGTTGAATGACGATATGAAAACCTGTGGCTGACGCAATGCCAGCTTTTCTAAAATATCTCTTTGTGTAATAGTATCTGCACTGGCAGTAAGCGCTATGACAGGCACCTGTGGAAAGTGTTGCTTCAGTGCTGCTAATCCCAGATACTCAGGACGAAAATCATGCCCCCACTGCGATATACAGTGTGCCTCATCTACGGCAAACAAACTGCAAGGCAGTGTAGTCAGAAAATTAATGAACTGCATACCGCTGGCAAACAATCGTTCCGGCGCCAGATACAATAGCTTCACTTCCCCGTTTCTTACAGCGGTAATGATAGTGTTCTGTTCAGAATTGCTTAGTGTAGAGTTGAGATACGCAGCCCTGATACCATTTGCCTGCAGTGCATCCACCTGATCTTTCATCAATGCTATCAGCGGAGATATTACTATCGTTAATCCGTCCAGCAATACTGCAGGCAACTGATAGCATATAGACTTACCACCACCTGTTGGCATGATGGCCATTACGTCTTTACCGCTCAGTACGGTTTCAATAATTACTTGCTGATTCAGGCGGAAATTGTCGTAACCAAAGAAGTGCTTCAGCGCCTGGTGAATAGGATATTTCTTCATTATGCGGTGGCTATCAGTCGTTCACACTCTTGCAGCAATTGCTGCTTGTCTATCGGCACTACGCCTACACGTTCGCACACCAACCCACCTGCTATGTTCGATACCTGCGCCATCAATGTGGCATCTTTTGTAAGTGCATAGATTACAGATGCCGTGGCTATTACTGTATCTCCCGCACCACTTACATCTTTTATCTCTCGCTTATGTGTTGGTATTATCTCGCTCGATGCATGATGGTAATACACGCCTTTCTCTGAAAGGGTAATGAATGTAACATCATGTTTCAATGCATTACGCAACGCATTATGTGCAGCATCCAACTCTTCTTTGCTAACAGTTGCAACATCCATATCCAACCCTTCCCTTACTTCTTTCAGGTTGGGCTTGAAAACGGTTACGTTTTTATACGCTAGAAAATTCTTTTTCTTCGGATCAACAGTTGTTACTATTCCCAGATGCTTGCAATGTGTTGTAATCTTATCTATCACATTTTCCTTCAGCACACCTTTGTTGTAGTCTTCAAATATTACTACCTGTGGTTTTTCTATTTGCAGATAGCGCATCACCATATCTATAAACGGATGCTCCTCGGCTGTTGTCAGGTCATCACAAATCTCTTCATCCAGTCGCATCATATGTTTGTCGTCTACTATGATGCGTGTTTTGGTAGTAGTAGGCCTGTGGTGGCTCTTTATAAGTAGGGTAGTATCAATGCCTGCATCGTTCGCCAGTTGTTCCAGTATCAGCCCGTCATTATCATCACCCACAATACTTGCCAATGTTACTTTAGCACCCAACGCAATACAGTTTAGTGCCACATTTGCTGCACCGCCCAGGCGATTATCTCTTTTCTTTACCGTTACTATCGGCACAGGTGCTTCGGGCGACATGCGCTCTACGACACCCCACCTGTAGTTATCCAGCATTACATCTCCTATCACAACAACATGTAGTTGTTGCATATCATCAAACAGCTTATGCAGTCCTTGTTTATCCATTGGTCTTATTCCCTCTCCTGTTCAGATAGTAGTATACAGGTATACCTGCCAATACTATTATCAATCCCGGCCATGTGTATTCAGGTTTGTATTGCAGCAGCACCACACATATAAATGATGCCAGTAAAATATAAATCAAAGGTATGACAGGATATCCAAACGCTTTGTACGGCCTTGGCATATCCGGTTGTGTTTTGCGCAACTTAAAGATGCCTGCGATAGTTAGTGCATAAAACAGCAATACGGTAAAGATGATGAAGTCGAGTAGGTTACCATATTGTCCGCTAAGGCATAGCAGACACGCCCATATACATTGCATCCACAATGCTTTTGAAGGCACACCGTTTTTATTCAATTTGCCTGCTGCGGGGAGAAACAAACCATCGTTTGCCATTGTATAATACACACGCGCACCCGAAAGTATCAACCCGTTGTTACAACCAAACGTAGATACCATTATCAGCAGTGCTATAACTGTAGTGCCTATACCGCCAAATATCTTCAGCGCTGCAGCCAGTGCTACCCTGTCAGATGGTGCATTGGCAATCTCGCTGATGCTCATCACATTCAGGTACATAAAGTTCATAGATACATATAGCAGCGTTACCACTACTGTACCTATAAATAAGCTCAAGCCAATATTACGCTCAGGCTTTTTTATTTCACCTGCTATAAATGTTACGTTATTCCATGCATCGCTGGAGAATAATGCACCTACCATTGCCACACACAGCGCCGCAACCAGCCCCATACCCGAAAGGCTTTCGTGGTTGATTACAGTAGTGCTTGTTGTTATCTTCTTGGCAAACCATGCATCGGTCCAGTTATTCGTCCAGATGCTGCTATCTTTTACCAACGCAAAACCAAACACCACCAACGCTGCCATTGCCAGTATTTTGGCACTGGTAAAGATGAACTGTATCCACTTAGCATTCTTTACGCCTTGTGTATTAATGTAGGTGAGTAGTATAATGGTTGCTAAACCCGTAAGCTGTGCTGCGGTAATCTTAAAATCGTTTATAGGTCCCAACTTCATAGGCCCTACAAATACATTCTCTTCTCCCAGTGCAGGTATCAGGTAGCCGGTAAATTTACCAAAGCCCACACCTACGGCTGCGATAGTACCAGTCTGTATCACGGCAAAAAACGCCCACCCGTACAGGAAGCCATACATTTTACCAAATGCCTCTCGCAGGTACACATACTGCCCACCTGCCTGCGGGTACATGCCGCTCAGCTCTCCATAGCTAAGTGCTGCAGACAGTGTGATGAAGCCTGACACAAGCCACACAACCACCAACCAGCCTGCGCTGCCTACATTGCGTGCTATATCTGCACTAACAATAAATATTCCTGAACCTATCATGGAGCCTATAACCAAAAGGGCCCCATCCATTAATGTCAGCGATCGTTGAAAAGAAGACTTGTTTTCCAAGCAGCGTTATTTTCAAGAAAAATACTACTTTTTCTTCTCTGTTTCTGCTTGCAGGTTTTTAGAGTCTTCATTCATTGCCGCAACTATATCATTGGTAATATCCAATGCCTTGTTTGCATACATGATAGAACCACTCTTTGTATAAGAAAGGATGTAGTCATACTTACCATCCTTATTATAGTTGCCTATTATCTTATCCAGCTGCTGTTGCAGCTTGGTATTAAACTCCTCCTGCTCTTTCATCAGCTGTACAGTAAGCGACTCTTCCCTTGTCTTCAGGCTTTGCTCCATCTGCATCAGGCGTTTGCCTATGCTCTGTTGTTCAGCTTCCGTCATAGTACCTGCCTGTGCTTTGCGTTGTGCTGCTGCATAGTCGTTTTGCAGTTGTTGTGCGCTACGTTGCAGTTCTGCCTTCATACCTTCCTGGCGAGCCTCAAATTTCTTGCGTTGTTCTTTCAGATATTCATACTTAGACTCCAGCGTATCTATGTTCACATAGGCAATCTTAGTAGAAGCAGCCTCACCTGCCGGTGTCGCACTTACAGCCTTGGGCTTATCACCACCTGTTTTCATTACAAACAGTGCAATAACACCTGCCAGTGCAAGCGCGCTAAGTATCGTTGAAAGATTTTTCATTGTATCAGTTTCTGTTGATTATTGTGTTGCAAAAGTAATATCTATTCTGCCAGTTTGCATCTACCGGCTTTCTTAAATGTTTTATAATATCTGTAAAAAACAAATGGGCTGTCTTTGTTGAGACAACCCATTCAATTGTATTGTTATCAAGCTACTACTCGAGCCTGAATGTGATACGCTGTGTATAATAAACACGAACCGGACGACCGTTTTGTTTACCAGGTTTCCATTTAGGGAAGCTAGACACAACGCGTACTGCTTCTTCATCGCAACCTGCACCTATTTTTTTACCTACCACCTTAGCATCCGTTACGCTACCATCTTCTGCAACAATAAACTGTACAGTTACTGTACCTTCTATGTTGTTTTCTTTCGCACCTTCAGGATACCTCAGATTTTTTTGCAGGAAAGAAGGAATATCAAACGGTGGCTCAGGCATTTGCTCCACATAACGGAAAGTTTCCGTAGGAGGCGCTTCTACCACACCAGTACCTGGGGCATCGATAGGCGCTTCAATAGCATTTGCATCGCCTTCTTGTGTCTTGACACCCACGTTTGTGATTTCCTGTTGTTCAGGTGGCTTTTCATCTTCTTTCACCTCTTCATCCTTCTTGATAACAGGAGGAGTGAATTTTACCGTCGGCTTCACCGGTGGCGGTGGTGGCGGTGGTGGTGGTGGCGGTGGCTTCTTAGGGTCTATTGGCGGTGGTTCTGCCAATGTCACCTCTTTTATGATAGCAACCTTCGCCTTTTCTTTCGGCTTCAGCTTCGATATAAAACCATAACCAACGGTAACAACTGCTATGCCGGCCAATACCATCATAGACCTTGCTACACGCTTCGGATAGTTTTTACGCAACTCGTAGCCACCGTAAGCTTTGTTACGGCCCTCGAACAAGATGTCGAGGTAGTCGCTGTTGAGTATTTTATTGATATCCATTTTAAAAATTCCTTTTAATTGTTAGATGCAAAGAAGATCTTTTTCCATAATCGGTAGCATTACTGCACACCGTTTGCCTGCTCTGTCATCTGGATAAATTCCTTGTCAACAGGTGTAATGTCAACAATGGCATATACCCTTATATCGTTAATGCTCATCTCATCCAGCATGTTTACCAGATCTTCGTAAGTACTGGTTACATCGGGCTTGATGATGATTGTTACCTGATCTTTAGGACCAAGTGCACCTGAAGCTTTTAACTCTTCAACTGCTTTTTTCTTATTGATGAGCACATCGCGAATACCATCTTTCGGTTTGAAGTAGGTAACGTTCAGTTGAGGTGGTTTTGTCGGATCATCACCAATACCTTCATAGTAATAGATACGGTGATCTTTACTCAACAGTACCGATATTACCGTACTAGCTTTAATCTTGGTTTGTTCCTCTTCCTTGATTTGCTCATCCTTATACGGCATGTTTATCTCCATAGTCTTAGGCTTAGACATGGTTGTTGTATACATAAAGAATGTAATCAACAGAAAGCCTAAGTCCACCATGGGAGTAAGGTCTATGCGCGTAGAAAGTTTCTTTCCTTTCTTGACCCCGGGCCCTTTCTTATGACCTCCGCCACTGGAGGTATCCATTTCAGCCATGGAAAAACTTTTTTATAGTGGTTAACTAATATTATTTTCTTCTGAAAACTACTTCTTAGCCGGCGCACCCATTTGGATGTCGTAAGCTGCAGTACCCGGAGGTACAGCTTTCAGCCCCGTTATCAGGTTGAATTTGAAAATCTTCCAACCTTCCAACGTAGTTATTATTTTTTTGATGTCCGGGTAAGATGCATCACCGTCTGCTTTAATTGTAATACGCAGTTTAGGATTGTTATTCCTAGCCAGGCGTATCCATGCAGCCAGCTCATTTGCATCAGATGTTACCACAGTATCAGTAGGTATACCAGTAGCTGTTTTATCAAACTCTTTCTGTTGTGCAGGATCTGCAGCCAGATAAGATTTTAATTGGCTCAGCGGTACGCCGATAGATGAACCTTTAGCAAACTTTGTCTTCTCCTCTTCAGAAAGGCCGAGCTTTTTGTACTCATCCATATCATCAATCAGGGCTTTCCTTACGTTTACGTTATCAACAGAGAAAAACATCCTGCCTTTTTCGTCTACAGTTATCATCATGATGTCTGCATCAGGCAAAGGAATTTCAGATATAGAGTTAGGCGTCGTTACCGTTACTGGCTCGTCAGGTTTAAACTTGGTAGCCAGCATGAAGAAGGTAAGAAGCAGGAAGGCAACGTCACACATGGCGGTCATATCCACGTGGGTGCTTTTCCTTGGCATTTTTAATTTTGGCATCGCTTATTTTTTTTCTTCAACTGTTAATAGTAATAAGATCCGATAATGTCGTTTTTCCATAAAACTAAGTATGTACTCAACGGCAGCAACTATTACTTGTAGTTAGCAGCGAAGCTTTGTGTCAGCGTGAAACCGCTTTCGTCGATACCAAATGTGATACCATCTATAATGGTGGTAAAGAAGTTGTAACCGATGATAGCGAAGAATGATGTACCGATACCCAGTGCCGTGTTGTACAGGGCTTCAGAGATACCCGCAGCCAGTGCAGATGCATCAGGAGCACCTGAAGTACCCATCGCCTGGAATGATTTGATCATACCCAATACCGTACCCAACAGACCCAACAGGGTTGCTACTGATGCGATAGTAGACAGGAATACCAGATTCTTTTCCAGCATTGGCAGTTCCAGTGCAGTTGCTTCTTCAATTTCTTTCTGGATGCTGATAACTTTCTGATCTGTATCCAGTTCGTGGTTAGTAGTCATTTCGCGATACTTAACCAGACCTGCACGCATTACGTTACCTACGCTACCAGCTTGTTTATCACACTCAGCCAGTGCAGCATCAACATTTTTATTAGCCAGGTGGTACTGTACTTTACGTACAAATTCACCTGCATTCATTTTACCGTTTGCTTTAAAGATTGTCATGAAACGCTCAACTACGAAGCTAAGCATAGTAAGGAATGTAGCGATCAGGAATGGTACAATCATACCACCCAGATACATATTACCCATAAAGTTTTTAGGCTTGTGTTTCTCGGCATCCAGGAAGTTTGAAGCACTACCAAATACTACGTGATAAACAATTTGGCCTATGGCGATACACGCAACCACGATGATGAGGTTAAGCATGAAATTGTTTGCGTTCTTTGGTTTGCCTGCTTGAGATGACGGCTTAGCGGCTGTTTTTACGTCTGCCATAATTCTGATTTTTATTAGTTTTTACTTTGGTTGATTAATTATTTTAATACATCCCTTGTGTGCCTGCAAAGATATAGGTACACTTCAAAAAAACAACTTGGGGGTTCATTTTTTCTCATAAAGTTAATACACCTTACAAACCCATGACAAGCAATGCTTTCAGAAGATTTCACACTCGCTGTAAACGCAAGGGAGAGGCAAGATATTATTTTTTTGAGGCAATAGCCAACACTCTGTGACGATTTTAACATTTATCTTTGCGGCGTTCAACAATAGCTGCTATCCCGCCATACGTGTTGTTTTTCAGGTTTTACCACCACAATTGAAGAGCAGGATGCAGCAGGTTTCTAAAGAAAAAATGACATTAAGATGAATTTCAACCCATGGCATTCAGTTAGTTACGGAGACAATGTACCCGAAACAGTAAACGCAATCATCGAAATCCCTAAGAACTCAAGGGCCAAATACGAACTGGATAAGGAAACAGGCTTGCTGAAGCTGGATCGTGTACTTTATTCTTCTGTTTACTACCCTGCCAACTACGGCTTTATACCACGTACCTACTGCGATGATAAGGATCCGCTGGATATACTGGTGCTTTCGCAGATAGAAATGCAGCCGCTGTGCCTTGTAGAGGCTAAAATTATTGGTGTAATGCGTATGCTTGATCAAGGTGAAGCGGATGATAAACTGATTGCTGTTTGTGCCAATGATATGAGTGTTGCCCACATGAACGATATCAGCGAACTGCCAAGTTATTTTATTGAAGAGCTGCGCCATTTCTTTGAAGAGTACAAGAAACTGGAAAACAAAGTGGTGAAAATAGAAGAATTTCAAGGGGCAAGGTTGGCAAAGAAAATCCTGCAACACAGCATCAAGGACTACGAAAACCTGATGGCGAAGAAATAGCCCGTTTAGTTGACTGGTTGATTAGTTGATTTGTACGTTAATACATTCTTAACTCGACACAAGTCAACTAATCAACCACTCAACTAATCAACAAACCAACTAATTATCTTATTTTGTTGCTATGAACCAAAGCACTAAAAAGGTGCAGCGTGCATGGGCTATGTACGACTGGGCCAATTCTGCCTACAATCTGGTTATTACGTCTACCATATTCCCCGCATACTATGTTGCAGTAACATCTGTAAAACAGGATGGTATCGTAGTAAACGATAAGGTCAATTTCTTCGGTGCCACGTTTTCCAACACAGCACTGTTCGATTATGCATTGGCGGCTGCCTATCTGGTAATAGCTATTATATCGCCCATACTATCTTCTATTGCAGACTATCGCGGTAATAAGAAACGCTTCATGCAGCTATTCTGTTATCTGGGTTCTGCAGCATGTTGTGGTTTGTATTTCTTCAAGGGCAGTACAGTAGAGCTAGGCATCATACTCTTTGCCATAGCTGCTCTGGGCTATTGTGGCAGCATCGTTTTCTATAATGCCTTCCTTCCGGAGATTGCAGTAGAAAAAGAGCGCGACCGTGTCAGTGCCATGGGCTTTGCTTATGGTTATATTGGTAGTGTGTTGTTGCAATTGGTTTGTTTTGTATTCGTCCTCAGCCCCGAAACATTCGGTATTCAGGACGATACATTTGCACCACGTCTTTCATTCCTCTTGGTCGGTATATGGTGGTTGGTGTTCGGCATACTTTCTATGCGCAAACTACCAGACGGCACACCTATGGAAGAACACAGCGAAGTAAGTGTACTCACCAATGGTTTTCATGAATTGCAAAAAGTATGGCAACAGGTAAAAAAACTACCTGTACTTAAAACATACCTGGGTGCATTCTTTATGTATAGCATGGGTGTGCAAACAGTAATGCTGGCAGCTACTATTTTTGGCAGTAAAGAATTGAAGCTTGAAACAGGCCAATTAATAGGTACTATCCTCATTATACAACTGGTTGCTATTGCAGGCGCATTCCTCATGTCTAAACTATCAGAAAAAATTGGTAACCTGAAAGTACTGCTGATAGTGGTACTGATATGGATAGGTGTATGCATTGCCGCATACTACACTACAACAGCTACACAGTTCTACATCATAGCAACAGTAGTAGGTTTGGTAATGGGCGGTATACAATCGCTCAGCCGTTCTACCTACAGCAAGCTGATGCCCGAAACCAAAGACACTACTTCTTTCTTTAGCTTTTTCGATGTTACAGAAAAGTTGGCCATCGTGGCGGGCATGTTCTCTTTTGGCTTTATTGAAGAGGCCACGGGCAGCATGCGCAACTCTATTCTGGCGCTTATTACGTTCTTTACGCTGGGCGCAATCATACTATTCATAGCTATACGCACAGCGAAGAAACAACACTTACAATCAACAGTTATTTAAAAGCATTCAATAATGAAACTATACAGCATAAACGCAGGGTATTTTAAACTGGATGGCGGTGCCATGCACGGTGTAGTACCCAAAAGCATGTGGCAAAAAGTAAACCCTGCTGATGATAATAACATGTGCCGCTGGGCTATGCGCTGTCTGCTGATAGATACCGGCGATAGAAAAATACTGATAGACAATGGCATGGGCGATAAGCAGGATGCTAAGTTTTTCGGGCACTATTTTCCGCATGGCGAGGATAGTATAGCAAGCTCGCTGGCAAAGCATGGTTTTACACATGCCGATATTACAGACGTATTCCTCACGCACCTGCACTTCGACCACTGTGGTGGCTCTATAGTTCGCGATGGCGATAAACTGGTGCCTGCATTTCCCAATGCTACCTACTGGAGCAACAAAGCACACTGGAACAGCGCTACAGAACCTAACGAACGCGAAAAAGCATCTTTCCTGAAAGAGAACATCTTACCGATACAGGAAAGCGGGAAGCTGCAATGGGTAGAAGTTGCTGATGGCGAAGAATGGGCGCCCGGTATACGCATACGCTATGTACAAGGCCATACTGACAATATGATGCTGCCACAGATAGACTACAATGGAAAAACCATTTTCTTCTGTGCCGACCTGATACCAAGCACTGCACATATTTCTATGCCTTGGGTAATGGCCTACGATATGCGCCCGCTCGATACACTGAACGAAAAACGCACTATTCTGAAAGAAGCTGCAGAGAATAACTGGATACTCTTCTTTGAGCACGATGCACGCACAGAAGCCTGCACACTTATCAATGATAATGGCAGGGTGAAAATGGGTGAAGTTGTAACATTAGCATCTATGCAATAACAATTATACTTTTACAACGCACGCTATATCAGGTATTTACATGACAGATATTACAATACAGCTACACGGCATCACCATCCATGCTGCCAAATCAGAAGAATCTCCCGAATACTTCCGCCAAAACTGGAAGGACATTGAGAGTGGTGCCTATGAGCCTGAAACTTTTGAAATGTTCAATAGGTATGTAGACAACAAAACTACGTTTATAGACCTCGGGGCATACATTGGCGGCACATCTTTGTATTGCGCACAGCTAGCCGCAGAGGCTTATGCCTTCGAGCCAGACCCTGTTGTGTATAAATATCTGGAGCAAAACCTTGCTTGCAATCCGCAGATCAAAAACCTGCACATCTACAACCAGGCTGCTGGTGCGCAGGAAGGTGTAGTACACATCAAAAGTACCGCGAGTGGTGGCAATGCAGGTAGCAGCATTATGATCAACGACTTCAAAAGCAGTTGGGAAGTAAAGCTGATAGACCTCGCCAGGTTCATCAACGAAAACCACAAAGCCGAAAAGCTTTTCCTGAAAATAGATATCGAGGGGTACGAATACGAATTGCTGAAACAACTTGTGCCTCGTATTATACAGCACAAGCCAACCATATTCCTTGCCATGCACCCGCAGATTATTGCCAACAGTATCAAGGGCAATTCTATCATGAACAAATTGAAACGCAGGCTGAAAATGATAAAAGTGCATAAGGAGCTTACGGCAGCATTGGCACCGTTCCCGCATGTCACCAATCGTGCCAACGAAACAGCTTCGCTGCAGCATATCAACAGTAAAATCAGGTCTGCCGGCATGCTGGCAGATGAAGAAAAAGACCTGTTAGTGCACTTTTAGGCTTAAAAACACTGTTTTATCCACAAAAATTAATAATATATCCACCAATTGCCGTTAAAGCATTGGTGAATGTTTTTAAAGGCCTTATTTAATAGTACTTTCAAGCATTATTAACTCACTAAAAACAACATCTGGAATTATGGATACCTCTAAAATGATAAAGGCATACTGCCTGAAGACAAAAGAAAAGAATGTGCCAATGCACGATGCGGTAATCACGAAAACAGCACGTGGTGGCTACATGGCAAGCGGCAACGATGGCAAAGGCAATAAAATGGCTGCCATCATGAACGAAGCTAAAGCACTGCAAGCCATCAAAGACGGCGTAGCAAAACAAGGTTTCTAATTTAACTTTATTTTTATTTCCAAGGCGGGTCATTCACCCGCCTTTTTATTTGTCATACAATTACAATACTATGACAAACCAATTCCCTCTTTTATAAGTATATAAACACCGCTGCAACTAACTTTGCGCGCAAATTGCTAAGAAGATGATGATTTCCCGTTTCTTGCCGGCACTGATACTGGCATCTGCATTGGTAAATACTGCCAGTGCGCAGCATGGCACGCATACTGCCAACGCCAAATACGAAGGCAAGCTGCAATACGACGATGAAAAACACTTTAAGAACGTGCGCCAGCTAACATTTGGTGGCGACAATGCTGAGGCATATTTTGGCCTCGATGGTAAAGCAATCATCTTTCAGCGTACCAATCCGAAAGAAGGACTGAACTGCGATCAGATATTCTATGCCAAAGTACCTAAGTCTGCAAACGATAAGTTTGAATACAAAATGGTAAGTACCGGCAAAGGTCGCACTACATGCGCCTACTTGATGCCGGGCGGCAAATCTGTAGTATACGCATCCACACATCTTGGTGCAGATACATGCCCGCCAGTGCCCGACCGTCAGGTACTGAAGAAATATGTATGGCCTATCTACGAAAGCTACGACATCTTTGTTGCCGACCTGAATGGTAAAATCACCAAGCAACTGACCACACAACCTGGTTATGATGCTGAAGCTACCATTTCACCCAAAGGCGATAAAATCATCTTCACATCTACCCGCAATGGCGACCTTGATTTGTATGTGATGGATATTGACGGTAAGAATGTAAAACAAATCACCAAAGACCTTGGTTATGATGGTGGTGCTTGGTTCTCTCCCGACGGTAAAAAGATAGTATGGCGTGCATCTCGCCCTAAGACGGAAGAAGAAGTAAAAGAATACAAAGACCTGTTGGCACAAGGCATGGTAGCACCCACAAATATGGAAGTGTTTATTGCAGATGCCGATGGCAGCAATGTACAGCAGGTTACAAAACTGGGTAAAGCCAACTGGGCACCAAACTTTACTGCAGACGGCAAGCATATCATCTTCGCGTCAAACCACGAATACCCGCGCGGGTTCCCATTCAATATGTACCTAATCAACTTTGATGGTACTGGGCTTGAAAAAATATCGCACGATGGTGGTTTCGATGCATTCCCTATGTTCTCTCCCGATGGCAAGAAACTCATCTTCTCATCAAACAGAAACAACGGCGGCACGCACGAAACCAACTTGTTTATCTGCGACTGGGTAGATTAATAAAATTGTATTCACATAAAAAACTAAAAGCAAAAAGTAAGCATATTACTTTTTGCTTTTTTACTTTTGAGAAGGATGTTACGCAGTCTGTTATTAGTAGGTCTTGGTGGTGCCATTGGCAGTATGGTAAGGTACAGTGTGTCGCGCATTATTAGTGCCCGCTACACACTGTCTTTCCCGCTGGCAACTTTCATCATCAATATTGTTGGCTGTTTGCTGATAGGCCTGCTTTTCGGCTATGTACAGAAAAACAACAATCAACAGTCAGACTTATGGCTGGTGCTTGCTACAGGCTTCTGTGGTGGCTTCACTACCTTCTCAGCATTTGCACTGGAAAATGTAAACCTGCTGAAAGGACAACTCAATATCACTGCCCTGCTATACATTGCAGCATCTGTTATTGTTGGCATACTATTGTGCCGATTGGGTATCGCACTCACATCTTAGTGCATCTAAAAACAACCAATCAACTAACCAACTAATACTCCAGGCTCGTCACCTTCGGGTCATGTATCAACAACTTTAAAGCCTCATCATGTTTTTTGCGCGATGCACGTACCGTCCACAGATACACCAACCCTTCCCTTGTTTTTATGAGCTTACTTTCCAGCACCCTTCTTTCTGGCACATTAAAATACTTGTCGTAATCCAACTCTACGCCATCAGCACCCTCGTGCGTTATCCTGTACTGGCGTGTTATCATCATATCATCAAACAAGCGTTGCAATCTGTAGAACACCACCAGTACCAACCATACCAGTATCGTACTCATTACGGCTATTTCATAAGCCCCAACTCCCACTGCCATACCGATAGCTGCCGATGCCCATACAGTAGCTGCAGTGGTCAGCCCCCGCACATTTGTATCACTCTTAAAAATCAGCCCAGCACCCAGAAAACCGATACCCGTTACAATATTCGATGCTATCCTGTCGCCACCACTGGTGCCCGGTTCTGCCATCGCGTTCGATACGATGGTAAACAAAGTAGCGCCGATATTTACCAATATCACCGTCCTGAAGCCTGCAGATTTACCACTCCACTCCCTTTCCAGCCCTATAATAGCCCCCAAAAGAGCTGACAGCAGTACTTTTTCCAGTTCGGGTGTATACCATTCCATACGCCTGTGTTTTAGCTTTCTAAATGTAACGAATAATCCCGCTTCGTAGTATCCATAGCGGTTTTGCAACATATATAGAGCAAACTATATCAAATCAGCATAATATACTATGGTCGCATTCTTAAATCCCCCGCATTTTTCATAATTTAGCGCTCCGTACAACGAGATTTTTTTCCATGATTGAAATAAAAGTGCCTACAGTTGGGGAATCTATCAGTGAGGTTACCCTAGTAAAATGGCTGAAACCGGAAGGCGCGTGGGTAGAACGCGATGAGTTGCTTTGCGAACTGGAATCTGAAAAAGCTACGTTCGAACTGAATGCCGAGCAAGCGGGTATTCTGCACATTGTTGCTGCAGAAGGCGCTACACTGGCTATTGGCGAACTGGCTTGTAAAATAGACGACAAGGCTGCACGCCCTGAAGGCGCTGCTGCGCCTGCCCCGGCAGCAGAAGCAAAACCTGCAGCAAAAGCAGAGGCTCCGAAGGCCGAAACGCCGAAAGCTGCATTGCCTGCAGATGTAAAAGCTACACCTGTTGCAAGCGCTATCATGGCAGATAAGCAAGTGAAACCTACTGAGGTGAAAGGCAGTGGCTCTATGGGCCGCATCCTGAAACAGGATGTATTGGATGCACTGGCAAACCCGGGCAAAAAAGGTGCAGGTGCCTTTACCCGCAACGACAGGCGCGAAAAAATGAGCAACCTCCGCAAAACGGTTTCTCGTCGTCTGGTAGAAGCTAAGAACACTACAGCGATGCTCACCACTTTCAACGAAGTGGACATGACACGCATCATGGAGATACGCAAAGTATACAAAGACAAATTCAAAGAGTCGCACGGTGTAAACCTCGGCTTCATGTCTTTCTTTACTAAAGCTTGTACATACGCATTGGCAGAATGGCCTGCGGTAAATGCATACATCGATGGTGAAGAAGTTGTTTACCACGACTATTGCGATATATCAATAGCAGTATCTGCACCTAAAGGGTTGGTTGTACCGGTTATCCGCAATGCAGAAAGCCTGGGCATGGCAGAGATTGAGGCTAAAGTAATGGAGCTGGCAGGTAAAGCACGCGAGAATAAACTGAGCATGGAAGAAATGACAGGTGGTACATTCACCATCACAAACGGTGGTGTGTTTGGCTCGCTGATGTCTACACCAATCATCAATATTCCGCAGTCTGCAATACTGGGTATGCACAAAATACAAGAGCGCCCGATGGTTGTGAATGGCAAGATAGAAGCACGCCCTATGATGTATGTAGCCCTCAGCTACGACCATCGCATCATTGATGGCCGCGAATCTGTTAGCTTCCTGGTACGCGTAAAAGAACTGCTGGAAAACCCTGAACTGATGCTGATAGGCCAGGACCCTGTAAAAGCACTGCTGGGTGTATAATCTATAACACAACACTTTTTCATAAACAAAGCCGCTCTATTGAGCGGCTTTGTTATTTCAACCCTATTGTAACAATAGCGTCAAATATTAGTCATAGCATTTTCAATTTGACTTATGTCAATTTTTTGGGCGCAGCATACGCTTACATTAGCGCAAATTATATTCTATGAAATCTTTTTTATCAATACCTCTACTTTTACTCAGCATTGCAGCATTAGCACAACCTACATTAAAAAAACGTGTTATCGCCACATCATATAGCATAAATGGCGGCATATCAGATAGCAATCACTATTACTATAGCATGGGGCGTGGCTCTGCTAATACTAGTAAAGAAAGTTATTTCGATAACTACTCATGTTTATCTACCGGACCTCAGGATATCAGGAGCGATTCTTCCATCAGCTGGACTAGTGGCTCTACTAGTTTGTTAAGAAATGAAACACGTACATACAAATACAATAGCGATGGCACGCTCAATGATATGGTATTAAAAAAAACATCGTATGCTGCATTAAGCCGGTCTGAAAGGTATTACAACTCATCAAAACAATTAGTGGGTCAAACCTATACAGACACCATTAACGGTGCTGAAACAGCAAACGACTTTCACTACTACTTTTATAACGCGGGCGGCAAATTGACTGTCGATAGCCAATACAGTCAGAAAAACAGTTTCCCCGTATCAGTTATAAAATACAGTTACAATACCAAAAATTACATTACAAAACAGGAGAGTTTCATTTTTGTATTTACCGGTTGGATACTGGACAATAGTTCTTTCTACAGCTATGATGCACAAGACCGTAATACAGAGTATCGAACATACTTCGGCACAGTTAATGCATCAAAAATATACGAATCTAAAGATAGCTTCAGCTACGTAGGCACAAACAAACTACCCGCTACAAAACACCATTATAATTGGGATACACTAACATCTTCATGGAAGAAGGATTATTACCACATATACCACTACAATAGTAAAGACCTGATAGACACGACTTATTTATACAAATACAGTACACAGTGGGACACTACTGAAATGAACGTTAATACTTACGATACTGATGGCTTACTACTCTATAGCAAATCATATCAGTACAATACCGCAACAGGCACATATCGCACCAACAATTACGATGAGTTGAAAATATACTACGAAGATTACGATCCGACACTATCTATAAACAAAGCTGCTGTCAATCACAACATTACAGTTACACCCAATCCTTCAAAAGGTATCGTAGCTGTAAATACTACCTCTACTACATTCAGCCATGTTAGCATTACAGATATGCAGGGGCGCATTGTTTATACCCAAGCTATACCGGAAACATACAGCACTACTATTAATACACAACTATCTCCCGGTAGTTATGTACTAACCATACACGACAAACAGCAAACAAAAATTAGTTCCACACAAATAATCATACAGTAAGTACAATAAGAGCCACCATAATGGTGGCTTTTTTATGCAACAATGCATCGTGTATTTAACTGCAAACTAATAGCAGCACATATTATTACAACCATGCTCTCTTATTTGACAAACGTCAAATTTTCAAGTCAATAAGACGCATACATTCGTACAAATCGATATTCTATGAAACTTTACATTTCAATACTGCTATTATCATTATACGCATCTGCGTATGCACAGCCCGGGCAAAAAACAACTGCTGCTAAAAAGCGCCTTATTGCATCGTCTTCATATTCAGAAACAATGTTGATGGATAGCAACATCCACTACTACAGCAGCTTAACCAGAGGCTCTGTACATACTACCGAAAAAAGCTACTACGATTTATATCTGAATAGCGACATAGAACCACAAAGTATTTTTTGCGACTCTACAGTAAACTACTCGTTAGTACCCGGACGAGGACTAATCCGGTTCGTGAACAGGACATACAAATACAATTCCAAAAACCAAACAGAAGGATTTGTTATAAAAGATATCGGAAATCAAATTAAGCATTGCAAGATTACATACAATACACTTGGCAAGCCTGTTTTGTTCAACATCGTAGACACCGACATGAATGGTATGCTTTCAAATGCATATAATCGCGCATTATCCTATAACACTGCGGGGCAGCTAATACAGGACAGCAATTATTACATACTATACGCTACACCTCATACAAAAAAGCTTTACAGTTATGATGCCAAAGGCAATGATACTTTGTGTAATACTTACTACTTCGATGGCACACTTTGGGGGCATGCGTCTATTATCACAAAAAAATATGATAGTCGCAACAGACTTATAAGCATCCTGAACTTGTACAATATCAACGGTATTTATACCAATACACGACTAGACAGTTTCAGCTATCGCGGTACAGATACTGTATTCAATAAGCACAGTATATACAACTGGAACGACAATCAGGCTACGTGGGAAAAAGGCGAACAAAAATCCGTTTTTTTCAGCAGCAATAAACTTACCGATACACTTATCTATCAGTATGGCCCGTCATTAGATACCCTACACAGAAAAATTACCTACTACGACACAGCATACAAACTCATAACAGCCATCAAGTACTACAAGCACCTTGGGGCAAACAGGTATGCCACATTACCATTCACTGAAAACTATTTTTATTACCAAACATATGGGATTACATCTGTCAGCAATGTAAATCCGGATATACCTACTACAATATCACCCAACCCTTCCAAAGGCACTATCCATATCAACACAGGCAATACACTGTTCAATAGCATCATCATAACAGATATGCAAGGGCGTACAGTATATCACCAAACAATCAATGAAACCAATACTGCAACCATCAATACACAAATCCCTGCAGGAAACTATACACTTACGTTGCACAATACAAAGAACGCTACAAAGAGCAGCACGCTATTTAGTATAGAATAAAATAGTCTCTTCATATCGTCACACAACAAAAAGCCACAATTAATGTGGCTTTTGTTGCATATATACATGCTGCAGGCACCATTACTGTGTAACAAAAATGTCAAACATGAAAGCTCACATTATTATTTGACCTTCATCAATTTCCTGTGCCGATACCTCTGCTACATTAGCACAAACATTTTTCTATGAAATCATTTTTATCAATCGCTCTGCTCTTATCAAGCCTGCTATCTGCTGCACAACCTGCGAACAAGATCACTGCAATGAAAAAACGCCTTGTAGCTACTGTGAACTATAGCCAGGGAGATAAAGGAGATAGTACGCATCATTTCTACAGCAATGGTCGGGGGGCTGATCTTACAGACTTCATAAGCTATACAGACAATTACAACCATTTAGTAGAAATACCAGCCAACAAAAATGAACAGAAAATTCATTGCGACTCTACTGTGCACTACATACATTCCACATTTCCACAACCACTCAGATTCTTTGCAAAAACATATACATACACCAATAATCTTGTAGCCAGTTGCAAAACCCGCAATATCAGAAATGCCAATACCAGTTTCGAAATTACCAGAAACAGTTTTGGCAAACCTGTCAAGATAGATTATTCAGATTCTAGTGCTTTCGATTCCTCTCACACCATACGATACCTTACATATAACAGCAATCAACTACTTACTAAAGACAGCGTCTTCGATGTAAGAAACAATATACCTGAAACTGTAAAAACATTTCTGTACAACCAATACAACCTCGATACATTAATAAGTGTATATGAATATCAAAATGGCAGCATCTCCCGTACAACCCATCAAAGAAAGATCTACGATGCATCTAAACGGCTAATATATTCGATGTGGCAGTATGACCTAAATGGAACACTGCAAAATGCAACATTAGATAGTTTTGCTTATCGTGGCACCGATACCGTTCACAACTATTTTGTAGAATATAACTGGGATTCTAATATAAACGACTGGATGGGTTCTCAGAAAAAACGCAAATTCTTTAGTACCAATGGCACTTCAGATACTTTGATGAATCAACTATGGTTCACACCAAATTGGGATACTTCAGACATCAAAGTAATACACTACGACAACGATGGCTATATTGAGCATACTGAAGACTACTTGTATATTGGCGATGGGCTATTCTCTGCTACTACACTATCTGAAACATATCACTATTTTGAAAACTACTTCCCGACAACTGTTTCTGAAATCAATTTATACGTAGATGTTACAGTTTCTCCCAACCCTTCAAAAGGCATAATTAACATCAATGCAGGGAATACATATTTTAACAATGTAGTCATTACAGACATACAAGGGCGTATTGTTTGTAGTAAGTCTGCACCTGCCACCTGCAGCACGCTACTACACACACAATTACCTGCCGGCAACTATGTACTAAGTCTTTATAATCAAGATGTTCGCATAGCTACACAAAAGCTCATAATCGAATAATATTACCTGGTTTCAATACTCCTGCAAACCGTCAGTCGCAAACTGACGGTTTTCTTATTATTTTTGGCTCCGCTTTGCGCTACATATACCAACATATAGCAACCATACTCAGCAGCTACGATGGCAGCCTGCCGCTTACTCACTTTCTCAAGAACTACTACAAGCAATACGCGAAGCTTGGCAGCAGAGACAGGAAGCTGCTGAGCGAAATGGCATATTGCTGGTATCGGGCAGAGCGCAGCATAGATAACGCTTTGTCTTTTGAAGACCGTATACATGCTACCTTGTTTTTATGCGCTGCCAATCACAAAGTTGCCAATCTGGTATTGCCCGAAGCTTTGAAGCTGAATGATACACAAACACGCCAGCAGAAACTGAACATACTGAACGCCTTTTATAAAATACCCCCAAAGACAAAGGCCGATGCTGAATACAAACATTTCCTTACAGGAAATTCCGTATTCCATTTTCAGAATATGTGGCCGCATGCCAATGGCTTTTCAAAAGGTATGGACAAATACCAATGGTTGCAAACCATGTTATCGCAACCACGTATGTTTATACGTATTCGCCGCAATAAAGAAGCCATACTAAGTACACTCTCTCAAAACGAGATACCGTATCAGGAGCTTGAAAACAACTGTATATGTATCCCCAACGGTAGTGCTATAGATAAGCTACTGCCCGAGGCTGACTATGCAGTACAGGATGCTTCATCACAAAAAACAGGCAACTACTTCCGGCTACAACCAAAAAATAATTGGTGGGATTGCTGCAGCGGTGCAGGTGGCAAGTCGCTTTTACTTTGCGATAAATATCCTGAAATAAAACTAACCGTATCAGATACACGCAGCACTATACTGTACAATCTGGCACAACGCTTCAAGCTATACAACCTGCCAATGCCCAAACAAGTGCAGCTCGATATGTCTTCTAAAAAAGATGTGGCAGATAAAATGGGTTCCCGAAAATTCAATGCCATTATTTGCGATGTTCCATGCACTGGCAGCGGCACATGGGCACGCACACCCGAGCAGCTCTATTTCTTCAACCCCGAAAAGCTCAAAGAGATAAGCAAGCTACAAAAAGACATTGCCATGAATGCCGTATCGCATCTGGATGCGCACGGCACACTATATTACATTACTTGTTCAGTATTCAAAGAAGAGAATGAAGATGTGGTTGAGTATTTACTGAAGTATAAGCACAGTCTGGAGGTGAAAGAAATGCACCTTATAAACGGAAGCGATACAGCTGCAGACAGTATGTTTATAGCCGTATTGCAACGCAGGGCTACTGCTTCACCAAGCGAATAGTCTTTTGTTTATCATTCGCATTCACCTTTAGCAGGTACATACCTGCAGTTGCAGGCATATTCAATTGAATACTTTGCTTACCCGCATTAAGGCTGTATTGATATTTACTTACCACTCTGCCACTTGCATCTATAAGGCTTATGTTTACATTGCCTGTTTGCAGCAGCAGCATTTTAATGGTAACAATATCTTTCGTAGGGTTAGGCGTAGCCATTACCCAGTTTGCAGATGTCAATTGCTCTTCTGGTGTATCTGTAACATTTAGCAAGTTATGTGCTACGCCAAAGTCAGGCACACCGTGTCCCATTTGTGCAGTGGGTGTAGCATATAAGTGGCCGCTTTTTATAATCGCGGTTCTTATTCTATATGGCGTAGCATTGATAGTAGTTGCCTGCAGCAAACATGCAGCCCACCCTGCCAGTTGCGGTGTTGCATACGATGTACCACCCTGATAAGAAGGTGTTGAAGACGTAAACATTGTACTTACATTGCTACCCAGCATACATACATCAGGCTTTATTTTACCTGCTGCGTTAGGACCATTGCCACTGGTAGATACGGGCGATTTATACAATGTACTGCTACCCACAGTAGCTGCACTATCCGCATCGCCGGGCGTTAGCACATAGTTCCATCCACCACCGCCTTCATTGCCTGCCGATGTCACAAACAATATACCTTTTTGAGTAGCCATGTTGGCGGCTCTGGCTGCTACTGTGCTTTTACCATCAATATCTGCATAAACCAAAGACGTAAACGGAGACACAAAAGTATTATAGCCTAAAGACGATGATATTACATCTGCGCCAATGCTATCTGCACGTTCGGTTGCTGCCAGCATATTATCCATTTCAAATGGCATATCCACACCTGCGTATTCTGTTACATACAGTGCTATATCCGCTTCCGGTGCAGTACCAACATAGGTGCCTGGCAAATTTCCTGATATGGTAGAAAGACACCCTGTGCCATGATTGTATAGAGCAAAAACATCGTTATTATTAAAAACAAAATTGCGCTTATCCAGCAACCTGCCGCTCTTCATCAGGCTATCAAACGCAGGGCCTGTATCTACACCATAAAAGCCCTCATCCATTACTGCTATCAGCTTGCCTTTACCCTTATACCCCCTGTCGTGCAGATAATCACCGTTTACCAGCTTTGTCTGGTCATATGTAGAGCCGTAATACGCCGATGAACCTGTAGTTTTAGCAGCAGTACCTGTATCGCCACTATTGCCACTCGTTTTGTACAACCCGTTAAAAAAGTAACCTACATACTCTACATTACGAATATATGGTTTGCTGCGTACTGCCGCTATGGTACTGGTATCTGTTACCAATACCACTATTTGGTTCAGCCAACGAGATGTAACATGTAGTTTGCCGCTGATGGATGTAAAAACATCAGCCACATAGTTGGGCGAAACAGGGCGGTCTGTACTATCCAGAGATATACCCTGTACAGTACGCCTGTTTAGCGAACGTTGAGATAATAAATTGAGTGGATTGCTTAAATCTGGTGCTCCTAGTTTGTCCTTAAATCCTATACGGTATGCATATTGCGGAGTTTGTGCATTTGCCTGAAAAGCACTCAAAAACACTATACCAAACAAAACACGCCTCCAGCCTCGCATACGCTATAGGTTATTACAAACAGTAGATTAGTTATGGTCTACCGCGCGCATAATAACGCCTGTACCCTTCAGACACCTTGTATCAATATTGTTGATATCGGTGTTGCTCTTAGAGTTTGCATCATATGTCCAGCGGTAGTATTCCCTGTATACCATACCTACGCCTTTGCTGAATACTTCTTTAGAGAAAGTACGTACAGCATTATCGCGTGGTTGTGTTTCAGGATCATTTTTCTTTTCGTCAACCTGCATTACAGTTGCAGTATGGTTGTATGTAACAGGACCATCGTTAAAATCCTGATCAACGTTTACATAACGATATGTCCAATCATTATAGAAAGCATAGTCCGCATCACGTGTATCTATGTATGCATTGCCTTTCCAAGAGCGGTTTTCCTGTACAGGGTACACCATATTAATGAATGTTTGGCCTGAATGAGAAATTTCAAGCTCCTGACCTGTATTGGTAACATACATGGTAGATTGCAACATCCAGCCATCTTCCACTTTTTTGCGGATGCGTACTTCCATTCGCTTAGATGCACGGCCTTTACTATCCGTAAATGTATCAGCAACCGTATACATCATCTGATAGCGACGAACGATCTTTACACAGTTCGTATCGTCCCAGATAGTACTGTCTACGTTATATATCACGTATTTACCAATCTCCAGCGGAAAGTAGGAGTCGCTCTCTTTCACAGCAGGTACTTCATCGGCTTTTTTACAAGACGTATATGCAATTGTAAACAAAACTGCCAGCAGTAATAATGGTAAAGTCTTCTTATTCATATCAGTTTTCGGCTGCTTATTAGCGTAAATATAACTAAAGAAATGAAAAAGTTAATATTTCAGGGGTGGGTTTAGTAAAAAAGATTCTACACCTCAATAATCGGTTATTAATGATAAAAACGCCCCTTCATATATTAAAGACGAGAGTCAGATAGTTATTAATGCTAATACATTCCAAACTAATTGGCATTAGCTACCAATACTCTAAAATAATAAAACAGTCAACCATATTAATTTTTATTTAAAAGTAAATTTCATTCAATATTTTAATAGCCGTTTAATTGCACTTAGGTCATTTATAGGCTAACTTTAAAAGCTAACACTTTCCGATACCTCGCATGTCCAAGCTCATTGGCTTCCTGTTATTGCTGTTTTGCGGCGTTGCCAATGCACAGAACCTCGTTACCAATGGTAGCTTCGAGAGCTATTCTGCATGCCCCAACAACCTGGCACAGGCTCAATACTGCACAGGCTGGCGCATGTATCACGATGGTACTTCCGACTACTTCAATTGCACTACTGTACCTGTAGCCACTCCCGCCAACTGGGCGGGTTACCAGCGTGCTGCACAAGGCACTGCGTACATGGGCTGTATTACATACAGCGCAGGCAATACCTACTACAGAGAATACATTGCCAGTACCATGATGCCAATGGTAAAAGGCGCCAAATACGAAGTATCAATGTACGTATCGCTTGCCAATAACAGCGGCTATTATTCCAACAACCTGGGTGTATGGTTGTACGACAACGGACCATCTGCTACCATATCGGGTAATGTTTCTTTTATACCCAACACCCCGCAGATAACTTATAGCAAATACGGAGCTGTAACTGACACAACACTCTGGGTGAGGCTTACAGATACTTTCACCGCAGACTCTGCTTACGACAATCTCGTTATCGGTGGTTTTGGCAATGCCACATCTGCCTTTCAGGGTGCTACCAATCATGGCAGCGGCACTATTGATAACAGCGCCTACTACCTGATAGACGATATAGTAGTACGCCGCATCAACGAAATAGAAATCCTGTATATCGATACCAGTTTGTGCAACAGAGAAACTCTTGCCGTGCCATATCACCTCAACTATCCGCAGCTCTTTACACCATCCAATACATTCACCGTACAGCTATCAGATAATACGGGCAGCTTCAATGCTCCGGTAAACATTGGCAGCACTACCGGCAATACTTCGGGCACTATCAGTTGTACCATACCTGCCATCATAACACCCGGCAATAAATACCGCATACGCATTGTAGCTAGTAATCAGCCCATCACGTCTGTTGACAATGGCACTGACATAGCAATAGGCATACTGGCCGATAGTATGAAACTGCAAGCAAACAACCCTGTTTGCGAAACGGCAACACTCAATCTCAGTACAGCCTTCAACCCTTCCGGCACAACGCACACATGGTCGGGGCCCAATACCTTTAATGCACGCACGCAATCCACTGCAATAAATAACATAGCACAAATAAACGCAGGCAAATACATTATTACTGCCAACAACTATGGTTGTGTATCGAAAGACAGCATTACCATAATAGTAAACCCGCTACCTGCAAAACCTACTGCTATTTTCAATAACAATATTTGCGAAGGCGACTCGTTGAAACTATCTGTATCAATACCCGCTGCAGGCACTACATATACATGGACAGGCCCTAACGGCTTTGTAAACAACAACGCTACTGCAGCATTGGCAAATGTCACCACAAGCAACGCGGGCAAATACACCATTATTGCCAGTCTGAATAATTGTACACAAAACGACACTGCCAATATCAGCATCAAACCCAAACCACTGCAGCCTGAAGTCAGCAGCAATAGCCCTGTATTGGTTGGTGAGGATATTATGCTCAATCTTAACAACAGCCAATCGGGCGTGGGCTATACATGGAAAGGGCCCGCAGGCTTTTCTTTATCTGCTGCAAGTGGCATTATAAACAATGCCGCATTGGATAATAAAGGACCGTACACTATCACAGCTATACTCGATGGATGCACTAGCGCTAATACACTAAGTGTGGATGTATACACAAAAGAAACTACCGATAAATTCACCTTCTACCCAAGCCCGAATGATGGTAGCTTTTTCATCAAATGCAACTACGCAACAAACGACAATATTACACTCAATATTTTCAATTCACTCGGTCGACTGGCATACTCTACAACCCTAACAATTACCAATCATCAGATTAATACAACGCTCAACCTCAAAGCATATCTGGCGAGCGGAGAATACACGCTGCACTTCATTACAACCGGTAATGAATCTGTTTATAAAATAGTAGTTATACGATAAAAAAGAAAGCCACCTAAGGGTGGCTTAATAATATCTGCAAATAATGAGTCAACAAATCAACTAGAACTCCGCATTCTTCGGCGTACGTGGGAAAGGTATTACGTCGCGGATGTTGGTCATACCTGTTACAAACAACACAAGGCGCTCAAAGCCAAGCCCAAAGCCAGCATGCGGCACAGTACCAAAACGGCGTGTATCCAGATACCAATACAATTCTTCAGCAGGTATGTGCATCTCTGCCATGCGCTGCTCCAGTTTATCAAGGCGTTCTTCCCTTTGCGAACCACCAACTATTTCGCCAATTCCCGGAGCAAGAATATCCATTGCAGCTACCGTTTTGCCATCTTCGTTCTGGCGCATGTAGAATGCTTTAATGTCCTTAGGATAGTTGGTAACAATAACCGGTTTCTTAAAGTGTTTCTCTACAAGATAGCGTTCATGTTCGCTCTGCATATCTATACCCCACTTCACATCATACTGAAATTTCTTCTTCTTATATGCAGGAGAGTCCAGCAGTATATCTATTGCTTCGGTATAGGTAATGCGTTCAAACTTGTTGTTCAGTACAAACTCCAGTTTTTCCAGCAATGCCATTTCGCTACGCTCGTTCTGTGGCTTTTGCTTTTCCTCGTCCAGCAGGCGTTGTTGCAAAAACTCAAGGTCTTCGCGGTTGTTATCCAAAGCGTATTTTATCACATACCTGATGAACTCCTCAGCAAGGTCCATGTTATCGTTCAGGTCGTTGAAGGCCACCTCAGGTTCTATCATCCAGAACTCTGCCAGGTGGCGCGCAGTATTACTGTTCTCTGCACGGAAGGTAGGCCCGAATGTATATACCTCACCAAATGCTGTTGCACCCAGTTCCGCTTCCAGCTGGCCACTCACGGTCAGGTTAGTGCTGCGTCCAAAGAAGTCTTCTCTGAAATCTACTGTACCATCTTCATTGCGTGGTGCACCGTCAAATGGCAATGTAGTAACGCGGAACATCTCACCAGCACCTTCCGCATCGCTCGCTGTTACGATAGGTGTATGCATGTAAACAAATCCTTTGTCGTTAAAGAATTTGTGAATGGCATAAGCCAATGTATGACGCACACGAAACACCGCGCCGAATGTATTGGTACGGAAACGCAGGTGCGCTTTTTCGCGCAGGTATTCAAGGCTTGGCTTGTTTTTCAGTTGTAGCGGGTATGCGTTAGGGTCGCATTCGCCCAGCACTTCTATTGTTTCAGCCATCAGGTCATACTTCTGGCCTTTACCTTGAGACAGTACTATTTTGCCCGTTACTGCCAGTGAAGCGCTTTCATTTATTTTACTCAGTATGGCGTCGTCAAATTTGCCAAGCTCTGCAACAACTTGCAGGCTTTTCATACAGCTACCATCATTCAATGCTATGAATTGATTATTACGGAATGAGCGTACCCACCCCTTTACCGTTACACTATAATCTGCTTGCTCACGCTGTAAAATGTCTTTAATCTTCGTCCGTGACATATATTATTATTTATCGAAAAACAGGTATTTCAATGCTACAATTATCATGAATACCGCAAATATCTTTTTTACCACACTTGCCTCCAAACCCAATGCTATCTTACTGCCAAAGAAACCACCTACTACAAACGTCACAGCCAGTATCAGCGCTATCTTCCAGTCTGCATGGCCTGCTTTATAATAGTTGTACGCACCTGCAAATGCTACCGGCAGCGACAGCAGCAGCAATGATGTACCTTGTGCCGTTTTCTGGTTCAGCCCGAACATCAGTACCAATGCGGGCACTATGATAACACCACCGCCTATACCTACAAGGCTGCTCATCATACCGGCAATAACGCCTATCAGCATCAGCAATAATACGGTTGTCAGGCTCATTTGCTTCATTTAGTTGGTTTGTGCAATGGCTGTAATATACAAACTACTTAGCGGGCAACCATAAAATTGCACATCTTATACAGCACGCGTGCACCTACTATACTGTCTATGCCATCCTGTGCATGCTCACCGCAAGAAACCTCATTCAGGTCGAAGCCGATGATTTCCTTACCGCTCTGATGCAGTTGCTTGAAGAGGTAGAAAATATGATCCATCTCAAAACCTCCCGGCACAGGCGTACCTGTGTTAGGACACAGTTTCGGGTCCAGGCCATCTATGTCAAAGCTGATATATACTTTCTCTGGCAGTTCGTTGATGATGTTCTGGCAGATTTGTTTCCATGTAGCGCCTTCGTATTGCTGCTCTTTAATGTCTTTATCAAAATATGTAGCCACACGGTCAGGGTTCTGGCGGATTATCAGCAGTTCTTCATCACAATAATCACGAATACCTACCTGTACCAGTTTGCTCATCTGCGGCACTTCTTTCAGTACGTTGTACATAATAGAAGCGTGCGAGTAGGTGAAGCCTTCGTAAGCCTCACGCAGGTCGGCATGCGCATCTATCTGCAGTATACCAAAGTCGCTGTGTACTTTGCTGAGCGCCCTGATGAAACCAAGCGGTGTGCTGTGGTCGCCACCTATCAGGCCTACTTTCTTGCCTTCTTTCAGCAGGTTGCCTGTCATCTCCTCTACCCAGTCTATCATCAGGCGGCTGCCTGCGTTTACTGTTTCCAGTTTTTCAGACAGTTGTTCGTTTTCTGCTACTACACCACCGTCTACAAGATGAGAAATGATAAGCTCTGCACACTGGCGCAGAAAATCACTCTTCTTCTTTATCACCTTGTCTACAGGCAGCATATAAAAACCTTTCTTCCATCCGTCCATAACATCCGGATCATACAGGTCTACCTGCATCGAAGAATCAAATATATGTTCAGGCCCGCGCGATGTTCCGTTTCTGTACGATACGGTTACTTCCCAAGGTACAGGCAGCAATACCAGTTGCGCATCTTCTTCCTTAAAAGGAAGCCCGAAAATGTTGTTTGATTTCAGTCCTACGGAATTGGGGTCGAACTGAGAAAGGTCAGTCATTGTCTTTGTTTTAATTTGAGGCGCAAAATTAGGGTTTCTCCACTATCAAACCATAACTTTCGTCATATATTAAGGTGCTTTCTATAAATACTTAATCTTTATCTATAAATCAGTTTTTAGTGCTTTTAGGCTTAACTTTGCATAGCCTGAGGCAAAATGGCCATTCGCCATCCTGTTTCAGGGTATAAACAGGTAGGTTTTTATGAAAAGGACGCACATCATTCTGTTGGTTTTGGTAGCCGCTGCGGTTACTATCATCGTTTCACAGTTTGCAGACTTCAGCACGTACGAGACTTTTGCTTCTGCATCTAAAGAGCCGGGCAAGCTATACCACGTTATCGGCTTTCTGGACAACAGCAAACCTTTTGAGTACGACCCGGTAAAAGACCCTAACCACTGCACTTTTTACGTAAAAGACAAAGCAGGCAACCTGAGCAAAGTAGTTTTCAACGGTGCTAAGCCTACAGACATCGAAAAATCTGAACAGATTGTGATGACAGGCAGCATGCAGGGCGATGCCTTCCGTTGCAATAAAATACAAATGAAGTGCCCTTCTAAATACCAGAACGATCAGGTAGCAATAGGGAACGCGAGTTAGTGATTTAACACTAATATCTAAACCCTTATCAACCATCAATCAAGTCAACGAATCAACTTTGGAACAAGTGCAATTCATAGGAGAACATCTCGCGCCGGGGAAACTCGGCCATTTTTTTGCAATACTTTCTTTTGTAATGGCGCTGTTCAGCACCTTTACCTACTGGCGTGCTGCAACAACGGAAAATAAAGACCTCACAAGCAGCCGCAGTTGGTTGTTGCTGGGCCGCAATAGCTTTGTAATACACAGTGCTGCTACTGCAGGTGTATTCTTTACGCTCTTCTATATTATTCAAAATCACTACTTCGAGTATTTCTATGTTTGGCGACATTCAGATTTGTCGCTCTCTCCCAAATACCTGCTTTCTTGCTTCTGGGAAGGCCAGGAAGGTAGCTTCCTGCTGTGGTCTATATGGCATTGTGTATTGGGCCTGATTGTGATGTTCACTGCCAAAGGACTTGAAAGCCGCGTCATGACGGTGATATCGTTGGTACAAGTGGCACTGGCAAGCATGCTGCTCGGTTTCTACTTCGGCCCCGATATCAAAATCGGTAGCGATCCGTTCATCCTCCTGCGCACACAAATGCAGGATGCGCCTATCTTCTCCCAACCAAACTATCTGGACTTTGTGAAGGATGGCAAGGGCCTGAACATACTACTTCAAAACTATTGGATGGTTATCCACCCGCCTATTCTGTTCCTCGGCTTTGCATCTACACTTATACCATTTGCATACACTATTGCTGCCGTATGGAAAGGCGAATACAAACAATGGGTAAAACCTACGCTCGTATGGTCGCTGTTCTGCGGTGGCATATTGGGCACAGGTATTATGATGGGTGGTGCATGGGCATATGAGTCCCTCACATTCGGTGGCTACTGGGCATGGGATCCTGTTGAAAATGCATCGCTGGTGCCGTGGTTGCTGCTTGTTGCTGCCCTGCACACACTCGTGATATTTAAAGCTACAGGTCGTTCTTTTATAATCACAGTAATATTGATGTCGCTTACCTACCTGTTTGTATGGTATTCTACATTCCTTACCCGTACAGGTGTGCTGGGCGATACTTCTGTACACGCATTTACAGACGAGGGAAAGGCGCTCTACTGGCACTTACTGGTTGTGTTAGGCATCCTGATGGCAATTGCCATAGGCCTGCTGATATACCGTTGGAAGGGTTTCCCGCGTGTAAAAACAGAAGAAGCCACCAACAGCCGCGAGTTCTGGATGTTCATCGGTTCTTTCATTCTGCTGCTGGCGGCATTCCAAATCAGCATCACTACTTCTATTCCTGTATGGTCGCCGCTGGCAAAAGCCATAACAGGTAAAGACGTGGCACCACCTGCAGATGTGGTAAAACACTACAACGATATTCAGGTTTGGGTAGCTATTATCATTACGCTGCTTACCGCATCTATACTATACCTGCGCTTCAAAACAAGCGATAACAAAACAGTACTGAAACGCCTGGGGCTTACGGCAGGCATAGCTGTTGTGCTGTCTGCTATCATGGCATATACAGAGCGCATCGGCGATGCGCGCTACATCACCCTGCTATTTGGTTGCAACTATACCATTGTTGGTATGATATACTATGCCATCAAAGTACAGAAGGGGCAGCTCAAAAAACTGGGCGCGGCTTCAACGCACTTTGGCTTCGGTGTCTTTATACTTGGTGTGCTCTTCTCTTCTTACAACAAAGAGGTAATGTCTATCAATACCATGGGCATTATGATGGACTTTGGTAAAAAGAATGCATCTGAAAATGCACGCGAAAGCATGGAGAATGTATTGCTCTACAAAAACAATCCTGTTGTGATGGGCGAATACACTGCTACTTTCCTAGGCGACTCTACTGCAGAAAACGACCCGCGCATTTTCTACAAAGTAGCCTACGAGCGCCGCGATACAGCAACAAAAGAACTCAAAGAGTCTTTCACGCTCTATCCTGATGCATTTGTAAACGCTAAGGGTATGGAAGAAAACAGCATGAGCCCTAACCCCGACTCTAAGCACTACCTGACGCGCGACATCTTCACTTACGTAACCAAAGCCTACGACCCGAAGATGAAGAAAGATGATACATCTCAATTCAAATCGCACAAGGTACACGAGGGCGATACAGTGTTTACAAACGATGGCTACCTGATTTTCGCAGGCCTCAACCCGAATGTTGATGCAAACGCATATCCGCATCAGCCGGGCGATGTAGCAGTTAGTGCTACTATGTTTGCTTACAATACAAAAGGCATTATAGATACGCTGCATCCTGTATACTACATTCGCGGCCAATATGCATATCAGGTAACAGATACGCTGAAAGCATCCAACCTGTATGCACGTCTGGAAAACATCATCCCCGATGATAAAGCAGTAGAGCTGAAAATAAAACAATCATCTGCCGACGATGACTATATCGTAATGAAGGCACTCATATTCCCGTACATCAATCTGGTATGGCTGGGTGTTATCATTATGAGCCTTGGCTTCTTCCTCGCAATGGTAAACAGAATTACAAAAAAGGAAAAAGAAAAAGCCGCTACAGCATAGTGCGCAATAAAATAGTTCAATAAAAAAGCGGGATGAATCATCCCGCTTTTTTATTGCTGATTAGCATGTATAGATGGCGCATTACTTTCCTTCATTTTCTGGTAGCCCGCGTGTATCAGGCATATGCCAATAAACTCTGTAACATACAATACTTGTATATGCCCGAATTTTGAGGCTGCCCCACCAATACCGGGCAGCAATCCACCAATGGCTATTAATACATTACCCCAGAATTTGGTTTTGTCTATCACGGTTTTATAATACTGTATGGCAGAATAGATAGCTCCACCTACCAGAAATATAAACGCATAAATATTCAGAAACGGTGTGATGCCACGAATAAAAGTCCACTCAAGTAGCTTACCACCCAACCTGCCGTTAGTTTCGCTGATGGATTTCAATGGCGATAGCATTACAGACACAGATGCTATCATCATAACTGCAAGCAGCACTGCTGATAATACGTGTGCCGTGCGCCTTTTCAGCAGCAGATATACCGTGCCTTGTGCCAGCGGCGCAGCACCCATAATGGCACCCAGTATATACCACAACCTGAAATTCAGCGGATAGTATCCTATTAATGCATGTATGCTTTCTGTAATAGTGCCTGCACCATAAAAGAATATGCCAACCGTCCACCACAGTATGTGCAGCGATTGCGGATGCTTGCGCCAGTGCTGGTACAGCTCAACAAAAAAGAAAGCGCAGAATAATGCTGTAGCTATGGGGATATAATTAAACAATGCCTCAGTCTTCTATCATAAAGCTATGGATGAAATGCTATTGCTTCGCCGCAGCTATTGTCATTGTATTGTAAAGAGAAAGCCCGGCAATTGCCGGGCTTTGTTAGTATTATTAAGGTAGTTGCAATCCTTATTTTGTGACAACCATTCGTTTGGTTGCTGTTGTTTCGCCATCTACTATCAGCGAGTAAGTATACATGCCTGGGGCCAGTTTATCTCCGCTTATGCTGATGCTTCCCTTACCTTTTTCAGTAATGGCTTTTCTGTATAACTCTTTACCGGTAATATCATAAATAGCCACGAATGCATCCTGTTGCATATTTACAATATTATAAGCAATACTTGTTGCTGTACCAAAAGGATTAGGATTGTTCTGAGCCAGTGTATTTCGCAATGAGCTTTCTTCTAAACCTTCTACGGATGTAACACAATTATAGTCTAAACAAGATGAGTTATAATCGTTTACAATGATGCTACTCGGAGATGAAATTGTACCCACCAGGCTCAAACCTATCGGATTGGGGTTGGGGCTTGATATCTCTGTTACTTTTATTTCTAAAGTATGCACACCTGTAGATAATGTTTTTGAGAATGCAGGTACCGTCCATTTATTCATATAGTTTGCAGCAGTAGTTGTAGCCGTTTGATTATATGCGGCTCCTGTTAACGGCACACCATCTACTGAAATAGATTGTATATAGTTATCATTCAGTATCTCCAGGTTAAAGTTCACAACGCCTGTACCGCATATTTTGAAACTGCGCTTGAATGTAAGGTAGGTTCCGGCATTGGCATATATACCGGGGGCTGCATGGTTTGAGCTGTCGGAGAGCCACAAACCAGTTTGCGTTCCCCAATTAGAAAGATACGCGGTTATAGCCTGCATAGGCAAGCCTGTTGTACCGCCAAATACAGGCGAACGGTCTGATATTTGCCACAACGGGTCTCGCTGGCTATAAATTATTTGCTTTGCAGGCCATACTTTATCATTACCGGTACTGATATCATAACTTGAAACCAGACAATTATTGGTATTAGGCTGTGCCTTCAAATCCGACAATCCATAAAGAAAAACAATACCAGACAGCAACATTACTTTGATATTGCTGAGGCGCTCGAAGTAGAATAAAGGTTTTCGCATACGATAGATTTAGATGACTTAATGTGCTTTTAGGCACTTGTAATATATAAATAACGACAATATCCAAAAATACTATAGTCGCCACAAAATATCAGTATTCATTATACGAATGGTCGTTTTCATTATACGGATGACAGGATTTACTCCATATTCAGATATAATCTCAATTGTACAAACAGTTGGGTATAGCAAAAATGGTCCGGCAAAACCGAACCATTTTACACAAATAATTCTTAATTATTATTTTGTAACTACCATACGCTTAGTAGCCGTTTCTTTACCATCTACTATCAGCGAATACAGATACATACCCGGTACCAACTTATCACCACTCAGTGTTATGCTGCCTTTACCCTTTTCTATAACCGCTTGTCTGAAAAGCTCTTTGCCATTTAAATCATACACTGCTATGAAAGCACCTTGTTGCATGTTTACAATATTGTACCCAATGCTTGATTCTTTACCAAACGGGTTCGGACTGTTTTGGTATAATTCATTCTCTACTTGAGTATTGTATTTGTCAATACTTCCTGCTGCTAATGTCTGGCGTAGTTCAGCTAATTGCATTTTAAGTTCACGGATTTCTTCTTTCATATTCATCACTTCTGGTGCAACAGGAGACTCCTGACCTACTGGAACATGGCTGTTGTAAACATATCCGTCTTTGTCAATTACAAGTACGCTACCTTCTCCTGGTTCCAAGTCTTCAAAACGTATATCTGACGGCAATCCTGGCAGGCTTTCTGGATTATTACCATTTTTACAATTTACATGCAAACGTGCAGACGGTACAGTTGTATTCCATCCAAGGAAACCGCCAGTCGTAGCATTACCACCTTTAATCACACCACGATCAGGAATACCGGCAGTACCTTTGTTAGTAACAACACGTACATCATTATCTGTAAGGGTACCAAAAAGGTTTTTGTTGCCGTTAATATTATTCCCTTCTACCTTCCAATAGCATTTATCAGAACAAGTTTCAGAGACATTATCACAATCTTCACATGCATCTGTTACAATACTGGCAATACCGCTATTTGTACTAATTGAGCCGACTAAATACACAGCATGCGGATTCGCTTTTATTGCATAGTAATTATTGTAAGTGACTTCGATATAGTGAGTACCGGCTGGCACTAGCGGTGTAACTGCATTTACCAATGGAGTTACAGTACTGAAATTGGTAGATAGATTACTTATTGTTTCAGAAAATAAAGAACCTACCCCATCCAACGAAATATTACTGATATAGTTATCCCTCGCACCATCTATCTTGATATATAGCTCTTCTTCCTTGCATAACTTAAAATAACGCCTTAGAGTAACTGCGTAAGTACCTGTAGATACCTGTGTTTCATACCAAGTGGAAGCAGGCGATGGAGGAGGGCCCGGATTATAAAAACTTATCCACCCATTAGTTACCGTTGCTGGCGGCGTTGCTGTTGGAACAAACCACGGGGGATTAGCAGTAACCGCCTTTGCGGGAAACGGCGTTGCAGGTAACGGTATTCTTGGTGGGGTATTGAAATAATTTCTGATATCTGTTGTAATATTTTGTACAATCCACTTAGGATCATCAGCACCAACTGCCACTGCAGTAGGTGTACCACTTGTTGCATCCATACCTGTACTGATATTAAGGCTTGCAGTAGTACATTGGGCAAAAGACTGAAAGGAGAAAGCAGCCGTGAGCATTGTAACTGCAGCAACTTTTTTGCCATGGAACAACATCTGTGCTGCCCCATTGAATAAATTTGTCAATTTCATGATTTAAGTTTTAAAGAGTTAATATTCATGACAACAAAAAATTGTAACCTATGTCGTCATTTTTTTCATTGTTAACAACACAGTAAAGATGCAATCATAAATAACACAAACAATCCCCCATCATACCAACAAGTGTTTTCATCATACGAATGAACAATATCATTACACGAATAGTAAAACAACACATAAACATAAAATTTTGTATTTTTGCTATAGTAAATCCTCTTAACCCATGAAACCACAACATGAAATATTCGTCCGCGAAATGATTCGCCACGGCAACAAAACACAAGCCTACCTTGCCGCCTACCCCGATGCCACTGGCGAAGCCCTGCGCACAGCTGCCACCCGATTACTGAACAAACCACATATTCAGCAAACTATCAATAGCATATTGCAGCCAATACGCGAAAAAGCTGAAGCAGAGTTGGAAGCAACGGCCACACAGCGCATCAAAGAAGAAATATGCACGCTGCAACAAAGACGAGAGGCATTGGCTAAAATCATATTGGGTAAGATGCAGGTAAAGAAACACATCCGCCTGAAGGACACTATTCAGGAAGTGTACGATGATGTAAGCCCCACAGCCATCATCCGCGCCATAGACCTCGATAGCAAACTTGCAGCCAATAAATACAAAGAGAAAATTCAACCTGCAGAACAACCTCTACAAGCAATACAACCCACCACCCAAAAGCCACCTGTTAATGTGGTAACTACAAAACCTGTGCAAACCGAACCCCAAACACCCGACTCTCAACAAGTATATTATCGTGGCGAGCCGGGTTATGAAGAAGCTTATCAGCGGGATGTGGATGCTTTCTTTAAAATGTTCCCACACCTGCCTACAGATTATCTTACAAATCCGAAATACAATGAGGGTATGCTTACAGACCAATTGCCCGAAATGTTACAAACACCTCCACCAGAAAATTCTGTAACCGTTTGTAACCAAACCGAGCCCGAAACTGAGCAGGATGCCGAAACCACCCGCCGCTGGCAAACCTATCTCCGCCTCGACCCGCAGCTTTCGCAGCTACCACCCGAAATACGCCATATTCGGGAGGCCAATTTCCGCCGTATGAAACCCGCCGCGCAGCAAAGCCTCATCCGCCCGTTGCAACAGCACCTGCAAGATGTGAAAAACTACCCGCAAAGGCTTGCCCATGCGTCATAGCGATATTTTCATAATGTGGGCAAATGCCCCGTCCAAATCATCGGTTTATCACATTATCAAATTAACTTTGCGGCATGATTTACCATTTTGTAGTGGGTGATATGGCTGCGCAACCTTTGCAAGAAGCCATACTAAGCGAACCATCTATACAAGGCGAAGTAATAGTACTGAAAGATATACTGCACGTAGGCCCGCTTCAGAAAGAAGAAGGACAGGGCTTCAGCGCACTGCGTGGCGCCTTCTGGCAGCAGGTTACCAATAGCAACGATCCCGTAGAAGTAACCGATATGGAAAGGCTGCTGGAGGTATCAAAACACCTGTACGACAATCCCGATGCCAAAGTATGGCTGTGGATGGCGCCGTGGCCGGCAGACGTTTGCGCCTACCACTGGATGCTACCATATATGAGCAAGCACCCCGGCAGGTTCTACCTCGTCAGCATAGCAGGCTTGCCGTTCCTCAATCAGGATGGTAAGGTTTACTTTCCTAAAAACATCAGCGAGATACTGCCGCGTGAACTGGTAAAGGCACGCAGGCTGGCACGTCAGGTAACACCTGCCGAGTTTGAAGTAGACGGTGACGAATGGCTGAAGATGGTAAACGACAATGCTGGCATCCGCACGCATGAAGGTGGTAAGAAAACAGCGCCGCGTGGCGAAGACTTCTACGACAGTGTATTGCTCAGCTTCTGCTCGCAGCAATTTCAGAAGGCACACAAAATTGTCAATCAGGCTATCAACAAATACAACGTACCTACGGGCGATCTGTATCTGGGCTGGCGTCTGCGCAAAATGGCAGAAGAAGGAAAGCTTGCATTGCAGGGCGATACTTCAAAAACATTGAAAGACTTTGAGATAAAAATACCGGGCGGCGATGTAGCTGTGGCAGAAGGTACTGCCGCGGAAGAAACCGCTAACCAATAAAAGGACTTAGTTATCAGAATCACAATCATGACATTCGAACTGCCATTAACGGAAGAAAGAGTAAAGCCACATCAGGTTACTGCGCTGCATTTGTTCATAGTATTGGCTATGATCATTACAGCTTCTGTTATCATGGTCAGCTACTATGCAGTAAGCCATCTGCCTGAAGACAAAGCACTCAACTACCGCACGGTGCTTTACTACGGCCTGGCTGTAGCAATGGGTATCTATGCCGTGTCTGCTATAATGCTCACGCTCATACTGTTCAAAAACAGATGGCTACAGCAGCCTGTCAATAACCTCATCATGCGCATAGCAGAGCTTATCATCATGTTGGTATTTGCAGGCTATGCATGGAGCACAGGTACTACCGTGCCTGCTATCATCTTTACACTATTAGCAGCAGCTATTGTATTTGCCATCAATTGGGAACGCAAGAAAGATACACCACTCACTATAGTGGTAGATAAAGAAGGCATTAAACCACCTGTCAATTCGCGCAGGCGTTTTATAGACTGGAAAGAAGTAGAGCACGTACTGTTTCGCTTCGGTACACTCACCATCAACTGTGCAGACAACAGACTTTATCAATGGAACATCGGCAACACAGCCTTCGAACCCGAGGTGTTTGAAGTGTTCTGTATTCGTCAGGTAGATAAAGCAAGAGAGAAAAGAGACAAAAACGATTGGTAGTTGAACATTTTACAAATCAACTATTCAACAAATCAACTAAGACATGACACCTTACTTATTATACGCAGACGACGAAGGGAAGATATACGAAGACACCACACTGTATGCCATTGGCCGCAGTGGTTGGGATGCGCTTCCCGTGGAAGAAGATGAGTGGATAGAACTCCCGGAAGGTGGCTCACTTTATCACCTGCCTATGCGCAGGGGCATTGGTATAGATGTAAAGACAGGTGAAATGCGCCTTTGCGAAAAAGGTTGGGCAGTAGCTGCTTTCATACCACCTGCACATACAGGTTTTTATATGGCTGCTTTCGAAGCATTGCCTGATGCACCTACACTGCCACTGTTTTGCTACACAGCAACAGGCTGGCACAATGATAAATTCTACGTTACCGCTACACGTATAGAACGCGATATCCGTCAGGAGTGCAGTGGCTACAACGATACGCTGATTCACAATGGTGTGGAGCAGATGCTGGAAGCATACCCGCACAATCGTCTTGTGCAGCACCTTGCCAACAACTGTGCGCTCACGTATCATTGCCCTGCGGCACGCAACTATTTTATGGGCCGTTGGGAATGTCCTATTCCTTCGTCGCCTGCGTGCAATGCGAATTGTATTGGTTGCATTTCTTTCCAGCCGGAAACAGAGGAAATTTTCTCATCGCAAGACAGGCTTACCTTCAAACCTACTGCTGCTGAAATCGTAGAGTTTACCGTTCCGCATCTGGAAACTGCACCTTTCCCGATAGTTAGTTTCGGACAGGGTTGCGAGGGTGAACCACTGTTGATGTGGGAAACCATCCGCGAAGCCATTATTGAAATACGTAAGCATACCAAAAATGGCAGCATCAATATCAACACAAACGGCAGCAAGCCAGATGCGGTTGAGAAACTGATGCAGGCAGGTTTAGACAGTATTCGTGTCAGCCTCAACTCTGTTCGCCCCGATGTATATACCAAGTACTACCTGCCGAACAACTACAAGTTTGAAGACATCCGCGAGAGTGCACGCATTGTGCGCCAGCACGGTGGTTGGGCTTCAATCAATTACTTCGTATTCCCTGGCATGACGGATAGTGTGGCTGAATACGAAGCACTGCGCGAGTTCATCAAGTATACAGACATCAGCATGATACAGTGGCGCAATTTCAATATCGACCCCGATTGGTATCTGGGCAAGATAGGCGTTACAGATACAGGCGAATGTCTGGGTGTAAAACAAATGATGGAGCTGATAAGGGAAGAGTTCCCGAATCTGAAATACGGCTACTACAACCCGCCTAAAGAACGTATGGTAAACTACGATACCGATTTCGCACATTAACAGTATTCTTGCAATAGATTAGTTATTTTAGTTAACGATGGAAGCAACACAACAAGGCATCAACATAAAAGCAACTGCATGGACGGTAGGCGTGCACGTATTGCTGTTGCTGCTATTCTTCTTCGTTAAGTACAATACGGTAACAGAAGTGCCGGTGCAAGAGCTGGGCATGGAGGTTAATCTGGGTACAGATGCCGATGGTTCGGGCACAGACCAGCCAATGGTAATGGAAGACCCTGCCCCCGACAACAGGCAGCCTGAAGCTGCGGTTGTACCACCTGTACAAACAGCAACCAATACTCCGCACGAGGTTTTGAAGACAGAAGAGCCTGATGCACCTGTCATCAACACAAAACCCGAACAACCTAAAAAGCCACAGCAGCGCCCTGTTGTTGCAGAGGTAAAGCCTGTACCTAAAAAGCAGGACAAGCCCACAACACAGCCTGTGCAACCACAACCCAAGCCACAAGTGCAGCAGCCACGTTATGTATATAATGGCGGCACAGGCCGTGGTGGTAACAGTGCTGCGGTAAACAAACCCGGCACAGGCGAGGGTAATACACAAGGCAATGGCGACCGTGGCGTACCGGGTGGTACACCCGGCGCTAGCAACTATACAGGTACACCGGGCAGGGGTACAGGTGGCATCAGCTACAATCTTGCAGGTCGCAACATAGTAGCCTATCCACCACCCGATGCAGATTTTAAAGAAGGTGGCAAAGTAGTAATACGCATTACGGTAAATAAAGAAGGCGCTATTGTAAACAAGCAGGTAAAATCTGCAAGTAATGCCGAGATAAGAGCCATAGCACTTCGCAAAGCCGATAAGATAAAGTTCAACAAGAGCGATAACGCGCCGGAAGAACAATTTGGCGATGTTACTTTTGTATTCAAAACACGTACCTGAGCTATATAGTATGGACACAGACAACCGCTACGAAAAGACACTTAACTACCTCTACGAAAAACTCCCGATGTTTTCTCGTCAGGGCGCGGCGGCACTGAAACCCAATCTGGATAATACCATCAAAATGTGCGAATTGCTTGGCAATCCGCACAATCAGTTCAAGTCGATACATATTGCAGGTACCAACGGCAAAGGCAGCACCAGCCATATGCTGGCAGCCATCCTGCAGGAATGTGGTTATAAAGTAGGCCTCTATACTTCTCCACACCTGGTAGATTTCAGAGAGCGCATCCGCATCAACGGTGCCATGGTAGGCAAGCAATGGGTGGTAGATTTTGTTGACAAATACACAACAAACATAGAAGAAATTGAACCATCGTTTTTTGAGATAACGGTGGCTATGGCATTTGCCTACTTTGCAGAAGAAAAAGTAGACTACACCATTATAGAAACAGGGCTTGGCGGCAGGCTGGATAGTACCAATGTCATCACACCTATTCTATCTATCATTACCAATATCAGTTACGACCATACAGACCTGTTGGGTAAAACACTACCTGAAATAGCAAGTGAGAAAGCAGGCATCATCAAACATAAAGTTTCTGTAGTAATAGGACAACAACATACAGAAACAGAGCGCGTATTCTTTGAAAAAAGTGTACACATGCAAAGCACTGTTTACTATGCCGATGCCATGTGGGACCTTGTACGCACGGGCGGCACACCGTCTTTGCAATACTATAAAGTTGTGAACCGCGCCATGCGCGAAATGCACGACCTGACAAGTGATTTGCCCGGCAGCTATCAGTACTACAATATCAAAACCGTATTGGCTGCAGTAGATGTACTGCGTGCCAATCAAGGTATGGATATACCATTTGCAAATGTGCAACGCGCACTCAGCAAAGTGAAGAAACTGACAGGCCTCTTTGGCCGTTGGGATGTGTTGCAGGACAAGCCACTCATCATTGCAGATGTAGGACATAATATTGCAGGCATAACAGAAGTAACTAATCAGTGGAAAAACGTCGTTGCTGATAATAAACACATAGTAATAGGCTTTGTAAAAGACAAGGATATAGACAATGTACTGGCACTGCTGCCTAAAGACAATACCTACTATTTCTGCAATGCCAACATCATACGTGCATTGCCTGCATCAGAACTGAAGAAGCGTGCTGAAGCATGTGGTTTGCAGGGCGAAATGTATGTAAGTGTGGCAGATGCGGTAAGTGCTGCACGCAATGCTATAGGACAGAACGATGCTGTATTGATAACAGGTAGTTTCTTTATTGTGGGCGAGGCGATTGAATACCTGAATGTAAATAACGGTAAGCTATTTCCCACGTCCCTGGAAAATCACCATTAAGGTATAGAGCATGATTTTGATATCGAGTGCCAGTGAGCAGTTCTCGATATAGAGCAGATCGTACTTCATACGCTCCATCATTTCATCTACGTTTTCGGCATAGCCAAATTGCACCATGCCCCATGAGGTAAGCCCGGGCTTTACTTTGTGCAGGTACTTGTAGTGTGGGTGTGTCTGGCTGATTATATCGATAAAGTGCTTACGCTCCGGTCGCGGGCCTACAAGCGACATATCGCCCTTCAGGATGTTTACAAACTGTGGCAGCTCATCTATACGCCATTTGCGCATGATGCGCCCCCACGGTGTGATGCGCTTATCGTCTTTACTACTAAGTGCAGGACCTCTTACCTCCGCATCTGTATACATAGAGCGGAACTTGTAGATGTAGAACGGACGACCAAAAAGCCCGATGCGTTCTTGCTTATAGATGATTGGTCCCTTGGACGACAACATTACTTTGATAGCCGCAAAGATGTACACAGGCGATAGCAACAGCAGTGCAAACAATGATGCTAAAATATCTATGGTACGCTTGCAAACCCTTTGCCAGTCGGGCATCAAATCCGGGTGTATGTGTATCAGTACAGCATCGTACACATTACTTGTCTTTACAGAGCCGGAAATGATATCGTACAAATCGGGCAGTACTTTTACTACTACGGGGCGATAACTGAGGCGTGTCAGGATGTTCTCTAACAAGTGGTGTTCTGATGAGTCTACAGCTACTACTACCTCTTCAATACCGTGTTCATCGATAATGATTTCTAACTCTGCAAGATTGCCAAGCTGCGTCAGGTATTTGCTCATACCATTAGCAGATTCCAGATTAGAATAGATAAAGCCTTTGAAGAAATTGCCCAATGCCTTCGGGCTATCCTTCATTTGCTGATACACATCGATAGCTTTCTGATTGCCACCAATGATGAGTGTATTGAAACCTACTTTACCACTGATGATATTTGCCTTTACTCTGTTCAGGATAATCATCCTGACGAATAATGTGATAGCTGTATGTATCAACAAGTAGCGCCCCGTCATCCGTATGAAGTAGGAATAGTGGGTAGCATCGTTTGCAAATACAAACAACGATACCATGATACTACCCAGTATACAGGATATGAGTGTACGGTTAATCTCATTAAGGCGTGATTTGCGATAGAGATCGAAGTAAGTGCCCGATAAAAGATATAATAACAACCAACAACCCGGTATTATCAGTATTCCGAAAACATAATCTCTTGGCTGAAAACGACTGAATGAACCCGCAAAGTTGATACCATCTAAAAGGGTATGGCGATATGCCCAGAACACCATCCAGGATATAGCCGCCGTAAAATAGTCTGCAATTGCAAGACGGCGGATGGCTCTCTTTTTGAGCGGGGTCAGCATCGGCCTTAGTATGTAATCAGTTTGATGTTATCAAGATATACATAGCCGCTTGTCTGTCCTTCAGGCAGCGATGCTTTTATCAATACCCTACAGGCCGTAGCATTGTATTTGCCCAAAAACGACTGAATACCGATGTATATTTTATTCCAACTTTCGCTTGCTTTTGCACCTGCAATAGGTTCGTAATACAATGCTCCGTTTGTAGTTGTTTGCAAGCCTATTTCAAAAGGCACATCACATCTGTAGTTTACCTCAATAAATCCTTCACCTTGTTTTATGGTGATATCTCTATTGTTGATAGACTCTGAAGTTGTGTGTGTAGTTGACAATATTATCTGACCGGAACCACCACCTTCATATACTTTTGACGGATCTGTGATACGAATCAGAGATGTGTCTGAAGCACTATTATCATTTAGTTCGGTAAGAGAGTTTCCTGTTTCAAAATCTTCTACCCAACGGAACTGAGCAGCCTCTGTATATTTTGCATAGGCTCCGTAATTAACGGTTTTGCCAGGTGCATACTTAACAGTCACCGTATCGTTATAATAGAATGGGTACAGATACTGATATGATTTAAGACCACTGTAATTAACGCCCGCACCAAAAGTTACTACAGCATCTTTTTTAATCATCAACGGTATAGTAGACGGCACATCATATGCTCCTATAAAGGAATTGTCTACATACACAAAAGCACTTGTAATGCGGCTGCTTGCGCTACCCGTACGGCTTGGCTCATTGGTCTTTACCTTGAAAGAGTCTAACCTGATATAAGTAGGGACTGTTTCTGCCGGATTAATCAAATTGCAGCCCTGCGTAAAGAAGGCCGCAGCTATTACTGCTGTTGTTAATACTCTCATTATGTAATCTGTCAAAGTACCTGTCTATTCTATAAGCAATAATTGTGCTAAACGTTATGTAATTCGTTATGAAGGCTCATTTTCTTCAAAATCTGATGGGCTACATCCATAGCCTGAAAGCCGTCGTATACGCTTACTTTCACAGGTTTGTCATTTATGATGGCATCCGCAAATTCTGCCAGTTCGCTGCGGATAGCGTTGGATGGGGTTACCTCCGGCATTTGCATAGATATTACTTTCTTTTCGCCGTTTGGCATATCCAGCGGAAAATCGAACATGCCACGCGGGCCGTCATCATCCTTCAGGCGTACTATTTCTGTCTTCTTATCCAGGAAGTCTACACTGATATATGCATCGCGCTGAAAAAGGCGCAGCTTGCGCATTTTTTTCAACGATATACGGCTGGCAGTGAGGTTTGCCACACAACCATTATCGAACTCTATACGTGCATTGGCAATATCTGCCGTTTCGCTGATAACAGATACACCACTTGCAGATATACGGCGCACAGGGCTTTTAACCAAGTGCATCACAATATCTATATCATGTATCATCAGGTCGAGGATTACAGACACATCCGTACCACGAGGGTTGAACTGTGACAGCCTGTGTGCCTCTATAAACATGGGCTGCAGCGTTTCTTCTGTCAGCGCAAGGTATGCGGGGTTGTAACGCTCTACGTGGCCTACCTGACATTTTACACCGGCTTCTTTTACCAGCTTCACCAGTTCGCGGCCTTCTTCCAATGTATTGGCAAGCGGCTTTTCTATAAAGAAGTGTTTACCTGCCAGCAGGCATTTCTTGGCAATATCGTAGTGGTTGGTGGTAGGCGCAACAATATCCAGTGCATCGGCTTCCTGTATCAGTGTATTGATATCGGTATACCTTGTTACATTGTATTCGGCAATGGCTTTTTCAGCCTGCTCATCGCTGGGGTCGAAGAACCCGATGAGCTGAACAGTCGGCACTTCTTTCCACTGTTGAATATGAATCTTGCCCAAGTGGCCGGCACCTATTACACCTATCTTTAGCATTACGGACTACCTATGTGGTATTTTATTATATAAATGCTCGCAGAGCAGTGCAATATAGCAATTAACTGGCACTAAATAATGCCCTCGTCTGCCATGCTCAGGTAATTTGTTCCGGCTATAATCAGATGGTCTAAAAGCTTAATATCCATGTATTCAGCCGCTTCGCGCAGTTTGCGTGTCAGCTCTTTATCGGCGTGGCTTGGTTGCAGATTGCCCGATGGGTGGTTGTGGGCAATTATCAGCTTATTGGCATTTTGCAACAGGGCATTTTTGAGCATGATGCGAATATCTGCCACCGTACCCGTAAGCCCACCACTGCTGATGATTTCGTAGCGGAGTATCTTATTGCTCTGGTTGAGGTAGAAGACGCAGAACACCTCGTGACTCAAGTCGCGCATCAGGGGGATGGCTATCTCTGCGGCATCGCTGCTTTGGGTAATGGCAGTGCGTTGCAGTGCCTCGCCCATTTGCCTGCGGCGGCCAAGCTCTAATGCGGCAGCTATGGTGATGGCGCGCGCCTCGCCTATGCCTTTGGTCTTTTGCAGTTCCAGCACGCCAAGCCTGCCCAGCTCGTGCAGGTTGTTCTGTGCCAGTCCAAGGATATCGCGCGCAAGATCGAGCGCAGACTTTTCTTTGGTACCGCTGGATATAAGGATGGCAAGGAGTTCGGCATCAGACAATGCTGCGGCTCCTTTCAGGAGCATTTTTTCACGCGGACGTTCGTCTTCAGACCAGGTTTTTATACTGTTTGACATGGTATACCAAATGTAAATATCCTGATTGTAAAAAATGAACACGGCAGTATATTGGTTATGGTAATGTCATAATATTAGGCCATACATGCAGGCCGGGGCAACATTATTTTGCTGCAATGGATTGTTTTGATAGCTTTCAGTTCGTTTCAGTTACCCAGTATGGATATAAACTATGTAGAGCTGCACCAACCCGACAGATTGCTGATGATAGAATCGTTGGACTACAGCAATCCGTACGATTTTACGAAGATGCACAGGCATGATTATTTTGAGGTCATCTTTGTAAATGAAGGGCATGGTTCTCAACTGATAGACTTTACTTCCTACGCTATTTCTGGCGGACAGGTATATGTTATATACCCCGGGCAGATACACCTGATGCATCGCAACACTGCAAACGGATTGGTGCTACAATTCAGGAAAAACATATTTGAACATATACGCCCTGTAAACCATTACAACCTGTACAATTCAACCGCACTGGTAAGCCTTGAAGCAAAACCTTTTCAGCATTTATATACTCTTGCAGAGTGCATCAAAGAACTGATGACCGTACAAGCCCCTGCCAATTCACTTACAAAATACAAGACATACAGCTACCTGCAAATAATACTGTTATCGCTTGTAGAAATGAATACAGGTAAGGCAGACAGCAGAGAACACAATTTGCTAAACGAGTACTTAGCGCTTACCACAACACACATCAGAACCAATAAGAAAGTAGCAGAATATGCCGCCATGCTGAATTGCAGCCCTGACAAACTAAATAATACCTGCAAGAAATCTTTGGGCAAATCTGCACTTGAAATAATACATGAAGAACTACTGCTGGAAATACGTAGGTTGCTTTTATTGAATGAAATGAGCCTTAAAGAAATTGCTTTTGAGTTAAACTTTGACAGCCAATCAAATTTTAGCGGGTTTATAAAATCTCATACAGGCATGACACCAACCGAACTGCAAACCGCGGTTTCGGATATTTATAAGTAAATACCCTTTTTTTATAACAATAGTCTAAAACTGCAATACGAACTTCACTAATACAAACAATTAAAAAAATTATGAAACTTAAAGTATTACTATTTACATCCATAGCAGGTATCAGTTATCTCACATTATCGAGCTACTCAGGCGGTCCGTCTGCAAGCGCAGGCCACGTAGCTATTTCGGGTTGCGGCTCTACAGGCAATTGCCACGGGGCAAAAAGCACTGCAACAGTAGTCGGTATAACGGTGAAAGACGGCGCAACAACCATTACCAACAATAAATATACCGCGGGTAAGAAATACACTATTACCATTACAGGCACCAACAGCAGCTATAGCAAATTTGGTTATCAATTCTCTGCCACGAAAGGCTCTTCGGGTATTGGTACAATTTCCAATGTTCCATCGGGGTCTAAAATATCTAATGCAGGTGGCATTGCTGTTGCTGAGCAAAGTGGTACAATCACTGCAGCATCGGGCTTGTCTGTGTCTTTCGACTGGACGGCACCTGCAGCAGGTTCGGGTACTGTAACCCTTTCGGCTGCTGTAAATGGTGTGGACGGCACTGGCAGCACCAATAACGATGCATTCAATAACACACAGGTAACACTGACAGAAAATACAACAGGTATATCAACCGCCAATGTTGAAAATGCAGTGCAACTATACCCTAACCCTGCAACAAGTGTATTGCAAATTCAACTGAATAATGCAGGTGTAACTATTGGGTATATATATAACAGCTACGGCCAAAAAGTAAAAGAAGTGAACCTGGCAGGCCAAAACAACACTGCAGATGTAGCTGAACTGCAACAAGGTACCTACTACCTGTACATTGCGGCTGAAAACGCATCAGAAAAACCAACAATGATTCCGTTTACAAAACTGTAGTCTTTATTGCACATAGACACAATAAGCCGCCTTCGGGCGGTTTTTTTGTGTCTATACGTTAAGGACTGATGTAATCTATTAGTAATAAGAAAGATATTGAGTTTCCTTATCAGCGAATAACCCAAGTATTAAAACCTAGGCTTAACTTAGCGCTTTCAAATCCCTGCAATGGATATTGACTGTACACACATACCATATAGCAACACGGGCAATTTCAGCGACTTGGTGCTGGATTATCTGAATGCTCACCCCAACCTAAAACAATACTATAACTACACGCCCGATGCCGATGGCATTGCGCAGGCTATAGCGGCACGCAGCCAATACCCTGTAGACAGAAAGGTACTCGTAAGTGTACTGCACAAGCAATATGCAAAGCTGAACAAGCACGATAAACTGATTGAAAATGTAGACCGCCTTGCAGATGAAAATACTTATACCATCTGCACCGCGCACCAGCCCAACCTGATGACAGGCTATCTGTATTTCATCTACAAAATAATGCACGCCATCAAGCTGGCAGATGAACTGAATACAAAGTATGCAGAAAAGCATTTTGTACCTGTGTACTATATGGGTAGTGAGGACAATGACCTTGAAGAACTGGGCACGTTCCGCTACAATAATCAAAAGTATGTGTGGGATGCAGCAGGCCAAACAGGTGCGGTAGGGCGTATGCATACAAACAGCCTGAAACCTTTGCTGGATGAGATATTTAAAGTATTGGGGCCTCCCGGTGAAAATCTGGATGTGCTGAAAGACATACTGACACAAGCATACCTGCAACACCAAACCATCGGCGAGGCTACGCAGTATCTTGTAAACGAACTGTTTGGCAGGTACGGGCTGGTAGTGCTGAACCCCGATGAGGCAGAACTGAAAAGGCAAATCATACCGATACTGAAAGACGATTTACAAAACCACATGGCATACGTGTTGGTTAATGACCACATAGAAACACTGGAAGAGCAATATAAAGTGCAGGCATACCCGAGGATGATAAACCTCTTTTACCTGCGCGATGATATACGCGAGCGTATAGAAAAACGGAACGGCAAATGGCGTGTGCTGAATACGGAGATAGAATGGAGTGAAGAGGAGTTGATGACAGAATTGGAAACACACCCTGAAAGGTTCAGCCCGAATGTGATACTGCGTGGCATCTTTCAGGAAAGCATATTGCCGGATGTTGCCTTTATAGGCGGTGGTGCAGAGGTAGCCTACTGGCTGGAACTGAAGCCTGTGTTTGAAAACTATAAAGTCTTCTACCCCGCTGTAATACTGCGTCAATCTGTATTGTGGATGCCTGCACAGTATAACAAACTGCGTCAGCAATTGCATTTTAGTATAGAAGATGTATTCAAATCAGAATCTTCGCTGATACGCAGTTATATCGGCAAACACAGCAGCAACAACTGGCATACTGATGAAGAAACTGCTGCCATACAAAACGTATTGGCACAACTGAAAGACAAAGCCACGAAACTGGACCCTACCCTGCAAGCCAGTGCAGAGGCTGCTTTCGCAAAAATGAAGCATCAGTTGCAAACACTGGAAAAGAAAATGCTACGTGCAGAAAAACGCAAAATGAGCGACCAGTTGCAACGCATTACCCGACTGAAAAACGGCATATCGCCCAATGGTTCTTTGCAAGAGCGCTATGAAAATTTCATAGGCTATTATGCAGCCATGGGGCATCAGTACTTAGACACGCTTTATAAGCATATAGAACCACTGCGCAACAAGTTTCTGGTTATTGCAGAGCAATAGCAAGACAGCGTTTTGTGTGCAGTGTTTTAATACCTTTGTAGGCATAAAAAATCACTAGAGGAAAGAATTATGAAACGTTTCAAACTATTAGTAGCTACACTGTTGTTGCCTGTATTGGCAATGGCACAACCGGGCGTTGGCGCAGTAAGCAAAGCACTGCCTGTAAAAGTAGACCTGGGCATAAAAGCGGGTGCCAACTTTGCAAATCTCGACGGTAAAGAATGGGAAAGCGGATACAAGCCCGGTTTTGTAGGTGGTATATTTGGTGGTGTCAGCCGCAAGCGTCTTGGCGTAACGGCTGAAGTACTGTTCAGCAGTGTGAAATACACGGGTAATAAAATCAACTTCTATCAGGCTGCAAAGACCAATTATGTAAACATTGCAGACTCTAACAAGCAAGGCGAATTTGCCGTTACTTATCTGAATATACCTGTATTGCTGAACTTTAAAATAGGTGGGCCGCTGTGGTTGCAACTGGGACCGCAATATAGTGGTGTGATGAATGTAAAGGACAATCAGAACCTGCTGAAAGACACGAAAACACTTTTCAAAACAGGCGACCTGTCGGGTGTGATTGGCCTGCAATTGAATCTGGCTAAATTCCGTGCGAGCGCACGTTATATCATAGGCCTTTCAGACCTTAGCTATAATACTGCTACCGATACATGGAAGACACGTACTGTGCAAATAGCACTGGGATATTCGTTCCTGTAAATAAATAATCTGCTTGATAAAAAAATAACCACCCGAAAAGTGGTTATTTTTTTATGCGGAATGTCTTGGCAATTTCTGCGTATGTTTTTCGATAGTTTTCTACCTGTGTTTGCTCTGATACCGCTGTTAATACATAAGCTACTTCATTCACAATCCAGAAGCGCTGTATCAGGTTAATATGATTCTGCCCCTGATCGCAAGTATATTCCAACGTATAATACTCTCCGTTGGCATCTTTTTGCTTTGACGAACTCACATGTTTATAATTGGTCATTACCTTTTTAATGTTCTCAATAGATACCTCGTAGTATTTGTCGATACCTATGCCTACGCCCTTTATATCCTCAGTTACAAGGTTTACATTTTCAGAAAATGCATCACCCTCTTTTACAGGTGAAAACAAGAATAGTTTAGGACCATACTTTCCGCTCTCATCTACTCTCCAGTCTGACGGATAGCTGAGTGTAATATTATTGCCATCGTATGCCGATAGCTTTCCTGATTGTGCGAATGCAACATTGGTCACGCACATCAAAGCGAGTACAAAACATTTCATTATAACTATTGATTTTAATTGCAGAAACCTGCTAAAACAACAATAGGATGACAAGTCATAGAATTGTCATCCTTTGTCGAAACATCTTAAAAAGGTATTACTTAGATAGCGATATGCTCAATTTGTTCGGGCAGCCATATTTTTTGCTACCACCATTGCAAGACGCGAACAACACTACAGCAGCTACTGCAATAACGGGAACTACACGACGTAGAATAGAAACTAGTTGCATAATCAATCTTCTTAATTAATAGTATTAGTTAAAAGGGTAATTTAGATTTGTACTTTGACGAAGATAACTAATTTTTTTAATGAAAAGAATACATTTTATAGCTATTGGCGGGGCGGTTATGCACCAATTGGCATTGGCACTTTTAAGGCAGGGAAATGTGGTTTCGGGCAGCGATGATGAGATAAATGACCCTGCCAAGAGCAATCTGGCGGCAGCAGGCATATTACCACCGGCATATGGCTGGTACCCTGAAAAGATAACCAAACACATAGACGCGATAGTACTGGGCATGCACGCCAAGGCCGATAATCCCGAACTGATTGCAGCACAGGCACTTGGCATACCTATATATTCGTTCCCTGAGTATGTATATGAGGTGAGCAAGCACAAAAAGCGTGTGGTAGTAGCAGGCAGCCATGGCAAAACCACCATTACCTCTATGATAATGCACATTTTGCGCAAGCAGGCCATCGATTTCGACTACCTGGTGGGCGCAAAAGTGGCCGGGTTTGAGCAGTCTGTACGCCTGAGCGATGCACCGATAATAGTACTGGAGGGCGATGAGTATCCGGCATCTGTGATAGAGAAACGCCCTAAGATATTCTTCTACCATCCGCATATAAGCGTAGTAAGTGGTATAGCTTGGGACCATATCAACGTTTTCCCTACTTACGAGATATACCGCAACCAGTTTGAACAATACCTTTCGGGTATAGCAGCAGGTGCACCTGTTTACTACAATAATACAGATACCGAGGTGCAACACGTAATAGGCACCAGCACTGCCCACCTGAAGGCAGAACCCTATAATATGCCTGCATTCCATTACGAAGATGGTATTGCGGTGTTGGATACCGAATTCGGGCCAATACCTGTTTCTGTATTCGGCAGGCACAATCTGCTGAATATGCAGGCAGCAATTGCTGTTTGCACAGAGCTGGGCGTAAGCAAAAAAGCCTGTTACGAAGCCATTGCAGACTTCAGCGGTGCAGCACGCAGGCTGGAAAAGCTTTTCCAAAACGATAAACTGGTAGCTTACCGAGATTTTGCACATGCACCATCTAAACTGAAAGCCACACTGGATGCGGTACGCGAGGGCTATCCTACCCACAAGCTGATTGCCTGTTTTGAGTTGCATACTTACAGCAGCCTCAATGCGCAGTTCCTGAGTGAATACGCACATAGTATAGACTCGGCAGATGATGCCGTCGTATACTTCAGCCACCACGCTTTGCAACTAAAAGGCTTGCCATCGCTGGAAACAGCTACGGTGAAAAAGTATTTTGAACGCGAAGACCTTGTGGTGATAGACGAGAAGCAGGCATTGCAGGAACATATCACATCGCTCCTCAACCAAAGCGGGCAACCTACCTGTCTGTTATTGATGAGCTCGGGTACTTTCGACGGAATTGACTGGAATAGCGTATGTTCGCAGCAAAATTGATATTGGAGAATGGCACAGCTTAGCTTAAAGAGACCGATTGTATTTTTTGACCTTGAAACCACAGGAACAGAGCACGGCAAAGACAGGATAATAGAACTGGCGCTGATAAAGCTGAATACAGACGGCACAAGAGCTAAGTATGTGAAACGCCTGAACCCAGGTATGCCAATACCGCCCGCATCTACCGCCATACATGGCATAAAGGATGAGGACGTGAAGGACGCGCCTGAATTCAAGCATATAGCGCATGAGCTGTATAACTGGATGAAGGGTTGCGATTTGGGTGGCTACAACTCCAACAAATTTGATATACCGATGCTGGCAGAAGAGTTTTTGCGTGTGGGCATCAATGTTGACTTTACAGAGCGCAACATGATAGACGCACAGCAGATATTCTTTAAAATGGAAGCACGTACGCTGGCAGCAGCATACGAATTTTACTGCGGCAAGAAACTGGAAAATGCGCACAGTGCGGAGGCAGATGTGGAAGCAACGATAGAAGTGTTGGAGTCTCAACTGGACAGATATGCACAGTTGGGCACAGATGTAAAGCCACTGCACGATTTCAGCAATCCGGAGCCGATGGTAGACTATGCACGCCGCATGGTGATGAAGGACGGAGAACCGGTTTTCAACTTCGGGAAATACAAAGGCCAGAAGGTAGAAGAAGTCTTCAAACGCGAGCCGCAGTATTATGATTGGATGATGCAGGCAGATTTTCCGCTGCATACCAAGCAAAAGATATCTGAGATATTAAACAATATGAAGCTGCGCAAACCTAAAGCTTAGTTTTATACGTTTATTTAACATATTAGACGCCATTATTTCTTATTTTAGCCCCTTTAATTTTGCCCTGATTTGGACAAACTCGTAATAATACCAACCTACAACGAAAAGGAAAATATAGAACGTATTATCCTTAAGGTGTTGTCGTTGCCCGGTAGTTTCCATGTACTGATAGTAGATGACGGATCGCCCGATGGCACTGCAGGCATTGTAAAAAACATGCAGCAGAGCTATGGCGAACAATTGCATCTGCTGGAGCGTAGCGGCAAGCAAGGCTTGGGTACCGCGTACATAGCAGGCTTCCGTTGGGGGCTTGAAAAAGGCTACCAGTACCTGTTTGAGATGGATGCTGATTTCTCTCATAACCCCGACGATTTGCTACGCCTGCATGAGGCATGTCATAAAGGTGGTGCAGATTTGGCTATCGGTTCTCGCTATACAAAAGGTGGCAAGGTTGTAAACTGGCCTTGGGACAGGATATTTATCTCTAAAGGTGGTGCCATGTATACACGCATCATCACTTTTATGCCGGTAAAAGACCCTACTGCTGGCTTCATATGCTACAAAGCAAAAGTACTGCAAACCATACCGCTGGATAAAGTACAGTTTGTGGGCTATGCATTCCAGATAGAAATGAAATACCGTGCTTGGAAGCTCGGCTTTAAGATACAGGAAGTACCCATCACATTTGTGGACAGAGCAGAAGGCCAGTCGAAAATGACGAAAGGCATTGTAAAAGAAGCGATGTATGGTGTGTGGCGAATGAAAAGAGGAGATTAATCAATCTCCTCTTTTTTATTTCTTGTTATTCCATTCATTTATCAATGCTGCATTGCTCTTCAGCCATTGCAGTGTATGCGGGCCTTCGGCAAAAAGCAAATCGAGCATGCTGAGGTTGGGCAGGAAGCCTACTCTGTCTGCAAACACCTGATAATATGGTTCTGCACCTTCAAGCGGTTGTTTTTCTGTACCCGGTTTCATCATGCGGCGCAGGTCTGTAGCATCTGCATATTCTTTCTGAAAAATAGCTGTTGTTGAAATACTGAAGCCGGCGCGCAGTTCTTTGTGCAACCATTTGACAGATGCAAGGTTGAAATCAACCAGCGAATCGAAGTTTTGTGTATAGAGCTTTTCCAGTGCGGGTTCGTAATGTTCGAAATAAGGTGTGCGTTTATATACCGATACCAATGTGCGCCAGTGCTGTACCTGCCATCGTTGCTTATTGTCTATCATCACTTGTTGCATAGGTGTGCGCTGCTCCCTGCCCTGCAACAATGGTATACTGAGTTGTATGCCACCATTAGAGCCTGTGATGAAATACTTGTTGCGGTAGGTCATTTTTTCGAAATGCTCGCCACCATCCAGCAGCAGTGCATCTGCGCTCTGCACCTGCAACCACCAGTATATATTGGGGAATGGTATATAAGAACTGACTACGGTATGGCTCATATTCAACATGCAATTGTCATTAGTGGCCGAATTAGATTATTATTCACAACCCATCACCGACAATTATTATAGTTTTGCAAAAAAAGCGAAAAATGCGCAGATGGCAGGGCTTAGTTTTGGCAAGCTTGTTTTTATGTTTCAAATCACTGGCAATAGAGGCAGTTGTTGCTTATAGTGTGTTTTACAGAGAAGATGGCAAAAAGCTGAAACCTTATGTAGAAGTGTACTGGCAGATAGCCCCCAACAGCCTGCGTTTTGCAGAACCTGTAAAAGGCAGTGTAATTGCAAAAGTACGCACAGATATACGCTTTACGGATGAGTATGGTATTGTAATGAAGGAAGACCATTACATCATGCAGACTGCAGAGGCCAGTACCCTGGCACAAGCCAGAACACAAAATATACTGGAGCTACAACGCTACAACCTGATACCGGGTAAATACAAAATGACCGTAAAGCTCACAGAGTTGATTGACACAAATAGCAGCTATACCTATACAGATACTTTTACCATCAACCCGCGCAATGAGAAACCTGCGTTCTCAACTATACAATTATTAGACACCGTATTTGCATCCACCCACGAAAATACATTTACAAAACATGGCAATATACAATTGCCTCTTTGTGCCAACTACGCAGATGAAAGCAGAAAAACACTATACTACTATGCAGAACTTTACTTTCCGGAAACCGCACTACTGAAAAACAGTGAATACACCATTGTTGCCTCGGTATCAAAAAAGCCTTTTGAAAGCACTGTATACAAACTACAGCACACTGACACCAGCACGCCGAAAGGCATTGTGCCTGTATCAGGGAAATTCAGAATAGATGTATTACCTACCGGCAATTATTACCTGAATGTATCGCTAAAAAATGATGGTACAACTATTTGTTCCCAAAACCTGTTCTTTCAGCGTGTAAATCCTAAACCCGTGAAACTAAACACAGACACTACAAAAACAGGTTATGAGTTTCAGGATATGCAGGTGGTAGACCTTAGTACAACATTTGTAGAAAAATATACGCTGCCGCAAACAAGGGCCATACTGAAGATGCTCTTACCCATCAGCACAGCAGTAGAAAAACAAAGCATTCAGGCTTTTCTTGACAGGCCTGACTTTACATACATGCGCTACTTTATTTATAACTTCTGGAAGGCGCGCAACCCTGCAAACCCTAAAGAAGCATGGGAAGAATATATGCAGAAAGTAAAAGAAGTAAACAGGCAATTTTCTGCTGCGGGTACTGCCGGCTACGAATCTGAACGTGGTATTACATACCTGAAATATGGCAAGCCGGATGAAATGGTAGAGGTGCAGAATGAACAAGGTGTATACCCATACGAAATATGGAGCTATAATGTGTTGCCACAGCAAAGCAACGGAGGCATGATAATGTTCTATCGCCCAAGTTTTATGATTGGCGATTACCGTGTTTTGCACTCTAATATCAAAGGCGAAATCAGGAATACGAACTGGCGCAGTGTGCTATACCAAACAGGCACAGCAAACAATGCAATGAACTCTCGCGCAGAGCAATATTTTCCGGGTAGTAAATAATGTAACTTTGCAACATGCAATTGCAGTTTGACAAATATCAGGGAACGGGAAATGACTTTGTACTGATAGATAACAGAAGTGGAAACATAAAACTTTCTACCGCACAAATAGCATTTCTTTGCGACAGGCGCTTTGGCATAGGTGCAGACGGACTGATGCTGCTTGAACATGCGGAAGGATACGACTTCCGTATGGTATACTACAATGCAGACGGCAATGAAAGTACGATGTGCGGCAACGGAGGCAGGTGCATAGTGGCATTTGCTAAAAAACTAGGTGTAGTTGGCAATAATGCATCTTTCGTTGCAATAGACGGCGCACATACTGCCACTGTGAATGAAGATGATACCATAAGCCTGCAAATGCAGGATGTAGCGGAGGTGCTGTATGCCGATGGCTACACACAACTGAATACAGGCTCGCCGCACTATGTAATGTTTGTAGATGATGTAAATGCAACTGATGTTTTCAATACGGGCAGAAGCATACGCAACAGTGAGCGTTATCAGCCCAAAGGAATTAATGTAAATTTTGTACAACGTCTGGCAGATGGGGGTATACACGTGCGCACATATGAGCGTGGCGTGGAAGATGAAACCTATAGTTGCGGCACAGGGGTAACGGCAGCAGCTATTGCTGCAAGTAGTAATGCTACAGGGCATACCAGTACCAATATTAAGACACCGGGAGGCAATCTTCAGGTAAGTTTTGACAAGAAAGATGCTAACAACATCGTCAACGTAATACTACGCGGCCCGGCCACTTATGTATACAGCGGAGATATTGCTGTTAAAGAACTTTAACATACAAAGACCTATTATTGGTATACTAATTGAATAATATTCAGAAAACTAATAACAATGAAATACGCTACACTTTTGATACCTGTGGCTGCTTTGGTAATACTCAGCAGTTGTTCTCCAAAAGTATCTAACGGCATGGCATCGGCAGACAGTAACGCATCGTCTGTAAACAGTACCCCCATTGAAGCTAAATCTACACAAGCGGGAAAGACTACTACAACTACTGCTACAGCAGGCAGCCAGCAGGCAAATGTTACAACAGAAATAGCCCTGCCGGCTAGCAAATAAAATCATATTGATTATTGAGCGTCTTTACGGACGCTCACATAATTTTCTATAGGCAATCGCTTGGCAATACTTCTTGCCAACGTCATTTCATCGGCGTACTCCAACTCTCCGCCAAATGCAATACCCCTTGCTATAGTTGTAATGCTGACAGGGAGCCCGTTCATTTGCTTTGCTATATAATACACTGTAGTATCGCCTTCAATAGTAGGGCTCAATGCCATAATCAACTCCTGTACTTCGTCATTCTTTACACGTTGGTACAATGTATCGATATTCAATTGCTCCGGACCGATACCATCGAGCGGAGAAAGTATACCCCCGAGTAAATGATATAATCCGTTGTACTGTTGTGTACTCTCTATAGCTATTACATCTCTTATATTTTCCACAACACATATCTGCGAGCGATTGCGGGATGAGCTGACACATATTGTGCACACATCAGTATCTGCCACATTGTGGCAATGCTTACAAAATACTATCTCGTTGCGCATACGCGATATAGCTTCGGTAAAGCCATTCACACTCTCTTTGTCCATTTTCAGCATTTGCAATACCATACGTAAAGCCGTCTTCTTGCCTATACCCGGCAATTTAGAAAACTCATTAACCGCATCCTCTATCAACTTGGAAGAAAAAACCATTGTACACTGAATATCAAGACTGTAAAAATACGCCCACTATCTGCAATAAAAAAAGGGAAGGATAATATCCTTCCCTTTTAAAATGTTTTAGTATGAAATACTAGTTAACAGAAAACTTGCTAACCAGCTTACTGTCATTTACAGACAGCTCTACCATATAAAGGCCAGCGCCGAATTGTGCAGTGTTGATAGTATATACTTTTTCGCCAGCAGCAACTTGCATTGGTTCTTCTGTATAAACTACTTTACCAGACATATCGTATACAGTGATACGAGCTTTAGCAGCAGATTGGAATTCATATCTAACGTTTACGCTAGCAGAAGCAGGGTTTGGATAAACAGCCAGTTGTTCTGCAGTAGCTACGATAGTACCAATAGCCAAAGGATCTTTGATTGAGTAAACTGACTTACAAGAAGTGTTGTTTGCAGGCATAGGATCCGTGATTGGAGAACCTGTACCAGTAGTCAATGCAACAGTATCGCAAAGTTGTCTTGGGTTTGGATTGAATGCAGCAATGAAGCCAACTGTATCCTGGAATATCAGAGAGCTATCTTTAGGGAAGCCACCAGGGAAACTACCAGATGCCGGAGGAAACCTGAGTGTGATTGTACTTCCGTAGAATGTTTTCAGTCTCAGCCTGTGTGAAGTATCGTAGCTGTTAGGACCTGCGTTTTTGAAAGTATATCTGATAATATAACCTGTCTTAGCAGGGTTAGCATACTTAACGGTATCAGACATTGTTTTAGTAAGCTGAACGTCAGTTTGAGCAGACGACTGACCTGCGAATGCCAAAAGAGCAATCAATAAGAAGTAAATACGCTTCATTTTTTAGGTTTTAATGTGAGCGCTAAAGATAGGTAAAAAAATGACATCACAAACTCTCTACAAGTACTGATTTTTCTATTTTCACCATTCCTTTAACCCATCGTTAAAAGCGTAACAATGATATTGCTAAAAGGTGACAATTAACACCTAAGAAAGCTTTTCATTGTCTTTGTGGCGGGTAGCATCTCGTATATTTTTTTTCTCAAAATTTTTCTGCAATGCCTCGGTAAGGTTCACACCCGTCTGGTTGGCAAGGCAAATGAGCACCCACAGCACATCGGCCATTTCATCTGCCAGTTCTTTCCCTTTATCGCTTTCTTTAAAAGACTGTTCGCCATACTTGCGCACCATCAGGCGGGCAAGCTCTCCTGTTTCTTCCATCAGGATGCCAAGGTTGGTAAGCTCGTTGAAATATCGGACACCTACTGTTTTTATCCAATCGTCTACCTGCTGCTGTGCCTGCTCTATAGTCATATATAATTGATTATGAAACGGTGATTTTTGTGGTTATTTGTCAATTTTCACAAAATAATAGAAATTACCTGTCTATTTTTAGAGAATGACGGTTGTGTTCATAAATACGCAATCTATAAACTACGGACAATAGCGCAATGAATTACGCATCGGATATAGACGCGGCCAAGGCCCTGAAGGAAAAGTTTTCGGTTATCAAGCAAGCAATCGGCAAAGTGATTGTGGGACAAGATGAAGTGGTGGATAAACTCATCATATCTATCCTATGCAACGGGCACAGCCTACTGGTAGGTGTGCCGGGGCTGGCAAAAACCCTGTTGGTAAAAACAGTGGCAGATGTAATGGACCTCTCCTTCAAACGCATACAGTTTACCCCCGACCTGATGCCGAGTGATATAGTAGGCGCAGAGATACTGGACGAGAGCAGGCAGTTTCGTTTTGTGAAAGGGCCTGTATTTGCCAACATCATACTTGCCGATGAGATAAACCGGACACCACCCAAAACACAATCGGCACTGCTGGAAGCCATGCAGGAACGCAATGTAACTGCAGGTGGTACATTATACAAATTGCCATCGCCCTTCTTTGTACTTGCAACACAAAACCCGATAGAGCAGGAAGGTACATACCCACTGCCAGAAGCACAGCTTGACCGTTTTATGTTCCAAATATGGCTGGACTACCCAAGCTTTGCAGAAGAGGTGATGATAGTACGCAACACTACAGGTGCTGCTACAGCAGAGCTACCTAAAGTATTGACGGGTGAAGACATCCTGTATTTTCAGGAACTGATACGCCGTGTACCTGTACCTGACAATGTTCTGGAATATGCAGTGAGCCTTGTGCAGAAAACACGCCCTACCAATAGCACAGCGCCGGATATAGCGAAGCAATATATCTCTTATGGTGCCGGGCCACGCGCATCGCAATACCTGATACTGGGTGCTAAATGCCATGCGCTGCTGCAAGGCAAATACTCTCCTGATATAGAAGATGTGCAGGCAATGGCATTGGCTGTGCTTCGCCACCGTGTGGTACGCAACTACAAGGCCGAGGCTGAAGGCATGACACAAGAAAAACTGATTAAAGGATTACTATAAAACCGGGATTAAATTGATTGAACGATTAACCGGGTTAAAAATATTCTCATGGAAAACATAGATGGCAAAGCCAATTTTATAAAGAATGAATTTGTGAATGCACTTGCCGAAATAACACCTGATACAAAAGGGCTGTGGGGTAAAATGAATGTGCAGCAAATGATAGAGCATATGAGCTTTTCTTTCAGGCAAGCAAGTGGTAAGGATAAGTATACCTTACTGACCCCTGAAGAAAACGTGCCCAAAATGCAGGCTTTCCTGATGAGTGATAAACCTTTTAAAGAAAACACACCCAACCCTATAATAGGTAACGATACCATACCCGAAAAAAATGCAACTGTTCAGGATGCATTGCATGAACTGCAAACTGAGATAAATGATTTCTTTGCCGTGTTTGATGCACAACCTGATGCAGTAATTACCAATCCTTTCTTCGGCAATCTGAATTATGAAATGTGGGTGCAACTGTTATATAAACATAGCCTGCACCACCTGAAGCAGTTTGGTATCAGCAGCCTTTAATCTGCTTTTGCTGCAGATGGCTTGATGCTTATCAACCTGAGGAACACAAAACCAAGTATACCTGCTAATACAGAAGCACCAATGATGGCTACTTTGGCTACCAGTTGCGTTTCGGCATCGGTAAAGGCTAATGTAGCCATGAAGATAGACATGGTGAACCCTATGCCTGCAATCAATCCCATACCCAGCAATTGCGGACGCTTCATACCTGTAGGCAGGGATGCAATTTTCAAATGCACTGCCGCCATACTGAACAGATAAATACCCAATGGCTTGCCAAGTACCAGCCCCATTGTAATGCCGTGATGCACTACGGATGTATAGATACTACCGAACTCCGCAGGCAATACAATTGCCGTATTAGCTAAAGCAAACAATGGCAGGATGATGAAATTGACAGGATCGTGCAACGCATGCTCCAGTTCTTCTATTTTATGCAGTGGTATGGTGAAAGCAAGTAGTACACCGGCAATAGTTGCATGTACACCCGAATTGAAAACGAAGTACCACAAAAGCAAACCAAGTATAAAGTACAGATAGTACCGTTTTACCTTCAGCAGGTTCATCGCTATCAAGGCTATCATTACAATGCCTGCATATAAGAGATAAGACCACTGCAAATCGCCCGCATAGAAAATAGCGATGGTGAGGATACCACCAAGATCGTCTATAATAGCCAATGCCGTAAGGAATATACGCAGCGATACAGGCGCTCGCTTGCCTAATAGCGATAACACACCAAGCGAGAACGCAATATCTGTAGCCATAGGTATACCCCACCCGCTGCTGAAAGGTGTGCCGCCACACCATAATGAATAGATAGTTGCCGGTACTACCATACCGCCTATTGCGGCAATGATTGGCAAAAGCGATTTTTTGATACTGTTCAGCTCGCCAACCATCAACTCGCGCTTTATCTCCATCCCCACCAATAAGAAGAACACAGCCATCAATGCATCATTAATGAGGTGCAGTATGGTATGTGGCAGGTGCAGTTCGGGCAACGGCATGTTAAGCTCTCGCTCCCAGAAATGCATATATGAGGCAGACCAGCCTGTATTGCTGACAACAAGCGACACAAATGTTGCGCATATCAGCACGATACCGACGGAACGGCTATCGCGGATGAACTCCATAATTGGAGACATGATTCTGTCTCTGAAAATGCGACGTGGCATGTTTCAAAAATAAACATTCCTGAAGGGATAAACTAAGCTTAATACTGCAGTATCTTCATAGTACATAGTTTTGCGCCCTGATGCGATTAAGGCTTTTATACACATCTATTTTGCTGTTGGCTGTAACCGGCTGCCACAAACCGTATTATATATCGCAACATAGCAACAGGCATTATGCTGTTGGCAAAGATGGGAAAACAGACAGCAGCTATACCCGGTTTCTGGCACCCTACAAGCTGCGTATGGATAGCACCATGCAGGTAGTAATAGGCCGCACAGACACAAACCTTACAAAAGCACAACCTGAATGTACACTTGGCAATTTTGTAGCAGATGCGATGCTGCAAGCAGCTAAGCAACGAAACAGCAATGTTGATGCTGCCGTGTGCAACTATGGTGGCATGCGCATACCATACATAAACGCGGGCAATATAACAGTAGGCAGAATGTATGAGCTGATGCCTTTTGATAATGCACTGACGATAGTTGAAGTACCGGGGAAAATATTGATACAATGGTGCAACCACATGGCCGCGATGAAAGGATGGCCTGTAAGCGGTATCAGTTACCTGTTACAAGATGGTGCTGCTGAATACATACGTATCAATCAACAACCGATTGATGAAAACAAAATATACCTGATAGCAACAAACGATTATCTGGCGACGGGTGGAGATAAGTGCAGTTTCCTGACTCCGCTGAAAGCTACGCCTGTCAATCTCTTTATCCGCGACATACTGATTGATTATGTAAAAGCGTTGCATAAAGACAACAAACCACTGCATCCGTATATAGAAAAAAGAGTTCGCTATGCTGAATAGAAGAAGTTTCCTTAAAAAGACATCAATAGGTGCGGGATTGCTTGCAGCAGGCTCTTTTCCCTTGGAAAGCTTTGCAGGCAGCCGTGAAAAGAAAATCACCATACTGCATACTAATGATGTACACAGCAGGTTGGACCCTTTCCCTAACGACGGCGGAAAACTGGCAGGCATGGGTGGCGTAGCTGCAAGGGCTGAGCTGATATCGCAAATAAGGGGCGAATGCGACAATGTACTATTGCTGGATGCCGGGGATATGCTGCAAGGCACACCATATTTTAATATGTATAAGGGTGAACCTGAGATAAAAGCCATGACAATGATGGGTTATGATGCCTGTACAATGGGCAATCACGACTTTGATGCGGGTATAGATGGCTTTGCCAGATTGTTGTCTTTTGCGGGCTTTCCCGTACTGGTAGCCAACTACGACTTTACCAACACACCATTGGAGCATAAAACTGCCCCCTACACCATCATCAAAAAAGGGGGATTGAAAATTGGCATTTTCGGGTTGGGTATAGAGCTGGAAGGGCTGGTTTCGGGTGCTGCATTCGGCAATACAAAATATAATAATCCGATACCTGTGGCAAAGGCAGTTTCTGAGAAATTGAAAAGAGATGAAAAATGCGATATGGTCATCTGCCTGTCGCACCTCGGTTATGAATATGAAACGAATAAAATAAGTGATAAAACTATAGCAAAAGAAACGGAATATATCGATCTGATAATTGGTGGGCATACGCATACATTCCTTGACAGTCCTGCAACAGAGCGGAATGCAGGTGGTGGAGAAACACTCATTAATCAGGTGGGTTGGGGAGGTGTGCGGCTTGGCAGGCTCGACTATGTTTTTCATAGCGGAAAAAATCCCGAATTATACAAATCCCATTCTGTAAACATTAACAAAGAAACAAGTGGCTAATCATTTTTTTTTTCAACAAATTGTTAGCAACTTCGTCCTCCCGCTAAAGAAATGAAGCAGGTACAAACCAAACAGAAAAGAAGGGCAGATTTTTGAGGCGTCTGAAACTTTAAACTCAATCGATATTGCGTGTTGCGAGACACCCGTAAAAAAGAAATATTTTATCGGGAATGAAATTCGTAGCTCCGTGATTACCAGGAATTAAAAAAATGGATTAACTTGTTGAACGAGTAGCCAATTATGGATAACAACCTTTACGATACTTCTAATAAGATACTTAACGAAGCTGAAGCAGCTTGGGACAAGTGCCTTGGCATTATAAAGGATAATGTCAACTGGCGTACGTACCAAACCTGGTTCGAACCTATAAAGGCTGTTGCTTTAGAAAACAACGTTCTTACCCTGCAGGTTCCGAGTCAATTCTTCTACGAGTGGCTTGAAGAACACTTTGTAGAATTGCTTGGTAAAACCATTAAGCGTGTACTGGGCAAGGATGGCAGGCTGGAATACCGTATTCTGATGGAGAGTGCAAGCTCTCAGCGCAATCCCGCATCTATCAATATGCCGGGTAGCACTTACAACAAGCCATCTAAAGAGAATAACTATGTGGACATGCCACTGAAGTGGGATGATCCGCACAACATAAAAACACCATACGCAATACCGGGCCTGAAGCGCATGCAGATAGACCCGCAACTGAATGCTAACTATACGTTTGAAAACTATGTAGAAGGTGATTGTAACCGTGTAGCCCGCTCTGCAGGTATGCACGTAGCACAAAAACCCGGCGCAACAGCTTTCAACCCGTTGGTAGTATTTGGCGGTGTAGGCTGGGGCAAAACGCACCTTGTACAAGCCATAGGCAACGAGGTACGCAGAATGCACCCGAACAAATCTGTACTGTATGTAAGTGCAGAGAAGTTCATCAACCAGTTCATTGAGCACTCTAAGAATAATGAAGTAAATGATTTTATCCACTTCTATCAACTGATAGATGTATTGATAGTGGATGATATTCATCTATTCGTTCCTGCTGCCAAAACACAGGATGTATTCTTTGCCATATTCAACCACCTGCATCAGAGCGGTAAACAAATCATCCTGACAAGTGATACCCCTCCGAAAGATCTGGAAGGTATGCAGGAGCGTTTGCTGAGCCGTTTCCGTTGGGGATTGAATGCTGATATACAAGCACCTGACTTTGAAACCCGCCAGTTGATACTGCAGGTGAAGATGAGGCAGGAAGGTCTTGAAATACCTGAAGAGGTGGTAAAATATGTAGCATACAACGTACAAAGCAATGTACGCGAACTGGAAGGTGCGCTGATAGCTTTGTTTGCACAAGCTACACTGAATAAGAAAGAAATCGATATCGACCTGGCGAAACGTGTAATGAAGAACTTTGTGAAGACTTCTGCACGCGAGCTGACGATAGAGAACATACAGAAAATGGTTTGCGACTACTTCCACCTGCCATACGACAGGCTGCTGGCTAAAACCCGTAAGCGCGAAGTAGTACAGGCTCGTCAGATAACAATGTATCTGGCTAAGAAATTCACGAAGAGCTCGCTGAAAAACATCGGCGAACACTTTGGCGGATTTGACCACACAACTGTAATACACTCTTGCCAAACGGTTGAAAACCTGATGGACACAGATACAGAATACAAAGAACACATGCTGGAACTGCAACAGAAAGTGCAGTTGGCAAGCATCTAAGAAATACTTCATTAAAAAAAAGAGTGGTTGTAATTACAACCACTCTTTTTTTGTGCGATGCTTTTATTACAACACCTGAAAGCGTTGCAGTATGCGTTTATCAGACCTCGGCGTTTTTATCTGCAACAAATAGATGCCGGTATTCAAATCTGCAATTGATAGTTGATTGCTAAGTAAAGTTCCATTCTTTACTACCCTGCCATCCAATGAAAAAACAGTGTAGCACGAACCATTGATATCATCTAAACCACCAATATGCAGCACATTCTTTGCGGGATTGGGATACAGCATCAGATTGGTTTGTTGCTGTATAGTTGGTACCGCTGTACCCCATGCAGAACGAAGCACAATACCGTTCTGCCCGGAACAGAATAATCTTCCTGCGGTATTAAAGCTTAGTTGCGATAACCTACCCTTATAGCCTATGTATTCTTTTTTCCAGGTTTCGCCTGCATCTGCTGATGTATATATGAAAGTAGAGTCGAGAATAGCGCCACCGCATGCATAGAATTTTGTTGCGTTCAGTTTTTTAATGCCGTAGATATCATTGGTGTAGTTGCTTTTGTTTACCCAGTTTGCACCACCATCTTTGGTTACCAATATATTGCCACCAAGCCCTACCGCTATACAGTTATTGGCATCAATTGCCATGCAGCTTACCATCAATTTGCCAACAGTATGTACCAAAGACCAAGTATAGCCACCATCTGTAGTCTTGTAGATAGTACCTGTGCTTGTTGTATTGTCTGATGCTGCTGCATATCCGTTCAGCGAATCTGTAAAGCTTATTTTGTTGATGAACAGCGGCCTGTTGATATTGATAATCTGCCAATTGAGCCCTCCGTCGGTAGAACGAATAAAAACACCGTTGGTACCGTTACTGCCGCAGGCATATACATAGTTATTGTCAAGACACTGAACCCCAGTCAGAAACGAACCTGCCGGCAACCCTATAGTAAGAAACTGAAAGCTGCTCCCCCCATCTGTAGTTTTCATTATTAAAGACAAATCTGTTACGGCATAGAAAGTAGTACCTATAGTATCTGCCGGCGCACTCGCTGTTTGCCATATAGCTTTATTGGTACCGGTATTCAATGGGCTCCATGTAGTTCCCCCATCCTGTGTTTTGGCAATCAGACCTTTGTTGCCCGACGCATAGCCCGTGGTAGTATTTACCATTCTGACATCGTACAAATCCTGATTGGCACCTGTATAGTACTGATTGAATAATAATTGCCCCTTGCTGTGCAAAGAAGCCAGGATTGCAAAAAAGAAAAAAGCCTTTCTCATATTAATTTAAAATTCGCTTTGTGAAAAATATTTGTTCAGCTATTTGATACTGCGAAGGAAATTCAAATTCGAACATTGGGACTCATACATAATGATGGTTTGCAGCTGCTACAAACAAAATCATACTAAAGGATGATTGGGTGAAAGCATTGAAAAACCTGTCATATTCATAAATACCCGTAATTGTCAGACTTTTGTCAATAGCAGAAATATTTTTCAGGAAACAACCAAGGGTAAAAGGCAAGACGCACGTCTTATTAGTCAGAACCAAATCATTAATAACTTAAAACAACAGATTTATGACGAAGAAACTGATGATGTTGAGTGCCATGTTTGCTATTGCAATAGCAAGCTGTACCAAACCAATTACTACTAATCCAACAGGTAGCGGAGGCACTAAAGGCGAAAAGACGGGTTACAAAAACGATTCTACAGGTAAACCACCATATGATATAGAAGAAGGATGTGGTGATACTGCTGCACCAGTAGATTGCAGCGGGATTTACTGCACACAGGAAGTGCGCATGCTATTCCTTGATGTAAAAAACAGCGCGGGAACTACCGTGACACTTACCTCTTTCCATACAGAAGATATGGCTGGCAATAAACTGCCGGCAGACCTGTACGGATATGATAAATGGAGAGATGCCTATATGGTATTTAATGATTCATGGGTAAAAGGCCATGAGGGTACAACAAAGAAAGTGCGTTTTGTAGGTTATGTTGGCAGTACAAAAGTTGTTGACGAAGTTTACACAATTGTAACCGACTGCTGCCACATAGAGAAAACGGCAGGTAAAGACAGCGTGGTATTACCATAACAAGAAGCACAGAAGGGTAAGTCTGTTGGCAGCATTGATTTTTACAATGCTGCTACAGCATTTTAAGTTAGCATGGTTATTATTGGCAACTGACAGGTGTGACATCAACGTATAGCGACATAGAAATCATAGAGGGTTGCAGGCAGCAGCAAAGAAAAGCGCAGGGGTATTTGTACAAAAAATACTATAGCGACTTTATGAAGATATGCCTGCGCTATGCCAATAGTATGCACGATGCCGAACAATGGTTGAATGATGGGTTCTACAAAATATTTACCAAAATAAACATGTACGATGGTAAGGGTTCTTTCGAGGGCTGGATGAAGCGTGTACTCATAAATACATGCCTCGACAACCTAAAAGCAAATAAAAAACACAATGTGCTGGTGTTTACCGATATGAGCGAAAACCCACCTGCCCTTACATCTGCACATATTGGTAACGACGCGCTGCACAATCTAGGCTTTAAAGAAATAATTATGGTGCTGCAACAAATACCCGAAACGCATCGCACCGTCTTTAACCTGAGTGTGTTTGAAGGCTATACACACAAAGAGATTGCAGAAAGCCTTGGCATAAAAGAAGGGACCTCTTTCTGGTATATGAACCAGGCAAGAGAATTACTGAAACAGAAAATAAGTGAGTATCAACTTAAAGCTAAGTGATATGACCAACAGTGAATTTGATAAAAGATTATCCGATATAGTTTCGGAAGAAACTATCCCCTACAACGAGGATAACTGGCAACGTATGCAGCATATGCTGGATAGCAAACAGAAGCCTAAGACGCTGCTGTTGCTGCCATTGTTGTATAAGAAAACTGCCGCGGCAGCTGCAATAGCTGCCGCCATCACTGCGTGGTACCTATACCCTGCTACAAACAATGAGTCGACAATTGTAAACAACAATACATACACTCAACAGAACACTATTGAATATACTACTACACCAGAAACAACAGCTACAGCCAACAATATATCTGTAAGCACTGCTGTACAAATACAAACAGCAAAGACTACAGAAAAAGCCATACTGGAAAAACGTGCAGTAGCAGAACAAACCAACCATGAAACGGAGCAGAAAAATGAGAACGTAGCAACGAACAATCAACCCGTTTTTCAGTTTGACAAATCAGGCTACAAAAAAGGAAAAAACAACACAGCATGGATGCTGTATGACGAACCGCGTGCGAGGAGAACAACATTCGGCATCAACACGGGTATGGCTATGTACCGAAACCACAACAGCTTTGCTGCCGGGCTGAGCATCAGCAACAAGCTAAGCAAACGCATTACTTTAAATGCTGGTCTTGGCTTTGTGCAGGGCCAGCAGGACGTTTCGGTAAAGCATATAACGGTTACTGAAGAAGAAGTGATTGTAACTTCTGATGTTACAGATACCGTAATGATAGTGACAACCGTATCTGAAAGATATGAGCAGTATAGCAAGCGCCTGCCGTACCTGCAATTCAACCCGAGTGTGTCCGTTAAGTTGTTTGACAAGCTATATGTAAATGCCGGTGCAGATGTGCAGCGCATCATCACATCTCAAAACACTATAGACGACATTAATAAACATCTTGCAGATAACAATAAACAGGTGGCAGCTACAGATTTTGGTGCTACAGCAGGTATGGGCTATATGGTAAATAAAAACATAGGCATGGGCATTACCTACAGGCACAGCCTGATGGATAAAACCAGTGATGGCAAAGAATACATCAAACGGAATTATTTTATGGTGCAATTGCAGTATGTCTTCAACAGGAAGTAAGGCCGCTTTTGAGGGACTGAATAATGGTTGCAAAACGCATCTGTCAATCAACAAAAAGCGCCAAAACTCATGAGTATAAATATGATATGATTTTGTTAGAAAAAATCTTTTGTTATTTCATGAATACCTTTATCTTTGCAGTCCCCAAAAGGGATTATCAATCGGCTAAACATACTTTGTAGGCTTGGCTTACGGTAATGGTGAGGTGGGTGAGAGGCCGAAACCAACAGTTTGCTAAACTGTCGTACGGGTCAAACCGTACCGAGGGTTCGAATCCCTCCCTCACCGCTGGAGTTTCTTCAGCGAAGATTGATTCCGGAAGTTCGGGAAGTAGCGCAGGCCGGTAGCGCATCTGGTTTGGGACCAGGGGGTCGCAGGTTCGAATCCTGTCTTCCCGACTTAAGAAAGAAAAGCCACTCAATTGAGTGGCTTTTTTCATTGTATCTAAAATACGTTTTGCCCGAAAGTCAGCAGATTGTTATCAGGGTCCAGCAAAGAGAATTCCCGCTGCATCCATGGTTTATGCTCCAACGGGCTGCACGCTACATCTTTCTTCTTTAGCTCCCGATACAATGCATCAATATCGTTGGTACGGATGTACACCTGACCATAATTTTCTTTTGGATCGAGACCTTTAAACTCGAAGAAATGTATTTGAATACTATCTCTTTCCACCATCAGGTAGCCGTCAAAATCTGCACTGCCAAACTCTTTAAACCCCAATTGGCTAATATAAAAGCTGCGCGTCTTTGCCTTATCCCTCATTGGTAGCTTAGGGTGAATATCTGTAAGCATATATTTATAGTTTAAAACGAAGTTATGCAAATTAACTTGCAAAAAGCAAGTTAATTTTATATCATTGCAAAGTGAAACAATTGAAACAACGTTCAGACTGCCCCATTAGTAGCGCACTGGATATTATCGGCGATAAGTGGTCGCTGCTGATAGTACGGGATATTATGATGAACGGTAAGAACACCTATAATGAGTTTCTGAAATCGGCCGAGAAGATTGCTACCAATGTATTGGCAGACAGACTGGTGATGCTTGAATCAACTGGTATCATCACCAAAGAAGAGCACCCTGATAGCAAAGCAAAAATATACTACAAGCTGACAGAAAAAGGCATCGACCTGTTACCTATCATAATTGAACTGACACTGTGGGCAGATGAATACCTGCCAGTATCAAAAGCTGCATTTGCCTATGGCAAAGTTTTGAAAAAAGATAAAGAATCCATCACCAAACAGATGATGGCTGCATTGAAGAAAGCAAATAAATAAATGAAGCGCTGCAGTTGCAGCGCTTCGGGCGATTACTACTTAAGGATAATATTGATGGGCAATTGTCTAGCACGCACATCGCGCTCTTTTTCTTTTACACGTTCTGCTTCTTCTTCATAGAAGCTCAGGCTTTTGCCCGATGTGCAATGCATCTTAGCACTCGCAAGGCTTTTTACTGCATTGTCATAGCGTCCACTCATCTCATACATCAGTGCTTCTTTGTACAGGATGGCAGCTTTATCTATGCCTGTTTGCTTCAATGCTTTTGCTACGAGTCTTGCCATCAACGGATAGTCTTCTATCGTCAATGCAAAATCGAGATAGGCATAATAGGTATCTGTGAACAAGGCATCGTAGTATAATGCCAGTTCAAAACATTCCTTTGCAGCATCAAACCTTTTCAAGTCTGTGTAATATATGCGAGCCTTCAACGTTAGCAGTCCTGCGTGTTCGTCATCGCAAGACAAGCCATATTCCAGCGCTTCCAACGCCTCTTCGTAATCGTAAGGATAGTAATCCCTTGCTTTTAGGTAATATTTGTCTGCAGCTGTCATAGCTGTAATAATTTGATTGTGATAAATAGTTTGGTACGGCAATCATTATTGCCGATATAGGGGAAAACTGTAATTACGCTACGGAAGCTAATGGAAGGTAAGCACAGCCTGCCCTGCTGCCACAATAAGGCAGTGTAGAGACTTGTATGATTTGAGCAGGCGCATAACTTAAAATATTAGTGTTACAAATTTACGCTTATTATGCAAATACTGTGCCAAAAAGATAATGGCGCAGCAAAAATGCTACGCCATTAATAATAAAAAGCTGCAGGTACCGCTATTTGTTTGTCTGTACTTGCGCTGTTGGCTCGGGCTTTTTATGTAGTGCAGTAAGTGTAAACTGCATACCTAATACACCTATCAGTATTATACTGGTTACAATAGTATTGGTCTTAGCCTCAGGCTTGCGTATACCATTGAAGAAATACAATGGCAACAACACAAAAGCCGTAAGCCCCAATGTAGAGAACCAAATAATACGTGCGCCGGGCCAATGCATAATCTGAAACAGCATGGATATGCCATACAGTATGCCAGCCAGTGTTGCCGCGCCAAGTATAATACTATCGCGTGTTGAACCCGACTCTCGTGTCTTGAGCAGAAACAGCAATGGCAGAAACAACAGACAGAATACAAGGAAAGCAAGGCCCAATATCGCCCCTGCTCCCGGCCAGTGCATTACTTTAAAAAACGAACCTACTACGAATGCGAATGCAGAAAATGCACCGCAACCCATCATCAGTTTTTTCATACCGTAATAGTTTTTGAATGTTAACAATCGGATGGTTTCCTCTTCTATCTCAGACAATTGCTGTTTGTAAAAAGCAGCAACTGTTTGCTGATAGTAAGCCTCAAAGTCTCCACCCTCTTCGAGGTTTTGCTCAATGATGCAACAAATATGATCCAGGAGGTTATACTGCAGATCCTCCATCTCAACGCCACGACGTCTTATGTCGTCGAGAATAAAATCAACTTGCCGGTCAGTGATGCGGTACATTATGCCAATCTTGGTTTAATGTCTAACAATGACTGCATGGTCTCTACAAACTCTGTAAACTCGTTCACGCGCTCTTTAGCTTTGCTCTTACCCTTTGGGCTAAGGCTGTAGTACTTGCGCACACGCTTGCCTATGTATTCTATTTCGGTAGTAAGCAAGCCATCGGCTTCCAATGCATGCAGTGTAGGGTAAAGTGCACCTTCGGTGAGCTGTATCCTGTCTTTGGTAAGTTCCTTAACTGTTTGTGTTATCTCGTAGCCGTACATTTTTTTATTGTCGGCCAGCAGTTTCAGCACAATTGTTTTCAATGTGCCTTTTATCAACTCTGATGAAAATATCATTTCAATCTCCGTTTTCTGATACGAAGATACATAAGTTTTCAATACATCAAACTCTTATGTATTATTTTTTTGAAGAAAGAATATAACTGATGCTTGGCATTAAAGAACGTACCTTTGCGGCAATGCAAAATTTCTCTGTAGACACAATATTGTCCAACATGAAGATTGACAAGCTGAACGAAATGCAGCTTGCAGCTATGGATGCGGGACAAAAAGATAATGATATGGTACTGCTTTCTGCCACGGGCAGCGGTAAGACCATTGCCTTCCTGATGCCTATTGTGGCACAGTTAGATAAGAACTACAAAAACACACAGGCAATCATCGTAGTACCATCGCGCGAGTTGGCGCAGCAGATAGAGTTGGTTTTCAAAAGTATGGGTACGGGTTATAAATCGACCTGCTGCTATGGCGGACACAAGCGCGAGATAGAAGAAAACAACCTGATAGAACCACCTGCGGTATTGATAGGTACACCCGGCAGGCTATGCGACCATATACGCAGAGAGAGCATAACTACAGATACTATTACTACAATAGTGTTGGATGAGTTTGATAAATCATTAGAATTAGGCTTTCAGGAAGAGGTATCATTTATCATTGAATCTCTGCCGAATATCAACAAGCGCATACTTACTTCTGCAACAGAGGCTGTAGAGATTCCTGATTTTCTACAACTTGAAAATCCTGTAAGGCTGAACTATATAACAGAGAAGCTGACAGAATCGCTGGGCCTTGAGGTAAAAACACTGCACTCTGCAGATAAAGACAAACTGGAAGCATTGCTGGAACTGATATGCCAGATAGGCAACCGTTCTGCGATCATCTTTTGCAACCACAGAGAATCTGTAGAGCGCACCAGCAACTGGCTGACAGAGCAGGGTGTGTTGAATGAGTTTTATCACGGTGCGATGGAACAAAAAGACAGAGACAGTGCGCTGTTCAAATTCCGCAGTGGTGCTGTAGACTTTTTGGTAACAACAGATATTGCTGCACGTGGATTGGATATTCCTAATATACGTTACATCATACACTATCACCTGCCACATACGGAAGATATATTTACCCACCGCAACGGACGTACTGCGCGTATGGACGCAAGTGGTACTGCGGTACTGATACTATCTGAAGAAGAAAAACCGCCTTCATATCTGGATGCTGATACGGTTACTGAAATGGAAATACAGGAAGGTAATCATCTGCCCGAAAAGCCAAAGTGGACTGCACTGTTTATAGCAGCAGGCAAGAAGGATAAGGTGAATAAGATAGATATTGTAGGCTTCCTTTCTCAACAGGCAGAATTAAAGAAAGAAGACATAGGACTGATTGAAGTGAAAGATTTCTTCTCTTTTGTATCCATCAAAAAAATAAAGGCCAGCCATGCGCTACACCTTATTAAGGATAAGAAGATTAAGAACAAGAAAGTAAAAATTGCAATAGCAAAATAAAATAAGAGCCACTTACGGGTGGCTCGTATTATTTATACTTATTCAGGTTTGTACTCGCCCATTTCATCAGCACTCGGGCCATAGCTACCGGGAATAGGAATATCCAACAGGCGCAGATAAACACCTAATTGCGCACGGTGGTGTACCGTTTGGCAGAAGCAATGACGGATGTTATCACCAACAGGATGCTCGCTGAAAACAATATCTCCCTGGCGGATTGTCCATGTGCGGTCAAAATCAGCATCTGTGGCTTTTGCCAATTGGTCGTAACCTTTCTTAACGCTTGCGTCCAACAACGCAACAAGGTCTGCCGCAGAACTAACAGGCGTTGGCTTGTATGGTGTTGCGGCAAAGTCTATACCGTCTGTAGTTAATACCATTTCTATCCAAGCTGGTATTTCAGCAATGTGTACTGCCAGATGTTCCAGTGGCATGCTCTTAGGATGTGGTTTGTAATCAAACTTATCTGCAGGTACGATAGACAGAAATTTCCTTGTTGTTTCTGCTTCGTGCAGCATTTCTTTCAGCATAGATTGAATCTGTGTCATAGTATGTATGTGTTTTTGTTTATGATGCAAAGCAACAACCGGGTAGTGACAGCCCTATGTCAACAGCATCCGGAAATTTTTAAAAATATTTTTCGGACTATCTTTACCGCATCATGAACCGCCTCGACAGGATAACCGCCATACTCATTCAACTGCAATCGAAAAAGGTTGTAAAAGCACAGGAAATCGCCGACCGCTTCGGTATCAGCCTGCGTACGGTTTACAGAGATGTAGGATCGCTGGAAGAAGCAGGTGTACCTATTATAGGCGAGGCTGGTGTAGGCTACAGCATTATGGACGGCTACAGATTGCCCCCTATTATGTTTACGAAAGAAGAAGCCATCACATTTGTAACGGCAGAAAAGTTCATTGATAAAATGACCGACAAAGCCACTGCCGAACAATACAAAGCTGCTCTCTATAAAATAAAAGCAGTGCTGCGCAGTGCAGAAAAAGGTATGCTTGAAGATATAGAAGGAGCCATACACGTATTCAAACGAAATACCAACCCACCTGCCGGCACAGGCAATCATATTATAGATATTCTGCAAAGCATCAGCCAGAAGAAGGCAGTACGCATAGTATACTTCACCAATCATTCAGAAGAAGTAAACGAACGCCTGATAGAACCTGTGGGTATTTATTATGTAAATAACTTTTGGCATCTGGTGGCATGGTGCCACCTTCGCAATGGCTACCGCAATTTCAGGCTCGACAGAATAGAGCAATTGCACAAAACCGACACATCATTTACCATAGAAATGCCAACACTGGCTGAATACCTCAAAGACTTTCACGCTAAGCATAATATGACAGAGGTATGTGTAGCTTTTGACAACAGTGAAGTGCGCTACATAAAAGAGCAGCGCCTGTACTATGGCTATGTAAGCGAAGAGAAAAAGAAAGATGTGACGGAAATGAAGTTTATGGTTGCCTATCCTCAATATTTGTGCAGTTGGCTATTGCCATTCAAGAAAAATGCTACAGTAATATATCCGCAAAGCATCAAAGACATGATGAAAACTTGGATAAAAGAGCTGAACGAGCATTATTCTTAAATTTTATTTCAGGCTACTGACATAAGGCTGTCACTACCCCGTTGTTGTTTTGCACCATAAACAAAGAAAACTTATGGAAATCAAAACACAAGCACCTGTTACTGTGCTATGCAAATCGACAACAGCTACTTTGAAAGCCCTGAAAGAATGTGTGGGCGATACACCGGACAGATTTTATGAGATAGCTGCGCAATCAGGCCTTACGCCTGCCGGCTCTCAATACTGGCGCTATCTGAATGCAGATGGCAATCCTGACACGGAGTTCACTTTAGAAATGGGGCTACCTGTGAGCGGCAATAATATGCCTGTAGAATTTGGTATGAATGAATATCCTGCTTTCAGGTATGTATCTACCATACATCATGGAGCATGGGATACAATAGGACAAACTTATGGGAAACTGATAGGTGAGCTGAAGGCAAATGGACTGGATATGAGTAACGAATGTCGCGAAGTATATCTGGTTGTTGATGAAGCTAATCCGCAGAATATGCAAACCGAAGTACAGATAGGTGTACGCTAAAAAAACTCATGAAAACTATGCGTTGCAAAACCATAAGGATGATATGCCGTGGTAGCTTTTGCTGGCTGTTTTGCACCATCAGCTACTGCATAGGCGGGATATACAGGCGATAGCCTGTGTACTATAAGCCCGTTTTTGTTTATGCCCCGACAATATTATTTGTCGGGGCATTTATATGTCAGCTTATTATTGTTTTACGATGCGTTGTTGCATAGCACCATCGCTGTTTTTGCATTGCAGTATATAAACACCTGCAGGCAGTGCACTCAAATCTATATTGTTAGTGCCTTGTTGCAGCGTGCCATTCAGGTTGGTGTTAGTACCATTCATAGCAGTAACCGTGTAGCTAGTGTTATTGGCATTTTTGTTGGCAACCTTTACATAGTCTGTGCATACAGTATTCAGCACGTTAATGCCATCCAGTTCTTTAGGAATACTGCCTACGCCTGTGCCCGGAGGTGTAAAGCGATATACCGTACCATTTGCAGGATAAGATGTAAGTCCGCCGGATACAGAGAACATACTACTTGTGCTGTCTAATGTTGGCGAAGATGCACTACCATTCAGGTAGTAAAGCATATCAATAGAACCATTTGAAGGGTCTATATTTTTCATAAACCCGATAACAGGTCCGCTACCTAAATAAAAATAATCTGTAGCATGCGAAATTTTCGATGGACCGAAACGAAGTTCTACGATATTTGAGGTTTCGTAGTACCATACCTGATAAGATAAAGAATCATCATTGGTAGTATAGCTATCCCATTCGTCCCAGAAGCCTGCATTGTAAACTTCCATTTTAAAAATTCTGCTGCCAGCAGTGCCACTTGTCGTATAACGTATCGGCGATTTTGAAGATGTACCACCCGCATTACCGCGATCGTGCAAATCTGCATCACAAGTAAAGAAGCCAGATATTACGGTTTCACCAGTATCTGTAGCTGCAAATGAAGCGGAAACGAGACTAAAATCTGAAATAGTACTGGAACCAAGTTTGAAATTGAAACCTAGTGGGACTTTATAATTTTCTTCATCCCACATAGTAGTACCATTTACAGATGTACCACCTGTAAGTGGTGTGTAGGTATCAGTAGATACCGATAGCTTGTAACCAAGCTGAGCTTTTGCGGTGTTGGCAAATAAAGTACCTGCAAAAGAAAGGGCTAATAAAAACTTTGTCATATTGAGGTTTTGAGTGGAACGTGCAAGATGACACTAATGTTACACAAGAAGCGTTAAAGAACCCTTAAAATGACATCTTGTTACGATATGTTTAGAGTACCTTTGCGTGGTAACGCACCGTTATTTAGCTAACAGTTAAAAAAGACTGACAAATTGAATTTTACAGATTTCGGGTTTGATGATGATTTGATGGATGGTATTGAGTCGATGGGATATAAAACAGCTACGCCTGTACAGGCTGCTGTGATACCTCATATACTGGATGGTAAAGACATCATTGCCGCCGCGCAGACGGGAACGGGCAAAACAGCAGCATTTCTGCTGCCTCTTATACAGAATATACTCTGGCATACTAATAATGACAATCAGGTAAATGCGATGGTGATAGTACCAACGCGCGAACTGGCTGTGCAGATAGTACAAATACTGGAAGGCGTTTCTTACTACACACCCATCAGTTGCATAGCAGTATACGGTGGTGGCAGCGGCGATACATTTGCTATTGAAAAGAAAGCCCTGTCGCATGGTGTAGATGTGGTGGTATGTACACCGGGACGCATGATATCTCACCTGAACATGGGGTATGTAAAAATGCAGGACCTTAAATACCTGGTACTTGACGAAGCAGACCGCATGCTGGATATGGGCTTTTATGAAGACATCGTAAAAATCATATCGCACGCGCCGAAGGAAAGGCAAAACCTGATGTTCTCTGCAACCATGCCACCTGCCATACGCAAACTGGCAAATACTATCCTGAAAAATCCGGAAGAGATAAACATTGCCATATCGCGCCCGCCCGATAAGATGAAGCAAGGCGCGTTTATTGTGTATGATGAGCAGAAAATACCATTGGTAAAGCACATACTGAAAGAGAGAGAATATAACAGTGTCCTTATTTTCTGCAGCAGTAAACAAAGCGTAAAGCAACTGACCAAAGACCTGAAGAAACAAAAATTGCCTGCTGACGAAATACACTCTGACCTGGAACAGGATCAACGTGAGCAAGTGCTCATCAACTTCAAAAGCAAGCAACTGAAAATACTGGTAGCTACAGATATACTAAGCCGTGGTATAGATATTGAGGATATAGAACTGGTGATAAACTACGACGTGCCGCACGAAGGTGAGGACTACATACACCGTATAGGACGTACTGCGCGCGCTGCATCTACAGGCACTGCCTATACTTTCATTAATGACAAAGAACAGTTTAAGTTTCACCGCATCGAGCAACTGTTGGGGCGCCCTGTAGAAAAACTGCAAGTACCTGCCGAGTTGGGGCCCACACCTGAAATACAGCATGATTTCAAAAAACCGGGAGGCAGCAGGAACAAGAATCGTAATAACAAGTTTAAGCGAAAATCGAGCTAAAAACCCATTAAATATATAAACCCTACCTTTGTAAAATATTTAATCGCTGACTTCCTGCCTTATTAATTTTTAATCAGTACGTAGCCGGCTACAACTTTTACAATGACATTTAAAGAATTACATCTGATAGCGCCCTTGTTGGACGCATTGGAAAATGAAGGTTATACCCACCCTACCCCTATACAGGAACAATCTATCCCAATAGTATTACAAAAGAAAGACCTGCTGGGTTGTGCGCAAACAGGCACAGGCAAAACTGCTGCATTCGCACTACCGATACTACAGCTGATGAGTGAGCCACCGATAGACAATGGCCACAAAGTCATCAAAACACTGATACTGACACCAACACGCGAACTGGCTATACAGATAGGTGACAGCTTTGCCGCATACGGCAAACACCTGCGCCTGAAACACCTTGTAATATTTGGTGGTGTACCACAAGGCGCACAAGTAAAAGCGCTGCGTGCAGGTGTAGATATACTGATAGCAACACCTGGCAGATTGCTGGATCTGATAGATCAGAAGTTCATCAGCCTGAGCAGCATCAAAATATTCGTATTAGACGAGGCTGACCGTATGCTTGACATGGGTTTTATACACGACGTAAAAAAGACCGTTGCAAAGCTGCCTGCTAAACGTCAATCCCTCTTCTTCTCCGCTACCATGCCACCCGAAATACAGAAGCTGGCAAACACCATACTTGTAAATCCGGAGAAGGTAGAAGTAACACCCGTATCGAGCACTGCAGAAAAGATAGACCAGTATATACTTTATGTAGATAAGAAAGATAAGCGCAAGCTGCTTTCATTCATCATAAAGAATGATAAGAATATTGACAGGGCACTTGTCTTTACCCGTACCAAACATGGTGCAGACAAAGTGGTGAAAGAGCTGTATAAAGACGGCATACATGCAGAGGCTATACACGGCAACAAATCGCAAAATGCAAGGCAACGCGCACTGAATAATTTTAAAACAGGCGAAATAAAAGTTTTGATAGCAACAGATATTGCCGCTCGCGGTATAGATATCGATTTACTATCTCACGTTATCAATTACGACCTGCCCGAAGTTGCCGAAACATATGTACACCGTATAGGCCGCACTGGCCGCGCAGGTGCAGCAGGTATAGCATTCTCTTTCTGCGACGATGAGGAGAAAGATGATTTGAAAGCTATTCAGAAACTGATAGGCAAACAAATACCTGTTATAGAAAACCATCCGTTTCCTGCCAGCACTTCAAATGTTGTGAAGATTAATCTGCCTAAGAACAAAGACGTTGTGAAGCGTCCGAATGCTATTCAGAACAACACACCGAGCAAGAAACGCTTCAGCAAGAATAACAACAATAATAACAGGCCTAAACCAAAGCCTAACCAGGAGCGTTGGTAGCGTTTAATTTCATAGCTGTTTCATCATAGCTATGAAGCCATCAATATCTTCTTTGGTAGTATCGAAACTGCACATAAGGCGCGACTCATTGGTCGCGTCTTTCCATATATAGAAAGGATACGCATCCTGCAATGGTTTATTCCATTCTCGTGGTAGCTCTGCAAATACTGCATTTGCCTGCACAGGTTTTGTAACGCGCACTTGAGGGAATGCAGCCAATGATGTTGACAAGTATTGTGCCATAGCATTGGCATGCAGTGCATGTTTGCGCCATGTTTCGCCTTGCAGCATAGCTTCAAACTGAGCAGCTATAAAGCGTGTTTTGGATGCAAGCTGCATGCTTTGTTTGTGCTTGTAGGCTATGTGCTTTTTCAGCTCTGCATTGAAAACAACAACAGCTTCACCAAACATCATACCTGCTTTGGTACCACCCAATGAAAGTATATCTACACCTGTATCGGTCACTACATCTTTCAAACCACAACCCAATGATGCAGTAGCATTGAAGAAGCGAGACCCATCTACGTGCGCAAACAAATCGTTGTCATGTGCCAATGCAGCAAGTGCTTTTATTTCTTCGGTAGTATATACCGTACCGTATTCTGTAGACTGGGTAAGCGACAATAGTTTTGTCTGCGCATAGTGAATGTCACCTTTGCGTATCAGACGTTGCTGGATTACCTCAGATGTCAGCTTGCCATTTTCGTTGGATGCCAGTGGAAAGAAGCGACACCCTGTAAAGGTCTCGGGTGCTGCAGATTCATCGTTATAGATATGCGATATATCAGCACACAATACAGAATTATAAGACTGTGTAGCACTGCTGATGCTCAGCACATTTGCACCAGTACCATTGAAAACAAAATACACATCTACGTCTGCACCAAACACATCGCAAAACAGTTTGCGGGTACGAGCCGCAATGTCATCAGCACCGTAAGAACGCGCATGTTCACTATTGGCTAGTTGCAGTGCTTCCATCACTTCGGGCAGTACACCTGCATAATTATCGCTGGCAAAAGATTTCATCTGATAAATACTAAGAGCGATAAAGATAGCCCCTAATCATAAAAACTTCTATTTTGCATTATCATGAAACGCCTGATAATTGCCTACACATCCTTCAACCGTACTGAACGTATGGGTATAGTGGCATTGCTGGCTATTATCCTGATACTTATTATTACCAAAACCACTATGCACCTGTGGGTGAAACCAGATGTAAACGAGGCTGAACAAAAAGCCCTGATTGCTAAATGGGAAGCCCATCAAAACGCACCACATGCTACAAGCTATGCCACACATAGCACAGCAAATAATCACAGGGATTCCACGGTAACATTTATACTCAAACTATTCCCCTTCGACCCGAATACAGTTACCGAACATCAATTGCAGGAACTGGGACTGCAACCCAAAACTATTTCCATCTTCCTCAACTGGCGCAGCAAGGGCAAGCATTTCTATAAGAAAGAGGATTTTAAACCGCTTTATACTCTCAGCGAGGCTGAATATGAAAGACTGGCACCGTATATCACCATCAAAGTGCAGCGACTGAACCTGAACACGGCCGATTCTGCATCACTGGTAGCACTACCGGGCATCGGGGCTAAACTTGCGCACAAAATACTGGAGTACAAAAAAGAGATAGGTAACTACAATAGCGTTGAACAATTGCGGGATGTTTACCACTTTCCCGATAGTACAATTAAGCTGCTGAAAGAACGGCTGACGGTCAATTAAATATAAAATATCATCATTTGTATAATTCTTTTTGTAGAATAGTTGTGAAATACCTCTACAAAGCTGACTGCCCGAATTGATGATTGGCGAAAAAAGTCGTAAAATTGCGCTTCGATTTACCAAGTAATATATGGATTTCAACTATACAGATACCCAGATGCAAATCGCTGAAATGGTTCGCGATTTTGGCAACAAGAACATCCGCCCCCATATGATGGACTGGGATGAAACACAAAAATTCCCTGTTGAGCTGTTCCACAAAATGGGAGAGCTGGGCCTGATGGGCGTACTGGTACCTGCAGAATATGGCGGTAGCGGACTGGGCTATTTTGAATATGTAACCGTAGTAAGCGAAGTGGCTAAAATATGCAGCTCTATAGGCCTTTCTGTAGCAGCACACAACTCACTTTGCACAGGCCACATCCTGTACTTTGGTAACGAAGAGCAAAAGAAGAAATACCTGCCTAAACTGGCTAGCGGCGAATGGATAGGCGCTTGGGGACTTACAGAAGCTAATACAGGTAGTGATGCAGGCAATATGCGTTGTGTAGCTACACGCGATGGTGATGACTGGATACTAAACGGTACGAAGAACTGGATTACGCACGGTATCAGCGGTAATGTGGCTGTAGTACTGGCGCGTACAGGCGAACCACGTGCTAAGAACAACGTAACTGCATTTGTAGTAGAACGCGGCACTCCGGGCTTCAGCGCAGGTAAGAAAGAAAACAAACTGGGCATGCGTGCTTCAGAAACTGCAGAGTTGATTTTTGACAACTGCCGTATTTCTGATGCACAGCGTCTGGGCGAAATAGGTGACGGTTTTAAACAAGCTATGAAAGTACTGGACGGTGGCCGTATATCTATTGCTGCACTGTCTTTAGGTATTGCAAAAGGTGCTTATGAAGCTGCTTTGAAATATTCTAAAGAGCGTCAGCAGTTCGACCAACCAATATCTAACTTCCAGGCTATCGCCTTTAAACTGGCAGATATGGCTACGAAAATTGAAGTAGCTGAAATGCTGATATACCAGGCAGCAGACATGAAAAACCGTGGCGTGAAAATGACCAAGGAGTCTGCAATGGCTAAATACTATGCGTCTGAAATATGCGTACAGATATCTACAGATGCTGTACAGATATTCGGTGGATATGGTTATACAAAAGATTTTCCTGTAGAAAAGTTCTACCGTGACAGTAAGCTGTGTACTATCGGCGAGGGTACATCAGAAATACAAAAACTGGTTATCTCGAGAGATATTCTTACTCAATAAAATTAAAAATAATAAAGCCCCGCAGTGCGGGGCTTTTCTTTTAGTATCTCTTTTTAGAGTCTTATTTAGTTATAGACTTGTCTTTTCTATGCGGAATAGTTGAAACCTGAAATTCGTCTTCATAAACGACATAGCCGGCATTCTCTCGTTTAATCACAGTCACTTCAATGCCGTACCTCTCTATAACCTCCTTCATTTCATACATCTTTTTCAGATGTTCGGTTGCCGTACTTTTAAACCATGAGAGGTAAACATTCGGGGCATTCTTTCTTTTTGCCTTTGTAAATCGGTCCGGAGCTTCAAGGTTCACATTGAACCAATCGTTTATCTCAGTTAAATGTTTTTTATCGTAATCGTAAAGTACATCGCTCCTTTTACACAAATAGCGTAATGCGTGAAATATCCCAGTCTCAATTTCATCATATTCGTTTTTGTATTCTGTTATAAACCTTATAAACATATCGACTCATTAGCCTTTACTTGTTGCAATTTTAGCTGGTTAATTTTTATTAAAAATAATAGTTGTGATTGATGCAAAAAGAAAAAGCACTCACAAATTTGTGAGTGCTTTTGTATAAACTATTTTATTAAGTAGCTATTAATAATCACCTATTGTTGATGGCAATTGTGCAAGGGCAGCTTCCAGTTGTGCATCGTTTGGTGCTATACCATGCCATTCGTGTGTACCTTCCATGAAATCTACACCTTTACCCATTGCAGTATGCATCAGTATGCAAACAGGCTTGCCTTTACCACATGCAGCTTTTGCAGCTTCCATTGTATTAATAACTGCTTGCATATCGTTACCTTCTTTCAGCTCTATTACATGCCATCCGAAAGCTTCGAATTTTGCCTGCAGTGAGCCAAGACTCATTACTTTATCTGTAGGGCCGTCAATTTGCTGGCCGTTGTAGTCTATTGTCGCAATCAGGTTGTCTACTTTGTGATGCGCGGCAAACATGATAGCTTCCCAGTTCTGGCCTTCCTGCAGCTCGCCATCGCCATGCAGTGAAAAAACGAAGCTTGCATCACCATTCAGCTTTTTGGTAAGCGCAGCACCTGCAGCAACACTAAGGCCTTGCCCCAGCGAGCCACTTGCTATACGTACGCCCGGCAGATGCTCGTGCGTAGTTGGGTGACCTTGCAGGCGGCTGTTCAGCTTGCGGAAAGTGCCCAGCTCGCTGATAGGGAAATATCCTGAACGTGCCAACACACTGTAGAATACAGGAGAGATGTGCCCGTTTGACAGGAAGAATACATCTTCACCATTTGCATCCATATTGAATGAAGGATTGTGCTTCATGATGTGGAAATACAATGCTACCATGTATTCTGTACAGCCCAGAGAACCACCCGGGTGACCACTTTGAACGGCATGCACCATACGAACAATGTCTCTGCGCACCTGTGTGGCAATATCTTTCAGTTTATTCAGCTCCATGAATTGAGGAAATTGTGCCGCAAAAGTAGGCTTTAGAACGGAGTTTTTAAACAAAAAAATCGGGCAGATGTGTGGCTTGTGTATATTGCGTGGAATGGAAACGCCGAACGCACAAAAACGCTTTTTCACAAAACAGCTGATAAACTGGCACCATACCGATAACGACAGGCAATTGCCGTGGAAATCGGAGAAGGACCCATATAAAATATGGCTATCTGAAATAATTCTGCAGCAGACACGTGCGCTGCAGGGGCTACCCTACTACCTCAACTTTACCAAAGCCTACCCCACCATCCGCAAAATGGCGGCTGCCGATGATGAGGATGTGTACCGTATATGGCAGGGGCTTGGCTACTACAACCGCTGCCGCAATATGCTGGCTACTGCCCGCTATATCAGCAACGAGCTGAACGGTAAGTTTCCCGACACACACGAGGGTATTATAGCGCTTAAAGGGGTTGGCCCATACACTGCGGCGGCTATCGCATCGTTTGCCTACGGGCTGCCACATGCCGTGGTAGATGGCAATGTGTATAGGGTATTGGCACGTTTCTTTGGTATTGATACCCCGTCTGACGGTACAGAGGGCAAGAAGCTGTTTCACAGCCTTGCACAGGAGCTGTTGTATACAGAAGACAGTGCGGCCTACAATCAGGCTATTATGGACCTGGGGGCTACTGTATGTACGCCACAGAAGCCATTGTGCGAGCGCTGCCCTTTGCAAAAGCAGTGCATAGCCCTGAAACAGGATATGATAGCCCTGCTACCCGTGCGGGCAAAGAAGCTGAAGGTAAAAGAACGCCACTTTAACTACCTGCTGTTGCAGCACGATGACAAGATATGGGTAAACAAGCGCAGCGGTAAGGACATCTGGCACAATCTGCACGAGCTATACCTGATTGAGACCGACACACCTACAGATATAAACGACCTGAAGAAAACACCTGCCTACAAAGCACTTGGCACTGAAAGCAAGCCTGAATTTGCAGGCAGTTTGAAACAGCAACTGACCCACCAGACAATACATTCAAGGTTTTATACGCTAGGCATAGAAGCGCCCGAAACACCTGTTTTAGGACATGGTAAATGGGTGGACATCAAGGGTTTGAAAAAAATAGCCTTCCCTAAAACCATAGTTTCTTTTTTAGAAAAAAATTTTTATTTTTAATACTTAGAAAGGTTATAATTTTTTCTAATTGATAAACAACAAGTAATCTATGAGAGGCGTTAACAGAGTCATGTTGATTGGTAATCTTGGACGCGACCCGGACCTGCAACACTTGGAAGGAAATATAGCTGTAGCAAAATTCCCTCTCGCTACTACCGAAACCTTTAAGGACAAAAACGGTAACCTTGTATCCCAGACCGAATGGCACACAGTAGTACTATGGCGCGGGCTAGCAGAGCTTGCTCAGAAATACCTGCACAAAGGCAGTCTGGTGTTTATAGAAGGCCGACTGCGTACCCGTACGTGGGAAGACAAAGACAAAAACAGGCGCTTCAGTACCGAAATAGTGGGCGACAACCTAGTAATGCTGGATAAACGTAAAGAAAACGGCGATTTCCCGACACCACCGGGAGAAAGCAGCGATGTTGCCACCCCGGATATGGGCTATGACCCTAATATCGGCTCTACAAAAGACGATTTGCCATTTTAACAAGACTGTCAAAACCTTAACTTAATATCGGAGGAAAGAAGTTTTTTATTTCTTTCCTTTTTTTAATTTTGAAGGGTCACCAAACAACGACACATTGGAAAGTTCATCTGAAGGAGACACGACATTAATACCTTTCTTGCTGCAGGCCTCTACAGAGGCTTTCTCTGCTACAAACCTTACCGTATTAATCATAATCATACTTGTACTATTGCTGCTTACTGCTATTACTGCAGGTGCAGAAACTGCTTATTTTTCCCTAACTGCCAAAGACATCAACTACCTGAAGCTGAAAGAAGATGGTAGTGCAAGACAAACACTGAACCTGCTGGAGCAGCCTAAGCGCCTGCTTGCTACTATACTTGTAGCCAACAACTTTATCAATATAGCTATCGTTATTGCTACCAATCTGTTGGTTAACCAATTGCTACCTGATAGCATCAGCCCTGTAATGCTGTTTCTTGTACAGGTTGTTGCGGTTACTTTCCTGCTCGTATTGTTTGGTGAGGTATTACCTAAGGTATATGCTACGCAAAACAACCTGAAGATGGCACTGTTCTCTGCACCTGTATTGAGTGCTATGAGCAGACTATTCAAACCTGTTAGTAATATACTGGTATCATCTACCAACTATATAGAAACCAAGCTGGGCAATAAGACATCCAACAACATCAGCAACGAAGATTTTGAACATGCCATAGAACTGACCGTTGGCCACACTGCAACACGTGAAGAGGTAAACATCTTTAAAGGCATATTGAAATTCGGCAGTATAACTGCTCGCCAGATAATGCGTACACGTATGGATGTGAGCGGTGTGCCGCACGAGCTTAGTTTTCCTGAAGTACAGAAGCTGGCTATAGAAGTGGGCTACTCTCGCATGCCTGTGTATAAAGAAAGCCTTGATAAAGTTGCCGGTATCATTTACACAAAAGACTTTCTGCCATATACAGAAGATACTGACTTCGACTGGCATACATTGATACGCCCTGCATACTTTGTGCATGAAGGCAAATTCATCGAAGACCTGCTGAAAGAGTTTCAGCAAAAGCGCATACACTTTGCTGTGGTGGTAGATGAGTTTGGTGGTACATCCGGCATTGTAACACTCGAGGACATCATGGAAGAAATCATTGGCGACATTAAAGATGAGTTTGATGAGGACGACCTGCACTTTAAAAAGATAGACGACCACAATTTCATCTTCGAGGGCAAGACACTCATCAACGATGTTGCTCGTATGATAGGGCTACCGTCAGACGAGTTTGAAGATGTACGTGGCGAAAGCGATTCGCTTGCAGGTTTGATTCTTGAAATATCAGGCAAATTCCCTGCGGTTAACGAAACTGTCAGCTACAAGCACTACGACTTCACCGTGCTGAACATCGACAAGATGCGCATACAGCGTGTGAAACTTACCATCAACGAAGAAGGAGAAGAGGAATAGCGATTAATCCTTTATCAGCAGATTCATAAGCGACTGAATTTCTTCAGCTTTCGCTTCTTCGCGCTTATACCTGTAGCACAATGCCAGTTCTTCCAGCATTTTGAAGATGACGCGTTTTGATGACAGCGGAGACATGTACGCATCCCTATCGTTATAGTTTATTTTGCGCAGGTAGGTATCTACATCTTTCTGCGTGTATACCATACCACTCAGCGGATCTACATAAAACTGTATCTGCTGCACAGCATCATCGTCCTGCCTGTAGAAATGGTGCAGAGTATCGATGTAGGCAAATACAAACTGACGCGGTAGGTCTATGGCAAAAATGGGTATATCCAGCAATTCGCACAGTGCCAGGTACAGCACACCGAGCGAATAAGAATTGCCCTGTTTGCTTTCCAGCACCTGATTGATGAAAAAATACTTAGGCTCGCGCTCTGTAAGCTCGTGGCCCTGCAGTTTATAATAATTGTAAAGAATGCTATTGAAAACATTTACCTGCTCCAGCGGAGTAAGGTAATTGTTTAGTTCCAGCCAGATGTTTCTGCGTATCTGGTCGAACTGTGTAAGGATAGACGGAATATTTAAATCGGGGAATTGGTATTTGGCTACCAGTATAGCGCCACGCAGCAGCTCAGGATTTTTAGAATTGCTCCATTCTAAAAACTCATCCTGCAAATCGTTGAAGTGTACCCGGTGTATAAGCGTTTCAATACGCTCCTGTAAGCCTTCATCTACAGTTGCCTCCCACAGTTGCTCCAGATTGGGAATAATCTCCCTGCCAAAGCCCAGTAGTCTGTTGGCTACGGTATCGAAGACCTCATCATCAGGGTCATCAATCAATTGCAATAAAGCACGTATTTCTTTATTAGCCTGCATGCAAAAAACTGCCTCGTCTGTAAGACTTAAGTTACGTCAATTTTATGATTTTCCTTTCTTGCCCCTTGCCGTTTTTTTAGGCGGGTTTGCTTTCAGTTCTTCTATGATGGCTTTAACTTCCTCAATCGTCAGGTTGGCGGCAGTTTCCAATTTATCTTTCGGAATCTTATAGTTGCGCAAGCCTTGTTTTATGTATGGGCCGTAAGGGCCTTTGAGTATCTTGATTTTTTCTTTCTCGAAAATCTTGATGGTGCTTTCTGCTGCAGCTTTACGTTTTTCTTCAATCAGCGGTGCTACTTCTTCCAGCTCTACCGTATAGGGGTCCATCTCTTTTTTCAGTGAATAGAATTTGCCATCGTGCTGTGCATACGGGCCAAAGCGACCTATGTTTACAACAACATCTACCCCTTCAAACAAGCCTAGTGTACGCGGCAGCTTAAAGAGTTCCATCGCTTCATCAAGCGTGATGGTTTCGATGCTTTGGTTGGTACGCAGTTTTGCAAAGCGTGGCTTTTCCTCATCTTCTGTAGTGCCTATCTGCACCATAGGGCCAAAACGGCCAAGACGAGCAAATACAGGCTTACCGGTTGTAGGATCAGGGCCAAGCTCGCGCTCACCTTTTGCACGGCCTGCATGCTCCATAGTATGCTCTACAGACTGGTGGAATGGTTGATAGAATGTTTCTATCATTTTGTTCCACTTTTCCCTGCCCTGCGCTATTTCGTCAAACTCCTGTTCAATTTTTGCAGTAAAGCTGTAGTCCATAATCTTGTCGAAATGCTCGCTCAAGAAATCTGTTACAACCATACCCAAATCTGTAGGGAAAAGTTTGTTACGTTCTGCACCGGTATTTTCAGATTCTTTTCTTTCTGTTAATTCGTTGTTCTTCAGCGTTAGTATTTCAAAATCGCGTTTCACACCTTCTTTCTCACGTTTTTCTACATAGCCACGCTGTTGCACTGTACTGATTGTAGGTGCGTATGTAGAAGGGCGGCCAATACCTAGCTCTTCCAGTTTCTTTACCAACGATGCCTCTGTGTAGCGTGGAGCAGGACGTGTAAAACGTTCTGTAGCTCGCATCTCTGTAAGGTCCAGCGCCTGACCCGCTACAAGCGGTGGCAGCATGCCTTCGTTTTCATCTTCATCATCGTCCTCGTCCTTACCCTCTGTATATACTTTCAGGAAGCCGTCAAAACGAATAACCTCACCTGTTGCAGTCAACGGGTCAGGTTGAGATGATACATTTATTTTAGCAATCGTGCGCTCCAGTTGTGCATCCGCCATTTGGCTTGCCATGGTACGTTTCCATATCAGGTCGTACAGGCGTTGTGTATCCGTATCACCAACAGATGTGGTATTCATATCCGTCGGGCGGATGGCTTCGTGCGCTTCCTGTGCCGATTCGTTTTTATTCTGGAATTTGCGTTGCTGATAATATTTATCTCCGTATTGCTGAAATACCGCACCGCGAATATTATCCTGTGCAGTTTCAGAAAGGTTTACAGAGTCTGTACGCATATAGGTGATATGACCATTCTCGTACAGCTTCTGCGCTATCAGCATGGTTTTAGAAACAGAATAGCCAAGTTTGCGGCTGGCTTCCTGCTGCAGTGTAGATGTTGTAAAAGGTGCCGCAGGCGATTTTTTACCCGGTTTCACCTGTACATCATTAACCGCATAAGTTGCATTGATGCAACGTTGCAGGTATGTTTTGGCTGTAGCAGAACCTTTCATTTTATCTGGTCCTTCTGCCTTAAACGTTACCTTCTTATTATTAATATCAGGAGCTGTAAAGAAAGCCTCTACTTTAAAACTGCTCTCTGCTTTAAACTTGGTAATCTCACGCTCGCGCTCTACTATCAGCCTAACCGCTACAGACTGTACGCGACCTGCAGACAGATTATTGCGCATGCTCATTTTGCGCCACAGGATAGGAGATATTTCAAAACCCACAATGCGGTCCAACACACGGCGTGCCTGTTGCGCATTTACAAGGTCCATATTTACGGTACGAGGTTTCTCTACCGCTTTCTTGATAGCAGGCTTAGTAATCTCGTGGAAAACGATACGTTTTGTAGTAAGCGGATCCAGACCGAGAACTTCGCAAAGGTGCCATGAAATAGCTTCTCCTTCACGGTCCTCATCGGTAGCCAACCAAACCTCTTGAGATTTTTTTGCCAGTGATCTAAGTTCCTTTACCACCTTTTCCTTATCCTCAGAAACAATATACTTGGGTTTGAAGCCATTATTTATGTCGATGCCCATATCCTCTTTCTCAAGGTCGCGGATATGACCATAACAAGACTTCACTTCGAAATCTTCACCCAGTATTTTCTCAATTGTTTTAGCCTTTGCCGGAGACTCAACTATCAGCAGGTTTTTCGCCATTCTCAGTTAATCATTTACGCTTGTTACAACAACAAAAACGCCGTTGCGGTTTTTTTCTGACGTGTGCAATAATAAACTATTGTTTTGTAAAAAAAGAAAAAGGGTAACGAAAACGTTACCCTCTTCCTATAATATTAAACTAATTAAATATTAGTGAGCTACTACGAAACGACCAGTTTGACGTTGACCGTTAGCTTCCAGTGTATAGATATAAACACCGTTTGCCAGATTTGCAGTAGAGAAAGTAGCATTACCTTCTGTAGCGTTGTTGATGTTTTGACTAGCAACAACTTGGCCCATTGTGTTAGCAACAGATACTTTAACATCAGCAGCGTTGTTCATGCTGAATTTGATGTTAACCTGAGAAGTTGCAGGGTTTGGTACTGCAGTTACAGATTTAACTGAAGATATGTTGTTAGCAACGTCCAGTTTGAAACAACCAGGACATACTACGTGACCACCCATAGACAGGAATTCATAAGAGAACTGCAGAGAGTTCCATGTTTCGATGAATACTGCAGGAGAGTACTGAGATGAATCCATAGAGAACATCAGGCTCGCCATGCTTCTGTCAGTGAAGTCGTAGTAGTAGTAAGGCATAGCAGCATTACCGGCAGCAAAACCACCAACAGGCATCAGACGATGGTACATGTTGATTGAGTCAACATTTTTAGTCCAAGTATCGCCAGATTTAAATGTTGCAGTGATTGCAAACCTTTGACCAGCAGGGATAGTAAGACCACCACCAGGTACTGCATATACTTTATTTTTCAGTGTGATAGAACCATCAGATTTGATAGTATCACGATCAGCATCTGTCAGAGGTACTTTCCAGTATGCACGAGTACCACTTGTAGATGTAGGGAAAGCAGCACGGTTAACGCTATCTACCCTTGTAGGAGCCATACCCCACAGTGTATCTCTTGTAGTGTAGTTGCTGATGTTAGCATATTGTGCTTTTCTCAGATAGAAAGTAGTATTATCCAAAGGCACTACAGACAGTATCAGTGTATCTACGATAGTGCTAGGCCTTGTTTTTACTTTTACATAAGCAGAAGTCAGGAAAACTGAGTCTACTTTGTAGCTATCCCAAGCGTTAACTTTCATTTCGCCTGAGAAGTTTGAAGCACTATTGAATATCTGAGAAGTCAGCGGATCAACAACCTGACAAACAGAGCTATAGTTGATAGTACCAGGACCAGTAGAGAAATTCTGTCTGATAGTAGAGTCAAACCACATTGGGATTACACGGATGTTATTATCCAGTGCGTTAGACAACAATACTGTGTTAGCTGCATCGAATGGAATATACCACCTGTCAGCAGTAGCAGTTGTTTTACCAGCTGCATTTGTAGCAGGAGTTTTTGGCATACCGCTCAATCTGTAGTTTTCTACCGGCACGTTAGCAGTTCTCGACTTTTGTACAAAAGGAGCAGCTTGCTGCTTGTACTGAGCCGAAGCGCCAAACGCTATGAGGCTCGCTGTTGTAAGTACAAATAATTTTTTCATTGCAATGTTTTTAAATAGTTGACGTAAAAATAACTAAATCTTGTTAGTACAGACCAAAAAATTTGCCAAAAAAAGCAAAAATGGGGTGAATAATCATTTTTATACACTAGCGTGACAAAATATTGCGCTTCTTTTAGCGATAAATAGGGTTTATTTTTGCGCAGTTAATAGAATTTATGCTTCCAGAATTTGACAATACAGAAATCGCGTTCAGGTATCGTTCCAACAAAGATTTAAAACAAGCTCATTTCCTGTTCTCTTCTATGAGTTCGCCTGCAATAACCAGTCTGGGTATGTGGGCTACAAAATGGGCTATTTCCTGGAATCTGCCTGTAAAAGGCCTGATTAAAAGTACCATCTACAAGCAGTTCTGCGGTGGTGAAACAATGGAAGAAGCGGCTGTAGTTGCCAATACCCTTGCTCAATACAAAGTAGGGGTGATTATGGATTATGGTGTAGAAGGCAAAGAAGGCGAGGAAGAATTTGACAAAGCTGTACCTGAATTTGTAAAAGCAGTGAAATACGCTGCTTCTCAAAAGAATATTCCGTTTATCAGCCTGAAGGTAACAGGCTTTTCAAGATTCTCGCTTCTGGAAAAATTACATGCCGGCAGCCCACTATCTGATAGTGAAAACGCTGAGTGGGACAGAGTATATAACCGTATAGACACCATCTGCAAAACAGCTTTTGACAACAACATCATGGTGCTGATAGATGCTGAAGAAACATGGATACAAGGGCCTGTCAATGACCTTGCCAATGCCATGATGGAGAAATATAACAAAGCGAAAGGACTCATCTTCAACACCTTCCAGATGTATGCGCACGCTACACTGACGTACCTTAAAAAGTCTTTTGAAGAATCGAGTGCTAAAGGCTACATACTAGGCGCTAAGCTGGTACGTGGCGCCTACATGGAAAAAGAACGTGAACGCGGTATGAAAATGGGCTACCCTTCGCCTATACAACCAGACAAGGCAAGCACAGACCGCGACTATGATGCGGGCGTTCTCTTCTGCCTAGAAAGGCTTGATACAATTGCGCTATTCATAGGTACGCACAATGAAAAAAGTTGCCTGCTTGCTGCTAAGTATATGGATGAGCACGGTATTGCACACAATACTGCCAAAGTATATTTCTCTCAGCTCTATGGCATGAGCGATAATATATCTTTCAATCTGGCAGACAGTGGCTATAATGTTGCCAAGTACCTGCCATACGGGCCTGTAAAAGATGTTATCCCCTACCTGATGCGCCGCGCACAGGAAAACACATCTGTTGCCGGACAAACAGGGCGAGAGTTATCGCTCATCAACAAAGAACTGAAACGCAGAAAACTATAAAAGAAAAAGCCCCGAAAGTTTCGGGGCTTTTTTTATGTCGTTATGTAATCTCTATTTTTCGATTACGTATACATCTTCATTGTCGCGCTTCATAAGGTATTGCTCTCGCGCATATTGCTCCAATCTTTGCGGATTGCCAATCATTTCTTCATGGTCTTTCTCCATGCGGGCAATCTCGTTATTCAGGTAGGCAATATTGTCTTTAGTACTCTGCAACTCCTGCTTTCGCTGTTGCATAGACCTGAAATCATTCTGATCGAAAAAGAACATCCAAACACCGAATGCCAGTGCAGTGAGCACAAACTTGTTGGTGACAATGCTTAATACCTTTTTCATTCGCTGGTCTTTAATGAATACTAAATTAACCTAATTACCGCTTACAAACAATTACTTACCAAACTTCAGTGCTTTGGTTGGGTAGTATGCTGTAGAACCCAGTTCTTCTTCAATACGCAGCAGTTGGTTGTATTTAGCCATACGATCGCTACGAGAAGCAGAGCCTGTTTTAATCTGTCCGCAATTCAGTGCAACAGCCAGATCAGCAATTGTGTAATCTTCTGTTTCACCACTGCGGTGGCTCATGATGGTATTGTAACGCGCATGTTGCGCCATTGTTACAGCTTCTATGGTTTCTGTAAGTGTACCTATCTGGTTTACTTTTACCAGCAGGCCATTACCAACACCTTCTTTAATGCCTCTTTCCAGACGGTTAACGTTTGTTACAAACAAATCATCGCCCACCAGTTGCACTTTATTGCCTATTGCATCAGACAACATTTTCCAACCCTTCCAGTCATCTTCAGCCATACCATCTTCAATACTCACGATAGGATATTTCTTACACCATTTAACCCAGTATTCCACTACTTCTTCGCTGCTCAGTTTAGCACCGCTGCTCTTGTGGAAAATATATTTCTTCGATTTCTCGTCATACAGTTCGCTGATAGCAGCATCCATTGCAATAGCAACTTGTTCGCCCGGTTTGAAGCCTGCTTTCTCAATAGCTTTCAGTACTGTTTCGATAGCTTCTTCGTTGCTCTTAATCTCTGCAGGAGCAAAACCACCTTCGTCACCTACGTTGGTATTGAATTTCTTGTCTTTCAATACTGCCTTCAGGTGGTGGAAGATTTCAACCCCCCAACGCAAACCTTCGCTGAAGCTAGGCGCGCCTACAGGCATTACCATGAATTCCTGAAAATCGATTTTATTATCGGCATGCGCACCACCGTTCAGGATGTTCATCATAGGTACAGGCAGTGTCTTTGCATTAGCACCACCTACGTAGCGGTACAGGCTGAGGCCTGTAGCTTGTGCGGCAGCTTTTGCAGATGCAAGGCTCACAGCCAGTATTGCGTTAGCACCCAGTTTTGCTTTGTTGGCAGTACCATCCAGATCCAACATTGCCTGATCCAGACCGCGTTGGTCTGTTACATCCCAACCGTACAGTTCTTCCGCAATCTTTTCGTTTACGTTGTTTACTGCCTTCATTACGCTCTTACCGAGGTATTGTTTCTTGTTACCATCGCGCAGCTCTACCGCTTCGTGCTTGCCTGTGCTTGCACCAGACGGAACTGCGGCACGGCCCATTTGGCCATCGCTTGTGTGTACATCAACTTCTACAGTAGGATTGCCACGGCTATCTAATACCTGGCGAGCAATAATGTTGGTAATAAAACTCATATAATTGATTTTGTTATTTCGGGTGCAAAGATAATCAGTGGCGGGCATTTGTCATGTTAAAAAAAGAACGCAAGGCTAAAGCCTTGCGTTTCACTCATATTTTTCGACATTGAATTAGTTATTATACCCTCTACGGATAATACCACCTGCTATCACGTCATCGCCCTCGTATATTACTGCTGACTGGCCAGGTGCAATGCTATTCACGGCATGGTCGAATGATACACGTACACCATCGCCCTCGTTAAATATGTGGCTTACAGAACCTGCATCTTTGTAGCGGATTTTGGTTGTAGCCTCCATACCGTCCTGTATGCTGTCATATTTTACCCAGTTCAGCCCGCTTACAAACATTTCAGACTGTTGCAGTTCATGGGCCTCGCCCAGTACTACAGTATTTGTTTCGGGGATGATTTGTGTTACAAACATCGGTCTGCCGAGTGCGATGTCCAGCCCTTTGCGCTGCCCAATGGTATAGAAAGGATAGCCTTTGTGTTTACCTACTACTTTGCCATCCGACAGTACAAAATTACCACCTGCAACGCGCTCTTCCAATCCTTCTACATTGCGCTTCAGGAAGCCCCGATAATCGTTATCGGGCACAAAACATATTTCATAGCTTTCCGCTTTTTTAGAAAGCTCTTTATACCCCATATCGAAAGCCAATTGGCGAACTTCTGTTTTCAGATAATCGCCCAACGGGTAGATGCTGCGGCTCAGGCAATCCTGCCCCAAGCCCCACAGCACATAGCTCTGGTCTTTGGTCAGGTCTTTTGCTTTTGAGAGTACAAAACGGCTGTTCTCTTCACGCACTTTTACATAGTGGCCTGTTGCTATAAAATCGCAATCCAATGCATTGGCACGCTTCAGCAATGCCGACCATTTGATGTGTGTATTGCACAGCACACAAGGATTAGGCGTGCGGCCAGCCAGATATTCATCAACAAAATTGTTGATAACGGAATCACCAAATTCTTCACGTATATCCAGCACGTAGTGCGGGAAGCCGTGGTCTACCGCTGCCTGTCTTGCATCGTTGAAAGAATCAAGATTGCAGCAGCCTGTCTCCTTTTTACCACCACCAGACGATGCATAATCCCATGTCTTCATGGTAATACCCACTACTTCATACCCTTGGTTATGAAGCATCAATGCCGTAACGGTACTATCAATACCGCCGCTCATTGCCACCAATACTTTTCCGTTCCTGCTCATAGAGAAGCGCAAAGGTACAAATAAGCTGCCTTACCGACAGCCTCTGCCCATAGATATTGCGTACTTGCTTATTATTTAAGCTGATAAGGGTTAATTTTGATGTACAGATGGAATACAACGTCAGTTTCCCCACGGGCACGGTACAGTACAGCTTTTCAGACATTGGCGAATTGGCAAAAAAAGCGCCTGCTGAAAGCAGTATTATCATTACCGATAGCAATGTTGCCACATTGTATCAGCATATCATAGGCGATTATCGTACCATCATCATACCTGCGGGAGAGGAATATAAGACGGAAAATACACTGCACAATATCGTAGAGCAACTGCTGGAGTTTAAAGCCCATAAGAAAACCACCATAGTGGGCTTTGGCGGCGGTGTAGTAACAGATATTGCAGGCTATGCAGCGAGCATTTATATGCGTGGTGTACCATTTGGCTTTGTGCCAACTACCCTGTTGGCTATGGTAGATGCCGCTATCGGTGGAAAAAACGGTGTCAACTTCGGGCTGCATAAAAACATGCTCGGCAACATCAGGCAGCCATCTTTTATACTGTACGACAGCCAACTGCTGAAGACACTGCCCGAAATAGAATGGAGTAATGGCTTTGCAGAGATAATAAAATACGGTTGCATTTTCGATGCATCGCTTTTCAACAGCCTTAGCAAGTATGATATTGGCTACTACAGAGCCAATGCAAAATCGCTGGGTAAGCTGATTGAAAAATGCGTATCGTGGAAGAATAAAACCGTGACAGAAGATGAGAAAGAAAACGGTGTACGCAAGTTGTTGAACTTTGGTCATACCGCAGGACATGCCATTGAAACACTTTACAATCTGCCACACGGGCAGGCTGTATCGTTGGGCATGTTGATAGCCTGCATTATTGCAGAAAAAGAATGTGCACTACCAACAGATGTTCGAACACAATTGACAAACATTCTGGAACGTTACAAACTGCCAACGTCACTAAAGCTGCACACAGACCAGTTGATGGATATACTGGTGATGGATAAGAAACGCAGCAACAACAGTATAGACTATATACTACTCAATAGCATTGGCAGTGCATTTATAAAACCATTGCCTTTTGATACCATAAAACAAGCAACAGAAGATTTTGCAAATGCAGGCAATCATTAGTACCGGCAAGCCTTCGGGTAGCATTACCCCACCTGCATCAAAAAGCCTGATGCAGCGAGCTTGTGCGGCTGCATTGCTACACACAGGCAAAACAATTATCAATAACCCCGGAATATCTGATGATGATAAGGCGGCACTGAATATCATTCAGCAATTTGGCGCACATGTGAGGCATAGCAAAGACTATGTTGAAATAACATCACATGGCATCAACCCGATAAGTGATAGCATCAATTGCCACGAAAGCGGTTTGTCTGCCAGATTGTTTATACCTATTGCTGCCTTGTATCATCAGCAATTAACCATAACAGGAGAAGGCAGTTTGCTATCTCGCCCGATGGATGTTTTCGGAGAGATATTCCCTTCAGTGGGCGTCAGCATACTGAGTAATCATAATCTGCTGCCTATCACTATAAAAGGCCCGTTACATCCGCAGAACATATCAATAGACGGCTCTCTTAGTTCGCAGTTTCTTACAGGGTTGTTATTCGCTTATGCATTTGCTGCAAAAGAAGTTGTAACAATAACAGTAAGCAATCTTAACAGCAAACCATACATTGACCTTACATTGGATGTGCTGCGCAAATTCGGAAAGAACATTACTAACGATAATTACAAAACCTTTACCATCCACCCGCAACCTGCGCTTCACGATGATATAGAAATAACTATAGAAGCTGACTGGAGTGCCGCAAGCAATTTTGTAATAGCTAATGCAATAGCAGGTGGTATTGATATCAAGAACCTTAACCAATCATCGCAACAGGCAGACAGTGCCGTTTTGCAGGTAGTAACCAACGAACGAAAATCTTTCAGTTTTGACGCAACAGACTGCCCCGATTTAATACCTGTACTTACCATCTACTCAGGTACATGCGATGGCATAAGTACTATCAGCGGCATCAACAGATTGATACATAAAGAAAGCAACCGCATAACAAGCACAACCGCGTTATTAGATAAGCTCGGTGTTGAATTTGAGCTTGGAGAAAACACAATTAAGATAACGGGAGTACAACAATTTAAAAGCTGTGTTGTAGATAGCAATAACGACCACCGTATAGCCATGGCAGCAGCAATCGCGGCTTTGTATGCAGATGGAGATATAACAATCAACCATGCAGAAGCTGTGGCGAAGTCTTACCCCGGCTTCTTTAAAGACTTGACTGCATTGGGTGTAAAATGTAATTTGAACTATGAATAGTTTCGGGCGAATATTTCGTGTACATATTTTTGGAGAGTCTCATGGACCTGCTGTTGGTATTACCATCGATGGTTGCCCTGCAGGCATTCCACTTTCTGCAGAAGATTTTGAGAAAGATATACAGCGCCGCAAAGCAGGCGCGGCAGGCACTACCCCACGCAAAGAAGATGACGCACCTGAAATACTAAGCGGTGTTTTCAATAACATAACTACAGGTGCGCCTATCACTATCATATTTTGCAATAACAATACACGCTCTGCAGACTACGAAGCACTGCGCGATACACCACGCCCCGGACATGCAGATTTTGTGCTGCACAAAAAATTTGATGGCTATAACGATTATCGTGGCGGCGGGCACTCTTCGGGCAGGCTGACAGTATGCCTTGTTGCAGCAGCTGTGGTAGCCAAGAAGGTATTGAATGGAATAGCTATCAACGCGACACTGGTAGAAGCAGGCGGCAGTACAGACATTGAAGCTGCCATACAAAAAGCAGTAGACGAACAGGATAGTATTGGCGGCATTGTGACCTGCACGGTAACCGGGCTGCCTGTAGGGCTCGGAGAACCTTTCTTCGATTCTACCGAATCTTTAATCAGTCACATTGCTTTTTCTATTCCCGCTGTCAAGGGTATAGAATTTGGCAGTGGTTTTGGTGCAGCAAAAATGAAAGGCAGCGAACATAATGATGCTATTACAGATGCAGATGGCACAACAAAGACTAATTATGCAGGTGGTATAAACGGTGGTATTACAAACGGCAATGAACTGAACTTCCGCATAGCGGTAAAACCTACCAGCAGCACACCAAAAGAGCAGCAAACATGGAACAATAAAACCCAACAAGTAGAGGCATTTACCGTAAAAGGCAGACACGATCTGTGCATAGCACTGCGCGTACCTGTAGTGGCAGAAGCTGCTGCTGCTATAGCATTGGCCGATATGCTGTTGCTGAATAAGTAGGACCAACAACATTAGTAAAAAAGAAAAGCCTCGCAAATGCGAGGCTTTTAATATTATGTAATCTGCAAAGATTATTTAGACCAAATTGAAGGTTCCCCTGTGTTTACACCATAGTCATTTGTCATATTGTTTGACAAATCTTTGATAGTGTAACGCACTGTCAGCTGACCATGCTTAGCATAGAATGCATCGTACTTCAAAGTTCCTTTACCTTGAATTTCGTAGCCGTTGATAGTTTGTTGAGGAATAGTGATTTCATCACCGCTGATACGAATGTTAACAGGCTGTGTTATATTGTTATTGAAGCCATTAACTATCATTTTAGTCATATCAGAACCATAGTCAATACTAATTTGATATTGAGTAGTTTCTGTATATGTACCTTTTTCATATACACTCCACACACCTTTATACTTTTCGCGGGTTACAATTTCACACTGTGTACCTTCATAACCTGCTGCACAGATACAAGCACCATCTTTACATACACCACCGTATGCACAAACGATAGCTTTGCATTTATCACTATTACAAGATGAATATGTTACAGTTACGAATGCTGCAATTGCAAAAAATGCTGAAATAGCAATAGTCTTTAAACGGGCTTTCATTAGCTCATCAATTTTATCGAAGCTTAAAGATAAAGGAAACAATTTTAAAATGCAACAGCTTGTTAAATTTCTATGACAATGCTTCTTATATATTAGCCACAGGTTACAAAACAAGCATTTAAATATTACTAATACTACCTTTCAACCTCGGCTTTGTAGGCTTTTATGCCCCTGAAAATAGCCAATGCAATTTCATATTGCCCACGTTCAGAGTTCATGTATACCTCTTCATCCGGGTTATTGATATAACCACACTCTACAAGCACACCTGGCATTGCGCTACCTGCCAATACTTCCAATCCTTTCTGCATTACACCTCGGCTGCTCCTTCCCTGATATTCAAACTGCTCTTGCACTTTAGTACCCAGTATTACGCTACGGCTCAAAAAGGCTTTAGCATACTGCGCAATAATGATATCAGTCATAGGGTCGCTTTCATCCAATATACCGGGTTCTTCAGCTACTGTTTCACCATATTCACCAATTGCATTTTCTTTTTGAGAATTGCGATGAAGCCCTAACACGTAGCTTTCAGTACCTGTGGCAGTTGTTACATTATTGTAAGTCACTTTGTAAATAGGCTGCTGCATGCGTTTTTTGCCCTTCTTCACAGTTCTGTACCCCACAAGCTCTCTATATTTCTTCATTGCAGATGAGTTGATGTGCACAGATATAAACACATCTCCTTTAGACTCATTGGCTATTCTATGTCTTTCCGGCAATGTCGGATATTCGTCTGTAGTACGGGTATATATCACCTGCACCCCCTTCATACTATCATTTATCATTCTGCCAAGACGCTTAACAATAGCCAGTGTCAGTTCCTTTTCCAAAGAAAACTGGCCTTTTGCACCTGCATCCTTGCCACCGTGGCCGGCATCCAGCACAATTTTTGTTATCTTATTAGCGTTAGCTGCAACAATATTGGGTATGAGTCCTATTAAAAGTATAAATGATAATAATCTGATGCGCATGATTTACCTGCTTGCAATTGGGTTAAATATACAAATTCATAGACGTACCGAAGCAATTACCTATTTTTGCGTCCGTTCATGAGCCTGCGTGGTAAAATTATCTCAAATTTCCCAAGCTGCCACCGTTTTAGTCTTATAACGGTTGTAATTTTTATGCTTGTATTAACAAACATAAAATATACACATGCCCAGCAAGTACCTGATACGACCATTAGCCTGAAGGCAGATACGATAAAAGTAGACAGCGTTCTTGCTAAAGATAGCCTCACTGCAAAAAAAGATTCTGCAGCTAAAAACAGCCTGGAAGATCGACTGGGCATCAAAATCTCTCCGGATGCACTACCAAATGTGGTAACAGCCGAAGCATCCGATTCCGCAGTGCTTAACATGAGCGAAAACATGTTTGAACTGTATGGTAGTGCCAAAGTAAGCTTTGAAGAAATGAAGCTGAGCGCTCATAAAGTATCTTACCAACAGTCTAAAAACATTGTTATAGCTGCTTTGTCTGAGGATAGTGCCATTGCCGCAAAAGGGAAACCAGAATTTACACAAGGGCAGGAAAAATTCACTTACGACTCGCTGCAATATAACTTCAAAAGCAAACGCGCCATCGTTCGCAATGCACACTCACAATATGGCGAAGGCTTTGTGATAAGCGAACAGGTAAAGCGTAATCCTGACCAGAGTATATATGGCCTGCACAGCGTATACACCACCTGCGCGCTTGATGAACCTCACTTTGGCATCTATGCACAGAAAATAAAACTGATACCTAACCGAATTGTTGCATCGGGGCCAGCCAACATCAGAATAGAAAAAATACCGACACCACTGTTTTTGCCTTTTGGATTGTTTCCTATCACACAAGGGCAACGCTCAGGCTTCAAGATACCCACTTACACCATAGATGAACAGAGAGGATTAGGTTTACTAAATGGCGGCTACTATTTCAGCATCAGCGACAAGGTTGATTTACTGGCTGAAGCGAACTTTTTCACAAGAGGTAGTTGGGCTTCGAACCTTTATAGTCAATACGCGAACAGGTATAGGTACAACGGTGCCCTGTCTTTCAGATATGCTTACAATAAATACGGTGAGACCTATGAAAGCAATTCAAAAATTGTGAAAGACTTCAACATACAATGGCTTCATCAGTCAGATGCCAAATCTCGCCCGGGAGTTAGCTTCAGTGCCAAAGTAGATGCGGGTACATCTACCTACAATGCCAATAATAGTTTTGTTGCCAATCAGATATTACAAAACCAATACCAATCGAACATTACCTATACCAAACGTTGGCAAAACAAACCAATATCATTAACGGTAGGTGCCAACCACTCGCAAAATACACAGTCAAGGCTTGTAAATGTAACCTTGCCTTCTGTCAGCTTTTTCGTCAATGGCTTTAACCCTTTCCAGAGCAGAAAGCGCGTTGGTGAACACTGGTACGACAAAATAACCGTACAGTATACATTTGATGCCAGAAACAAACTACAGTTTTACGACTCCTCATTCAGCTTTAGTAAACTGTCTTTGGGCCCAATGGTGAATGGCATACAACACAGCATACCTATCAGTGCTTCCTACAACGTTCTGCGCTTTATAAAAATGAGCGTTAATGCTAACTACAAAGAATACTGGATGACACGCCGTATGTATAAGTCTTACGACATTGCAAATGCACGCCTTGACACTACTACATACAGGGGGTTCTATACTGCACGCGACTTTGATGCAAACATTCGTTTTTATACACAGATATATGGTATGAAAATGTTCAAGAAAGGTAGCAGAATAGCCGGCATAAGGCATGTAATATCGCCTGAAGCAAGCTTTGGCTATGTACCTGACTATGCAGCTGCCCCTTTCTATTACGGCTACCGTACTAGGCTAGATGCTACGGGCACCCCTACCTACCAATCAGCGTACGAAGGCAATGAATTTATTCCCGGCCTCAATCAATTTGGAAATATGCGCAGCGCTGTCGGCTTTGGTATTGACAACAACCTGCAGATAAAAGTAAAAAGCGGCAAAGACACAACCGGATTTAAAAATATCAGGCTGATTGATAACTTCAAAATTAACGGAAGCTATAACCTTGCGGCCGACTCTTTCAACTGGAGCAACTTCAATATGAGTTTATCTACAATGCTTTTCAATGTAGTAAACATGAATGCAAATGCCAGCTTCGACCCTTATGCATTCGACTATCAAAACGGACGCAGAAGCAGAGATTTGCAATGGAACGGACATGGTGGACTGGTGCGTTTTCAGAATGCAAACGTGGGTCTTAGCGCAAGCCTGAACGGGAAGAAAAAAGAAAGCAGATCAGCCTCAGGCTCTGACGAATACAGGCGACTGATGATGTATGGCAGGTACGATGATTATGTTGATTTCAACATTCCATTCAACATGACTGTTGCGTACTCATTGAGCCTGACCAAACAATATTCTGCATTTTCAAAAAGAGATACAATGGTTGTATCTCAACACTATATGGAGCTGAATACAGATGTAAACATTACGTCTCGCTGGAAGGTGGGTGTGAATACAGGATTCAATCTGATAACTAATGAATTGCAACTTACCTCTATAAACATATATCGCGATATGCACTGTTGGGAGTTGCGTATGAGTACTGTACCATTTGGGCCACGCAAAAACTATTTCTTTACACTTCAGGTAAAAGCGTCTGTACTTCAAGACTTGAAACTTGTAAGAAGAAAGGATTATACAGAAACTATATCGCGGTAGTATCTGATATTAGTTTATTGACGATTTTTAACCACACATCTGCACCGGCATTGCTCCAATGTGTGTCGCCACGCCAATACATATTTTCTGGATGCAACTTAAACGGCGTGTATATATCAATAACTTTCATCTTCAAATCGGCATGCTGCTGTATACGCGGTATCAGCATATTGTACCCTTCAGGCTCATATATAGTAACAGCATTGGGAATTATTGAAAGGTATACTTCGTCAAATCCCGCAGCTTTATATCTAGCATTCAAATCATTGAACACGTCAACAAGTTTATTGATTTCATCCTGTGTTACAGGCGTCGCATATCCTTCTTTCAATTTATCTGATGTAGTTTCCTTTAAAAATATTCTATCCCCTTTATCAGCAACTACTACATTACCGGATGCCCTGTTAAAAGCTTTATAAGTCATTAATGCTTTCAGTTTCCTTACAGGGCTAATGAAGTTATAGCTGAACAAATTGTATTCGATGTTCTGATTAATATTATCGTTAAAAAAAGTAGTTATATCAGGCATCGTAATTGCTGCTTGTTTAATACCAATATTTTGATGTGCTAAAAGTGCTAATTGTGGTTTAACTGCTTTACGTTTTACTTCATTGGCCATTCTGTTATTAGCAAAATAATTCCTTACTATTCTTTCAGTGCTTTCAATTATCAGTACGTTTTTCTTAGTGCTATCTATTTCATAATCCAATGAACCGAAAAAACGCCTGCCGAATTGGAACCTGTCTGCACAAAAATCTGTATCACGAAAATGCATGGTATAACTATCGCCCCACAACACTAAGTTTACAGCTTTTCCATTATCACAGTTGCGCGGTGCAAATACCCTTTGCCTCGGTTTGTGAAAGTCTTTTACGTAATACAGATAAGACATACCTACCAGATCGCCCTCGTATGCGAAATGTGAACCCCACCATTCATCATGTTCGTTTCTTGCATCAGATATTTTTTGCATCATATCTTTTGAGGTAGACAAATACAAGAGTGCCAACCCAAAAACTATCAAGCAATATGTCAATACCTTTTTCAACATCTTCTAAAACTGGAAATAGATAAACTGGTTTTCGCTGAATACACCAAACACATAACACAGTGCTAGCATTGCAACAGTATATGTATAAAACTTCTTATCGCTCTCCATCCTGTATCCTTGCACACGGAATTCTTTAACCATCATTACCACAATCAGCAATACCGAAAACAATAGCTCTGCAATATTCAAGCCCATTGCTGTGTCTCCACCCTGCAAGCTCAGTATGTTTGCTATGTACATCATTGCCTGGCTTATATTACTTGCACGGAAGAATATCCAGAGTATCGTCACTGCAATAAATGTAATGATGGCTTTCAATGTATTTGCAGCAAGCGATTTTGTTTTTTCGCTACTACCGGCGAATATTGTAACCAATAAGCCATGCAGGCCGCCCCACATTACAAACGTCCAGTTGGCACCATGCCACAAACCACTTAGCAGAAACACAATGAATACATTGATACGCCTGCGCAGCTCTCCTTTCCTATTGCCCCCAAGCGGTATGTACACATAATCTCTGAACCAACCAGATAGTGACATATGCCATCGCTGCCAGAATGTGGTAATGTTGGAAGATGTATAGGGCTGCGAGAAGTTCTCCATCAGCTTTATATTCATAACTCTGGCAGCACCGATACCTATATCGCAGTAGCCGGAGAAATCGCAATATATCTGGAAGGAATAGAATACAGCACCAATGGCCAACACATACCATGCAGCAGATGCATGATTATCAAAAGCATAATCCACCACCATTGCCAGCCTGTCTGCAATCACTACTTTTTTAAAGAAGCCCCAGAGCATTCTTACCAACCCTTCTTTTATATTCTCCCAATTATATGGCCTGTACTCATGTAGCTGTGGCAGTATATTCTGCGGACGCTCAATAGGACCTGCTACCAACTGCGGGTAAAACATTACGTACAATGCATATGTAGCAAAGTTTCGTTCTGCCGATTGCTTACCTCTGTATACCTCTATGGTATAACTCATAGCCTGAAACGTATGGAATGACAGACCTACAGGCAATACAATATCCATCAGGCTGTATTGCTTATCAATGCTTGCCATGTGCAGCAAACCGTTCAGATTCTCAGCTAGAAAATTGAAATACTTGTAGTATGCCAGTATACCAATATTGGCAATCAGGCTCATTATAAGCCATAGCCTCCTGCCTTTACCCTGTGTTCTTTCAATTAATATACCCGCTATATAGTCTATGATAATTGTAGCCCCCAGTATCAGGATGTATTTGGGCACAAAAGACATATAGAAGTAGCAACTGGCTATCAGCAGCAGCAAATTGCGGCTCTTTTGCGTTTTCAGGGTGTAGAACCATAGGGTAACAACCATGAAAAAAACCAGAAACTGTAAGGAATTGAACAACATATGCCCGTCTGTACTGCTTTGTGCCTGATGTATCTGACCGTAAAAAAAGATAAAATAAACTATATCTGCTTACTCTGACGGGTAAATTATACTTTTGCCCATCATTTGATTATTTTTGTACCGCGTTATTGCTAATAAATTATAATTAACATACATATATGGCAGTTGTTGATTTGGTAATGCCTAAGATGGGTGAAAGTATCATGGAAGCTACCGTGCTGAAATGGCACAAAAAGCCGGGTGATACCGTGAGAATGGATGAAACAATTCTGGAAATAGCTACAGACAAAGTAGACAGTGAAGTACCATCTACTGCTGCCGGTACTATCACCGAGATATTATTTAAAGAAAACGACGTAGTACCTGTAGGTACAGTAATAGCACGTATAGATACTGCCGGCGGTAGTGTTGCAGCACCTGCACCACAACCTGCAGCAGCAGCGCCTGCTCCAGCGCCTGTAGCGTCAGCACCTGCTCCGCAACCTGCGCCTGTGGCTGCACCAAGTGCAGCGCCTGTTGTTAGCAATGGCGATGGCGGCGCACGTTTCTACTCTCCGCTGGTACTGAACATTGCCTCTAAAGAAGGCATTGGTATGGCAGAACTGGAAGCAATTCCGGGTACAGGCAACGAGGGCCGTGTTACCAAAAAAGATATCCTAAACTACCTGGCCAACAGAGGTAATGGTGCTCCTGCACCGGTTGCTGCTCCTGTAGCGCAAGCGGCAGCGCCTGCTCCACAGCCGGCACCTGTTGCTGTAGCTCCGGCACCAGCCGCACAAGCTTCGCCGGCACCTGCGGCTAACTATGGCAACAATGTAGAGATAATAGAAATGGACCGTATGCGCAAGCTGATAGCAGACCACATGGTTCGCAGCAAGGCTACTTCTCCGCACGTTACCAGCTTTACAGAGTGCGATGTTACAAACATCGTTAACTGGCGCAACAAGGTTAAAAGCTCTTTCGAAAAGAAATACGGTGAGAAAATCACCTTCACGCCAATCTTCATAGAGGCTATCGTGAATTGTATTCGCAAATACCCGATGATCAACAGCAGTGTTGATGGCGATAAAATCATCGTTAAGAAAGACATCAACATTGGTATGGCTACAGCATTGCCAAGCGGCAACCTGATAGTACCTGTTATCAAAAACTCTGACACTAAAAACCTGCTGGGCATCACTAAAGATGTAAACGGAATGGCTAACGCAGCACGTAACAATAAGCTGAAAGCTGACGATACACAAGGTGGCACTTTCACGCTGACAAACGTTGGTACTTTCGGTAGCCTGATGGGTACGCCAATCATCAACCAACCACAGGTGGCTATCCTGGCAGTTGGTAGCATCAAGAAACGCCCTATGGTTCTGGAAACAGAAAATGGGGATGTGATTGCTATCCGCCACATGATGTACCTGTCGCTGAGTTACGATCACCGTATTGTTGATGGCTCTCTTGGTGCAAGCTTCCTGACTGCTGTTGCAAACGAACTGGAAGCATTCGACCCAAGCAGGGAAGTGTAATAAGAATACAATCAACCTCAATAAGAAAGCCGCTGTAATCAGCGGCTTTTATGTTTATATCATTGTTTGCAATTACACTTCATTCTCATATACCCTTTTCACCCTTTGCGATATACCGGTCATCATTTCGTACGGTATGGTATCTGCCCATTCAGACAATTGTGTCAATGGCAATTGCGGACTGAACACTACCACTTCATCGCCTTCCTTCGCCTCTGGAATATCTGACACATCTATCATGCACATATCCATACACACAATACCTACAAGTTTGGCAGGCTTGTCATGTACCAATACATGTGCTTTACCATTGCCCAACGCGCGCGGATAACCATCTGCATAACCGATGCTGATGGTAGCAATACGTGTTTCTTTATCTATATGCCCTTTGCGGCCATAGCCAACTGTTTCACCGGCAGGTATGGTTTTTATTTGTGCGATGGTTGTCTTTAGTGTGCTGATTTGTTTCAGTTCTTTTTGCAAGAGCCTGCTGCCATCTATCCCATACAAACCAAGGCCAAGCCTCACCATATCGTAATGCAATTCAGGGTGTCTGGCTATCGCTGCAGAGTTACAAATATGCCTCAATGGTTTGTTTGGCAGTCGTGTTAGCAGAGCGTGGCTCATTTGTTCAAACTGTTCCCGTTGATGCGCTGTAAAAGCATCAAGCGTCGGGTCTTCGCTAGCTGCCAGATGGCTGAATATACTTGCCACCTGTATATGCGCATTATTATCGCAATGCTCCATGAGAGCCTCCAGTTCGTGTGGCATAAAGCCAAGGCGGTGCATGCCGGTATCCAGTTTAATATGCACAGGATAGTTCTTTACCTGTAGTGTTTGGGCAATGCTTGTAAACAATTCTAAAGAACGTACGTTGTATATCTCGGGTTCAAGTTTCCACGCTATCATCCTATCGAACGACGAAGCATCAGGACTCATCACCATAATAGGCATTGTAATACCTGCCCTGCGCAGTATGATACCTTCATCTGTATAAGCAACAGACAGATAGTCTACTCCTGAATACTGTAAGAGGTGGGCTATTTCATAACTACCGCTACCATAAGAAAAAGCTTTCACCATTGCCATCACTTTCACGCCCGGCTTCAGTTTACTTCTGAAAACATTCAGATTGTGAGTGAGTGATGATAGATTGATAGATAATATTGTTTGGTGTACTTGCTGCTCCAGCAACATATCTATCTTCTCAAAAGCAAATGCACGGGCACCTTTCAGCAGTATAGCTTCGTTATCAAAAGTTATCAGGTGGAATTTCTTCAAAAACTCATCTGTAGATTTGAAGAATATGCTGCGCAGCTTTTTATACTTCCTGAATATGGACTTATGTTTGTACAATGCAGGACCAATGCCTATAAACCGTTGAATATTCATACGGCTGATAAGCTCTGCCACTTCTTCATACAATTCTGTATCGGGCCTTGCTATCTGCAACAGGTCTGATAATATTACGGTACGCTGTTGATGTTGTTTTTGCTGCTCCAGATAATCAAGCGCTATCATCAGCGATGTCATATCAGAATTGTACGTATCGTTGATAATAGTACAATCGTTGATGCCATGCCTCAGTTCAAGACGCATGGAAACAGGCTGCAGGCGTTGCATCCTTTCTGCAATCACATCTTGCTTTATACCCATCAACAGCAATACAGACCAGCAGTGTATAGCATTCTCTACAGATGCTGCATCGTGAAATGGTATTGCTATAGAAAGCGTTTCGCTTTTATAAACCGCAGTAATATTAGTCTTACCTGCCTCTGTTTTTACTTCCTGTATGTACAGGTCAGCATCTTCATTCTTCTGCGACCATGTAAATAACCGTAGCGGATTCTCTCCACCATGATTACGCACGTTCGACTTATAATGAACAACCAACTCGTTCAATTCAGGATAATCTATGCAATAGACAAGTTCCCTTACATTTCTAAACAAGCCGAGCTTTTCATTTATCTTCTGCCTGTTGTTCAGAAAGCCCTCGCTATGTGCTTCGCCTATATTGGTAAATACACCTATTGTAGGTTGAATGATTTTCTCAAGCCTTTGCATTTCATCGGGCTGAGAAATACCTGCCTCGAATATGGCAAGTTGTTGTTCTGGTTCCAGCAGCCATACAGACAGTGGCACACCTATTTGCGAATTATAACTTTTAGGACTGCGGACTGTATTGTAACTCTCCTCCAACAACTGATACAACCACTCCTTCACTATCGTCTTACCATTGCTACCTGTAATGCCTATTACGGGTATATCAAATTGCTTTCTGTAGCCTGCAGCTATCTGCTGCAATGCATGCAGCGTATCATGCACTTTTATAAAAGAAGATGCTGGATATTGTTGTACATCCACATCTTCGCTAACCAAAAAATTGCGAATACCCTTTTCGTAGCCCTGTTGTATAAAACTATGTCCGTCTCTACGATTTGTCTTCAGTGCTATGAACAGTGCCTTTTCAGGCTCTGCTACCTTTCTTGTATCTATTACCAGTTCTTCTACAGGCACACTACTTTCTTGCAACAGCAGCGTACCGTTACACCATTTTTTCAATTGTTCTGCATCCGGCCGTTTCATCTTCTTACTTCTTAGTAACTAAATTATATAATAAGAAAGAAAAGATCCGGGTTATTTCCCGGATCCTCCAACTTTATATACATTTCCCGGAACTTCAGGAACGTCTGTTTTTCCTTTTATGCCGGTGGTATCATCAGCATCATAAAACTCGAATGCTTTACGAAATATCTTATCGAATGTAAAACGCTGTATAATAACCGTGTCTTTAAAATTATTTATCACAGCATAAAACCTATCAGCATCAAACTTATTATCTATGCCGGGAAAAGGTGTCAGCATATTTTTACTTCGCCTGTTCAGTGGCATCCAATATACATCTGCATGCGCAGTAGCACCTTTTACAGAAGTAACATCAATACCACAATACTTAGGCACAGACTTGATTATAGAATCTAACTTTATGGTACCGTTGATATAGCCCTCGCTATTTATATTCTCAAAAAAACGGCTATAAACCCCTGCCCTTCTTTTATTCAATGGTTTTCCTGTCATCAATGCTTTATCTATCTGTACCTCTATATTATCTGCAGCAATGCGTTTCAACGTAAAGCTATTTAAAGGCTCTTCGGTATAGGTAACGCTTACAGATTTCAATTCATTTTCCGGCACATTAAATACAGTTCTATCTCTATAATCTTCAAAAGCTGTACTGTACCTACTCTCTAAATAGCCCTGAAATCCGGGTATCTGTACAACATAAGGCATTTCACTTCCCTCCATAAGCATGTAGCTACCGGTGTTATTATTTGCCTCGCCTACTACATAAAACACACGAATCTTATCCCCGCTTTTATCGTACACCTCAATCTTGATGCCTTCACCTGCCATCATTTTTATCACATTGTCATAGGCGCTTTGTGGCACGGGGTACTGTGCTACCTGCTTGTTAAGTGTTGTGAGTATTATATCAACAGGCTGTTTCAATGCCGGATATTTTCCATCTAATATCCAATGTCCGTCTTTGCGCTCCAGCAGTATTTGTTTGCCCTTTTTATCGGCAAGAAATATTTTATATACCGAGGCTGTATCTGCAATCTGAAAACCTGCTTCATTTTTAGAGAACGCATCTTTTTCTCTGAATACAAAATACCATACACCAGCTCCCAACAGTGCTAATACTAAAAAATACAATAACGTCTTCTTCATCTTATGCTATTATTCACTAACAAACTCTATTTCTTTTCGTACTTGCGCTTGCGGAAGAAAATGAATGCAGATGCAAACATTAATACCAGTAATATCGGCAATGCTATGTTTACAAGGCGCCACTTCAGTTTCTCCTCTTTAACCCTGCCACTATCCAGCATACGTAGTTTGGCATCTTTAGCACGTGCTTCCAGCAAGCCACCATCGTCTGTCAGATATTCCAGACAGTTGCTTATGAACTCTTTATTTGCAAATCTTGTTTCTGTAAATCTCCAATAGCCCATTTCCATAGGACCATCCTTCTGCGAAAAATCATTCTCCATCATTTCGCCATCAGATATTACAATCATTTTTGTTGGTACATCTGCAACTTGCTTGAACGGGCGTTTCAGCGAATCCTGCAATATTTTCAGGAATGTAGGCGCAAGCCTGTTTTGAAATAATGAATTGAATTTACCTTCCAACAAAACGGCTGCATTCTGATATGGCTTCTTAAACATATCAGGCGTCATCTGATATCGCAACATACTGAGGCTAACCCTGACAGGGAACGCTTCTGTACGGCTGTATTTTGATGACTGCAAAAGAACAGTTTTTTGAATACCCGGTGTATTATTTACAGTATCTATGCTATTTACAAATCGGCCAAAAACTGCACTGATATTTTTCACTATCGGATGCTGAGAAGTAGGTGTAAATATCGGGTAGAATATCCATGGCCTTAATTGCATTTGCGGCTCGCCCTTTTGTGCAGCTACCAATATTGGCAATGGCAGACATTGTTGCAAGTCTTCTATCAGATCCAAATTGATTCGCGCGCCGTATTTGAACAGCATATCATCTATTTCCAGTCCATAATCTAACGTCATAAACTGTTCAGACTTCTGCAGGCTATCCAGTGGTGTATACAACTGGTCTATCGCCCACAATATCCTTCCGCCTTCCATCACGTACTGATCTATCTTAAACTTCTCCCTGTCGTCAATAGGCAACGTTGGCCTGTTAATAATAATGGCTTTATAGCTTTTAGGTATGAATGCATTAATAGACAAATCAAACGTATCAACCTTATACTTTTGATTCAGCATGTTAAACAGATCGTACGTATTAAGCCCCAGGGCTTCTCCATGACCTACTATATAAGCAATCGTTTCTTTATCGGGTTTGTTCAGCTTATTAATCGCATCGGCCAGTTTATACTCCAAGAGATTTTCTGAATTATTCAGATTTTCCCATGGGCTTACCCATTTATTATTTTCTAACAGATTAACTGCTGTTTCTTTGCCTCGGTATTGTACCAATACATACGGAAATACCCATTTTTCTACATACCCGTCCTCTTCATTGCTTTGCAGATTGATAGCAAATATCCCTTTCTCTGACAATTCTTTCGATATCGCTACTTTTTCCTCTTCGTTCTTACCCTCAAACGGGTCTGTGAAACGAAAAACTATTTTACTGCCGGCAACGCCTCTGAAAGACTCCAGCCTTTCGCGCGTGGCATCGGAAAGGCGCTGAAAGCCTGCAGGGAATTGCCCCTTCAGGTATACCGTCACTACAGCTACATCATCCATACTTTTCAGCATTTTGATTGTAGGTGCAGAAAGTGTAAAGCGTTTCTCTTTGGTAAGATCTAAACCCGTATGATATCGTGCTGCCAGTATGTTGATACCTACTAATATGGCAGCCAGCATCAGCATGCGTAATACGGCCTGCCTCATTTGCGATTTTCTCTTGTTCGAATTCTTTGTTGCCATATAGCGTATTAATCCTGTTTAGCCGTGTCCCATGTGCGGCTGTTGAGCGATAAACGTGTAAGTGAAATAAACAATACTACCACAGAGAGGAAGTAAATGACATCTCTGGTATCAATAAATCCGCGGCTGATGGAATTATAATGGAATGACATACCCACCATGCCCAGATAGTAATCCAACCCGTTTGTAAATGCAGGTACTTTGCTTAGTGCTTCAAAACCGCTGTACAACAAATAGCATGAAAAGAGGGCTATTAAAAAACCTACAATCTGATTATTAGCCAGCGAAGAACTGAAAACACCTATGGCAGTAAAACCCGCCACCAGAAACAGTAGCCCGATATACGAGCCAATAATACCTCCGCTATCAATCGGATTTCCCTCTACCGACAAATTGCTGATTGTGTATACATACAGCAATGTTGGCAACAGCGCAAATACAACCAGTAGGAGCGATGCGAAATATTTACCCAGAATGATGTCAGTATCTCTCAATGGTTTTGTCTGCAACCACTCTATAGTACCTCCCCTGAATTCATCAGCAAATGAACGCATTGTTACTGCAGGTATCAGCAGCATCAGAAACCACGGCGCCAGCTCGAAAAAGCTATCGAGTGTTGCATACCCGCCCGGTCGCAATATTGTATATTGAGGTAATACCCAGATAAACAGGCCGCAAGCTATCAGGAAAACCAGTATAGCTATATACCCTACAATGGAACTGAAAAAAGAATTGATTTCTTTTATAAAAATACTACGCATATGTGCATACCCCCTTTGTGTAAGGGATGGCAAATATAACAAAACGCACGGGCTTTATCAGTCATCATAATGTGTTAAAACCTGCACGAATAGTATTTTTAATCATATTGCTTCATCAGATAATCATACGGTTCCAGAAAGTGGTGTACAAACACATTGGAACTGGTATCCGAATACAGCTTGTGATAGTCTGCCTTGGGCAGTAATACGATAGGGCTACCTGCCCTCATATAGTTATTACTATTATAAAATTCAGGTCTATTCATGTCCTTATACTGCTTCTTCACCATCTTGAAAGCTTCTTCTCCCAAAAAGCGTTTATACCTGGTCAGTAGTTTATACGATGGCTTTCTGAGCTTATTATATAGCAGCTTCAGCACAATATTCTTGGGGAATGGTTGTTTGGCCATCAACTCAGCCGCACCACGAAATGGGTTAACATTGTTATAGTCATCAACTGTTTGCAAAGACAGTGGCACTTCAGGCACCCAATCTGCAGCATTTACAACTGTATAGCCCCATCCGTTGCGGGTTATATTTTCATAGTCGTAAGCATAATACAGATTGCCCGGTTTGGGCGCTGCGCTGCAATAGGTTTTGAATACCATATCCTTTGGCAGCTTTCCTTTTTGTTGCTGATAATGCAGATAAGAACGCAGCAAATAAGCGATAGCGCCACCCTGACTATGCCCGAATATGCGATACTGCCTGATGCCTGCCTTGTAGCAAGAGTCAAGCCTCGGCATTACGGTACGTGCTATACTTGCCATACCTATTACCCAACCTGCATGCACTGCTGCTTTTTTATCTTCTGCCAGTTTGTACCTGAATGTATCGCCTGCTGCAAAGTATATACGCCCTTTTGCGGGCACCATAGCTGCAAAGAAGTTTTCAAGCCAGCTCTCAGATTTGCCTGTAGTACCACGTATACTAATGCAGGCAATATTATCGTTGCTTATCCATAGGTCCCATTTATTATCCAGCTCTGTAGGGGTCGACTTATAAAGGCATTTATGATACTGTGGTGCACCAATGGTCTTAATCATGTTGGTGGATGCAGGTGGGTCTACCGTCTGCCCGCATATTTTCAGCAGTTCCAGGTATTCATATTTATCAAAGCCCGGTTTCAATTGGGCAGATACATTCAACGAGTATGCCAGCAGCAATAATATAAATGCATTTTTCATAACAGGTGATTTCTGCTACAATATACAATCGCCATAGCCAGATAGTTGCATCCGTGCCAATACGGATGCAGAATTACACTGAAAGAGGTATTAACCCAAATCAATATCAGCTATAGTTTTATCCCAGATAATACACCCCATATCACCCCTAGCGAAAGCAAAAGCGGGCTCCGTTATCGGGGCCCGTACATTTTTAACATAATGCCATACCTGTATATAAGGCAAATGGTTATTTTTACCCACAAACCGAGTGTTTGAAAAGGGTACGCAAATATTTCTACAATACTGATACTCATAGGTTTGAGAAACTGGAAGTATCGTGGCAAATGAAGGCCCTGCGCGTGCTGGGCTTCATATCTGCGGCGCTTGTCACCTCTGTTATCATCGTATCTATTGCGTTTCAGTTCCTCGATTCTCCCAAAGAAAAAAACCTGCATACAGAAATGCGCACCCTGCAGGAAGAATACATCTCCCTGCAAAAAGAGATCAATACACTGAACCAGACCCTGAAAGAACTGGAAGAAAGAGATAATAACATATATCGTGGCGTGTTTGAGTCTGCCCCACTGCCCGATAGCATCAGGCATGGTAAAAAATACAGCACACTCAGCATGGATGAGTTTGCATATGCACCTTCAGACCTATTAATTGAAAGCATCACCAATCAGGTATATGCACTGAAGCACCGTATCTCGGTTCAGCAAAAATCGTACGATACACTGGAAAGACTGGTAAGTGCGAAGAAAGAAATGTTATCTGCCATTCCTGCTATACAACCTGTATCCAACAAAGCGCTAGACCGTGTAGCATCGGGCTTTGGTTATCGTATAGATCCGATATACAAAACACCCAAAATGCATACAGGTATAGACTTTACAGCTGCAATGGGCACACCTATCTATGCAACCGGTGATGGCATTGTGAAGGAGGCGAATTTTGATAACGGTGGTTATGGCTACCACGTAATACTAAACCATGGCTATGGCTACGAAACGCTGTATGGCCACATGGTAAAAATTAAATCACGCCCCGGCGAACGCATCAAACGCGGACAAGTAATAGGGTGGGTTGGCAGCTCGGGCAAAAGTACTGGACCGCATTGCCATTACGAGGTTATCCGCTATGGAGAGAAGATAGACCCTGTACACTTCTTCTTCAATGATCTGTCTGCAACAGACTACGAGCGTATGGTGCGCATAGCTGCTGCCAACAATCAGGCGTTCGACTAGTACTTACTTAAATACATTATTGATAGTGCCCGTAAAAACAGTTTTCTTTGTTTTAGGGTCATAGCAGGTTATCTGGCGCACGTCAAAGCCCGCTTCATCTTTCATCGGTTGCCCTTCTTCTATCTGCAATTCAGTTATTTTCTTACCGTCTTTGGTTTCTATATATGCCATACCCTGTTTCAGCAAATAGCCGCCAACATGGCGCTGCACAACGGGCTCCATTATGCTTGCCTGTGCTTTGCTGCCTTGTATGATGTTGATGGTTGCTTTTACACCATTCGGAATATCCATCAGCTCGGCATACTTCTGTTGCTCTGCATTTGGCAGTTCCATATATGCATCTTTAATATCCGTCAGCGACATATAGACAAAGTAATTACCTACTATCACACGAATATCTTTAGGTGCGTCGTACTGCATTTTTGCGTTTTGTGCGTAAGTATTTGTGGTTGCCACCAGCAAAAACATAAACAGTATCCATATTTTTTTCATAGGTATAATTTGGTTCAATTTACAACTTACTTATTATTCACCCTATCTTTGCCCCCTCAACTACAAGTTGTATGCGTTTCAGAATAATATTATCCGTTTTAAGTGTTTTGTTTTTTACTGCCTGCCGCGACAACAGGATTCATGATAAGCCTGAATGGGGCAAACATTTCGAAGCACAAGGCATCAAAAATGGCTGTTTCATTGTACGCGAACACAATCATGAGGCAGTATATTTCTACAACAAAGAGCGCTGCCTGCAACGTTTCACACCTGCATCTACGTTCAAGATATTCAACTCGCTGGTAGCACTGGAAACTGCCGTGGCCCCTGACGAAGCACTGGTAATAAAATGGGATAGCATAGCGCGAGAAGTGCCTGAATGGAACAAAGACCTGAACATGCGCGAGGCGTTTAAAGTAAGTGCCGTACCATACTATCAGGAAATAGCTCGCCGCATAGGCCCTGATCTGATGCAACACTATCTGGATACTAGCAATTATGGTAATAAGAACATGAAAGGTGGTATAGACCAGTTTTGGCTGAACGATTCGCTGCAAATATCTGCAGACGAGCAGGTAGGCTTTCTGAAGCGCATGTATTTTGCAGAGTTGCCATTTGCAGAGCGCACACAGCGCATTGTAAAAAGCCTGATGCTGCAGGAAGAAACACCTGCCTATAAACTATACTACAAAACTGGTTGGGGCAGCAATGCAAAGAACGATGTAATGTGGGTAGTCGGCTTTGCAGAGAAAATAGAGCATGTGAAAGAGCACGAGAAGTCTATGAACAAGAGCAACGTGCGCATGTACCCGTACTTCTTTGCAATGAACTTTGATGTCGCTAAAAATGATACAACAAAAGATTGGAAAGCAATACGTATTGACATTACAAAAGCAGTATTGAAAGAGTTAGGTGCTATAAAATAATCACTACCATACGTCAAAAGAAAGCCCCGCATATTGTTATGCGGGGCTTTCTAATAAATACTATTATCAGGCTATTTAGTAGCTGTATACAGTGTTGTAATTCCAAAAGTCAGCGGACGTGCTTTGGCTTCTTTAAAACCGCAACGTTGCAGTGTTTCACAGAAGACTTTCCCTTCAGGGAATGCCATTACACTCTCAGGCAGGTAGGTATATGCACGGCTGTGTTTAGATACCAACTTGCCAAGTGTAGGCAGTATATACTTGAAGTAAAACTTATACAGTTGCTTTACAGGAAACTGCTTGGGGTGAGAAAACTCCAGTATAGCCAACTTGCCGCCTGCACGCATCACACGGTTCATCTCCTTCAGCCCTGCTTCCAGGTGCTCGAAATTGCGCACACCGTATGCACATGTTACCGCATCAAAACTATTGTCGGCAAATGGCATAGACTCACTATCGCCGTTTTGCAGCGTTATCATCTTTGCCAGATTATTATCGACAATTTTTTTGCGCCCTACTTCCAGCATCTGATCGGCAATATCTACCCCAATTATTTTTTCAGGCTGCAGTTGGGAGGCCGCAATGGCTAGGTCTGCCGTACCTGTAGCCACGTCCAGTATAGTTTTGGGGTTCACCTTGCTCACTTCAGCAATGGCTTTTTTTCGCCAGCCCTTATCTATACCAAGCGATAAAAAATGGTTCAGAAAGTCATATTTACCCGCTATGTTATTAAACATATCGGCAACCTGCGCTTTCTTGCTTAAATTTGAACCCGCATCAGGCACCACCTTGGCCGCTGGGTTATTATTATTATCCGCTTGCATCGGGTGCAAAAGTACGGTATGCTATACTAATGGAAATACGTTCTGCAAAATATTTGATAAGCAGCCCCAAAGTTGAGGACTGTCCTAAGCCAGATAGACCGGAGTATGCCTTCATTGGCCGCTCAAACGTCGGTAAGTCTTCGCTTATTAACATGATTACCAACCAGACAAAGCTGGCAAAAACATCTGCCAGCCCAGGCAAAACCCAGCTTATCAACCATTTTATCATCAACGATTCATGGTATTTGGTCGATTTGCCGGGCTATGGCTATGCCAAAGTATCCCAATCGCAACGAGCTTCGTGGGAGAAAATGATTAGCAATTACCTGCAAAAAAGGGAAAATCTTGTAACAGTTTTTGTGCTGATAGACAGCCGACACAAACCTCAGGAGCTTGACCTTGCTTTTTTGCGCAAGCTGGGCGAATGGGGTATTCCTTTCAACATGGTATTTACCAAAGCAGATAAAAGTACCCAACGCGAGGCTGCGAAGAACGTACGTCATTTTATAGAGACTATGCGTCAGGAATGGGAATTTATACCGCGCAGCTTTGTAACAAGCACTATCAAGTTTCTGGGGCGCAAAGAGATGCTCTCTTATATTGGCGAACTGAATGACCAGTACGAAGAAGAGATGAAAGAACAACAGCAACCATAAAAAACTGCCCCGCCTTGTAAGTGCGGAGCAGTAAGTCATGAAACGATATTTATTTTAGCATTACATCCATTTTGCTGCAAAGCGGTTGAATTCGTGGCGCAACTCATTCACCAGTTTTTCTTGTGTGAAATAGTTATCGCGAAGCAGGTTGTGTTTTTCAACCAGTTTAGTATCTATATACCCCGGCGTGTTATCATTCAGTTGTGCTGCAATTGTTTCCAGATTGGTGTTGATATCATGCCTTAATGTATCGATGTTCGTTGTTTGCAGCGTTACCTGATTTTCGTAGTGGTTCATCATGTTTGCTGCTTCGCTTCCTGTGTTCTTACCTGCCACTTCCGTAAGCCTGTTTTTCAGAATCTGTAATTCATCTTTATAAAAGCTCAGTCCGCGCAGCCAATCGTTATGCTCGTTAGTCAGGTGCTTGATGCTGGTTTGTGTGGTTGCCATAATGTGATTGTTTTATATAGCAAACCTATCTAATGTTGTAAGCCCGAAATATGACAGCTATCACCTAAAACAATGATTGCAGACATGTTTCAGCAAACTTTCCCCAACCCACGCACAGCATAACACTGTCTATATCAATACCTAATATCCCGAGTATGATACCGAAACTCATTTTGACCGCATTTACATTTTGTGCTGCATTATTATTTATGCTCCCTGAACAAAAAGCCAACTGGCATTTAATATCAAAAACACAAAGCCGGGAAGCCGTGGCAAATGAAATTGTACATTATGTGAACGAAATAAGCCACAGCAAAAAAGTAATATTACTGGCACCTGAAGAACAGTGTTTATTAAAAAATAACATCAAGAATTTCCCGGATGACAATGCACTATCTCATTTAGGTATACAGGTAGTACACCCTGATGATGACAGCATGCAATACTGCACACATGGCATATGGATTATTAACGAAAAAATATTGATAGGCCACATACAGAAAAAGTACATGAGAGATTCTTTAGTAAAAGAATATGTGGCTTTAAATAAGGCAGATTAAGACAAACCTGCTACCAGTGAATATAGCCCTACAGCTAATAATAACAGTAATACGATAGTTTTAAACCACTGTTGCGATATACGTTGCAATACCTGCTTGCCTATCCATGAGCCTACAAAACCTATAACCAGCAACCCAACCATATACTTGGCGTGCTCTGCATGCATATAGCCGTTGAAGAAATAAACAACCGTACGTGAAAAATCTACTGCAAAATCTATAGCTGCCGATGTAGCCACGAAAACTGATTTCTCAATGTTAAAGGCAACCATTGTAAGCCCACGCACTGCACCACCTGTACCTAACACACCTGCCAGAAAACCCGACATAGTGCCCCCTGCTATTGCATTCCTGTTGGTGGCCCTGATAACGAAGTTTTTGAACAGCAGAAAGAAAAGACTTGTTACGATTATAAATATCGCGAATGAAAGTTTAAGTACAGTTTCATCTATGTACTTACTAAGTATACCACCTATTATTACAAACACCACAGCAGGTATACCTATATAGGCAAGCAACCTTTTGTCAAGCCCATCTTTAAACAACAGCAGCTTTGAGATATTGCTGGATAGGTGGAACACTGCCGTTACCCCAAGTACAGATTTAAAATCGATAAAAATATTAGCGAATGGTACAAAGAATACAGAAGAGCCAAAACCTCCTACTGTTCCCAGTACTTCTGCCAAAAGCGATAGTAGCAGGAACAATAAAAAAGAGAAGTCCATCTATATAGTTGAGATTATTGTTTAGTATATGGCAGCATTTCTTCCAGATACTTGCGCTCGTTGCTCAGGCGCGGCACTTTGTGCTGTCCGCCAAGCTTGCCCTTATCTTTCAGCCATTGTTTGAAGCCATCCTTCGGCATTACATGCACTATAGGCATACGCAATGCGATGTCTTTATGACGCTTAGCTTCGTAGTCACTGTTTACTTTTTGCAATGCTTTGTCCATTGCTTCTGTAAATACATTCAGCGGACAAGGAAGGTTGTCAAATTCTATTATCCATTCATGCGCACCATTGCTGTCTCCCGTCATATACACAGGAGCTGCAGAATAGTCGTTTACTACAGCACCTGTTATCTTGCAGGCCTCGGCTATAGCATGGTCGCTGTTATCTACAATCACTTCTTCACCAAAAGCATTGATAAAATGCTTCAACCTTCCACTCACTTTTATCCTGAATGGATTGCGTGATGTAAACTGTATAGTATCGCCCACCAGATAGCGCCACAAACCACAATTGGTATTCAGCACCAATGCATAGTTTTTATTCAGCTCTACTTCTTTCAGGCTTAGTGTTTGCGGATTTTCCTTGCCGTATTCTTCCATCGGCATAAACTCGTAGTAGATACCGTGATTCAAAAACAGCAGCATACCGTCTGCTTCGCTATGGTCTTGTGCTGCAAAGAAACCTTCGGATGCATTGTACGTTTCGTAGTAATGCATAGAAGGAGATGGAATGAATTTCTGGAACTGCTCTCTGTAAGGTTTGAAGCTTACACCACCATGTATGTACAGCTCCAGATTGGGCCATACCTCATGCAAGTTGCTTGCTCCCGATATTTCAAGTATTCGTTTGATGAGCACTATCGTCCATGTAGGCACACCTGCTATGTAGGTAACGTTTTCCTGTATAGTGGTATGCGCCATCATTTCTATCTTCTGCTCCCACTCGTCCATCAATGCGATAGACAAATCGGGCGTACGGATAGTTTGTGCATAGTATGGCATGTTTTGCAGCATTACTGCAGACAGATCGCCAAAGAAAGAATCAGCATTCAGTTGGTTTATCTGGTGGCTGCCACCAATCGTCAGGCATTTGCCCGACATCATCTTTGAATCAGGGAATTGTTTCAGGTACAGCGTCAGTACATCCTTTCCACCTTTATAGTGGTTTTCGTCCAGCGATTCTTTGCTGATTGGTATAAACTTGCTCTTATCGCTGGTAGTACCGCTCGATTTGGCAAACCAGTTGATAGGCGAAGGCCAGAGTATATTCTGTTCCCCCTCCAGTATGCGCTGGATGTAGGGCTTTAGCGTATCGTAATCATTAATAGGCACAGCCTTTTTGTAGTCGGCACTGCTGTTTATTTTATCAAACCCGTACTTTTTGCCATACTCCGTAAACTGCGCAGAGCCTATCAGGTTGTTAAACACCTGCTGTTGCGTGTCTACCGGATTGTGCATGAAGTTGTCTATTGCGCTGAGGCGCAACTTCATATATCCTTTTATAGCCGGGCTAATGATGCTCATCTTTCAAATCCTAAAATAAAAATATAATTCCGTTTTCCGAAGCTTTTGGCACTTGTGTGCCCTCAAAATCCTATCAGATCTGCTGTGTGTAATCCTTGCGTTTCAGCTCAAAATGCTGACCTAGATACACTTTACGCACTTGTTCATCGGCGGCTAACTCTTCTGCCACACCTGCTTTCAGTATTTTACCTTCAAAAAGCAGGTATGCACGGTCTGTGATAGAAAGTGTCTCCTGTACGTTATGGTCTGTAATCAGGATACCGATGTTTTTAAATTTAAGGCGGGCTACTATGGTTTGAATATCCTCTACAGCTATCGGGTCGATGCCTGCAAATGGTTCGTCAAGTAATATAAACTTAGGATCTACTGCCAGTGCGCGGGCTATCTCTGTACGCCTACGCTCACCACCACTCAATACATCACCAGGGCTTTTGCGTACATGCGTCAGGCGAAACTCTTCCAATAATGATTCCAGCTTTTTCTGCTGTTCCCCTTTCGTCAGCTTCGTCATTTCAAGTACGGCACTGATATTGTCTTCCACACTCAGTTTGCGGAATACCGATGCTTCCTGCGGCAGGTAACCGATACCCATCTGGGCACGCTTATACATTGGCAGGTCTGTAATATTCAGGTCATTCAGGTACACTTCCCCTTCATCGGGCTTTACTAGGCCTACCACCATGTAAAACGATGTTGTTTTACCGGCACCGTTTGGCCCCAGCAAACCCACTATTTCTCCCTGGTTTACCTCGAAAGACACATTATTCACGACCGTACGGCTACGATAGCGTTTTATCAGTCCTTTTGTGGTAATCTGTAACCTGTTTGTACTCAAAACCTGTTCTTTGTTGCAAAAATAGCATTCTGCCCTGTATTATTGGCCAAATGCCTTTTTATAGTAATGTATGAAAACGCTTCTTTCAGGTCTTTAAGTATAAACTATAGCATAAAATAGTAGAAGGTTAACTATTTTTGCCCGTCATGAAAGTTACAGAACACTTATCTACGGCAGGCAGCCCCATTATATCGTTGGAGATACTGCCACCGACCAAAGGACGCGGCATAGATTCTATCTTCGATCATCTGGATCCGTTGATGGAGTTCAAACCTGCATTCGTAAATGTTACTTACCACCGTGCAGAGCAGGTTTTGAAGAAAAGGCCTGACGGAAACTTTGAACAAATTGAAATACGTAAGCGCCCGGGCACAGTAAGTATTTGTGCGGCGTTAATGAACCGCTATAAAATTGAGGCTATCCCCCACCTGATATGTGGTGGCTTTACTAAAGAAGAAACTGAAAACGCGCTGATAGACCTCAACTTCCTCGGCGTAAAAAATGTACTGGCACTGCGCGGCGATGCGGCGGCTAATGAGAAATTTTTCATTGCCAACCCCAAAGGCCACCGCTTTGCCGAAGAACTGGTAAAACAGGTTGCAGACCTGAATAGCGGTAAGTATCTGGAAGAAGATATTATAGATGGTTATAAAACAGACTTCTGCATAGGTGTTGCCGGCTATCCTGAAAAACACTTTGAATCGCCCAACCCTGATACAGACCTCTACTACCTGAAACGCAAAGTAGATTTGGGTGCAGACTACATCACAACACAGATGTTCTTTAACAACGCACACTACTACAATTTTGTAAATCGTTGCAGAGAGGCGGGTATTAATGTGCCAATCGTACCAGGGCTGAAACCATTGACTACCAAGAAGCAGCTAACAACGATACCAAGCTTCTTTAATGTAGAAGTACCTGTAGATCTGGTAAAAGAAATCATGAAATCTACCTCTGCTGAGGCGGGCGATAAGATTGGTGAAGAATGGCTGTATGCACAATGCAAAGACCTGCTGGCAAACAATATTCCGATTTTGCACTTCTACACATTGGGCAAACCAATGGTTGTTTATAATGTATTGAAAAGGCTGTTTTAATCAACAGCCTTATTTTTTTAAACATAGATACTACTATGACAGCGAAAAAGAAAACGTGGACAGAAAAGATGAATCCTGACATGGAGCCTAAGGTAAAAAAAGTAGAAAACGATTTTGCCGACATCCCAGCAGGGGCTACCATGCTGATAGCCACACCAAATATTGTAGCAGACTATATACGCCACATACCAAAAGGCACAGCTGCAACATTGCAACAGATGCGCAATGACCTTGCTGCAGAATATAATGCTGAGTTTATGTGCCCAGTAACTGCTGGTATATTCCTACGCATAGTAGCTGAAAGTGCTTATGAAGAATACCTACAGGGCAAGCCTGTCAATAAGATTATCCCATTCTGGAGGATGATAGACAAAAAGAGCCCTGCTATCAAAAAACTAAGCTTTGGTGCCGATTTTGTAATAGAACAACGTACCAAAGAAAAAATACCTGCATAATAAAGCCCCGATATACGGGGCTTTATTAATTAATTCAAATCGGGTTGTGGTGTGTAGCGCAAATAAGGCTTTACAATCTTCAACCCCTTCGGGAATTTCTTTTCCGCATCTTCTGTAGATACCGCAGGCACTACAATCACATCCTCGCCATGCTTCCAGTCTGCAGGTGTTGCCACGCTGTAATTGGCTGTCAGTTGCAGCGAATCTATCACGCGCAGCACTTCTATAAAGTTGCGCCCGGTAGATGCGGGATATGTGATAATCAGCTTTACTGTTTTATCAGGCCCTATTATGAATAAAGACCTGACCGTAAATGTTGCAGAGGCATTCGGGTGAATCATATCATATAACGTAGCCACGTTGCGGTCTTCGTCTGCTATTATCGGGAAGTTGACTGTTGTATGCTGCGTTTCGTTGATGTCTTTAACCCAGCCATTGTGCTTATCCAGCGGGTCTACACTTACTGCTATTACCTTTACATTGCGTTTTGCAAACTCATCTGCCAATTGTGCTGTTTTGCCCAGCTCTGTGGTACAGACAGGTGTATAGTCTGCAGGGTGAGAAAACAGGACTCCCCAGCTATCGCCCAGGTAATCGTAAAAATTAATTTCACCAATGGTGGTTTGTGCTGTAAAATCAGGGGCTTTATCGCCCAGTCTTAAACTCATAGACATTTGTTTTTAAGGTGAATAACAAATCTACCCAACCTGTATAAATGAGATGTTAATGTTTTTATTATACATGTATTTATTAAGGGTTGCGTAAGTCAATACATACTGTATCTTCGCACTAAAGCGTTATCTTTAGCAAACAATACATGCGTTTACGCACATTCATACTTATTCTTGTTTTAGCTATATCTGCTATTCCCGCAGATGCGCAGCGTGTTATACAAAACATGCCTGAGCACGATGATAAGGCATATTATTTCGGTATCACATTCGGCCTCAACTTCAGTACGTTCCGTTTCAGATACAGCAATTCGTTTACAGAAACAGATACTTTCAAAAAGATTGAAAGTCGTTTTGGCCCGGGCTTCAACCTTGGCCTGATGGGCAATCTGCGTCTCAGCAGGTTTGTAGATCTGCGCTTTGTACCATCTCTTTCTTTTGCAGAAAAACCGATGTCGCTGATAGCACGTGGCAGTAAAGGCGATGACACAACTATCAATCGCTCTGTAGAATCTATCTACATGCACATGCCACTGCAACTGAAATTCAAAAGCGAACGTATCAACAACTTCCGTTTCTATGCCATTGGTGGTGGTAAGTTTGATATAGACCTTGCAGCCAATGCACGCTCTCGCCGCAGCGACGAATTCATTAAAGTAAAACCTTTTGATCTGGGTTATGAAATAGGCGTAGGCTTCGAGTTCTACTATCCTAACTTCATCTTCTCTCCCGAAATAAAGCTGAGCCAGGGCTTGATGAATGCCAAGTTTGACGATAAGAAGATACCACTTGGTAATGCCATCGATCAGATTAACACACGTACCATCGTTATATCTATACACATAGAGGGTTAATTTTAGTTTTCCTTTTTGTGTAAATGCTTTTCCCTTTTTAGCAAATGACTCTTCTGTGACGCAAATAGCTTTGCTGCATAATCAATTCCATTATGAGCAAAAAATTTGTTGCAGTCAACTATATCAATTGCAGTCCTGAATACAGAGAGCGTTTTGAATTTCTTTTCGGTTCTCGTGCCAAAGCCATAGATACCATGCCCGGCTTTATAGAAATGCATGTACTCCGCCCCGAAAAAGAAGGTGACAACTACCTGATAGTTAGCTATTGGGAAACAGAAGATGCGTTCAAATCATGGACACGCTCCGAAGCATTTATGGAAGGGCACAAACGTGGCTTTGAAGACCTTGCAAAAGCTAAAGCAGAAGGCAAGCCTGCACCCATGAGCAGCGATTTTAAAACATACGAAATCATAGCTAACTAATGGACACGGTGATGAAAGAAAACAAAGCTGCTAAGTGGATAAAGCGTGTAGGTATCTGGGGCTTTATGTTCTTCCTTGTGAAAGGGCTTGTATGGCTTGCACTCGGCTACTTCATTGTTAAATAATATTCTGACACAGCGGTTAATCAAGACAACCATAGGGGCTTCAGGAGCCTCTTTTTTATTGCACACCAATGATGCTTATATTTACCGTCGAATGCAATCAGGCATCAACATACTCAGCATTGTACCATACAGCATACTACCTGCACAAAGCGGTGGTAAACTCACTATCAGAGAGCTGCACCACTACCTTGGCAAAATATGCATAGACAATGTTGCAGGCACTACAGACAATGAAGACAATACCAGGTATAGTTTTCGCCTGCACAAAATACTGTCTGCTTCCAAACTAAGATACCTGCCATACAGCGGCACGGGCAAGCTATACAAACTTGCCAGGCAAAACAATGTACAGTATGTACATACAGAGCACCACTACATGGGCTATACTGCTATGGCTGTTGCAAAAAAGCTAGGTGTACCGTGGTTTATTCGCAGTCATAATATTGAGTCTGAAAGATTCAGAAGCATTGGTAAATCGTGGTGGCCTGTCATGCGTTGGTTCGAGCAATCGATGATGCGTAAGGCGAATGGTATATTCTTCATAACGCAGGAAGATGCAGATTGGGCTGTTAAAAACTACGGCATTGCATCTGCCAAATGCCACGTGATACCACATGGTACGCCGCTAGCTGCAAAGCCTGCATATAACCCCAACGCAAAAGCTGAAATAGCACAAACACTGCATATACCAACAGATGTACCGTGGATGTATTTCTTAGGCGCATTAGATTATCAACCTAACAAAGAAGCACTTACGCATATACTCAACGATATTATTCCGCTACTGAATGCAAAAGGTTTAAAATACCAATTGCTGATTGCAGGTAAGGGGCTGAGTGATGAATTGACTGCACAGATAAATGCAGCAGAGAATATCCACTATCTAGGATTTGTGCCAAATCTTGATACATTCCTGCATGCATGCGATGTGATGCTGAACCCTGTAATGACGGGTGGCGGCATTAAAACCAAAGCAGTGGAAGCACTTGGTTATAATAAAATGGTAGTAAGCAGTGAAGCGGGTGCTGCAGGGCTTATACCTTCTGCATGTGTCAGCAATCTGCAAATAGTAGCAAATTATAATTGGGATGCATTTGCTAACGCTGTAATCAATGCAACTACCTCACAGCCATCTATACCAGATAGCTTCTACGATACGTATAATTGGGATAAAATTGCGGCTAAAGTATTAGCCATTATGCAAAGTACTAAGGCATAGTACCGTTGAAAGCGTACTGCACCAGATTAGCCCCCATCTGCAATGCATCAATATGTTTTTGCTGATTATCTCTATGTACTTCAGGGTCTTCCCATCCATCACCAAGGTCTGTTTCAGAACTATAGTAGCATACCAATCGGCCTTTATATATCAGTCCGTAACCTTTTGGTGGCTTCTTATCATGCTCGTGTATTTTAGGCAGTCCGTTGTTGAAGTTGAATGCGTTGTGATATATAGGATGAGAGAACGGCACCTCTACAAGACTCAATTCAGGAAATACCTGCTTCAATGCGGGGCGCACATATTGGTCAAGACCGTAGTTATCATCTATATGCAGAAAACCACCCGCCTCCAGATACTTACGCAAGTTTTGTGCTTCAGCATCTGTCAACACCCAACGCCCATGGCCTGTCATGTGTACAAAAGGATAATTGAATAAATCCGGACTGCCAACTTCTACCTGCGCCTCTTGCAATGCCAGTTTTGTATGCAATTGCTGATTGCAATAAGCAGCAAGGTTTTTCAGCGATGTAGGGTTGGCATACCAGTCGCCACCGCCGCCATATACAAGCAGTGCCAGCTTCATCTGCTGTGCATTTGCAACAGCAGCTATCAAAAAAAATATGCCTGTCAGTATCGCTTTAGTTCCCCTCATTGTTGATAGTATTAAAATATGCACACACATTCATAGCAGCAGTTTCGGTGCGCAGGCGCTGACTAGCCATTGTTACACCTACATAGCCATTATCTGCACACAGCTTTACTTCTTCTGCGGTAAAATCGCCTTCAGGCCCTATCAGCACAATTGTTTCTTTAGCAGCTAGCATTGCCTTTGTTAGCTGCAGGCGCGGTACTTCGTCTATGCAATGTCCAACCAGTTTTTGTGGTACGTCTTTGTATTGGTTTAGTACATCTGCAAATTTTGTAGGCGCTGCCAGCACAGGCAAGTAGTATTGTTGCGATTGCATCATGGCCGATATAAGAATACCCGTCCACCTTTCTGCACGCACACGTTCTTTTTCAGAACGTGCAGCCATCAGTGGTATGATGCTGCAAACGCCAAGCTCTGTAGCTTTTTCAAGCAGCCATTCGTTTCTCGATGTGTTTTTGGTAAATGCTACTGCCAGGTGCAGTTTATGTTTTGCAGGCTCATGGTGTGTTACGTTGGTGAGTGTAACAGCGCATCGCTTTTTGGCAGCATCTGTAATAACAGCATCCGCTACATCACCATTGCCGTTTGTAACGCGCAATGCCTCGCCTACCTGCATGCGCAACACCTGCACAATGTGCTTTGCGGTGTCCTCATCCAATTGCAGCATAGCATTTGCACTCAGTGGCTGATTATGATAAAATAGCGGTAATGATGCCATGCAGGCAAATTAATCAAAAATCACTGCTTCATCGCAGCACCATCTGCCTGTCTTGTATCATTTTGCGAAGATTTATGAGTCCGTAGCGCATCCTGCCCAGTGCGGTATTGATGCTTACATTGGTCATATCTGCTATTTCTTTAAAGCTAAGGTCGCCATACATGCGCAGCACTATCACTTCCCGTTGTTCTTCAGGCAGTTCTTCTATCAGTTGGCGTATGCTTTGGTTCACCTGTCTTGTTTCTATCCTGTCAGACGCACCTTGTGTATCAGCGCCCAACAGGTCTGATATATCCTTACCATCGGGCAGCAATATCTGTACGTTCTGCTTCACCTTTCGGAAGTGATCCATACACAGGTTATGTGCCACCCTGATGGCCCATGGCAGGAATTTACCCTGTTCAGAATAGCGGCCTTCGCGCATGGTGCGTACCATCTTCAGGAACGCATCCTGAAAGATATCCTCAGCCATATACTTATCCTTCACAAGCATATATATGGAAGTGTATATCTTGTCTTTGTACCTGTAGACAAGGGTTTCCAATGCCTTCTCATCGCCAAGAATGAAGGCGTGCACCAGTTCAGAGTCAGAACATTGTTGGATTAACTGCATAATACTTCTACTAAATTGTTTGAACGTATAGTTCAGGCCATATAGATCGTTTAGTGTAGAAGTTGCCTTATATGCAGATTGCTTTAAAAGTTGTTAACGTAATTTTTTGAATCTTATTGTTCAATCCTTCAAGAAATGTTAAAACAAATATCAGGCCAATTTGCGAATACAATATTTTTCACCTGTTATCGTTCCGTCATTTCTTTACCAGAGGTTCAAATATAGACTAATTTCTGAAAAAAAAGGTTGGGTAGCACAAATTGCCATCTTATTGTATATGAATCTTTTATGACAATTGCCCCCTCTCCAATAAACTGATACAGCCCGCTTAAGACGGGCTGTATCAGTTCTATAATTATGCAATGATTCTTATTCTACAACTACGCGTTGTGTTTTGAAACCTTCTGCTTTCAGCAAGTAAACGCCTTTTGCCAGTGCTGTAGTACTTACACTGTTAGCATTGTTGAAAACTAATACTTTATGGCCTGCCATATCATACATGCTTCCGCTGATTGTCTGGCTGAAGTATAGTGTACCTTGTTGCACAGGGTTAGGATATACATTTATTGTTGGCAATTCTACCTGCTCAATACCTGTTGTTGGTTTGTATGCTTTTACTTCAAACACCGCCAATGTACCACTTATTTCATTAGCAGATATTACGTAGTGCTTACCTTGTTTGTTAGCTTTTGCATGCAGGAAGATGATACCTTCCGGACCATTATCACCAGCAAATGTTGCAGTATCTCTTGTATTGATGTATTGTACAAACACAGGTGCTGCAGGGTTGCTGATGTTGTATACCATTACACCACCTATACGCTCGAGCGCTACGAAAGCATACATGGTATCGTTGATGCTGCCAAGTGCTACGCCTTCAGGCTCAGGACCTTTATTATCGCTCCTGTTCTTTGCAGCATTACCATCGTTGCTTGCGTTGAAGAGCTTACCGTATTTAGGATCCGCAAGTGTTATCTGTTCAAAATCCTGGCCCACGTCTGATACTTTAGCACCCGTAGCTGCATTCCATATGGTGAAGCTGCGGCTACCCAATACATATATCTCGTCATAGTCGCCATCATTATCCGTATCACCCATGTTCTTAACTGCATTCAGGCGACCAAGATTATGGTTAGCCTTCAGCAAATCTGCCTGCGGGAATTTCACAGGGTCTAATATATACGCACCAGAACCTACACGTACTTCTTCTGTATATGCAGTATAATCTCTTGCATCTCCTTCATTCGCTGTTACCAGATAAGTAGTATTGCCGATTGAATAGTTGGCAATTGCATCCGGTTGGTGCATACCCTTTACAGGCCAGTTAGCTATCAATACATCGCCGTTATTATCGCTGGCATCCAGCGCATATCCTGTTTGGCTATGGTCTGTAGTGTTCAAAGGCATTAATCTTGTGAATGTTTTGTTTGCAATATCCAATACTGCTACGGCATTGTTTTCCTGCAGTGTTATCCAGGCAGTATCGCTGTTTTTTGATACAGTAATGTATTCAGGTTCAAAATCTTTTGCTGCAGTTGCACCCGGACCATATATGCGTATACCATTTGATCTTAATGCAGCTTCTGTACCATTATAAGCTGTAAACCCTACCGTAGTGGCAACAGCATTTGTTACACCATTACTTATGTCTACTACAGTTACAGAACCTTCCGGATCTACTGTATAAGTAGGATTAGGCTCTCCTTCATTCGCAGTCAGTATATATTTACCATCTGGCGTAAATGTTATCATATCGGGTAATGCACCTGTTTTTACTTGTTTCAGGAATGTACCTGATGCATCAAGAAATACAACCTTGCCGCTATCTGTCTTTACAGTGTCTTCTACTGCTATAGCAACTATGCCATTGCGTACCGCAACAGAATTGATACCCCCGCCATAAGCAGTCATGTTTACAACCTTATACTCTGAAAGAGCTGCCGGGTTAGTAAAATCAAGTATATGCATTTTGTTTTTCAGCGAGTTCACCACAAACAATCTATTCGATGCGCTATCATAGCTAACTATTTCAGCAGATGAACCTTGTAAGCCAACTGCATAGCTGCCTAAGTGTTGCAACTCAATATTCTTTTTACCAACAGGTGCTGTGTAGTCGTTATCTTTAATATATACTGTTGTCTTTTTGTTAGTGCCAAGTGTTGCATTAACAGGTGTGTTCAATTCTATACCTAAATATTCAGACACTTCTTTCAATGCATCGTTCTTTATTTTGATGCTGATGTATTGTGTATCTGCAGATGTAGATGTGAAAGTAACAGATGTTGTCAGCAACTGCATATCGCCAGTATCAACCGTGCTGAAAGCATTTAGGAAAGAAACGTTTACGCTAGTGGCATTGCTGTTTTTATTTGTACGCACCACACCAATTTTCAGAGTGTCTGATGCTTCGTCTGTTATGTATAGGTTTTTTTGCAGCTGCACAGTAGCAGGCAATGTAGTAGCACCTGCTACAACCTGAAACGCATCATAACCTATCCAGTCGTCATTGCCATTCAGGCGTGTGCGTATCCTCAACCTTACATAGTTGCTACCGGCAGGTATTGACAATGCAACAGAGTCCCATACTTTATTAGCTGATGGTAGATTAACATAATTGGCTGCTGTCCAAGTGCTGCCATTATCATACTCTACTATGTAGCCTGTAGAATCGCCTGTTCCACCTACTATATGTGTGAAGTATTTAAACTTCAGCGTGTATGCAGTGAGTGGATTCAGTGCTACTGGTGCAAAGTCGAGGTAGTGAAAATAAGGTGCGGGCAAAGACGCTGTCGCCGGATTCTCAAGGTCATTAATAGCCCAGAAACGTGTACCCTGAGCTGCAGCCAGTATTGGTACATTACCACTATTGGTATTGCCAAGCGCAAAAGTATCTGTCCACACATCATTCAATGAAGGAAAATTATACGCCGCAGGTGTTGGCGTAAAACTCCATGTATTTGTCTGCGCCGCATCAAAACCCTGATGCGCTATTACCTGTGCTTTTGCTTGTACCAAAGCCAGTAAAGCACCAACAACGAGTAACAATTTCTTCATACTATTTTCATTTTGCTGCAAAGAAATAGGTTGCACCACTATGAAAAATCGTCGCATCAAAAACTTCACACAGACTTAGCCTGCAGGCAATGATTTGTTTACAAGGGCGTAACAATTTGTTTATACAAAACAAAAGCAGCTTCCTGATAAGAAAGCTGCTTAAGAAAACCAAACCAATATATAAAACACTACTACCTGTATCGAGCATTATGCTTTGCTCTGTATATAGAACGGTTGGCATGATGCTGTTCACGCTGTATCAGCTGCCTTTCGCGCGGGCTGATGTGGCCATCTACCATTGCTACGCGTTTTGTGTGTTGTATGTGGCGTTGCTGTGCATGCAGGCGCATGGCTTCGTGCCTTGTTACTTCGCCTGTGCGTACTCCCTGATGAATACGTGCCTTCTGCTGATGCTGACGTTTATTGATATTATATGCATGAGGATGAGCCTCAGTTACCATTGCGGTAAACATAGCACTAATCAGTACGGCTGCAAAAACTATCCTTTTCATAATTCTTTGTTTTTAATTGTTAGAACTATTAGATAGACTGGCTATTGAAAACAATGTTTAATCTGCAAATGTTAAATAAAACAGAAAGCTCCCCCTGGAAAGGGGGAGCTGTTACGCAATATGAAATATAACAAAAGAGACTAAGTATTAGTCAGGCTTTTTGCCATCAAGGAATGTGTTGATGGTTTGGATACTTGCCTGAGAACCATTTTGCTGGTCGTTTACACCTACGCTATACCCGCTGTAGAAGGTGTCTGAAGATGCTACGCCATTATCTATCTGCATGTTGCGACGAACGTATGCAGGTACATTCTCTACATCGTCTGCGCTTTCATTTGTTTTGATGTTGAAGCTCATGCGGCGCAGGCGCTCTGCTCTTTCTTCAAGCGCACGCTTCTGTTCTTCAAAACGTCGCTTTTCTTCTATTTCGTCAGCAGTCAGCACGCGTTCACCTACTTTCATTACAGGTGTTTCCTGTACGGGTGTTGGTGCTGGCGCAGGAGTTTCATTTTTGATTACCAGTTGTATGCTTTCTTCAGCAGGCTTAGCAGGCTCTTCTATTTTGCTAACCGGTGTTTGCGGCACTTCAGGTGCTGCGGCTACCGGTGCAGGAGCAGGTGTTGCCTCCAGCGAGAAGATTTCTTTCTGTTCAGGTGCAGCTGTTGGGAAAGCAGGCTTTACATCTATTACTACATGCTTAGGAGTCTGCATTTCTACCAGTGTTGGTGCCATGGCATCTACCTGTGGTGCAGGTGTTGGCGCAGCAACAACGGGAGCAGGTGTAGCAGGTGCTGACACGCTCGCATTAGCATCGCCCAGTTGCACAACTATTTTCTCAGGTTGATTGCTTTTTTCTGGAATCTCAATGTTCAATTCATTGTGGTTGAAACCTGTAGCAATGATTGTAACCGCTATTTTATCACCCAGATTAGGATCGTGGCCCATACCAAGGATAACATCGCAATTATCACCGGCTTGCTGTTGTACATAAGCCTGTATTGCTTCTGCTTCGTCCATTGTATGCTCGTGCTCTCCTGCGCTTGATGTGATGTTCAGCAGTATCCATTTAGCACCACGGATATCGCTGTCATTCAGCAACGGAGAGTTCAGTGCTTGTTCTACAGCATGCAGTGCGCGGTTTTCACCACCTACCTGTGCAGCACCAAGTATTGCAACACCACCGTTTTTCATTACAGTGCAAACGTCTGCAAAGTCAACGTTTATCTGCCCTGTAGATGTGATAACGTCTGTTATACATTTTGCGGCAGTTGCCAACACATCATCCGCTTTTGCAAATGCCTGTGTGAATGGCAGGTTGCCACATTGCTGGCGCAGTTTGTCGTTAGATATTATCAGGATAGTATCTACATGCTCGCGCATGCGGTCTATACCTTCCTGTGCTTGTTTCAGGCGTTTACGGCCTTCGTAAGTAAACGGAGTGGTAACTATACCAACCGTCAGGATGCCCAGGTCGCGGCATATTTTAGCCACTACAGGCGCACCACCTGTACCTGTACCACCACCCATACCGGCAGTAATGAATGCCATACGGGTATTTACTTTCAATATTTTAGAGATATCCTCAATGCTTTCTTCGCTTGCCTGCTTTCCGATTTCGGGATTAGCACCGGCACCCAGACCTTGTGTAAGATGCGGCCCCAGCTGAATCTTATTAGCTACAGGGCTCAATGCCAGTGCCTGAGAGTCAGTGTTGCAGATTACAAAATCAACGCCTTCAATACCAAGGCTGTGCATGTAGTTAACAGCATTGCTGCCACCACCGCCTACACCTATCACTTTCAGAATAGATGATTGATTTTTGGGGATTTCGAAATGTATCATACGATTTTGCTTTTTGTTGGGTTAGTAATTCCTTTGTTATTTATATGTGGTTGTGAATTTGTTTCGGGGTTATTCCATTTCCTGATCATCTACTTCTTCAAACAGTTTCATGAATTTGCCTTTAAAGCCGTCGAAGAGTTTTTTGAAGTTCTCACTGCGCTTCACATTCTTCCTTTGCTTTGTTTCGGCATCTTCGCCTTCTTCTGTTTCTACTGTATCTTCTACTACTTTCAGATTTTCAGCAATCGCTTTCGCCTCTTCTGCACTGATGTGCATGATGTTGCCACCCTCGCCAACAAAACGCAGTCGGCCGTTTTCGTAGTCGTGATACCCACGCAGTATCAGTCCTATACACGTAGAGTACATCGGGTTCATCATTGTTTCAGTATCGTTGCCAGAAAGGTGTTCGTTAGGGTAGCCGATGCGTGCACCCAAACCGGTTACATATTCTGTCAGTTGAATGATGTGCTTCAGTTGCGCACCACCACCTGTCAGTATTATGCCACCATACAGTTTTTTATCCAGTCCTATTTGTTTCAGGTGATACACAACATAGTCAAGTATCTCCTGCATACGCGCCTGAATGATGTTTGCCAGATTCTTTACAGAAATTTCTTTTGGCGGCAATCCACGCAAGCCCGGTATGGTAATGTATGCGTTGGCATTCGCTTCATCTGCCAGTGCAGTACCAAACTGCACTTTCATCTGCTCTGCCTGTGCACGCAATACGCCCAGTCCGTTGCGTATATCATTAGTGATGTTTACACCTGCATATGGTATTACGGCAGTATGCTTCAGCACACCATCATAAAACACAGCCATATCTGTAGTACCACCACCAATGTCTACAATTGCTACACCTGCTTCCAGGTCTTCATCGTTCATTACGGCTGCTGCAGAAGCCAGTGGCTGCAATACAAGATCTCTTGTATTCAGGTTTGCTTTGTCTACACAACGTTTGATGTTGCGTATTGCATTACGGTCACCCGTAACGATGTGGAAGTTCGCACCGATTTTTACACCGCTCATACCCACGGGGTCTATCACATTCGGTGTGCTGTCTACCATAAACTCCTGTGGCACGATGTCGATAATCTGGTCGCCCGCCGGTATATATGTTTTATACTGATCGCGAATCAGCAAATCAATGTCTTCTTTATTAATCTCTTCTTCTATGCGTGTACGAACACGGTCGCCGCGTGTTTGCAGGCTCTTGATGTGCTGGCCTGCAATACCCACATACACCTCTTTGATTTCGAGATTCGGGTTTGACAACAGGCATTTTTCAATAGCCTGCTCAATAGAGCGGATACATTGCTCGATGTTCATCACCACACCGTGACTCACACCTTGCGATTCCGACTTACCAAAACCGAGTATTTCAAGTTTTCCATACTCGTTTTTACGGCCCGCTATGGCTACCACTTTCGTAGTACCTATGTCTAGGCCGACAATGATGGGTTGTTCTTTTTTACTCATATTGCGTTGCGTTTATGCTGTTAGTTTTTTTATTGCGTTACTGGTACAGATACTTCGGTTTTTGTTCTTCTTTGTTTTGCTCTTTTGGTTTTTCCGTGGCTTTAGGTTTTGGTTTGTTCTCTGGTTTCTTTTGTTCGGGCTTCTTATCTACTTTCTTTATTGCTTTAGGCTCCGGTTTCTTTATTATCGGTTCCTGCTTCTTAGTTTCCTGTTTCCTCACCTGCGGTTGTGGTGTCGGTCTTGGTTGCTGTACAACTGCCGGCTTAGGCGGTGCTGCCGCTACTACCTGTTGCTGCACAGACTGTGGTACTATCGGCTTTGGTAACGGAGCTATTACTTTATTACTATCGCTACCTATTATACTCTTCACCCAGTTCATATTGCTCAGAGCCTTGTCAGTCGGTGCTTTCCACGGCAGTGCAGGCGATGCTACTACCTGTCCTTTATACCTTGCATCCAGCACCTCGTATTTGTCCCAACCAATACGCGTCATTACCTTTTTGTAGAATGCATACAGGTTTTCAAATTTCTCTTCAAGGTTCGATGTATCGCCAATCAGTATTTTATGATTGCCCAATACAGGTACCAATTCAAATGCTCTGTCGTCGTTCAATATTATCTGCGACACCTGTGCATTCCAGAAGCTATCGCGCTCTACCTGCCTTACCACTTTTATTATCTGCGCTTTCAGCGAATTGCCAAGACTATCATCTTTCAGCACCGGTACATTTGTAACCACTGTTGTGTAGTGTATATACCTTTCGCTAAGCGGCATTGCTTTGTGCGCATTGTCCAGATAATAACTATTACCCGTCTGATCAAAAATTCTTGCAACAGGCACACGCTGTGTCAGGTTTACGTGCACTACTTTTTCATTATCAACAAACACCTGTGCATCTGCCACCCACGGATTGGTTGCCACTATCTTCTCCATCTTGCCTATATCCAACCTACCCAGCGATATTTTCTTTACATCTATATCCTTATCGTTCAGCAGTTTTGTTTTCACATCTGCTTTGTCTACAAAACCAAACTGTTCATTCTTTATGTTGATGCTAAAGTCCTTGATATGCTTCGCATCCTGTTTGCGTGCTGCGCTGGTCATCGCTGCAATACATGCACCTGTTACCAACACGGTAACCAGTGTTTGCATTATTTTACGAACCGATATTTTGCGCTTCTCGCTCATTATTTATTTTCCAGTATCTCTTTAATCGGGTTCACCAGTTTATCTATATCGCCCGCGCCTGCTGTTATAAACAGATCAAGCGGTGCAGCTTTTACGTAGTCAATCAAACCTTCCTTGCTAAGGATAGTATGATTCGGATTGCCCATCTTGTCTGCTATCATCTGCGATGCAACACCTTCAATAGGCAATTCGCGGGCAGGATATATATCCAGCAGTATCACCTCATCCGCCATACTCAGGCTCTCTGCAAAACCATCTGCAAAGTCTCGTGTGCGGCTGAACAGGTGTGGCTGAAACGCTACCACACATTTACGCCCCGCAAACAAACGTTTCGCACTTTTTATCAGTGCAGCCAGTTCTTCAGGGTGATGCGCATAGTCATCTATAAACACTACTTTATCGTTCTTCACCACATATTCAAACCTGCGTTTGATGCCTTTGAAACCTGCCAGTGCATCTTTCACCAGGCCTGCTTCTATTTCCAGTTCTTGTATTACAGCAATAGCAGCAATTGAGTTTTCTACATTGTGCATACCACCTATCGGCAGGTGTACTCCATTCACTATCCAGCCCTTACCTATTACATCAAAAATGTAACCACCGTCTTTCTGTACAATGTTCGTACCATACACATCAGCCGCATCGTTCTGCAGGCTGTATGTGGTGATGTTTGATGCTGTCAAATCTTTTGCCCTGTGCAGTCCGTGCTTAGCTATCAGCGTACCGCCCGGTTTTATGTTTTTGGTATACTGTATAAATGCAGCCTCCACTTCTTCAGCAGTACCATATATATCCAGATGGTCTGCATCCATAGCAGTCAGCACAGCTATATCAGGAAAGAGCTTCAGGAAGCTCCTGTCATACTCATCTGCTTCTATCACCGCTGTCGCGTTATCGCTGCTCCAGTAGTTGCTGTTGTAGTTTACAGATATACCACCCAGAAAAGCATTACATCCATAACCTGTTTCACGCAGCAAGTAAGCTATCATGGTAGAGATAGTTGTTTTACCATGCGTACCTGCAACTGTTACAGAAAACAATGCTTCTGTTATCCATTGCAATACATCGCTGCGTTTGTACACCGCATAACCATTATCACGATACCAGTTGAGCTCTGCATGGTCTTTAGGTATAGCAGGCGTATAAACTACCAGTTCTGTTTGTTTATCCAGCAGGTTGATGTCGTCTGTATAATGAACACCCATTCCCTCTGCTGCTAATTGTTTAGTCAGCGCAGTTTCTGTACGGTCATAGCCATTCACCACAGTACCCTGGCTGCGGAAGAAGCGTGCAAGCGCACTCATACCGATACCACCGATACCTACGAAATAAACCCGTTTTAATGCTCTTACATTCATTGCGCTATCGCTAATACTTTTTCAGCTATTCTTTTATCTGCATCTTTTATGGCAAGTACCTTCAGGGCTTTTACCATTATCTCCTGCATAGATGCATCCTGCAGCAGCATTTTCAATTTCTTTACCAGTTCTGTTTTCGCATCACTGTCTTTCACCATCATGGCAGCATTGTGTTCTACCAGTGCCATTGCATTGCTTGTCTGATGGTCTTCTGCAGCAAACGGATACGGCACGAATATTACAGGCTTTGCCACGATGCAGAGTTCTGCTATTGCCAACGCACCTGCTCTGGATATCACAACATCAGCCGCTGCATAAGCGTAATCCATCTCACGTATGAAGTCGAAGACTTTTACTTTATCACCAAATGCAGCAGCTCTTTGTTTTGCCTGTTCGTAATAAGGCTTGCCTGTTTGCCACACTATCTGCACATCCTGTTGCAGTATTTCTTCAAGGCTTGCATCTATCGCTTCGTTGATAGATTTTGCACCGAGGCTGCCACCAACTACCAGTATTGTTTTCCTGAAGTTGTTCATGCCAAGCCATGCCTGCCCTTCAGCCCTGTCCAGTGTTGATTGCGATATCTTGCTACGTACTGGATTGCCCGTCAGTATCAACTTATCTGCAGGGAAGAATTTATCCATCTTCTCATAAGCAACACACACTGCTTTTGCTTTCCTGCTCAATATTTTATTGCTCTTACCTGCGTAAGAATTTTGTTCCTGTATCAATGTAGGTATACCCATACCCTGCGCTGCATTCAGTACAGGGAAGCTGGCATAACCACCAACACCCACCACGGCATGCGGCTTAAAATCTTTCAGTATGCTGCGCGCATGCAAAGCACTCTTCAGCATTTTATAAGGCAGCAACAGGTTCTTCAACATATTGCTCCTATTGAAGCCTACGATATCCAACCCTACTATTTTAAAACCTTCCTGTGGTACTTTCTCCATTTCCATCTTGCCTTGCGCACCTACAAAAAGCAGCTCTGTACCCGGTTGCAATTGCTGCAACGCATGGCCTATGGCTACAGCCGGGAATATATGCCCGCCTGTACCACCACCTGCTATTATGATGCGTTTGTTGTTCATCTTACGCTACCGCAGCTTTTGGAGTTTTAACTTTAGTTTCTTCGTTTATTTTTTTCTTTCCTTCGTTTTCATCTACATACCTGCTCACACTCAGTACCACACCTATTGCAATACTGGTGAACCAGATAGACGAACCACCCATACTAATCAGTGGCAATGTCAGACCGGTTACAGGTACCAGATGCACGTTCACCGCCATGTTCAGCATTGCCTGAAACACAAGCGTAATGCTAAGCCCCACTGCAAGGAATGCACCGAATGCATAAGGGCATCGCCTGAATATCTGTATACTCCTCCAGAGGAACAACAGATATAGTATCACTACAAATGCACCTCCTATCAGTCCGTATTCTTCAACTACTATAGAGTAGATGAAATCTGAATAAGGGTGTGGCAGAAAATTGCGTTGCAGGCTCTTGCCCGGCCCACGGCCTGTAAGGCCTCCGTTTGCGATAGCAATCTTTGCCTGCTGCACCTGGAAAACGTCTTCTTTTTTCTTTCCGTCTTTGCCTTCGCTGCTGCCTGCAAAGTCTTTAATGCGTTGCTCCCATGTAGCAGCGCGACCAAAGCCTGTAGCTTTTGAAACAAAGAACAATCCTACTACGCCTATCACACCGGCAACTGCCAGCATCATGATGTGTTTTACCTGCACCCTGCCTATGAAGAACAGTATGCAACATGTAAAACCAAGCATCAACGCGGTAGATAGATTGGCAGGAGCAATAAGCGCACATGTTACCAGAACAGGTATCAGCGCAGGCATAAAGCCTTTCTTCCAATCTTTAATTACATTCTGTTTGATACTCAATATCCTTGCCAGGAACATGAACAAAGCCAGCTTTGCAAGGTCTGATGTCTGGAATGTAAGGTTGATAACGGGGAGCTTTATCCAACGAGAACCCTCATTGAGCGTAGCCCCGAAAAACAATGTATAAATGAGTAACGGCAAACTTAAGAGGTACAACATGATAGCTATACGAGCGAACTTTGTATAGTTTACCAGATGCACACCATATATTATCACCAAACCCAGCGCCAGCACCATGAGGTGTTTCATCAGGAAGTAGCTCGGGTTTTTAGACATACGGAAAGCAAGCGAACCTGTTGAGCTGTACACAGCGAGCAGGCTTATGAAAGATAGTACGATGACTACCCCCCATATTACTTTGTCCCCTTTGGTACGATTCAACAATTTGTTCATTGCCATTGCTTTTCCTCTTTATTAATTACAATTCTTTCACAGCATCTTTAAACTGACGGCCACGGTCTTCGTAGTTCTTAAACAGATCGAAGCTGGCACATGCAGGCGATAACAATACTGCATCACCTTTGTCGGCAAATGCATAAGCTGCTTTTACGGCATCTTTTGCACTCTGTGTATCCGCGATGTTTTCAACCACACCATCAAAAGCATCGTGAATCGGCTTGTTGTCTATACCCATACAAACAATGGCTTTTACTTTTTCCTTAACGAGGTCCATTATCTCGTTATAGTCATTGCCCTTGTCCTGGCCGCCCAGTATCAGTATAGTAGGTTGCTTCATGCTTTCCAGTGCAAACCATACAGAGTTTACATTGGTAGCCTTGCTGTCGTTGATAAAGTCGACACCACGTACGGTGGCAACATATTCAAGACGGTGTTCCAATCCTTCGAACGATGTGAAGCTCTCTCTGATTTTTTCCTTGCGAATACCCGCAATACGAGCCGAAATGCCTGCTGCCATGCTGTTATATTGATTGTGCCTGCCTTTTAGAGAAAGATCATGTATAGACATGTTCATATCCTCACCGTTGTAGTTGATGTTCATGTGTTCGTTTTGAATGGATCCTCCCTCGTTCGGTTGTTGTTGTTCGCTCATCGTAAAATAGATTGTGTGTGAATTAATGGAATGGTTGGCGAGATGATCTGTAATTACTTTATCATCAAGGTTAGTAATGAAAAAATCTTTGTTTGTCTGGTTTTCGGTGATGCGGAATTTAGAACGTATATAGTTGTCGAATTTGTAATCATATCTGTCTAGGTGGTCTGGTGTTATGTTCAGCAGTATCGCTATATCCGGGCGAAACTGATGTATATCATCCAACTGAAAACTGCTTACTTCTATCACATACCATGCAGCAGGCTTTTCTGCTATCTGCCTTGCAAAGCTGTAACCGATATTACCTACCAGTGCAGCATCGTAGCCTGCTTCTTTCAGCAAGTGGTATGTTAGTTTTGTTGTTGTACTCTTACCATTACTACCAGTGATAGCGATTATTTTGCTATCACCTTTGTAGCGGTAACCAAACTCTATCTCGCTGCACACTTCTATACCTGCTTCGCGTATTGACTTTACCACAGGTGCTTTGTCAGGTATGCCCGGGCTCTTCACTACACAATCAGCATTCAGGATTTTATCCATGCTGTGGGTGCCATCTTCGTATGTTATGCCCGCTTCTGTCAATGCTGTTTTGTACTCGTCTTTTACTTTACCACCATCGGTAACAAAAACATCCCAACCTTGCTGTTTACCCAGCAAAGCAGCACCTACACCGCTTTCAGCAGCGCCCAGTATCACCAGTCGTTTTTGTTGTCTGTTACTCACTATCTCATTTTTAATGTTACAATACTCAATACAGCCAGCAGTATGCCTATAATCAGAAACCTTGTTACAATTTTACTTTCGTGGTAGCCTTTCTTCTGATAGTGGTGGTGCAGTGGCGACATCAGGAATATCCTGCGACCCTCGCCATATTTCTTCTTTGTGTGTTTGAAGTATGCCACCTGTATCATTACAGAAAGATTCTCTACCAGGAAGATGCCGCAGATAATTGGTATAAGCAGCTCTTTCCTTACGATGATGGCCAGCGATGCTATGATACCACCCAATGCAAGGCTACCCGTATCGCCCATGAACACCTGCGCAGGATATGCATTGTACCACAGGAAGCCCACACACGCACCTACAAACGCACCAATGAATATGGACAGCTCGCCGAGGTTTGGTATGTGCATGATATTGAGGTAGCCTGCAAATACATAGTTGCCCGATACATAGGCAAACACACCGAGGCATATACCTATAATAGCCGACACACCTGTTGCAAGGCCGTCTATACCATCTGTTATATTAGCACCGTTTGATACTGCCGTGATGATGAAGATGACGAACAGTACATATATAATAGGTGTCGCTGTCTTCACGGCACCTTCACCAAAAACCTTTGCAATGCCTGCGTAGTTAAACTCGTGCGTCTTTACAAAAGGTATCGTAGTTGTTACGCTCTTCACAGTAGCATATTGATGATCTACACCATTCTGATCTTTGCGGGTATAGGTATTGCCAATTTGTTTTTCTGAAGCATTGCATACTACAGGTGCACCTTCTTTTACTTCGCGAGTTACTACTACATGCTGATTGTAATACAGCGTAAGACCTATAATAGCACCAAGCCCTACCTGACCCATTATCTTGAATCTTCCTGCAAGGCCTTCTTTATTCTTTTTGAATACTTTGATATAATCATCCAGAAAACCAACCAAGCCAAGCCACACGGTACTCATTATCATCAATATGATGTACACATTCTCTACACGTGCAAACAACAGTGTAGGTATCAGTATAGCCGCAATGATGATGATACCACCCATAGTAGGCGTACCTTTTTTCTGATTCTCTCCTGCCAGTCCCAGATCGCGCACTGTTTCGCCGATTTGTTTGCGTTGCAGGTAGTTAATCAGGTTTTTGCCCAGCACTGTGGTTATCACCAGCGAAAGTATGATAGCCATAGCTGCACGGAAGGTGATGTAGTAAAACATCCCGGCTCCAAACATGCCAAAGTGCTCGCGCAGATATGTAAACAAATAGTACAGCATCAGCTATCAGTTGGTTAGTCTCTTTTATTTTTCAAGTGTTGCAAACATTTCTTTCAATACTTCCCTGTCGTCAAAAGGATGTTTCACACCTTTTATTTCCTGGTATGTTTCATGTCCTTTTCCTGCCACCAGCACTATGTCTCCCGGCTGCGCCAGTGCTACTGCTGTTTTTATAGCTTCTTTCCTGTCCGTTATTCTTAATGACTTTCTTTTTTGTACGCCTGTCAATCCCGATTCCATTTCGTTCAGTATCGCTTCAGGGTCTTCGCTTCGCGGATTGTCCGATGTCAGTATGGCTCTGTCGCTATGCTCGCATGCTACCTCTGCCATTACAGGGCGCTTTGCACTGTCCCTGTCACCACCGCAGCCAACAACTGTTATCAGTTGTTGTCCTTTGGTACGCAATTGATTTACTGTTGCCAGTACGTTTATCAGTGCATCAGGTGTGTGTGCATAGTCTACTATACCCAGTATGCTGTCTTTGTCAGACATCTGCGTTTCGAACCTGCCCGGCGCACCGTGCAGATTGCTGAGTATAGAAAGCACCTGCATTTTATCTTCGCCCAGCAGCACCGCTATGCCATATACCGCCAGCAGATTGTATGCATTGAATGTGCCTATCATCCTGAAGTGTGCTTCGGTACCATCTACCGTCATCACCAAACCGGTCAGGTTGTTTTCCAGCACTTTTCCTTTGAAGGATACCGGTGCTTTCAGGCTGTATGCATGCTTATCCGCTTTTGTGTTTTGCAGCATTACCATACCACGCTTGTCATCTGCGTTTGTTAGTGCAAATGCAGTTTCAGGCAGGTTATCGAACAGTTGCTTTTTAACACGTATATACTCGTCGAATGTTTTATGATAGTCGAGATGGTCGTGTGTGATGTTGGTGAACGCTGCACCTGCAAAACGCAGACCCGCTATACGTTGCTGATGTATAGCATGAGAGCTCACTTCCATAAACACATATTCGCATCCCGCATCTGCCATACGCCCTAAGAGCGATTGTACAGATATTGCATCGGGCGTTGTGTGCGTTGCTATCTCTACTACTTCATCAATATGATTCTGTACAGTAGATATCAAACCAACTTTATAACCCAGTGCTTTGAACAATTGATAGAGCAGCGTAGTAGTAGTGGTCTTGCCATTGGTACCTGTTACACCTACCACCTTCATCCTTGCAGAAGGATTGCCGTAGAAAGCATCTGCCATGGCACCTGCAGCATACGCGCTGTCTTTTACCTGCACATACACAACATTATCTGCTGTTGTTGCAGGCATATCTTCGCACACTATCACCGCTGCACCCAGTGCTAATGCTTTGTCTATAAACTGATGACCATCAACCGTAGTACCACGCACTGCAATAAATACAGTACCTGCCTGCACTTTGCGAGAGTCTATGCTCAGGGCACTTACTTCTACAGAAGTCTCGCCTGCTATGCGCAGTGGTGTTATACCTGTTAATATGTCTTTCAGCAATATCATTTAGCTAAGCTGCAGTTCTATTGTTTGTCCTTTATTAATTTTTGTACCCGGTGCCAGCGATTGATAAGCAACCTTACCCCTGCCACGCACCACTACTTTCATACCTTGTTTTTCAAGCAAGAACACGGCGTCTTTCAACCCCATACCACTTACATTCGGCACTTGTCCTGCAAATACTTTTGTTGTCTGCACCAGTTCTTTCTTCACAGTATCTGTTGTCACATTTATGATATAGTTGTCTGCAACCGATGGTGCTTTGCGTCCCATGCGGCGCATCAGCACATCGTAGCTTGCAGCAGGTGCGCTGTTTGCCACCATACGTTTATCACTTTTCTGTGCAATGCTATCCAGCGGACCTATCCAACCTTTGCTGCTTGCAAATACTTTGTCTGCAATCATCCTGAATACAGGCGCAGCTATCACACCACCGTAGTATGCACCCGAACCTTTGTTGGTACGTATCACTACTGCTATGGTATACTTAGGTTTGTCTGTAGGGAAATAACCTACAAATGAACCCTGATACACACCGTCGCTATACTTAATGCCTTTATCAGCAACCTGTGCCGTACCTGTTTTACCTGCAATACCGTAGAACGGACTGCGGATGTGTTTAGCAGTACCTGTCAGCACCACTTCTTTCATACAATCCTGCAACTGGCGGATAGATGAAGTATCTGCTACTGCTTCTTCCAGCACTTTCGGTTCGTATTTCTTAATTGTCTTACCATACTCACGTATCTCACTTATCAGATACGGACGCATCAGCTTACCACCATTTGCCACAGCATTGTACACCATACAAGTATGCAGTGGTGTTATCTGTATTTCGTAACCGTAAGCCATCCATGGCAACGTGGTTGCACTCCAGTCACTTTGTCCCGGCTTCTTCACACGTGGTGCACGCTCACCGCTCAGGTCTATACCTGTTTTTCTGTCCAGATGCAGATCGTGCAGATGGTCCAGATATTTTTGGGGGTTCGATTGGTAGAACTGATAACCCAGTTTTGCCATTGCTACGTTCGATGAATGCGCGAACGCATCTTTGATACTCATATCCCCCATACCAAGGTGAGAATCCTTCAGTGTAAGATTACCAAAATGCGCAACACCTCTTTGACAGTCTACATGCTTATCAATAGTGATATACTTGTCTTTCAACAATGCCATCAGCGTCATCAGCTTGAAGGTTGAGCCCGGCTCTGTAGGAGACATTGCATAGTTAAAATCTTCCCAGTAGCTACCATCTGTCTGCTGACCAAGATTTACCAGTGCACGTATTTTACCTGTCTGTGCTTCCATCACAATGCAGGTACCATATTTACACTTGTATTGCTCCAGCACACTCTTCAGCGCATGCTCTGCTACTTCCTGTATACCTATATCCAGTGTGGTAACAATATCCTGTCCGTTGTGCGGCTCTACTTCGCTACCTTCTACAGGCATCCATACACCACCTGTTTCTTTACGTTCTACACGCGTACCGTTATCACCTTTTAGCACCGTATCATAGGTACGTTCCATACCAATGGTCTGGCTATTCTCTCTCCACAAGCCTATGGTACGGAATGCCAGCATGCCATACGGATTGATGCGTTTGATTTGCGGGTCTTCTATAAAACCACCACGCCTTTTGCCTTTATTAAATATCGGCAGGCTGCGCAGTGCCTGATAATCGTAGTAAGGCAAATTTCTCTTCAGCAACCAGTAGCGCGATTGCTTTTTGAAACCTTCCGTAAGCATAGCCTTGTACTTAGCAGCAGGTGCATCTTTAAACAATGCCGCCATGCACAGTGCCAGTGTATCTGCATAGCGCTTAAACGTATCGGGCTTGATGACAGAGAAATCTATATGCACATCAAACTGCGGAATGGTAGAACACAACAAAGCTCCCTGCTCGGTGTAGATGTTTCCACGCTCTGCAGGCAGTGTAGTAGTACGTGTGTGCATCTCCTTCGCCAGCTTGCGCAGCTCCGGCCCTTCATTTACCTGTATATAGGCAACCTTCATTATGATGGCCAACCCAAACAGGCAAATGCATGTGAATGCCACATACACCCTGAACCTTATGTCTTGTTTTACTGTCAATTTCCCCTTTACGGTTTGTATATAGTACTGTCAACAACTATACTGTATGCGGGCAGCGACATGGGCTTCATACCCAACGACGATGCACGTTTTATTACTTCACTCTCCATCTTCACATACATAAGCTTACTGCTCACGTCCATATATTTCCAGCGTAGTTCTTTCAATACTTTGTTTTCCTTATTCAGCTCGCGTTGCATATCTACTGCGCGTTGAGAGTTGTTGATGTACAACACCGCCAGCAATGCCACAAAAGCAAGGAAGGGGATATTATTAACGATAGCTTTGTAAGACAGTTTATCCACCAGCGTTTTCCAATCGCTTCGCACACGTTGTGCAGGTTGTTGTTCCTGCTCTGTTACATTGTGTGTGTTCTGGGTGCTCATGCTATCTTTTCTGCTATCCTTAAACGGGCGCTTCGTGCCCTTGAATTGTTTTTAATTTCTTCTTCCGTAGGTTCTACGGCTTTGTTATTTATAAGCCTCAGCGGTGCCTTGTGCAGCGTGCGGCCAAATCCATCTTTCTCTGCTTCTTCCCACGTTCCGTTCTTCATATATTGCTTCACCAACCTGTCCTCCAGCGAGTGGAAGGTGATAACGCTCAGCCTGCCTTCAGGCTTCAGGCATTGTGCCGATTGCATCAGCAAATCTTTCAGCGCACCCATCTCATCATTCACCTCTATCCGCAGCGCCTGAAAAACCTGTGCCAGATACCTGTTGGGATTCCCCTTCATTATCGGTGCCAGCATACCCTTCAGTGCATCTATACTATTCAGCACTACAGTAGCTCTCTTATCCACTATATGTTTTGCAAGCTGTTTAGAGTTGCGCACCTCTCCGTATTGTTCAAAGAGTTTGTGCAACTGCTGCTCGCTGTATGTCTTCAGCACATTGGCTGCGGTTTGCTCTGCCCGTTTATCCATCCGCATATCCAGCGGACCATCGAAGCGAATAGAGAAACCACGCTCTGCTGTATCAAACTGAAAAGAACTTACACCCAAATCGGCCAGTATACCATCTACCTCTCTGTATCCGTGCAGCCTCAAAAACTTGCTCAGGTAGCGAAAGTTTTCCGTAACAGGTATCAACCTGTCGTCATCGGGTTTGTTGCGCCACGCATCTGCATCCTGGTCAAAAGCTATCAGCCTTCCGTTTTCGCCCAGCCTGCTCAGTATTTCTCTGCTATGGCCACCGCCACCAAAAGTGGCATCTACATACACACCATCGCTTTTTATATTCAGGCCGTCAACTGTTTCCTTCAAAAGGACCGTTGTGTGGTAAAAAGTGGAGCCCTCCATCCTTACAGATTTTCAAACGGGTTCACAAAACCACTGCCTGCCACCTCTGCAGCCAGGTCGCTAAAGCCTGCCGCATGCTGGCGTATGTACGCGTAATACGTATCTTTATCCCACAGCTCAATTTTATTGCCCTGTGCAGAGAATATCATGTCTTTCTTAATGGAAGCGTATTCCTGCAATGGCTTTGGCAACAATATGCGACCGGCACTGTCCACATCCACGAAGTTGGCGCCGTTCATAAACAGGCGCTTGAACTCACGCACTTTCGGATTGAAGTCGTTGAGCTTGTTTACTTTTTCAGCCAGTACATTCCAGCTATCTACCGTAAACATGGAAAGGCAGTTTTCAAACCCACGGTTAATAACGAAGCGTGCAGCGCCATCTTCAGGCAACTGCTTGCGGAAGCCTGCAGGCAGCAAAAAGCGGCCTTTGGCATCTACAGCAACTTCATATTCTCCGAGAAAGCTTGTCATTGACGATTTTGGGATATTTCTACCTTTTCTACCACAAAACAACACTTTTTCCCACACATTTAGGGAATTTGAAGAACTCATATTTTTCCACAAGGAACGATATGGCTAAACCCCTTTACAGCAAAGGTTTTCAGGCTATTTTTCACGTTATGTTCATAAACCCGTGTGCATATCCTGTAGATAATTGTGGATAACTTGTGAAATGACTGTAAAACCCTGATTTAACAGAGTTTTATACCATATATATGGGAAAGCAACTCGGTTTCTTTATTTTTGCCATCCTCATGCAAAAACGCCATAGTTATATCCTCTTCATGTTGCTCAGCGTCAGCCTGTTATTCGGCTGCAGTGGCTACGAGCGTGCCCTGAAGAGCAAAGACGTAAACTATAAACTGAAGAAAGCCAACGAGTTCTACGACCGTAAGAAGTGGCAGCAAGCCAATGGCCTGTACGAAAGCCTGGTGCCTGTAATGAAGAATACACGCAACTACGAGCCTATGTACTACCGCTACGCATACAGCTTTTATAATATGAAAGACTATCTGTCGGCGTCTTACCACTTCAAAAACTACCTGGAATTCTTCCCTACCAGCAAGGATGCTGACGAGATAGAGTTTCTCTATGGCTATTGCCTGTACAAAATGTCGCCAAAGCCATCGCTGGAGCAGCAAAGCACCGAGCGTGCCATGGATGCCCTGCAAACCTTCATCAACGCGCACCCCGAGAGCCCGCGTGCGGCTGAAGCCAATAAATATATAGACGAATGCCGCGGCAAACTGGAAATAAAAGAGGCCGATGCTGCCAAACTATACTATAATATAGGCCAATACAGGGCTGCCAGCGTTACCTACAAGCAGCTGATGCGCAACTTCCCCGAATCGAAGAACAGCGACCTGTACCAATATATGATTGTAAAATCGTGGTTTAAGTTTGCAGGAGAGAGTGTGAAGGAGAAACAAGAGGAGCGCTACGCCAACGCCATCAACGCATACAGAGAATTAGTTGACGGTTATCCAAATTCTAAGTATCTTCGCGACGCTGAGGAATATTATACCAAGGCAGATAACATTGTAAAACAGTTACGCAATGAGCTTAAATAGAAAAGCATTAGCAGCAGTGAACCCGCTGGTTGAAACCCGCGACGTTGTTGCTATCAAAAACAAAACAGGAAATCTGTACGAATCTATCGTGGTAATGAGCCGCCGTGCAAACCAGATTGCTGTTACCATGAAGGAAGAACTGCACCGCAAGCTGGATGAATTCAGCAGCCATGCAGACAACCTGGAGGAAATTCACGAAAACAAAGAGCAAATCGAAATATCTCGTATATACGAACGCATGGCAAACCCTGCCCTGCAATCAACAAGCGAGTTCTTCGACGACAAAATCTACCACCGCAAAAAAGGCCAATAAGCTTTTTCGGACAACGGTTTTAATAACACTGAAAAGCTATCCCCACAAAGGATGGCTTTTTACGTTAAACCAACTAATGCCTTTCTGACAATGCCTGCTCATTACAAACACCTCTTCTTCGATCTCGACCACACCCTGTGGGATTTTGACGCCAACTCGGCGCACACCCTGCTGCAGGTGTACGAAGAATGCAGGCTCGAAGACCTAGGCATTACAGACTACGAGGCATTTGCAACATCCTACAACGAGCACAACGAGCGCCTCTGGGCACGCTTTCGCAATGGCTTCCTGAAGCGCGATGAACTGCGCTGGAAACGCTTTGCCCTTACCCTGCTCGATTTTAAGATAGGCGACCCGCACCTGGCACACGAACTCAGCAGTGCGTATCTGGAGATACTGCCCAACCAACGCCGCCTGACACCATACGCTACCGAAGTGCTGGAGCACTGCAAAGCGCAAGGCTACACCATGCACCTCATCACCAACGGGTTTGAAAGCACCCAACGCCAGAAACTACAGATAAGCGGCATCAGCCACTACTTCACCCACCTCATCACCAGCGAGATGAGCAACAGCATGAAACCACAGGCTGCCATCTTCAACTACGCCCTGCAAACAGCAGGTGCCACGGCCGAGGAAAGCATTATGATAGGCGACGCGCTGGAGATAGACATACTCGGTGCCTTCTATGCAGGTATAGACCAAGTATACTACAACCCCGCACGCATACCACACCGCCACAAGCCAACATACGAGATAGCCAGCCTCGACGAGCTGATGAACATCTTTTAGGCCGCAGCCTGCCAATAAAACACCCGGATACAGATTATTTGATATTAATCTCCTTTACCACCTGCTCTGCAAAATACTCATTGATAGTAGCCATTAGCTGAGGCTTGGCCAGCAGCAGTTCCTGCTTCAGTGCAGCAACATCGGTGTAGATAGTCAGTATACCACCACTCAGGTACAGGTTGCGTGTATACTTGGCAATCGTCTTGCCTGCAATCTGTTCCCACTCCTCGCGCATGCGCAGCTCGTGCGCCTTTGGTGCCCAGCCACTCTTTTCCATCAGCAGCTTCAATGCCTCGCCAATACTATACTGACCCATGCCATAAAGTTAAACCTTTCCCCGTTATTGGCATATTAAAGACTACCTTCACCGCAGAGATAGGTGTTCTATGTCATTAAAAACAATTGAAGATGCAGGAGATTTTGAAGAATTGGAATAAAATGAAAGGCCACCTGAAGCGCGCATATCCCGTGCTGAACAACAATGACGTAACACAACGCACCGGCAAAGACACCGAAATGCTCCAGATAATAATGGACAAAACAGGACTGACCGAAGCCGAGCTTGAAGCTTTTTTGCAAAAAGTACAGGAGCAGTAAACCACTGCCCTGTGCTACTTGCACACCCCCACACAACAATCTGATAAGCTGCCCGAAAGGTAGCTTTTCTTTTTTGCAGCAACCGTCTGTAAAAAGCTCTCCTCCTGTTTTTAGGAGGAGTACCCGAGAGCAACGAGGGGGAGGAGGTGAACACTCTACGCGAGCCAACCACCCCGATTGGCAACGATATGCTGCGCATTTCTCCGCCAATGCGCCCCTCCTAAAAACAGGAGGGGAATTTTTATGTAGAGCCAATAGTTTACAGGTTTTCATATTTGTTGATAGTTTTTGATAGTGTTTGCACAGTTTTGAAAACGGAACATTTTATGGGTATTGAAAACCAATGGTTTGTGTTGCGGGATGGTTACAAACGGTTACGTTTTTTGTTGCAGTTTGCCTGCTTTGGGGGTTGGTTTGTTGCCGGTTTGTAACCAATTGCTGATGGGCGAAACAGTTTGCTAGGTGTGGATTGCGGGTGCATAGGGTTAGGAATTTACCATAACAAATATACGCTAATTATTTGTTATGATGAAAAAATGAGGAAAAATGGAGAGAGGAATATAATTATTATTGATGACAAAAAAACTGGTGTTTTTCACAGTTTATTATTGTAGAAAACTCTTTACTATTGTGAAATACAGAAACCAACCCATTTAATTATGGCCAAAAATCACTTCAAAATACCGGACAATAATATTAGAAATGAAAAATATGACCCGCAAGGAGGTGGTGAAACCTATAAGCGTAATGACCATTATGCTCATGGTAAAAAGCTATTTAGTCAAACAAAAGAAATAATTGAAAAAACATCAAGCAAAAAGGATGGGAATATTAGTCATGAATTATACCTACAATTAAAATCTCCCTCCGACTTTACAATAAAAAAAGGAAGACAAAATATCGAAGAGCTTGGTTTTAAAATCATTGAATACTCAAAGTCAGATAAAACAAAGGCAACTGTAAGCATATTAAAAGAAGATATAGACGACCTAAACAATAGAATTCAGAAGTATACTAATGACCCAGAGCACATTGGAAAGACATACTTTTCTCCAATAGAAGATATTCTAGAGATTCCAACAATAGAGAAAATAAAAAGTGATCTAAACTTAAATTCTGATCAGGAAGAGGATATTATTATTAACTTATTCAATACAATCACCAATAAAGAAAGAAGAGCTATTTTTAGTTCAATTCAGGAAGACTTAGCGAGTATTGCTAATAACTTACAGATACGAAACTTCTCTAACGGAGTTACATCGATAGCTTGTACTATTAAACTTAATAGCATTGTAAATTTTGCAGATAATTATTCTACAATAAAGGAAATAAAGAAGAACTATTTATCATTTGTCGAAACAGCACAAGTTGTTCAAAACTTACCTAATCCATTAACTATTCAAGCACCACGTTCACAATCAATTGTTTGTATTGTTGACTCCGGCATCAGGAGCAATGGGAGCATTCTACAGAATTTAGTTACAGACACAATTCAGTTTTTACCAAGAAATTCTGTCGATTGTTTGTATGAACACGGAACTTTCGTGGCTAGTAGATGCATATTTGGAGACAATATAGATGCCTGTAATGGAACACATGAATTAGTTCCGTTTTGCAAAGTAATGGACTTGCAAGTTTTTGGTAAGGATATCATGGGAAATAAACTTTATCCTAATGAATTTCTTCTAAGGACTGCAATAGAAGATACAGTTCAAAAATTCCACAACACCGTAAAAGTTTTTAATCTTTCTTTAGGAAGTACACAAGCAATAACATCATATGTAATTTCAGATTTAGCTAAGTTACTTGACTATCTTTCAAAGGAATATAAAGTCTTATTTATTGTTGCAGCAGGAAATATTGACTCACTTTTAGGAACCTACCCTAATAACCATTTTAGAAACAGAAGTGCAAGATTAGGTTCTCCCGCAGAATCGTTATTATCAATAACAGTAGGTTCGATCGCTAAATATGAAGACACAAATGCTATAGCAAAAGTTGATGAAATTTCACCGTTTTCAAGAACTGGTCCTGGAGCTGACAATGGAATAAAGCCAGAATTAGTTGCACATGGGGGAAATCTCATTAAAGCATATGGACTATCTCCAAGAATTGGAGCTTTTGGGTTGTCGGAAGACTGTAATAGTCTTGCTGTGAATGTCGGCACAAGTTTTGCTGCACCGCTAATATCACAATATGCAGCACGCCTTTTTGAGGTATATTCATCATCCGACCCGAATTTAGTAAAAGCTCTATTGTGCCATTTCACCGAACAACGAAATACACCTCTTGGCTTAACTACAAATAACCTATTTCATACGGGATTTGGTGAACCAATTATTGATAATGCAATGCAAGCTGGCATAAATAACGCTGCTTATATATATGAAGGAGAGCTTCATCAAGAACACTATCAATATATTAAGTTCCATATTCCTTCAACTCTTACGGCAGGAAGTGAAAATAGTAAGTTGAAATTAAAAATTACGTTAGTATATGACCCACCTGTAAACGTATCAAATGATGTTGAATATTCACAAAGCAGAATCAGTGCTACTTTGATCAAAAAAACTAGTGACGGGTACAAGAAAGTCACTATTTCTACAGAGGATAAATATTCGCATCAATGGAACCCAATAATAAAATTAGAAAAAGATTTTAGAAGAAAATATTTATGTGGTGATTGGGAGTTGAAATTACACTTGTATACACGAGGAAATCTTCCAACAAACTATAAGCAAAGCTATGCAGTTGTTATAGAAATAATTGATTCATTAGGTGGTACGGATGTATATAACGACATCTTAGCTGAATATGGAAATATATACAGCGCCATTGTCTTAAATATTGCTGCTTAACATGGTTATTAGTGACACTTTAATTGGTATTTTGATTGGTTGGTTATTAACACAACTGTCAATCTGGTATAAAGGAAGAAAAGATGATAAGCGAATCTTAAAAGAAGTTTTATATCAACTTTTAGAAATTAGGTTTTTAATCCCCAAATTAAATATCAACGAACTTGTAAGTGATTACAAAAAGCTAATAGATAATGACTTGCCATTTTTGAATGCTGTACCTGAACTATTAGATCAAATACAGAGTTCAGCAAAAGTAGCTTTCAAAAAATCAACTGAAAAGCTCAAATACGACTTTAATCTCTTCGATAATAACCTACACGCATCAATAACAAAGCTATCATCTGTTAATCCTATACTAGCTTATCAACTTTCAGGCCATACACGAATAATTCACATGGGCGGAATAGACGTATTTCTGGACTATTACACCGAATCGCTAAGTGAGCAAAAAGATTTCAAAGAAACAATTGATGAAGCCAAAAAACACTTGTCTAAATACGACGACAAATCTTACAAGCAAATACAACTAGACTTTGAGTACTATATCAAAAAAGTTGCATTAAAAGTAGGCCCCCTTACTTGGCTATCTGCACATTTAACTATCAAAAGAATTAATACTCCCTATTCAAATATTGACACTATTAGTGAACTTAAAGATTTTTATAAGTCTATGGGGATAGATATCGATAAAATAAATCAAGAATATTTAGCATTGAACCAAAATAACAATTCTTCGGAGTGATAATAGTATATTATCTCCTTCCTGTACTCATTTATAGTTAGTAAATCCCCTCATTCCGTGAGATTGCTTCGTGCCTCGCCCCGAAGTATCGGGATGTAACACAATGACGCACGTTTACTACTTCCTAAACAAAGCATCTGTTATATGCTTTGGTAGTTCCTGTTTTACATCGCGGATGCGGTGATGGGTTAGCCATTGCTCAAAGGCTTGCGGGTCTTCGGGTACGTGGTGCAGTACTTCGCCTGTTTTAAGGGATATTACAAAGGTATCGATACTAAATATATATGCCGACAGGCTGGTGGCAGGGTGCGCAAAGCCGGGAAATGTGTTGTTCATGATAATGTTTTCAGTGTGTTGCAAAATTAGTAAAGTATTTTCAAAATGAATACATTTGTATTCATTCAATTATAGGAAGTTTTTCCAGTTTTACTTCGATGCCGAAGTCGCTGGATATACGGACAGGAGAAGTAATAAAAGAGTTATGTATAGCTTTGGGCTATTCGCAAGAAGACCTTGCGAATGCCTGCGAAATGGAGCGTACCCATATATCGGCAATAGAAAGGGCTGTAAGAACGCCTTCGCTTTCCACACTGTTTAAACTGGCAGAGGCTTTGGATAAAAAGCCGTCTGAGGTTGTCAGGCTCATCGAAGAGAAGAAATAGTATTTCCCTGTGTTGTGACTAGATTGCTTCGTGCCTCCTCGCAATGACGCGAGAGGGGAGCACTCATTCCGTCATTACGAGGAGGCAAAGTATAGCCAACGTGTGCAGCCTGCCAACGTGGTAATCTCACGATACACAATCCCTCATTCCGTGAGATGGCCACACTCGCTACACTCGTTCGCCATGACGGGTTTACTGAATAGTATTGATGGTGTACAAGTGTGCGACGCAACGGCGGCTTAATAGTAGCACAGGTGGTGGCTGCCTATTAAATTATAGATATCCCTTACAGCTGTATATACACGGGTTTCAGAAAGGCTGTTAACTTTGCGGCTGTTATATGAAACTCCTCCTCCAATATCTTAGCCGCCACAAGGGGCTGATAGCGCTGGCTTTGCTGCTGGCCGCCGTCAACCAGGTCTTTTCCCTGTTCGACCCCTATATCTTCGGTAAATACATCATCGACCCTTATGCCAAGGCGCCACACCAGTGGAGCGAGAGCCAGTTTGTGCAGGGTGTCATCAAGGGCCTCGGGCTGCTTATCGGTACAGCCATGATAAGCCGTATTGCCAAAGCTTTTCAGGACTATACGGTCAATGTAGTGATACAGAAATTCGGTGCGCGCATCTATACAGATGGCCTGCGCCATGCCCTGCGCCTGCCCTTCAGCGATTTTGAAGACCAGCGCAGCGGCGAAACCCTGAGCGTGCTGCAAAAAGTGCGTCAGGACTGTGAGAAGTTTATCAACGCGTTTGTCAATATACTGTTTACCACCATCGTGGGTATTGTGTTTGTGGTGGTGTATGCTTTTACGCTCAGCAGCTGGCTGGTGCTTATCTATTTTGGTGGTGCGCTGCTGCTTGGCTGGCTTACCAATATCCTGAGCAAGAAGATAAAGGTGATACAGAAAAACATTGTGAACGAGACTACCGCACTGGCGGGCAGCACTACTGAAAGCCTGCGCAATATAGAACTGGTAAAGAGCCTCGGGCTGACGAATCAGGAGATACGCCGCCTCAACGCTACTACCATCAAGATACTGGGTCTGGAGCTGAAGAAGGTGCGCAGCATCCGCAGCATCAGCTTTGTGCAGGGTACGTTTGTCAACTTCCTGCGCCAGTGTATTATGTTCTGCCTGCTCTACTTCATCTTCCACGATAAGCTAACGCTGGGGCAGATGGTAACGATGCAGTTCTACACGTTCTTCATCTTTGGTCCGCTGCAAGAGCTGGGCAATATCATCATGGCATGGAGAGAGGCAGAGGCATCGCTCAACAACCTGAAGGCGCTGTTTGCCCGTCCTGTAGAGGAAAAGCCTGCAAAGCCTGTTACCATCCACAGTATAGAAAGCCTGCGTTTTGATGGTGTGAGCTTTCAGCACAACAGTGCCACCAAAGCTGCGTTGGAAAATATTGGCTTTGATGTAAAATTGGGCGAAACGGTTGCCTTCGTAGGGCCGAGTGGCAGTGGTAAGACTACACTGGTAAAACTGCTGGTGGGCCTGTACAAACCAAAGCAGGGCAGCATTTATTACAACAATACCAATGGCAATGATATAGACTTTGACGAGCTGCGCCACCAGATAGGTTTTGTAACGCAAGACACGCAACTATTCAGCGGCACTATCAAAGAGAATCTGCTGTTCGTAAACCCGAGTGCTACGGATGCTGAGATAAACGAAGTGCTGCAGAAAGCTGCCTGTCAGAATCTGCTATCGCGTGCCGAAAACGGTATTGATACCATGATAGGTGAAGGTGGCCTGAAACTAAGCGGTGGTGAACGCCAGCGCCTGAGCATTGCCCGTGCATTGCTGCGCCACCCGAGGTTGATGATATTTGACGAGGCTACTTCTGCACTCGATTCGCTGACGGAAGATGAGATATCTACTACCATCAAAGACATTACACAAAAGCGCGAACATATCACCATCATGATTGCACACCGCCTCAGCACTATTATGCATGCCGACAGGATATTTGTACTGGAGCGTGGCCATATCATAGAGACAGGCAGCCATCAGCAGTTGCTGGATGAAAAAGGACTGTACTACGCTATGTGGCGCCAGCAAATAGGAGAGCGCAAAGAAGTACGTGCAGGTGCAGCACCTGCGGGTATGCGCAGTGCTAAGTGATATTTTTTTAGCTTTCGATTAATACTTGATACAGTAAAGGCCTCTGATTAAAACAATCAGGGGCTTTTTAATTTGCTATAATGTGCATGTATTGTAAATTAGATATATGCAAACTGTAACACCTATAAAACATTATTTTTTACTGCTGCTGTTCATGATGCTATGCGGAGTGCAGGCAGGTGCGCAATCGGGCAATGTATTGTATGGAGAGGTAGAAGCTGCAAAGCGGCAAGGCACACAATTCACCGAATACAATCTGTTTAGCTACGCAGGCCCTGCTACCATGTTGGATGGCGGCAGCTTACTAGCACCACAGGCACTACAAATTGCTACCCTCTACAACGAAAAGCCATCTGCCATTACCATACAGATACCATCTGCCAACGGCAGATACACATTGTCTATGCTCCGCAGCAATCCTATGACTACTGATATGCGGGCAGAAGCATCTGACGAAAATGGTAATCGCCCCGTAAGTATAGACAAAGGCGTGCATTATACAGGCTGTATAGAAGGGCAGGCAAATACCCTAGCTACCATGAGTGTATTTGCCAACGGAAGTGTGATGATACTCTTTGCCAATAAAGATGGCAACTATGTAGCAGGTGCATTGCAAGACAATAGCAACAGGTATATACTTTACAGAGATGATGCAATAACAGACATGCCTCCCTATCAATGCAAGTTTAAGGATAGCAAAACGCCTCAGCAGCAAACAGGTCAAAAAACAACTGCAGCATCATTCAGCTGCAAAGTGATTGGTATTTATCTTGAAGGGGACTATGACTTGTATCTGAAATTCGGCAAGAACATCACCCTGACACAGAATTATCTTGTTGGCCTTTTCAATCAGATGATGGGCATATACAAAAATGATTCTATGCTGCTAAAACTGCGCTCTACCAAAATATGGACCAGTGCCGATAACTATAAAGACTCTACATCAGAACATGCGATAATAGACTTTATGGCATACTGGAATAGCAAGAATGATACATTTGCCGGAGACCTTGCCATATTAGTGGCGAATGATAAGCCTGCCAATGGAGGTATAGCACCACTGCTCACCTTATGCAATAAATCTACCTCTTACGGTTATGCAGATGTAGATGGTGTGTATAAGTTAGTTCCGGTATATTCAAAAGATGTGATGGTAATATCGCACGAAGTAGGGCATCTGCTAGGGTCTATGCACACACAATGGTGTGGCTGGGATACAGGGCCGGGGGGTGCTTGTGGCGCTATAGATGATTGCGCGATGCAAGAACCGGGCAGCTCCTGTGGTACATGCCCCAGTACTTTCAGTAATGCTGCGCCTACATCTCTATGGTCCGGTACAATCATGAGTTATTGTCATACTAAACCACGCGGCATAAATCTGGCTAACGGGTTTGGTCCATTGCCAAGAAAGGTAATGTTATCAACAATTAATGACAACTACCACAACAAATGCCTCCAGCCTGCTTTGTTGGCAAGCCTTAAGGTTGAAAATATCTGCCGAGGCTATGGCTCAATAATAGTTGAATTTGACACGAACTATGTAAACAACCGTACTATACCGGTTTCATCGCTATTGTTCTATTGGACAACTGGTGCCACAACACAAAACCTTACTAACATTACAGCACCGGGCTCATATGGCGTAAGCATCACCAATAGCTTAGGGCTATGTCATGTACAATACGTTACTTCTATTATGGTAGATAACACTGATAGTTGCCGTTTTAAAGCAAGCATCAGTAATATACCTGCCGATGCAGACATCCGCATATTACCTAACCCTTGCCGTGGTATATGCACTATCAGCAATATCGGGCATACCGGTTCATACACGCTAACGCTATATGATATGATGGGCAAAATGCAGTTGCAAAAAAACAATCAAACTACAGATGATGCATCCATAGACACAAGTCTGCTTCCATCGGGTGTATACTCGTTGTCTTTGCGTACAAATGAAAATGTTAGATACGTTCGCTTTATAGTACCGTAGTCTACTTGCACAATTTTACATAGAATGAAGAACTTATGACAAATGCAGCTAACATGATAGCTGCATTTTAATTATATTGCAACGTCTATTCCTTCACTCTCTGACTGGTATTTAACAACTTAAAACATTCTTTTATCAAGTGAAACTTTACGCAAGACTCGCAGCACTGCTGATTGCAATATGCTGCCTCAACACATTGGCCAATGCACAACAATACGAACCGGGCTATGTACTGTCAGGCGAAATGAACGAGGCGAAATCTAAAGGCATTGTCTTCAAACCTTATAGCCTCTTCAATACCGCAACAGCTACAAAACATACAACAGTATTACGCAAAGAAACACTATTGGCTCCGGACAGAGCTGCCATCACCCAATTGTATAACGAGTATCCCAGAGCCATAGCGCTGACATTGAAAACTGATGACGGACAAACATTTGTACTGGACATGATGCAAAGCAGCCCATTATCTGCCGAGCCTAAAATGAGCTATATAGATGCACAGGGCACCCACCCCTGCAGCTACGAAAAAGGTGCACATTATCAAGGTGCAGTAAGAGGCAATGCAAAATCTACAGCTACCATGAGTGTTTTTGCAAATGGGGATGTAATGATACTTTTTGCAAATGCAGATGGTAACTATGTAGCAGGCAAAATGGAAGACAACAGCGGCCTGTATATTCTATATAACGACAAAGATTTTATAGCACCACCGCCAACTAAATGCGGCACTAAGGAAAGTATGACTATACCGCGCAATGGTACTACACAAACTGCCAACAAAACAACTGCTGCATACGGTTGTAACAAAGTACGTATGTATTGGGAAGCAGATTATGACCTGTACAGGGGCAAGAGCTCCAGCGTTACCAGTACACAAAACTACCTCAGCTCCCTCTTCAACCAGGTACAAACCATGTATAGAAACGAGAAGATAGCGATAGAACTGCATGCTGTAAGTGTATGGACAATTGCAGATGGTATCAGAGAAGATGCCTCTGAAAATGCATTGATGGATTATCAGGCAATGTGGAATAATAAAGGGGATACTTTCAGCGGAGATGTAGCGATGTTTATGGCATTGGACAAAACTAATCTGGGTGGTATTGCTTATTTAGGCATACTCTGTAATCGTAGTTTCTCTTACGCCTACGGCAATATATATGGCAACTACCAAACGGTACCTACTTTCTCGTGGGATGTAGAAATGACCACACACGAACATGGCCACAATCTGGGGTCTAACCACACACACTGGTGCGGATGGAACACAGGCAGCGGTGGCACTTGTGGTGCTATAGATAATTGCTCTACACTGGAAGCTGTAAGCGGATGCAGCACTTGCCCGTATACCTACGATGATGCACTACCTAATACTGCGTGGAGCGGAAGCGTTATGAGCTATTGCCACACAGTAGCGCGTGGCATAAGCCTGGCAAATGGTTTCGGGCCGCTGCCGGGAAATAAAATCAGAACCGAAGTAGCAGGTGCATCTTGTCTGGAATCTATTATCAGCGCCAAACTAACACAAACACCAATTTGTAAAGGCAAAGGTGCTATTACACTTACCTACAACAGCGCTACTATAGGTAGCAAAAACTTTGGCGCAGCACCATTTACCTATTCATGGTCTAACGGTGGTAAGACACAAAACCTGACATCGTTATCTGCACCGGGTATATACAGTGTTACCATAACAGATTCTAACGGCTGTTCAAAAGCATATAACATTACACTAACTACCAATTCGGCAGATAGCTGTAAAACAATATCAGGCAGTGTAAGCAGTGTAGCAAGTGCGCCACAATATGTAAGCCTGTATCCAAACCCTGCACACCAAAATTTCAGCATGAAGTTCTACACAGATAAAACAATTGCTGTTAGCATCAAAGCAGTAGATGTAGTAGGCAAAACCACATTGGTAAAACCATATACCGCAAAGCAGGGAGAGAATAATGTAACAGTAGACATTAATGGCTGGACTAAAGGTGTGTACTTTGTACAAATACAATCGGCCAACGAAGAATATGAAACAGTGAAGCTGATAGTAGAATAAACAATCAGTTTCTGCCAATAACAATAAAGCGCAACTTGAAGGGTTGCGCTTTATTATTTTATAAAACTATGTTTTGCAGCAGTGCACTCTTTTCAGGATAGTCTGTATTGTAGTGCAGCCCCCTGCTCTCTTTGCGAAACTGTGCACTCTTTACTATCAGGTAGCCTGTGGTTATCAGGTTGCGCACCTCGCATAGTTGCGGAGATACCGTGGCCGTTTTATATAGCTCTTCCGTTTCTGCATGCAGCAGGTCTATACGACTCATGGCACGTTCCAGACGCACATCGTTGCGTACAATACCTACATAGTCGCTCATCACCTGTTGCACTTCCTTCAGGCTTTGTGTTATCAATATCAGTTCCTGTGGTGCTGTGGTGCCTTCTGCATTCCAGTCGGGTATGGCTTCGTTATAGTCTACCATATCTATTATAGCAGCAGCATCTTCTGCACAACGGTGTGCAAATACTAATGCTTCTAACAATGAATTAGACGCTAAACGATTAGCACCATGCAGGCCAGTACTTGCACATTCTCCACAGGCATACAAGTGTTGTACAGATGTTCGGCCTTGTTCGTTTGTCTTGATGCCGCCGCAGCAATAGTGTGCGGCAGGAGCTACGGGTATCATCTGTTCCATTACATCTATACCTATACTCTTGCACTTTGCATAGATGTTGGGGAAGTGTGCTTTGAATTTCTCTGCATCCATGTGGCGACAATCGAGGTATACATGTTCTGTACCTGTGCGCTTCATTTCATTATCTATAGCACGTGCCACCACATCGCGCGGGGCAAGGTCTGCACGCTCATCATAGATCTTCATAAAAGCCTCTCCCTGCTTGTTGCGCAATATACCACCATCGCCACGTACAGCCTCTGTAATGAGGAATGAAGGGCTGACACCAGCCTCGTACAATGCGGTAGGATGGAACTGGATGAACTCCATATTCTCTATCCTTGCCTTTGCACGATATGCCATGGCTATACCATCGCCCGTTGCAATCTTAGGATTGGTAGTGGTACGATACGCCTGCCCTACACCACCTGCAGCCAGCACAGTTACTTTCGATAATATCTTCTCAATTTTATTGCTCTGTGTATTCAGTGCATACACACCATAGCATTCAATATCGGGGGTAGATTTGGTAACAAGCATACCCATGTGGTGCTGGGTAATAAGATCGAGCACAAACCAGTGATTGTGTATCTGAATGTTTGCGTGACGCTTTGCTTCTTCTACCAACGCACGCTCTATCTCAAAGCCTGTAATATCTTTATGGTGCAGTATGCGAAACTCTGAGTGTCCTCCTTCTTTGCCGCGCATATAGTCTCCTTCGGCATCTTTATCAAACCTTGCACCCCACGCTATTATTTCATTCACACGCTCCGGGCCTTCTTTCACTACTATCTCTACCACATTCCTGTTGCACAGATAATCGCCCGCTATCAGTGTGTCTTCTATATGTTTTTCAAAGCTGTCTTTCTCCAGGTCATTCACCACCGCAATACCACCTTGTGCATACTTTGTATTTGTTTCGTCGGTATTTGCTTTGGTAAGAATGGTTATTGTTTTATCAGGAAAACGGCGTGCTGTTTTTACCGCAAACGTAAGGCCTGCAATGCCCGAACCTATCACTAAGAAATCTGTCTTCAGCATCGAATTGTATTTATAAAAAACGGCTCCTGATACAGAAGCCGTTTACAAAGTTATGTGTTATACCTGAGTTTAGAACTGAGATGTGCAACCAAACCTGAGACCGCTGAACGCAGGCTCGTAACGGCATACACCACCGGTACAGTTGATACCTTCTACCTGTTTTACATATGCCATAGTAAACCTGTGCGGACCTTTTGTGAAAGCGGTAAACACATTGTAATAGTGTTGTGCACCTGCGCTTGAGTTAGGGCCCGGTTTGATGTTATACATATCAGACACGGCGAAAGACCATTTAGGTGCAATATTCAGCTCTACAAGGCCGAATATCCATGAACCGAAGTCTTGTTTTGTATCCTGATATTCCCATTCTGTACGGATAGACATTTTCTTGCTCAGGCGTTTTGTAACCTCGAAGAAAGGAATGATAGAATTAATCAGCGGCACTGCCACTTTCGATTGATAGATTTCCTGATTGTAAACCATGTACTGGCAACCTGCCTGTATTATCCAATCATTAAAACCACGATACTCTGCTTCTGCATAACCCTCGCGATACAAAGTCTTGTTATCAAGCGTATTGATGTATGTGCCCGTCAGGGTGATGTCCAGTTTATCATTTGGCGTAAGCAGTACGTCTGCACCTACAGCCATTTCAGATATATCTTGCGATGCAGGTGTGTAACGCGCCATCAGACGTTGCGGGCGCAAACGTGCTACGATAGGTTGCCAGTTGAGCATACCACGGTTCAGTATCTCGTTTGGCGATGTGCGCATTACATAGTTTTCAGTACGCTTACCTGTCAGGTTCACCGCTATACCTTTGGTAGCATAGCCCAGGGTAGTAAAGAGTACATTACCTTCTTTATCCTGCAGATAGTTATCTTTTACAATAGACTCATCTGTTTTGTAAGAGCCCTCTACAAACCAAGAGAAGTTTCCAACTGTTAAAGTATTGTACACAGTAACAGCATACATATTGTATTTAGGTACAAAACGTCTGCTTGTATCCTGACTGTTGATGGTTGATACTATCAGGTCCATGTTTGTTTGGTCCAGTGTACGGTTGATGGCACCAACACCGGGTACGATGTGTACTTTATCACCCAGATTGAAATCGCCTTCCAGATTGATACCCTTGATGATAGGGTTGTATTTAGCAAGGTTGAATTTTTGCTGGCCTGTAAATGCTTTTACAAATACATTATCCGTAATCTGGTATTTAAGGCGTACACCTATCAGCGCGTTGTCTATCAACAGACCGCGGTCTTCGTATGCACGAAACATTACACCGCTGCCTATCTGATCATAAATATAACCAGCTGTGATGCTCAGTTTATCAATGTCTTTTGAAAGGCTCCATGCACCTACACCAAAACCATTGAGTGCTTGCGTAGGGTTAAAGAGGTTGGAGTTATGAAACGCATCTGTACGCAATGTGGCAGTAAAGCCTTTATAATTATAGCGAAGGCCAAGCCATGCTTCACCACCACTCAGGTAGTTGTCGTACAGTGGATTATTAGCAGCATTAATAGCTTCATCTCTCTGAAAGAAATTCGCATTCAGCATAAAGTCTCCGGAAAGAGTACCCTGAGCATAAGACGAACCTGCAGAAAGTAATAATACTGTTAAAATACTTTTGAAAGGTTTCATTAAAAGATTATTAAAATTTGGAAATTCTGACGAATTTAGTTTCTTTACTAAACTTTGGCAAGGTTTTAGTTTATTTATTTACAAATTAATGATTCCAATTATGAAAAAGCTTATCGCCGGTGCATTTGCCCTTGTTTTTTCTGTGAATGCTATGGCACAAACAGCTGCAGAATTGCCCGACACTCAGATTAAGGACGTAAACACAAGCAAAAAAGTACCGTTTAACACAACTGTTGAAAAAGGTAAAGTAACCCTGATAAACTTCTGGGCTACGTGGTGCGTACCATGCAAAAAAGAAATTAAGAATGTACGTACTAAAATGGCTGACTGGAAGAAGGAAGCCGATTTCAACTACATTACAGTATCTATAGACGAATCTCGTGCGGAAGGCCTTGTACGCAGCTACGCAAAATCTCAAGGTTGGGATTTCCCTTATTATATGGATCCTAACTCTGACCTGAAACGCTCACTGAACTTCCAGACAGTACCATTTACTATGATTATAGATAAGAATGGTAAAGTAGCTTACTCACACTCTGGCTACGAAGAAGGTGGCGAAGAAGAAGTATTTGCAAAGATTAAAGAACTGAGCAAACAATAAGCGCTCTCAATATTTAACAAAAGCCTCTGCAACCGCAGGGGCTTTTTTGTGTAAATTGTAATTGTACCAAAAACATGAAACTATGTTATCGAAAAGCATACAGGAAGCCCTGAACAAACAAGTAGCTATGGAGGCAGAATCTTCTATGGCATATCTGGCAATGGCATCGTGGGCAGAGATACAGCCGGGGCTGGATGGTGTTACGGAGTTTTTCTATCAGCAATCGAACGAAGAGCGTGAGCATATGTTGAAGCTGATACGCTACATAAACGAACGCGGTGGTTTTGGTGTAGTACCTGCATTGGAACAGCCCATCATCACCTACCAATCGTTGAAGCGCGTTTTTGAAGAATACCTGAAACACGAGCTTACCGTGTCTGAAAGTATTAATGAACTGGTAGGGCTGGCGCTGGAAGAGAAAGACTTTGCAACGCACAATTTTCTGCAGTGGTATGTGTCTGAACAGATAGAAGAAGAGCGCCTGGCACGTACACTGAATGACAAACTGGAGCTTGTGGGCGATGATAAGAGTGGCATCTATCTTTTTGACAGAGATATTATGCTATTCAGACCCAAGGAAGGGAAATAAGTACATGGTATACACAAATAATAAAGGGGCGAAAATTTCGCCCCTTTATTATTTATAACCCTTCATAACTATTAATACGGACCAAAGCCTGTAATAGAAGGATAGTATGCTTTATTAACATCGTAATATACAGGAGAACTGATGATGAAAGAACCCACATCACGTTTCCACCTTAAATTACCTGAAGTATCGAATTTATAAATGTATTTATCGTAGCCTGCAGTATATACACTACCGTCTGTGGCTAAAGATGTAGCCTGTATCAGACCACCTGTCTGGTATTTCCATTTTATGGAACCGTCTATGATATTCAGCGCATACAGATAAGAGTCGTAACCACCAATATACACCACCTGGCCGTAAGCAGCAGGGCTAGAGTGCACGCGGTCGTTTGTTTTAAACTTCCAACGCTCTGTTTTTGCTGTGCTATCTATACAGTAAACATAGTTATCTGCACTACCAAATATAACATTACCACCATAAGCTATCGGAGAACTATGAATGATACCATCTGTTTTGTAGCTCCATTTTACTGCACCATTTGCTACATTCAGTGCATAGAGATTGTAATCCGGAGAACCGATATAAATGTTTGAGCCACTAGCAACAGGAGAAGACCTTAAACCACCATCAACCGCAGGCAGGCTTGAAGTCCATGAATTAGTACCATTAGCTATATTAAGCGCTTGTATTTTACCTTTAGTAGTAGCTACAATCAGGCTACCGTTGTATAGCAGCAAAGAAGACAATATACTATCGCCGGAATCATACGTCCACCTGATCATTTTTGTTGGATCATTCGTAGTAACGTCAATAGCTGTTACAATACCGCTGATAGATGCCACATAAAGTGTTTTGCCATCTGTGATAGGTGAAGAATAAATACTACCTACAGTGTAAGTATTTAGTCCGCGTTTACCAGTCCTTGCATCAAACTGATACAATAACCCAAGCGTAGGTATGTACAAATTTGAACCAACTACAACAGGAGTTGCCATCAAGTTAGTATCAAGTGTGAATTGCCATTTGACATTACCTGTAGAAGGTTCGAGGCCATACATAATCTTGTTTTGACCAGATGTAAAAACAGATGGAGTATACGCACTTACCAATGGTTCATCCGGGCTGTAAGTATTTTTCTTACAAGAGGCAAATAAAGCACAGGTTGCACCAACTACAGCCAAAGACTTCATCCAACGTTGCAGCATGATTCTGAAATTGTATTATTAAGTAATGCAAAATAGGCGTTTTCGGCTTTTATTGCAATAGGTTATAAAAGAAATCCGGCCTTTTTTAGAAATAAGACCGGATTTTCAATATCAATGGTTGGCAGATGCTATGCCATAGCTTTTTCTTTCTGGCGCTTGATGCGGTTTACCATAGAATCGAAAGCGAGATCGAAAGACTCTTCGAAGGCTTTAGATTGATGTTTTACAAAGAATGTGTGTTTCGGAATATGGACTTTTATTTCGGCTACTTTGTCTTTGATGTTGTGTACCACGTTGTCCAGTACCAAAAAGACCTCTACGCCTACTATTTTATCGTGAAAAGTGCCTAGTTTTTCCAGTTTCCTGTTCACATGTTCTATCAATTTACTGTCTGCTTCAAAATGCACTGATTGGATTCGCACGTTCATAAGGCAAAAATTTATGGTTTAGAAAAAATATTAATACTACCCTCTCGGGTGTGCTTTTTTGTGAATTTCCTTGAGTTTGTCAATATTGTTGTGTGTGTATACCTGTGTTGCAGCCAGGCTGCTGTGCCCCAACAGGTCTTTTATGGCCTGTATATTAGCACCGTTGTTCAGCAAATGTGTTGCAAAAGTGTGCCTTAATACGTGGGGGCTTTTTTTATGAAGTGTTGTAGTTGATGATAAATATGTTTTTACCACCCTGTATACATAGCCTGCATAGAGGGGCTGGCCGCTTTCTAGCACCAGCAAGTGGTTATCGTCGTAGTTTTCAAGCTTGCGCTTTTCCTGTATATATTCGTCGATAGCAGTTAACAGCATCGGGCTGACGGGGACCAAACGCTCTTTATTGCCCTTTCCCAGAATACGTATCTGTTTCAGGCTTTTTTCTATGTCTTTTTCTTTCAGGTTAATGATTTCGCTTCGGCGCATACCTGTCTGGTACAGCAGGTCGCATATCATACGGTCTGTAAATCCTTTAAAACCTTCTTCAAACTGTACCTCTTCCAGCAGATGCTCTGTTTCCTGCTCTTTCAGGTATACAGGCAGGCGTTCTGCTCGTCGCATGGCATGCAGCTGGCGCACGGGGTTTTTCTTAACCGCCTGCATTTTCAGCATGTATTTGTAAAAAGAATTGACCGCCGATAGTTTGCGATTGATGGATGTAGCCTGCAGGTCTTGCTCCTTGAAGGTAGCCAGCCAGCTACGGATATGAAAATGGGTAATTACCTGTTCGTCATCCAGGCCGAACTGGGAACTTACATATGTATTAAATTGTGATAAATCTCTTTCGTATGCGCCGAGTGTATGCTGTGCATATCGTTTCTCAAATCTGAGATATTGTAGGTAATCTGTTATCCGATGCTCTATCATAGAAAAACCCGGTACTGTAAATATAATCATTTACAGTACCGGGCGCAATACTATTGTCAGATAACTTTGTTAAAAGTTGTCTTAGTCTATTAATCCAGTTTACCAGACTCCATTTGCTGGCGGTAGATTGCTTTCAAAACTTCTGTACGACGTTTTACAGATGGTTTTGTGAAAGCCTGACGAGCGCGCAGTTGATTCAGCGTACGAGATTTCTCATACTTCTTCTTGTACTTTTTCAGCGCCTTATCAATGTTTTCGCAATCTTTTGAATCTATTATTAACATAACTTAATACCCCCTTTTAAATGGATTTGGGACGGCAAAGGTAAGCGTTTTTTTTATTTGACCAAACTTTTTAGGACTATTGATATAAATCAGATAATTTTAGGCTGCATAAGACGTTATAGTACTAAAACTGTGGCTAATAGAAGCATTACATATATAATAGCAGGTACTTTGCTGGCACTGACGGCAGTGGTTTGGGGCTGTAAAAAAGCTGAAGAAAGCTATACTGCAAATCCAAACGATAGTAGGTTTGACAGGCTGTATTGCAACGACCCGTTTGCCATTAACTATAACTGGAATTTCCCCGGCACACCCAACAATACCACCTGCTTCTACCCCATAGACATTTTTGGCGGCAACTATATGCTCACAGATAGTATATATGATGCAGACTACCAGCCCGATACAGTGTTGAAATACCCGATAAGGCTTTTTTCGCTGAACAGCTCTAAGATTAAAATAGGTATAACAGGCTTTTGCGACAAAGACACACTGGAACTGACAGCTGATAGATTTTACAAGGCATTCCTGGACTCTATGGACGCCAAAGTAAATGGCTTTGATGCTAAACTTTCCGGCCAGCTTGCCTGCCGCACTGTAGATACCATCAGCGGTTATATTCAAAAAAGCCAATCGGACAGTACCAAACTGAGCATCTACTTTACCATAGCCAGTGATACCGGGCTTTCTTACCACAAGGGTACGGCAATAAAGCAGTAGCTTTGCGCCATGTTTACAGGTATTATAGAAGCCATCGGCACTATTGCATCCATTACCCCATCAGGTACTAACATAGACATTTGGGTAGACAGTCCCATAACGCACGAACTGAAGATAGACCAGTCTGTAGCACACAATGGCGTATGCCTTACTGTAGTAGCTATAGAGGGCAACAGCTACAAAGTAACGGCGGTACAGGAAACACTGCTAAAGACTAATCTGAATAGCTGGAATACAGGCGATATTGTAAACCTGGAACGCGCCATGAAAGTAGGCGACAGGCTGGACGGACACTTTGTACAAGGACACGTAGATGCTGTTGCAACCTGCATAGAAAAACAAACACTGGAAGGCAGTTGGCTATTCCGCTTCCGTTTTTCACAACAATTTGCAGCACTGGTAATAGAAAAAGGTTCTGTATGCCTGAATGGTGTAAGCCTTACAGCATTCAACGTTGGTAAGGATGAACTGACAGTTACCATCATACCATATACATACAATCACACCAACTTTCAACAAATAGAAGCAGATACCGTCATCAATATAGAATTTGATGTGCTGGGCAAATACCTGCTCAGGAAACAGGAAGTAGAGGGCTAATTTAGATATTGACGGCGTTTTAGGTATCTTTAAGCCATGCTTCTGCTATATGTAACGCAGATAGCATCTTTTACCCCTGATGCAAAAGCCTGAATTAAAACCATACTATGACGTGGCCGTAATAGGCGCGGGTATGGGCGGATTGACAACTGCTGCGTTGCTGAGTAAAGCAGGCTTAAGCGTTTGTGTACTGGAAAAAGAACCACATGCAGGGGGCTACCTTGCAGGTTTCAGAAGAAAAGATTTCCGTTTTGATACTGCTATACATTGGCTGAACCAGTGTACACCCGGTGGTATGGCCTGTAAGATATTTGACCTGCTGGGCAACGACCACCCTAACGTAATACCACAACGCAGAATACGCAGATATAAAGGAGAAAGTTTTGACTACCTGCTGACGAATAATCCCGATGAACTACGCGACCAGCTTATCAGCGAATTTCCTCACGAGCGTGAGGGGTTATTGCGCTTTTTTAAAGCTGCTAAAAAACTGGGCAAGTCTTTCAACGAATTCAGCAAGATATTCCGCACAGAAGAAAGCATGACGGCTGTAGAGCGCATGAAGAACAAACTACCGCTGCTGAAATTTGCTATGCCCTTCATCCCCTACATATCTTACACAGGCGAAAAGGGACTGAAGAAAGGTTTGAATAAATTCTTCAAAGACGAGAAGCTGCATAAAATATTCACAGGAGAAACAGAATTGCTATCGTGCCTCGTACCTATTGGCTGGGCTTATTATGGCGATTTTCAGAGTCCGCCTGTTGGTGGTGGCCAAGTACTGCCCGAATGGATGGAGCATGTGGTGAAATACTACGACAATGACATTATCTATAAAGCAGCGGTTAACGAAGTGGTTGTTGAAAACAACACTGCAAAAGGAGTAAAATTTACCCACTTCAATACCAACTATACCGTAAAGTGCAAGTATGTAGTAGCCGCATGCGATATAGAAACGCTGTATGAAAAAATGCTACCGCAACATGCAATACCTGCCAAGCTGAAGGATAAACTGAAAGATGCGGATATATACAGCTCATCCGTTACTGTATCTATTGCACTCGACTGTACACCAGACAAACTGGGCTTTAACGAAGAGCTGGTACATATAGTTACTGAAAATGCACCAACAGGCGAACAGTGTGATGGCAACCCGCATACAAGTGAAATAAGCATATTGGCACCATCTTTCAGAGACCCTTCTCTGGCACCTGAGGGTTGCGGTACGCTTACTTTGTTTATGCCTGCGTTTATGAACTACAGCAACGATTGGGAAACAGACAAGGACGATAAGGGTAATTATAAACGAGGCGAGGCATACAAGCAACTGAAAAATGAAATTGCCGACATCATCATACAACGTGTAGAAGATATGGTAGCACCGGGGCTGCGTTCGCACATCCTGTTTTACGATGTAGCTACACCCGTTACCCACTGGCGCTATACGGGCAACCGTGGCGGCACTATGATGGGGGCAAAGCCTGGTAAGAAAAACATGCAGAACAAAATAGCCCACTACCAGACACCTGTGAATAATCTACTGCTTGGCGGACACTGGGCAGAACTGGGTGGTGGTGTACCTATTGCTGTAAAAGCAGGTGCCAATGCCGCATTGTTGATATTCAAAAAAGAAAAGCCCGAAGCCTTCCAACTAATGGCAGGCTATATGGATGGTAAAATACCGGTGGAAATACTGCACAATGCGGCCGTCTTCAAACCATATGCCAACGACTGGAAGCAGGAACCAACACCCGCACAAAAAGCTGCTATGCGTTCTCAATCTGCAGATTGATATTTTGTGGTACTTTTACAGCCTCATTTCAAACTATGCGCATTGCCTTCGACGCCAAACGTGCCTACCAGAATAATACAGGACTTGGTAATTACAGCCGTTCGCTGATATCGTCGCTGACAGCATTGTATCCGCAACACGACTACTACCTGATGGCTCCGAAACAAACGGAGATGTATCGTGATGCACATACCAATATGCATACCGTTATCCCTTCGGGGATATTCAAACTGCTCAGTTCATTATGGCGCAGCAATTTTGTAACGAGGGATCTGAAAAAACTGAACATAGATGTGTATCACGGATTGAGCAATGAGATACCTGCAGGCGTACAAAACACAGACATCAAATCTGTAGTAAGCATACACGACCTGATATTTGAACGCTACCCCAAGCAATACAAAGCTGTAGATAACGCCATCTACAGAAAGAAATTCAGCAACGCCTGCAAACATGCCGATAAAGTAATTGCCATCAGCGAGCAAACGAAGCAGGATATCATACAATACTACAACACACCTGCAGACAAGATTGCTGTATGCTACCAGAGTTGCAATACCATATTTGAGCAACAAGTAAGCAATGCAGAGAAACAACGCATCAGGCAGAAGTATAAACTACCCGAAACCTATTTCCTATATGTAGGCAGCGTAATAGAACGCAAAAACCTGCTGACCATCTGCAAGGCCTTAAAAGAACTGAAAGCAGAACTAAACATACCACTGGTAGTAATAGGCAATGGTGGTGATTACATGCAGCAAGTGAAAGCATATATTGCTGCAAACGGATTGGCGGGAGATGTGATTTTCTTATCTGAACAAGAAGCAACGCAACAAGATGTTGATTTTAAATCAGCCAAGGACTTTCCTGCGATCTATCAGTCCGCACTTACGATGATATACCCTTCCATCTACGAAGGTTTTGGCATACCAATACTGGAAGCCATGTGGAGCGGTACACCTGTCATAACATCCAACATCAGCTGTATGCCTGAAACAGGTGGAGATGCTGTTTATTATATAGACCCTTTCAGTACGGACGATATGATAAAAGCCATGCGCGATGTTTCAGCGGATGAAACACTGCGAAATGAATTGCGGACCAAAGGCCTGATACAAGCACAAAAATTTACACCTGCAAAATGCGCAGCGGCAGTAATGCAGGTGTATGAATCTTTATAGTATTCTTATCTATTTGTTAGGTGTAAACTTTGGCTCCGGTGCAGGTTTGATGACATGCTTGCTGCTGAGGTTAGGAAATGCGATACGCCATTTATCTAAAGGCTTTTCTGTTGCATCTATAAAGTACCATGTCTTGCCTTTATCAGGAGACAATGCAAAAAGAGTGGTTTCTGTTTGCAACACACCATCTTTCATTTTCATCTTCATATATTGGGGTATGGTGCACTGATATTCGCCTGCGGTATCAATAATATTTGAAACCTCCCCCGGCCACGCAGATGTAATGGTTGTGCCTGAAGCTTCTATATTCTTCAACTGTGCCTCCAACTCTTTTTCTAATTTGTCTAAACCGCCATTGGTAGACTCTACCACTTTCGGATACGTAGTACTGACAAAAGCTCTGAGGTCTTTTTTCACCAAAGCATCGTTCATCTTTTTAGCAGCAGCTTTTACCGCGGGCTTCAGTTTCTGAATATCTGCCTGTGCATACACACTTGCGATACTGCACCATAAAATACCTGTCAATAATATGCGTCTCATCTTAGTTTTTAGATATGCGGGTAGTAAATATAAGATTCTATCACGTTCGTTGATACATTGTCTTGTTAAAAGGCATTGCACTAACTGATGATTAAAAAATAAGCGGGCCAAAAGCCCGCTTATAAATACATGTGATTCCTGCAATTATTTATTAGAATGTAGCCCAAGCTTATTGCCTTCTGTATCTATGAAGAAAGCCATATAACCAACATCGTCAGATATTTTTGTTTTAGGCATTACAACAGTACCACCTGCAGAGGTAATATTCTCCAGAACAGTTTCCATCGATGGGTTGGCATTCAGATAAACGACACTGCCATCTGCTGATGGTTTATGCATATCGCTCTGTGCCAACCCGCCAGATACTTTACCTTCTGCAGCAGGGAAGAAAGCCATCTTCATTCCCATCATGTCAATTGTTTCGCCCATATCTACGCCGAAAGATTGTGCATAGAATGCTTTAGCACGTTCGATGTCTGTAGCAGGTATCTCAAACCAGTTGAGTGCATTTGTGTTATCCATAAGATTTATTTTTTTTAGTGGGATTGTAAACTTAAGCATTTAACTTATTGAACCAGCAATTGCTTACTGATAGTTTTGCCGGACGCATTTACGCTGATGATGTAATTACCCTTATCCAACATCACAGGCAGTACGGTATGTTTAGATAACAACACCTTGTCATTGTACACTACCCTACCGTTTATATCAGTTATCATCACACGTGCGTTCACTTCTGTAGGATAGCTAAGTGTTATTGTTTTACCGTTGTTAGGATTCGGGAACAACTCAACACCATCCAGTTGGTTGTTTACGCCTTCTACGCTACCAGTTACTATTTTGTTCTTTTTGAAAGTGAATGTTTTTACCTGCGATTTGATAACGTTTACGCTATCGCTTATCACTACATACCAATCGTACCTCATACTATCTTCCAAACCATTCCATACTACAGATGGTGTAGAACTAGAAGGCGTATTCAGTACAGTGCCAATAGTATCGAATGATTTTGTCATCTGATAATCCAGAACAAACTCGCTGTTTGCATCTGTTTCAAACTGGTTCAGTATCGGCGAATATGTTTTTACAGAAATAGTATTGCTGGCAGGCTTGAATTCCATGATACGCAACCAACCTGTACCACCATTTGTACGATCCTGATAGTCTGACAACAATGTATGTACTGTGTTACCATTGTATTTATCTGTACGACGTGCTTCACCGTTCGGGTTTATATGACCACAAAGCATCAGGCCCAGATTCGGGTTTGACTTCAGCCTGTTATAGATAGCTGCACCTTGTGCACCCCATGTAGCGTCTGCATTAATAAGCCAGTGGCTGCTAAGTATACCTTTACGTTTTGGATAGGCTTTCAGCAAGCTATCTGCCCATTTAATAACAGCGGTATCTGCATTCGTATCATACTCCAGGCTGATAGCTATAAAATCTATTCCGCTGGCACTGAAAAGCTGATAGTGATTATCGTTGTTATTGCCGTAGTGGCCACCATAATAATTTCTGCCATTGAAACGCGCAGAACCAAAGTACTGGTTGTAGAACGTAGTAGTACCTGTTGCACTGCCACCCGGAGATTGGTCGTGATTACCAACGCAAATACCATATGGCAAGCCATCTTTTTTCTTAGTAACGACTGCGTCTTCTATTATTTTAAAAGATGTGTCTGCACGCTTCCATTCTATATCATTACCACCATTATCGCCATTCTCTACGCAGTCGCCCAATTGTATAGCATAGGCTATATTTCTTGTTATTACACTACCGCGTATCCAGTTCATTTGTTGCTGCCCCATCCATGCAGTACCACCATTTTTAGCACCATGATAGAATTGCATATCTGATATAGGTATAAAGGTAAAACTCGGTGAGTCTGCAACAGGGTCATGCTTGCGACCGAGGAATATTACTTTCATTTTATTCGTATCAGGATCAGCCACTGTTACTTTCAGCAGGCTGTCTGTATATCCTTTGGTAGAATCAACTGGCGTGAAAACAGTAGGTTGGAAAGGAGGAAAGTTCGGAGCAGGGAAAGTGATATTATAAGGAGCACCCGTACCTACAGGCGTAGGACCATTGGTACGTGTACCATTAATGCCGGAAGAACCTGTACCTGTAAGCGTAGTTCCTGTTACGTCATCCATTGCCCATCTGCCTATCAGACCTGTAGCTGTTGGCACTTGTTTGTTGATAGAATCGCGGATATCCTGCATGCTGCGTGCAATATTCCATATACGCACTTCGTCTATTATACCTTGAAAATAACCCTGAGGAACACCTGTGGATGTCATTGCTGTAGCAATACCTGCATGCTGAATACTGTTAGAACGTGGCAATACACCAATGCTGTCTGTAGCTTCCAGCAAACCATTCAGGTAGAGCCTCCATTTTGCACCATCAAAAGTTACAGCTGCATGATACCACTGATTATCAAGAATAACAGTTGTACCCTGTACCGGATGATTAAGGCCTATGCTAGGCTGGCCTGCCCCCTCTTCAAAATCGGCACATAATACACCTGTTGCAGTATTGATGCCAAAGATGTAGTTCATATCTCTGTTATCGCCATCAGCCTCACCACGGCCCTTGCTGATGATAGGTACGATGGTAGTAATACCACCACTACCAGATGTTGTGGTGCTACCGGTACCTTTTTTGTAAAACCAACATTCAAGCGTGAAAGTTGCAGAGCCTAAACCTGCTGCAGTACCGAAAGTGATGTACTGATTTGTACCATTAAATTCGAATGCCTGCTGGGCTTTGGCAAAACCAGGCAGCAACAACAGCAATGACAGGATAAGATAAAGATTGCGCATGAGAGTAATTGTTTGCGCAATGTTCCATATGCAATGTTATCGGCGCCCTAAAAACATATGATGTAATTGTTATGTAATTTTTAAGCAATGACCCGTTCAAGCATTTCGAAAAAGCTGATGATATCAGACGACAGCTCTTTGCCTTTGTTACTTGCAAGAATGGAATGGCCAACACCAGTATAATAAGAAGGTTGTTTTACCAGTGCAGGTATATGCTTCATCAGGTATTGTGCACTTTGCTTACGCGATGTATTGTCATCTTCAGACTGTGCAATCTTTACCGGTATTTTGATACGTGGCATCAGTGGTTTTGTTTTTGCCAATAATGCACGCAGGTTCTTCACAGCACTCCATGGCAGCTTACCATTGCCCGATAATGATGCACCGATTATGTAGCGGCTATATGCTGGTGTGTTAATGCACACCAGTGCTGCAATGTTGTAACGCGTTGCTAATTCTATAGCTATTAAACCACCCATACCCTGCCCTACTATGAATATCTTACTGCATTGTTGTACCAGTTTCAGCAATGCAGTTTCTGCAGAGAATATCCACTGTTTGTAGTCTGTATCCTTCAGGTCTTTCCAGTTGCCTGTATGCCCTTTCAGTTTCGGCGCGGCAACTATAAAGCCTTTTTCTTCCAAAGGCTTTATGAGTGACTCTACTTCGTGCAGGCCACCACCCAAACCATGTATCAGCAGACAGCCGTAGGTTGATTGCATGTCAGAAAGATAATGAAATAATACTGTTATTATTTTTTGCTGAGTATGTGTTTACGATGCTGTGTGCCCCAGTTGTGTAGTTCGCCTATTACCTTTTTCAATGTTCTTCCATATTCTGTCAGCGAATACTCAACCGTTACGGGCATGGTATCGTACACAGTGCGCTGAACAAGGTCGTTCATCTCCAGGTCCTTCAACTCTTTGGAAAGCATCTTGGCAGTAATGCCGGGTATCTCGCGTTCCATTTCCTTGAAGCGTTTGTCTGAAAATATGAGTGCACTGATGATGGGAAGTTTCCATTTACCACTCAGTATATCCAGCGCGTCGCGCACTGCCAATATATGCTTACCGCATGCAGCATGGTTCATCTCACCGGGGCATGCAGCCTCTTTCTGTTTTGTTCCTGCCATATATACCTGCTTTACTCTGTTATACCGGTATACTAAAGTATACTGGTATAAAAAGTATAGCAAATATACAGAAGTTTGCAAATAGAAAACAAAGACTGAGATTAATTATGAAAAGAGACAAGATTCTTTACTGGATAACAACGGGACTGGTAAGCCTCGGCTTCCTGATGAGCAGCTTTATGTACCTGAGCAAAAACCCTGAACTGATGGCAGGCTTCAGCCAAATGGGTTATCCTGCCTATTTTGTAACGATATTGGGTGTTGCCAAATTGCTGGGCTCACTGGCAATACTAAGTCCTAAAACACCTAAGTTGCGCGAATGGGCGTATGCAGGTTTTACCTTCAACCTGATAGGTGCTACATGGACGCATATTGCCACTGGTACGCCTTTCGTAGCACCACTGGTATTCCTCGTGCTGTTGGGTATTTCCTACTATTTCAACGGCAAACAAGTACGGGCAACTCTGCAAACAGCATAATAGTATACACGTAGAAATACCCAATCTGCGGTATTTCTACGTGGTATATGTTCTGTATATTGCTATATATCCTGAAACCATTTGCACACTATATACAGATATATAGCTCTTTTGATTGCCTGTATCGGCATTACTATTCCCGCACAATCGCAGGTACAGTTTGAGCAATATTTTAAAGCCGGTGATTCTGTCTTCAGAAAAGGCGACTATGCAGGCTACCTGAAAATAATGACCAATGCACTGCAGGTGGCAGAGGCGTCTAAAGACTGTAAAAAGATATGCAAAGCTACCATGCGTGTAGCAGCCGCATACTATTTTCTGCAAGACAGGCCGCAAAGCCTGCAATGGATGAAGAAAGGCAGGCAACTGGCTTATACCTGTGCAGACGATTCTTTCAAATGGATTTCTTCCCGACAAATAGGTGCTATATATTTTGAAGACCACAAAAAAGACTCCGCACTCATATACCTGCGCGAAGCAGAACGCGAAGTATTGAAAAGTAATACAGCTTTAGCCGAACGCTCTGCAGTATATGCCATACTAGGCGATTTGTATTATCATAGTTACAAAGACACCACTCAAGGCCACAAGTACTATTCGCTGGCAATGCAATATGCCAATGAGTGCGGCGACACGCTGAAAAGTGCTTTTGCCATTATGAAAATGGCCAGCTACTGTATTTACAGCGGCAATTGCGAAGCAGGTATTGACTACTATTATAGAGCAATTACGTTATACAACGCAGCACATTTGCCCGAGGGGTTGATGTTTGCCTACCAGATGTTGGGATGGGCGTACAGCAAATGTAATAATGCACCCAAGACTTTTGAAACAATGCTGAAACTGCGCAACCTGCGCGATTCTATTTTCAAAGAAGAGACTGCCATAAAAACTGCAGAATACCAAACCCTGTATGAGACCGAAAAGAAAGAACGCGAAAACCTGCTGCTGCAAAAACAAAATGCCGAGCAGGAACGTAAAACACAAATACTGCTGATATCATCCATTGCAGCCTTCCTGATACTTATTGCCGCATTCTATGCAATATATACCCGCTACAAACACAAGAAGAAAGCAGAGATGGATGAACGCATTGCCGTGCAACAGAAGCTACGCTTTAAAGCGGTGATGGAAGCGGAAGAAAAAGAACGTGTACGCATAGCGCGTGAGCTGCACGATAGCCTTGGGCAGATGCTTTCTGCGGCGAAGATGAATATATCTGCCATGGACTCTTATAACACTGACGATGCAAAGCTGGCTGGCAATGCAAAGAAACTGATAGATGATTCTGTAAAAGAGGTACGCACTATATCTCACAACCTGATGCCTACCAGCCTGATGGAAAAAGGCATAGAGCCTGCACTGAATGAACTGGCCGCAAAGATTAATGATACAGGACTGCTGCAAATAGACCTGCTGGTAAGTGCAGGCGATGAACGCCTTGACAGCTCGGTAGAAATAGCCATCTACCGTATAGTGCAAGAGGTGGTGAACAATATGATAAAACACAGCAAGGCCAACCGTGTAGAGGTAATGCTGGACTATAATGCAGAGAAAGTATACCTATCTATCAAAGACAATGGCGTAGGCTTTGATACTGCTACAATAGAAACCAGTAGCGGCATTGGCTGGCGCAACATTTTTTCTCGTGTTTACATGATGAATGGTGATGTGCAAATACAATCTCAACCCGGCAGAGGCACGTTGGTTAATATTGAGTTTGCGAAGTAGGATTCTGATAATATACCTTAGGTTTCAGGTTCTGGTTTTTCAGTTGTACTAGGAATTGTAATCGAGTAACCCTCTGCAACTCTTTTCTGATACTGTTTACCTCCTACTTTATACATAATTATCATCTTCTTTCCTACACCAACATCTGGATCTCCTGCTAATTCATTACTAGCAGTCACTGTCAAGGAATTATTCACTACCATCTCCCTCAACAATTGCGTAACATCTATTGTTTTCTTACTACCGTATGTAGCACTTATTATTTCAAGAGCATATTCTTTTTCAGTTGAAAGTGTGCCCTTTGGCAAGAAATGATTAAGAAATATTTTAGTTTGCCTAAGTGATGAAGTCCACACAATCGTAGAAAATATCCAAACTACAGGCAAACCTATACATGCAGATATTACATAAGCTAAAAGATGTTGTATTTCCTTGTCCTTTTCCCAATATAAATCTTTACCCCAATCTCCTTTAAACATGGGTAAAATGAAAGAATATAAAAATGCTATTATATAAAATATAAATGTTGTGCCTATGATTATTATTGCAGAACGTAGCATATACTGCAACAACATTGATATTTTGAAAGCTACTACATTGTGATTTCTTTTCTTAAATAACCCAATTGCTGTTATTACGCCTATCAACGTAATAATATCAGCCACTGTAGAAATGGTTTTTATAATTGGTGATTCAAAGTTCATATACTAAAAATTACAAAACTTGTTACAAAATACAAAAGCCACCCTTATGGATGGCTTTTGTTATTTACAAACCTGATTGTGCTTAGAGTGCTAAGTCTGCATCGTCTGCAGCAGGTTGTTGTGGTTCTTGTTGCGGTTGTGCAGGCTGTTCGCCACCATTGTTGTGTTCACGACGCGGACGGTCTTCGCGAGGGCCACGGTTTTCGTTGCGGCGGTCGCCACCACCACGGCGGTCATCACGACGCGGGCCACGGTCATTGCGGTCTCCCCTGTCACCACGGTCGCTACGCTCACGTTTCTCAGGTTCTACATAACCTTCAGGCTTTGGCATCAGTGCTTTGCGGCTCAGACGCAGTTTGCCCGTTTTAGGGTCTGTACCTATCAGCTTCACTTTTACCTTGTCACCTTCTTTCATTACACCTTCCAGGCTGTCAAGACGGCTCCAGCTTATTTCAGAGATGTGCAGCAAACCTTGTTTGCCCGGCATAAACTCTACAAACGCGCCGAATGTCTGAATACCTTTTACCACACCTTCGTAAGTTTCGCCAACTTCAGGTATAGCAACGATGCCCTTAATCCATTTCAATGCTTTTTCAATGCCATCTTTATTAGCAGAGAATATTTTCACTTCGCCGCGGTCGTTTACTTCTTCTATAGAGATAGTAGTACCCGTTTCGCGTTGAATTTCCTGAATGATTTTACCACCAGGTCCTATCACAGCGCCGATAAATTCGCGGTCGATGTTGATTTGCTCGATGCGTGGTGCGTGCGGTTTCAGTTCTGCACGTGCAGCAGGGATACATTCATACATTGCATCCAGAATGTGTAAACGTCCGCGACGTGCCTGTTCCAGTGCCTGCATCATAATATCCATGCTCAGGCCATCTACTTTAATATCCATTTGGATACCACAGATACCATCGCGTGTACCGGTTACTTTAAAGTCCATATCACCCAAGTGATCTTCATCACCAAGGATGTCTGTCAGGATAGCAAACCTGTTGTTATCACCTGATATCAGGCCCATTGCCACACCACTTACGTGTTTAGGCATTGGTACACCCGCATCCATCAGTGCCATAGAACCCGCACATACAGTAGCCATAGACGAAGAACCGTTAGATTCCAGGATGTCTGACACTACACGTGTAGTATAAGGCCAAGCTTCACCAGCAGGCATCATCTGTGCCAGTGAACGTTTTGCCAGGTTACCGTGGCCCACCTCGCGACGGCCGGGGCCACGCATTGGTTTTGTTTCGCCTGTAGAGAACGGAGGGAAATTGTAGTGGAGTATAAATTTGGTATAATCAGATGTTGCTGCACTTTCTATCAGCAGTTCATCTTCTTTGGTACCTAATGTTACTGTAGTTAAAGACTGTGTTTCGCCACGTGTAAACAATGCAGAACCGTGCGGAGAAGGCAACAGATCTGTTTCCAGTGTCAGCACACGTACTTCATCCAGCTTACGGCCGTCAAGGCGCGTACGCTCGTCCAGCATCATATTGCGGATGATTTCTTTTTCCAGATCGTGGAAGATATCACCCAACAGTGCAAGGTCTTCTGCTTTTACCGGTGTTGCAAAACCCGGTACGGTAGTAGTACCGTCTTCGTTTGCTACCAGTGTAGCATCAAAAGCTTCGCGGATAGCTTTGAAAGCATCGCTGCGTTCGTGCTTGCCCAGTGCGCTTTTCGCTACTTTCAGAATATCTGCAGATACCAGCGTAGCTATATGTGCAGCCAACTCAGGATTAGTGTATGGCTTATCGTATTCACGTTTGCCGGTAACACCTTTCAGGTCGCGCAGTTGTTCCTGTGCTTTGATTTGTGCACGGATAGCAGCATGACCCAGTTCTATAGCTTTTACCACATCAGCTTCCTGACATTCTTTCGATTCGCCTTCCACCATCATGATGTTCTTTTCGGTAGCGGCAATGATGAAGTCCATGTCAGCATTAGCTAACTGGCTGCGGTATGGGTTGATAACGTATTCGCCGTTGATGCGGGCAACACGTACTTCAGATATTACTTCTTGTATAGGTACATCAGATACTGCGATGGCAGCAGACGCAGCCAAACATGCCAAAGAATCAGGCATTACTTCAGGATCGCTCGATATCAGTGTAACCAGTACCTGTACTTCGCACAGATAATCATCCGGGAACAATGGACGCAGTGCGCGGTCTATCAAACGAGAGATTAATATTTCATAATCGCTCAGACGGCCTTCGCGTTTGAAGAAAGAACCAGGTATACGGCCTGCAGATGCAAACTTTTCTTGGTAATCTACAGTTAATGGGAAGAATGATTGACCTGGTTTAGGTTTTTGTGCAGCTACAACAGTAGCCAGCAGCATGGCGTTACCCATACGAACTACCACCGAACCATCAGCCTGACGGGCCATTTTGCCCGTTTCTATACTTATCTCACGACCGTCGTCCAGTTTAAAGGACACGGAAATGGGCTTTGGAATCATGATAAAAAATTAAATGTGTACATAAAAAACTATTCCCAACCACCGGGTTGGGAATAGTGTGTAAAGAGATATTACTTGCGGAGACCCAGCTTTTCAATCAAAGCACGGTAACCGTTCAGGTTAGTGCGGCTCATATATTGCAGCAGGCGCTTACGCTGACCTACCATTACCATCAAACCGCGTTGGCTTGAGAAATCTTTTTTATTAGTCTTCAGGTGATTAGAAATATGGTTGATACGCTCTGTCAGCGTAGCTACCTGAGCCTCGATAGAACCTGTGTTCTTTTCGCTTCCACCAAATGTTTTAAAAATGTTTGCCTTTTTTTCAGCGCTTAAATGAGACATTTGCATCAAAATTTAATATATAACGACACTTTTTCGGACGGCAAAGATAATCAAATATTTGGCATTTATGATTTGTCGCACAGTATTTATCCTGAAAAAATAGAGAAAAATCATTATTTCTTCGTTAAAAACAGCCTCAAATAAGCATAATAAATAATACAAAAGCCTTTAATACCTATCTTTCCCACTTCCATCATCCCTTCAAAATCTTACCTTTGCAGCCTCAATTACCGTATCTAATGACTATTGCAGCGCAGATAAAGCAAATTACAGAACAGGCACTGAAACATTTGTTCCCCGAAGCCGATATACAGGCTTCAATGATTACCGTAAACCAGACAAAACCTGAGTTTACGGGCGATTATACCATTGTTTTATTCCCTTTTGTAAAGCTGCTGCGACAAAAACCCGACGAACTGGGCAGGCAATTGGGCGACCATCTGGTGGCTACCCACAGCAACCTGTTTACTTCTTATGATATAGTAAGCGGCTTCCTGAACCTGACAGTACAGGATAGTTTCTGGGCTACTTTCCTTACTAAAGAATATAACAACACCGCATTTGGCGAAAAACCAAAGAACGGCAAGAAGGTAATGGTAGAATACTCTTCTCCCAATACCAATAAGCCACTGCACTTTGGCCACCTGCGCAATATATTCCTCGGCTATGCTATGGCCGATGTACTGAAGGCGAATGGCTATGATGTGGTGAAAGCCAACCTGATAAATGACCGTGGTATCCACATCTGCAAATCGATGATTGCATGGATGCGCAATGCCAATGGCGCAACACCACAAAGCACCGGCATAAAAGGCGACCATCTGGTAGGTGATTATTATGTAGCGTTTAATGACATCTACAAAGCAGAAGTAAAACAACTGGTTGAGGGTGGCATGGAAGAAGCCGTTGCAGAGAAGGAAGCACCAATCATGAAAGAGGCTCAGGAACTGCTGCGTAAGTGGGAAGCTGGCGATAAAGAAGTATATAGCCTGTGGGAAACTATGAATGGCTGGGTGTACGAAGGCTTTAACGAAAGCTATAAACGCCTTGGGGTAGACTTTGACAAGATGTACTACGAGAGCAATACTTATCTGTTAGGTAAAAGCCTTGTGGAAGAAGGGCTGAAAAAAGGTGTGCTGTATAAGAAAGATGATGGTAGTGTGTGGATAGACCTGACAGCTGATGGTCTTGACCAGAAACTGCTGCTGCGTAGCGATGGCACTTCTGTATACATGACGCAAGACCTTGGTACTGCACAACTGAAGTATAACGACTGTGGCGGCCTTGACCAATCTATATATGTAATAGCAGACGAGCAGAACTACCACATGCAGGTACTGAAGCTTATACTGCAAAAACTGGATGAACCATGTGCTGATGGTATCTATCACCTTTCTTACGGCATGGTAGAACTGCCAAGCGGACGTATGAAGAGCCGTGAAGGTACGGTTGTAGATGCAGATGATATGATGGACGAGATGATTAGCATGTCTCGCCAGCAAACGGAAGAAGCAGGCAAAACTGAAGGCTTTACACAGGAAGAACTGGACAAACTTTACTATACCATTGGTATGGGTGCGTTGAAATTCTACCTGCTGCGTGTAGACCCTAAGAAGAAAATGATTTTCAACCCGAAAGAATCTATAGACCTGCATGGGTTTACAGCTACTTTCATACAATATGCACACGCACGTATCTGTTCTATCCTGCGCAAAGAAGGCTTGCCTTTGCTGCCTGATAACAACACATTTGCGTCGTTTGCACTGACACATGGCATAACACCTGCGGAGAAAAAACTGGCAGTAGCGCTGGAGCAATACCCTGCTGTACTGGAGAATGCTGCTGTAGAATATAACCCATCGCTGTTGTGTAACTACTGCTTTGCATTGGCACAGCAGTTCAATTCTTTCTACGACGAGCACAGCATCAGCAAGGCAGAAAATGAAGAGAAGAAACAACTGCGTCTGATACTGATTATCATGACCGCACAAACTATGCGCCATGCTATGAAGCTGCTGGGCATTGCACTACCGGAAAAAATGTAATTGGTGGGTTGATTGGTTGACTTGTTGATCAGGTTGTGCATCTACGTACAATATGAAACCGGTCAACGAATCAACCAGTCAACTAATACACTAATTGCTACGCAGGCTTGGCGCTTCTACCCTTGTGCTGCGAATGGCAGGATACCACGACGCCAGCAACCCTACAATAATGATGGTTGCTATTACCATCAATACATCTGTAAACTGTATGTGCACAGGGAATGCATCAACTACATAGGCGCCAGGCAGGGCTATCCAGTTGAATTGTATTTGTCCCCAACAAACCAGCAGGCCTATAGTAAGCCCTGTAATACCACCCGTCAAAGACCACAACACACCCTCTGCCATAAATATGCTGCGGATGGCACTACGCTCTGCCCCCATGGCTTTCAGTATAGCCATGTCTTTCTGTTTTTCCATTACCAATAGCGATAATGCGCCTATCATATTGAAAGAGGCAATCAACAATACAAGGAACAGAATACCATATATTGCCCACTTCTCTGAACGCATTACGAGGTACATGGTTTTGTTCTGCTCAAACTGTGTTTCTATCACATAATCTTTGCCCAGTTGGGTTTGCAGTGTTTGCTTTACATCATCTGCATCTGTGCCGGGTTTCAGCTTCAGTTCTACAGAAGAATATTTGTTTTCTGCATTGAAGAGCTGCTGCACGACAGGCAAAGCTGCCAGTATATACTTACTATCAAAATCATCCTGCGCCTGAAAAGCACCATCGGCACGCAGCTTTTGCGAACGGAATGCACTCTGCGGGTTTATGGCAGCGTTTACAGAAGCATCAGGATAATACAACATCACCTCGCTGAATACATTGTCAGGATCGAGGCTTAATAATGACATGAGTTGTATACCCAATATAGCAGTTGGTTCGGGCGAGGTAGCTACTGTGTTGCGCCCCTCGGTTACGTAGCGTTTGTAATTATTTACTTTATCGTAAGATGCATCAATACCCTTTAGTTTGGCAACAAAAGGCTGGTCTTCGCTATTGATGAGTACATTATCTTCTATAACACGGGTAATGACTGCAATACCACCTATGGTGCTGATAGTTTGATTCAGCTTATCGTCTACCTCAAAAAACTTGTTCTTGGCAGTGGTGATTTTTATCTCCGGGTAGAAAGCTTTGTATAAGTCGCTAATCAGATATTCAAAGCCATTGAACACTGATAGCAGGATAATCATAGCGGCACTGCCCACGGCAATGGCTACCATGCTGATGCGCGACAGTATGGGTACTGCATTGGCACTGCGCTTGCCGCGCAGGTATCGGATAGCTATTTGCCATACCAGTACCCTATTCATTTATTCGCCCTCAATATTTTGAGAACCGCCCATCGCTTTGCGATCTTCTTCTATCTTTTTGAACAACTCTTCCATTTTAAATACATAGTCGAGCGTATCATCCAAGTAAAACACCAATTCAGGTACACGGCGTAGTTGGTTCTTAACGCGCATACCCAGCAGTTTGCGGAACTCAGAGGTTTTCTCTCTGAATGTGTGCATCAGGCTTTCACTATCTTTTATCTGGAACAGTGACAAGTATACCCTGGCTTCCAGCAAATCGGGTGTTACCATCACTTTAGAAACAGACACCATACCACCATCTACCATGCTAAACCCTTCGCGCCTGAAGATGTCGCTCAGCTCCTCCATTATCAGTTGTCCTATCTGTTTCTGACGTTTACTTTCCTCCATCAATTGTCATTTTTTCGTTGTAAAGTTAACCTAAATTGGGGTACCTGTATCTTAATTGACCTAGTTTGCTTAAATTAGTGGGCTTAATAATAATATGATTCCCATAATGAGAAAGTTACTATTGTTTTCTGCTATTGCGTTTACAACAGGCATGATGGCATGTAAAGAAAAAGGCCCTGCAATCAATTTCGGAGAAAGCAACACCCTTACAGATACTACCTATACCAAAACGCCCGATGCTCCTGTAGGAAGAAAAGTATTGGTAGAGGAGTTTACAGGGGCAAAATGTACAAACTGTCCTGATGCTCGTGTACAATTGAAAACTATAGCTGATGCGCACCCGGGTAAGGTTATCGTTATGGAATTACACCCTGCAGACCACCCATTAGGACACCCTATTGAAGGCCTTTCAAAATATAACTTCAACATTCAGGATGTATCGGATATTTTCAAAATAATATTCAGAGGATACTTCCCATTGGGCATACCTACTGCAGGTATAGACAGGACCCTTGATGGCACTGACATATTGATAAAGCGAGCAAGTTGGGCTAATATTATTAATAGTAGATTAGCACAAACAAGCCCTGTGAAGCTTACACTTACTAACAGCTATGATGCTGCTAAAACAACAGGTACCCTCAAAGTAAATATTGCTTACACTAAAACTGTAACAACTAAAAACTATGTATCAATAGCCATTATTGAAGATAATATAGTAGATGCGCAAGAATTCCCATTATACATAGATACATTTTATAATTTTCAACATGTATTCCGCAAGTCATTTACAGCAGCTGGTGGTAATGCAATAATTGACACAATTGGCACAAAAGAGCCTGGTCGCGTCTATGAAGGCAGTTTTAAATACACAGTCGATCCGGCATGGAAACCTGAAAACTGCCGTATAGTAGTTTGGGTACACAACAACGATGCAGATACCAAAGAAGTATTGCAGGTAGAAGAAATACATGTTAAGAACCCGTAGATAATTAGAAAAAACTTTATTTTATTTGCCCTGATTATCAGGGCTTTTTTTTGTCAGTACACCTCAAAATATCCAAGTATCTGTCTGTGGTTTTAGCAATGCTAATACTTGCAGATATAGCAGGCTTTGCCCTGTGGAATGGTGTACGCGGTGTGTGCTATCACTATGTCCGCAGTCACAGGCAGGAAATAGCCATGCGCGATACTATTGCTATGTCTGCAGATAGTTATCAATCAGGCAAAGACTTCATCAGGCATAAGGCAGATGAGATTGAATACCAAGGTCAGATGTTCGACATCAAGAAGCAAATTGCGAAAGGTGATAAAATTCTACTGATAGGGCACTACGACAAGTTTGAGAACAAGCTGTTCAAACTACTGCACAAACTGCTGGATGACGATAACAAAGATGGAAGCAATATAAACAACAATAGCTTGCTATGTCTTGACTGTATTATTCCACCACAACACATATCCCTCAAACTCTTCAGCTTCCAACGTCATAAATATCATTGCACTAACGATGATAACAATACACAACAATATACCATACCCATCACTGCCCCACCAGAAATGACTGCCATCAGATACATCTGACAATAGGATAATACAGTCATTTTTAAAACAACACTTCATGCAATACAAATACATATTGCCTATAGCATTAGCTATGGGTATGCAAGCAGCGTATGGGCAACAAGATACACTTCGCCCTGTTTCGCTGAATGAATACGTCTTTTCATCGAACAAATTCAAAGAGAACAAAAAGAATATAGCACAGCAGATACAAACTATTTCGCAGAAAGAAACGGAATGGGCTATGCCTCAAAACACAGGCAACCTGATGGAACAAACTGGCAATGTGTTTGTGCAACGCAGTCAGGCAGGTGGCGGTAGTGTAGTGCTGCGTGGCTTTGAAGCCAGCCGAGTACTGATGGTGGTGGATGGTGTGCGTATGAACAATGCAATATATCGTGCCGGGCACCTTCAGAATATCATCACCATAGACAACAATCTACTGGAACGCACAGAGGTTATGTTTGGCCCTGCATCTACCCTCTATGGTAGTGATGCGTTGGGTGGTGTAGTCATTTTCAACACCAAAAATCCATTATTATCAAAAGATGGCAGGGCAAGTTTCAATGCAAATGCAATGACACGCTTCAGCTCTGCTAATAATGAAGGTACTGGGCATGTAGATTTCAATATAGGCCTGAAAAAGTTTGCCTTCCTGACATCTGTTACATACAGCAACTTCGGGGACTTGCGCCAGGGAAGCCATAGCAACCCATTCTATGGCAGCTTTGGTATGCGCAATGAATATGTAACGCGCATCAACGGAGTTGATAGCATTGTAGCCAACCCTAACCCACATATACAAAAATTCACAGGTTACAAGCAGTACGACCTGATGGAAAAAATCCTCTTCCAGCAAAACGACAAGATATCGCATACGCTGAACCTGCAACTGAGCAATAGCAGCAATATACCTCGCTACGATAGGCTCACAGACATTCGTAACGGTATGCTACGCTTTGCAGAGTGGTACTACGGACCGCAAAAACGCGCAATGGCTGCATACCAGTTTGATGCAAAAAACCTGAATGGTGCTTTTGATGAAATAAAAGCCGGCATCAACTACCAGTCTATACAAGAAAGCAGACACCAACGCTCCAGAGGCAGTAATGCACTGCAGCAGCGTTATGAAGACGTAGATGTAATAGGCTACAACATAGACTTCCGCAAGTTTATGAAACGTCATGAACTGACATTCGGTACAGATGGCCAATACAACAATGTTCGCTCTACAGCACGCGAGTTTGACATCGTGAAAGAAACAGAAAAGCCACTGGATACACGCTACCCTAATGGCGGCAACACTATGTATTACGGTGCACTGTATGCCCAACACATATACAAAATTATCAACGACAAGCTGATTCTGAATGATGGTATCAGGCTGAACTATGTGAGCCTGAACAGCAAATTCAACGACACTACTTTCTTCCCATTCCCTTTCCGCGAGGCTAAACAAAACAATACTGCGTTGAGTGGCAATCTGGGCCTTGTATTTATGCCTGCAAACCGTTGGCGTTTTGCTTTGAACGGCTCTACTGGTTTCCGTTCTCCAAATGTGGACGACATGGCTAAAGTATTTGAATCTGCTGCAGGTGCTACACTCTTTGTACCAAACCCCAACCTGAAACCGGAGTATACATATAATGCAGACTTGTGCATCACTTATTTTGTTGATAACAAACTGAAGGTAGAAGCTACAGGTTTCTACACATGGTTCAGAAATGCAATTATTGCAGATAAATTCACGCTGAACGGACAAGATAGTGTGCTATATAACGGCAAAATGACTGCTGTAATGGCTAGCCAGAACAAAGCAAAAGCTTATCTGTACGGCTTTAATGCTGCATTGACAGCCAAGCTGAATGAATATGTAAGCCTGTACAGTGCGGTAACATTTACATATGGCCGCTACATTAATAATGCAGGTGTAGAAGTACCACTGGACCACATACCACCAGCATTTGGTAAAACAAGCCTTATGTATCAACAAAAACGCTTCAGCAGCGAGGTATATGCACTCTACAATGGTTGGAAAAGGCTGCAGGACTATAGCCCTTCAGGCGAAGACAATCTTGTGTATGCAACACCGCAAGGCATGCCATCCTGGTATACACTGAACGTAAGAGTTGGCTATAAGCTGAATAGCAATATGGGCATCCAACTGGCACTGGAAAATATTATGGACCAGAATTACCGTCAGTTTGCATCTGGTGTCAGCGCACCGGGCCGTAATTTCGTAGTTACACTCCGCGGAAATTTATAATTCACTTGTTTATACAGTTTGTTAAAAGCCGGGTATTACCCGGCTTTTTTCATGAATGGCATTTGCATAATGTTTAAGAAACAAAGCAAGAATGTATCTTTGGCACACTAATACTTAAAAGGTGAAGTACCGCAACGCAGTCTTATTAATATTCATCATTATACTTATAGACCAATGGTCTAAGTTTTATATCAAAACACATTTCTACTACGGCGAAGAAGTAAATGTAATAGGCAATTGGTTTAAACTTCATTTTATAGAAAACGAGGGTATGGCCTTTGGTATGAAACTAAATGAAGCACCGGTAGGCAAACTGATCCTCACGCTGTTCAGGCTGGTAGCAGTTGTTTTTGGCTTCATCTTGCTGAAAAAACTTGTGAATAAAGGCTATGCAAAAGGTGCTATCATCTGTGGCGCGTTGATACTTGCAGGTGCTTTGGGCAATCTGATAGACAGTATCTTCTACGGTCTGATATTCAGCGAAAGCAGTTTTCATGTAGCTAAGCTTGTACCATTCGGACAAGGTTACGGACAAATATTTCACGGACGTGTGGTAGACATGATGTATTTCCCAATTGTAGATACAGTGATGCCAACATGGGTGCCAGTGTTGGGCGGCAAACCGTTTACTTTCTTTGAGCCGGTATTTAATATTGCCGATGCGGCAATATCTACGGGTGTTTTAGTTCTTGTCTTTTTCCAAAAGAAACTGATACACAAACAAGAAAATGTAACAGCTAAAGAAGCTTAAAATGGAAAACAACGATTTAATCCCCATTACCGTATGGCTTTCTGGCAGGAGCTATAGGATAAGAATAAAGGCTGAAGAAGAAGAGGCAGTAAGAAAAGCAGTGAAGATTGCAGATGAAAAAATCACTGAACTCCGCAGCCATTATGCAGGTAAAGATGATCAGGACTTTATTGCCATGTGTCTGCTCTCATATGCCGCAGACAATGCTTTGGAAGGAAGCAGTTTTAACCCTGTACTTGATACAGACGTGAAAGACATGCTGGCACGTATTGAAAATGTGATAAAAGAGTAACTATAATACTTTCATATCCGAATACTCTCAGGACTAAAATTAAAAAGACAGACTCCATATAAGGTGTCTGTCTTTTTTCATGTTGTATTACATCTAAACTCTGCTGAAGTACTTATAAAAATCAAAGCCACCATATAGGTGGCTTTGATTTTTATCTGAAGGATTATACTATCCTATCGTTGAACATTGAGTGGTTTGCTTACGATACCATCTTCCGTAGTTGCACGGATGATGTAACGACCGCTTGCAAATGAACCAACATTCAGGCTGTGTTCAGTTGATTTACCATCGATTTCAGCACGGTAAACAACTTCGCCAAGTGCATTGATAACAGTTACATCTTTCATTGTAGTGCCTTTAACACTCAATGTAACTTTATCAGAAGCTGGGTTAGGGTATACGTTAGCATCAATGCCTTCGTTTACTACACCATTAACGCCAGTAGCCCATTGTACCATGTTGATTGTATCATTACCACAGTCATTACCAACTATCAGTTTTACAGTCATGCTACCATCGAACGTTTTAACAACTGTTTTGTAATTGCTAGATGTACCATCACCGAACAACCATTTGTAAGTGTTAACATTTGAAGGGCCGCTTGGACTGAATGTGTATGTATTACCTGAACGCAGGTAAGAGATACCATTAACATGTGGCAGTGGAGCCAAATTAACAGCTACCTGATCTGTACCAATACAATTAGGGCCAGCATCAACTGTTACAGTGTATACACCAGAACCTTTGTAAACTTGGATAGTTTGTGTAGTGTCACCAGTGCTCCAGAGGTATTTAGCACCCGGGTAGCCTGCATCAAGTATATATGGTGTATTTCTGATTTCGCAATTTGCGATATCCTGACCAAGATCTACTTGAATAGGACCAGCATTAACCAGTGTAGATGAAGATGTAGATGTACAACCAATGTTAGTAACTTCTACAGTATAGTTACCAGGACCAGCAACTTTGTATGTATTAGTAGTAGCACCCGGAATGTTTACACCGTTCAATTTCCATTGGTAAGAAACGCTAGGAACAGAACCTGCATTCAGTGTCAGGTTGCTACCAGTACAATACGTAAGCGCACCACTTGCATTTACTACAGCCATTGGCGGTGATACTACAGTGATAACTTCAGGAGCAGACTCAGTAGTAAGAACCGGCGTAACACTTGTAGCTCTGATGAACACGGTATAGTCGCCACCAGTTGTAGCTACATACGAGCTAGAAGTAGCACCAGGGATATCTACACCATTACGTCTCCATTGATAATCGTATGTAGTAGAACCAGCAGAAACAGGAGTTGCATTAAGTGTAACGGAATTGCCGGTACACAGATATCTTGAACCTACAACTTTTACGTTTGCAGAGAATATGACACCATCATCAATACCTGTATAAGCACCGAACGTTGTAACACCAGCAGCAAAGATTGTATTTGCAGTTGTATTTGTGCTACTGTTAGCTTGGTTGTAAGAAATCCAGCTAGGTACTGTAGGTATTTTGTGAGCCAGTTTCATATTAGCCTCGTTAGGTATAGTACCCAACCAAGTATCGTAATAGTTTACTGTCAAGTCAAAATCGTAAGATGTAGCCAATGCCGTTGGTGTAACATCAGTATAGAAGTATGGATACTTATTCTGACTTACAGTAGGGAAGTTTGCAGGAGGTACTGCACCACTATACTGTTTTACAATCAATGGACTAGTAATAGCATTTTGAGTATTCCACTTTACTGTACTTACAGTGGTTTCACCGAAAGTGTATGTTTGTGTAACACCTGGAGCAGCCACAGCAGGAGTAGCTACTGCTGCAGGAGGAGCAACTGCAGGGTCAAATTCTACTGCACCAATATCCGGTACACCATTAGCCCTGTTAGTTATCCTGTTAGCACCGTTGTAGTCACTGTTTGCATATGGCAATTGCATAGCACGACCATTCAAAGCCCAACAATTAGGACTAGAAGGATTAGGCATACCCAATGTAGACAATGTACCTGGATCGTATTTAATTGAGTTAGCCCAAGAGTTACCATTGTTAACAGAATATGTAGATGCACGCAATGCCGCCAACGTAGTATATGTACCAGCACCATCATTAGCAAGGTTTGTACCACTAGTATACAGATTGTTGTAGTCTAATCTGTGGTTGTAACCTGTTGGTATATAAGAGTAGAATGCATAACCGTCATTGTAAGCCGCAAACGAGTTGTTGTACACACTATCTTGCTGATAAGCAGACAAATAAACATAAGCTGCATAAGAATTGGCATTAGAGTTACCACCCCATGCTACCGTATTGTGCATTACACTTGTATATTGAGGACCATATACAAAGAAACCGTATTGAGATGTAGTAGGCCTGTTGTATGTTACAATATTGTTCCTTACCTGAGAACGTGCTGTAGCAGTACCATTTGGATAGTATATCATCAGACCATAGTAGTAGAAATTGTGTACTTTATTACCAATACACTCAATAGGCGTTGTATTACTAATATACCAGTAATAGATACCAGACCAAGATGTATTAGTAGTAGGACCTGCGGCTGTAATAGTGTTATAATTGATTTTAGCACCCGCAGTGTTATACATGTAGTAAATACCAGAGTAGTAAGACGTAATTGTATTTCTTTCAACTCTTACACCTGTAATATTACTAGAACCACCATACATGTACATACCAAATGCTGCAGTAACAGTATTATCTGTAAATACCAGATTGGTAAACGTTGCATTGTTTGCAAACAAACCACACCAGTATGTGAAAGAGTTAGTGTTATTACTATTCAGTATACAACCAACGATACTGTCATTAGCCGAAGTACCAGTCATATTTATACATGTAGCATAAGAACCTGTACTTGTAGCATTCAACGTCATGTTTTTGATAGAGAAGTTAGACGCATTATTGAAACGAATAACATAGTCATTATTAGTACCAGAAGCACCACCAAAATTCAGATTAACCGCTGCAGCAGGAACGCCATCATCAGCCCTGATTGTCAACCTGTTTACTACACTGAGACCAGGTATGTTATTCAAATCGTACTGACCTGTATATGTACCTGCACGAACTTTGAACGTAACAGGTCCGCACATACCTGCAGACTTAACTGCATTTACAGCGTCTGTCAAGGTTGGGAAGTTTGGAGTTGCACCACCTACAGTGTAATCTCCCAATAATGCAGCACGTAAGGTTATTGGTCCAAGCGTATCGTCTGCAGCAATAGGATCTGCAACGTTGTTTGGCAAAGATGTCCAAACTTTTATTGTGCGAGGAACAGCACCGAAGAACACAGTATCTAAAGATATAATCACTTCATTGCTACCAGGTGTACCATTATTGTATGGTATTGGCGTATTCCAGCTTTTTTGTGGCCTTGGTAAACCATCAACTTCCCAATTGATTTTTACACTATTGATTACGTTATTACCATTATTTTTAATACGAACTTTAACAATAGCTGTTAATGGACAGAAAGTACCCGTTGGGTCTACAATTGCATCTGCGCTGGCATTATCACCTACATCTATACCTGTGTAAAGGCCAAAAGTATTCAGCGGGCCACTTGATGGTGACATAATGAAATTGCGTACTGTATTAGCCGTGCTAACAGTGATAGGATATCCTACCCATGGGTTAGTACCATCTTTTTTAGCAAGGTGCAATGCAGCTTCTGTAGCAATTGTACCCATCCAAGGATCTTTATAATAAATATTTGCTGTATATGCAGATGCAGGAGAGCTAATATCTGTATAGAAATACATATTTGTAGGATTCAGTGCATTGAGGCCCGGAGGTGCAACACCTGAATATTGCCTACAGGTTGGTTGTGTACCAGGTACTGTAGCTGCAGCATCCCATGTAATAGACGCTACAGTATCGCCACCAAAAGTATATACCTGTGTGCTACCAGCAGCCAATGTGCCAAATACAGCACATGTAGGAGGAATAGTAGAACCTGCAGGTGTGAATTCATAAGCACCAAGATCAGGAACACCTGTAGATGTAAGCACATGACGTGGAGAACCTGTAACATCTTGATTATTGCCTGCTATATGTACACCACGGCCATTCATAGACCAACAATTAGGATTTGTACCATCAGGTGTCAAATCGCCGGTTGCAGCATTTACAAAAGCCGGTGCATAAGTCAATGAGTTTCTGTCTTTGCCAGAAGCCGTACGCCATGCCTGTATAGTAGTGTAAGTATTACCACCGGCAGCTGTAGCCATAAACGGACCAGAAGGCGTATAATAGTTATTATAATCAGCAGTCAGATATAGGTTAGATGATGAGTATGTCCAGAAAGCACCTACTGAAGAGTTGTTAGCACGTCCAAAGATGTTATTTCTGAATGTACACATTTCATAATAGGTAGCACTCAAATCGTAGTTGTACAAATAAACTACATAGTTTGTGCCACCTGTAGCACCACTGTAATAAGTGTTATTATACCATTCGCTACCACCGCCTGCGTAAGGGTAGTAGATATAGTTGGTGTAATTGGTACCTGTAGTACTTGTATAAATAGCATTGTTAAATGTTTTCTGACTACATGGATAGTAGTTATACATACCATATACTGTACCAGAAGATGAAGCAATTGCTTTAATTACGTTATTACTAATAGTCAGGTTTGGATATGTGTTTGTACAATATGTCATCAAACCATATATAGTACCTGTAGTAGAGTTAACTGTAATTTTATTTCTATCTACGGTAGAATTTGAACACAAATAACCTGCATATACATAAGAAATACCAGAAGTTGTACTCCTGTTTATGATATTGTTATTGAATGTAGAGTTATTAGCATAGTACAAACCATACATATAGCTAGAACCACCGCTTGGAGAGTTCAGGTTGAAAGTATTATTATCTATATTATGATTACCTGCATAACCGTAACCATAGTTATATAAAGGATACATAGTACCAGTAGTACTGGTCCAATTCCATGTATTACCTCTGAATGCAAAATATTCCGAATAGTATATATAAGCATAACATGCAGCAGATGTTACGTTATTTGTATACGTATTATTTACGAAAGAGTCTCTGCTGTTGTAATACCAATACAACGGATATTGTGTACTTGTATTTGTAGTAGTAACATTGGTAATTGTGTTATTAGCCATTACCTGCCTAGGGCCTGTAGCATTACCATTACAATACCAGCGGTATATACCATATACTGTACTTGTTGCAGCACTGTAGTTGATGTTGTTGCCAATCATTTGGAATGCACCATCAGCCTCATATAAATAAACACCATACCAAGCACCAGTTGAGTTTTTAGTAACTGTGTTATTATTAATTTTCAAATCATTTACATAATAGCCGTAAACTGATCCGTAATATGGATTGGTAGTACAATTACTGAACTCGAAATTAGTAGGCCTAGTAGCTGTGCTACCATTTATATAAACGTCGTAAGAACCACCCGCAGGAATTGAACAACCAGTTACCTTGTTGTTATTGCCCATAAAGCCGGAAGTAGAACCCGGAACATTCCAATAAGCCAAAACGCGAGACCTATAGAATGTCGTAGTTAATGAACTTGTAGTACCATTAAGTATACAGTTGGTAACTGTATTGTTAGATGCCGTACCACTGAAATCGATATCGGTACCATATGTTGTACCGGTATTATTCAATGTCAAATCCATGATGGTTACCCAATTCGTATTATTCAACCTGAAAACGAAGTTGTTGGTAGTAGTAGAACCGGTGAAATTGACAGTTACAGTACCAGGACCATTTTCAGCTTTGATTGTAACTGTGTTAGTTGCGTTAGCACCAGTAATCACGTTCAGCTGCCCTTGCTCTGCATAAGTACCAGGGCGAATGTTGATGACAACAGGACCTACTACACCATTGTTATTCAATGCATTAACTGCTGCACTGATTGTAGGATAGTTTGGCGATGCACCACCCACCGTGTATGTACCCGATAGTGGTTGCGCCAAAGCGGGGAATGCTGCCACCAATGCAATCAGCATAGGTATCAGTGCCCGTTTCAGATAGTTGAGATGTTTCATTTATACTGCTATTTTATTTTTTTCGATAATTATTGTTATGAATATTTTAATCGGGGGAATTGGTTTAGATCTTGACGTACACGCATTTAGCAGTTTTACCATTGTTCGCCAAAACCATAACAGCAGCGGGTTTGGGAGGGGGCATCGCCGAAATTTTCAAATTGAATACTTTCATAATCCTGCCAAGAATCTGAGCAGGGTATGTAAGTATCGGGTTAATGTATTTCATATTGCGTGTCAATTTTTCCTTATGTTAAATTGTAATTGTTATTATTTCTCAATAAATTAACAAAACAAGTGTTTGTAAGATAATAATAAAATCTTATTGAACACTGCCTGTTTACTGTTTTTTTGTCGATTTTAATCGTATTCTAACTTCACATATCCATTCTTTAACACTTAGTTAAAGCGATACGTTTTAGCCTATAAACGAATAAAATTTTAAAAAAGTTTTATGAAACTATCAAACTACAAATTAAAAATTATCTTATAAATAGATGAAACGGTAAAAATAGTTACTGAACCTGTCATCCCAGAAATAATATTTTAATACTAGCTGATTTTCAATTTTCTGTGAAGGGTAATAAGTTTATTGCGGTGAGAACAAACATTGTAAAGGCAAGTAAAAATATCCTAAGATGCCCGAATCGAGTATTAAAAAGGGATTAAAATAGAATTTTACTTAATACTTAATCGGTTAATGCCAGCTTTGGCCTGTTGTTTTATGGCATTTTTATAGTCTTGTACAGGCATTTCTAAACATAGATTAAAATGAGATAGTGCTTGTTGCCTATTGCCCAACTTTTCGTAGATAAAAGCACACTGCAATGAAGCCCTTGCGGCGAAATACTCTCTTCCTGACTTCCCTACATAAATAGAGCGATTATAGTACTGTAGTGCTTTATTATCATCTCCAAGCTCGTCGTGTATACGCCCCATTCTCAGGTTATATTCTGCCACTTCCGGTATAGTTGCAAAATCGGCCTCTCTATAAGCGGCCAATAGTGTATATGCTTTGTTATAATAACCTCCGTCAATCAGCCAAGAGGCTTTCAAAAGAATAGCATTTGGCCATTTTTTTTCTTCCAAAAAACGCGATGCACGCCTGTCTGCATCTACATTTTTACTACCAAACTGCCCTATCCTTTCTCTGTAATAATCTGCCTCTTTAAAATGCCCATCTGTATATTGAATACAAGCCATTTTGTAATAAGCATCTTTTACAAACAGATTGCCTCTGTAATTGGCGACGAACTTTTTATAATAATTAAATGCACTATTATCCGCCTTATGTATCAAAGCATTACCCATCTCATAATCGAAAGCAGGTATACTGCTGTATCCAGCAATTTGTTGCATTTGCGTGATAGTGGTAAGGGCATCTTCTGCCTTTCTGTAGTTCAGTGCAATATTAGCCTTGACAAAAGAAAACAATAAGTTGTTTTGCGATGGATATGCTGCACTATTGACCATTGCCCATGCATCTTCCTGCTGAGACATCATATAAAACTTCAGATAAACATCGAACAACAAAGCATCGTAATACAGAGGGTCTCCCGGGGTGTGTTTTTTATAAAATGCATCTACTTTAGCAACGCCCCTTTTCACATCCCCCTTCATACCAAATACGGTTGCAATCCATCTGTAATCATCAGGCACAGTTCCAACAACCGCTTCTTCTACGCCAAGAAATATATCATTATAATCAAAGTCGGGAAATAGCTTTTTGTTTTCCTTCAAAAGCAAATAGGACTTTCGGAAAGTAGTAGCAGCCTTAAAATTTTCCCCCATCCTAACATGGATAAATGCCCACTGCATGTACAAGGCAGCCTTGGTTAGCCTGTACCATGGAGAGGTATCGTTACCAAGACTGAGCAGGTCTTGCCGTTTGTCCAGATGATGATAGTACTTGTCATAGTCCTTAGGATCTCCGTTAAATAATAACAACATACAATCAGCATAATTAGCTACATATACCGCCATCAGATTGCGCGGATGTATTTTCATTTCAGTACTAATGGCTGCATTGCCTTCGCTAAAACGAAGTGCCATATAATGCTCATAAGCTTTCTGGCACTGGGGAGAATACTCATAATAATATTCTGATGCACGTGTATACGTGGTATTTGATACAATCAATAATATAATAATGCAGCACCTGTAGAGCATGGTATGCAAAGGTACATTTATTGATATAGTATAAAATTGTGCGAGGTTGTTGTTTTTATCTTAAAATAAGTATAGACTTTATTCTACAAACCACTGATTTTCTGTACTGAAGACACCTTTATTATTTGTACATCTTGAAAATACGCTCGTTATGGTGTAATTTTGGCATCATATTTGTCTAACCAATCTAAAAATTAATGATTATGCTATCAATGAAATCAATCCGCAATGTAGCGTTCAGCGCTCTGCTGACAATTGGTGCTTTCAGCGCTATCACTTACACATCTTGTAACAAAGACGAATGTAAAGATGTAGTTTGTAAAAATGGTGGTACTTGTACTGCAGGTGTTTGCTCTTGCCCTACTGGCTACGAAGGCACAAATTGTGAAACACTGAGCCGTGCTAAATTCATCGGTACTTATGTTGGTACAGAAATCTGTTCACTTGGTAATGACAACTACAGCATTACTATTGCTGCAAACTCTGACAATCTGAAAATCACAATGACTAACCTGTATAACGAAGGCTTTACTGCTATCGGTACTGTAACAGGCAAAAACACATTCGATTTCAGTGGTTCTTCTGGCACAACTACTTACTCTGGTAAAGGTGAACTGAGTGGTACATCTGCTCTGAAAGTAACATACACTATTACTCAAGGTACAATTAGTAATACATGTACTTTCAATGGTGCTAAATAATTACTAATCAGTGATAAAAAATAAAAAGGGAGCAAATGCTCCCTTTTTATTTTACTAGTTATCAGCAGCATTATTTCATGCTAGGCTTACCGTTACCAACAGTACCATCTTTTTTATCGCCAGACATACTTGGTTTACCATTACCTACAGTACCCGGCGTAGTGTTGCCAGACATGCTTGGTTTGCCATTACCTATGGTTTTTGGCTTTGGAGCTTCTGCAGGTTTTGGTTTTGCAACCGGTTTTGGCGCTGGTGCAGCAGTTTTAGCACCTTTCATAGCAGCAATCATAGAATCTGCTTTCCACTGAGCGAGTGCATTAATCAGAGAATCGTTCTGTGCCATCAGCTCGCTACGCATAGCTTCTACACGTGCATTCACCATTGAGTCGATTTGTGCTTCAGAAGGACCGGCGCTAACTGCAGGTGCTTCGTTTTGGCAAGATGCCAAAGCCAGCATGCCACCGGCTAATAGTAATAACGTTTGCTTTTTCATTCTTTACGGTTTTAATGATGCAAAAATATTGTAGTTGCTGATATTTTTAGCAAAATAGATGCCATAAACCTGTTCTTTATCAAAAAACTAACACTAAACAGGCATTAAATGGCAAAAATGTAGAATTATTTCTGCTTACGGAGCATATCCTTATAGAGCATCTTCACCAATCCATCCGCAAGGCCAATCTTCGGAACGTAAATTTCATCAGCATTTGCCCAACGCATAACGGCTATATATATCTGCAGTGCAGGTACAATAACATCGGCACGATCGCTACGCAGATTATAGAGATGCTTGCGTTCTTCCACGCTGTTCAAACTAAGCTCTTTGTAGTAGTCTTTCAGTAATTCTAAAGGAAGCGGCTTGCCTTCTTTGCGCTTAGATATAGAAAATATCTTGTTGATATTACCACCACTACCAATGGCTTCTACCGGCTGATAGTCTTTGGTATGCGTTTTTATATACCACTTCATATGCTCCCACTGCTCATCTGTCACTTTATCATTCAGCAAGCGTATAGTACCTATGTTGAAGGATTCTTTAAAAACAATATGATTGTCTGAAAACAGTGTTACTTCCGTGCTACCACCACCAACATCTACATACATGTAAGACTTCTCTGTATTCAGCTTTTCGGCAATATGTGTTTCGTAGATGATATTTGCCTCTTCCTGCCCGCTGATGATGCTTACTTCAATACCTGTTTCTGCATAAATCTCTCTAAGTACCTGACCACCGTTTGACGCATCGCGCATGGCAGACGTAGCACAAGCCTTCACAGCCTCAACTTTGTATATATCCATCAATAGCTTGTAGGCTTTAATGGTATCTATCATTTTTCGTTTTTTCTCTTCGCTGATGTATCCGTTATCAAACACATCGAAACCCAGGCGCAATGGTATGCGCAGCAGGTTTAGCTTAGTAAAATCTACTGTCCCGTCTTTATAAACAGATGTTTCTGTTATAAGCAAACGTGCAGCATTGGAACCAATATCTATGGCAGCTAATATCAAGTCTTAATAACGTTTATTACGCAAATATCCGTAAATAGCCACTTGCGAGCGTAGTGCGTGTTCGCCTTTTTTCCGTGGCACATATTCATTGCGCTGTTCGTTATCTAATATACGCCCTTTCACATTTTCTGCAAGCTGTATGTTCAGAATATCTATTATTTCCTTTTGTATTTCTGTATCGTAAACGGGGCAGGCAGCCTCTACACGGTGATCCAGGTTGCGCACCATCCAGTCAGCAGATGAAATAAATACTTTTGGCACACCCGCATTGTGAAATACAAACACCCTTGCATGCTCCAGATACTCGTCAATGATACTGATAGCCTGCATTGGTGCCTTGAACGATTTATTCTGCGTATATGCACAGCAACTGCCTCTTAATATCAGGCGTACGTCAACACCTGCTTTTGCGGCGTCGTATAGCATGCCTATCAATACCTGATCTACCAGGCTGTTTGACTTGATGATAATAGATGCAGGTTTACCCTTTCTTGCCGCTTTTATTTCTCTGCTTATTAAATCAGCAAAATATCTACGCATGTTAACAGGCGCTACAGGCAATGTTTTACATGCTTTCAGGCTTTCCAGTTTTGGATGTGCAGATTCAAGGAATGAGAATATGCGGTTTATGTCTGCCAGTATATTTCTGTTTGTAGTTAGCAGGCAATGATCTCCATAATACTTTGCAGTACCCTCGTTGAAGTTGCCTGTAGATACAAACCCGTATTGCTTTGTTTTATTAAACTCACGCTTCTTAATGATGCACACCTTACCATGCACCTTCATGTGAGGCAAACCTAGCACTACTTTTACACCTTCTTCTTCGAGTCGTTTTTTCCATTGCAGGTTTGCTTCTTCATCAAAGCGTGCTCGCAGTTCTATCATTACCGTTACCGACTTACCATTACGCACAGCATTCAGCAAAGCGTTTATCACCTTCGAATCTTTTGCAAGACGGTAGGCAGTTATCTTGATGCTTTGTACAAAAGGATCGATAGCTGCCTCGCGAAGCAGATCTATAATAGAGTCGAAAGAATGATATGGGAAGTGTAGCATTACATCGCGCTTATCCATCACCTCCATAATGCGGCATGGTTGCTGCAATAGCGGGTGCACAAACGCTTTAGCGCGAGGCTTCAGGTCTGAAAACACCTGTGCCGGGAAGTTCATAAAGTCTTTGAAATTATGAATCCTGCCACCCGGTATCAAGTTATCTTTTTTAGAAAGATTAAGGCGCTTGATGAGATAATCGAGCAGGTTAGCGTCTATATGCCTGTCGAACACAAAACGCGTAGCACGACCTTTTTTCCTGTTCTTTAATCCTCTTTCCAGTTCGTCTATCAGGTTTGTATTTACATCGTTATCCATCTCCAGTTCAGCATCGCGTGTTACTTTGATGATGTAACCTAAGAACCTGTTGAAACCAAAAGGCGCAAACAGATTAGGAAGATTGAACCTGATAATATCTTCGAGCAATATGATGTCTTTGTTCTTGCCTTCGGAAGGCAGTATCACAAAGCGCGGCAATACTTTTGTAGGGATTTCTATCAATGCATAGCGCTGTAGCATGGGGTTTTTAGAATCGCCCAATACGCACGCAAGGTATATAGACTTATCTCTCAGTAAAGGTATTTGCGGTATACTTTCTATCATCAGCGGCACTATCTGTGTGCGCAACTGTTCATCGAAATACGTACTGATGAAATCTTTCTGTGCTTTGTTTAATTGCTTTTCGTTTTTGATGAAGATGTGTTGCTTATCCAGCTCCTTAATTACATCTGCAAAAATGGCATCAAAATCGGCCTGCTGGCTGATAACTACCTGCTGTATCTGCGCCAGTATTTTATCGGGATTACTTTCCAGATGTATCCTGCCCGCTTTACCTAACCTTAGCATACGATTGAGCGTAGCTACACGTACGCGGAAAAACTCATCGAGGTTGTTTGAGAAGATGCCCAGAAAACGAAGGCGGTCGTAAATATGATTTGAAGTATCGCGGGCCTCTTGCAGCACCCTTGCATTAAACGACAACCAACTAATATCCCTAACGATAGTCTGTTTCACAGTCTTCATCCAACAGGCATTTTTTTGCTGTGGCAAAAGTAATAGCTGCCATCCAGCATTGTCTGTACTGTGAAGGTACTAAACGTAGATTTTACAATTTCTTAATATTCCCGATAAGCCCTGTAGTAGAGTATCCTTTCACGAAGGGTATTACCTCTACCTTACCACCATAGCTCATTACATGTTGTGCGCCTACAATGGTATCAATGGAATAATCACCACCTTTCACCAATACATCGGGGTTTATTTTATGAATGAGTTGCTCAGGCGTTTCTTCGCCAAACATACAAACAGCATCTACACATAATAAGGATGCCATCTGAAACAACCTGTCTTCTTCATGATTGATTGGCCTTTCTTCTCCTTTCAGTTTCTTGACAGAAGCATCCGTGTTAAGCGCTACGATAAGAATATTACCCATGTCAGCAGCTTTGGCAATCAAGTCGAGATGACCATGATGTAGTATATCGAAACAACCATTAGTGAATACAATCTTCTTGCCAAGTGCTTTCCACATGTTTACGTGTCTGGCAATGACCATATCATCCCGTAGGATCTTATTTTGTATCCACTGAAGCTTCTGCATCTTTCTGCTTGTTGTTTACTATTGGCAATAGAATAATTGAGAGAACACCCAGAATAACTACAATACCCATCTGCACGGACCATGATACCCAACCAAATGCCTGCCCATGCGTTTTGGCATCTACACCATATACAGACAGTGCACTTGCTACCAATGCAGGGTAAGCACCAATACCACCAGGTGTTGCTATAATGCCTACGCTACCTACTATCAGCACAACCAATGCGGTAGCTAACGATAAGTTTTCTGTTGGGGGCATGCTCCAGAAACCCAACACTACAAGAAACCAGTAAGAGCCCCATATCAATGCTGTGTATAAGAGAAACATACCTCTTTTCTTCAGTTGCAGTATAGACATTACACCTTGCATCAACCCTCCGATGAACTGGCCAATCTTTGTATCCTTAAACCTCCTGTATAGGAATACAAGGGTTATGATGCCTATTGCGGCAATGCCCAGTAATATGAGCATAAAAGATGTTTTGCCTGCAAAGCCACCAAAAGTGTCGCTCAGCATTTTGCCTATCACATCAGCTTCCAGCACAAAGGCAAGGAATGTAAGCAAGCCAAGGCATACCACATCAAATGCACGCTCTGCTACGATAGTACCTATCATCTTATCGGCTGGTACTTTTTCGTAACGGGCCAGTACGGTACATTTTGCAACCTCGCCTGCACGGGGCAATACAAGGTTGGTTATGTACCCTACCATCACTGCAAAAAATGTATTGGTAGTAGTAGGGCGGATATCCATGGGCTCAAGCATCAGCTTCCAACGCAGCGCCCTGAAATAGTGAGACAAGAAACCTACTATGAAAATCGGCACCAGATACCAAGCCCTTGTTTGCTTAATGGAGCCCAGCATTATATCTATCTGCTCGGCAGTCATCTTGCTGAACATCCAGTATATAATACCAATACCCAACCCCAGGAATACGACATATTGCAAAACCGTAAGGAGGGTCTTTTTCTTCATAGAACTAAAGGTAAGAATTATAGTTTATTACCCTCTTTAGGGAATATGATGCTTGGATTGAATTGCTTCGCTTCTTCAAAATCCATGTGTGCGTAAGAGATAACAATAACTGTATGACCAACTGCTATTCTGTGTGCAGCAGGGCCATTCATACATATCATACCGCTGCCGCGTTTGCCCTTAATGATGTAAGTTTCAAGGCGAGCCCCATTGTCCATGCTGAGTACCTGCACTTTTTCATTTTCAATCATGTTGGCAGCATCCAGCAAGTCTTCGTCTATAGTAATACTACCTATGTAGTTAAGATTGGCCTCAGTAATCTTAACATGATGTATTTTAGACTTTAATACTTCAATTTGCATAGCGGCGCAAAGGTACATTTTTAGTATGACACAAGCATAATGACGGGATAACAGTTTATTATAATTATAAAATAAAAGGGCTGCATGTTTGCAGCCCTTTTAAAAATATGCCTGATGTGGCAGTGAATATTATTCACCTGCAACTTCAAATTCAATTTCAATAACGCTTTCTTTACCAAAATCGATAGAAGCTTTGTAAGTACCGGCTTCTTTTACTTCGTCAAGAATTGTTATACGGCGACGGTCGATTTCATAACCTTTCTGTTCGCGGATAGCGCGTGCCAGTTGGATAGATGTAACAGAACCGAAGATTTTACCGTTAGTACCCAGTTTAGCACCCAGTTTTACAGGAGCTGCTTTCAGTACTTTAGTTACGTCAGCTATTTCAGCCATCAGTTTAGCTTCGCGCTTAGCCAGTTGTTTCTGGCGTTCCTGCATTACTTTCAGGTTTGATGCGCTAGCCTCGATAGCATATTTCTGAGGTATTAGGTAGTTGCGGGCATATCCCGGCCTTACTTCTACCAGCTCATGGGCACTGCCCAGGTTGTCTACGTCTTTGATTAATATTATTTGCATGACTAGTAAATTCTATTTTAAAAGGTCAGTTACATAAGGCAACAGAGACATCTGACGAGCCTTTTTAACAGCATGTGCTACTTTACGCTGGAATTTCAGCGAGTTGCCGGTAATACGGCGAGGCAGCATTTTACCTTGTTCGTTCACAAATTTTTTCAGGAATTCCGCGTCTTTATAGTCGATATATTTGATCCCCATTTTCTTAAAACGACAGTATTTCTTCTGGCGTTTTTCTACGCGTGTAGAGGTCAAAAACTTGATATCATTTTGCTTTGCCATTGTTCAAAGTTTTTAAAAGGTGATTAAGCGTTAGCTGTTTCAGCTACTTTGTTGCGCTTTTTAGCATTGTAAGCCACAGCGTATTTGTCAAGACGGGTAATCATATGACGCATGATGCTTTCATCACGGTTCATCTGAATTTCCATTTTTGCATTTACGTCTGTTGCTGCTTTGTACTCAAGCACCCAATAAAGACCTGTTGTTTTTTTGCTGATCGGATAAGCAAGTGAACGAAGTCCCCATGCATCCTGGTGTACGATATCGCCACCATTTTCTTTGATGAAGTCTGCAAACTTCTTCTGAGCTGCTTTGAATTCATCTTCAGCCAGAACCGGCGTAAAGATTACCATCAGCTCATAGCTTTGAAGGTTTTGTGTTGCCATAAAAACTTTAAATAGTTAAAAAATAATCCCACTCATCCGGCAAACAACTTTTGGATATCTAGACCCGAGGGTTTTGACAGCCGGACAAAATTTGGGACTGCAAAGGTAAGGGGAAAAGCCTGAATTGACAAAGAAAACCTAGGCTTTTTAATAATGTGTGCTAGTAAGTAGCCTGAAATATGACAATTCCATTAGAAAAGCACAGATATAATGATTGTATTTTTATACAAGTACCAACGCAATATGTATGAAACAGCTATATATCCTATTATTATGCAGTCTATTCGCCTTGCAGACATCTGCTCAAAACATATTATTTCAGGACAATTTTGAGAGTTATCAAAACTATGTATTCGGCAGCAAATGGGTAGCCAACCCGTCTTGGAGGCCAGGTGTAATGTATTTAGTTACCGGCTCTGCAGATACAGCTTGCCTCTGCAATGAAAATCATAATAACATAGCCAATTTGCGAGTTGCCGGGTTATCAGACTGTACACATTCAGATTTGCTGCCATTTAATTCTAATAAAAATCCAGACGAATGGCTAAAGACAGCTACTATTAATCTGAGTACCGTAACAAAAGCATGGCTAAAGTATGACTCCTATTTTCGTCAAGGAAATTATAAGGGCGTATATGAAAGTGCATCGGTATTAATTTCTATTAACGGTGGTAATACATGGACATTAGTACAAAGTGTAGCCAAGAATAAAACTATGGGAGCCATGGAAACATATTATGTTGATTTGAGCGCATATACAGGCAATACAGATGTGCGAATAGGCTTCAGATTTATGGATAATAATGTACAAAATGGCGGTTGGGCCATAGACAATGTTTCTGTTTTTGAGCCTGCGAACAAGGACCTGAGCCTGATAAACATTAGTCCGGAAAACGAAAAATACGGTTATATCGCAGTAAACACGAGCTATCAACACGATTTTATTGTACAAAACATGGGGGTAGATACAGTTAAGTCATTTGTTGCGTGTTACCAACAAATGGGTAAAGGCTTATTTACAGATACCGTACAAAATGTTGCTATTGCCCCATTTGAAAAATATAGCTATAAACATCGCATTCCTGATACTGTATCTACTAACAACAGATACATAGTAAAAGCCTGGGTGAAACTGGACGGAGATATTATTACAAGAAATGATTCAACAACTGGCATTATTACTGGCGTACCTTTTCTACCCAAAAAAATAGTAGTTGTTGAAGAAGGTACCGGAACATGGCACTACCTGTCTCCTAAGGGGCATGTCCTGATGAAGGAGCTTGCAACACAAGATGTAAATGTATGCCAAATAGCAGTACATGATACGGATCCAATGTGTATTGAAGAATACAATGATTATCTATACTATCGCAGCCAGCTTTTCACCCCATACTTTCTTACAGACAGGCATATAGATACCCCCCCTGATAGTTTGATAGACATTGTAAAGAAGGAGGCGCAAAGCTTTGGTTATGCACAACTAATGGCAACAAGCCACATGGCAAACAATGTACTTAACATAGATGCTTCAGTAAAACCAGCTATAAATATGGTTGGGGAATACCGCCTGCAATTAGTATTGACTGAAAATAAAGTAACCGGAACAGGAAGCAAATGGGACCAAGTAAATGGCTATGCTAATAATGCCAAAGGAGTGATGGGTGGATATGAAAATAAACCAAACCCTGTATCTGGCACTGATATGCAATACAATTATGTAGCACGAAATATATCACCATCACCGGAAGGGGTGACAAATCTACCAAGCACACTTGCACAGAATCAATCATACACAGTTCATTTTGAAACTGAACTGAAACCCGAATGGGGCAAAAACAATATGCGTGCTTACATATTGTTACTTCGTCAAAATGACACCACAATTCTTAATGCAGCAAGTGTACCGTTTGCACTATCAGTTAAGAATATCAATAATGAAGATAATATTGATGCATGGCTATACCCTAACCCAGCCGGCATGTATACCATACTTGAATTCAACTTGCTATACAAGCAAAAGGCAAGTATATACATTACAGACATTAGTGGCAGGCTGATAACGCAAACAAACGCCAAAGAATATGAGGCTGGCGTGAACAAGGAAAACCTACAAATAAGCAACCTGCAGAATGGCATTTATTTTATAACCATTTCCACAGAAGAAGTGAAGCGAACAATGAAACTGCAGGTATTGCGCTAAAGAGCAATTATTTATTTATCTTGATGTCCTTTCGCCCGCACTATGTGGAAGGCATTTGTATGGTTACTTATATTGATACCCTTTGTATCATCTGCTCAGAAAGCAGATAGTAGTCGTATATCCCGAGATACTGTAAAAATGAAGGACGTGGTGGTGAGTACCAAAGTCGCCGTGAAAATCAGCGGCGATACCATCAGCTATAATGTAGATTCCCTTACAAAAAATCCCAACGCAACAGCCGAAGATGCATTGAAGAAAATACCCGGCGTAGAAATTACCCCTGAAGGTAAAATCATGGTGAATGGTAAAGAGATGACCAAAATCTTTATCAACGGTAAAATATATACCTCTGAAGATATCAGGACATTAACCCAAAACCTACCTGCGCAGATAATAGAGAAAATGCAACTGGCCGACTGGTACGATGAAGATGCACAGTTTACAGGCATCAAAAAAGGCAGCACAGAGAAAATGCTGAACCTGAAAATCAAGAAAAACTATGAGCAAGGTATATATGGGCAGGCAATAGCGGGTGCAGGCACAAAGAATACTTATCAGGCGGGAACGTTTACCAACTATATGAGCCATAATACACGCATCACTGCTATTGCAAAGATGAATAATACAGGCATGTCTGACGTAGGCATTACATCCAGCGGCAATGCTGATAATACCAAGACCTCGAATCCAAGTGCTACGGGGATAACAAGACGTCGCCTCGCAGATATTACTTTCTCAAATGACGCACGAGGTGAACTAAAGCTGAACGGCTCTTATAATGCATGGTATAATGGTAACAAACAAACCCAAAGTTCACTGAGGAATACCTACCTGCCGGGGGATAGCAGCCTCATACAACAACAGCAAAGAGGGGTTAGCAACAATTCATTAAACCACAGATTAAGCATCCGCAGCGACTGGGCAATAGACTCTATGGAATCATTACAGAGTGATGCGGGGTTTTCATACAGAAAGAATGATGCTATTACAAACAGTAACGATGGAACGTATTACAACAATACAGACAACCTGAGTTTCACACGTAAATCAGATGCGAGTTCTGCAGGTGAGGGATATGGATTAAATCTGAACAACAACTACAGACGAAAATTCTATAAGCCAAAGCGTACGTTGACTGCAAATGCAAGCATCAGATACAACAAAGACAATAACATAGGAGACAACTACAACACCAACCAATACTACTACCCTGTTAGTACCAACAAAAACGATTTTGTTTCAGGAGAATACAAAACAGCTGTAAATGCCAGAGGTAATATTAGCTATAACGAGCCTGTCACTAAATATTCAACCATGACACTAAGCTATAGCTATACATATAACAAAAACGAAAACGACAGAAATGTATCTACCATTCTGAATGGCGACAGATTTACAGACAGCATACAAAGCAGGCTGAATAATAACTACAGCAATGAGCATGGCATAAGCCTTTCCTACTACTACAACAAAGAAGATAAATTCAGATTTAGCCTACAAATGGATGCACAGCCATTTTCTCGTGGCATTTCCTTATCTGGATTCAATAATAATTATAATCTGAAACAAAATGGCGTAAACTACAGTCCGGGACTATATACACGCTACGATTTTTCCAAGACATCAAACATCAGCCTGCATTACAATGTGGCACTGAGAGTACCGGAGTTATCGCAACTGCAGGTAATCCCGGACTATCGCGACAGTCTGAATATATATCTTGGCAATCCCAACCTTACAGGAGAGAAAAGGCATAATGTATACCTGTATACAATGCTTGCAGATAAAAATGCAAAGTCGAGCTTTAGTATAAATGTAAATGCGAATCTGGTACAAGACAAAGTAGTAAATGATATTACCATAACTGCAAGCAAACGTGTATCAAAACCAGTGAATGCAAACGGCTACTATAGTACAGGCATTAGCATGAACTATAACAATAAAATAAATAAGCACATCAGTTATTCACTGGCAGCAAGCGGCAACCAAAGCAGCAACATAACGATAACTAATGGTGTGCAACAACTGATACCCAATACCACATGGGGATTGGCGGCAAGGGTATCTTTTAATAATATTGATTGGTATGAAGGTGATATCACATACAACATAAGGAACAACCGATTGACAACTATATCAGGCATTTCAAACGACCTGCAGACACATACAATTGCAGCAACAGGCACATTTATACTGCCGCTGCAATTCAGGATTATCTACTTCATTAATTACATACATAACGAAGGGCTTACCGCATCTTACAATCCAGACTTTATGCTCTTTAACGGCACGATTGAAAAATCTTTCAATAAACCCAAAGGTGTAACACTACGCGCACAAGGATTTGATGTTTTTAACAACTATCCTAACGTGCAGCGCACATTCGGAGACAACTATTACGAAGACCGTCAGGCAAACAGACTGGGCAGATTTTTCATCTTCTCATTAGTATATAAATTCACCTACTTCCCTTACAAAGACAAACAATAGTCTATTTAGCTCTCAGCTCCTTTAATAGTTTCTTGCTTCTTGCAATAAAGCCCGGGCTCGCTCCTTGCTCCAATTGATCTTCTATAATGGCAATGAGCTCCTGTTTGATATCAGGATAATATTTTGAAAGATTAGCAAGTACTGTCATAGAGAAAGCTCTTACAGCTATTGTTTCTTTAGGGTCGGCCAACATATCAAAGCATACATTCATAACATCGCCTTGTAATTCTTCAGGTATTTCCAGAAACTGAAGTATTCGTACCACATTTCGCTTTACAGCCACATGAACACCGGGTTCCTGCATTTTGGCTATCATTTGTGGTAGCCAGGGCTTGGCCAGTTCGTAGTGCTTTTCAGCAACCACGCTCAGTACCCATGCCGCACGTTGCGCCACCCTATACTCGTCGTGCAGAAACAAATGTATAAATGAGGCAAACCTATCAGGCTTATTGCCAATCCATTTGGCAATTTTTTCGGCCTGTTCTCTAGAATGTTTAGCCAACAATTCTATCCTGATATCCATATACAAATATTATGAAAGATTTTCTTTTTTGATTTCGAAACGGGCAATTACATTCGCAGCACAAGAAATTTATACTATGATAGCATTTGCCGGCGGTGTATCCGCAAAACTAAATATCAGCCTGCAACAGGTAACAGCCGTACTGGAATTACTGAATGAAGGCGCTACTATACCATTCATTGCCCGCTACCGTAAAGATAAAACAGGCGCACTAGATGAAGTGCAAGTTCAAAACATACAAGACGAAGCAAAATTTCAACAAGAGTTTTCTGATAGGAAAGCATTTATAGAAAAGACAATTACCGAACAGGGGAAGATGACTGAAGCCCTGCAAGATAAAATAAATGCAGCCGCAACACTGGCAGAGCTGGAAGATATATATCTGCCATACAAACCTAAGCGCAAAACAAAAGCACAAACAGCACGCGAAAACGGTCTGGAGCCTTTGGCATTGTTATTATTAGAACAAGGTAACTTAACACCATTGGAAGAAGCTGCTAAATACATAACAGAAAATGTAAAAACAGCAGATGATGCATTGCAAGGTGCAAGAGATATTATAGCAGAAACTATCAATGAAGACGCAACAGTACGTGCTAAGATGCGTAAGCTGTTTGAAGACAGCGCAACAGTACAAAGCAAAGTGTTGGCAGACAAAGAAACTGAAGGCATTAAGTATAAAGACTACTACGATTTTTCTGAGCCTGTAAGCAAAATACCATCGCACCGTATACTGGCTGTAATGCGTGGCTTTATGGAAGGTGTATTGCGTATGAGCATTGCACCTGTTGAAGAAGATGCATTGACTATTATTGAAAAGATGTATGTAAAGTCGCACAACCCAGCAGGCGAACAGGTAACAAAAGCCGTGAAAGATGCATACAGGCGTTTGCTGCAACCAAGCCTTGAGAGCGAATTTCGCATGGCACTAAAAACAAAAGGCGATGAAGAAGCCATTACTGTCTTTGCGGAAAACCTTCGTCAGTTATTACTCAGCTCTCCGTTAGGTGGTAAGCGCACACTGGCAATAGACCCCGGTTATCGTACAGGTTGTAAAGTAGTGTGCCTTGACGATAAAGGCAGCCTGAAGAAAACAGACCTGATATATATACACGAACCAGGCAAACTGGCAAGTGCAGAACACACGATCCGTGCGCTGGTAAAACAATACGATATACAAAGCATAGCAGTTGGCGATGGTACTGCTGGCAGGGAAACAGAACAATTTATTAAGAAGCTGAATCTTGGTTTGCCTATCTTCCTAGTAAATGAAGACGGCGCATCCATCTATTCGGCATCAGAAACTGCGCGTGAAGAATTCCCAGAACAAGACATCACAGTGCGTGGTGCAGTCAGCATTGGCCGCAGGTTGATGGACCCGCTTGCAGAGCTGGTGAAGATAGACCCGAAAAGCATTGGTGTTGGTCAGTATCAGCATGATGTTAATCAGGTGCGCCTGAAAGAACGCCTTGACCAGACTGTAGTAAGCTGTGTGAACCTTGTTGGCGTGAATCTGAATACTTCCAGTAAACATCTGTTAAGTTATGTGAGTGGCATTGGCCCATCGATAGCAGACAACATTGTAAAATACCGTGACGAGATTGGCGGGTTTACGTCTCGCAAACAACTATTGAAAGTGCCTCGCCTTGGCAATAAAGCGTATGAACAGTGTGCGGGCTTTCTGCGTATTAAAGATGGTGAAAACCCACTTGATGCAAGTGCTGTACACCCGGAGGTCTATGAAGTAGTTGCAAGAATGGCAGCAGACATGGGACTGGATGTAAAAACACTTATTGGTAATGAACAGATAGTAAAACAACTGGACACCAAGAAATACATATCTGAAACTATTGGTGAACATACCATCAAAGATATACTGAACGAATTGAAAAAGCCGGGCCTTGACCCCCGTAGCGAAGCACAAACATTTGAGTTTGCTAATATCTACGGTATTGAAGACGTGCACGTGGGCATGATAGTACCGGGTGTTGTAACAAACATTACACGCTTTGGTGCGTTTGTAGATATTGGCGTTAAGCAGGATGGTCTTGTACACGTTTCGGAAATATCGCATACCTATATAACGGACCCTAATGAGGCGCTGAAGCTGAACCAGAAGGTGAACGTGAAAGTATTGGAAGTTGATATGGCTCGCAAACGTATTGCGCTGTCTATCAAGCAAACAATGGAAGCACCAGTAAGACAGCCAAGACCAAACAACAGCAACAATAATAACAGGAGAAACGAACAACCAAAAGAAAAAGACCTTGGCAACATGAATATGGGGGATGCACTTAGCCTGCTTAAGAAAAAATTCGGCAAGTAGTGAACCAATAATAGTTGCAGTTCGTTTGTATTAGCACAATAAGAAGATAAATGAACAATCATATTGAACAATTCAAAAAAGACATAGCACCACTGCGCAATCAGTTGGTAAATCATCCGCTATATCCATCCATCAAATCGCTGAAGGACATCCATTCTTTTATGGAGCATCACGTATATGCAGTGTGGGATTTTATGAGCCTGCTGAAATCGCTGCAACGCGGATTGACTTGTGTTGACACTCCTTGGTTGCCTGTTGGTAATGCAGATACCCGTTTCCTGATAAATGAAATCGTTGTGGGTGAAGAGAGTGATGTTGACGAACATGGTAATCGCACCAGCCACTTTGAATTGTACCTGCATGCAATGAAAAATGCGGAAGCAGATACAAGTACTATCAATAAATTGATAGCTGCATTGGTGAAAGGTAAATCTGTAAATGATTCTCTCACAGAAGCAAATGCACCACAGGCTGCAAAAACATTTGTAAACAATACGTTCAGTACCATCAATACAGGCAAGCTACACGTACAGGCAGCAGTATTTACATTTGGCAGAGAAGACCTGATACCTGGTATGTTCATTAGTCTTGTAAAAGAATTGGAGCAATCATTCCCCGGTAAGCTGAATACTTTCAGGTATTATCTGGAGCGTCACATAGAAGTAGATGGCGACCACCACTCTCATCTTGCTTACGAAATGACAGCAGCACTTTGTGGCGATGATACTGCAAAATGGCAGGAATGCCTAACATCTGTAAAAGATGCGTTGACAGCACGCATTGCATTGTGGGATGCTATTCATAGCAAGATTGCTACAGATAACTAAGCCACCATTTTTTTTGTGTTGCCTTAATATTGGCAAACCAGCGGCATGGCAAGTATAACAGGCTAACAGCAAGCAACCAAAAACAATATACCATCGGCAGCCCGAAACCCCAACCAGGTTTCGGGCTGAATATTTTTTCGCTATCTGTAAAATAGTGAATGGGCACTTTCATCATCATTGCAACCAATACAGCCATAGCGTGTATCAGGTATATATGCAGTATGTAGTAGAACATAGGCACTTTACCATACACAGAGAAAATGTCTGTAAGTTTATTGTTAGCTTTTTCAAGCAACGGTAATACTGTAATTGCCGGGCCTATCGTCATCAGTAAATACAACAACGATGGTGGATATTTTGAGCAATTAATAAACGACAACACAGTCCTCAACCAATGATCTTGCACCACCCATTTAGACGCATCACCATATACGTTGGTGTAGCGTAGCACAACAAACAAAAAGATGGCGCCGAGACCAATGCGGTATAATATCTTGTCTCTCTTCTGTTGCTCCAATTGCATGATAGCACCGAAGCAGTAGCCTGCAGCCATTACACCTATCCATGGCACCAATGGATATATTATCATCAACCCTGCATCATCCCCAAATGAGGTATAACCAAATTCGTGTACTACTCGCCACAATAAGGCGTTATCACCAAACTGCTCTGCATGTATGCCATCAAGTGCATTGTGACCAAATATCATGGCAAAGCTTACTGTCAGTATCAACCAGCGCGGCATGTGGACTAACGCCGCAAGACATATCATGCTCCAACCTATAGCCCATATTACCTGCCCAACAGGATGCAGTACATCCAGATTGAACATCCAACCAGTGCGCACAACTGTTACCTCCAGCAGCAATAACCAAAAACCACGTTTCAGTAAAAATATGGATGCTTCCTTTTTTGTTTTGCCTCTGCTTAGCGACAGAAACGCACTTGCACCAGAGAGGAATATGAATATCGGGGCACAGAAATGCGTTATCCACCTGGTGAAGAACATGGGTGTGCTTGCATATTGCAAATCTGTGGGATTGTGAGAGAAATTGCTGAAATAATCGCGCGTATGATCCAGCGCCATTATTATCATAATGATGCCTCTCAATATATCTATAGATAGAATACGCTTATTGTTAACCTCTGACATAAAAAATTAAACTTACGACAATAGTAATCTTCATAAAAACTCATTGTGTTTATATAACTTAAAGAAGAATAACAACATGCAATAAATAATTTATATGTAGAAATTTTATAGCGAAATACTAGAGCATTAATAATAGTATTATTTTTACCATATAGACCATATAGACTTATGAAGAATATATATCTGATTTTCTTGCTAGTATTTATATTGCCATTTACTACTAATAGAGCATTGGCTTCTCATGCCGCTGGAGGAGAAATTACATACCAGTGGATTTCTGATTCCACATACAGGTTTTACTTCAATCTATACCGTGACTGTAGTGGTGTTAGTGAAGCAGATACAGTTAGGCTTTGCTTCAAAAATCCATGCAATTCTGCAACAGATTTTAGCATTTTACTAAATAAGGCATCAGGTGTAAATGGCACTACAATGCAAGGATGTGCACAATACAAAAACAATTGTGATAGTCCCAGCTCTATTGTAAAAGGTTTCAGACAATGGATATATACAGGTATTGCCGCTATGCCCGCAAGGTGTAGCTCGTGGAACATATCGGCATGGATACAAGATAGAAATACGAATAATAATGTAGCAATAGGCACTTCCTTTTATACCGAAAGCATGATGAATAATATGGGTTCTTATCAAGGTAATTCATCGCCTTATTTTACTACAAGACCCATACCCGAAGTGTGTATTAATATACCTATTGCCTTCAATAACGGAGGCACAGACCCTAATGGCGATTCTCTTGTATATGAAATGATACTACCTCGTTATGCACAGGGTAGTTGTCTTTCTACTCCGATCAATATAACATTGAACTCTGCATATAGCTTGCCTAGTAATCCGTTTTCTACAAACAATACATTCTGGATTAACAATAGTGATGGAACATTGAACTTTACTCCATATTTAGTTGGGTCTAGTTCTGTAACTGTTCGTACTAAAGAATATCGCAATAATGTGCTGATAGGACGTGTAGACAGGGAAGTACAAATTCAGGTATTGAATTGTAATTCTACTCCTCCAACTTTCAACAATACTGCTAGTGGCCTAATAGATGTTTGCGTCGGGCAACCTGTAAACTTTTGTTGGTATGCAAAATCATCAACTCCTAATACCAAGCTTATTGCGATAGATAACCACACAACCAATATGCCAGGCTCTACGGTTACATATACAGGGCAAGGCACAGACTCTGTAAGGGGGTGTTTCAGTTGGGTGCCTACTTTAAACGATGCGAAAGGTGTTCTGAAAAGACTAGACTTATGGATTAAAGACTCTACATGTAATGCCCCGGGCATACTGAAAACATACTATTACAGCGCAGATATTTTTGTTAGCAAACCAGCTAATGCAGGTAAAGACACGGCAATATGTCCCGGAGATACAGTACAGTTAAATGCATCCGGACAAGGCTTGGTGGCTTGGTCAGTAATATCAGGCACACCAAATAGTTTAACATGCACTACTTGTCAACAACCTAGAGCAATACCAACTACCAAAACCAGCTACGAATTGCTGATTGTAGGTGGAGGGAATCCTTGTGTCAATAGCAGGGACACCATTACAATATTTATGGCACCGTATAACAAGCCATCTGTTACAATTAATGTTGCACCAGACAGTAATATACGCACAGGCACTACAGTAACATTTTCTACTACCACAAAAAATTGTAATGCCCCAGTATTCCAATGGCAGCGTAATGGTGTAGATATACCTGGTGCAAAATCTGCTACGTATACCACCAGTAGTGTAACAGACAATGACGTCTACCGTGTCAAAATGAAATGTTCTGACACCTGCGTTGTAGATACTATCAGCAACAATATAAAGATGCGTATTAGCTCTGTTGTAAATAATATCGGCGGTATCCCTGTATGCTCAATTCAGCCTAACCCCAACAAAGGTGAATTCACATTATCTGGATTTACAGGCATTGATGAAATAACGGCTGAAGTGTATAGCGTCACCGGTATTATGTTATATAAACAGACCAAGGTTAAAGTTCTGAATGGTGAAGTATCACTCAAATTAAATGGATATGTATTTTCTAATGGCGTATACATCCTACAAGTAAAAACTAACAACAATGTGTATACTGATAAGTTGATTATTCAACAGTAATGCTATTTATTAATCCGGTATACTTACAAATATTGTAGTTGCATTAGTGACTAATACAACTACAATATTTGCTTTTTTAAAATTTCCAAAAATAAACCCCTTGACACCATCCTTGCACCAAGGCTTTCCAAGTGTTCTGTATACACCTGGCAATCAATGAGCACTACTCCTTCGGCTTTCAATTTCTCAATGTATTTTATGAATGCAAACTTACTTGCATTGCTAACATGGCTAAACATGCTCTCACCAAAGAATATGTTTCCCAATCGTATACCATATAGCCCACCTACCAGTTCGCCATCCAGCCATGCTTCAGCGCTATGTGCATAACCTAATTGATGCATTTGGGTGTAAGCACCTTCTACTTTGTCTGTTATCCATGTGCCATCCTGCCCTTCCCTTTCTACAGCTTTGCAATTTGCTATTACTTTTTCAAAAGCGGTATTAATCATGAATTCAAAGCTTCCCTTCTTCATTACCTGTTTCATACTGTTACTCACTTTCAGCTCATCAGGATACAAGACAAAACGCGGATCAGGACACCACCACATAGGCACCTCATCATCAAACCAAGGGAATATACCGCTCCTGTACGCTAGCAACAGTCTGTCTGTACTCAAGTCAGCCCCCAATGCCAACAAACCATCTTCCAATGCATCTTCTGCAGGCGGAAACCATAATTCTTCGCTATTGAGTATGTGTAATTGCACAGTGCAAAATAATGAAGAGAATAGCACCTTGCTATTTTCTTGACTAACTTTAATGTGAATATGCCATCAACAGAAACTATCCGAAAACAGGAAAGGGATTATACCTTACAAAACAAGGTCCAGTTGATACATGGCGGTGGTGAATATTTCGATAAAATAGTTTCACTGATTGATTGCGCAGAAGATGTAATACATCTGCAGGTATACATCTTCACAGAAGACGAAACAGGCAATATCGTAACTGATGCACTGATACGAGCTGCTAACCGAGGTGTCAAGGTTTTTCTATTGGTAGATGGCTATGCATCACAGGATTTATCTGATGCTTTTAAACAAGTGTTACAACAATCGGGGATTCATTTCAGAATGTTTGAACCGATATTTAAGAGCAGCAATTTCTATTTTGGTAGAAGACTGCATCATAAGGTGTTTGTTGCAGACCACAAGATTGCATTAGTAGGCGGCATTAATATCCAAAACAAATACAATGATATCGGCGAAACTAAAGCATGGTTTGATATGGCTTTGTGCGTAAAGGGTGAAACTGCCATAGAGTTATCAACTATATGCTGCGAAATGTGGAATGGTGGCGAATCGACAGAAAAAGCACAACCACCAAACAAAACATCTATACCTCCGATAACATTAAACAGTGAATGTGCAGTACGCGTACGCAGAAATGATTGGGTGAAACGGAAGATGCAAATATGGAAAAGCTATTTCAATATGCTGAACCATAGCACAGAAGAAATAATCATTGCAAGCAGCTATTTTCTACCAGGTATTATATTCAGGCAGCGAATGGCAGGTGCTATAAGCCGTGGAGTACGTATAAAAGTTATAATAGCAGGTCCATCAGATGTACCAATTGCAAAAAGCGCTGAAAAATACCTGTACAGGTGGATGTTGAGAAACGGCATTGAGTTATATGAATACACAAAGAGTATACTACATGCAAAAGTATCCGTGGCAGACAATAAACGTATGACTATAGGCTCCTACAATTTCAATAACCTAAGCGCATACGCCAGCATTGAATTAAACCTTGATGTACGCAACCAGCCTTTTGTAAGTAGTGTTCAGGATGAACTAAATGAAGTGATAAAAAATGATTGCACTCGTGTTACTGAAGAGGAATACATCTATAGGGTAAATCCCATTCAAAAAGCCTGGCAATATATATGCTACCTACTAGTAAAAATACTATTAGGCATTATCACCTTTTACTACACACAAGAAAGAAAAGACTAAATACCCATCATACGCTGCCATAATGTAGGAATGGCGGTATTATCCCATTTAGCAAAGCGCCCACGCTGAATGACTACATTGTTATTATCTGGATGCTTCAGGAAGTAGTGAAACACAAACTTTTCATTTGGATCTTTCCAACCCAATATCTGCCCGAAACGCAAATCACAGAATGCGAGCGTATCGCCCCACTGCTGCGCCACATAATAACCTTTTGAGAATCGCTTCAATTTTTGCAATCCTTCATCATCCTGCATGCCGATTAATAAATCTTCATTTCGCCTGAAGTAAGTCAGCCCCAATTCAGATTTCTTATCAAATATAGAACGATAACCCACATAGCTGCCGCTATCATCATTTGCTACCACATACCACAACAAGTTGTTAAGTGGTGTTGGCGTAACAAAATGTTTGTTGTAAGTAACATGCTGTTGCTGCATCAGGCTTTCAACCTCGTTAGTTACTATTAGTTTATTCACAACACAAAAAGACAAATAGACCGCACTTGTAGCAATACCAGCAGTAGCCCATGTCAACCTTCTTTTTTCGTTCTTGCTGCGGAAGAAAAGCAAAACCAAACTTGCTATTAGTGCTACAATAGTAAAGAGTGGATCTGCCACAAACATGGTATTGAATGATATCCTTGCATGGCTGAAGGGTTCAAACAGGCCTGTACCATATGCATTCTGGCTATCAAGCAGCAGATGGCAAAACATTTCTATACCAAACAACGTCATCCATCTCTGCAAGCTGATATTTGCCTTATTATGAAGCCTTTTCGCCATTACAGCAAACAATGGCATAAATAACAAACAGGAAAGAATAGAATGTGTAAATCCACGATGTGCCAACAAATTGCTCGGTGTGTCTAACCACATTTCCGCCACAACATCAATATCAGGAAAGGTTTGTGCAAGTGCGCCCCACAACATAGCCTTACGTCCTAGCTCTTTACCAGCAATCACTTCACCTATACAGGCGCCAAGTACTATGTGTGTTACGGAATCCATATTTATTCACCTACCCTATTATTTTGAAGAAATGCATCGACATCATCCATGTAAAATCTGCCTATAGGCACTTTATCTCCTTCCACCCAGATATTTTCAGAACTGACTTTTGTAATGTACTCCGGATTTACGCTATAAGACTTATGCACACGCAACCAGTTAATACCATTAAAAAACTCTACTGAAGCAGAAAGCGACATTCTGATTAATCGTTTAGCCTCTCCCATATAGAGCTTGGTATACTTACCCTGCGCCTGCAAATAACGAATATCCTTCACTACGATTTTTTCATGCTTAGTTCCAATTTTCAGAAACATGTCCTGTGCATGTTCTCCCTGCGAAACTATCTCTACATGTTCTTCATCTCCCTGCAAAACTGGTATTGCCATTTCTATTGCTGCAAACAAATTTTCCCGAGAGAACGGTTTTACCAAATAAGAATCAGGATTATATTTTTTCACCTGGCTGATGGTATTGGCGTCGCTATGTGCAGTGAGAATTATGTAAGGGATATTTAACTTATTATCATCAATATATGCCGCAACTTCAAGCCCCGTTCTTCCGTTTTGCAATGTTACATCCAGTATTATCAACTTAGGATGCTGCTCATTGATTGCTTCTATTGCTTCATCGGGTGTAGCAACGGGTTCTAGAGGAGTATAATTCAGCATTCTTAGCAACTGAAACAAGCTCTCCGCGATTATAGCTTCATCTTCTACTATCAGTATTTCCACCGGTGTGTTTATTTAATATCAATATTAAAGGTGTATAAAAGTCCTCGTTTGTTTTCGACTTCTACTTTCGCTCCAATCTGTGCAGCCAACCTTCTGATTAATCTCAACCCTAAACTGCCTGTTTTCATCAAGTTAATATGCGGGGGTAAACCGGGACCATTGTCCTTATACGTAAAGATATAATTACCGTCGGCATCTTCACATGTCAAATCTATTGTACAATTTGACTGAAAAGGCACAACGTACTTCATTGTATTGGTAATCAACTCATTAACAATTAATGCCAATGGAATTAATGTATCGAGTTTTAATTCCAGATTGTTCATCCTGATATTATACCGGATAGAATCATCACCGATAGATAAAGACCTTAAAGCTGTTTCCAGCATTTTTTCAAAGTATGATTGTAAGCTAACTGAAGTGTTGTGCTGTTGCTCGTACAATGTTTGGTGAGCCAATGCTATAGTCATTATCTTATTCTGTATCTCTTTAGTCCATACAAGAGTATTAGTATCAGGTTTAATTTGCTGTAGTTCTATAAGGCTACTTATTATTTGAAGATTGTTCTTTACCCTATGATGCACTTCTTTCAATAACACTTCAATATCCTGATTCTTAGATACTATCTGATCATTTGTATTAAGCAATAACTGATTTTGCTTCCTGTATTTCCTCTCAACATATATTGCAAAAGCTAGGCTAATGGCCAGAATTGTAGCCACGAGATACAGTAGTTTATTTCTGTTACTTAGTGTTTTTTGTTTTGCCTGCAATAGTTGATTGTTCTTCAACTGCATTTCATTTTCTGCTTGTAGCAATTCGTACTCTATACTTTTAAAAATAGCATTGCTTGTAGTACGAGAGTTAACGGCATCTAATATTTTCCTATACTGGTAAGCAGATTTATAGTCTTCATTTCTCTCATAGTTAGCAATAATCATTTCCAATAATGGGATGGAATCTCGTGTTACTGCAAGCTCACTTAACAATGGCGGTATAGCATCTTTATCCTTATCCAGCAATCTGTAATAATAACTCTTTGCCTCGGCATACAATCTGCCATAAGCAAGATCTTCATCTCGGAAAAGTATGCCCTGTGGTAATTGATTGTAACAAGTAATAAAGTCGGATTTTCTGTTTATCCTGTAATACAGATTTGCTAGTAACACATATCCTTTAACGCGTAATGAAGAATCACCAATGTGCATTAGCTTATCGTACATGACAGTGGCATAAAGGTTTGTATTGGTAGAGTCTTTAGCTTTTGCATATACTACTGCCATATTATAGGCTGCACGAAAAATACGCTTTGCATCACCACTCTTTTCCTCTGTATCGTAATACAGTTTATAATATCTGGTTGCCCACGTCAGGTTATTAGTAGCATCATAAACAGCACCTAAACCAAAGTAGCACTTGTTTATCATTACGGTGTTTTGATACTTCTGCGCAATTTTCATAGCTCTCAGATAGCAATCTGTTGCATATTGCATATGTACATGATTGTACATGCCATAATAGTAGCTACCCAAATTGTAATAAAAAGTATCCTGATAACGCTCGGGAATTTTATTTGCAATCTTCAGCAGAGAGTCATTAAGATATAGATCTTTGGCATAAGTTGAAAAAGAACAGAGTAATACAAATAACAGCAACTTCAACCTGAATAATGCTTGTGGAAAAAGACATTTTTCAGATTTACCTCTATCGTATATGTAGCAAATGTCATTCATAGACACTCGTGCTAAGATATGATAATGCACGCATTTGCAAAAAGCAGCCATGCATACGCACAAAAAAAGGCTGTGTTACAGCCCTTTTCATTATAAACGCAACATATAGAGGAATTACATCTTTAATACTTTTACTTCTGTGCGCCTGTTCATCTGATGGTCTTCTTCAGAACATGGCACGTTATTTTTACACTTGTTCAGCAATCTTGTTTCGCCATAACCCTGTGCTTTTACTCTGTACTTGGCTATACCTTTACTATACAAATATTGTACCGCAGAAGTAGCCCTGTTTTGAGAAAGTGTCATATTGTACTTGTCGCTGCCTCTACTATCGGTGTGTGACGATAGTTCTATTTCCATAGTAGGATACTTGTTCAATACATCTACCAGCTTATCTAATACCAATGCAGCATCAGTGCGGATGTTGTATTTATTGTAGTCATAGTACAGGTCTTCAAGTACAAACTTATCACCCACTTTATACTCAATAGGCTTAGCTTTCGGTTCCAGATAAACGTATTTTACCAATGTATCTGAACCATCTTCATTCTGCATAAGTGATTTGAATAAAACTGCCTCTCCTGTATAATCTTTGTATTCGCCCTTCAGTATAAAATCAAGTCCTTTGTCTATTACGAAATAGTTAGTACCCTTAGCATCGGTGTTTTTACGACTATTTGTTTTGCTAATACTTGCAGTAAGGTCAAGTGTACCATCCTGAAGTGGCTTGCTATCTTGTTTATTTACAAGTATAGCTTTCAGCACCATTGTTCTTGATGGCATTTGTTTAAATGCATATATATCGTCACTACCCTTGCCACCTGGCCTGTTTGAAGAGAAGTAACCTGTTTTATTATCTGCAGATGTTAGGTAAAAATCGTCGTAGCTCGAATTGAATGGAGGTTTCATATTAGCTATCACAGAAGTTTTGCCTTGCGACAATTTGTAGATATCGAACCCACCCATACCTGCATGGCCATTGCTTGAAAAATACAAGTCACCATTTTTACCAATGGTTGGGAAAGCTTCATCTTCAGTAGTATTAACAGGCACACCCATATTTTGTGGTGTTTTCCATGTATCGCCAACACCTTTGTCGCAATACCATATATCTGTTTTACCAACACCGCCCGGCATATCGGATATGAAGTAAATACGATTACCGTCTTTACTAAAAGCTGCATGACCAACTGAGTAGTCCTCAGGTTTATTATACTGGAATGCTATCGGTTCTTTCCATTGACCGCTTGTGTCTTTAGTACTGTAAAACAGTTGCAGGTTTCTTTGTTTACCTACCCTACCCTTCTTAATTTTCAAGCGTTGTTGCTTATCACTTTTGTTAGTAACAGTAAAGAACACCATCGAATTATCGGGCGAGAAAGTAGCTGGCCCTACGTGATACTTACTACTATTTGCAAATACACCAAAGTCTGATATCGCTCTATCCATGTGCAAGGTATCACCTATTGCATATCCTTTTGTATCTGCTAGATAAAGTCTCAAATATGGATTGCCTGTCCAACCGTATTTTTTCTTTCTCTTCTCCTTCTTAGTTTGCAACACTTCATTTTTCATATCTTCAGAAGTGTATACAAGTTGCTTATTGTAGACAGAAGCACCCCAATCAGACAGATTAGTATTCAATCCTGATTCATTATAAACAGCAAAATTTGCAGGGTTTCTTGTCCATAGCATTGCAGAATCACAACCCCTCATCTGTGTAGTCACAATATCTCTCTTATCAGGAAATGCAACCAGATATTCTGCATAATACCTTTTCGCATCTTCATAACGCTGCAAGGTCTTCATCAGGTTGCCAATGGTATATAATACTTCCTTATCGACAGTATCCTTTGTGTGGTAAACACTATACTGATCTAATGCTTTTGCATACTCATTCGTTTCCTGATACGAATAAGCCAGCTTATAGTTTACTTCTTTTGGAGCGTTGGGTTTTGCAGCAAGCTTTTCATATATGCCGATAGCTTTTGCATACTCCAACCTATAGAAGTGCTTATCTGCAATTTGCTTGTAGCCTTGTTGCTCCTGCGCTATAGCAGCACCGGGCAACGAAAGGCAAAGTAGTATTTTGAAGTACTTAGTCATGCTTCAATAATTTAGAAATACCTTGGGCTCAGCACCCTTTTATCTTTAGCAGGCAAGCCGATACCAATTGATATCTCGTGCGTACCGTTTTCGTATGATGCAAGTTTGCTTGTAGTAACATCGTAGGCATAGCCGATTCTGAAATGCTGGATAGCATACAGTTCAAACATGAATGAATAGGCATCTTTCTTATCAAGACCTGATGCAACTGCAGGTTTGTCCCATATATTCAATCCTGTACGATAGGTAGCACCTACACCAACCATATCTTTTATCAGAATATACGCGTTGAAGTCAAAATTGCTCGGACCATTAAAGTCTTCTTTCCATAAGAAAGACGGCCTGAATTTAAACGCATCTGAAAGCGGAATAATAAGGCCCGAACCAAAGTACCCATGTATACGTTTCTCCATAGTTTCGAAACGTGTACCCTGCCAATTGTACTGAGAATTGATAGCCTTTACAGCCAACAGATTGTTTATACCCGCACTTAAGTAGAACTTAGGCGTATAATAATATACCCCAGCATTAAAGTCTGGCGTCACTTTACTTGAAACGCCAACAGGCACCAGATCATCATTGTTATCTACATACTGGAAAGCGTTGCCGTCTACAGAGTATTGTGTAACACCACCACTCAGGCCAAAACACAACCTTCTTGCACCGTACTCATCAAGTGGTACACGGTAGGTATAGCCCAGAAATCCGGACATCGTTTTTTGTGGCCCCAGTTTATCAGACATCACTTTTGCACTCCATGCCACACGCTCATCCTGGTTAGGCATGAGCCACTCTACCGATGCAGCAAATGTTTCGGGTGCACCTTTCAGGTCTACCCACTGTTTGCGGTACATAAAGTTGGCATAGCTTTCCCCGCGGTAACCGGCATATGCCGTATTCAGCACCAACGGATTAAACATGTACTGGCTGAACTGTATGTCTTGCTGTGCAAAACATGTAGCTGTTGTAACAGACAGCAGCGCAGTTATCAAACGTGTTTTAATGGACGCTTTATTCATGTTTGTTAAAAATTATTTGTTGTTACTACGTAATAATTCAACCCAACCACTGTACTTCTTAACGCCTGCTTTTGTTTTCACAGACACAGTATAGAAGTAAGTACCCTCTACAAGGCCATCGCCAGACCAGTTGTTTTTGTAATCTGCAGATGTGTAAACCATATTACCCCATCTGTTGAATATTGAAACTTCTGAACCAGGATATGTATCCAGACCTAGGATTACGAACTTATCGTTCTTACCATCACCATTTGGTGTAATGATATTTGGTATAAACAGATCGTCCTTATCATCAGTCAGACTCATAGAAACTGTAGATGCGTTGTTTGTTGTATCACCATCCGTTTCGTTCGACTTACCAAATGCACTGTTTTTAATCAGTCCACCAGATGTAAGTTGCACAGTCAGTGTCATTACAGATTTCTGTCCACCTCTCAGGCTATCCAATGTCCATGTTACTGTCTTCGTGGCCACATTGTAGTTTGCTTTGCCACTTAGTACGCTTGTACGAACATTTGAACCACCCAGATTATCAGCCAGTATGTCTGTTACTACGACTTTTGTAGCAGTAGTTGCACTGATATTTTCAACTTCAATCTCAAACACTACATCTTTACCTATTGCAAGGTCTTTTTGTTGTGTCACGATACGTTTGGTCACTTTCAAATCAGGCCTGTTTTGTGGTATCCTGATTCTTACTGTTGCAATATTTGACTCAAATGGTTTTGTATCAAAGATTGAATACCTGAATGAATCAACACCATAGAAGCCGGCATTAGGCCTGTAGGTTGCTGTGCCATTAACATTTACTGTCACCGTACCATTCTTAGGTTGGCTTTGCAGTTTGATGCTTGCCAGATTCAGCGATCTGCCAAATGCAGTGTCATTTTTACTGATATTAATAACTACAGGCGTTTCCATTGCAGTTACAGTATCATCATTAACAGCTACCGGTGGTTTGAATATCAGGATGCGGGCAGTTGCCACATTAGATATCATCTTATTCAGGTCTTTCACTGTATAAGTGAAACTATCTATACCATAATAACCTGTATTAGGTGTATATATAGCTTTACCATCAGAACCTATTATTACAGTACCATTCTTAGGCTGCGCAACAGATGTGGTAGTAGGCGCATCCAATGCACTGTTACCAGGTACATCATTGTTCAGTATAGATACTGTAACAGGTGTGTTAACCATTGTTGAGTCGAGATCGTCGATAGCTATCGGACCTTTATTTATCGTAATCCTGACAGTAGCTACATTTGACAGACCATTATCATTATCACGGATAGTATACTTAAATGTATCCACACCTGTATAATTAAGGTTTGGCGTATATGTAGCCTCACCAGTAGTAGCATTAATAACTACCGAACCGTTTGCAGGTGGTAATGTAACATTTACTGTAGACCTGCTGATAGTACCATCAACATCGTAGTCATTAAATGGTATATCTATCAGAACCGGCACATTCATGTTCGTTACTGTAGTATCATTTATTGCTACAGGTGGATTATTTACGATAATCTTCACCGTATCGTTGGTAGTACCACAAGCCCAAGGAGAAGTTATCGTCCATTTGAATGTGTATGTACCCGGTTGCAGACCGCTGATTGTAGCGTTGTATGCATTAATATTAGATACAGTTGCAGTATTTGGACCTGTCAATTGTGTCCACGCACCATTACCAACTACAGGTTGATTTGCTGCCATTATAACACTTGTTGTATTTACAGGGCCTATATCAGTACCGGCATTTGCAGTAGTTGCTGTAGGATATACTGTTAGTACAACATTGTAAGTTGCAGCGTTCGCACAACCATTTGCGCTCACTGTGTATACGTAGGTTACATTAACAGGTGCTGTTGTTGTGTTCGTAAGCACTTCACTTACATTACCTGTGCCCGTTGCAGCTGCATTGCTGATACCTGCTACCGCAGCACGACTCCAACCAAATGTTGCGCCTGTTGTACTACTTGTAGGAGTATAGCTGAATGTAGCATTATTACATATTGCTGCAGGTGCCAGTGTACTAGTCAATACCGGTGTCGGATTAACAGTTACAACAACACTGTATGTTGTAGCATTTGCACAACCATTTGCACTTACTGTGTATGTGTAGGTAACATTAACAGGCACTGTTGTTGTATTTGTAAGTACCTCACTTACATTACCTGTGCCAGTTGCAGCCACATTAGATATACCTGCTACTGCCGCGCGGCTCCAACCGAATGTTGCACCGGTTGTACTGCTTGTTGGCGTATAGCTGAATGTACCATTATTACAAATAGCAGCTGGCGTCAGTGTACTTGTCAGTTGTGGCGTAGGATATACCGTTACTGTTACATTGTAGCTTGCAGGGTTTGTACAGCCATTTGCACTTAGCGTGTATATATATGTTACAGTTATCGGAGCAGCTGTAGTATTTACCAATACTTCTGCAGGATTTCCTGTACCTGTAGCAGCCACATTGCTGATCCCTGTTACCGCGGCACGGCTCCAGTTGAATGTGGTACCAGAAGTACTGCTTGTTGGTAGATAACTGAATGTAGTATTATTACAGATAGCAGTTGGCGTCAGTGTACTTGTCAGTTGCGGCGTAGGATTAACCGTTACCACTACACTGTAAGTACCCGGGTTTGTACAACCATTTATACTAACTGTATAAACATATGTCACATTAATAGGTGCTGTTGTTGTATTTACCAACACCTCGTTCGGGTTGCCGGTACCACTTGCCGCTGTATTGCTAATGCCTGCTACTGCTGCACGGCTCCAATTAAACACGGCGCTTGTTGTGCTACTCGTTGGCGTATAGCTGAATGTACTATTATTACATATAGCTGGTGGCGTCAGTGTACTTGTTAGTTGTGGCGTAGGATTAACTGTTACTACCACACTATAAGTACTTGGATTTGTACAGCCATTTGCTGTTACAGTATAAACATATGTCACACTTACAGGAGCTGTAGTCGTATTATTCAGCACCTCACTGATACTACCTGTACCGGATGCAGTTGCATTGCTGATACCCGCTACAGCAGCTCTTGTCCAACTGTATGTTGCACCGGCAGTGCTGCTGGTTGGTGTGTAGCTGAATGTGCTGTTATTACATATAGCTGCAGGTGTCAATGTACTTGTAAGTTGCGGTGTAGGATACACCGTTACAACCACATTGTAAGTACTTGGGTTAGAACAACCATTAGCTGTTACTGTATAAACATAAGTAACATTTACCGGTGCTGCGGTTGTATTTACTAACGCCTCTGCAGGGTTACTGCTACCTGATGCCGGTAAATTACTGATACCTGATACAGCCGCACGTGTCCAACTGAATGTTGCACCTGTTGTACTGCTGGTTGGTGTATAGTTAAATGTAGCATTATTACAAATAGCCGCAGGTGTAAGTGTGCTTGTAAGCTGCGGCGTAGGGTATACCGTCACCACTACACTATAAACAGCAGGGTTTGTACAACCATTAGCCGTTACAGTATAAACATACGCAACATTGATTGGTACTGTGGTAGTATTAACCAACACCTCATTAGGATTACCAGTGCCTGAAGACGCAGGATTGCTGACACCTGCTACCGCAGGGCGTGTCCATGCAAATGTTGCACCGGTAGTACTACTTGTTGGTGTATAGCTGAATGTACTGTTATTACATATTGCAGCAGGTGTGAGCGTACTTGTAAGTTGTGGTGTAGGATTAACACGCACAACAACATTGTAAGAAGCAGGATTCACACAACCATTAGCAGCTACTGTGTAAACATATGTCACATCAATTGGCGCAGTGGTAGTATTTACCAATACCTCTACAGGGTTACCATTACCAGTAGCGGCAATATTAGCTATACCTGCTACAGCTGCGCGGCTCCAACTAAATGTTGCGCCTGTTGTGCTGCTTGTTGGTGTATAGTTGAATGTACTGTTGTTGCATATAGCACCCGGAGCCAATGTACTTGTCAGCAATGGTGTCGGGAATACTCTTACAGTAACGTTTTGTGTATTAGAACATCCGTTAGCAGTAAGGGTGTATACATACACCACATCTATCGGACTTGTTGTTGTATTAACCAAAGTTTCATGCGGATTGCCTGTGCCTGTAGCAGCAACATTACTGATGCCTACTACTGTAGCACGGTTCCATGTAAATACAACACCTTGTGTTACGCTTGATGGTATATAATCGAACACACTGTTGTTACATACAGGGGTAGCTGTAAGCGGTGTATTCAGAACAGGTGTCGGATTGACACGTACCACCACATCGTATGCAGATGAGTTTGTACAACCGTTTGCAGAAACTATGTACCTGTATGTTACATCTATCGGATTAGGTGTCACATTTGTCAATACTTCGCTTATTGTACCTGCACCACTAGCTGATGCATTGCTGATACCCGGAACTGCTGCGCGGCTCCATGTAAACGTAGCACCAGAAACATCGCTCATAGGCACATAAGAGAATACAGCATTGTTACATATAGCAGCAGGGCTCAGTGTTGTAGTCAACTGCGCAGTTGGGTTAACTGTAACCACTACTGTATATATAGTTGGATTTGTACAACCATTTGCAGATAGTGTAAACCTGTATATAGCATTAGCAGGTTGATTACTGTTATTTACCAGCAGTTCATTGATATTACCTGTTCCGCTTGATGGTGCACCGCCGTTTATTGACGGCACTGCATCTCTGGTCCAAGAGAAGCTTGTACCGATAGTACTGCTTGTTGGCACATAACTAAACGTTGTATTGTTACATATAGTACCATTTACAAGTATGCTTGTAAGTACCGGTGTAGGATTAACCCTTACTACTACATCGTATGTATAAGGATTGGTACAACCGTTAGCATTTATGGTGTATGTGTAAGTAACATTTACAGGAGATGCAGTAGTGTTAACTAATACCTCACTGATAGCACCTGTACCACTTGCGGCTGCGTTGCTTATACCTGCTATCGCAGCACGTGTCCATGCAAAGCCTGCACCCGCAACATTACTTGTCGGCGTGTAGCTGAATGTACTATTATTACAGATAGCAGCCGGCGACAATGTGCTTGTCAAAGCAGGTGCCGGATTAACTGTAACGACTATATTTTGTGTATTACTACAACCATTAGCAGACAGTGTATATACATAGCTAACCACTATCGGTGCCGATGTTGTGTTAATAAGCGTTTCATTAATATTACCAAAACCTGTAGCTGCTGCATTGCTGATACCCGGTATCGCAGAACGGCTCCAGCTATAAACTACACCGGTTGTATTGCTCGTAGGTGTATAGTTGAATGCAGTATTGTTACATACAGCTGTAGGTGTTAATGTACTTGTCAATACAGGTGTTGGATTTACCCTTACAGTTACATTATAAGTAATAGGGTTCGTACAACCATTAGCGCTTATTGTATATACATATACAACATCTATAGGTGCGCTTGTTGTGTTAACCAATATTTCGCCCGGATTGCCCGTACCACTTGCTGATGCATTGCTGATGCCTGCTACTGCTGCGCGCGTCCATGCAAATGTAGCGCCTACTGTATTGCTGGCAGGTATATAGCTGAATGGCGTACTGCTGCAAATAGCTGCAGGAGTAGTAGTACTGCTTAACGAAGGTGCAGGATTTACAACTACACTTACATTGTAAGTATTAGCATTAGTACAACCATTTGCACTTACAGTATATATGTATGTAACTATAATTGGCGCTGTGGTTGTGTTCACCAATGTTTCATTCGGATTACCTGTTCCGTTTGCTGCTGCATTAGTTATGCCCGGCAATGCCGCACGACTCCATGCAAACGCAGATCCTGTAGTTCCACTTGTTGGTGTATAACTAAACGGAGTGTTATTACAGATGGCTGCAGGCGTTAATGTACTTGTCAGCTTAGGCGTCGGATATACTGTTACTACAACGTCATACGGAGTAGCGTTTGTACAGCCATTAGCACTAACCACATATCTGTAAGTCACATTAATACTTGCATCTGTAGTATTTACCAATGTCTCAAACGGATTACCTACACCGTTTGAGACAGCGTTGCTAATACCTGACACAGCGGCACGTGTCCACGCAAAGCTTGAACTACTTGTACTGCTTGTTGGTGTGTAATTAAATACGGTGTTATTACAGATGGCTGCTGGCGTTAATGTACTTGTCAATACAGGTGTTGGATTAACCGTTACAACTACATTATAATTATTACTACAACCGTTTGCTGCTACAGTATATACATATGTAACATTAACAGGAGATATAGTATTGTTTACTAACGTTTCGTTAGGGTTGCCATTGCCACTTGCTGCTATGTTATTAATACCTGCAACGGCAGCACGTGTCCATGCAAATGTTGCACCGCTTGTGCTAGTTGTTGGCGTGTAACTGAACGTAGTATTATTACAGATAGCTGCAGGAGTCAAGGCACTTGTAAGTACAGGACTTGGATTAACTGTTACTACTACATTATATACAAGACCATTTGCACAACCGTTTGCTGCAAGGCTGTATACATATGTTACATATATTGGTGCCGATGTTGTGTTTACCAACACTTCATTCGGGTTGCCTGTACCGCTTGCAGCTGCATTGCTGATACCTGCTACTGCTGCACGGCTCCAATTGAATGTTGCACCACTTGTACTGCTTGTTGGCAGATAACTGAATGTGTTACCGCTACAAATAGCCGTTGACGATAATGTACTTATCAATACAGGTGTTGGCTTAACAGTTACCACCACATTATAAGTTATCGGGTTAGTACAACCGTTTGCACTTACCGTATAAACATAAGTTACATCTACTGGTACACCTGTAGTATTTACAAGTGTTTCATTCGGATTGCCCGTACCGGTACCTGCTGTATTACTAATGCCGGCTACTACTGCACGTGTCCAATTAAACGTTGCACCTGTTGTTGCACTTGTCGGTACATAGCTGAATACAGTATTATTACATATAGATGCAGGCGTAAGCGTACTGCTCAATTCAGGAGTAGGATAAACTACAACTGTAACATTCTGATTGTTGCTGCAACCATTTGCTGTAGTTGTGAATGTGTACACCACTGATATTGGCTGAGAAGTAGTATTAACCAATACTTCGTTCGGATTACCTGTTCCGTTTGCAGCTGCATTGCTGATGCCTGCTATTGCGGCACGGCTCCATGCGAATGTAGCTCCGCTTGTAGCACTAGTCGGAACATAATTGAATGTTCCATTATTACAAATTGCTGCAGGTGTTAAAGTAGAGCTTAAAGCAGGTGTCGGATTTACCGTTACAACTACATTTTGTGTATAAGAACAGCCATTTAAAGCTACTGTATATATATACGTCACATTAACAGGATTGGCTGTTGTATTTACTAATGTTTCATTCGGATTATCCGTACCACTTGCTGATGCATTACTAATGCCGACAACCGCTGCACGGCTCCAGTTGAAAGTAGCACCTGTTGTTGCACTGGCAGGCACATAACTGAATGTTGTGTTATTACATATAGCCGCAGGGCTCAGTGTAGTACTCAGGTTAACTGTTGGGTTAACAGTAACTATAACACTGTAGCTTGTACCATTTGTACAACCATTTGCACTTACTGTATATATGTAAGTAACATTTACAGGGTTGGCTGTTGTATTTACCAATGTTTCACCCGGATTACCGCTACCCGATGCTGCCGTATTGCTGATACCTGCTACCGCAGATCTGCTCCATGCGTAGCTTGCACCACTTGTGCTGCTCGTTGGTGTATAATTAAATATTGTGTTATTGCATATTGCTGCAGGGCTCAATGTACTTGTAAGTTGTGGCGTCGGATTTACCGTTACTACTACACTGTACGTACTCGCGTTCGTACAACTGTTTGCACTTACAGTATATACATAGGTTACGTTTACAGGCGATGCTGTAGTGTTAACCAATGTTTCATTCGGATTGCCCGTACCGCTTGCAGCTGCATTGCTGATACCTGCTACTGCTGCACGACTCCAATTGAATGTTGCACCGCCCGTATTACTTGTAGGCATATAACTAAAGGTTGTGCCGCTGCAGATAGCTGATGGTGTCAGCGTGCTCGTCAGTTGCGGCGTCGGATTAACCGTTACCACCACATTGTACGTACCCGCATTCGTACAACCGTTCGCACTCACCGTGTATACATATGTTACATTAATCGGGGCAGTTGTGGTGTTCGTTAATGTCTCGTTCGGATTACCACTACCTGTCGCTGCCGTATTGCTGATACCGGCTACCGCAGATCTGCTCCACGCATATGTCGCGCCGCTTGTACTGCTCGTCGGCGTATAGCTGAATGTTGTGCCACTGCAAATTGCACTTGGCGTCAACGTGCTCGTCAGTTGAGGCGTCGGGTTGACCGCTACCACTACATTATACGTCGTACTCGAACAACCGTTCGCACTTACCGTGTACACATACGTTACACTCACAGGGCTAGGCGTCGTGTTGATCAATGTCTCATCAGGATCGCCTGTGCCGCTTGCAGCCGCATTGCTGATACCGCTCACCGCAGCACGTGTCCAGTTGAACACCGCTCCGCTCGTACCGCTCGTCGGACTATAATTAAATTTACTGTTATTACAGATAGCTGCAGGCGTTAACGTACTGGTCAGTTGAGGGCCAGGGTTAACCGTTACCACTACATTATACGTCGTACCGTTCGTACAACCGTTCGCACTCACCGTGTATACATACGTTACATTGATCGGTGCGGTCGTTGTATTCGTTAATGTCTCGTTCGGATTACCTGTACCTGTCGCTGCCGTATTGCTGATGCCTGCTACTGCCGCTCTGCTCCATGCATAGCTTGCTCCGCTTGTGCTGCTCGTTGGTGTATAGCTGAACGTGCTGCCGCTGCATATCGATGCAGGGCTTAACGCGCTCGTCAGTTGTGGCGTCGGCTTAACGCTTACTACTACATTATAAGTCGTACCGTTTGTACAACCATTTGCACTTACAGTGTATACATACGTCACATCTACAGGGTCGGCCGTCGTGTTCGTCAGTACTTCACCCGGATTACCGCTACCTGTCGCTGCCGCATTGCTGATACCCGCTACCGCTGATCTGCTCCATGCGTAGCTTGCACCACTTGTGCTGCTCGTAGGGGTATAGCTGAACGTGCTGCCACTGCAAATAGATGCAGGGCTTACCGTACTCGTCAGTACAGGCGTCGGATTTACCGTTACTACCACACTGTACGTACTCGCGTTCGTGCAGCCGTTTGCTGATACCGTATATATATAGGTAACATTCACAGGGCTCGTGCTGCTGTTCGTCAGCACTTCACTAACTGTTCCGCTGCCGCTGCCACCTGTGTTACCGTTGATGCTTGTTATCGCTGCTCTTGTCCATCCATACGTTGCGCCGATCGTACTGCTTGTCGGGGTATAACCGAAGGTTGTGCCGCTGCAGATAGCTGATGGTGTCAGCGTGCTCGTCAGTTGCGGCGTCGGATTAACCGTTACCACCACATTGTACGTACCCGCATTCGTACAACCGTTCGCACTCACCGTGTATACATATGTTACATTAATCGGGGCAGTTGTGGTGTTCGTTAATGTCTCGTTCGGATTACCACTACCTGTCGCTGCCGTATTGCTGATACCGGCTACCGCAGATCTGCTCCACGCATATGTCGCGCCGCTTGTACTGCTCGTTGGTGTATAGCTGAATGTTGTGCCACTGCAGATAGCGCCCGGCGTCAACGTGCTCGTTAATATTGGAGTAGGCTTAACGCTTACTACAACACTATACGTAGACGGATTGCCACAACCTGCTACAGATAATGAATAAACATACGTTACATCTATCGCAGCTGAAGTTGTGTTAATTAATGCTTCGTTAGGATTGCCTGTACCACTTGTAGTTGCATTGCTGATGCCAGCTACCGCAGCACGACTCCAATTGAATGCAACACCACTTGTGCTGCTTGTTGGTGTGTAGCTGAATGTTGAGCCACTACATATAGCAGATGGCGTCAAAGTACTTGTTAATACCGGTGTAGGATTAACAGGTACTGTTACATTCTGTGTATTTGTACAGCCATTAGCTGTTAATGATATAGCATAGGTAACTGTAATAGGAGTTGTAGTACTGTTGCTAAGTAATTCGCTGACATTAGCACCTGTACCACTACCTGCTGTATTACTGTTAATACCTGCTATCGCAGCGCGTGTCCAGGCATATGTTGTACCTGTAGTGGCAGATGTAGCATTGTATGTAAATGTAGTGTTGTTACAAATAGCTGATAATGTCTGCAGACTTGATAATGCCGGGCTAGGATTGATAGTAACTACCACATTGTATGTAGTAGGATTAGCACAACTACCTATGCGAACCGTGTAAACATAAGTAACGTTTACCGGAGCAGTTGTTGTATTTATCAATGTTTCGTTTACAGCACCTGAACCGCTGCCTGCTGAATTACTGATACCAGCTACAGTTGCGCGTGTCCATGTAAAGGTTGCACCTGTTGTACTACTTGTTGGTGTATATGTAAATGGTGTATTGCTACATACTGCTGTTGGTGAAAGCGTACTTGTTAATACCGGTGTCGGGTTAACCGTTACCGTTACATTCTGTGTATTAGAACAGCCATTTGCTGTCAGTGTATATTCATAAGTAACAACTATCGGAGCAGTTGTTGTATTAGTTAAAGTTTCATTCGGATTACCTGTACCACTACCTGCTATATTGCTGATACCTGCTACTGTAGCACGTGTCCATGCAAAGGTTGTGCCTGTTGTAGCACTTGTTGGCGTGTAGCTAAATGTTGCGTTGTTACATATTGTACCTGCATTCAGAGTACTTGTCAATACAGGTGTCGGATTAACCGTCACTACTACATTTTGTGTATTAGAACAACTATTTGCCGTAGATGTATAAACATAGGTAACATTTACGGGAGCTGTAGAACTGTTAACCAATGTCTCACTCACACCACCTGTACCACTACCTGCCACGTTGCTATTAATTGTAGCAATAGCAGCACGTGTCCAGCTAAATGTAGTGCCTGGCGTAGCACTTGTAGGTGTGTAACTAAATGTCGTACTGCTACAAATAGCCGACGGACTTAACGTACTTGTGAGTGTCGGAGTCGGGTTGATTGTAACATTTACATTATAAGTTGTAGGATTAGCACAACCATTAATAGAAACTGTATATACATAAGTAACTACTACAGGTTCTGTAGTAGTATTCACTAATGTTTCGTTAGGGTTTCCACTACCACTACCTGCACTGTTGCTGATACCTGCTACTACAGCACGTGTCCATGCAAATGTTGCACCTGTTGTACTACTTGTTGGTGTATAGCTGAATACCGTGCTATTACACTTAGCTGCAGGGGTCAACGTACTTGTCAGTACAGGAGTCGGGTTGACAGAAACAGTAACGTTCTGTGTATTAGAACAACCATTGGCACTGGATGTAATTGCATAAACAACATTTACAGGAGCTGTAGATGAGTTTGTCAATACTTCGCTGATGTTGCCATCAGAACCACTACCTGCTACATTGCTGTTGATTGTCGCAATGGCAGCACGTGTCCAAGTAAACGTAGTACCTGATGTTGCACTTATTGCGGTGTAAGTAAATGTAGCATTGTTACATATTGCAGCAGGGGTTAACGTGCTGCTCAACGTTGGTGTTGGATTAACCGTTACGACAACATTGTATGTTGATGGATTTGCACAACTGCCTATGCGAACCGTATAAACATAAGTAACGTTTACCGGAGCAGTTGTTGTATTTATCAATGTTTCGTTTACAGCACCTGAACCGCTGCCTGCTGAATTACTGATACCAACTACAGTTGCACGTGTCCATGTAAACGTTGCACCTGTAGTACTACTAGTAGGTGTATATGTAAATGGCGCATTACTACATACCGCAGACGGTGAAGTTGTACTGGTCAATACCGGAGTCGGATTAACCGTCACGTTCACATTATATGTACTTGGGTTTGTACAACCATTCACTGACAGTGTATATACATAAGTAACTACTATCGGATCGGTAGTAGTATTAGTTAAGGCCTCATTAGGGTTGCCCGTACCACTGCCTGCTGAATTGCTGATACCGGATACCGTAGCACGTGTCCATGCAAAGGTTGTACCTGATGTACCACTCGTAGGTGTATAGCTGAATGTGGCATTATTACATATTGTACCAGGTGAAAGCGTACTGGTTAATGTAGGGTTAGGATATACTGTAACTGTTACATTCTGTGTTCTTGAACATCCGTTTGCAGAAACAGTATATACATATGTAACAACTACAGGTGCTGTAGAACTGTTAACCAATGTTTCGCTGATACTACCTGTACCGCTACCTGCCACGTTGCTGTTAATTGTAGCAATAGCTGTGCGTGTCCATGTAAATGTTGATGGATTAGCGTTGAATGTATTACTTGTAGGCGTGTATGAGAATGTGGTATTGTTACATATAGCCGATGGTGTCAGCGTACTGCTGAGGGCCGGCCTAGGATTAACTGTAACTACAACATTATAAGAACTTGGATTTGTACAACCTCCAACGCTCAATGTGTAGACATATGTAACGTTAACGGGATTATCAGTTGTATTTGTAAGCGTTTCATTAGGATTACCTGTACCACTGCCTGCTGTATTGCTGATGCCAGCAACAGTAGCACGTGTCCATGAGAAGGTAACACCACTTGTAGCACTTGTAGGTGTATAGCTGAATGCAGTACCACTACAAATAGCCGATGGCGTCAGTGTACTTGTAAGCGTTGCAGTAGGATATATTGTAACTGTTACATTCTGTGTATTAGAACAGCCATTTGCTGTCAGTGTAAATACATACGTTGCAGTGAGTGTAGTTGTACCTGTGTTTACAAGTGTTTCACTGATACTTGCAATGCTACCGCTAGATGCGCCGTTTGTGCCAACTGCAGCGCGTGTCCAACTGAAGGTAGTACCAGTTGTTGCACTTGTAGCTGTATAATTGAATGCAACACCATCACAAGCAGTAGCGGTTGTAGCACTGCTGAGAACAGGTGTCGGATTTACTGTAATTGTATAGTTAGCAGCATTACCTGTACAACTATTCGCCGAAGGAGTTACTGTAATAGTAGCAACAACAGGTGCTGTGGTAGCATTCGCAGCATTGAATGTTGCGATATTGCCGGTACCAGATGCCGCTAAACCAATAGATGTTCTGTTATTTGTCCAATTGAAAGTAGTACCAGATACAGAACTGCTGAAAGTCATTGCACCTGTTGCTGCACCATTGCACAGTACCAGATTTGAAGGCACTGTTACATCAGGCTTAGGTTTTACCGTAACTACAACGTTATATGTAGTAGGGTTTGTACATCCGTTTGCCGTCAGTGTATAAACATATGTTACATCAACATTTGCATTGGTCGTATTTGTTAGTATTTCAGAAATAGAACCCGTTCCGCTACCTGCAGCGTTACTGATGCCCGCTACTGTAGCACGTGTCCATGAATATGTAGTACCACTTACACTACTTGTTGGTGAATATGAATATGTAACACCACTACACACTGTACCTGTAGCCGAGCTTGTAAGGGTTGGGTAAGGATATATAGTAATGCCTACAGCAGTGCTAGTTGATGTACAGAAACCTGATGTTACTACTCTGCGGAACCATGTAGAAACTGTAAGTGTTGACGGATCGTAATCCTGCGACACTGCACCGGATATGTCTGTAAAGCCTGTTGATGCACTTGTAGTAGATTGTTGCCATTGGTATGTATATGTGCTACCATCACCACCTGTAGGTATAGCACCTACTATATTACCAGGATCTCCACTTTGACAGAATACTACAGGAGTAGGCGCTGTAAGTGTATTATTTGAAATTGGCGGCTGTACAGTTATTTGTATTGCCGAACTTATATCAGGTGTAGTACAAGCACCCGATGTTACGGTTCTGCGATACCATGTGGTAGTCGTCAGTGCGCCCGGGCTATAATCTTTAGATACTGCACCGGAAATATTCGTAAATCCTGTAGAGCTGCTCGTAGTAGAGCTTTGCCATTGGTAAGCATAAGTTGTACCATTACCACCTGTAGGCGTACTACCTGTCAATGTAGCAGGAACCTGACCATTACATATTGTTTGAGCTGTAGTGATTGTATTATTACCAAGTGCAGGCTGTACAGTTATCTGCGTATTATCTGATGAAGTACAAATACCATTGACAATCTGCCATTGGAATACATAAGTACCTTCTACCAGATTGGTAACAGTAGTATTGTACTGGCCTGCTGTAAACACAGGCGCCGGAGAACCTGATGGCTGAGAAACTACAGACCATGTACCCGTGCCGGTTGTTGGCTGATTGCCAGCCATTGTAACCGTAGTACCATAACATACCGTTTGATATGCACCGGCATTTGCCGGTGTAGGTGGTGTATATATTGTTATAGTTACGTTTGATGTACTTGCAGGGCAAGAACCATTGGTTGTAGTCCATGTAAATACATAGGTACCTGCAACCAAACCTGTAACAGCAGTATTATTCGCATTTGCATTAATGAATACAGGATCTTGTGCACCACCTGGCTTTGAAGCCACTGTCCACGTGCCTGTACCAACTGTTATTGCTGTTGCGTTGAGTGTAACAGGTGTGTACAAACACACGTTTTGATTAGTACCTGCATTAGCTGTAGTTGGCGGATCGCTTACCGTGATAGTCATGCTGTCTGTAGACACACAACTACCGTTATTTAATGTCCACATCAAGGCATAAGTACCCTGCTGTAAACCACTGATTTGTGTATTATATAAAGCGCTGTTTGTAAATGTAGGATTCGGAGCTCCTGATGGTTTGCTCATCACAGACCATGTACCTGTTTCACCGGCAATAGGTGCATTTGCAGCCAGAGTTGCTGTTGAGGTAGGGCCAGGCGTATTACACAATGTTTGAGAAACACCTGCATTTGCAATATTTGGTGGTGTAGATGTAACAACTACTGTTACATCATCTGTTTTTGTAGAACATACGCCATTAGCAATAGTCCAACGGAAAACGTATGTGCCCGGTGTTGTGCTTACTACTCTTGTATTAGCGTCATTCGGTGCATCAATAGTTGGCGTGTTCGGGCCACTAACCGTTGTCCATGTTCCCACACCTACTGTAGGCACATTACCTGCCAGATAGATACTGCTAGTACAACCGTTCAACTGGTCAGGACCGGCGTTAGCATTTGTTGGTTCAGCAGAAACTGTAATCCTTACGATATCATTATTAGAACCACAGTTGCCATTTGTAATATTCCATTGCAACAGATAAACACCCGCTGTCAGGTTGCCTAGAGTTGCATTTGGTGTAGAAGCATTTGGAGAGAATGTTGGTGTAGAACCACCAGACTGACTTACCAAAGTCCACTGTCCTGTACCCACTGTAGGTGTATTACCCGCAAGTACTACAGATGTGGTAGTTTGAGAATTCAGTATACATATATTCTGATCAGCACCTGCATTAGCTGTAGTTGCAGGAGCGCTGATTGTAATCGAAACAACGTCATTTGTTGAAGGGCACAAACCAACAGCAGGCATTGTATACCTGAACTGGTATGTACCGGGTATCAGACCCGTAGCAATAGCAGTGCTTGATGAGTTTGGTGTAAGTGTCGGCGTATTCGGGCCACTAACATTTGACCATGTACCTGTACTACCTGCATTACCGACTAGTGATGCTGTCGTAGCATTACACAAGCTTGTAGAAGGCGTACTTGCTACAGCAGGCTGTGTTACATTTATTAATACAGTATCTACACTAGGCGGGCAGTAAGGGCCGGAAGACGCAGTCCACGTCAATGTATAGGTACCCATCACCAGACCGGAAATGGATGCAGTATTGCTGGAGAACGAAGAGAATATCGGTGTATTTGGTCCGCCAACTACTGTCCACAAGCCACTACCAGTAGATACTGCAGTTGCAGCAAGTGTAGTACTTGTGCCGCTACACAATGATTGGTCTGTACCTGCACTTGCCGCACTTGGCGGTGTACTTACTATTACCAGTACATCGTCGTAGTTGCTGCTGCAAGCACCGTTAGATATTGTCCAACGGAATGTGTAGCTGCCTGCTACTAATCCGGTAACGGTTGATGATGGTGAAGTTGGTGTTGTAATTGTTGCACCACCTGGTCCACCAACTTGTGTCCATGTACCTGTACCTGTTGTAGGAGTATTACCTGCTAGTGTTACAGTAGTAGCACCACAAATTGTCTGGTCACTACCTGCAGCGGCTGTTGTAGCTGCACCCGATATTGTTACTACTACCGTATCTCTTGTAGTATTACAACCCGATTTGGAGAGTGTCCACTCAAAGACATATGTACCATTAACAGCACCTGTTACAGTGGTATTATATGTAGTAGCAGATGTAAATGTTGGTGTATTCGGGCCGCTAACACGTGTCCATAACCCTGTTTCGCCCGAACCCGGAGCATTACCCGCCAATGTGATAGTTGTAGTACCCGATGACAGACATTGATCTGCACCTGCAGTAGCTTGTTTGGCACCTACACTCGAGCTTGTAGTTATTACTACATTATCAGCCGATGTACCGCAGGCATTAACAATAGTCCATGTAAATGTATAAACAGTATTAGCTGCCAAACCATTTACAATGGCATTCTTACTGTTTACATTAGAAAAAGTAATACCTGCTGATGGCGATACAGTCCATGTTCCTGTTTCATTCAATATTGGCTGGTTACCGTTCAGTTGGTAAGGTGTACCATTACATATGGTAGCATCCAGTCCTGCATTTGCCGTAGTAGGCAAAGTAGAAGCTACTAATACAGTAACATCTGCCTGTTGGTTGTTGCTAGTACCATTTGCGTTGATGATCCAGCGGAATACATATGCACCATTTGTTAATCCCGATACTGAAGTTGTAGGATTTGACGGACTCGCTATGGTTGCTGTATTAGGGCCGCTTACCTGCGACCAAGAACCTGTACCTGTAGTAGGTGCATTTGCCGCAAGGTTTGTGGTAAATACATTACAAGCTAAAAACTGAGAAGTACCCGCATTTGACGGAGTTGGCGTTTTAGATATTACTACAGTAACATCTACCAACGCATCAGCACAACCACCCTGTCCATTGTTGGTTGTTCTCTTCAGCCTGATAACATAGTTACCTATCTGCGTAAAGCCACTTAGCGTTAGTGGCGCTGCAGATGTAGTAGTGAAATTACCTATGCCGTATGTGCTCTGTATATCAGAACCGGCCGGGCCGCTTATCAATGCCCATTGTGTACGATCACCACCTGTAAAACTATAAGGTATAGAAGCATTCGTACTATCCGGGTTAGCAATTACCACTGTGCTGCTAGGTGTAATGGTAGGAGGTGTGGTATAGCTGATAGTATACGTACCTACGTTAGTACAACCTGTTACACTATTATTCACAGTATAAGTTAAAACTGTTGTACTACTACCGCTTAGTCCTGTGATTGTAGTTGATGGTGCATTTACGTTTGTAATAGTACCTGAACCACTAATCTTTGCCCATGTAAGTGTTTCATTAGTATATACCGGCGTTGGTGCTGTAATTACAGCACTTGTTCTGCCATCGCAATATACCTGTGTAATGTTTGGTGTTGAAGTAACAGACTGTGTAGGTGCGGGAACTATGATATCAACTTCATCATAACCATTCACACACGGACCTGCTACCGTCCAACGGAAACGATATGTACCCTGTACCAGATTCGAAACACCTGTATTATATAAATGTGTATTACCTATGCTTGGTGTATTCGGCCCGCTTATCAGTGTCCATGTACCCTGTTGGCCGCCAACGTTAGTACCTGCGTATGTACCAGCAAGTTGGGTAGATGTGGTAAATGTAAAACAGTTAGACAGTGTCTGATCAGGCCCTGCATTTACGGGTGTCACACCACCACGGTTGGTTACAGTTACCTCGTCGTATGATGTACAAGAGTTAGAATTAGATATCGTCCACCTTAAAGTTGTTGTACCGGAATTAGTAGTAGGTAATGTAACAGCAGTAGTAGGAGATGATGCGTTTGCTATACTGATACCATTTGTTGCGCCGATAACGGTCCACACACCCGTTTCGCCTGATCCTACAGCATTGCCGGCCAAATTAATGGTACCCGCACAAGAAACTATGTCTGCACCTGCATTGGCAGTAGTTGTCGGCAGTGTCGTAAATGTTACATCCTGATAAACAGGGGAACCATCCGTACACCTTGCTGACAAGCGAAATACATAAGTATTACCTGCTGAATAGCCTGATACAATAACGGTAACGTCATTACCGCTTACTACCGGGGTTCCTAAAATAACCGCAGGCCCCGATAATTGAGACCATGTGGCATTACCACCTGATGCAAACAAACCGTTTGCTTTCCCCTTGAGGACAAATGGCTGTCCTGGGCAAACCGATTCACTGACACCCGCATTCACGGTACAGTTTTGCGCGGAAACTTGTTGGCTGAAAAACAGCAGCGTGGCAAAAACTACGTAAGAAACGTAACGATAAATCTTATTCATCAATGTGTGATATTGAAGTGGTGGTTCTCACTTACAATCCACACCCGTCGTGAAATGCTGTATGGTGCTAAATCTTACAGGAAATCGTTTAAAACAATAACCAATTAATTTTTAACAAATTTAAAACAAATCAAATTTGACCGGGCAGAGATTGTCAAAAAACTACAAGACAATAATACCATCAAGGTTTGGGTTAGACAGGTGGACTCAATGCAATTGGGCATGAACGACATTTTTTTGTCCACGAACGACAAATGACTGCTACATATTAAAAAATCGAAAATGAAACCCGAATACTAATTGTTCTAATTTTGAAAACGGAAGCCATTGCGCAATTTCCTTACCATAATAATATGCGACTACACATATATATTGTCCTTTTAATTATTTCATTCTTCACAGGTATGTCTTCTTCCTTTGCAACGGCAAGGCAGAAACATGATAAGTTCATTATCATACTTGATGGCTCGGCCAAAATGAATACAACATGGCGAGATGACCTGAACAAATATGACGCTGCTTCATTACTAATATCCCGGTTGATGGATAGTATGCATACAGCCAATGCAGATGTTCAGTTTTGTTTAAGACTATATGGCCATTTATACCCTGCTACCATACAGAGTTGTAAAGACAGCAGGCTGGAGGTATACTTCAGCAAAGACAATCGTTCGCAAACACGTATGCGGCTAGGGTCTATGCAACCGCAGGGAAGCGCGTCGCTAGGATATGCATTGCAGCAGTCTGCCAATTATGATATTGAAGATCGGTTTGACAGCTACAATATAATACTTATAACATCTGGCACACGATACTGCGATAGCAATGTATGTGCATCTGCAGGTGCATTGCTGAATAAAATATCCGGCAAGTCTTATGTATTGAATCTGGGCTATGACGAACCAATTGCCACAGGTTATTCGTGCGCAGGAAATGTATATAATATCAGCAGCAAGCTTGCAATGGAAGCCATTATAGATACTATCTGCAATCCTTTCAGGAAAAAGCATACTAAGACAGATACAGTGTACGCATATAGCGAACCATTAAAAAAAGCTGACACAACCAGTCCAACCCCTACCATATCAATACCAGATACTATTGCATTGCAAACGGGTAGCTATCTGCTATTTACCAGCAACTATAAAACAGGTTCTATTCAATTGAGCATACTCACTGCTAACGGTTATAAACCAACCGGTAAAAGCTTTGCAATACCTATGACAAAAAAAGAAACCATGCCAAGTGGCAGATACAGAGTGTATTACACAATAACAGACAACGATAACAAACCTCAGAAAAGAATTAAGGAATTCTATATAAGAAAGGACTTGGATAACGTGGTAGACCTTGATTAATACTAGATATAAGAGAGAGTATAAAAAAGAGCAATTCAAATGAATTGCTCTTTTTAGTGGTGGTGTGGGAGGGAATTGAACCCCCGACACAAGGATTTTCAGTCCTTTGCTCTACCAACTGAGCTACCACACCTTTTCCCGATTTGGGATTGCAAAAATAGGTTTATTATCCAATTTTCCAAAAATGCAGTGAAACAATTTATTGTTTCAGGAAAACCTTATTCATATTCAATTTTCCTGCATCCTGAAGCAATACATTGTATTGTCCTGCTGGCAAGGCTTTTACATCTATTGTATTGTTAACCTCCCTAAGCACTCCACTCATTAGCACTTGTCCATATATATTTAGTATGCTGTAGCTTACCACACCTAAGTCAGCTTTCAGTTTTATAGTAATCTCATCTTTAGCAGGGTTGGGAAATATTACCACGACTTCTTTCTCATATTTAGAAATACCATTGTATGATGGATCGTACAGTTCTATAATCCTGTCAATCTTGCTACTAGTACCCGATGATGGTGAATTGCTAGTTGAGATATAGATACGCCCATCTGGAGAAATACATAAGTCTCGCAACCTTCTGTATTTCGATAGGCTCGTTTTATTAACTGTACTTATGTCATCATTGGTTCCGTTAAGTTTCAACTGGTAAAGGGTTGAATCTTTCAGTGTCGTCATTAGCAAAGATTTCTGCAATTGCGGGAACATGGGATGGTCATAATAATCTATACCGCAAACTGCCAATGTTGGCGTCCAGGCTTCTAAAGGTTCTTTTACGTTAGAGTCTGCACAAAATGTAATTTCCGAAGGGGTATTGCAATAACCCTGCACTGCAGGCCATCCATAGTTTCTCCCTTTCTCAATTATATTTATTTCGTCATCACTAGTTGCGCCATGTTCAGACTCATACAGTTTGCCATTGGCATACACAATCCCTTGTGCATTCCTGTGTCCCCAACTCCACAAAGCACTACCTGCTATGGGGTTATCAGTTGGTATACTGCCATCTAAGGCTATACGCAGTACTTTACCATTCAATGAGTTAATGTTTTGAGAGTTGGAAGTTGTTGCGGCATCACCTGTTGTAATATATAGATGGTTATCTATTATTAACAAACGACATCCATTGTGAATATTAGCAGCATTGATATTATCCAACAGCGTTAAGGGAGATTGCAATACATTAGATGTGCTATTATACGTATACCGTACTATCCTCTCTTTATACACAGATGCATCTATATAGTTGTAAGCCACATATACATATGGCAGTGTGGCAAACTGAGGATGCAATGCCAGCCCAAGCATGCCACCTTCGCTTTGGATGCGTGTATTCGTTTCATTATAAAGTGTATCTATCCTCCCGCTTGTCGGTTCCAGTCTGCATATATACCCGTTCTTTTGGGTAAACCAGATATGATTATCAGGTCCATAAACAAGCTCCCAGGGTATAAATAATGAATCCCGAACTACACGCACTGTCATTTGTGCATTCACATCGTCATTCATCACCAACAATGCCACTAATATTAATAGTATCTTTTTCATATCCTCAGTTTACATATTCAATTTACGAAATATCTACCCATCAATAGTCAGTTACATATAGTTGACCTATTTTTACAACCAATGGCTTTGCACGATTTCACAACTCAGTTTATACAACAATTACAACAAACCACTGCTCTTGAAGCAGTTGCAGTAGTATTTAGTATGATAAGCGTTGTACTGGCCAATATGAATAACGTCTGGCTATACCCTACAGGTATTGTAGGCACTGTTATCTACGTATGGATAATGGCAAAAGTAGGGCTGTATGCAGAAAGCCTGCTGAATCTATACTACCTCATTATGAGTATTTATGGTTGGGCACTATGGCAAAAGGGGAAAGAGAATGATAATCCTGCTGCTATCTCTCACAACAATACAAAAGACTGGGTAATAACTGGTGCCATTTGCATAGCTGGTTGGGCAATTCTATATGGTATATTGTCAAACTATACAGATTCTACCGTTCCTGCATTAGATGCGGCCATATCTGCTACTGCATGGGCAGGTATGTGGCTGCTGGCAAAACACAAAATAGAAAACTGGATATTGCTGAATATATCGAACGCAATAGCGATACCTTTATACATCTATAAAGGCATTCCGTTCACTGCCTTCCTGACATTATTTCTGTTTATTGTTGCTATCTTCGGTTACTTCAGATGGAAAAAACAATATCGTTTGTTGCACGCTGCATCTTAGTATTGCTACTTGCCTCGAGCTTTCATGCCAATGCACAGAATACAGATATAGACCTGTTGCGAAATATCAACGGTACGCGAGGCAGTAATACCTACGCTGTAATGAATGGGATTACACAATCTACCTACCCACTTGCATTTGCCACACCTGCTACACAACTCATAGTTGGTTATATGAGGCACGATAAACATACTATTCAAAACGGTTGGCAAACTGTGGGAAGCCTCGGCACTACAGTTGTTCTGGCATATGGACTTAAATATGCCATCAACCGAAGTCGTCCGTACGAAACATACAAAGACATTGTTCCCTATCACTACGATACAGATCCATCATTCCCATCGGGGCATACAAGCATAGCGTTTGCAAATGCAACATCATTAAGTCTGCAATACCCTAAATGGTATGTAATAGCACCTGCATATTTATGGGCAAGCGCAATAGGTTATTCTCGCATGCAGCTAGGCATGCACTACCCTAGCGATGTATTGGCTGGCGCTGTAATTGGTGCAGGCAGTGCATTTATTGCATACAAGGGGCAGCAATGGTTGTGGAAAAGGAAACAAAAGAAAATAAAAGGCATTGTTGAGTAGCATTAAAAAAATAGTAGTCATTGGTCCTGAATCTACGGGCAAAAGCACGCTGAGCGAAACACTGGCAAACAGCTTGCAAACGGTATGGGTACCCGAATATGCACGTACCTACCTGGAAAATCTTGGCAGAGAGTACACTGAAGCAGACTTACTTGAAATAGCCAAAGGTCAATTGGCTGCAGAAGATGCAGCGATGCAAACAGCCAATCAATACCTGATTTGCGATACAGACCTGTACGTGATAAAAGTATGGAGCGAAGCTAAATGCGGGCGTTGTCATCCGTGGATACTGGAACAGATAGCACAACGTAAGTATGACATGTATTTACTCACATATATTGATATAGCCTGGACTGATGACCCACTGCGCGAACACCCGCTACCCGAAGAGAGACAATACTTCTACAATATCTATCGGGATATTGTTGTACAATCAGGTTGCCAATGGGCAGACGTACGTGGCACTGCAAACGAAAGGCTGCTATCTGCAACAAATGCTGTTCAAAAACTGTTATAATACCGTATATTTATACAATAGACTATGTTACTCCATATTCATCCAAAAGATCCGCAACCGCGAAATATCAAGACCGTTGTCGATTGCCTGAAGAACGGAGGAGTGATTATTTACCCCACCGATACCATCTATGGCCTTGGCTGCGACATCTACAATGTAGAAGCTATTGAGCGTATTTGCCGCATCAAAAATATTGACCCCAAGAAGGCGCAGTTTTCTTTTGTTTGCAACGACCTCAGCCACATCAGCGACTATACCAAGAATATCGACACACCGATATTCCGCTTGCTGAAAAAGGTATTACCGGGGCCATATACCTTCATCTTCGAGGCCAGCAAAATGGTACCAAAGATGCTGAAGACAAAAAAGGATACTGTTGGTATTCGTGTACCTGACCATAACATTAGTCAGGAGCTTGTAAGGCAATTGGGCAATCCTATCATGAGTGTATCACTCCCAATGGACGAGGAAGTAGAATATTACACAGACCCATTGGTAATGCACGAAATCTTTGAAGACAAGGTGGATATTGTAATAGATAGCGGCATTGGCAGCATTGTTCCATCTACGGTTATCGACTGCTCTGGCGGCTCCCCCGAACTGATAAGGGAAGGCGCAGGCGAATGGGAAAAAATCTTTGGCTAATTAGCGCTTTCAAACTTTCTTTGTCCTATGTATACAACACAGGACGAACAACGCTTATATACACAGGCTAAAGCCTTACTAAATACAGATGGCCGTAATGTTGAAGAAACAATTGCCCAACTGCGCGAAGTACTGAACTATGCCGACTGGAAGTACTACGTACAAAGCGAACCTGTACTGGCAGATTTTGAATACGATACCCTTTTCAAAAAACTGCAACACCTAGAAGAACAATATCCTGAACATGTAACGGGCGATTCACCAACACAACGTGTAGCAAAGGGGCTTAGTGAAAAATTCCCTGCTGTAAGCCACCTGGTGCCCATGCTGAGCCTTGACAATACTTATAACGCCGATGACCTGCGCGATTGGGACAGGCGCTGTAAAGAGCTGGCTGGTGCTGATGAAATAGAATACTGTGCAGAACCAAAATACGATGGCGCCAGCATATCGTTGATATATGAAAATGGGCAGCTTGTACGCGGCGCAACGCGTGGCGATGGAGTGATGGGTGAGGAAGTAACCATCAATATCAAACAGATACGTTCTATACCACTCTCTGCAGCTTTTACAAAAGACAATGTAAACCAGATAGAAATTCGTGGCGAGGTTGTTATTAATAAAGATGTATTTGCTGCATACAATACACAACGTATCGCAGAGGGCTTGTCACCGCTTGCCAATCCACGCAACGCTGCATCAGGTACGCTACGCATACTCGACCCCAAAGAAGTTGGTAAGCGCAAACTATCTGCCGTGCTATACCACATAAGCTATTATACACAAACAGGTGATGCAATAGTACCACAGTCATTACACACACACTACGACTCTCTCAATTGGTTGTATCAATTGGGTTTCCCTACTCCTGTCAAAGAAATGAAGCGCTTCAAAAGCATTGATGAAGTGATAGCATTTTGCGAAGACTTTGAAACAAGAAGAGACGATTTGCCTTACGAGGTAGATGGGCTTGTTATTAAAGTAAACAGCTTTACTATGCAGGATAAAATGGGTATAACTACCCACCATCCTCGCTGGGCAGTGGCGTACAAGTTCAAAGCAAGACAGGCTACCAGTAAGCTCTTGCGTGTAGAGTTTCAGGTAGGTCGTACAGGCTCTGTAACACCGGTTGCCAAAATAGAACCTGTACCTATCGGTGGTGTAACAGTTAGTTCTATCTCGCTTTTCAATGAAGATGTGGTTCGTGAGAAAGACCTGCATATTGGCGATACCGTTCTGGTAGAGCGTGCGGGTGATGTAATACCGTACATTGTAAAACCATTGGCAGAGCTACGTGATGGTAGCGAAGAAAAAATAATCTTCCCTACCCATTGCCCAATATGTAACGAAGAACTGGAAAAACCAGAAGAAGAAGCCGTATGGCGTTGCATTAACATTAGCTGCCCTGCACAGGTTGTAGAGCGCATCATCCACTTTGCAAGCAAAGATGCTATGGATATACGCAGCATGGGCGATGCTAATGTGCGCAAATTCTATGAGCTTGGCTTGTTGCCAAACATACCCGGCATTTTCAACATCAACTGGGAAGAGGTACGCAAACTTGGTGGTTTTGGAGAGAAGTCAATCACTAATCTGCAAACAGCCATCAACAATTCTAAAACACAGCCACTCAACCGTGTGATATTTGGCCTAGGCATTCGTCATGTGGGCGAAACAATGGCTAAGACACTGGCAAATGCAGTAGAGCATATTCGCGATTTATATAACTATACTGAAGAACAACTATTGGCGCTTGACGATGTAGGACCTAAAGTTGCAGCATCTGTTCTGCATTTCTTCCATACGCCTGAAAACAGGCATATGATAGATCTGCTGGATGAAGCGGGCGTTAACCTCATCAACCAAAAGCGCAACACACAATCAGGTGGTGGTGAGCTTGAAGGCAAGTCGTTCCTGTTTACAGGTACACTCAGCCGCTTTAAGCGCAGCGAGGCAGAAGCTATGGTGGAGGCCAAAGGTGGCAGCCTGCTTGGCAGTGTCAGCAGTAAGCTGAATTATCTGGTAGTAGGTGAAGATGCAGGCAGCAAACTGGAAAAAGCAAAGAAGCTAGGCACTGTAGCCATTCTTAGCGAAGACGAGTTTTTAACATTGATAAATGGCTAATATCATAGCTTTATTCTATATTCATAATATGAAACGTACCCTGTATATAGCGTTGATGGCGGTTGCAACGGTTGCCTGCAACTCTGCCAATAGTGAGCGTCCGTCTGATAAATACGAAGAAAAGAAGAAATCGCTGGAAGAAACAGAACGCGAGAACCCTTTGCAGTTTCTGCGTATTGAGGGCGATAACCACGTTAATCTGTTGAACCAGGAAGTGGTAGAGGGCTTTATTACCAATAAAGCCACACTTGCATCTTTCAAGGATATTGAGGTACGCATTACCTTCAAAAGCAGCAGTGGCAGTACTATAGAGAAAGCCATTAAAACTGTGAATGATGTAGTAAGGCCGGGCAAAACAGTTTCTTTCAAATTCAAGATGAAGAAGCCCAAAGGCACAACATCAGTAGCGGTAGATATAATAGGAGCTACAGCCGACAAATAGCCAACATCACATATTCTTTACAAAAGCCGTTCCCGAACGGCTTTTTGCATGTATTGACATCACATTATATTACCTTTGCAAACGTTTTTAGCATATACCAACTAACTGATGTCTGAGATTAGGCCATATTTAAGATTGAGCGGGCTTGAACCATTGGTGGTTCGTCCCGAAACCAACTTTGTAAACGTAGGTGAACGTACCAACGTTACAGGCTCTAAGAAGTTTGCACGATTAATTAAAGAGAACAAATACGAAGAGGCTTTATCTGTTGCACGCCAACAGGTAGAGAACGGTGCGCAGGTACTGGACGTAAATATGGACGATGCCCTGCTGGATGGTGAAAAAGCAATGACTACTTTCATCAACCTGCTGCAGAGCGAGCCTGATATAGCCAAGATACCTGTGATGCTCGATTCATCTAAATTCTCCATTATACTGGCAGGTCTTAAATGCATACAGGGCAAGTGTATCGTAAACTCTATATCGCTGAAGGAAGGTGAAGAGAAATTTGTAGAGCAGGCTATCATATGCAGAAGCTTTGGTGCGGCTGTTATCGTAATGGCTTTTGACGAAAACGGACAAGCTGATACACTGCAGCGCCGCGTAGACATCTGCCAACGTGCTTATGATATCCTCACACAGAAAGTTGGTTTTGCTCCGCAAGACATCATATTCGACCCCAACATATTTGCAGTAGCAACTGGTATCGAAGAGCATAACAACTATGCAATCGATTTCATAGAAGCTACACGCATCATCAAACAACAAATGCCACTGACTAAGGTAAGTGGTGGTGTCAGCAACGTATCATTCTCTTTCCGTGGCAACGACCACGTGCGAGAGGCAATACATAGCGTATTCTTGTATCATGCCATCAAAGCAGGTATGGATATGGGCATTGTAAACGCAGGCCAGTTGGTAGTATACGATGAAATAGAACCACAGCTACGCGAGCTTTGCGAAGATGTTATTCTTAACCGCCGCCCTGACTCTACAGAACGCCTTGTTGCTTTTGCAGAAACGGTGAAAGCTACAGGCAAGGAAGAAAAGAAAGATGAGGCATGGCGCAGCGCAAGTGTGGAAGAACGCCTGAAACACGCACTTGTAAACGGCATCACCGAATACATTGATGAAGATACTGAAGAGGCTCGTCAGAAATATCCTAAGCCACTGGATGTAATTGAAGGTCCGTTGATGGACGGCATGAATGTAGTGGGCGATCTATTTGGCAGTGGTAAGATGTTCTTACCACAGGTGGTTAAGAGTGCCCGTGTAATGAAGAAAAGCGTAGCAGTACTGACACCGTTCATCGAAGCTGAAAAAGAAGAACGTCGTCTTGCACACCTTGCAGCAGGTACTGAAAATAAAGAAGGTGCCGGCGCAGCCAAAATACTAATGGCCACGGTGAAAGGTGATGTGCATGATATCGGTAAAAATATTGTAGGCGTAGTACTTGGCTGTAATGGCTATGACATCATAGACATGGGCGTAATGGTACCGGCAGATAAAATACTGGATACCGCGCAAAAGGAAAATGTAGACATCATTGGCTTGAGTGGTTTGATTACTCCATCACTGGATGAAATGGTGCATGTAGCTAAAGAGATGAAACGCCGTGGCATGAAGCAACCACTACTGATCGGTGGTGCTACTACATCGCGCACGCACACAGCCGTAAAGATTGCACCTGAATATGATAATGGTGTGGTATATGTGTTGGATGCGAGTCGTAGTGTAACCGTTGCTGGTAGCCTGCTGAGCAATGACCAAAAGACTGATTTCCTTAGCAGTATACAAACAGAATACACAAAACTACATGAAGACTTTGCGAGCAAACGCGCTGCAAAAGAATATGTAACGTTTGCGGAGGCACAGCAAAACCCTGTAAAAATAGACTGGAGCAACTACACCCCACCACCACCTCAATTCACAGGAGCAAAAGTATTTGAAGACCACGACCTTGCTGAAATACGCGAGTATATAGACTGGGGGCCTTTCTTCATAACATGGGAAATGAAAGGTAAGTATCCTGAAATACTGAAGGATGCAAACGTTGGCGCAGAGGCAACTAAATTGTTTAACGATGCCAACACATTGCTCGATAAAATTGTTGCTGAGAAATGGCTGCATGCTGAAGGCGTTATTGGTTTTTGGAATGCTGTAAAAACAGCACCTGATACTATAGTACTAAAAGATGATACAGGCAATACGTTGCAAACATTAGAATCACTGCGCCAACAACAGAAGAAAGCAGCTAATCAGCCGCACTTCTCACTGGCAGATTTTGTAAGCCCTGTAGCAAAGGATTATGTAGGCGCATTTGCCGTAAGTATACATGGTATAGAACCATACCTCAAAGCATTTACAGACAGCCACGATGACTATAACAAAATAATGCTGCAGGCGTTGGCAGACAGGCTTGCGGAAGCATTTGCAGAACTGCTGCATAAAAAAGTGCGTACACAGTACTGGGGATATGCAAAAGACGAGAGCCTTAGCAATGAAGAACTGGTAAAAGAAACTTATCAGGGTATCCGTCCTGCACCGGGCTACCCTGCCTGCCCAGACCATACAGAGAAACACAAACTATTCAGCCTGCTGAATGCCTCTGAAAATGCAGGAATACAATTGACAGAGTCTTTGGCTATGTACCCTGCGGCATCTGTTTGTGGTTGGTACTTCAGTCATCCACAAAGCACGTATTTTGGCATTAATAAAATCATGCCCGACCAGTTGGAAGACTATGCAAAACGCAAAGGCATGTCAATTGAAGAAACGACTAAATGGCTGAGGCCGGTATTAGAAGCATAAGACTATGAGTGAAATAAGAAAAGATGCAGCAATAGCAGGCACACAATCAAAACCATTAAGGATTCTGGCAAACATTGTTTCGTTTGTCTTCCATCCGGTATTTATGCCTACCGTATTGCTTGTATTATTATATACATTAGCACCTTCCATTTTTGCAGGTGTTACAAACAAAGAATTCTTAAAATTTTTGTTGATTACCCTTCAGCTAACTGTATTCTACCCATTGTTTGTTGTACTACTTCTTAAAAAACTTGGGTTCTTACAAAGCTATTACATGAAGGACCCCAAAGACCGTATAATTCCTTTAATAGCTACAATCATTTTCTACTTCTGGATCTATTGGGTATTCAGAAATACAGATGCTCCGATGATTCTAAGAATCATGATGCTTGGTAATTTTTGGGGAGTCATTCTTTTGTTCATACTCAATATATTTTTCAAGATAAGTATGCATACAAGTGCGGCAGGAGGTTTTCTTGGTGTGATGATTGTACTATTACTCACTAATCCGGTAAATATGATGCTGCCGCTTTTTGTATCGCTTGTTACATGTGGCATTATAGGCACAGCACGTCTGTTGCTTGGCGCACATAAGCCTGACGAGGTATGGGCCGGCTACGCACTTGGCATCATTGCACAGGTAGCTGCTTATATTTATATTACCTGGTAAGGAGCTAACCCTTGTATGCCAGTATCAGACTATCTTCTGCAAACACATCTTTCTTGTAGTCTTTGGCATCTTGCCAATAGCAGACAATAAGACCTGTATATATCTGCTTATTTCTTTCAGGAGAAAAGATAGTCTTAAACTTCTCTACATAAAGCAGTCGGGTATCTTTTTTATCCTTCAGCATCAGAACATCGGTTCTTATGAACCTCGGAATCCTTTCTTTTGAAATTGCAGTAGTAGCTGTATGCTTCATAACAAAACACCTATTTCTACTACAAAGAAAAACTGACTGGAACAGTATGCTTTCTCATTTCGGGAAAGCTTTCTTATATAATCGGAAAAATTTAAGGCTCCCTAACGGGAGCCTTAAATGATATAATCGGTTATGATTGCGATTAGTAACGGTACATTTCAGGTTTGAAAGGACCTTCTTTAGAAATACCCAAATAGCTAGATTGTGCGTCTGTCAGTACATCCAGTTCCACACCAATTTTAGCGAGGTGCAGGCGAGCTACTTTCTCATCCAGATGCTTAGGCAGTACATACACTTTGTTTTCGTAGTTGCTGTGGTTATTCCACAGTTCTATCTGTGCCAGTGTCTGGTTGCTGAAAGAGTTACTCATTACAAATGATGGGTGACCAGTTGCACAACCCAGGTTTACCAAGCGGCCTTCAGCCAGCACTATAACGTCTTTGCCATCTATTGTATACAGATCAACCTGTGGTTTGATAGTATTCTTCGTGCTACCATATGTATTGTTCAACCAAGCCATATCGATTTCGATATCGAAGTGGCCAATGTTACAAACGATAGCTTTGTCTTTCATAAGGCGGAAGTGTTGCTCTGTAATCAGATCGCGGCAACCAGAAGCTGTAACGATGATATCTGCTTCTTTCACTGCATCAATCATTTTCTTCACTTCAAAACCATCCATTGCAGCCTGCAATGCGCAAATAGGATCAATTTCTGTTACGATAACGCGAGCACCGGCACCACGAAGAGATTCTGCAGAACCTTTACCTACGTCGCCATAACCACCAACAACAGCTACTTTACCGGCCATCATTACGTCTGTAGCGCGGCGGATAGAGTCAACCAGAGATTCTTTACAACCGTATTTGTTGTCGAATTTAGATTTTGTAACAGAGTCGTTTACGTTGATAGCAGGCATTGGTAATGTACCTTTCGTTACGCGCTCATACAAACGGTGAACACCCGTTGTAGTTTCCTCACTGATACCTTTGATATGTTGTATTAATTCAGTGTAGTTATCCAGCACTATGTTGGTAAGGTCACCACCATCATCCAATATCATATTCAAAGGACGGTCTGCACCACCGAAGAACAGTGTTTGTTCAATACACCAGTCAGCTTCTGCCTGTGTCTGGCCTTTCCAAGCAAATACACCAATACCTGCAGCAGCGATAGCAGCGGCAGCGTGGTCTTGTGTAGAGAAAATGTTGCAAGAGCTCCACTTAACCTCTGCACCCAATGCAACCAGTGTTTCAATCAACACCGCAGTTTGGATAGTCATGTGCAAGCAACCTGCTATACGAGCACCTTTCAATGGTTGAGATGGACCATATTCAGCACGGATAGCCATCAGGCCCGGCATTTCTGCCTCAGCCAGTTTTATTTCTTTACGGCCCCATTCAGCAAGGCTCATGTCTTTTACCTTGTAAGGCAGTTTGAAGTCGATTTCAGAACGAGTCATTGTGCTCATATTCAGTCTATTATTTACGATTTATTTTTTCGAAGCGCAAAGTTAGAAAATCAGCTATTATTAACCAAATAAATAATATGTGATTAAATATTGGCTGATTGAATGATAATAACAGTAAACAATTAGTAATTGTTCTTCAGATACTGAACGATTTTTTGCTCAGTTTCGGCACTCACATTTACCAACGGCAGGCGTACTGTGTCTTTGCAAATGTTCATGTGTTTCAATACACATTTCACACCTGCAGGGTTACCCTCTGCAAACAACAGCCTGATGCCTTCCAGCATCTTATAATGCAATTGTTGCGAATTGTTGTAATTACCGGCAATTGCATCGTTTACCATTGTTGCAAAATCTTTGGTAAAGCAGTTGGCAGCAACAGATATTACCCCCTCCATGCCAATAGCTACTTGTGGCAGTACCAGATCATCATCGCCTGAAAGAACGGCAAAGTGCGATGGCTTACCCTGCACAAGGTCCATACACTGGCTCATGTTACCGCTTGCTTCTTTTACCGCTACTATGTGCTTGAATTCATTTGCAAGGCGTAATGTTGTAGCAGGTAGCATATTGGTAACTGTACGGCCGGGGACGTTGTATAGTATAATAGCTTTTGTAGTAGCCTGTGCTATTGCTTTAAAGTGTTGGTACAAACCTTCTTGTGTCGGTTTGTTGTAGTAGGGCACTACAGTCAGTATCCCATCTACACCGCTCAGGTCATATTCGCCTAATTGCGCGATAACCTCAACAGTATTGTTGCCACCAATACCACAAACTACGGGTAAACGTTTATTGCATTTATCTACAATAAACTTCAACACCTGTTTTCGCTCATCTGCACTCAGGGTAGGCGCCTCGCTGGTAGTACCTAAAGCTACCAGATAATTAACGCCGCCCGTTATCACATGATTTACCAGCATTTCCAGCGCTGCGTAATCTACACTGCCGTCAGTGTTGAAAGGAGTTATCAGTGCAACACCTGTACCACGAAATTGATTCATATAAAAGGCCGGGATTTTTTTCCTTTTATGCCCGGTTTTTTTGTTGTGTTTAGTGTACTATTCGCTTACTTCATCATAGAAGCCCATTTTAGAGAACTTCTCAATGCGTTGCTCAATGCGTGTTTCAGCATCTTTCTTATTTAGTTCTGCCAACGCACCCAACAGGTATGTTTTCAGCGTTGCAGCCATATCTTCAGGCTTTGCATGCGCGCCACCTACAGGTTCTGCAACTACATCATCTACCAGCTCAAAGTTTTTCATATCGGTAGATGTAAGCCTCAGCTGTTCAGCCGCTTTTACCTTATAGTCCCAGCTACGCCACAGGATAGTAGAGCAGTTTTCAGGAGAGATAACGGTGTACCATGTATTTTCCAGCATGGCTACTTTATCGCCAATGCCGATGCCCAACGCACCACCAGACGCACCCTCACCTATAATAACACAGATAACAGGTACTTTCAGGTTTATCATCTCGAACAGGTTGCGTGCAATAGCCTCGCCTTGTCCGCGCTCTTCTGCCTCCAGGCCGGGGAATGCACCCGGTGTATCTATAAACGTAATGATAGGCCTGTTGAATTTTTCAGCCATCTTCATCAGGCGTAGTGCCTTGCGGTAGCCTTCAGGATTGGCCATACCGAAATTGCGCAACTGGCGCATTTTGGTATTGATACCTTTCTGTTGGCCCATTACCATTACAGGCATGCCATCCAGCTCTGCCATACCACCCACCATGGCTTTATCGTCTTTTACCTGACGGTCGCCATATAACTCTGTGAAGTTGTTGAATATCTTTTCGATATAGTATAATGTATACGGACGCTCAGGATGGCGACTCAGTTGTACACGCTGCCATGGCGTAAGTTCCGTATATATCTTTTCCCTTGTTTTTTCTATTGAAGCTTCCAACTCGCGAACAGTTGCAGATACATCTACCTGATTCTTGGCAGACATCTCCTTCAGCTTGTTCATTTGCTGATATAGTTCTTCTAACGGCTTTTCAAAATCCAAAAACTGCATTACAGTACGATTTAGGGATACAAAAGTAAGCTATTAGCCGCCAAATACTATGCTTTTTGACAGCTTTCCAAACCCATAAAACAAACATACAATATGTTCGTCCGACAAGTATTATTAACTTTATAGTCATCAACCTCATCGGGCTGCTGTGCTACCTTTGATACAAAAGCATAGCACCTCAGTTATTATTTTAGATCGTGAACACAGATAAAATACAGGAATTTAACGCCCTTTTTAATAATGCCGCTATCGGTATTATTATTACAAATCAGGTTGGCGAGATACTTTCTATCAATAATTTCGGACTAAAGCAATTCGGGTATGAGGAAAAAGACCTTGAAGGGGAAAAGATTGAAATACTGATACCACAACGGTTCAGGTCTAATCACATAAAACACAGGGACAACTACCATGGTAAAAATGCCAATAGTAGGCCTATGGGTATGGGGCTGGATCTCTTTGCCGTTAAAAAAGACGGAACCGAATTTCCTGTAGAGGTAAGCATAAGCCCGTATATGACAGTAGAGGGGCAATATGCCATTGCATTCATTAGTGATATTACCATACGCAAGCAGTCTGAACAGGCACTTCTTGATTTGAATGCTGAACTGGAGGAAAAAGTACAAGAACGCACACAGTCGCTGTCTGAAGCACTGGAAAAAGAAAAAGAGTTGAACGAACTGAAATCGCGCTTTGTGTCTATGGCAAGCCACGAATTCAGGACACCACTCAGCACTGTGCTTTCTTCTGCCTACCTGCTATCTAAATATAGCCAAACGGAAGAACAACCTAAGCGCGACAAGCATATTCAACGTATAGTATCATCGGTTAATATGCTGAATGATATCCTGAACGACTTCTTGTCTGTAGGTAAAATAGAAGAAGGCCGCATACAGGTCCGCTTTGCAGAAGTGAATATAACCAGCCTTATAAATGAGCTGTTGTCTGAATTGCAGCCGATATATAAGAAAGGGCAACGTATTGAATACAACCATACAGGTGAAGAAATAGCTATGTTGGATGTTTCATTACTGAAACATATTGTGATGAACCTGCTATCTAACGCTATTAAGTTTTCTCCGGAAGACGCTGTAATTCATATATCTACAAGCAATACTGACGGAAGTGAGCTGGTACTGAAAGTAAAAGACAATGGCATAGGTATATCAAAAGAAGATCAGGAACATCTGTTTGAACGTTTCTTCCGTGGTGCCAATGTTACCAATATACAAGGCACAGGATTAGGGCTACATATCGTGGCAAAATATGCCGAACTGATGAATGGCACCATAAAAGCTGAGAGCGAATTAGGTGAAGGCACAGAATTCATTATTACATTTAACCTCAAAAACGACGAATAAATATGAAGACTATATTACTAATAGAAGACAATGAGGATATCCGCGACAATATGTCGGAGATACTCGAGATGTCGAACTATAAAGTACATACAGCTTCTGATGGTAAAGAAGGTGTGGCTTTGGCAATGCAGCATAAACCGGACCTGATAGTGTGCGACATCATGATGCCAGTACTGGACGGCTACGGTGTGCTGCACATGTTGCAAAAACACCCCGATACACAAAATATCCCGTTCATATTTCTGACAGCAAAATCTGAACGTGCAGAAATACGTAAGGGCATGGATCTTGGTGCAGATGACTATATTACCAAACCTTTCAGTGGTACAGAATTACTGAATGCCATAGAAACACGCTTGCGCAAATCTGAATTGCTGAGAATGGAGATTGCCGCAGGCATGAAAGGCTTGGGGCAACTGATAGAAACAGTAGCGGGACCGGATGCACTGAAAACATTTGCACAAGACAGAAGCACCAACAACTTTAAAAAGAAACAGATAATATACTCTGAAGGCAGCAAGCCATACCGAATGTATTTTGTAGAAAGCGGCAAAGTAAAAACCTACAAAACCAACGAAGACGGTAAAGAATTTGTGATAGGGCTATATAGTGCAGGAGATTTCTTTGGATATATGCCTTTTCTGGAAGGCGCTAACTACAAAGACACAGCCGAGGCACTGGAAGAAACAGAACTGGCGGTAATACCCAAAGAAGACTTTGAGCAACTGCTAAACAATAATAAGGAAGTGATGTACCAGTTTATAAAACTACTGGCCAATAACGTTTCTGAAATGGAACAGCAATTGCTGAACCTTGCATACAATTCGCTACGCAAAAAAGTAGCGGATGCGCTTATTACCATCTATAAAAAATATGGTGAGGGTGTCCCTAACTTCCGTATAGATATGAGCAGAGAAAACCTTGCAAATATTGCGGGTACAGCAAAAGAGTCTGTAATACGTACGCTCAGCGACTTTAAAGATGAAAAGCTGATAGACATCAGCAAAGGAGACATCATCATACTGGATGAAAAGAAGCTATCTAATATGATGAACTAAAAGCCCGGACTAATATGGGTATCCTAAGTTAAAATCATTCAGCAGACGGCTGAACTCTGCTTCCATCATTTGCATATCACTACGCAGTTTTTCGTGTTTACGGGAAACTGCGTTTTCATTTTCTATGGTAGTAGCTATTTTATTTTGCTTGATGATATCATAGCGCAGCAAGGCGATTACGGCATCTTTGTGCAGTAACTCGTTATGGAAAAATTCAGCCTTTTCGAGCGAGGCGGCAGTAATATCATTTCTGATGATTTCTGCCAGCCTGTTTTTCATATATATATTGTCCTGCAGCATTTGCTCTAATGTCTGCAGCCATTGTTCTCTTTCTTCTTTCAGATCAGCAACTTTAATCATGGTCCTTAGCTACCATACCAGAAAAAGCATAGTTAGCTGATTGTAAAAGTACCCGTACACACTGCAACAAAGAATAACCCTCGTCAACCATGTACGTGATTATTATCATTACTGCAATTTAAACCAGCTCCGCAATTCAGATGATGACCAAAATCATCTTTTACAAGCTATCAGCGTCATGTTTTTGGCTTAGCAGCCTTGATACTTTTACAACATGAGCCAACGCATATTAAGTACGTATATCAATTATAACCTGCCGGAAGTAGCCAACAGGCTTGATATGGAATATTATGACCTGGCACATCGACTGTGCAGTAATGCTGAGGGATATATAGACCATCTGGCAAGCAATACAGATGTAGATACATTGACCTACAACAACTACTTCAATACATTCAAAGATCATCTGCAGCGGTTTGTAGAAACCCGTAAAGGCATATTTCTGCCGTATATAGATGAGCTGTATAACAAAAGTGCTACAGGCCACAACTGTGCTACATGTTCGGGCAGATGCGAAGCACAACACGGCATTAAACTACTGGAACTGAATACCACACTGGAGCAGCTCCGAGCTATTGCCGCAGGGCTTAAAACATCTTTGCCTTCATTGGCAAATACAGCCTACAAAGGCGAACTGAAAATACTGCACAACGAGGTAGAGCTACTGCATAATGTCATTAACGAGCTTCTTTACCTGGAATCTGAGGTACTTATTCCAAAAATAAAAGAGGCACAAAACTCAATTCATGCCTACAACTGAGCAAGAACGTAGCACCATCATCATCAGCAAACCAGTAAAAAAAGAAGCCACAAAATGTTATCACTGTGGTACAGACTGCATTACCAATACCATAGCTATCGAAGGCAAAATTTTTTGTTGCGAGGGCTGCAAATTGGTATATGAAATACTGAACGAAAACGGCCTTTGCGATTATTACAAACTGCAATCTCACCCGGGCCTATCGCAAATAAAAGCTACTCGCAGCGATAAGTTTGCCTATCTGGACAATGAAGACATAGCTTCGAAGCTATACAAGTTTACAGATGGCAATAATACCATGGTTACCTTCTACATACCGGGTGTGCACTGCGCATCGTGTATGTGGCTGCTGGAACATATGAACAAACTGGATTCCGGCATTACAGAAAGCAGGCTGAACTTTACGAACAAGGAAGTAACCATACGTTTTCTACAACAGAAAATAAGCATACGCAAGATAGTAGAACTGCTTACCACAATAGGATATGAGCCATATATAAGTCTTGACGATGCCGAACAAAAGAAATCTAAAAACTACGACAAGAAACTAATATACAAACTGGGTGTTGCAGGCTTTTGCTTTGGCAACATCATGCTGATGAGCTTTCCCGAATACCTATCTATGGATAAGGGGATTGAAAATCAGTATGCTTTTCTTTTCAGGATATTGAATCTGGTATTATCATTACCTGTTTTCTTTTATTCTGCATCAGAGTTCTTTAGCTCTGCATGGGCGGGTCTGAAACAGAAGATTCTCAACATAGATGCTCCCATAGTACTGGCGCTGATAATAACCTTCAGCCGTAGTGTATACGAGATAGCTACCAATACAGGCAGCGGCTATCTGGATAGCATGAGTGGTATTGTATTCTTTATGTTGGTAGGGCGTGTAGTACAGGAGCGCACCTACAGGTCTATATCGTTTCACAGAGATTATAAGTCTTACTTTCCGATTGCAGTAAATGTTATAACCAAAGACGGCATCGTATCTAAAAACCTGCAAGACCTGCAGGAGAAAGATATTGTAGAGCTGCACAATGATGAGATAATACCTGCTGATGCAATTGTAGTAAAAGGTAATGCGCGTATAGATTATAGCTTTGTAACAGGAGAGAGCGAGCCCGTGATGATAGAAACAGGCAAACAGGTATATGCAGGTGGTAAGCAAACAGGCGAAAAGATAACCATCCAGATAGTGAAACCGGTTGCAGGTAGTTACCTTACATCGCTCTGGAATCATCATTCGTTTACCAAAAACAAAATAGAGAAAAACAATCGCGACAGTATCATTCATGTCATGAGCAAATACTTTACGATTGTACTCTTTACGCTCGCCACAGCTACTGCCATCTACTGGTGGATGCACGATCCTAGCAAGATATTACCAAGTGTATCTGCCATGCTGATAGTAGCCTGCCCTTGTGCATTGCTGCTGGCAGCTACCTATACAAACGGCAACCTGTTGCGCCTGCTCAGCAACAACGGCCTATACCTGCGCGATGCTACTGTTATTGAACAACTGGGCGATGTTAGCCACGTTGTTTTTGATAAAACAGGTACGCTGACACAGGGCAGCAAGCAATTCCACAGTACTGGCCACCAGATGACGGAAACTGAAAAATCATGGATATACAATATTGCATCGCACAGCAAGCACCCGTACAGTAAGGCATTAGTAAAATTCCTGGGTGCATACCCTATAGTAACTGCAGAAAAATGGGAAGAGCATACCGGTAAGGGCTTGTACGCAGAAGTGGCAGGAAATATCATTAAAATAGGTTCTGCATCTTTTACAGGCATAGCGCATGAAAATGAGAACAATAAACCTGCGCTATACATCAGTATCAACGATAAGGTAACTGCATTCTATATCACAACAGAGTTCAGGGACGATATACCGCAGATGATACCTGTATTGCACAACAGATACGGATTATCACTGCTTTCGGGAGATAATGACAGACAGCGCGAACGTCTTGAAGGAATCTTTGGCAAGAGCAGTGAATTGCTTTTTGAACAAAAACCGATAGACAAACTGCAATACATTGAAAAGCTGCAAAAGAAAGGGCAAAAAGTATTAATGATGGGCGATGGCCTGAACGATGCAGGTGCATTGCAACAAAGTAATGTGGGCGTTACACTGGCCGATGACATTAACAACTTCACCCCATCCTGCGATGCGATACTTGATGCACGCAAGTTTGGCAAATTCCCTGCATTACTGCGTCTGGCACATTCCGGCAGGTACATTATTTACTTCAGTTTCTTTATTTCTATTCTTTACAACATAGTAGGGCTCAGTATATCTATGCAGGGCAAGATGAGCCCAATGATAGCCGCTATTCTGATGCCTGTCAGCACATTGAGTATTGTACTGATAACTACAGGCTTAGGAAGCGTCATTGCAAAGCGCTTGCACCTCTCTCTCAAAGCATCATAAACCGCATGACAAAAACATGACGACAATCATGTTTTTGTTTGAGCGGCGTCATAGCATGCCGCATGGTGCGATGGTAGTTTTGAACATTCAAACTCAATACCTCAAATGAGTGCACTTTATCTACTGGTTTTGGCAAGTATAGTAGTTGCCGGCTTTTTCCTGATGGCGTTTATATGGAGCGTTCGTTCCAATCAATACGAAGACAAACAAGGCGCAGCCATCCGCATGTTGCAAGACGACGAAATCAAATCAATCAACTAAACAGGAATTTCTTAAACAACACAATACATGAGTAACACACTGCAAACAGACAAATTCTTTTACGACAATAAGATCGTAAAATGGTTTGCGTACGCTACAATCCTCTGGGGGCTGGTGGGCATGCTGGTCGGTGTACTGGCGGCATTCCAGCTGGTATTCCCGGTCCTGAACCTGAATACCGCACAAACAACATTCGGCCGTGTGAGGCCCGTACACACCAATGCGGTGATTTTCGCATTTGTAGGTAATGGTATTTTCATGGGGGTTTATTACTCGCTGCAAAGGCTTCTTAAAGCCCGTATGTTCAGCGATTTCCTGAGCAAACTGCACTTCTGGGGCTGGCAGCTCATCATCGTACTGGCAGCAGTATCGTTGCTGATGGGTTATACAACAGGTAAAGAGTATGCAGAACTGGAATGGCCGATTGATATCCTGATTGCGCTGATCTGGGTAGCATTTGGTGTCAACATGTTCGGTACTATAATCAAACGCCGCGAACGCCACCTGTATGTTGCTATCTGGTTCTATATAGCAACATTCGTAACGGTAGCAATGTTGCACATTGTTAACTCATGGGAAATACCTTTCAGCGCATTTAAATCATACTCTTGGTATGCCGGTGTACAAGATGCGCTAGTACAATGGTGGTATGGCCACAACGCGGTTGCGTTCTTCCTTACTACTCCTTACCTGGGTATCATGTACTACTTCCTGCCAAAGATTGCTAATCGTCCTGTTTATTCATACAGGCTTTCTATCATCCACTTCTGGGCATTGATATTCATCTACATCTGGGCTGGTCCTCACCACCTGTTGTATACTGCACTGCCAGACTGGGCACAATCACTTGGTACAGTATTCTCTGTTATGCTGATAGCTCCGTCTTGGGGTGGTATGCTGAATGGTTTGCTGACACTGCGTGGTGCATGGGATAAAGTAAGGGAAGATGTAGTATTGAAATTCCTTGTAGTTGCGGTAACAGCATATGGTATGGCAACTTTTGAAGGACCGATGCTGAGCTTGAAAAACGTAAATGCGATCAGCCACTTTACAGACTGGACAATTGCACACGTACACGTTGGTGCACTGGGCTGGAATGGCTTCCTGACATTTGGTGTGCTGTACTGGTTGATACCAAGAATATTCAAAACAAACCTGTACTCTCAGAAAATGGCTAACTGGCACTTCTGGATTGGCACACTAGGTATCGTATTCTATGCTGTACCTATGTACTGGGCTGGTTTCATGCAAAGCCTTGCATGGAAAGAGTTTACTGCTGAAGGCCAACTGAAATATCAGTTCATGGAAACAGTAACGCAAATGCGTCCATTCTACATGATGCGTGGTATTGGTGGTACACTGTATCTGGTTGGTGCTATCATGATGACATATAACCTGATTAAAACAGTACGCCTGGGTAAAGCAGAAAATGACGAAGCAGCAGAAGCAGCACCACTTTCTAAAGTTTACGTAGACCATGGCAGCCACCACTGGCACCGTTGGATAGAACGCCGTCCTGTACAAATGATGGTATTCAGCCTTATACTGGTTGCAATCGGTGGTCTGATAGAAATCGTACCAACATTCATGATCAAATCAAACATCCCAACCATCACAAGTGTGAAACCTTATACGCCGCTTGAGTTGCAAGGACGCGACATATATGTACGTGAAGGTTGCTACACTTGTCACAGCCAAATGGTTCGTCCGTTCCGTAGCGAGGTAGCACGTTATGGCGAATACTCTAAAGCAGGTGAGTTTATCTACGACCACCCATTCCAATGGGGCAGTAAACGCACAGGGCCGGATCTGGCACGAGTAGGCGGTAAATACCCTGACAGCTGGCACTTCAACCACATGTACGAGCCATCAAGTATGTCTCCGGGTTCTATCATGCCATCTTACACATGGTTGTTCGAAAATGAAATTGATACTGCTATTACACCTGCAAAAATCAGGGCAATGCAAACACTGGGCGTACCATACGAAGAAGGTTATGACACTAAAGCAAATGCAGACCTGATGGCACAAGCCGAAAAAGTAAAAGGCAATCTTGCCAAAGACAATATACAGGTGAAGAGCAACAAAGAAATAGTTGCCCTGATAGCTTACCTGCAACGCATAGGTACAGACATCAAACTGGAACAGAAAACAACCGGTTCAGCCAACTAATTATAGTAACGTTCAAAAACTGACAGACAATGAAATTCAGGCATTATTTAGAAAGCATAACAGGTGTAGGCATCTACCCTATGGTTTCGCTCTTCCTATTCTTTGTGTTTTTCACGTTGCTGGCTGTATGGGCTATCAAAGCAAAGAAAAGCTATATAGACGCTGTTAAAAACATCCCACTGGGCAACGATAACGATAATCAATAAAATTTTAAAACGCACAATCATGCGCATCCGTTTTAATAAATATGTATCCCTCGCTATGCTGGCCATTCTTGCTCCTGTGCTTGTACAGGCTGCAGAAGCGGCAGCTACACCCGAAGGGAACAAATTCAACGCCATCCTCATAGGCCTGGTAAGCCTTACGCTGATACTGTTGTTTGCTATTCTGGTACTTGGCAATACACTCAGGCAACTGGGCTTTGTATACCGCGACAAAATGCGTAGCGAACGCAAAGCAGGTCTTATGAAAACCGTAGCATTGCTGATGGGCCTTGGCCTTACATCACTGGCTGCAAATGCTGAAGAAGCGGCCGCAGAAGCTACATCATCCGCACCTGCATACATCAGCGGCATACCATCTGCTCATTTTTATACCCTTATGGGTATCATCGGGCTGGAATTGTTAGTTATCATTTCGATGGTATTCCTCATCCGTACTATGGTACGCCTGATAAGTGCAGACCCTGCAAAAGCTGCATTGGCAGAAAAAGTGGTGAAAGTAAACTTCTGGGATAGGTTCAACAAAGTAGTACCTATTGAGAAGGAAGCCGACATCATGCTGGACCACGACTACGACGGTATCAAAGAACTGGACAACAGCCTGCCACCATGGTGGAAGTATGGTTTCTACCTGACAATAGTAACAGGTGTAATATACCTGTGGTACTACCATGCAGGTGGCAACGGCCCTAGCTCTCACGATGAGTTTGTGGCAGAAGTACAGGCAGGTGAAGAAGCTAAAGCTGCATATCTGGCAAAAAGCGCTAACAATGTGGATGAGAATACAGTGAAGATGCTGGATGCAAGTGGCATAGCTGCAGGTAAAACAATCTTTGAACAAACATGTGCTGCATGCCATGCAAAAGATGGTGGTGGCGGTGTAGGCCCTAACCTGTGCGATGAATACTGGTTGCATGGAGGAAGTCTGAAAGATGTGTTCAAGACCGTTAAATATGGTTGGCCTGACAAGGGTATGAAGAGTTGGAAAGATGATTTCTCTCCTAATCAGATAGCACAGATTTCGAGCTATGTAAAATCACTGCAAGGCACTAAACCGGCAGCACCAAAAGACAAACAAGGCGAACTGTATATAGAAGGCGGCGCTACAACACCTGCTGACTCTACTGCAAAACCCGCAGCAGACACTACAGCAAAAGCAGTAGCAATGAAATAAAGAGGAAACTAACTAAAACACAAATAAAATGAGTGGCAGTAATGTGGAAGGTGGCTCGTTCAGAGACAAGGTAGCAACGGTAGATAAAGAAGGTAAAAGAATATGGGTATTCCCGCAAAAACCTAAAGGCAAATATTATAATGCCCGTACACTGTTGAGTGTATTCTATCTGTTGGTACTGTTCATCCTTCCGTTCATTAAATACGACGGACACCCTTTATTCCTCATTAATATCATTAAAAGAAAATTTATCCTGTTTGGCCAGATCTTCTGGCCACAGGATTTTTTCATTTTCGGGCTGGGGATGGTCTTGTTCATCATCTTCATTGCATTGTTTACGGTAGTATTCGGCCGCATCTTCTGTGGCTGGGTATGCCCGCAAACAATATTTATGGAGCTGGTATTTCGCAAAATAGAATACTGGATAGAAGGTGATGCTGCAGAGCAGCGCATGCTGAAAAAACAAGCCTGGAATTCTGATAAGATTTTCAAACGTGTGATGAAATGGACTGTGTTCTGGGCTATCAGCTTCCTGATTGCGAACACATTCCTTGCATACATTATAGGCATCGATGAACTACGCACGATTGTATCTGAACCAATTGGCAAACACTTTGGTGGCTTTGTAGCCATCGTCATATTCACAACAGTATTCTTCTTCGTATTCTCATGGATGCGCGAACAGGTTTGTACAGTTGTATGCCCTTATGGACGTATGCAAGGTGTATTGCTCGACAAGAATTCCATCATCGTAACATACGACCATGTACGCGGCGAACCTCGTGGTAAGTTCAAGAAAAATGAAGAGCGCGCTATCGGCGATTGCATTGATTGTAATCAATGTGTGAAAGTATGCCCTACAGGTATAGACATCAGGCACGGTACCCAGTTGGAATGTACCAACTGTACTGCTTGTATAGATGCCTGCGACAGAATGATGGAAGCAGTGAATATGCCAACCGGTTTGATTCGTTATGCATCTGAAAACAACATCAGCACCAAACAGCCTTATAAGTTTACGAACCGCATGAAGGCCTATACCGCAGTAATGATATTACTGTTGGCTGTAGAAGTATTCCTGCTGGTTAGCCGCACGGATGTAGGCATTACAATTCTGCGTACACCGGGACAATTGTATCAGGAACAACCAAATAATCAGTTGAGCAATCTGTACAACTACAAATTCCTGAACAAGACTTACCACAATAAAGTACTTGAACTGAAACCCGAAGACTTCAACGGAACCATCAAACTGGTGGGCGAAGAAAGGTTGAATATTCCGAAAGAGAATGCGACTGCCGGTTCTATGTTCATCTACATGGATAAAAAAGATATCAAACAACGCAAGACAAAACTAACAATAGGTGTATATGAAGATGGAAAGAAAATAAGTACCATCACTACATCTTTCTTAGGACCATTTTCTGCTAACTAACTAAAACATAATCCTCATGAGCGTAATGAAAATAAACTGGGGCGCAAAAATTGCCCTGCTATATGGTGGCTTTGTAGCATTGATAGTAGTATTGGTTGCTGGTAGTATGCGGCAAGACTTTGACCTTGTAGCACCAGACTACTACAGTCAGGAAATAAAATACCAGCAAGTAATAGACGCAGGTAAAAATCAGGCGGCTCTCTCTGCACCAGTATCTGTACATGCAAATGAAACAATGGTAAGCATAGACTTTCCTGCAGAGTTTACCAACAAGACAATGAATGGCACTATTCAGTTTTACTCTCCTGTAAATGCGGCATGGGATAAGACTGTAAAAATGAATAGCACAGGCAACAGTATATCTGTACCACGTAGCGAGCTGCACAGCACTGCCTATACAATAAAAATGAATTGGGAAGCTGATGGTAAAAAATACTACCAGGAAACATCTTTAAACCTGCACTAAGATGAGCACGTTCACACTTTCTATGGCATTGGTGATGGGGCTTACAGGCAGCCTGCACTGCGCAGGTATGTGCGGTCCTATTGTGTGGGTTATGCCATTCGGCATGATGAATGGGTTTAAAAAATGGCTTGGCATTGCCCTTTACCACATAGCACGCATCAGTGTATATGCTGCAATGGCTATTGTACTGCACTCTTTCAAAAATCTGTTTCAGCCACAGTGGCAGCAATACATATCTATTGTATTAGGGATTGTATTGCTGATAGTAGGTTTTGTGTCTTTCATTCCTAATCATACATTGAAGGTATCATTGCCATGGGCAGGGTTTGTGAAAAACCAATTAGGTCGATTCATTGGTAATCCTTCTCTGTTCAGCCTTACAATGGCAGGCTTGCTGAATGGCTTGCTGCCTTGCGGCCTTGAATACATGGCGCTGTCATCCACCGTTACAGCACCTACGCCTGTAGAAGCTGCAACACTGATGTATGCATTCGGCCTTGGCACCGTACCAATGATGGTAGGCATTACCATACTGAAAAACAAAGCAAGCTTTTTACGCTTCAACCATGTACGCAAACTGGTACCCGGTATGATGTTTGCATTCGGCGCATTGTTTGTAATGCGCGGCATGAATCTGGGCATTCCTTATCTGAGCCCTAAAGTGGCAGTAGAACACAATGAAATAAAAGCAAGCTGTTGTCATAAAAAATAAGACAATGCGCATCTTTGCAGGCATACTGATATTGCTACATGGTATTATAGCTGCTATATGTGGCATAGTGCTGATGCGCGATGTTAGCGGTAGTGAAATTGGCCTGCAATTATCGCTTCTAGAACACAGCCCTTTTGTCAATTACTTCTATCCCGGGCTTATACTTTACACCATACTTGGCATAGGGAGTTTCTTGACGGGGATTTGCACATTACTGAAAGTAAGATACTACCCATGGATATTGATGATAATTGGCAGTGGCATTATTATCTGGATTATTACACAGATGATTATGATACGCCTGCAGTTCAATCTGCAATATGTAATAGCAGCAATTGGCATTACTTCGCTCACGTTAGGTGTGTTGCTGCATAAAAAGGAAAAATACTAATCCACGCGCTCATAAAAAGAAATGGGGGAGCTTAGTAGCTTCCCCATTTTCATACTGCCCCCTTAAATATTATAGCATTGTTATTGGCTCTACGTAATGGCTGGTATTCAGTCTGCTACTTTCTTTTATAGCTTTAAAACCACCCTGTACATCTATAAAATTGTTGTATCCTTTTGCCTGCATCAGCGATATAAATATCATTGAGCGATAGCCTGCAGCACAGTGTACATAGTACGTAGCATCTCTATCCCACTCTGTCTGATTATCGTTGATATAGTTCAGCGGTACATTTTCTGCACCTATCACATGTTCTGAATCGTATTCACTTTGCCTTCTTACATCCAGTAAAAATGCTACCGGGTGCGTTTCCAGTCTTGTTGCCAGTTCTTCTGCTGTAATAGACTCTACTTTCTGCACAGGTTTGCCTGCAGCTACCCAGGCATTCATACCGCCATCCAGATAACCGATGCAATGATCATAACCAACCCTTGCCATCCTTGCTACTACTTCGCTAACCGTTGCATCTGTTATAAGGACAATTTTCTGGTTAATGTCTTTTATGATAGAACCAACCCATGGTGCAAAATCTCCGTTTATACCAATATTGATAGCACCAGGAATATGACCTGCAGCAAAATCCTGTGGTTTGCGTGCATCCAGCAACATGATACTGCTATCCGTTGCTAATTGTGCTACCTCTGCAACCGATAGTTGTGTTGTGCCTTTCTTAATTACTTCACCCACATTTTCATAGCCTTGTTTATTCAGCATCACATTCAGCGGGAAGTATTGCGGTGGTTTAGTAAGCCCTGTTAATACCTCTTGTATAAACGCTGCTCTCATTATGCCTTTTCGCAATGCATAGTTGGTTGCTTTCTGATGACCGAGGGTATCAGATGTATCCTTGCTCATGTTTTTGCCACAGGCACTGCCTGCGCCATGTGCAGGATAAACGATGATATCATCAGACAATGGCATTATTTTAGTTTGCAACGAATCGTACAGCAAACCCGCCAGCTCTTCCTGCGTCATATTCGCGGCCTTCTGTGCCAGATCAGGACGACCAACATCACCTAAAAACAGGGTATCCCCCGAAAACAGCATGCGCTGTGTACCGGTTTCGTCTATCAGCAGGTAGCAGCAGCTTTCCATTGTATGGCCGGGAGTGTGTAGCAACCTTACTGTAATATCTCCAAGTTTAAATTCCTGATCGTCTGTTGCAATTATGGCGTCAAATCCCGGTTTGGCTGTAGGCCCATATACTATAGATGCTCCTGTTGCTTTTGCAAGGTCTACGTGACCCGATACAAAGTCTGCGTGGAAGTGTGTTTCGAAAATGTATTTGATAGTAGCATTATTAGCCTTAGCTTTCTGCAGATAAGCATCAATATCCCTCAACGGGTCTATTATGGCAGCTTCTCCCTTACTTTCAATATAATACGCCGCCTGCGCAAGGCATCCCGTATAGATTTGCTCTACTAACATGATTGAAAATATTTGCATCGAAATTCATGTAAGTAGCAGAAATAATATATGATTACCGTCAGCAGGGATTATGACAGTGATTTTGTTTTAAGAACAGTCCTAAAAACAAAAACCTGATAAGATATCTTATCAGGTTTTTTGCGGACCGGACGGGACTCGAACCCGCGACCTCCGCCGTGACAGGGCGGCATTCTAACCAACTGAACTACCGATCCGTGTTAGTTGGGGATGCAAAGATAAGTTCAAAAAAATGAATTCTGCAAATCTTCTTTCACATATTATTCAATACAATAAGTTAGCGCTTCACCACCCTCTCCACATGGCTATCATTTCCTGTAGTCACCTTTACCACATATATACCAGGCACAAGGCTTTCCATATTTATCATAGCAGTACCGCTTGCTTTAATTGTAGCCTCTGTATATAATACCCTTCCCTGCAGGTCTAAAAGCTGAATATTACCCTGCCCACCAGAGGTTACATAGTTAACATAAATCCTATCTTTTGCCGGATTAGGGAATACCTCAACGGTTGCTGCAGGTTCTACATTTGGCGTGCTCAAGCTGAATACAGACATGAAATTGAGCGAATATGATGCACCAAAATTACCTCCGGACAAACTGAATGGTCCTGCATTTGCAGCTGTGATGTCTTTTAAAGTATTGCCATTATTGGCATTCTTTATTTTTAGTGTACCGGTACCTTCTATTGCATCGTAAGACGACATAAACTGCAAACCATCTCTATTCATGCCAATAGCACTTGTAGAAGGCCCTTCGTCAGAGAAATAAAACTTGTAACAAGCACCGGGGCTTAGGCTGATAGTATCCAAGTATAATGTTTGATTTTTAAACCCACTCTTACTGAAATGTACCTGACCGGTTGATACATTAATAATCTTATACGAATTCTCGCTGGCATCGTTATTGGTCATGAAATGAACAATGATTTTGTCAGGAAATGTATTAGCCCCGCTGAAATCTGAACTCATGGAGTTATCATCAGTGTACCCATCTGCTTGTCCATTAGGGTCTTTTGCCATTACGGTAAACTTGCCATATTTTGCCGGCCAGTTTACTGCATTTGTAAGCGTTACCGTATCATATTCCCACATAGCCAAATTACCCTTCCAATCATACGTTGTCATTGTTCCTCCATCCAGTCCGTACTCAATCTTAGCACTTGTGAGTGCCGCACTACCATTATTACGAATCACAATAACAGGGTTGCCACAGATAGGGTTCAGCCTTTTAAACTCTGATTCAGCACTTGGGGCAAGAATATTTTCGATAGATACATCGTTGGCATTTGCAGGAGCCTTGTACTCTATCAGATAAGCAGTTGTATTTAGATTACCAAATTCTGTATACCCAACGTATGGCTCCATATCCATATCCACACTATGTTGTGTACCCCCAGTCAGTCCAGTTATATCAACATTATCATAGCGTACAGGTGATCCCGGGCACCATCCGCCCCTGTCATATACCCATGTGCTACTTTGCGGATATACGGCATTGATAGCACAATCATTTCTCCACAAGTCTTTCTTATTTACAACACTCCCGTCCCATTTCAGCTGTCTGTATTTTTTACAGTACTCAAGGCAGCCATGCACACTATCGCTCCCATGTCCTGTGTTTATCGCCTTAAATCTTGCCACATTGGTTGCGCTATTCAGGTTCACACTTACGGGCACAAGGTGTTTTTCTATAGAGTCATTATTATTACCATATTCAAAACTACCATCCCACAGCTGTGTCATTGCAACAGGTTCACATGATGGTGTTCCCTTTATGCATATAAACTTTAAGTTAATCTTCCAGCCACGATCTTTATTGTCTTCATCACCTGTATGCCTATATATCACTTCTACAGAATCATGTAGTAGCATAGCAAAATCAGTTACATCGTAATACCATGTATGCTGCCAGTTCGTAGAAGAATTCCATAAGAATCCGAAGGGTGTAACTAATCTTGCAATTTCATAATTGAGTGGTGCAGCAGTTTTAGTGCCCACCCTTCCTACAATTACATTGTTTATATAATCCCACTCACCACACTTAAGTCCCGGTGCGCACTCAAAGCTAAGCTGCATGAGCACTTTGCGATACTGTGTAGTGAGCGTCGGAAATTTTGCCCAATTGGCATAAGTAGCACTACCTACAATAGGATCGGTAAGAATAGTGACATCCTGATGAGATACTACTACAGTCGTATCTGCGGCTTTAACACTCGTTGCTGCAATTAAAAGGCATATAAGTGTCAATAGTTTTTTCATACAGCTAAAATATTTGACAATACAATATACTCATTATTAATGTCATGCTTTGAACCGATACAACACCGTATACAATTTCAAGCATTTTGACGTATATTAGAGTAAGCGTTTAACAAGTAAAGCTATAATAATCATGTGTTTACTATATGGCGCCCTATACTATCTTTAATCACTTTTTAATATGGCTACTAACCTGAGCTTGTTATTTTTTCAGCTTTATTTAAATACCGGTTCATGAAACACACGATACTTTTAGTAGAAGACGAGAAGAAGATTGCAGACACTTTGGAAGCCGGATTGGAAGAAGAACAATTTGAAGTTTCAGTTGCTTATAATGGACTGGAGGGTAAAAAGCTGTACCTGAATAATGCCTACGACTTAATAATACTTGACATCAATCTTCCGTTTATGAACGGATATGAGCTTTGTAAAATTATACGTGAGAAAGATAAACGTATACCTATCATTATGCTCACTGCACTCAACTTCATGGACAATAAGATACAGGGATTTGATGTTGGCGCAGATGACTATATCGTAAAGCCATTTGAGTTCAGGGAGTTACTGGCTCGTGTCAAAGCACTACTAAGACGCACAGATGTACTACTGGATGCACCTGAAGAAAAAACATTGACCATTGCAGACCTTGAAGTAAACCTCGATAATAAAGAAGTGAAACGCAGCGGTACAAAGATTGCCCTCACTGCAAAAGAGTTTCAGTTGCTTGAATACTTATTAAAAAACAAGGGTCGTGTAGTATCGCGTGCAGATATTGCTAAAGATGTATGGGATATAGACTTTGATACCCAAACAAACGTAATAGATGTTTACGTGAACTTTCTGCGTAAAAAGCTGGATAAAGATTTTACCCCCAAGCTCATACATACACAAGTTGGTATGGGCTATATACTAAAAACAGATGCAGATTAAACTTCGTATTGCCTTTGGATATACCCTTATTGCAATCCTGTTATTACTGACAGGTTGCGCATTACTGTACTTCTATACACTGCAAAACAAAGAAGAAGAGCTACAAAACCGATTACTTTATAAAGCAGTAAGTACCTATCAGATAAATGCACTCAAACCCAATAACGACAGCCTCCTCAATACACTCAACTCCAACTCTGCCAGTACACTCGAGGATAAAAGCATCATCATTTGCAATGCTCAAAACAATATTAAGTATCGTTACGACGAAGACGCCACACAACAACTTAAAGTCAGCAAAAATCTGATTGTAACAGGGCGCAAAAATTCACCGTATTATTATAAAGATGATACCCGAACTGTAGTAATATATGCCGACCCTGAAAAACCTGACAAAGAAGTTGTAGTTGTTGCCGGGCAAGAAAAAAATATTGCTGCATGGATGTCGAACCTGCGCACCAGAATGATTATTGGCATTATAGCATTTGTAATCATATTCTCCATAGCCGGCTATCTGTTTTCTAAGCGTGTAGTACGTTCTATCAGTAATCTTACGGAAAAGCTAACACAAATATCGTCTGAAGCATTTTCTGCACGCCTTACTACCGGCAAAGAAAAGGATGAACTTTGGGAGCTTGCAACAACTATCAACAACCTGTTGGATAGACTTCAATCTTCATTCGATACACAACGTCGTTTCCTATCAAATGCATCGCACGAGCTTACTACTCCGCTTGCTGCCATATCAAGCCAGCTGGATGTTGCACTGCACAAGGAACGCAGCAACGAAGAATACAAAAAAGTATTCCTCTCAGTAAAAGACGATGTTAAACGCCTTGCACTACTCGTACGCAGCATTCTTGAAATTGCCAAAGCAAGTGGCTCTGTAGGCGGTATTGATCTCTCTAAAGTGCGTATAGATGAACTACTGATGCGCATACCGGGCGAGATGAAAAAAATCAGCCAGCTATACGATGTGAAGCTGAATTTCGAAGACTTCCCGGAAAGTGAAGGTTTTGACATCCTTTATGGCAACGAAGCACTGCTTTATAGCGCTTTAAGAAACGTGATACACAATGCATGTAAGTTTTCTAAAGATAAATGTGCTAAAGTATCGCTTACCTACACGTATCAGAATATTGTTGTAGAAGTAAAAGATAACGGACCAGGCATATCAGCAGAAGAACTGCAAAATATCTTCCAACCATTCTTCCGCGGCTATAAGTACGAGAATACGAATATGATACATGGTACCGGTCTAGGGCTTGCGCTTGCACACCGTATCATAGAGCTGCACAAAGGCGATATATACGTAGAGTCTGTAGTTGGCGAGGGTAGTACATTCAGCATATTCCTACCGGTGGATAGTACAAAGACATACAAAAAATAAAAGGAGCCGATTGGCTCCTTTTATTTTTATTAGATTATACTAAACTTATTTAGCTATTACAATACTGCTATGTTTTACCATCTCACCATTTGCATTGATGGCTGCATAGTAATATGTACCTGCTGCAAGAGATGATACATCAACACTTGTACTACTGTTTACATCTGCAGATAATACTTGCTGCCCTGTAACGCTATACATAATAAAACGCACTTTACCTTCAGATTGCAGCTGCAGGTTAGTACTTGCAGGGTTTGGAAACACTACAAACTTAGCATTGTTATTTACATTCTCTACGTCCGCGGGGAAGATTGAGTAGCTTACATCATCTATAAACAATTCGCTACCAACAGTTGCCTGCCTGCCACTGCTGGTAAATACTATCTGCAATGCATTGGGAGATGCAGTATTTGTACCATAATCTATGGGTACAGATACTAATGTATATGGTTGTGATGCTGTAATATATTGCACACCAGTACCAACCACAGAGTCATCACCATTAGATTTACCACCTTTTATGATAGACGATACAACTACTGTCGCACTATCACCACCTGTTGGATTATACTTCAGCCATGCATTCACAAAATTTACCCTTCCATTAAGAGGTGTGCCACCTGATAATGTAAATTTTTGGTTTACAATATCCAGGTTAATAACAGCATTCGTCAATACACCTGCCAGATTTCCCAACGTTGAACCCTGATATTGAGTAACAATCCTTGCAGCATAACTACCACCATGCTTATCTGTAGATTTATACAATTGGCGCTGAGGTGTGCCAACTAGAATACTATATGCAAAAGCTAAAGAATCAGGACAACGCCAACCACTTGTCGCATCTAAAGTAGTAGGTGGAAAACCAACAGAATTTGTTTTCCAGCTCTCCATTTCACTGAAAACAACAGTTTGGGCACTGGCTGCATTCAGCATAAGCATTGCAGCGAAGAAAGTAATTACAGGTTTCATATTACAGTATTGTTATCCAATAAAGTTAAGGTTTAATTTAATGTTGAGAGCACTTGTAGTATTGCCTCGAAGTTTGGTACGTCACCTGCATTTTCCAACACCTCTGCATATCGTACAATACCTTCTTTATCAATAACAAAAGCAGAACGTTTAGAAACACCTTTCATGTCATTAAACCAATCGCCATAAATACAATCGTATGCAGTAGATACTTCTTTGTTAAAATCGCTCAGCAGTGTAAAGTTTAGTTTTTGCTCTTCTTTGAATTTGCCCAATGAGAACAATGAGTCTACAGATAAACCGTATACTACTGCATTTGTATTGTTGTAAAAAGCCAGATTATCCCTTACGCCGCAAAGCTCCGCTGTACAGACACTAGTAAATGCCAAAGGGAAAAACAGCAGCACTACATTTTTACCCTTTTGCTCGCTGAGGGTTACTTTATTTTTTTCAGTATCACGCAGTGTGAAATCCGGAGCCTGTTGCCCTACCTGAATTGCCATAAATTTTAGTTTTTAAGTTTTAAAAGTATGCGAAGATAACACCCTGTCAAAATGAATGGTTCATTTCTACCCTTAAAAGCCTCAACTGACAGAAAATCAATATACATATTATAAAAATTATTGTTTTCATGAAATTTTGACGCACCTTTGCAATCCATTTTGCTATGGCACAAAACATGCTAACTGAAGTGTACATACATTTCATAATCACTTTTTAAAAATTTAAATATCATATACTATGGCTAACAACGTAAACATTACACCGCTGCACGACAGGGTAATTGTAAAAGCTGCTGCAGCTGAAGAGAAAACTGCTGGTGGTATCATCATCCCCGACACTGCTAAAGAAAAACCTCAACGTGGTACTGTGGTAGCTGCCGGCCCTGGTAAAAAGGATGAACCAATGACTGTAAAATCGGGCGACACAGTATTGTATGGTAAGTATGCAGGTACTGAAATCTCAATTGAGGGTGTTGACTACCTGATAATGCGCGAGAGCGATATTCTTGCAATCGTTTAATTCATTTCACCATTTCATTTTAAACAGAAAAAATAAATAAGAATTATATGGCTAAGCAACTTTTCTTTAATACAGAAGCACGCAACAAAATGAAGCGTGGTGTAGATGTACTGGCAGATGCAGTAAAAGTAACACTGGGCCCTAAAGGTCGCAACGTAGTAATCGAAAAGAAATTCGGTGCTCCGGGTGTAACAAAAGATGGTGTATCAGTAGCTAAAGAAATAGAACTGGAAGATGCTATCGAGAACATGGGTGCACAAATGGTAAAAGAAGTAGCATCAAAAACTGCAGACGTTGCAGGTGATGGTACTACTACTGCTACTGTACTGGCTCAGTCTATCATAGGCGAAGGCCTGAAAAACGTAGCTGCCGGTGCAAACCCGATGGATCTAAAACGCGGTATCGACAAAGCGGTGGCGACTGTGGTTGAAAACCTGAAAAAACAATCTGAAAAAGTTGGCAACGACAATACTAAGATTCAACAGGTTGCTACTATCTCTGCAAACAACGATAGCGAGATTGGTAAGCTGATAGCACAGGCAATGGGCAAAGTTGGTAACGAAGGTGTTATCACTGTAGAAGAAGCAAAAGGTACAGAAACTACTGTAGACGTTGTAGAAGGTATGCAGTTTGACCGTGGTTATCTGAGCCCATACTTCGTTACAAACACAGAAAAAATGCAGGCTGAACTGCAAAATCCATATATCCTGATTTACGACAAGAAAATCAGCACACTTAAAGACATTCTGCCAATTCTGGAAAGCACAGTACAAAGCGGCCGTCCACTGTTGATTATTGCTGAAGATGTTGACGGTGAAGCACTGGCAACACTGGTAGTAAACAAACTGCGTGGCTCTTTGAAAATAGCTGCTGTTAAAGCTCCGGGCTTTGGCGACCGTCGTAAAGAAATGCTGCAGGATATCGCAGTACTTACAGGTGGTACAGTTATCAGTGAAGAGCAAGGCTACAAACTGGAGAATGCAACTATCGCATCTCTGGGTCAGGCAGAAAGCATCACTATCGATAAAGATAACACTACTGTAGTAGGTGGTAAAGGTGAGAAAGATAACATCATTGCTCGCGTTAACCAGATCAAAGCACAAATGGAAAGCACTACTAGCGATTACGACCGCGAAAAACTGCAAGAGCGTCTTGCTAAGCTGAGTGGTGGTGTTGCTGTATTGTACGTAGGTGCATCTACAGAAGTAGAAATGAAAGAAAAGAAAGACCGCGTAGACGATGCATTGCACGCTACACGTGCTGCTGTTGAAGAAGGTATCGTACCAGGTGGTGGTGTTGCTTACATCCGTTCTATCGAATCTCTGGATGGTATGAAAGGTGAGAACAACGACGAAACTACAGGTATCGCTATCGTTCGTCGTGCATTGGAAGAACCACTGCGCCAGATCGTAGCAAACGCTGGTATCGAAGGTTCTATCATCGTACAAAAAGTAAAAGAAGGTAAAGCAGATTTTGGCTTCAACGCACGTACAGAAACTTACGAAAACATGCTGGCTGCGGGTGTTATAGACCCAACTAAAGTTAGCCGTGTTGCGCTTGAAAACGCTGCTTCTATTGCTAGTATGCTGTTGACTACTGAATGTGTAATCGCAGACAAACCAGCTCCTAAAGAAGCAGGTCACAGTCACGATATGCCAGGTGGTGGCATGGGTATGGGTGGTTACTAATCTGTACACAAATCATAAAAGGGAGCCATACTGGCTCCCTTTTCTTTTCTAGCATATACCATTACATCATTGCAAACTATCACTGTAAACCTAGACAAGGATGATGATAGATGAGTTGCTCACATTATTGTAATAACCTAGTAGTTCAATATCGTGTAATAAAAAAACGCCATTAAACTGTAACGACTAATATGCCTAGGCTATTTTCTTCAGCATATATAGCTTTATTTACGATGTTGGCGGCGAAAGTTCTTAAAGCGTATTTAGCCTCGGCACTATACGCAATACCTAATACCCACTTTGTAGTATTTACGAAGTTATAGGAAGCGATTTTATCCTTGTCGGCGAGTATAGCATTCAATATGCTTGAACCGCTGTTAGTTGCACTCTCAACTTTCAATTCAATAGCATACGCACCCTGACTGTCAGCGGCACTAGCATCTAAGTAATAATTGGAATCCGGATACTTTAATTCTCTTGCTACCTGCAATTGATTCTGCCTAAATATCAGAATTAATTCAACCTGCATCCATATTTCCCATGCTGCCCCCGTAGATATGGCATCTGCAATTCTACCCGAGTAGGCACGAACTAAGTTCAACAAATTATTGTTTGTCATAAAAATGATTAAATGTAAATTTTAAAAATATTATTCCAATTTACCTCTACACCAAGCACGTATTTGTTTAGCATTTGGTTGATAAGGATTAGCATTATTACTTGCTAATACTGTACCTAATCCTAATTGCTTCTAACGAAGCAATTGCTAGCATACAATTACATGAGAATCTTTATTATTATTTACTCTAGCAGTCCACCAATATGGTCTACCAAAGTAATTACTGATTACATCAGGACGTATTCGTAAACAAACTATCAGGCATCAAAAAGTTGCAGGACAACGGCTATTATATATGCTTTCTCATCTACAGTACTTTTGACAGGTGTTTTTGTAGTTATCTCAATGTTTCCATCCCCAGAATTCTGCATCGTTATGTTAGATACCCTCTTTGTTGTTATATCATCAGTGCTGTTTGGCTTTTCACCATTTGTAAAAGAAAAACCAGCAATATTTATTTCACTTATGCCCTGCACATCAGACAAAAATGAACTGTTTAAGTTGATGTGAGCATTAGGCATCAATGCTACAAGAAATTGTGTGATACGGCAGTTCAATAGTTTACCTTCTCCAAAAACAACCGCAGGTGAAAATCCGGGGAGATAGCCTGTACCAATTTTCCCTAGTTGAATAAGACTACTGTTATACCAACTACCAGGATTAATAGTAACAAACTCCAAGGCTTTTGCGGTTATTTTCATTGTCACTTTTTCTGAAGTTGGTATTGGTATATTTTTACCATCGGCATTTTTTATACTTATGCTCCCTGTATCAAACGACAATTCCTGTTCGGTACTAATATCTTGCGAATTTATTTTAGATAACCATTGGGCAGGGGTGTCAGATACGTTCCATACTCTCTTCCATTCTAATTGGCCTGATTGGTTCGCAACTTTGGTCCAACCTATTGGCACAGGACCCGTAGCTATCGGAACTGTAGGAGTAGTGTTTGCAATATTGCTATTTATCAATACACTCTTAGGAATAAATGTTGCAGGATCAAGTATTTGTAAAAAACTTGAATAGCTGTCTGTAAAACTATCGGAGCTTGGTATAAAATAATCACTGTAACGTGATGCCGGCACAGTATCACAAAAATCGTATTGTTCTTTACTTATCTGCCCTAAAGGACTATTACTCCAATTCCATAACGTAGGTATACTTAATATCTGTATAGCCGTTCCGGGAACTTCAGAAATGTTTACGTGTTGTATCGTATTCAGATTACAATTATCCGCTCCAAGTTGAGCTAATTCTTCTATTTGCTGTGAATCTCGAAATTGAGTGATAGAATCAAGTAAACTAGCCATATGTAAATTGTTGAAGTACTAGAACAATAAACCAAGAAGGCATTTCACCTTCTTGGTTGTTAGAATGTCAATTATGCTTCATCTAAACCGGGAAAAGCAACCAATACACCTATAATTTGAGGATCGTCAGAAGTATCTGTACCCTCTATAGTTGTGTTATCCGAAGTTTGATGCGTAACAGTACTTTCGTGGCCACCTGAACCACCAATTGTAAATGGGCCTATCCGTAATCCACCACTTGCTTCAAATTTCTCATGATACATGGTATAGGTAGAAGTCTTCATGGTAATTTTATAGCTTAGTTTATATGCTACAACTAATGCATTAACCCTGCATGACAACAAACCATACTGGCCGAAAACGGAATTGCTACCTGGTCCACCATTTATATCCCAACCCTGTTGCAAAGTATATCCTGTATTAGCAGTATTTCGTGCTAGCTTTTGCATAAAGCCACCGTCATACCATGAGCCGGGCGTTATAGGAACAACTGTGCTTGCTTGCGCACTTACCTGTACTGTAATGCTGCTATCACTTTGAGAAATATTTGTTTTTTCCCAGCCACCGCTGCCGCCAAATGCCCAAAAACCGAAATCAGAACCTGTGCTGCCACCAGCCCATGATTTATCATATGATGAATCGGCCTTTGAAGCATCAAGATTAACTGTGAAACCACCAGCATTACCAGCTGTTAATTTAGCTCTCCAACCTTGTCCGGATGTAGCAATATTGTAAATAGGCTGCCATTCAAGAGTGCCATCTGAGTTTGGAACCTTAGTCCAACCTGCAGGAGCTGCTGAAGTACCAATTGCACCTGTAGGCGTTTGTATAGCTTTCATGATATTCTGTAAAGTAGAGTCTGTTGTAAGGTTCGATACCAGACTATAGTAGAAAGTAGATTTCACATCATATGCTGCCTTGGCGTTTTTATAATCCTGAGCGTAACTACTATTTTTCAGGAAACTTCCGAAATCAGAACCACCATATAATGCTGTCATTGCATCCGAACCAGTGTTTTGTAATTGAGTGTTATAATCTGATGTAGCATTGCTAAGGATAGTGCTCATGCTATTTTGAGCATTAGTTAGTTCATCTTTTGCATTTTGCAGATCATTTTGTTTTTCAGGGCTCACTTTAAACGTCAGCAAATTCATTACCTGCTTATAGCAATCAAAAAATGAAGCATCACCGAAATCAAAATTACCTACTTCCTGGTATTTAGGTTTGCTACTCATTATCTGGTAGGCCATAGGACTTTCCTGGCCTTGTGCCGCTACAGGCCAGCTAAAGTTGATGGGGTTGCCCAGCATCTGGAATTTACCACCGCTGCCTTTTAAAGCTGATGCTATTAGTTGGTTGTACGTTTGTGAGAAAAGATTTTGGTTGTCCATTTTTATATTACATTAATAAGTTTATCCCTACTCTATACAGGCTTTTCGGGTAACGCCTATTCATCCAGAAGCTTCATTGATGAGAAGACAAAAGAACAAAGGGTAGATAAATTGTAACAGCGTAAAAATGCCTGTTAAATAAATCAGGTATTTTTACGGGTATATGTTGAGTGTATTTTATGAGGGGATTGCACATTTCGGAAAATGCTCATACATTTAAGCATACATTATTATTCACTGATTTTCAAAACGATATGTATGACTACAAAAGAAACAGCTAAGAAATCCGTCAAGAAAACAACACCTTCAAAAAAGAGCATCTCAAAGGCTAAATCCTCAACAAAAAAATCAAAAAAAACGACGGAATACCCTACTGTTCCACTAGACTTTGCAATTGAGTGTACGCAACTGTGGTGCAATTTCAATGAGGGCTTGCATATTCAATACAATCTTACAAAGGACTATATACGTGCGTTCTTTATACCCAAAGAAGACATATTTGCGATGAATGACAAACTTCGTAGTGAAGGACTAGCTATGTATTCGGGATGTAGGGTCTATTTAGGCATGCAGGCTGACCCCGAGCAAATAGTAGTCGACGAGCCACTAATGCCACCTACACCCGGACCAATGAAACTATTTATGGTGGCAGTAGAACATGATGGTACATTGGCTGGACACGACGTTACTAAAGAAGGTGACAAATCGTTGGTATATGATTTTTCAGTGCCTTGCCCTAGCACTTGCGATATGGTTAGTGATTTATACCATCCCGGTTCTGGGAGTGTCCATCCTACGATAAAGAAGACTGTAAAAAAAACTAAGAAGAATTGATTTTTAAATTTTTAGCAGTTACATCACCATTGGTTTTTATTTTACCAACCCTTGTTAGTCTGCGAAATATCAAAAAATATGAACTTAAGTTTCGAATATTAAGTTGGCATGTTTGGCTTGCTTTTGTAATCGAAATGATATCGTATTGGTTGTGGATGCATAAACAAAGTAATCTTTTTTTGCTCCATCTATACACAATATTAGAATTTGAGTTAGTCTCATTATTCTATATCATCCTCTTGAAGCAATATTCTAAAATATGGAGTATCCCTACCATCATGATTAGCTTTGTTGTTTTTGCAATTATCGATAGTTTGTTTTTTCACGACTTAAATCATTTTAACGTTTTTGCACGCTCAATAGAATGTCTCATAATTATATCTTATGCGATTTATTATTTGTATAAACACTTAATATCATCAAAAACTATTTCGTTTAGAAATGATCCAGTACTATTAACCAATACAGCATTCCTATTCTATTTTTCAGTTTCGTTCTTTCTGTTTTTGTTTAGTAATCACATCATGGCAGAAACTTTTAAAACTTATCTAGTATGGACGATGCATAGCATAGCTCTTTGGATTTATTATACCACTATCGGTATCGCATTATGGAAGGCTGGCAAGAAGTAGATATATATTTTGTACTGTACGCAGGTACGGCTGGTATGTTGTTGCTATGTTTCGGTATGCTATTGTTCTTTAGGGGATATAGCAAAAGACTGCTTGCAGAACAAGAAGAGAAAAATAGAATGGAACTAGACTATAAGGATAAACTGCTGTATAGTCACATACAGGCAACGGAAAAGGAACGGGCACGCATAGCACGGGATCTGCATGACGAAGTAGGAGCATCCTTATCGTTATTGCGCATGCAAGTTACCAACCCTGATGCCAAACCAATAATTGATAGTACCATTGACAACGTACGTCGCATATCATATGATTTACTGCCCCCCACTCTTGGGGTCTTTGGAATTGCTGTTGCCCTACAGACATTTTTTGAAAAAGTAGAACATAACATAGCTATTCGTTTTCAAGTTATTGACGAGCACTTACGTTTTGATACCGTAACCGAACTATCCGTATATCGTGTAGTGCAGGAATTAGTACAGAACACATTTAAGCATTCAGGGGCTGATAAAATAGACTTTGTTATGGAGTATAAAAATGATCAACTAACCATTATCTATCACGATAACGGAAAAGGTTATGACTATGGTAGTCAACAAAAGGAAAATGGACTTGGCATGAAAAATATAGCATTTCGAATAAAACAATGTGGTGGCACACTGCAATACAAAAGAAGGACTGATAACAGTATTGAAGTACATATTTCTATACCACAATTACAAATCACACATCATGAACACAATGCGCATAGCATTAGCAGATGACCATACTCTTTTTCGTAAAGGGATGCAAAAACTTATAGACGAACTACATGGCAAGCAAGTAGTGTATGATGCTGCTCATGGCGCTGAATTATTACAATGGCTGGACTCTACGTCGGATAAACCTGATGTAATATTGATGGACTTGAATATGCCACAGATGAATGGCATAGAAGCTACACGTATCATACATAATAAGTACCCAAACATAAAGATTATTGTGCTTACTGTATACGATGAGGAACAATTTATAATACGCTTGGTAGAATGTGGTGCAGATGGCTACTTGTTTAAAAATGCTGAGATAGCAGAGGTGGAAAAAGCCATACACGATGTAATAAGTAATGGTTTTTATTTTAATGATAAGATGTTGAATGCCATTCGTAAAGGTCCGGCATTAAAAAACAAGGATATATCATTCAATAGCAAAGTAAACCTGACTAGGCGCGAACAGGAAATACTGAAACTGATTTGCAATGAACTGACGGCTACCGAAATAGCTGACAAATTATTTATCAGCACCCGAACGGTAGACGGGCACCGCCAAAACCTGTTGGATAAAATAGGAGCACGGAACACTGCCGGGCTCGTGATATATGCTATAAAAAATAAGCTGTTGGATTTAGGCTTTTAAATATCTTAGTCATTCCCAATGATTTTTACTTTTGCAGTCATTCATATGGGACTCTAGCCAATTTGTCTTATAACTTTAAAAGCCTACGGAATATCGCACCCTTAATACAATAACCTTCAATAGATTATAGATAACTATATAAACTTGACGAAAAAATGCAACCCCTGAAGAATCGCTATTGTAGCGACTTTCAGGGGTTAATATTTTTTGAGAGTGGAGTCTACGGAACTAGTGTCGAACCAACTATAGGATTTTTTCAGGCACATACATCCCTTGAAAGAGATTGCAGACTTGGCTTATAGCAGTTTGTACTAGGGCTATTTTTCAAACTCGTTCAAGATATAAAATTTTAGAACCCTGGCGATTATTAATGATATTAGGTCGTTAGACATCACAACCAATGAAACAATACATCCACTGCGTATGCCGTGGGAATGTATTGTTTCATTGGTTTGAGAATGTTTATTTCTTTTTAATAGCCTTTAGCTTCTTAGCACCATAAACGGCACCAGCTATTACAAGTGCACTCACACCACCGTCAATAGGTACTTCGTCTACGACATCATCATCAAAACCAGGACCTTGTGCATATGCTGTAGCAGACATCAACAGAAAGAAAATATATGTTGCAATTATTCTTAAACGTTTCATACAGAGTACATTTATTTTTGCGTGAAGGGATTATTGTTTTATCAATTTTTGCGTAAGCACTTCGCTACCGTTGCGAACTGTAAGCATGTACATACCGCTTGCCAATTGTGCAGTGGGTAATACTACATTACCATTTGCATTGTTAGCAGTAGCATTTGCTACTTTTACCCCCATCAGGTTTGTAACAGTAATCTCCAGTTCTTTACCTGCACCTTCATAATATAACTTTACATTATCCGTCGTTGGATTAGGCACCAATTTCACCTTCAAGCCTCCGTTATTAACAGCTGCAATACCGGTAGTTGGCTTACCAACAGCATTTAGTTCAAAACGACCTTTACCTTGCGAAGCCGTATTTGCATCTACTGTAAACCAATATTCATAACCTGCATTCAACTCTTCATTTTTGCCTGTGAAATTATCTTTCAGGTAAAGTTTGGTACCAGCCGGCATATCAAAATCAGGAACAGAGATTTTATAGTTTTTCTGGTATGGTGTATTGAAGCCTAATACTATAACTTCATTTTCTGTATATGGACGATTATCTATAGCCAGCGCGCTATCATCTTTAGAAAAAGTACTGAAGGTAACTTCCGGATTCGGGAATTTCAATGCGTCATCAGTTTCGGCAACAGCCATTGCATTATCGTCGTAATGCAATTGGAATCTGTCCCAATAGGTGGTACTATCTTCAATATTCAGTGTTATTCTGTTTGCAAAGCCTGTAGTCTTGAACATCGTACTTGTACTTGCTGTTTTATCAGCCTCTTCAATAATAATAGACCCTGTAGCTGCAAGCTGAGTTACAAAAGCACCTGCAACAGGCAGGCTGAATGATGAAGACCCGTAAGTATAAGTAGTATACCCACCTTTAGTTCCTTGTTGGGCATTCCAGATATAGAAATTAGTACCAATACCTCCCGTAAAGCTTAGAGCATCCATATTAACGGGAGATGGGAAAGGATTACCTACAAGTGCATATGTAGTGCCACTACCTTTTGTTCGGCTGATGGTTTGTGTACCCTGATTTACAGTACCTGTCATATCAAGCGTTACAGCACTTGGTGTATATGCAGCACTAGTTAGGCCCTCGCCAATAGCACCACGCACCAATACACGAATACCTTCGTATTGATCCCAGGAATTTGCACCTGACCCGTTAGTGTTAGTAAATGCAGTCCAGCCTATATCATTTACTGCAGAGCCGTTTGCTGTAGAAATATCATACCAGTAAGAAGAAGGATTGTTGCTACCTGTTGCTGTAAAACCATTTGTGGCGCCACCACCACCTGTTATGTCTATATCATCTGTAAGCACGGTGAGTGCTTGTGCTGATGTGAATGGATGCGACAGGAAACGATATGCCCTGCGACCACCCGGTATGTAGCGCTGTACCGTAATATTTCCACTGATAGTGCCTGAACTATTGCCAATACGCCCGGTGTTTGTTGCGTCTGATGTAAGAGTAAGTAAGCCACCTGTAGTAAGTGTGGCACCGGATGCTACTGTAATTGTACCCGCGCATGAAATAGCATTGCCAGAAATAGTGCTGCTTGCAGCAAAGTTGAAAGTACCGACACCACTAAAACCACTACCACTATTGGTGAGGTTACCATTAATATTGGCAGTAGTACCACTACCCATTGTTAATGAAACCCCACTATTAATCGTTAATTCCTTACAAGTAAAATTACCTGGCGTAGTGCTGCTTGCAATGATTGCATCTACCGTAGATGTTGGTACCCCGTTACTCCATGTTGTACCGTTCCATGTTGTAGATGAGATAGCTGAACAAGTAGCCGGCGAAAAAATAGCAGCATCGTCCTTGTCCCAATTGCTTGCATTGTTTATGGCTGCACGCACGGCAGCTGCTGTGCCTGATGTTACAGAACAGTTATAACGCGCATTATCAGTTTCATCGGTATTACCTACCCCGATATAGTCGAGTCGTAAACAGTTGGTACCATTAGTCAGCGTATTTGGCAATTCTGAAGCACTTGTAGAAGCACCAGCGCCATTATCCCAGTTACCATCGGTTGTGGTACCACTGATGTAGTTGGTATGAATACCTGCCAAGAATGTAGTTGGAACAAATCTATAGTTTGTTGTTGTATCAAGAGAGGATATACCCTGACAAGCAAATATCTGATCTCCGGATGTAGGTATCGCCAAACCACGACCACCTATTATGCTACCGTGCGATGTACCTGCTATACAACCACTACCACAGTTAGTGGTAGATGTCCAGAATTTAATTTGTGTATATGCTGGTATCGCAGCTGTTGCCTGCCACATAAATATCCAGTCACTTGTTGTTGCATTTAACTGTACATAACCTGTAGCATCAGTATATTGCCCGTCTGTAAAAATAATCTGCGTACCTGCAGTAATAGGTGTCAACAACATAATTGCGAAAGTATCTGCCCCTGTATTCTCACTATTGTAAGCAGTAAAAGCCACATCACCGGCCGAGAGCGTTGTTTGTGCTATTGAATTTTTATCGAAGCACAGCATCAGCAATAATGCTAATGATAATTTCAGTTTAATAAATCTGGTTATTTTCATAATCGTTTTTTTAGAGGATATTATTAGTTTTCATTTCAGAATATATCGGCAAAAACATCTCCTGCCTTTATGGGGAATATTTTTATAAAATCGTTGGCGCAGTATATACCTTCCTCCAGATAAAACACACTGAGATATAAAGCTGTATTAGCAAAACACTGCACTTTTATCCCTGTTTTATTTACTTCTAACACTGTACCGGGAATATCATGCTCATTACATTCAGCCTGTGTAGCGCTTATTATGCGCAACAGACTACCGTTCAATAATGTATATGCCCCATTGTTCCAAGGATTACAGGCATTCAATAAGGCAATAATCTCAACTGCTCTTTGTTTTTTCCAGAATATACTTACGTCTTGCTGTCCGGGCTTTTTATAGTATGCTGCAGTATTTTCATGTTGCTCTGTGGCAGCAAATCTTCCATTACATACACCTAAAGCAACTCCTGATATTATTTGGGCACATACATGTGATAGTTTTGTACTGTGCATACCGTAGGTATCATTTTGTAGTATTGGTATTTTCTCAATGTGCAAAAGATCTCCTTTGTCAAAATATTTATTCATTTTATGAATAGAGATACCACCAAAAGCTTCCCTGTTTTTTATTTGTGGGAAAATTGCATCAGCCCCTCTGTACGCAGGTAATAAGCCAAAATGAAAGTTTACAAATCCAAACTTGGGCAGCAGCAATATTTCCTCAGGTATTTTGTAAGGAAACGTAAGTACCAGCACAATACTCAGCTTATACTCCTCAATCCAAGTCTTCATCGTGTCTGCAATATCCTTCTTGGCAAAACTGGTACAACTAATGCCATAATGTTTGCAGATTGCCATAGCATCTGTAGTTGCGTTATGCACTATATCAGGAATGCCCGCAGCAACAACAATCTTATCAATGCACAACTTTTGCAATGCAGGCAGCGCCAACCTACTGTTACATAATATCCCTACTCTGGTCTCCATCACGTACAAGGATAGGGATTCAGCCATCCTTCATTAGGATGACTTTCCATGTTATCAATCCTCCATTGCTCCATATCACTGGCAATAGTGGTTATCAGACTCTCTTTACTATTATCTTTGACGCTGGCAATATAGCTATCTCCATTTATATACTGATTACCTGCATAGCTGCAATTTCCTCTGGGAGATTGTAATTGATAATTACGAATATTGCTTGCTGTAGTTGCTGTATCAAACCTTCCCGATTCATTGTACGCGGCACACGCTATCAAGGTTTTTGCACATTCATAGCCGAGTAGTGAAAACCTGTCAAATACGTGATCGCTTATACTTTCAAAGCTTTTTTTAAGCTTCACATTATACTCTGCATCCAATATCGGATACCAAGAAGAAGCAGTATAAATTTCTTTTTTAAATCCCTTATGCATTGCCATTACTTCAGGCAATGTAAACAGTGCAGGACCAGCTAGTACAACATCGTGTTTATCAAAAATAGCTGATGTTGCAGATAAAAATGCGATTGCATCATCTCCTGCAAAACCACAATAAACAATATCAGGTTTTGTTTTCTCAAGCTGTTCATTCAGCTTCTCACAAAACGCATCGTCTATTTTCATCTTAGCTGTAATGTATCCCACGTAACTCCCACCTGCAGATTCAAACCCTTTCACAAAAGCATATTGCAAATGATAACCTACATCCATCAATGACAAACACATCAGTACAGTTTTGTATCCCATTGATGCTAAATAAACGCCTGACTGATAAGCCGCTTTCCATTCCTGCAAGGAGTGATGAAAAATATAGGGTGAAGTAATTACAGGATAATTAACAAACCCTCCCATATCTGCCTGTATCAGTATCTTTTTTTGTTTATCAAACAGCCCCCACAAGTCATCATATGTTTTTCCACCGGTGTATGCAATTACTGTATCAACACGATCTTGCAGTAATAATTTGTTGGCCTTAGACAATATTGTTTCGTTATGTCCGCCATTCCCGCCGTCTTCTATTACAAACTGTATCGTTTTATCACTGCATTCGCTCTTAGCTAGCTCCATACCATCGCAAAACTGCAATGACACAAGGGGGAAAAGTTGTGAGCGGGGTACAATTACACCAATCTTCATTCTTATTTTATTATTTGTTTTTGTTTGTCTTAATAAGCAGAAGAACTATGGTATAGCCATAATTCTTCTGCGGATAAAAAACTATTCTGATTAGTTTCTGTAAGGGAAAACACCATACATACAGATAATGTAGTTCATCCCAAGAACCGGCATCAAATTCGTATGCGGCTGGCTACCACCTGAAACAGACGCTGTAACACCACCTGCAAAATTTGTGAGTGCTACAGTTTTCATTGCATCGTCACTTATAGACGTGTAGACATCAGTAGTTGTAGCTGCCGGAACTTTACCATCAGGCTCATCAGAGTTGCCTGTAGTTGCCGTAGAGCAAACAGGGTGTAGCGTGCTTGACAATGATGGTACCAATACATGATTATGCACCGGCATTTCATTTGTTGTTAATGTACAGGTTTCAGAACCACCTACCTGACCTAATTGGTAAGTAGACAAAGAGTGCCCCGTACCTGCTCCTACAGCTACTCTGCCCATAAGGTTTGGCAAACCGAATGTCTGCGTGCCATTACCACCGTAAGTGACACCTAATATTGAAAATAATGCTGTATTGCTGGCGATATTTAGAATTGCACCATTGCAATAGCTCCAGTTTTTGGGAGCAAAGTTGCTTGCAAACATGCGCACTTCACCTATAGTACCTTCCATATTTTTATGTTTTATAAAATTTATGATTGTGATTATTTAGTTTCTGGAAGGGAAAATACCTTCCAGGCATATAATAAAATTCAATGCCTGATATGGCTGAATGTTATTGTGGGGAGCACTGCCACCTGAAGGCAACATAGTCATTGTTGCTGTGTAAGAACCTGTACTAACCCCCATACTTACGCCTTGTGTAGCTGCACTGTTATACATCTGCAAACCATTACTAGTTATGGCATAACCAGTACCACTTGGTTCATTTGTAGAGGCATCACCATTTGTAGCAGGTATTGCTGCTGTAGCAGTCAGGTTTTCAGACATAAAGTGATTATGAGCCGGCATTTGTGGCGTCAATAATGTCACATTTTCAGCACCACCTGTTTGACCTAGCTCATAATTAGTACTCATACCCGGACCTTGTCCTGTACCTACTGCTACTCTGCTGCGCATATCGGGCAATGCGAATGTGGTTTGTCCGTCTCCGCCATAGGTAGTGCCTATTAACGCAAATAGTGGCGTGTATACCGCAATTGACAAAAGACTTCCATCACAATATGACCAGTTACCGGGTGCGAAGTTGCCCGCGAACAAACGGATTTCACCTATTGTACCTTCCATAATTATTAAATATTTTATTAGTTAGTTGATATATTAGTTTCTTGATGGGAAAATTCCATATTGGCAAATGATATAGTTCAATGCCAGAAATGGTTGTCTGTTTTCATGCGGCTGGCTATTCCCGGATATACTACAGTTAATACTACCAACAACATTTACCGGAGAAGATATTAATGATGCATCTGTTGTGCTGCTATAAACATTTACATTATCTGTAATTGCTGCGTAGTTGTTTACAGGTGTTTTTTGATCTGCATCATTATTGGCTGCACCTATAGCCACAGAGCCTGATTGATTTGTGACTTGCACAGTATGTGTGTGCACAGGTAATTGAGTACTAATTAGTGTTGTATTTTCAACACCAATCATTTCACCCAAAACGTAGTTAGATGTACCCGGAGCCTGTCCCGGGCTCACCGCAGTACGCCCTCTGAAATCAGGCAACGCAAATGTTGTCTGTCCATTACCACCGTAAGTGGTACCAAGTAATGCAAATAATGCAGAATTTGTAGAAATTGCCAGTATCTGCCCTTGACAATATGCCCAATACTTAGGCGCAAAGTCCGGAGCAAATAAGCGTATTTCAGCCATAGTTCCTTCCATAGTAGTTTTTGTTGTTTTAAATGGTTAATGAATAATATAATTGCATGAAATTTGTTCTATGCGTTGTATTAACACTTTAGGGTAGGCTCATTTATTACTTATTAAACAGACTTAAAAGTAAAATGTATTTACAACAAAAAAACCAGTGTATACACTGGTTTTTTTGTCAATTATTTTACTTATAGCCCCACTTATCTACGAAGCCAGTTTTGCATAGTCGGGTAAATATCACCGGAAATATTTGCAACATGCTTCTCATTAGTCATTCCGAACCATTGCAATAAACTCACACCGAAATATCGCCTGTTACTAAAATTATCTATAATTGCATTCGACTCTCCATGATAACCTTCAGGGTGAAAAACCACTTCAGGCGGTACATTTAAGTAGTTTGCTGCAGCCCAACTCCATGCTATTGCCGCCATCTCAGCACCGCCGGGCTGTAAATCTCCGTTTACATTTGGGCTGGTTACCGATACTCTGTCTTTAGGCAATAAAACGGCAATATGACCTGCCTCATGTAGCAAATCTCCGGGGCTTTGCATTTTTGCGGCATCATATACTATACCACCGGCTACAATGTCAATCCCGGGTAAAAAACTGGAATCTTTTACGATACCTTCCACACAAGAAATGCCAATGTGGTTAATAAAAGATGTTATGGTTTCAAGATATTGTTTACTATCCATGTGATTTACGATTATGCAATATCGCTTTCATATCGCTTGCTATTTGCAACGCTGTCGGCGAACCTTGCTGTTGTAATTGCTCTATTATCCGCAGTTCTTCTTCTTCTGAAAACAATGCAGGTTTAGGTATCTTTTTACAATCTGTCACTGTTGCAGATTCAAAAAGTTCACGTACCCAGTCATTAACTACACAGTCTATTACTAAGTGTATACGATCAGTAATGCCATTATTACTAAGCCTGTGTTTCAATTCAAAGTTCATATACCAACACTCACCCGGTTTGGGGAACAATACGTCTTCTAATACATAAAACTCTACACCCTCATTGGTACAAAGAGGTACGTGTATGCGCACCTCTCCCTCCTCATAACTAAGGCCGGGATCGCTATGTTCTTTTACAATTGCGCCAGATCTTAGATTCAGCACCCTTACCGATGTTTTTTCACATTGAAAACTATTAATAGCAGATTTTATTGCCGGGCACATTTGTAAATAAAGAGTATCCTCATATATGCTATCCCTATCATGCATTACAGCTGCATTATTGGTATTGCCACCAACAGAACGCATTGGAATAGCCTTCCATTCGCCACTATAATCTTGGGTGTTGTAGTGCATAAGCCAGTTTTCCTGCAATGCATTGACCTCTTGCAGCATTACATCGGCATTAAAACTGAAAGGAAGTTTCAAATATTGAATAATTGTGTTCATGATGATGTAAAAAGTTCGTATTATAAATCTGTCCACATACGCATCAAATTGCTATAAACCTGTAAAAGCATAAGGTTTTCAGTTGATGTTAAATCTTTTGCAGCAATTGCCTCTTGGATAGTTTTCAGCTGGAATAACAATTCTCTTCTTTCAGTTTCTTTCACCAAAGACTGCATCCATGTAACACAAGCAATACGTTCCCCCTCTGTAACAGGATTAACTCTGTGCAGCTTGGTAGTAGGGTATATTACTGCATCCCCTTTGTTAAGCTTATAATCGACAAAGCCCGAAGGCGTATGTACTACCAATTCGCCCCCTGCATAGGTGGCAGGGTCTGAAAGGAAAACTGTAATACTCAAATCTACTCTGATGGTATAATCTATTGTCATAACAGGGCTGTCAGTATGCCAGCCATATTCCATACCATTACTGTATTTGCTGATGATAGGGGGTAATATGTTTTTGGGCATAACCCCTGATTGTATTATCGGATGAGAAGCTATAGCCGTAAAAACTATTTGTTGCAACTGACGTCTGTATGGATTTTCATCTCTTGAAGCCTGCAGATTGTTCTTTAACTCTTTAGCCGCACCTGTGGCAGTTTTTTTACCATCTTCAAAAGCTATATGCTGCAGCAATTGTTCTATGTTGAGCAACTCTTCTTGCTTCAATAACTGACTTATCTGTATAATTGATGATGGGATTTGTATCATGTGATAATAATAGTTGGAGTAGAAAATTAGTATAATTTTTCAAGAAACAAATTACATGATACCGATGTTGCAGATTTATCATTACCTCTGAGAACAACAAAATATGAAATAATTATCAAAGAAAATCCTGCCAATAATAGTGTTGATTAATAGGCTCCAACTAGTATTTAAATAACAGAGAAGTTATACGCCGCTTTACGACTTATTAAAAGAAATGAACTAAAAATTAAAAACCTCTAAAACGCTTATCAGTAAAGCGCTTTAGAGGTTTTTAATTTGTGGAGTCTACGGAACGAGTGTCGAACCAATTGAAGGATTTTTTCTGGCGTATTTATCCCT